>WBZM01000053.1_pt1 | contig 192672 bp, 154 predicted proteins | sample 5204271 | NCBI WGS metagenome assembly WBZM01 (sample SAMN12344346, study PRJNA552823) | activated sludge metagenome | biome: Activated sludge suspended growth; feature: Nitrification reactor; material: Wastewater; isolation source: activated sludge from nitrification reactor of wastewater... | reverse complement strand
CCGAACAGAGAAGTTAAGCTCCTCAGCGCCGATGGTACTGCCTTTTGGTGGGAGAGTAGGTCGCCGCCAACTAAATACTAATCAAGCAATAGCCCCGGGGATCTTTTTACCCCGGGGCTTTCTTGTTCTTGCCTTTTCTTTAAGCACTCAAATGCTTATGCAAACCCTCTCCTCCAGGCAGTTGATCTTGGTCGAACTCCTTTGGTGGCTTTTTACCGCCCTTCTGGCAACGCTTATTCTACTTCCCATCTACCTTAAGGTGCCTAATTACCCCTTCTGGAAGATGAACCTCCTTTATCTCGTCACGTTCGTCACTTGTACCCGCTTCATCTTTCTACTGCGGTTTACATTCCTGGCAAACCGGTTTTGGTGGAAATTTGCCCTCATCTTCCTCTCCATCCCGTTTGTTTTTTTCCTGATCCAGGGATTGAACACATTCCAGACTTTTCTGGATGAACAAGGAGTGGAAGCTGTTGCTGGCCTGCTTCCACTGCAACAGCAAGACGCCATGTTGAATTATATCTATAATGAATTTCTCCTCTTCGCTGTTGGCGCCATAATCAGCGCCGTCGTCTTTCCATTCCGTTTAGCGGTGTCCATCTGGCGCGTCCGCAATCGCAACCAGGCGTGACGCCAGCGCCGCCGATGCCCAGGCGATACATCCCTGGGCAAAGAAGTAGGTAGCCATAATCCATATCCGCGACAAAGGAATAGGGACTTTGAATTTTTCCACCGCAATCATCGTATCGGATAAAATAAAGAAAACCGCTCCCGCCAGAAGGATTGGAAAAATAGAAACGGGAGCAACCTTTCGCAGATTAAGAACCGAAAGGCCCATTACGGTAATGACAATACTATAGGCGCCAACGGGCCATCGCAATCCGCCAAGATCTTCCCACCACCAGATACTCAATGCGATTACATAAAGGACAAATGGGATGACAGACCAGGGCGCAGACCGGATATACCCTGGCGGATGCTGCCGGGCATATCCGCTAAAAGCCAGAATGTAAAAGATATGCGCCAGAAGAAACGACGACAGCCCAAGCAGGAAATAGGTTTCGTCCAAACGCGCCATCAACAACAGCATGTCGCCTAACAGGGAAAAAAGTAATCCGGAAAGGATCAACCCCTTGAAACGGCTTTTGACGGCAACCTCCAGGTAAAAACTGATAAATAACAGCGCTAAAGGAAGTGTTTTTGTCGATGCTGCCAACCAAAACAAAGATAGTGCCTCAGCCCCTACATGGACAAAAGAGGCCGCTACAAACAAATAGAAAAAGAATAAAGCCCTCCGGGATCTCATACGCAACGGTTAATGGGTTCCGCAATCCATCCCAAAATAAGGGTTTACCCTCTAACCTCCAACGTATGTCGCTTAAAGGCTAATTTCTTCTTGCATCAAATTCTTCTTCCGGAATGTCGTACACCTGGGTATCGCCTTCGGATTTTTCCGTCATAGTTTGCACCTCATCCATAATATCAATGGTGTAATCCCAGAAGTCTTGAACCAAAGGCTTCATTTTACCGGCAACTTTCCAGACTTGCTCCGGGTACTCTTTAAGGAAGGGATACGTCTGGGAATCGGCAGTTACGTCTTCCACGTTGCGAAAAGAAGAATTCAGGACAAACCACAGAATGCCACTGTAAATCAGAATCAGCACTGAAGCCATGAACGCACCCCCCAGGGTCTGGTTGATTACGTTGATGTTGGCGGCCTCCAGAATTCCTTCAAAGCCGCGCCCTATTAGCTTAAGAAACATCATGGCCAGGGCAAATGTGAGGATCAAACCCGCCACAAACATCAACGGGCTTGTTTCATTGAACATTTGTTTCAGAAAGTCGGTAACGGAAGGCGAAAAACGAAGTGCGGCAACAATTCCCACCGCAATGGCGAGAACGGAAAAAATCGTCTTGATGATTCCCTTGGAATACCCGACATAAAACCCGTATACGGCTACAATGACCAGGATAATATCAATAACCATGTGGCAGCTTGATTAGGTTACGCCAACCGGGAAATTTCCCAGGTCCTTCTTTAGATGCAAAGATGGCCTAATTAGATACATATTTTCCACTTTTTCCGACGTGCGGCGACTTTTCCAGGGATAAAGTCCTGTATTTTATACTGTAGCGGAAAAGAAACCAACTCCCAGGCTTGGACGCGCCAGCGTTCGGGAGGGAAAGTTTCCCGAATTGAATAAAGTATTCCTACCTTTGTTCTATGCCGGTGAGAACGTGGATTTGTTAATCTTTTCCGGCACATATACTCATGGCGAATTGGATCAATATCCGAATAGGAAGGACGCCGGGTATATCCTGGAGGCTTTTTAAGACCTTAAACCATAGACCGATGAGAATAGCAATCGCGATGGCCATGCTTTTGGCGGGGTTAGGGACCATGGCCGCCCAAAATCCCCAGCCGCAACCACTGTCTCCCGCATTTTTGCTGGGAGAAGATGAAGCGTCTTACGAAAAATTGTGCGAAGGACATCCCAGGACGTTATTGGCAGTTTCCAATAACGATATCGACCTGGCCCTGAAAAACTGGTTCTCCTTCCTGCGTAGCGTGGACAACTACGCCAAAACCATCAACTTTGACATGAAAGGCCTGAAAGTTTGGCTTCACGTTTTCTGGAATGGGGATGGGTCCTTGTCACATATCGGATTCTTTATCATGCCCAATTCCCGCAACGTCAAACCGGAAGAGCTAAAAGCGCTGTTCTCTGGCTTTATCCGCCAATATAAACCAACACTATCCAGCGACCGGAGCTTTTCCCACTACACCTCCGCAGCATTTCCGCTGGTCTCAGAACGTAAATAATAGCAACAAGGGATAGATGATCGGCTGTAAGCCTTTTGGCGAAATTTGTAAAAACCCATTCAAAATAAATTGTATCTTCTTCCACCTTTGCTAAAACAAAAACTACAATGATCAAAATTTTAGCCAACGACGGCATTCACCCAGACGGCAAGACCCTGCTGGAGGAGGCAGGCTATCAGGTGGATACAACGCGTATCGCCCAAAATGAACTGCCATCGGCCATTGGAGTCTACGATGTCCTTATCGTGCGAAGCGCTACAAAAGTCACTAAAGAAGTTATCGACGCAGGCCGGAACCTTAAAATAATTGCCCGGGGAGGGGTTGGGTTGGATAATATAGACGTGGAGCATGCCGAAGGGAAAGGTATCCTTGTTTTTAACACCCCGGCTGCTTCCTCCCAGTCAGTTGCGGAATTAGCCTTCGCCCATATGTTTTCCCTGGCCAGGTTTCTCCATGCTTCTAACCGAATGATGCCTGAAAAGGGCGGTGTTGAATACGATAAATTAAAAAAAATCTACTCCGAAGGCATCCAGTTAAGGGGCCGGACTCTGGGAATCATCGGTTTTGGACGGATCGGCCAGGAAGTCGCCCGCATTGGGGTTGGGCTCGGCATGAAGATCGTACCCTTTGATCCGATCGTCGACGAAGCGCGGGTTGAACTTCAAGCCTTTAATAGCGATAACGCATGGCTTTCTGTGAAAGTCGAAACCTCAGGTATGGAGGAACTGCTGCAAACATCTGACTTCATTACCCTACATGTACCCTTTAGCGGGGGCAAGCCCATTATCGGAAGAGAGGAGTTTGCAAAAATGAAGAAAGGCGTGTTTCTGATCAATACCTCCAGGGGCGGAACGGTCGACGAAGAAGCCCTGCTGGAAGCGCTTGAATCAGGCCAGGTTGCCGGCGCCGGTTTGGATGTTTTTGATTTTGAACCAACTCCCCGCCAGGAATTGCTGCAGCACCAGAAACTCTCGCTAACCCCTCATATTGGGGCGTCTACTTTTGAGGCGCAGGCAAATATCGGACTGGAACTTGCAGACCGGATTTTGGCTTATTTCGGGGATGATAAGTAACGCTTTGCAGCGGCAGGCAGATTGATACTCTCTTTAAAGAATAAGGGTTTTGCCTGCGCTGACGCGTGCCTTAAATACAGCAACCGCGCAAAACCCGTTTTAATGAGGCCGGTGTAAAAAGGCCGGTCTTTGCCTTATGCGTGAAATTTTATTTTCTTTTTCAATGCTCAAAAAAATAGCGAAGCTACTTTTTGAGCATTGAAAAAGAAAATATTTTTTGGCGGCAGGGCAGGAACATCCTTTAAAGACAGTCTTTATTTGATCATTTTCATAAAGGTCCCAACAAACCAGTTGGAATCCGCTTTGACAAGGGAATCAAGGGTGGCGTCCGCTTTATTGGAAAAAAGCCGGATATCTTTTATTACATTGACAAATTGCTGGGTCTCCTCATCCGATCCCTGGACGTTGGCAAGCTCGTCCAATACCTTGATCATAGGTTCCAATTCCTTCTTTTTGCGCTGGATAATGATGTGTTTGACAACTTCCCACATATCCTTTTCCGCGATAAAGAACTCTTTGCGCTCACCGGTTCGCAATTCCTTGAATACTAGTCCCCAGTCGATCAATGCCCTTAGGTTCATATTGACGTTGCCTCTGGATATTTGAAGTTCTTCCATTATATCATCGGCGCTTAGCGCTTTGGGCGAAATAAGCAGAAGCGCGTGGATTTGAGCCATGGTGCGGTTGATACCCCAGCTCGATCCCAATGCGCCCCATGATTGCAAGAACTTCTCTTTCCCTTCCTGTACGTTCATTGATAGTAGATTCTGGCGAAAATGCGCAAATCACGGGTTATTTGTAAAACGGAAACTTGGTTACGCGTGCCGGGAGCTTTTTTCCCCCTGCTACGATGAAAACAGGGGTTCCGATTCCAGCATATGGTGTTTTGACATACCCCATTCCAATCGGAATATTGAGCGAAGGAGACATAGTGCCAGAGGTAACCTCGCCGATCAGATGGCCTTCCTGGTCCTCGATGGGATACCCATGGCGGGGTACGCGCCGGTCGTCCAGGGTCAGCCCAATTAGTTTTCTGGCAACGCCGGCTTCTTTCTGTTCCCGGAAAATGGAACTGGAAATAAATTCTCCTTTGTCCAGTTTGGTAATCCAGCCCAGGCCTGCTTCCAGCGGCGAAGTGTTGTCGTCGATGTCGTTCCCATAAAGGCAATAGCCCATTTCAAGACGAAGGGTGTCTCTGGCGCCTAATCCGGCAGGCTGAATGCCCAAGGGCTTTCCCGATTCAAAAAGGGCATCCCACATAGCTGCCGTATGTTCGCTGGCGAGATATAATTCAAAACCTCCTGCTCCGGTGTATCCTGTTGCAGAAACCAGCACATTGTCTATGCCGGCAACTGTTCCTTTTGCAAATGTATAGTACTTTAATGAGGACAAATTGATATTCGTCAGGGGCTGCAATACTTCCGAAGCCCTTGGTCCCTGTAAAGCAATGAGCCCGGTTTGGTCGGATATGTTAATGAGCCGGGCGTCAAAGGTATTCTGGGCCTTGATCCAGTCCCAGTCCTTTTCCATGTTGGAGGCGTTGACGACCAGCATAAAAGCCTTCTCTCCTTCGGAACACATTTCCTCTGTGAGCCGGTACACCAGCAAATCGTCGACGATTCCACCATGCAAATTGGGCAGGCAGGAGTATTGAGCCTGTCCTATGGCAAGCTTAGAGGCATCGTTGCTCGTGACTTTCTGAACGAGATCGAGCGCTTGCTTTCCCCGAACAATAAATTCCCCCATATGGCACACGTCAAAAACGCCAACGTTGACGCGCACGTTATGGTGTTCTTCATTGATGCCGGCATAGGAAATGGGCATATTAAACCCGGCAAATGGCGCCATTTTGGCGCCAAGGGCCAGGTGCTTTTCTGTTAAGGGCGTATTTTTCATGGTTTATTTGGTTTTAATTGGGTTTGCCGTTACGGGATATTTACTTTTTCGATGAGATCCCCTACTTGGATCTGGTGTACAACGTCCATGCCTTTGCTCACCCGGGCAAAAATGGTGTAATTTCCGTCCAGGTGTGGCGTTGGAGAATGCGTAATAAAAAACTGCGTGCCTTCGGTGTGGTTTCCAGCGGAAGCCATACCCACGTACCCTTCGCCGTCGTAGTACATGGGTGCGAGTTCGGAGCGTATAGTATAATCCAGGCTGCCGTATCCGTCGCCCCTGGGGCAACCGCCCTGGATAACGAAATTAGGAACCACCCTGTGAAAATTCTTTCCGTTAAAAAAACCATCCTTGGCCAGAGCAACAAAATTTGCAACCGTCCCCGGGGCATGAGCGGGGAATAAATCGAGTTCGATCCGCCCTTTGGAAGTGGTTATTACCGCCTTTGGTTTGCGGCCCAACTGGCCTATCAAATCCCAATTGATTGGATGGTTGAATGTTGGTTTGGCAGGGGCTGGAGTTTTCCCCGTACGAAGAAACGCTTCGGTTTGCTGAATTTCCTGATAGGTTTCCTGATCGCGGGGAAGTTCCAGTACAGCCAAGGCGGTGTCGATGAATGTCAGCGTGTCGAAGTGAAGACGGTATTGACGGGTGGGCTGACGCAAAGCCCCTGCGGCAATAGCCATGGGACCCGCATCCCCGGAAAGCAGGATGGCTTTAAAAATTTCCGCAAATTCCGCCGCGATCTTGCGGTGGCCCAGGCCAAAATATTTTTCAAAATCAGGCTTGGCGCTGATCCCCGCCAGGGCTTCCGCGGCAGCGCTCCGCACAGCGGGATGCTGGGCTTCCGTCCATGCCCGGAAAAGGTAGCGGTAGTTCCAACCATATTCCCCTAAAGCGCGAAGGTAGGCCGCTTTATTGTAAGGCTTCTGTGCCATTTCGAAGCGGACCCGGCTGTCCTGATTGATGGCGCCCCTAGATTCCTGTAAAAAGGCGGGTAAATGCCGCTGGGCGGCGCCCAGCAAGGCAGTCTTAATTGGGGCAGATAGAAGGGTGTCTCTGGAAAGACGCCAATAAGCGATGGCATCATTTGGCTGGCCGTATTCAAGGAAGAATTGAGCTGCCCGGTTTGCTACATGCACCTGGGGGTCTTTCAGCGCAGCGATGACCAAATCTCTGCTCCGGGCGTAATCAAAGTTAGCAAAAGCCCGGATCAAATTGACTTTTACCCGGTAGTCGGCTTCTCTGGGAAACCAGGAAACCAGCGTATCCAGAGCAACAGGGCGTTTGACTTTACCCAGCGCGGCGGCTAAGGCCATTCTTATTGACGGATCAGGTTCGGAAGGAGCTGATTGGGCAAGCGGTCCGGAAAAGGTATCGAGTTGGATTTTGGCCGCCCGGGCTAGATAGTTGGCGGCGATAAGCCGAACCGCTACAGGATAAGCAGGCTGTATAGCTACGTCGGCCATGCGTTTAGTGCCGCTTTCACAGACGATCCCCCGGAGTCCAAACCGGTAAATTCCCCGGATTTGCCCAAGCAACAGCAGGGTGTCGGTATGGCGATAGGTGACTACACTGCTCATTTGCTCCAAAGTGGCTGCCGAACCGCATTTGCCCAGCGCTTCCAGGATAGAAGCGTTGACCGGGGTCGAAAGCCCTAAGCTGTCGTATGGATCAAACGCTTTGATCAGAGGGGATTCTGCTTTGGCAGAACCAATTTGTCCTAAGGCGTAGGCAGCAGCCTGCCGAACCGTTCCGATGGGATCGTGAAGGGCCTGAGCCAGGGAATCTACAGCGCTGCTGTCTCGGATAGATGCAAAAGCCATTGCGGCTGCAAGCCGGTAGGTGGGGTCGGAATGATGAAGGTAGGGAAATAAACTATCAGAAAGCAGCCGGTCCTGAAGATTATAAATGCGCTGGTATTCTGGGTCGGTAAGGACATCGGTCCTGATCTCAGTGAGGATTTTCTCTTTTCTGGGAGGGATGCAGGAGGTTAGGACAAGCCCGATTCCTACTGCCAGCCAAACCCTGGGTTTGATCATTGCCTGAAATTTTAGAAGTGACGGTAGTTAATTCTGGCGTATTGGGGGTTCTTGCCGGATTTCATCGCCGAACATGGATTCCTCCTCGTCAAATTGACCCTCCATGCTTGGCGCTCCCCCCTGGTATTTACTGCAATCCAACTCGATGCCAAGATCGCCCGGAGGGCGGTAAAACCGTGCTTCGGGGTCGTAATCGGCCATCGTGGACCGTTCGAGGCGTTTGAGAAATTCTACGAAAAAGGGTTTGGCCATCCGTGCTCCCTGGCCCATTGCAGAGGACCGGAAAGCAATCCAGCGGTCTTCGCCCCCAACCCAGGTACCTACAACCAGCGTGGGCGTTATGCCCATAAACCAACCGTCGACGTTGTCGTTAGTGGTTCCGGTTTTCCCGCCGACCTCGCTTCGCACGCCCCCAACCCCACCGGCATATCGGAGCATGTCCACCATGACGTAGTTGGCATTGGGCTGAAGTGCGCGTTTTTCTTCAGGAATCCCTTCGTAAATAACCCGGCCGTTTTTGTCTTCAATCCGCAAAATCGTATTTGGCCGGTTGAAAATTCCGTTATTGGCAAAGGTGGTATAGGCGCCGGTCATTTCCATTACCGTGAGGTCCGTAGATCCGAGGCAAATAGAAGGAGATTGAGGAACTTTGAACCGGCCGTTGGGGTATCGCGCGCTGCTGTCGATGCCCATTTCGTGAATCAACGCCCGAACAGGCTCCGTATCCCCAAGTTGCTTCATCAGATAGACCGAAACGGTGTTCTTTGAATTTTTTAACCCTTCGTACAGGGTGACCTGCCGGTTGGAATAGCTTTCCCCAAAGTTTTTGGGCGTCCATGGCGTAATCAGTCCAAAACTGCCTTCTCCCACTTCGATCGTTTGAGGCATGTCCCAAACCTTGAAACAAGGTGATATCCCCTGTTGGGCAATGGCGGTTGCGTAGACGAACGGTTTGAAGGAAGAGCCAACCTGCCGGTTCGTCCGCACATGGTCGTACTTAAAATATTTGTAATTGATTCCGCCAACCCATGCTTTGATAAAACCGGTGCGCGGGTCAACGGCAAGGATGCCTGTTTGTAGAAACATCCGGTGATATTTGATGGAGTCAAGCGGGGACATGAGGGTGTCCTTTTCCATATCCTCCCGGTTATAGGCGAATACCCGCATCGGAATAGGCGTGCGGAACTCCCGCATGGTTTCTTCCTGAAGGCGATCCCAGGTAGTTTTTAACTGGGGAAAGACAGAACTGCGCTCCACCCGGCGAAGCCTGCTGGCTGTGCGGGAAGTGATAATCCGGGCTTTTTCAAGGCTATCCAGGTGACCCGGCCTTGCATTTTCCCTCATCGTCAATTGGATTTCCCGGTCATTCGCGCTCCAGGTAATCTCCGGGAATTCATTTTGGAGCACGGACAATAGCGGACCAAGATAACGCTCACGGAGAACCTGGTAGCGCTCGGTTTCCCGGATGATGCGCTGAAGTTCCATTTCCCGGGTAGCAAGGGGCACTTCATGGTCCGACCGGGTGCGGTATTTCCAGGGATCAAGGCCTTTCCATTCCCTGAAGAAAACATCCTGGGTTTTTGCCATGTGGGCCAGCATAACCTCTTCGGCAATCCGTTGCATTTCAGCGTCGATGGTTGTGTAGACCTTTAGTCCGTCGCGGTAGATGTCGTAGATGGTACCATCTGATTTCAGGTTTTCTTCTCTGCTAAGGATTTCTTTGATGTCTTTAGCTAGTTCGCTGCGAAAATAGGTGGCATTCCCATCGATGAAAGTCCGGGGAGAAAACCGGATGCCGAGTTGCGTTTGCCGCAAGTCTTCGTATTCTGCGCTGGGAAGGGCGCCAGCTTTGACCATTTGCTTCAGGACCACCTCCCTGCGCTTGAGCACCAACTCGGGTCTGCGGAGCGGGTTGTACAGGGAAGAATTTTTGAGCATGCCGATCAAGGTGGCGGCTTCCTGTACTTCCAGACTGTCCTGAGATTTGTTGAAATAAATTTCCGAGGCCAGTTTAATACCCTGCGCTCCGTTGATGAAGTCGTATTTGTTCAGATAAAGGGCAATGATCTCGTCTTTGGTATATTTGCGTTCCAGGCGCACTGCGATGATCCATTCTTTGAATTTTTGGAGCACCCGGACAAATTTATTAGACGCTCTTTGTCCTGTAAAAAGAAGTTTGGCCAACTGTTGGGTAATAGTGCTGGCGCCGCCCGAGCTCTCTCTTTGAAGTAAAACCGTTTTGAAAATTACCCGGCCCAGCGCTCTGAAGTCGATTCCGGAATGCTGGTAGAACCGTTCATCCTCCGTGGCGATCAACGCCTGAACCAGATAAGGTGATAGCTCGTCGAATTGAACAGGCACCCGGTTCTCGGTGTAATAACGGCCTAAAACTTCTCCATTGGCTGCATAGACTTCCGTTGCCAGCTCGCTTTTGGGGTTTTCAAGTTGTTGAACCGAAGGGAGATTGGTAAATGAAAGGCCGAAAAATAGCAGAAGCACAGCAGCCAGACCGCCAAAAACGATTCTCCAAAGCCATTTAATAATGGAAACGTATTGGGGGTCGTCTGTTCCGCTGAGTAAATAATCGATCAATTGCCGCATGGCTTACGCATTTTCACAAAAATAAACGATTTCGGCAAAGCCCCATAATTATACGCTATCGACTTAGGTTTACGCAGGGCGGCATTTCTTTTCATTGGAAGAACAGTGGTATTGGGCTATTTTTACCCCCAAATGCAGTAAGATGGAAATTGGCATCATTGGTTGCGGGGCGATGGGAACGGGAATTGCGCAGGTTGCCGCCGCCGCCGGTCATCCGGTCGTCGTTTGGGATGTAGACCCCGGCGCCTTGAAACGTTCGGAACAAGATATCCGCCGCGGCCTTGACCGTTTAGCGGAAAAAGGCAAACTAACCCTTAACCGGGCGGCGGAAATATTGGGAAACGTGCGTTTTGTGAACGATCTGACCGAATTCCGCCAGGCAGGATTGGTTGTTGAAGCGGTAGTGGAACGACTGGAAGTTAAGCGACAACTCTTTGCCCAACTAGAGGATATTGTTTCCCGGGAATGTATTCTGGCAACTAATACGTCTTCGCTTTCGGTATCCGCCATTGCTGCAGGGTGCACGCGCCATCCGGAACGGGTGCTGGGGCTTCATTTTTTTAACCCGGCCCCAGTTATGGAACTGGTCGAAGTAATTCCGGCGGTTCAAACGGCGCAGGAGTATGCATCGTTTGGCGAAATGCTGGTCAGGCAATGGGGCAAAACCCCAATCGTAGCCAAAGATACCCCAGGGTTTGTCGTCAACCGGGTAGCCCGGCCATTTTATGGGGAATCCCTCCGGCTGCTAGACGAAGGGCTGGCCGATATAGCGACCATTGATTGGGCAATGACGGAGATCGGGGGGTTTCGGATGGGGCCTTTCGCGCTGATGGATTATATCGGAAACGACGTAAATTACGCGGTGACAGAAAGCGTGTTCAAAGCCTTTTACTCTGATCCTAGGTACCGGCCATCGCATACCCAAAAACGGCTGGTAGACGCTGGGCATCTCGGGCGGAAAACCGGGAGAGGATTCTATGATTACAGTGAACACGCCAAGTCCCTATCACCAACAAAGGACGCCGGTTTGGGACAACGGCTTGTCGAACGCGTGGTGATGATGTTGATCAATGAGGCGGCGGATGCGGTCTTCTGGGGAATCGCTACCCCGGAAAACGTCGATCTGGCTATGACCAAGGGCGTTAATTACCCCCGGGGACTGCTGGCTTGGGCAGATTCCAAGGGACTGTCCAAGTGCGTTCGCTTTTTAGACACCCTTTTTGAGGAATATCATGAAGAACGGTACCGGTGCAGTCCTATGCTCAGGCAAAAAGTCAGGGACTGTCAGCGATTCTTTCCCTGATGTTTACCTGCTGATGACTAGTTTGTGCACACTGCTGCCACTAGCGCTTTGCACCCGGAGGAAATATACTCCTGCGGGAAAGCCCTGGATTGGGATCGTTATCTGAGCGCTATCCACAAACGCCTTCGGATCGTATTGAGCCACCCTACGGCCGTCTGTCGTATGGATCTCAATAAATTCCAGCGATGTATTGCCCACCCTAAGCGCGATCCAATCAGAGGCCGGATTGGGAAAAATTTGGACAAAATGGGCCTCGTCAGGGTGATTGGTTACGCTGGTAAACACTCCAGGCTCCACAATAGCCCCCCAACCGGCGGCTTCGGCGCAAACCCTGTCTCCTTCGCTGGTTACCGCGCAGGCAGGAGTAGCGTAATGAAAGGCATCGAAAAGTTCTACGTCGTCGATATACCATCCGGGCAGGAAGGAGTTGCCACGTCCTCCGGCATCTTCATTGGTGGCGAATCTAAAGCGAAGACGGATAGATTTTCCAGCATACGGACGCATGTCGGCATAACTCGCCTGAAAACCCTGAGGGCCTCTGCCAGAAAACCCGTTTAATCTGGCAACCCCAAATGTATTGTTGTAAAGGGGCCGGGCATACGGCATCCGGAAAAGCAACGAATCGGGAAGGGGGCCCCAGGTAATCCCTCCGTTGAGGGAGATCTCTACCATGCCTCCGTCATAGGTTGTTTCTGTGTTGTATTGGTGGAAAAAACGCAGTACAGGTTTATTGCCGCTAATTTGAAGGGGTTGCGTAAGTTCCAGCACATGGTGGTTTTCTTTTATGCTTCCGGGAATATTCCAGCTCCGGGCGCCGCCTCCCGCGCTAATATTGCTTTTTGTCCAGGAATCTTCTCCTTTCAAGGCTACAGCGCGCCAAAGCGAATTTTCTGTTTCAAAATCCTCTTTAAAGCGTTGGGTGGAGGCCAGAACCCCATCCGATCTCAGCTGGTACCGCACGGATTTGCTTTCTCCCGGCCCCAATTCCCCTAAATCAAAGAACAGGACGCCATTTTTTTCCTCTGCCTGCAATGCACCCTGGACGGAGCCGGGGACAAAAGCAGCATTGGCAGGGATAGGGTCTTCCAGAACGGTATTAACCGCCTTGGTTTTTTTGTAATTCACCAGGGTAAGTTCTACATCGATGACCTCTCCGGGGAGGATTAGCGGGGTTGATTTTTTTTCCAGTGCAAGGTCTTCCTTGCAGGCGGGAGGCATGTCAAATGCCTGAATGCCGTCGTTTCGGTCATTGACGCTTCCCTGGTCGGCGCTCCAGCCCAATCCGCGGCGGGCAAACACTTCCCAGATCAGGCATTGGTTGGCGCCCTGGTAGTTGATCAGATCGGCGCTTAAAATAGCATTCCGCCCGTCGATAAAACCTGGATTGCAAGCCTGGAGTTTCAGGCCATCCATGACGAGCTGGATCGCCATATTGTTGCCGCCTTTGCCCCGGAGAATATCCGGATCCCAGCCATACTGGTCAGAAAGCGCCCAATACAAATCCCATAGCGTTGCGGCCCAGATTTCACCTACGGGGTGCGGGATGCGGGTCGTCGCCGTTGCCGGACGGGTACCGATGATGTCGTTATACACCTGATTGTTGATGGAAAAATCGGTGGAATACGGTTTTCGGCGGATTCCCGGTCCCTGAACGCTTTGGCGAACAGAATAATTTCCCACGCCTCGGGCTTCCTTGCCGGTCTGGCCGGGAAGTGCTGTAGTGACCAACGTAAAAAAATCGCTCCAGCCTTCCCCCATGGCTTCGTCGTTGAACAGGCAGTCCGCTTTGGAGGGGCCTCCCGTCAGTCGATTGGAGATCCCGTGGGCGTATTCATGGGCAACGACCCCATTGTCGAAACTTCCATCCCGCAGCGCTGGCCCTTGCCCCTGATAAGCGATACTGCCAATTACTGAACTACCCCGGCCGATCTCCTGCAGAATCAGGGCCGCATCGGAGGAACGGATCAGAACGGCGGGAATAGCCGGATTGGGCGCCGTCGTATTTCCTCCCATGGTAAGAAGTTGGTCTTCGTTGTTGGCAATAATCACCCCTATTGCGCCTGCTTTTTCCGCTTCCAGAACCTTGTTCTTGAATGTACAGGATCCTCTGGTGATCAGGGCTATGTTCCCGCGGATTTCGGAGGCGTTCAAAATAAAACTGCAGGCCAGGTTGGTACTTGCGCTATCAATAACAGGTACGATTTTCCCGGCAGTGGGTTTGGAGGAGATCAGGGGCCCAAAAGAGGCTGTACCGGTCAGGCGGGATCCGGCAACGGATGAAGGGGAAAGAATTTGCAGGTATGCCGCATTACTTGGAGTCCAGAAATACATTTGCATGACACCAGGGTCGCCATCCGGCAAGGTGAGGAAGTTTGCATTATTTACCCCGCCCCCATCCTGAGCCTGAGCCAGGACGGCATCCTGCTCTTTTCCTCCTTTCAGGTAGTTATTGGCCTGAAAATTGCCGGCCTTTTCTGTAAACCCATAATGGTAGGCCAGGTCGTGCATAACGTTATTGGTGTAGAAAAGCTGCGTAATGGAGGTCTTAGGAAGGTCCAGAGGCTCTATTGTATCAGCGTAGGCAAAGTCAAAAATCAGTTCCGGTCCGCCGTCGGGTTCGGATCCATCACTAGCGTCGTCATCGTCCCGGTCCAGGTAAGCATATACATTGTTTCCCCGGGTAATGGAAAACTCAGGCCCCGAAATGCCGTTGGTGTCGTGCCAGCCGAAAGGGGAAGCAAGCGGATCAGCGGGATTGATCAGTATTTCCTGATTGCCATGGATAGGGCTCTCTACCGGCAGGGGAAATACCTGATATGCCGCCTGGTCTGTAGAAAGGGCGGAAAAAGAACTTGCAGAAGAAAAAGGGCGGCCATGTTCCATATCCCAATGCGTCGGGTCGTTGCACCCGTCGGTTTGAGGATGGTCTGCATTCCCAAAATGGCAGTAGATGGTGCGGTTGATGCGGTCCAGAATTTGTCCCGATTCGGCATCGACAAAGGTGATCCAGTAATCCGGGTTCCGTGGGTCGTAGATCCCTGTTTGCCAGGCCAGGCGAAGGCTGCTGTCAGGCATCGGGAGATAGACCATTTCGATTGGTATGGGAGTTCTGGATAGTTGTTCATCAGAATAGCTCAGAGGCTGTCCGTTGCGGTTTCTTGGGAAAACGGGGATTCGGGTCATGGGAAGGCCGAGCATTTCAGCTGTTTTTTTCAACGCAGTCCCGGCGTCCAGGGACTCTTGCGAAGTACGGATACGCTGGGAAACCTGGGGCCAACACCGGTTTTCGATATGGACGACCTGGCCTTTGGAGTTAAGATGAACACCGGTAATAGCATTGAACACGGGGATACCTGCAACGCGTTGCTGCAGGTAAATGTGCTCGGTTCCGTTATGGCTGCTGGTATAACGGTCCGAAACAACCATGTCGGCCAGATCGGCATCGGTCAGATTCCACTGGTGTTTGACCTGGAGAAGGAAGGCAAGGGCCGGATCGGGAGCCGAAACGGATTGGGCAACAAAAGAAGAGGTCGTCAGGGCCAGCAGGCAAAAAACAAGGGAGGAAAGTCGCACCATCAGGAACAAAGGTATTTTGTGTACTTTTGAACAAGTTTTTGAAGCCGGGTTGGTTTTGATACCGCTTGCCCGGCGCCTCTACCTAATAACTTCGATCAGGGGCGAAAAGTAGAGAAAAAAGACCTGGAATTATGGCGTGGGAATTACATTTTCGGACAAATCTATTTTGCCGGGGAAGGATATAGTAAGAAACAGGAGGTATGGACGAGCGGTCGCAATCGGGGAAGGAGATCATTTACGGGCGTCATCCGGTGACGGATGCGATCCGGGCTGGGATTTCCGTAGACAAGGTCATGTTACAGCAAGGCCTTCGCGGAGATTTTGAAAAGGAAATCCGGGCATTGTGCAAAGAGTGGCAAATACCGATGGTCGTCAGCCCTCGGGAGCGTTTTGGGAAATGGGTGCAGGGGAATCACCAGGGCGTGATCGCATTTATTGCTCCAATTGCTTTTCAACGGCTGGAAGAGGTGCTGCCTGTGATATTCGAAAAAGGAGAAACCCCGCTTTTTGTAGTAATGGACGGCATAACGGACGTCCGAAATTTTGGGGCTATTGCCCGAACGGCGGAAGTTTGCGGCGCGCATGGGTTGATCGTTCCCCGCAAGCGCACAGCCTGGATCAATGCAGAGGCGATGAAGGTGTCTGCGGGCGCGTTGAGCCATATTCCTGTTTGCCGCGAATCCAGCCTCATAACAGCTATTGATTATTTGAAACAATCGGGGGTGCGGGTGATGGCCAGCGATCTGGAAGCAGGCCGGTACTTGTTTGATATGGATTTGGTTGGCCCGACAGCGCTGGTGCTTGGTTCGGAAGGAGAGGGAATCAGCGATCCGGTTCGAAAAGCTGCCGATACGACTTTCCTGATTCCGCAAAAAGGCGTTACGGATTCTTTGAACGTATCGGTTGCTGCGGGGATCATGCTGTATGAAGCCATTAGGCAACGATGGGCAGGCCGATAACAAAAAAAGGGGCTGTGTCAAAAAACAGTACATAGCACTCCCGGGAGCAGCTAAGGATGCTTTTTGAGACAGCCCCTGGAAAGCAGGAACTATACTACAGAGAAAAGAAAGGACAAGATTATTCCAGTTCGGTTACTTTCCGAACCACTTGATAAAGACGGGTATACTCGTTAACTTCTTCGGTAAAGGGGTCGTGTTCGAGGTGGTTGGCAGAAATCAGTTTTAACCGGACCACCCGGTTGTTTTTATCGGTGATTTTTTTGACGTATTTGACCCAGATAGATCCGTTGTTTTTGACGGCATAGATCTTGTTGTCCCTGATTTCATGGAGGCTTTGGAGCTCCCTGCAGATGACCATATCGCCATCCTGGATGACAGGTTCCATACTGTTCCCGTGGATGGGGAACGCGACCAGCCCGCCGCCGCTAAGCCCCGGGATGTTGAAGTATTCGTGGTCTTCGGTAGCGAAACCTCCTAACTCGACGGTAGGGCCGGCGAATGCTTCGGTAGTGGTAAACAAAATGTTGTTTCTTCGGTACGGATTAACCGGCTCGTGGGCTTGGGAAGGCTTTGGGAGGTCAAAACCGAAGGGCGTTCCGGCGCCATCTATCAAATAGCTTTCGTTAACGCCGTACTCCCGGCAAAGGATGCGGGCGTGGCGGTAATCGATGCACCGCTTGTCGTCTTCGTTGAGGAAGGCGCGGACAATGTGCCCGTAAGAGCGGTTGCCGAGGATTTTTTCCGCAAAATCCCCTATCCCTTTCCCTCCGCGATCGTTCGGGACAATATCCCCGCGCTCTACCAGCAGGTGAAATACTTTGCGAAACCTCTCGTTAAGTTGCATCCGGTCATCGCGTATCATAACGAAATCATTTTTCTGACAAATAATTAATGCGCTAATCTTGCGCTAATGTCAAACAAATAATTGAATAAAACAAATAATTGGACAATTTTTTGTAGGAAAATTCTTTTCGTGTTTTTTTTGTTCAGGTGGGCAGAAATGTGCAGCTTTGTTTTTGTTCTGGGAATTTGCTTATTTTCCGGGATTACAATTTTCGAAACATTCCATTCATGGCAGCTAACGGAAGGAGAAAACGTAGCCAACTTGCTTTGAAGCTGGATATCAACGATGAGCGGATTCCCAAGCTGGTGGGCGTGGTTTTTCTTTTTTTTGCGTGCTATTTTTTCATTGCTTTCACGTCCTATCTGTTTACCTGGCGTGTCGATCAGGACCGGGTGCTGCGGTTCTCCTGGGAGTTGCTGCTCCGAAGCGATTTTGAAATGGCCAACTGGCTGGGCCGGCTCGGGGCTATTGTCTCCAACTTTTTCTTCTACTACCTTTTTGGGCTCCCTTCTTATTTTGTCATATATATTATGGTATTGCTTGGCCTGGGGTTTATTCGCCGGGCCCCTTTGTCGGTCTATTGGCTCCGGATCAGGTATTCGTTAGTGGTCATGTTGTCTTTGGCCGTCTTGCTGGAGTTCCTTTTTCCCGGCGCTGCCTTTTCCTGGGGAGGGGCGGTTGGGGAAACCATCAACCAATGGCTGTTCCGTTTCGTCGGGACAGCGGGGATGATCGTTTTTTTCCTCGCCATTCTGGCCGGCATGCTGATCTGGTTCCGGAATCCCAATTTCAACGAGCTGACCCCCGGCCAGGCCTGGGAAGAACTCAAAGGCGCTGTAGACGACCTGCTGCACGGCCGCTGGGTGGTGCGCAGACGCCCTTCCCAGCGCCTTGAGGAGGAAGGCGTGCTTCTCCGGCCCAAACGGGTCCCGGCAGACCCGCAGGAGAAAGGCATTAAAAGCGATGGCGAAAGCGGGAGCCAACTGTCTTTCGATTTGGTTAAAGACGCCCAGGTCGTTCGGGAGCTTTCACCACTTGGTCCCAATGCCGAGCTGGAAATTTCCGCTCCTCCGCCCGGACCGGCAGTGGACAAGCCTTCAATTCCCCCAGTTTTTGGAGTGACGTCGATCGGCGCAGAGGAAGAGAACTTCAGCGAGCCCTACGATCCCACCCTGGAACTCTCGTCGTATGAATATCCCGTGGTAGCGCTGCTCAACGATTATTCCGATCAAAAGGTAGAAATCGATCGCGAGGAACTGGAAACGCACAAAGACCAGATCATCGAAACCCTCCTGCATTACAAGATCGAGATTACCAAGATACGCGCCACGATAGGCCCGACGGTGACCCTCTACGAAATCGTGCCCGCTCCGGGTGTACGGATCTCCCGGATCAAAAACCTGGAGGACGATATCGCCCTAAGCCTGGCCGCCCTGGGCATCCGGATCATCGCGCCGATCCCGGGCAAGGGGACCATCGGGATCGAGGTCCCAAACAAGAAAAAGCAGGTGGTCTCAATGAAGGAAGTCCTGATGTCCGATAAATTCAAACGGGCGAAAATGGACCTGCCTATCGTACTCGGCAAAACGATCACCAACGAAGTGTTCGTCGCCGACCTCACCAAAATGCCCCACCTCCTGGTGGCCGGGGCTACAGGCCAGGGTAAATCCGTCGGGATCAATGCGATCCTGATGTCCATCCTATACAAGAAACACCCTTCACAGGTCAAACTCGTTCTCGTAGACCCCAAAAAGGTGGAATTGTCTCCCTATAGCAATCTGGAACACCATTTCCTCGCCTTCCTTCCAAACCAGGACGAACCTATTATTACGGACACCACCAAGGTTATTCATACCCTCAATTCCTTGTGTATTGAAATGGATAGCCGGTATGATCTTCTTAAAAAAGCCTCCGCCCGGAACATTCGGGAATACAACGACAAATTCGTCGAGCGCCGCCTTAATCCGCATAAAGGACACCGGTTCCTTCCGTTTATTGTCTTGGTGATCGACGAGTTCGCCGACCTGATCATGACGGCCGGGAAGGAAGTGGAACTGCCAATAGGCCGTCTTGCCCAGCTTTCCCGAGCGGTAGGTATTCATTTGGTTTTGGCTACCCAACGCCCTTCGGTGAATATCATTACCGGCATTATCAAAGCCAACTTCCCCGCCCGGATCGCGTATAAGGTAAGCTCCAAAGTAGACTCCAGGACCATTCTCGACGGCGGCGGCGCCGACCAGCTGATCGGCCGCGGAGATATGCTGCTTTCGGTTGGGGGAGAAACCATCCGGCTTCAGGGAGCGTTCATCGACACGCCGGAAGTAGAACACGTAGTGGATTTTATCGCCAAACAACCCGGTTATCCGGAACCGTATTTTCTGCCTGAATTTCACGGCGAAGAGGACCTTCCCGGCGCTGTTGACCTGAAATATTCCGACCTCGATGAATTTTTTGAAGACGCCGCCCGGCTGATCATCCAAAGCCAGCATGGGTCGACCTCCATGATCCAGCGGCGGCTCAAACTGGGGTATAACCGGGCAGGCCGCATCATGGACCAGCTCGAGGCAATGGGCGTCGTTGGCCCAAGCGAGGGAAGCAAACCTCGCGAAGTGCTGATCTATGACGAAGGCGAACTGGAAAGATACCTCGACGATTTGAGAAAACGCAAGTAGCCCCGCTCTGCCTTAATTTTTCACTTCCTCACCGTCTATAAACGGAAATGGTTTGATCTCTAACCCTTCTTCCAGCGGCTTTCTGTACATGACATGAACGCGGTTGATTTCCACGTTAAGCTTGGAATAGACGCTCCGGATCTCAAAGTTATGCGCCCGGATACCCGCCAGGTACATCATAGGATAGCGCTGTACGTTGCGCGCACTGCAAAGGTATTCCATCAGCAACGCAAAAATTCCTTTGGACTGGAACTCAGGGTGAATGCCAAATCCCATCCCTTTGGCATTGTACGTTTTTTTGAAGGCTTTTTTAATCAGGAAAACCAGCAGGTTCCAGGGGGTAAGTTTCCCTTTGGCATGTTTTAGCAACGGGTTGATATCCGGGTAAAGGGCAATGAACCCGGCGGGTTTATTTTCGTAATACGCCAGCGCCGCAATCTGGGGATCTGCTATAGGCTTGGCCTGGAGCATCATGTTGCGTACCAGTTCCGGGCTTACCGGGTGAAAGTGGTCGAAAATAGAAAAAGAGGCGTTGTACACTTCGGCAAAATCACTGGCAAATTTGTCCAAATGGTCGTAATCCAGTCCTTCAACATACATGGGCTGGCGTTCTTTCAGGCGTTTGGCCACTGCCGCCAGGCGTTCAAAAGGAATATTTTTTGACGGGCCTGCATACGTCAGGATCTGCTCAAACGGAACAAACCCTTCCCTGAGGAGGTAGCCCTCATAATACGGCGGATTGTAGTTTTCCATGTATAAAGGAGGTTCAAACCCCCTTACCAAAAGGCCCCAATATTTGTCCCGTTCTCCAAAGTTGACCGGCCCTTCAATGATTTTTGCTCCTTCTGCTCGCAGAAACTGCTCGGCTTCCCGGAACAGGGCATGCGCGTAATCCGGGTTGGGGATACACTCAAAAAAGCCTATGCCTCCTACCGGATGAGGTTGCAGCTTATTGGCCTCCCTGTCGATAAAAGCGGCAATCCTTCCGGCTGGCTTGCCCTGATCGTCCAGGAGCACAAAACACCGGGCAACGCCGTTTTTCCATGCCACATTTTTTTCCGGATTAAAAATGGTGCGGATGTCCATTTCGAGCGGAGCAATCCAGTTGGGATCGTTCTGGTACACCCGCCTGGTTACTTTGAAAAATTGTGCCCAGGATTTTGGGCTTTCCACCTTCAGGATTTGCATACGGTGCGATTTTCCTTTGCCGGCTCGAAAGATAAGCAGGCCGGATTGATTTTTTTCTTATTTTCTTTTCAGAACACCTTGCGGACTTGTGAGACAGGCCCGGCCAACTGCTAAATAGCTTCCAACTGCTCTAAAAGCCATTTTCGTTCGGGAAGCGGATTGGCAGCTTCTATCTCTTTGCGCAATTTGTCTTTCTGTTCCCTGTCGTAAGGATTAAGGCGTACCAGACGCTTGGTAAACCGGATGAGGTTGTTGTAAATGTTTTTGTGGTAGGCGATGGTCTTTTTCCGGCTAATATAGGTGCGTAAGCTTTCCAGTAAGGAGTCCAGGGCCGAGAATTCCCCTTCTTCATAATAAATTTTGATTAGCATGGACTTGGCGCTTAGGTTGAACAGGATATCGTCGTAGTCGAATTGCATCAGGAGGCGCTGTGCCTGCAGGTATTCCCGTTTTTCGAAATGTAGTTTGGCAAGCGAAAAATGGACGAAATTCTCCCGGTATTGAGGCGCGAGGTACTCCTGATAGTTCTCGATAAACTGCCGTACCCATTCAAATTGCTTTAGCGTGGTGCCTGTGGTAATGATGTTGATAAACGTCAGATGGTTCAACACTCCTTTGTCCAGCAGCGCCCCGTTTTCTATTCCCCGTTTGTACAAATCAAAAGCTTCTCCGATGAACCGGGTGACGCCGGTGTTCATTTTGGCGATGCAATAGTTTACGGCCAGCAGCAGGATATCCCGTTGTTCCTCTGGGGCAAAAAAATGGTCGTATTGGAAAATGGCATTTTTTAAACTGAAGAAAAAGTCTTCGTTCGAAGGATCGCTCAGGGCCTTGTATACAAAATAGTAAATCCGGATGGTGGGGAGGTCTGGCAATCCATTAGACTCGACGTAGTTCAGGGCTTCGTCCAGCAACCCCACCCGGATATCCTGCGTGTATATTTTCTGTACCGCGGTGATCAGAGAGGCAAGGCGGAGCTTTCCGGCGATAAAATACAAGTCGAGGGCATCCGAATAAGCCTGCAGGTTCGTGTCGGGGGTTCGTTTTTTTTCTGAAATGTATTTGTATTCAAGCGATTGGATCAGAAAGTTGGCTTGCAGAAAGCCTTCGTCCTTGACCCGGCTTTGATGCTGGCTTTCGTTCAACCCCTTCAATGCCTTTTCAAAGAGACGATCCAGGTTTCTTCTCCGGTATCCTTCGGCGAGCAATAGTTCGCGCCGGGTAGGCTCCTCCTGAAACTCCTTATAGGCGAGAAAATCTTCCGTGCATTTTTGCAGAAAGTGGATGGTTTGGCGCATACGTGCGTCGTCGTATGGCGCACCCGGAAAAATTTTTTGGAAGACCAGCTCTTTTTTCAGCTTTGGATCGTTATGCAGATGGTCTTTCTCCTGAAAATAATCGAAAAGCTGGAGCACATCCTCCCGCTGATTATGGAAAGGGGAGAGGAGCCATTTTCTCAGTTCCCGGGTTTCTCTTTTATTCAACGTACGAAAAATGTGTATTAGCTGACTATTTTGCATGGAAGAGAAAAGATTTTTTCAACAGAATTCGTAGTTTGTGAATAAATGTAAAGCACTGAAATTAAAATTGTTAAAATGATTTTTTATGTAAAAAGGCAGACCAATGTATGAATATTTTTTTCAACAAACCTGTTTTTTTGTCTTTGAATTTGGAAGGGATACAATGCATTTTTGTAATGTATTAATGAATACAGCACCAAAAAAAGCGCTCATGAAAAACAGACCAGCTCCTGGCTCTTTTAGGCGTACCCTCCACAGGGTACGGGTCAGGGTATTGCTGGCGGTGTGTTTTTGGTTCGTTTTCTCCGGATTGTCTGGCCAGGGCTGGCAATTCAACTTTGGAGCTGAAAAAACAGACGAAGGCTGGGCCGTCCTCCAAACTGATGACCAGGGCTTTTTGGTAGTCGGCTTTGGCGAATCCTTCGGAAGCAATAACGATCAGGATATTTTTGTCCTCCGCACCGATATCGACGGAACCCTGCTTTGGTCTGCCTACTTCGACGAAGGGTTTCAAGAGCAGGCGCGCGCTATCCTGCCTACATCGGACGGCAATTTTCTCATAGTCGGCAATATTATCAACAAGGTCGGGGATAATGAAAATATCTTCCTGCTTAAAATCGACCGCAAAGGCCGCAAAATTTGGAGCAAGCAATTCGGAACTTCCCTCGCTGAGCGCGCGAGCGGCGCCGCAATTGATCCGGATGGCGGTTTTCTGATTGCAGGGTCCGTTAAAAATGCCAGTGAAGACGAGGACATGCTGCTCGTCCGTTTCGATACGGAAGGCAACGCCCAATGGGTTAGAACCTATGGAACCCCCCGCGCCGATGTTGGCGCCGCGATTGCCGTACTTCCGGGAAAGTCGGGATTGGCGCTCGCCGGAAATTCCCGCAACGAAAAAGGGTTTGACAACGACATCGTGCTTTACCGCCTTGATACGGTGGGCAGTCCTATTTGGGATCGCCGCATTGGAAATAACTTCCGGGAAGAAGTCCGGGACCTGCTGGTCGCCAAGTCGGGAGATCTCGTTCTTACCGGACTCTACAACGACAACCCCGACGCGTATGTCGCTAAGTTCGATCTCAGCGGTAACCTGCTTTGGGAACGTACCGTAGGAGAGCCCGGCGTGGAAGAAGAAGCCAACGCCATCACCGAGCTAACCGACGGGAGCCTCGTGCTCACTGGATTGAAAGTGATCGGCATGGTGAATGTCGATATCCTTATTGCAAAGCTTACCCCCGACGGGCAGGTTCTGTGGCAGAAAAACCTGGGAGACCCGGAGGCGGCAGAAGAAGCCAGGGATATCCGGTCCACGGCAGACGGAGGCTATGTGCTCGCCGGGTATAACGCCCAGGTGCTGACTTCCTTTAATGATCTTATCCTGGTCAAAACGGATGGCGAAGGCAATTTGATCACTAACCTTATTACAGGCCGCGTTTTCCTGGACCAGGATGGCGGCTGCGATAATGATTCCAACGAGCAGTCGCTCAAGGGCTGGCTTGTCCAGGCCGAAGGGCAAGGTAAGGTCTTTTACTCCACAACTGACGAAAAAGGCTTCTACCGCATTCCGGTGGATTCAGGAAGATATAACGTACGGGCTTTGCCCCTCAACCTATATTGGGATGCTTGTATCCCCTTGGGCCTTACAGTTAGTTTCCCTGGGTTTTACGATTCGGTAAAGGTGGACTTCCCAATGAAGCCCGGAATTCTTTGCCCATTCCTTGAAGTGGACGTGGCTACTCCCTTCCTCTCCCCCTGCCAGGATCTGGAGTATACGGTAAGCTACTGCAACATCGGTACAGGCCAGGCAGAGAATGCCTATATAGACCTTGTTTTTGACCCCAAAATTACATTTGTAAATGCAACCCGACCGCATCAGGTTCTGACAGACGGGACCTACCGCTTTCAGTTGGGCTCCATTCCAGTAACAGATTGCGGCTCATTCCTGGTCCGCGCGAAAATGGCTTGTACCGGGATTGCGGAAGGGCAAGCGGCTCTGGTGTCTGCCCATATTTTTCCGGATGTCAGTTGTTTGCAGCCCGACCCCAATTGGGACGGCGCCAGCTTGAGCGTCCGAGGGAATTGTGAAGGGGACACCGTGACGTTCCAGATACGGAACGAAGGCACAGGAGATATGAAATCGGCCAAGCGCTCTATTGTCATCCAGGACAACATCGTGCTTCGGCAAAATGATATTCAACTGCGCGCCAACGAAGAGCAAACTATTAAGGTGCCGGCAAATGGCGCCACCTACCGCGCAGTGGTAGAACAATCGTCGGGCCACCCCGGCCGGAGTTACCCAACGGCGGCTGTAGAAGGATGCGCTACGGAAGGGGCTCCGGTTAGTACAGGGAAAGTAACCATGTTTCCCGAAGATGATTTTGATCCGTTTGTGTCCATCGACGTACAGGAAATTACCAGCTCTCCGCTGCCGGTAGAATTGAGAGGCTATCCCAAAGGGTATCGCGATTCGCTGATCGCACCGGAAACCGATTTGACTTTTAAGGTTTTGTTTAAAAATACCGGCACGGATACGGTTACCCGGATTGTTATCCGAGATACGCTGCCTTTCTGGCTTGATCCGAGAAAGGTTACGCCGGGAGCAAGCAACTTCCCTTACCGGCTGGATGTATACGCCAATGGGGTGGTTAAGATTGCCATGGATAGTGTGGTGGTGCTTCCGGGTTCAGGGTTCGGGTTCGTCGAATTCCGGGTAGGACAAAAGCCGAATACCCCGCTCAAGACGGCCATTGAAAACCGGGCTACCGTATATTTCGATTATCAGGCGCCCGTGACCACAAAGGCCCTGCGCTATGTAGTCGATCAGTTTCCAGACTTCATCACCGTCATAACCTCCAGCAAAGAGGTATTTCAGCCGGGGGTGCGCGTGAACCTCTACCCCAATCCTTCGTCGGAATCAGTAACGTTTGACGTGGAAGGGCAGTCGTTTAAAAAACTTCAATTGAGTGTGTTTGACCTGGATGGAAAGTTGGTCAAGCGCCAGGCATACAATGGAAATCAGTTTACCTTGTTCCGGGATCAGCTTCCGTCAGGGATGTATGTCTACCGCCTGGAAGCGGAAGGCAAGTTGATCAATACCGGTAAGTTTATCGTTCGATAAGTGTTTTTGTAATCCCATTAACGACAAAGGTTCCCTGCAGTAAGTCTGCGGGGAACCCTTTGAAAAAGAAAAATCCTTAAGGATCAAAGAAATAAAAGTAAACGCAAAGGCGTTTTTCTTTAAGATTTAGGTCGTCTTTTTTTCATGAGATTATGATTTGTTATTAGCGTGAGGCCGTACCCGTCGAGGGTGCGGCTTTTTTATTGCCTCTAACAAAACATGCCGTAAACATAAGACAAAAAAATTAATTTGTCCAAGTACTTCGGGAGTAAAAAATTTAAAAAAAGGTAAACTACCCTAAACAGGGTAGGTGAATAGCCAAGGGTTGTCTCAAAAGACCACTCTTTGCCTCCAGTATGAAATTCTATTTTCTTTTTTTAATTGAAATTGAAAAAAGAAAATATTTTTTTGCTGCCTTGGGCAAAAACCTTCTTTTGAGACAGGCCCGGCGGTTAAAACTCTGCGCTGCCGGGGGTTCTCGGGAAAGCGATCACGTCGCGGATGTTGCCCATGCCGGTAATAAACTGTACCATGCGCTCGAAACCAAGACCGAACCCCGAATGCGGCGCGCCGCCAAACTTGCGGAGTTCGAGGTACCACCACAGGTCTGCTTCTGGCACATGGGCTTCCTGCATACGTTCGCGGAGTTGGTCGTAGCGTTCCTCCCGTTGAGACCCGCCGATCACTTCGCCGATACCAGGGAAGAGGACGTCCATAGCTGCAACGGTTTTCTGGTCCTCGTTCAGGCGCATGTAGAAAGCTTTGATCTCTTTCGGGTAATTGCGCACAATGACCGGTTTCTGGAATTCTTTCTCCACCAGATAGCGCTCGTGTTCGGCCTGCAAGTCGCGGCCCCACTCAACCGGGAATTCAAACTGGCCTTTTTTATAAGGCTTGGACTGCTGAAGTAATTGAATGGCTTCGGTATAAGTGATCCGTTCAAAGGGGTTGTCGGTCACAAACCGCAGTTGTTCAATCAGCCCCATCGCCCGTCTTTTTTCCTTGGGCAGGTTTTTCTCCTCCTCTTGAAGGCGCTGGTCCAAAGCCTCCAGATCGGCGTAGTTGTGGTCGATGACGTACTGGATCAGGTATTTACAGAACGCTTCGGCCAGGTCCATGTTGTCGTGAATGTCGTAAAAGGCCATTTCAGGCTCGATCATCCAAAACTCAGCTAAATGCCGGGGCGTATTGGAGTACTCTGCCCGGAAAGTGGGGCCGAAGGTATACACCTTGCCCAAAGCGAGTGCGCCGATCTCAGCCTGAAGCTGTCCTGAAACGGTGAGGTTGGTAGAACGGCCAAAAAAATCGGTCGACCAGTCGATCTGACCTGTCTCCGTTCTGGGCATGTTTTCCGGATCCAGAGTGGTTACTCGGAACATTTCCCCGGCGCCTTCGGCGTCGCTACCGGTAATGATAGGCGTATGCAGGTAATAGAAGCCGTTGTCGTTGTAGAATTTGTGCACGGCGTAAGCGACGGAATGCCTGATCCGGAAAACCGCGCCAAACGTGTTGGTCCGCATCCGGAAATGAGCTTTCTGGCGCAGGAATTCCACCGTTTGGCGTTTAGGCTGAAGGGGGTAATCGTCGAGATTATTTTCTCCCAGGATTTCAATTTTCTGAGCCAGAAGTTCGATATCCTGTCCTGCGCCCTGCGATGCGGCAATGACCCCGGTGGCGGACAAACAAGCGTGGTATTTAATTTTTTTCACCAGCTCTTCATCCATCTGATCGGCTTCGATGACGACTTGCAGGTTGCCGGGGCCGGAACCGTCGTTAAGGGCAATGAACCGGTTGTTGCGGAATGCGCGTACCCAACCCATAACAGTTACTTCCTGTCCGGCAGGGGATTGGGAGAGTAACTGTGCTATTTCGGTGCGTTTGGCCATAAAAAGGCATTTTTCGATCCAAAAAACGAGAAATTGTTAAGACGGCCCGAAATTACAATCTCCCTCCCGGCAGACCAAATTTTATCTTCCCGGCGCCGGCTTATTTTTTCAATTCGAGGTAAGCTGCGTTGATACTGCGCTCAATTCCCTGTCCGGTCCACTCTTCAGCGCCAGGGATCAGCTTGGTTTTGGCAATAAGGTCTTTTTCTGCCACGCCTTCTTTGACCGCTTTTTTTACATAAGCGAACATTTTGCTCAAATAGTTTTGCATGGCGGAGAGGTCGTCTTTTGTTCCGGTGACGGCATATTTTTCTCCGGCGTGACCGAAAATGAAAAGGGTGTCTTTGTCGTAATGTTTCCGGACCTGCTGAAGCGCCTCGATCCAATTTTCGATGGAAGCGCCTGCGGTTTTATCGATAAAAGGAAACCGGCGGTTGAACATCAAGTCGCCCATATGTGCCACGTTGGCATTTTCGAAATGGATTACGCTGTCCCCATTGGTATGGCCGGGCCCAAAGTAGGTTGCCGTAACGGTCTCCGAACCAATTTTCTGGCGCCAGGTTTCGTCGAAGGTCGTATCAGGATAGAGCTGTTGCGCTTCTGTTTTGCGGGCTATAGCCACCGTTTCCTGGTTTTTCTTTGAATTGGCGTGCGCCACCACTTTATCGACAATGCCCTTAAAAGCAATGTTCCCTCCGGTATGGTCGCCATGGTGGTGGGTGTTGATGAGCAAGTCGATGCGCCGCTGCGATTTTTCCCGGATGCGTTCGATCAGATGCTTGGCCTGTTCGGGAAATTGGGAATCGACGACCACGATAGCCTCTTCGTGGATATACCAGCCGATGGTGCCCCCGCTTTCGGTGTAAAAGCCGGTATTCCCTCGTAAAGGTTCCAGTTGGCCGGGGGCAGCGTGGAGGAAGTCCGACAGCCATTTGTAGTTGGGCAGGGCCAAAACGCCTGCGGCAAAAGCGCTTTTCCGGATAAAGGTTCTTCTGGTTTCCATGTCAGGCGGATTAAAGGTGGATGAATTATAAAAACCGTTCTCTAAGCTCTGGGTCAGGCATCATACATTGGTCTTTTTTCCCAAACCACCGGTAGCGGTTTTTGGCAATCCAGGCATAGATGTGGTCTCTCAGAGGGCGGGGAACGGCCTTGAAAGCATACAACAACCTCCAGAAGCCGCCCAGTAAACGGGCGATTTCCAGCACGGCTTCCGAATGGGTGAAAACCCTTTGGTCTTTGATCAGCACGACGCTGTCCAGCGGAGGACCGTCATATGCGGCGGAGCGGAGCAATTGTTGCCCTATGTCCGATTGAAGGGAAGCAAACCGGAAAACCTTCTTGCGATCGACCTTCAGGATGAATTGGACCGTTCCGTTGCACAGGTTGCATACGCCGTCAAAGAGCAAAACGGGACCGGTCTGATTCAGTGCGTTGTTCATATAGTATGAAACAGGGTAGCGCAAGGAAGGTTGCGGAAAGACTAGACGAACAGAGCGGAGTACAATTCTTCGATGCGGGCAAGGGCATGGATGCGGATTCCATAGCGGGTAGTATCCAGCCCTTTAATATTATATTTGGAAAGGTAAATAGCTTTAAAACCCAGCCGGTCAGCTTCCTGGATGCGCTGTTCGATGCGGTTGACCGCCCGGATCTCCCCGGAGAGCCCAACTTCCCCTGCAAAACAAACATTGGGAGGAACAGCCACGTCCTCGAGGGAAGAGATGAGGGCGCTAACAAGGGCCAGGTCGATAGCGGGATCGTCGACCCGGATGCCGCCGGCAATGTTCAGAAATACGTCGTTCATAGCCATGGGAAACCCGCCGCGTTTTTCCAGCACGGCAAGCAGCATACTTAGGCGGCGCAGATCAAACCCGGTCGCTGAGCGCTGAGGAGTGCCGTACACTGCTTTACTGACCAGGGCTTGGGTTTCGATCAGAATTGGCCGTAGCCCTTCGATGGTGGCGCCAATAGCACTGCCGCTGAGTTCTTCCTCCTTTTGGGAGAGCAGCAATTCGGAGGGGTTGCTGACTTCCCGAAGCCCAACGGCTTGCATTTCATAAATGCCTAATTCGTCGGTAGAACCAAAGCGGTTTTTGAGGGTACGCAAAATGCGATAGGCGTAATTTTGATCGCCTTCAAACTGGAGGACGGCATCAACGATATGTTCCAGGAGCTTTGGGCCGGCAATGGAGCCGTCTTTTGTGATGTGCCCGATAATGAATACCGGAACGTTGGTGGTCTTGGCAAATCGCTGCAGTTCTCCCGCGCATTCCCTGACCTGGGAAATGCTTCCCGGCATCGAATCGATATAGGGAACAAAAAGGGTCTGGATCGAATCAATGACCACCAGGTCGGGCTGGAGTTCTTCCGCTAGAGCCAGAACCCGCGACGCATTGGTTTCCGTAAGTATATAACAGTTTGCTCCAGCCAGTCCGAGCCGTTCGGCGCGCATTTTGATTTGTTCTTCGCTTTCTTCCCCGGAAACGTAAAGCACTTTTGCTTTAAGAGAAAGGGCCGTTTGAAGCAACAAGGTAGATTTTCCGATACCCGGTTGGCCTCCGATCAAGACCATCGACCCGCTCACAATGCCTCCCCCCAGGACCCGGTTGAGCTCCTGGTCGGCTGTGATTAGCCTGCGGGTAGTGCCGGCGGAAATTTCGCCAAGCGGTACCGGCTTAGGGCCGGCGCCAGGCTTTAAAGATGCGTTTGCGCGGGCGGGGCGCATCGTTTCCGGCGTGTCATCGCGGAAAATAACCTCTTCCTGGTAGGTATTCCACTGTTCGCAAGAGGGGCATTTACCTAGCCATTTAGGGGCGGTGGCCCCGCATTCCGAGCAAACGAAGATCTTTTTTACTTTAGCCAAGCTGCGTCCGTTTTAACCCCTTACTCTCTTAAGCGGGAAAGCAGGCGGAGAATTTCCAGGTAGATCCATACGAGCGTGACCATCAGGCCCATAGCGGAAAACCATTCCATATACGCCGGGGCGCCGTACTGCTCGCCCATTTTGAAGTTGTCGAAATCCAGGAGCAGATTGAGGCAGGCGATAGCCAGGATGACGGCGCTGATCCCCATGCCAATCGCACCGCCCTGATGCAGGTAAGGCATAGCAATCCCAAACAGATTGAGCACCAGGCTGATCAAATAGACCAGCGCAATGGCGCCGGTGGCCATCATGAGCATGGTCCGAAACCGGCCCGTTACCTTAATGATTCCTGACTGGTAAATGAACAGCATAGCAAAAAGGGCGGCAATCGTCAGCGAAAAAGCCTGAAATACAATGCCGGCAAACTGAGCGGCATACACAAAGGAAACTGCGCCCAGAAAAAGCCCCTCCAAAGCGGCATATACCGGCGCCAGGGTAGGGGAGAGGTGTGGCCGGAACGACATCACCATCACGAGCACAAATCCCCCAATCGCTCCTCCCCAAACCATTAACGGGCTGGGCATGGAAAAGCCAATGGCGGCGGTGAATAACAGAATTCCTGCTAGAATAAAAGACTTTGTGATCGCTCCCCGTACCGTCATTCGTTCTCCTGCAACAGATGCCATGCCGGCATCCAGCACTTCCTGTGAAGCCGTCCGGTAAATCGATTCCCGCATGACGGGGTTCCCGGATTGAAATAAACTGCGTCTAGCCATGTGGTTGGTATTCAATGGTTTTAATAAAGCAATAAAAACGGATTAAGGTCTTGTTCCCATTCCGCCTATTAAAATACATTTTTTCCTAAAAATTAGTTTCTAAATATCCTTTCCCCAGCCAAAAAAGAACACATCAGGCCGGTGGTAATGCCCGGCGGCATCAAAATCCAGGCGTGCGCGGATAATTTCCTCCGGGTTCAATGCCGCCAAAAGGATTCCCTCCTTGTCCCAAAGAGGCCCTGCCAGGACTTCTCCAAGGGGAGAAACAATGGCGCTGCCCCCTCTGGAAAGGACCTCCGGCTGATCGCGCAGTTCTTCCTGGAAAGACTCGGGGTACATGTCCTTACGGACAAATTGGTTGCAGCTCAAAACGAAGCATCTCCCTTCGCAGGCAATATGCCGGATGGTAGATTGCCAGCTTTCGCGCTGGTCTGCCGTCGGAGCGAGGTAAAGGTGAATATCCTGGGTGTAAAGGGCCATGCGGGCCAGGGGCATGTAGTTTTCCCAGCAGATAAGTCCTCCGATTTGCCCAAGAGGCGTTGACAGCACATTTAGGTCATCTCCTTTGCCTTCTCCCCAAATAATCCGCTCGGCAGCTGTCGGCTTTAATTTGCGGTGCCGGTGGATTAATTGGCCGGCAGAATCGAAATACAACAAGGTGCAATAAAGCGTACCCCCGCTTTCTCCAATCTCGGTCACTCCGATAACCAGATAAAGCCGGTTTTCCCGGGCGATCTGTCCAAGCCGCTCCGTGGCAGGCCCGGGTACGCGAACGGAATTCCGGAAATATGCCAGCCAATCCTCCCTCCCTTTTTGCGTTCTGCTACCCACCACGCTTCCAAACCCGAGTCCTCTGGGATAAGCCGGAAGGAAGGCTTCCGGAAACAACGCGAGGTGAGCGCCTTCCGAAGCGGCTTTGCCCGCCCAATAGGCTACTTTGTCCAGACTTCCTTCGAGATCAAATAAGGCCGGCGCTGCCTGAACGACGGCTACGGGTATTAAATTCATTGGCGTTGGTTTTTTAGGGAGCAGGGAAATAGGGAGCGGGGAGCAGACCCCCGTCTACCGTCCCCCGTCTACCGTATAAACTTTCCCATCTTTCATGACCCACTGGACCTTTTTCAGTGCCAAAATATCCGTTTCGGGGTTGCCTTCTACGGCGACAAGATCGGCGAGGTATCCGGGGCGGATGAAACCCAGTTGATCGTGAAGATGAAAGATGGTGGCATTACCCGACGTTACGGCTTTAAGCACGTCGAGCTGGGGCATGCCGAATTCTGTCATGAGTTCGAGTTCCCAGGCGTTGGCGCCGTGAGCGAAGACGCCTACGTCGCCCCCGGCGACGATAGGGACGCCTTTGTCCAGGGCGTGTTTAAAGCTCGTCCTTTTTTCCTGGATGCGTTCGGGCTCGGGCTCCGTTCCTTTTTTCCACCCTCGGTATTGGGAGATGGCCATTCCGGCGGCGATGGTAGGGCAAAGGGCGACACCGCGCTCAGCCATCAGGGCGAACACCTCCGGCGTTCCGCCATCACCGTGCTCAATCGTTTCGACGCCTGCCAGGGTGGCCCTGCGCATACCTTCCGGAGTAGAAGCGTGGGCGACTACACCGCGGCCGCTGCTACGGGCTGTTTCGACAATAAGGCGGAGTTCTTCTTCCGAAAAGGTAGGGCGGGCTTCGCCGTTTGGCCCCCAGCGGTAATCGGCATAGACCTTGATCAGATCTGCGCCTTTCCCGATTTGGGTCCGCACGGTGCGGATCAGGTCGTCCCGACCATCGGCCTGGTCGGCGCCCTGGGGCACATCCACATGGCTGGCAAACCCTTTGGGCCCATAGGTTCCTGTGGCGACAATAGCCGGTCCGGCAACGAGCATGCGCGGGCCGGGGATGATCCCTTTCTCAATTGCCGCTTTAATGCCCACATCGGCGTACCCTGCGCCTTCGGTACCCAGGTCGCGGACGGTCGTAAAACCGGCTTCCAGGGTTTGCCGGGCGTGAATGGAAGCCCGGATAACCCGTTCTGCTTCGGATTCAACGAGTACCTGGTCGTTCCAGGTCGTCTCGTTGTAGGGATGCAGCAAAAGATGGGAATGCCCCTCAATCATGCCCGGGATAAGGGTCATGCCTTTCAATTCAACGATCGCAGCCCGGGCTGGGGATGCCGTTTGGCCTGCAGGGCCTGCACTTTTGATGCGGTTGTTCTCTATTACAACCACCCAGTTGGAATGCATCTGCACGCCGTCAAAAACCCGGTCAGGCTTAAGCGTGTAGAGGCTTTGAGCGCACATGGGCTGCCAGAGCGCAAGGAGTAAAAAAAACAGAAGAAAACGCATAGGCATAAAAACTAGACTTCCAAAAAATGTCCGGCTTTCCGCGATTGTTCCTCGAGGTAAGCCTCTACATGGGCGATAAAATCTTGGTAAAGCTGGGCAGCTACAGGACCTGGTTTTCCATCTCCAATCACCTGATCGTCGATCTGAACGACTGGAAGGACGCCCTTGATCGTACTGGTGAAAAAAGCTTCCTTTGCTTGTTTTATTTCAGAGATATGCACATTCCGTTCCTCTACCTGATAGCGTTTCCCAGCCAGATGGAGGACCTGCTTCCGCGTAACGCCGAGGAGGACCTTGTCGCCGGATGTCACCACGCGTTGGTCGTCGAGGACCAGGAAAAAATTGGAGCGCACCGATTCTCGGATCCATTCTCCGTTCTCCACGAAAAGCAAGTCGTCGAATCCCCGCCGTTTGAGTTCGGGAATGAGACTAATGCCGGTGACATAGTTGGTGGTCTTGACCTCCGGAATTTCACGCAGGAAATTATGGGTCATCAGTTTGATCCCATGGGAAGGTTGCCAGGTCTTTGCAGGTAAGGGATACTGAAGGATCAGTACATTTGGGTCTGTAGGCGTATAGCCGTCGGAGGAATATCCTCCGGTCAGCAACAGACGGATACCTCCATCTTGCTGCCCGTTTTGCTCGATCAGTTGAAGAATTTGGCGGGCAAAGCCGGTTTTGCTGAATGGTATTTCCATGTGCAGCAATTGAGCGGAGCGGTAAAACCGGTCGAGGTAATCATCCAGAAACAAGGGATGGCCCTTCCGGAAAAGGAAAAAGTCAAAGATGGCAAATCCTCTGATGATAGAAAGGTCCGAGACTTTCAGACTGGCTTCCCCGGCGGTTACGAGGTGACCATTGATGTTGGAATAGTTGATCATTGTCATTGTTTAAAAGTGCAACATGCTGAGAAAACATCCAAAAAAACAAATTCAAAAAAGAGTTGACTTTCCTGAAAGGTTAAGCGAAGCATTTTTTTGCGCAATAGCCGAAAAATAGTAAATTCCATCACTTTTGTCTATACCATCCCGCAGAATCGCGTTTGGGCGGGCTGTGGGGAAGTTATTTCACTGAAAAATTGTATGCGTTATGAGCTTTGACACTAAAAACATTAGAAACGTCGTACTGCTCGGGCACTCAGGCTCGGGCAAGACCACATTCGCCGAGTCGATGCTTTTTGAAGCCGGGGAAATAAACCGGCGGGGTACTGTGGAAGAGGGGAATACAGTGTCTGACTTCTCAGACCTGGAGAAGGAACGCGGAGGATCGATATTCAGTACCCTGATGCACGTCCAATGGAAAGACTCCAAGATCAATATCCTGGATACTCCCGGTCTGGACGACTTTGTAGGCGAAGTGGTCTCTTCCATGAAAGTCGGCTCTACCGGGGTTATTATGCTGAACGCTAAAAGCGGGGTGGAGGTTGGAACTGAACTGATCTGGGATTACCTGGATACCTTTCAGGCGCCGGCTATTTTTGTCATTAACCAGATGGACCACGAAAAAGCCGACTTTGACAACACCCTGAACCAGGCTATCCAACGGTTTGGAAGCCATGTGATTCCTTTCCAATATCCTTATAATTCGGGGAAAGACTTCAATTCTATTATTGATGTGTTGCGCATGGTCATGTATGTATTTCCGTCCGACGGGGGAAAACCGGAGAAACGGCCGATTCCGGATTCCGAGAAGGACAAAGCCATGGAAATGCACAACGCCATTGTGGAAGCTGCCGCCGAAAACGAAGAGGGATTGATGGAGCAGTACTTCGACAAAGGTACCCTGACCGAAGAGGAGCTGGCGCAAGGGCTTCGCATTGGTATTGCACAACATCAGATCTTTCCGGTTTTTTGTTGCTCTTCTACCAGAAATATGGGTAGCGGCCGGATCATGGGCTTTATAAACGACGTATGCCCTACCCCGGCAGACCGCAAGCCGGCCCGTCTACGGGGAGGAGGGACCCTTTCCTGCAAAAAGGACGACGCCACCACGGTATTTATCTATAAAACCATTTCCGAGCCTCGTGTGGGGTTGGTTTCCTATTTCAAAGTATACTCCGGCGTTTTGCGCGCGGGCGACGAACTCGTCAACTCCAACAACCGGGGTACGGAGCGCTTTGGGCAGATCTTCATCGCCAATGGAAAGGACCGGATTTCGGTCGACGAACTGCAGGCGGGAGATCTGGGCGTAACGGTGAAACTGAAGAACTCGCATACCAATAACACTCTGAACGTGAAGGGAACAGACCGGGTGCTTGTTCCTATCGAGTTTCCCGAACCTCGCGTTACGGTCGCGATCGACCAGCAGAACAAGGCAGAAATGGAGAAACTCATGAAAGCGCTCCACCTGATCAGCGAGGAGGACCCCACGGTAGTTGTCGAACAATCCGCCGCAGCTAAACAGATCCTGATGCACGGCCAGGGACAGCTACACCTGGATATGATCAGGCATCGCGTCGAAACCGTGCAGGGCGTGTCGATGGATTTTGCCAAGCCGCGTATCGTTTACCGGGAAACTATTACCCGGGAAGCAAATACCCAGTACCGGCACAAAAAACAAACCGGAGGCGCCGGCCAATTCGCGGAAGTACATATGCGTATCGAGCCTTTTGAGGAGGGCATGGGCGATCCGGCCGGGCTGACGGTCCGCAACCGGGACGTAGAAGACCTCCCCTGGGGTGGAAAGCTGGCATACTACTGGTGCGTGGTTGGCGGATCGATCGACTCCAAGTTTTCAAACGCAATCAAGAAGGGAATTCTGGCGAAAATGGAGGAAGGCCCCCTCACTGGTTCTTACTGCCAGGATATCCGCGTGAGTATCTTCGACGGCAAAATGCACCCCGTGGATTCAAACGACAACGCGTTTATGACGGCTTCTTCCCAGGCCTTCAAGAATGCCTTCAAAGAAGCGGCGCCCCAAATCCTGGAGCCTATCCTTAAATTGGATATTCTTTGCCCGGATGAGGCTATGGGGGATATTATGGGAGACCTGCAAACCCGCAGGGCGATTATCATGGGGATGGATTCCGACGGGCACTATCAGAAGGTGATCGCCAAGGCGCCGCAGGCGGAGCTTTACCTGTATTCAAGTACCTTGCGTTCCGTGTCCCAGGGAAGAGCAAAGTTCCATCAGGAATTTGCCGAGTTCAGCCCGGTTCCTCCGGATATCCAGCAAAAGCTTATCGAAGCGCATCAGGCCGAAAGCGAAGAATGAGCTTAGACATTAGACATTAGACATTAGACATTAGACGTTAGACATTAGATTTTAGATTTTAGATTTTAGAGGTTAGATGGGCGCTTTCCAAACGTCCATCTAACCTCTAACCTCTAACGTCTAATGTCTAATGTCTAATGTCTAACGTCTAACGTCTAATTACACTTGGAGTACCCGCAATTTTTGCATATAAGGCATCCTTCTTTGTAGAGGAGCCCTTCGGGGTCGTGGCATTCGGGGCAAGCCGATTTGACGGCTTTGGTGCCGTCGGGCACGAAAAGTTTCAGGGCGCGGACGACGCCGTTCTTCCAGGTGTTGATGTATTCCTGTTCTACGTTCAACCCGTCGACGAGTTCAACGGCGTGCTGGAGAGGCATGCCATGGCGCAGAACGCCGGAGATCAATTTCGCGTAGTTCCAGTATTCCTTGTTGAACGAGCGGGATAGCCCTTCTATCGTGACCCGGTATCCGTCGCGATCCATAAATTGGAAGTCGTAGCGGTTTTTTCCGTGTTCGTCTTTGGCTTTGATGACCCAACCGTTTTCCACATAGTCGGGAAGGCGGAAGATATCCACGGCGGCGCCGGTGAAGATTTCATATGGTTTCCCCTGGTAGATGCCCAATACGGCGATCCAGGGCTGGTCGGCGTTCAGGAAACGGACGATCTTGGCTTCCAGGCGTTCGGGGCGTTTTGGCGCGCCGGTTTCCTGGAAGTGGCCGTTCTGATCCGCTTTTGCTTTCTTTTTACCTTTGGAATCGTCGGCAACCAGCACGCCCGACCGCGAGCCGTCGCGGTAAATGGTACAACCTTTGCAGCCTGCTTCCCAAGCGGTTTGGTAAATCTTCTTTACCATGTCGACCGTTGTCTCCTGAGGCACGTTGACCGTTACGCTGATGGAGTGGTCGACCCATTTCTGGATGGCGCCCTGCATTTTCACTTTCTGCACCCAGTCTACATCGTTCGCTGTCCCTTTGAAATATGGAGATTTCTCAATGATGGGCTGGAGCTCATCGGACGGCAGCTTGGTTGTTTGGGCAACATCGTAATTGTTGATCCTCAGCCAGTCGACGAACTTATGGTGAAATACATGGTATTCCTCCCAGTGGTCGCCGACTTCATCGACAAAGGTCACGTTGACGTCCTTGTCGTTGGGGTTGACTTTCCGGCGGCGTTTGTAGCTGATGAGGAATACCGGTTCGATACCCGATGTCGTTTGCGACATAAGGCTGGTAGTGCCGGTGGGGGCGATGGTCAGCAAGGCGATATTGCGGCGGCCGTATTTGACCATGTCCTTGTACAAATCGGGGTCTGCTTCACGGAGGCGGTTGACGAACGGATTGTTCTTCTCCCGGGCGGCGTCGAAAATCGGGAATGCGCCGCGTTCGCGGGCGAGGTCAACAGACGATCTATAAGCATTCACAGCCAGTGTCTTATGAACTTCGGTCGCATGGGCGATGGCTTCGTCGCTTCCGTACTGGATACCTAAAGCCGCGAGCATATCGCCTTCCGCGGTAATGCCTACCCCGGTACGCCTGCCTTCGATGCAGGTTTTCCGCACTTTTTTCCACAACTCCAGTTCAACCGCCTTGATCGAAATAGCTTCGGGGTCGGCAGCGATTTTTTCAATAATGCGGTCGATCTTCTCCAACTCCATATCAAGGATATCGTCCATGATGCGCTGGGCATGCCGGACATGGGCGCCGAACTTTTCAAAATTGAACCTGGCTTGCGGGGTAAATGGGTGGTCTACGTAGCTGTAAAGATTAATGGCCAAAAGGCGGCAGCTATCGTAGGGACACAATGGAATTTCGCCGCAAGGGTTGGTGGAAATGGTTTTATACCCCAAATCAGCGTAGCAGTCCGGCACCGATTCCCGGATAATGGTATCCCAGAACAAGACGCCCGGCTCTGCCGACTTCCAGGCGTTGTATATGATTTTGCTCCACAGATCGGACGCGTTGATGTCTTTGACCATCAGGGGGGATTCCGATTCGACCGGAAACTGTTGCCGGTAGGTTTGGCCGCTCATGGCAGCCCGCATAAACGCGTCGTCAATGCGTACCGAAACATTCGCGCCGGTGACTTTCCCTTGTTCGAGCTTGGCGTCGATAAAGGATTCGGAGTCGGGGTGTTTGATCGAGATCGTCAGCATCAGCGCGCCGCGCCGCCCATCCTGAGCAACTTCCCGGGTGGAATTGGAGAACCGCTCCATGAACGGCACAATCCCGGTGGAGGTCAGGGCAGAGTTCATGACCGGCGTGCCTTTAGGCCGGATATGAGACAGGTCGTGCCCAACCCCGCCCCGGCGCTTCATCAATTGCACCTGCTCCTCGTCGGTACGAATAATGCCCCCGTATGAATCTGCGTTATTGCCGATCACAAAACAATTGGAAAGGGAGGAGATTTGGTGGTTGTTGCCAATGCCCGCCATAGGGCTTCCCTGGGGGATAATGTACCGGAAGTCCTTTAACAGTTCATAGGCTTCTTGTTCCGAGAGCGGGTTTTCGTACATGGATTCGATCCGGGCAATCTCCCGGGCAATCCGGCGGTGCATATCATCCGGAGATTTTTCATATATGTTGCCAAACGAGTCTTTTAGCGCATATTTATTGACCCAGACGTTGGCTGCCAGGTCATCCCCTTTGAAATAAGCAGTGGCTGCTTTCAGGGCTTCCTCATAGGTGTAGGTTTTTACCCCATTCTTTGGTTGCTGCTTCGCAGTCAGCGTAGTTCCCATGAACAATTTGAATTAGAAATTGAAAAAAAACGAACCTGGTCAGAGGCCTTCATGCGTTCCGGACACGCTTCAGGCAGAACGAGAATTCAAGATATTCCCTTCGGGCAGAAAGTCAAAATTTTTTCGAGACAAGTTTTGCACACGATGTGGATAACTTTTGATCGATCTTGGCAAAGCGGAATTTTATGCGGTTTATTTTAAACTAAAGTATTGAAAATCAAATTATTTTATCTTTACAAATTAAATAAAAAAATATTTGTCATTACGTTCTTTGGAAATCGTCATGTGGAAAACGCACAAAGTTTTCCACATGCATTGTGGAAAACCGATTTGCCAAAGCGAAATAAAGCCTTGTCCCTTAAGAGGGAATTATTTCTTTTCTTTCCTGAGCAGGGAAAATATGCAAGACGGATGGTCGTCCAGACACGGGCCATAAAGATACGGGAAAAGGGAAAGGCAGACGGTTTCTTTTTTCCACAGGCTGTGGAAAGGAGGCTGGAACCCGCGAGGAGTAGGGTTTCGCGTGAAAAAAAAACAGACCTGTCTTAAAAGTCTGTTTTTGCCTAAGGCCGCAAAAAATTAGATTTTACGCGGGCGGCAAATAACGGTCGTTTAAAACAGGCCTGTTTCCGTATTGGTACAACGCATTTGCGGTTTGCCTGATGGTTTTACCTGCCTCAAATGCGTTCGGCGGCCATGCCCCAGCTTTCCGGCGAGCGCCAGAGGCCTGAGAGAAGCAGTTCGCGCATAAAGAGGAATTCCTTCGGCAGTTTGTCGTAGAGTTGAGCAAACAGTTCTTCGTGCGCCAGAACCTCTTTTTTCCACAGCTCCCGGTCTACAGACATGATCTTCTTGAAGTCATCCTCGCTGAATTCCAATCCGGTCCAGTCCATATCCTTATAGCGGGGCATCCAGCCGATGGGGCTTTCCACCGCAGAGGAGCGCCCTTTGGCGCGCTGGATGATCCATTTCAGCACGCGCATGTTTTCGCCGAAGCCCGGCCAGGCGAAGTTGCCGTTTTCGTCTTTGCGGAACCAGTTGACGCTGAAGATACGGGGTGGATTGGGCAGATCCCTTCCGAATTGCAACCAGTGGTTGAAGTAGTCGGCCATGTGATAACCGGCGAAGGGCAGCATAGCGAACGGGTCGCGCCGTACTTTGCCGATCTCGCCAAAGGCTGCAGCGGTCATTTCAGAACCCATGGTAGCCGCCAGATACACGCCGAAGCTCCAGTTGAACGATTGATAAACGAGCGGAACGGTGGTACTGCGGCGCCCGCCAAAAATGAACGCGGTGATGGGAACGCCGCTAGGATTATCCCATTCGGGATCGAGGACCGGATTCTGGGTCGCAGGTGCGGTAAAGCGCGCGTTGGGGTGGGCGGCAGGCTTCCCGCTTGCGGGATCCCACGGCTGGCCTTTCCAGTCGATCAGGTTGGCTGGAGGCGTCTTGGACATGCCTTCCCACCAAATATCGCCATCCGGGGTTACGCCGACGTTGGTAAAGATGGAGTTGCCTTTGATACTCTCCATGGCGTTGGGGTTAGTCTTGGCATTGGTGCCGGGGGCTACCCCAAAGTATCCGGATTCCGGATTAATGGCATGCAACCGCCCGTCGTCGCCTTTGAATATCCAGGCAATATCGTCGCCCACCGTGGTTATTTTCCAGCCTCCCATTGCATCCGGAGGGATCAGCATGGCGAAGTTGGTTTTCCCACAAGCGCTGGGGAAGGCGGCTGCCACATAGCTTTTTTCTCCTTCAGGCGATTCGGCGCCCAGGATCAGCATGTGCTCGGCAAGCCAGCCCTGATCTCTGGACATGGCGGAGGCGATGCGCAGGGCAAAACATTTCTTGCCCAGCAGCGCATTGCCCCCGTAGCCGCTGCCATACGAAACAATGGAGTGGTCTTCCGGGAAGTGGACGATGTATTTAACGGTCGGGTTACAAGGCCATTTTTGGTCTTTCTGCCCGGGTTCGAGAGGAGCGCCTACGGTATGGATACATTTAACATAGTCGCCGTGCCGTTCAATCTGTTCGAGCGCAGCGCGCCCCATACGGGTCATAATACGCATATTGGCAACCACGTATTCCGAGTCAGTAATCTCCACGCCGTAGCGGCTGTAAGGCGATCCGATAGGTCCCATGCAATAGGGGATGACGTACATCGTCCGGCCCCTCATACTGCCTTTCAGAAGACCTTCCAGGATGGCCTTCATTTCCCTGGGGTCCATCCAGTTGTTGGTCGGGCCGGCATCGTCCTTGGTCCGGCTGCATATAAAGGTGCGGTCTTCCACCCGGGCAACGTCGCTTGGGTCGCTGAAACAGGCAAACGAATTGGGCCATTTTTCCGGGTTCAGGCGGATGAAGGTTCCTTTTTCTACCAGTTTTTCACACAGGGTTTGGTACTCTTCTTCCGATCCGTCGCACCAGTAAACTTGATCGGGCTGGCAGAATTCGGCAATGCGTTTAACCCACTCTCCGAGTTCCTGGTGGGTTCCCAGGTAATTTTTTTGGGAAAGAATGTTTTCCTTAACCATTATTGTATAATTTATTGAAAAATATAACCCGCTGAGCGGTTCATTTGGTTAAAGCCTTGATCTAATTGGTCTTCTTGCCCTCCGGAGTTGCCGGTGCGGGTTGGTTCAGCCGCTCCAGAACCAGAGGGGTTATGTCCAGGCTGTCGTTGACCATGAGTACTCCGGTTCCGGGGCCGTAGTTCAGAATATAATCGTATCCTTTTTCTTTGCGGACGGCTTCCAGAATGTTCTTGACCTGTTTTTCCAGTTCGGTCAGGAGCTTTTGCCGTTCGTCCAGCAGTTGTTTGCCGACTTTTTCCTGTTCGGCGACCAGGCTTTGCTGTTTTTGCATGAGCCGTTGTTCTTCCTGTTGCACCTGATTGGGCGCCAAAAGACCTTGCTGTACTTTTTGCTGCGCCTGGAGAAATTCCCGCTCCAGTGCGCGGCCTCTGGCCTGGAGGGCGGCTTCTGCGTCTTTGCTCTTCAGGTCCAGGGCGTTGACCTTATCCTGGTAGAAAACGTACTTTTCCAGCAAGGTATCGGAGTTGACAAAAACGATATTTAAGTCCCCGGAGGAGGAATACACGGCAGCGCTGGCCTCTTTACCAGGGGCTTTGCCGCTTTTGGATTGCGCAAAAATGAGATATCCGACTGCGACAAGCAAAATCGAGCTTAAAATCAAAGCAATGTTTGTTTTCATAAAAATTGGATGGACAGTTGTAAAATGATATGTATGTTGCCTGGATGCAACACGACAAAACTGCCATAAATTTTTGGTATCCCCAAGGTTTCCGGGATATTTGGCCAGGGCGGTCTCTAATCCATGTCAAATGTATGGTTTAGGGATTAACCCTACCGATGATGGAAATCAACACCCTGTATGATCCTGCTCATTGTGATTTAGATCACAAAGGGAACCATTTTCATCATTCAGGTATTTTGAACGTATCCCCTGGCAACAGGACGTTAAACCGCAAGTCTTTGGATCCCAGAAGGGTTCCTTTCCGGTTGATGGCGCCTCCTTTTTTAGCCTGATACAGGATCACCTGGCTGTCTCCCACGACCCTGGCGCGGTTCCGGTCTACCACAATAGCGGTGGCTTCATCGATGCCGATGCCCAACATGCCGGGGTTTTCGAGCACGACCGTTATCAGCCGGTTATGGCGCATACGGTAAACAAAGTGCTGGTCGACGATGGCGTTTTTCAGGAAACCAAGCCCGGTGGAAAGTTCCACATTTCCGGTTTCGATATAGCGGAAAGAGCCCCCGTCGTCCGGGTGGAGTACTTGTTCGCCAGTGATCATTTTCTGACTCATAACGGCGGCGCCGGCGCTGGTCCCGGCAATGACGGCGCCGTTGCGGTAGGCTTTCCAAAGCGCTTCCTGAACAGGGCTTCCCTGGATGGTGTCCATGAACCGGGTCTGGACGCCGCCGCTGAGGTATATTAGCCCGGCGTTAGAGAGGGAGTCCAGCAAATGTGGAGGGCAATGCTCCTTGCTCAGGTGAAATCCGGTGAGTTGGGAAGCCGGTACCCCTAACTGCCGGAATTGCTGAATACCATAATATATGGAGCTGTCGGGTTCGGCGCTCGACATCGGCAGGATTACGGCGTAGCGGCCCTGGTCAAGCCCTCCGAGGCGGATCATCTCCCGGCGCATAGCTTCAGGACGGCTACCTCCCCCAATGATGAACAATTTGCCCTGCCCAGCCCCTGCTTGGGGTAAGATCAACGTGGCGATAAGAAGCGCTTCGACGAAATAGCGTGTCATAGACTTTGGGTTTGCTCCGCTGAATTTAGGGAAAAAGCCTATATTTACCCTTGTTATGACAGTTTTTACAAAAGAAACCGGATCATTTGCTGACAAAGCAGTCTTTTCGGCATCCTGAAAAAATTCTATGGGACTTGTAATCTCTCTGTTAAACCATAAAGGAGGCGTTGGAAAAACCACCTGCGCGATCAATATCGGCGCCGGCATGGTGGAATTGGGCAAAAAGGTATTGCTTATCGATCTCGATCCTCAGGCGAACCTGACCTTATCGCTTGGCATTCCGCGCCATCCGACCACGATCTACGAATCCATCCGGGGCGAATCGCCCATCGTGCCTTATACGGCAAAGGAAGGGTTGGATGTAGTCATTTCCAGCCTGGACCTGTCCGGCGCCGAGTTGGAACTGATCAATGAAGCAGGCCGAGAGCAGGTGTTGCGCGAGTTGCTGGATCCGGTACGCGATAATTACGATTACATTTTTATCGATTGTCCTCCTTCCCTTGGACTGTTGACGTTGAATGCCCTCACCACGAGCGACCTGGTCTATATCCCGCTGCAAACCGAATTCCTGGCCCTTCAGGGACTAACCAAAATCAAGCAGGTGATCGACAAGGTCAAGTTCCGCTTGAACCGGGATCTGCGGATCGGAGGGGTCATCGCCACCATGTACGACGCCCGCAAGGTGCTCAACAGGGATGTAGTGAATACCATCCAGAAGTATTTCGGCGAGATGGTGTTCAAGACCCTGATCCGGGATAATGTTTCCCTGGCCGAGGCGCCTTCCAAGCGCAAGGATATTTTTTCGTATAATCCGAATAGTCCCGGAGCGGAAGATTATATCTCCCTTTGCCGGGAAATCCTGGAACGCACCGATTCGGCCGCCGTTTCAGCGTAAAGCATCTTTTGGGAACCTTTGTAGCCCGCAAAGCGGTTTTGCCTTCGAATAAAGCGATATGAGCAAAAAGAAATTTACGGAAGGTCTGGAAATGTTGTTTTCCGATTTGGAGCAGGACTCCTTTTCGGGGCAGCATGCCTTGTTGAAGACAAAGGGCAAAGACCGTGCGGCGGCAGCTTCCGAAAAGGAAGAGGGAGGGGAAGTGGGAAAAAAAGCTTCTGGCAAGCGGTTTTCCGACGACCTGGAGTCTTTTTTACATTCGGCTTTTGAAGATTCGTTTGAGCGGCAAATGCGCAGGGAACCGGTTCCCGCAGAGGAAGCGGCGATCAAAAAACGCACCCACCGGCCGGTCAGCGGATTGGACACCCTGATCCGCAATACTGTGGACCTTAAACAGGTCAACTACGAAGAACTGCCCACCCGCCGGCTCACTATCGTTTTTGATACGCAGAAGTTACAAAAGCTAAAAGAGATAGCCCGCCTGGAGAAAACCATTCTGCGCGACATCATCGATGATATTGTGGCTCAATACATTGAAACGTACGAGAAGCGGAAAAAAAAGTAAGTTTTCCCGTTTTTTGTGCTTGTCCATACTTGGGCTCTTCTGATTTATGGCGGGCAGGGCTTTTCTTGATCTTACGGGGAATCTAATGCCTGCATCCGTCATGAATTCCGCTTGGCCATAACGTCCATCGGCTATCAGCAAACACTGACCAAGCGCATGCTCTTTTCGCTGGATATGAGCGGAGGCTTCATCATCGCCCCTATTCCTGTGCCGCAACAGGCGCCTCTATTGGATATCTTCCTTATGGGAGGGGGGCTAACGCTGGGGTATCGGACGATAGCAGGCCCGGTAAAAGCCACGATTCCCAAGCCGTTGGTTTCCAGCACTTGGGTTAAAAACGATGTGCGGTTCTTTCTGAGTTTTGGGTACCGGGTTTAACAGCAGCCGAAGAGGCGCCTGATGGGTCTGTCTCAAAAGGCCGTTCTTCGCTCCGGTCGTGAAATTTTCTTTTATTTGCAGCTGTGGGCAAAGGCCATTTTATGAGACAGGCTCTAAAACCCAGGAGGCGATTCGCAAACAAAGGAGCTAATTTTCCTGTATATTTGGCCGCAAAATCACTTGGTTCATGATTTCTATACTCTATTTGGCCGGCGGGGTTATTGCCGTATTGATAGGCGCCAACCTGCTGGTCGACGGTGCTTCTTCCCTGGCAAAGAAACTAAAGGTATCAGATTTGGTCATCGGCCTTACCGTTGTCGCTTTTGGTACCTCTACGCCCGAGCTTACCGTTAGCGTGTTTTCTTCCATGCAGGGAGAGGTGGATTTGGCATTAGGAAATGTGGTGGGTAGCAACCTGTTTAACGTCATGGTTATCCTGGGAGTTGCCGCGCTGATCTATCCCCTTGAGGTACATAGCAATACGATCTGGAAGGAAATTCCGATGAGTCTTTTGGCCGCATTGGTCCTTTTGGCGCTGGTCAGCGACCGCTGGCTCGACGGCGCTGCCAATCCCGGCATTTCCCGGGCAGAAGGGCTGGCATTACTGGGCTTTTTTTCTATTTTTCTGTATTACACGTTTTTGGTGGCTAAAAACACGCCGCCTAAGGAGCTTCACAATGTGGTCAAAACCTATCCTGTTTATTTATCCCTCCTGATGGTCGCCGGAGGGCTGGTGTTGCTCGTGGTTGGCGGAAGGTGGATGGTGAATGGGGCAGTGGAAATTGCAGAAAGACTAGGGATGAGCAAGTCCATTATCGCCCTGACAATTGTTGCTGCGGGCACCTCGATTCCCGAACTGGCTACTTCAGCGGTGGCAGCGTTCAAAAAGAATGCCGATATCGCAGTGGGGAACGTAGTGGGGAGTAATATTTTCAATATTTTCATGATCCTTGGGGTTTCTGCGGTGATTAAACCCCTGGGGCTGGGGAGCATAACGATACTAGACATTTCCCTGGTGGCGGTGATCAGTCTGGTACTGTTCATTAAATCTTACAACTATACGGTAAGCCGAGTCGAAGGTGGGTTGTTGTTGTTGATGTATGTGGCCTATGTCGTTTATCTGATCTTGCAAAGCTAGCCGTGGGTTTACCCCCTCTCCAGCACCACCGCATACCCTTGCCCCACACCGATACACATGGTGACAAGGGCGTAGCGTTGTTTCCGGAAAGCCAGCTCCATCGCCGCCGTCAGCAGCAAGCGGGCGCCGCTCATCCCGAGCGGGTGCCCGATGGCAATCGCTCCGCCGTTGGGGTTGATGCGGGGGTCGTTATCCGCAAGACCCAATTCGCGGGTGCAGGCCAGGACCTGGGCCGCAAACGCTTCATTGATCTCGATCAGATCCATTTGATCCATTGTCAGGCCCGCCTTTTTAAGCGCCTGGCGCGAGGCTTCCACCGGTCCGATGCCCATGATGCGGGGCTCGACGCCCACCACTGCGCTGGCCGCGATCCGGGCTAGAGGCTGGAGGGCATAACGCCGGACGGCTTGTTCCGAAGCCAGGAGCAAAGCGGCGGCTCCGTCGTTGAGGCCGGAGGCGTTGCCCGCGGTGACGGTTCCTCCGCTGGGCCGGAAAGCGGGTTTGAGCCTGGACAGGATTTCCGGGGTGGTACTGGGCTTAATGAATTCGTCTTCCGAAAACAAGCGGGTTTCCCCTTTGCCGGCAGGAATGGGAACCGGCGCGATCTCCCTGGCCAGCCTGCCGGCGCGCTGGGCTTCTGCCGCTTTCATTTGGGACCAATACGCGAACCGGTCCTGGTCCTCCCTGCTGATTTGGTATAATTCTGCCAGATTTTCTGCGGTTTCGCCCATGCTGTTGATGCCATACTGCGCTTTCATTGCCGGGTTAACGAAACGCCAGCCAAAACTGCTGTCGAATAGCTCCATGTCTCTGCCAAAAGGCTGACTGGATTTGGACATGACCCACGGGCTGCGGGTCATGTGTTCCACGCCGCCGGCAAGATAGAGATCGCCATCTCCGCACCGGATCGCGCGCGCCGCGTGAACGGCGGCGGCCATACCCGAAGCGCACAGGCGGTTGACGGTCTCCCCCGGAAGGGTGTAGGGCAGCCCCGCCAAAAGAAGCGCCATACGGGCTACGTTGCGGTTGTCTTCTCCTGCCTGGTTGGCGCAGCCGAGCAAAACGTCGCTGTAGGCGTCTTCAGGAATCTCCGGGTAGCGCCCGGCAAGTGTGCGGAGTATATGAGCCGCCAGGTCGTCGGCCCGAACAAGGGCCAAGCCGCCCCCAAACTTACCAACCGGGGTACGAACCCCGTCTACGATGAACGCATGCTGCATCTGGAACTTTTTTGTCGTCTAGATCACTTAAAAACGGACAAACCGTTTCCAATTTTGTTCGGTCAAAAGTACTGGATTACCAAAGTTTGAGAATAGCTTTGTCCAAAATTCTTAAATTCAATACCATGAAATCAGTGTTCTATACGATGGCTGCTCTGCTGGTCTTTGCCTTGGCAGGCTGCGGCAACGAAAAGAAAGCCCAGGAAGCGGAACAGGTCCAGCTTCGCTCCGAACTCATGGCCATTCACGATGAGGTGATGCCCATGATGGGCGAACTAACCAGCCTGGCAGGACAGCTCAAGCAAGCCTTGCAGGTTGATTCAACCCTTACCGCCGACGTGCGCGCCCAAATGGAAACTGCCGTCGCTCAAATGACCGAAGCCGAAGAAGGGATGATGGACTGGATGGCCAACTTCAAACAACCCGAAAACCTTCGCGCCGAGATGGACCACAAAGCCATTATGGCCTATCTGAGCGAGGAAAAAGATAAGATCAGCGAGGTCGGCGCTCAGATCAAATCGGGAATCGAAACCGGAAAGACGCTGGTGGAAGGGAAACAATAGACGGGAGACGGTGGACGGGAAACGGGGGATGGTAACTTCCTGAAATGCTTTCCGTCCTCCGTCCTCCGTCCACCGTCCACTGTCTACCGTCTACCGTCTACCGTCTACCGTCTACCGTCCACCGTAAATTAAAAAGGCTATGCTAAAAAACAGTTTTTTGCTTTTTGGAGCAGCGCTCCTTCTGGTTGGGTGCAACCTGAAACGCGCGCCGGAAGCGCTGCCTATTCTGGGCAACACGGAAATCGTGAATGGGGATACGATCTACCATGAAGTGCGGGATTTCTCGTTTATCAATCAGGACAGCCAGGAGGTCAACAATGCAACTTTTGAAGGGAAAGCCTATGTGGTGGATTTCTTTTTCATCAGTTGCCCTACCATTTGCCCGATGGTGACCAAACAAATGCTCCGGGTGTACGACAGGTTTAAAGACGACGACCGTTTGCTGCTCCTGGCGCACACCATCGATACGAAGCACGACACGATTCCCAGACTCCGGCAGTACGCACAGAACTTGGGCGTGTCCACCGACAAATGGATTTTTGTAACAGGGGTAAAGGACTCCATTTACTCCATTGCCAACGACTATTTCAGTATTGCCATCGAGGATCCCGAGGCGCCGGGAGGTTTTGACCACAGTGGCCGGTTGATCCTGGTGGACAAGAACCGCCACGTCCGCTCGTTCTGCGATGGCACCGACCCCGAAAGCGTCGACCGCTTTATGAAGGATATTGAGGTTTTGTTGAAGGAAATGTAAAAGAAAGGTTACGAAGTAGCGAAGTTACGGAGTTGCGAAGAAAGTTGCGAGATTCTTTCTTCGTAACTTCGCAACCCCGCAACTTCGCTACTCTTTCAAAGCTTAACCGCCACCCCTGCATTGATCCCAAACCCGCGGTTGCGGGCTTTTTCCTGTACCAGGGGAATGTCGTAGATCTCCTGGAAGCCATGGGTATATCTTCCATCGATAAAGAATTTACCAAATCCGGTGTTGAACTCGGCGCCGACTCCTCCGATGGCGCTGATGTCCCAGCGTTCAAAGCCCAGGGCGTCGAGGTCGAGTTTGGTGTCGGTGAGATCGAATTCGATGAGGCCGGTGGTTTTGGTTACCAGGCGGGCGCCCCCGGCATAGCTGATGGCAGGGCCGGCCATGGCGTAAAATTTGACCGCTTCGCTCCCGAATTTGGCTTTAGCCAGTAAAGGCAATTCGAGATAATCGAAGCGGGATTCGGCGTCGACGCCTAGCGGAAGACTTACTCCGAACAGGTTGACATCCGTTCCCAGATCCAGTCCAAACCCCTTGCGGGTATAGCCCAGTTCAGCCTGCAAAGCGAAGTTGGGGTGTAGTTCCAACTCGGCAAAAGCGGCGGTAGATGCGCCAACCACGTCGTGCAGATCGGGGCTGATTTCTTTGAGAAGATCTGTTTGCCGTACGTTGGCAAACTGAACGCCGCCGCGCACGCCAACGGAAAATTGAGCTTGAAGGGAGAAGATCGTTGCGCACAGCGCAGATACAAGCAAAAAGGTCTTTTTCATGGTGCTTACTCGTTTTTCGTATGCATTGGAAATATGCTGCCAAATTGCACCGAGTAAGTGTTAACAGGGGTTATGGGAGTGTTAGGCTTATCTTAAAGTTGCTTTTCGCCGCGTGATGGCAACCGGAAGGTAGACCAATCCGAACATCCCTAACGCCAGGGGCTCGACGACAAGCAGATACCAGGGCCATGGACCCAGATAATCCAAAGGAGAGGCGGTAGGCGGTTTACCCAGCAGGTATACGTAGTTGGCGCCCAAAAGCAAATTGCACCCTAAAATAACCAGAGCATATACCTGAATAGCTAAAAAAGCCCTGAAAAGAGCGCCGGTATTCGGATAAAACCCGAATACCCGGGTGGCATAAACCGCGTACACCACCAACCCGCCGTGAACGAACCAGTATTTGAAAAACGTAAAGCCCGGAAACCCATCGTATAAATGAGGGGTCAAAACCGCCTGAATAGTGCCGGCCAATATCCAGAAATAAAGCACTTCGTGAACGTTCTTCCGGGGTTTCCAGGAAAATAATGGCAAACAAACCCCCATCATATTGCATACGTCAAGCGGGAGGTCGGTCCGGGGATCAAAGTCGCCAAGCGCTATCCGGGTAAAGGTCCAAAATAGCACCCAAGCGGAGATTACCCAACTCAGAGCCCGGGCAACACGGATCCGCCCTTGGTCATCCAGTCTTCGCAGAGCCCAGGAGGGAAGCGCGACACTACCCAAAAGGATCAATCCTAATACGATCAGGTGTTCCTTTCCAAAGAGGGTAAACCGTTCGTTGTAAGAAAAAAAATCCATAGTTCAGGCGATATGGGGTGAATACGTTGTCAATTGGCATCCAGGAATTTAATTCGCAATGTACTAGAAGGGCGACCTCGGAGAGGTCTTACATTGGTAGAATTTGGGAATTTTATTTATGACCGACCTCGGAGAGGTCGCACGTTTTGAATTTTCCCAATAGAAAAAACAACATGCGACCTCTCTGAGGTCGTTTTTTGGTGTCAAATCCATTGCTACCAACATGCGACCTCTCCGAGGTCTTTACCCCTTGCAAGATTAGCTTCAAAGGGGGAGAACGCCATATTCCATAGTTTTGAAATGGCTTCTAATGTCGGAAACAAGTTGGATACAGGTTCCGAAAATGATAAATTTCGGTTGTTTCGCCAAATAAAATTTATCTGAAAGCGGACTACTGCGATGCTGTTTATTCCAAAATTAAGCCGGATTGGTAAAAAGTTTTTCCGGGTTTTGTATATTCGTTACCAACACCTAACCAGATGCAACCTATACGCGTACTTCAAATCGGTTTGGGCCCATTGGGCCGGAAGACCGCCCAATTTATTAACGAACGCAAAAATATAGTAACGGTCGGGGCGGTAGACAAAGATCCCGCTTTAATCGGAAAGGACTTTGGCGCGCTCTGCGAAGTAGACGTGCAGGGCGTTTCGGTTTCCGGCTCCGTCTCGGAAGCGCTGTCCAGGCAGCCGGCAGATGCGGCGATCCTGACGACGGTCTCCGATATGGCCCGCATCACGCCGCAGATTCTGGAAATCCTGGAAGAAGGGCTTCCCATTATCAGCACCTGCGAAGAGTTGTGCTATCCCTGGGAAACGTCCCCGGCGTTGGCTCATCAGATCGACGCCATGGCCAAAGCCAAAGGAGTGGCCGTTGCAGGGACCGGCGTAAATCCAGGCTTTCTTATGGACACCCTGCCCGGAATGCTGACGGGGGTCTGTCAAAAGGTCGATTTTGTGCAGGTGAACCGGTTTCAGGACGCCCAGTTCCGCCGTATTCCCTTCCAGGTGAAGATCGGCGCCGGGTTAAGCCTCGAAGATTTTGATGCCAAGAAACGCAACGGCGCTCTCCGCCATGTCGGACTTACGGAGTCGCTTCACTTCATAGCCCGCTGCGTGGGCTGGAAACTCGACCGCACCGAAGACCTGATCTCGCCGGTCGTGGCTGACCGGGACGTGAAAACGCTGGCCATGGAAATACCCCAAGGCTATGCCCTGGGCGTGCGTCAGGAGGGCAACGGCTACGTTAATGGGGAAGCGAAGATCAAACTGGTATTCCAGGCGGCCATAGGCGAACCGGAATCTTACGACGAAGTGATTATCCATGGCAAACCCAACCTGCTGTCGAAAATTGCCGGGGGAGTAAACGGCGACGTAGCCACCTGCGCCATCGCCATCAACGCCGTTGGCGCCGTACTTCGCGCAACGCCCGGGTTAAAGACGATGCGGGATCTGCCGCTGGTCACCTATTTTTAATGAAGTAACGATGTAGCGAGGTAACGAGGTAACGAAGTAACGCAGGATATGGAAATTTGGGTAAGCAAAACCAAAATCGTAACGAAGTAACGAGGTAACGAAGTAACGATGTATGCAGGACTGTTCAATAATTATTTTACCCCTTTACCCTGTTACCCCGCAACTTCGCAACCCCGCAACTTCGCAACTTCGCAACCCCGTTACTCCGCAACTCCGCTACTTTTTTATAAACATTCAAAAAACACTCACTATGCGCAACAAACTCATTCTGCTGTTATTCTTTTGCGTGGCATTCGCTGGAAGCGTCTGGGCGCAGCGAACGGTTACAGGTACTGTAGTGGACAAAGACGGAGAGCCGCTGATCGCGGTGAACGTCATTGTTCAGGGGACGACAACCGGTACGGTGACCGACATCGACGGGAAGTATACCGTCCAGGTATCCGGGCCCGATGCGGTGATTGAATTTACCTTCGTGGGCTATTTGACCGTCCGAGAAACGGTAGGCGCCCGGTCGGTGATCGACGTGACGATGGAAGAAGATGCCGAAGTGCTCGAAGAAGTCGTCGTCAGCGCTTTGGGCTTTGCCCAGAAGAAGGACCAAATGGGGTCCACCTACTCCACGGTATCCTCTCAGGATGTCGTTCGCTCCGGGGAAACCGGCGTGATCAACGGCCTGGCGGGTAAAGCGGCCGGCGTGCGGATTGCCCGTTCGAATGGCGACCCAGGCGCCGGATCGACTATCCAGATTCGCGGCGCGAATACAATTACGGGTTCTTCCGACCCTCTGATCATCGTGGATGGGGTGCCGATCAGCAACTCGACCATTTATGGGAACGGCAACGGAGGCCAGGATGCGGGGGTTTCCCAGCAATCCCGCCTCAACGACATCAACCCTAACGACATCGAGTCCATTCAGATACTTAAAGGGGCATCTGCAGCTTCTTTGTGGGGCTCGCGGGCAGCGAATGGGGTTGTTGTGATCACTACAAAAAAAGGGAAATCGGGTAAGCCGACCATCACCTATTCCAGTTCGTATTCCTTTGACCAGATCAACGTGCGCCACGAAATCCAGGATAAATACGGCCAGGGACTAAACGGAGTATATAGCCCAACCGCAACCCAGTCCTGGGGAGACAAGATCGCCGACCGCGTGGGCGGCCCCGATTCGGTGCGTACTACCGGCGAACGTTTCGTAGCTGCCGATGGAACAATTTATTATCCTATTTTGAAAAAGAACTCCAAAGAAACGTTTAATGAGTCAAACTTCGATGCCGTGTTCCAAAATGGCCAGTATTGGCAGAACGACCTGTCAATCAGTGGAGGAAGCGATAAATCGACCTTCTTCTTCAGCCTTAGCAACCTGAGCCAGGATGGGATCATCCGGAACAGCAACTACAACCGGACCAACTTGCGCCTCAACAATCAAACGTTCTTAACCAATTGGTTGAATTTTGCCACCCGGGCAGCGTATACGTACACTACGTCTAACCGGATTCAACAGAACTCTAATATCGACGGGCTCTACCTCGGCCTCTTGCGTACGCCTCCCGATTTCGACATCAGCGACTATACCGGGACATACTACAATTCCTCCGGCCAGGCATTTCCCAATGCGCACCGGGCTTATCGTCGCTACCTTGGATATCCGAACCCAGCATATGGAAGCCCGCTATGGATAACAAACGAGCAAAGAAGCACCTCGGAGGTCAACCGCTTTATTCTCAACTCTGAAATGAATATCGATCCACTGCCGTGGTTGAAATTCACCCTACGGGGTGGCGTTGATGCCTATACAGATGAAAGGGTTTATTTTTATCCTATCCTTAGCGCTGGGGCGCCCAATGGAGAACTATTCCAGGATGATATTCGGGAAAAAGAGATCAACTTTGACGCCATCGCCAAAGGATCCTTCAACCTTGGAGATAATATTTCCCTCCTGGCAACCCTTGGATGGAATTACAATGACCGCAAACGCGACCTGGTGTACACCGAGCTGCTCTCCTTCCAGGTGGATTACCGGGAACCAGTAACGGCACTCAGTTCCAGTAACGATGCTTCAACCGTTCGGCGTTTGAAAAACTTACGGCGTTCCAACCGCGGTTACGGGATACTTTCTTTTGATTTGTTCAACCAACTTTATGTGAATGCAACCGGGACAGTGGAAGCTGCCTCTACGATTAATGGAAGCTTTTTTTATCCTTCCTTCGATGCCGCCTGGCAATTCACCCGCCTCCAGGGCCTGGCCAACAAAAAGGGCCTCTCCTTTGGCAAACTGCGGGCATCCTGGGGACAAGTTGGCGTCCAACCCGCTGCCCACCAGTTCCAAACTCTGGCAGAAATCCCACCAGCCTACTCTTCCTATAGCGACCCTCTTGATGTGGCGCAATTTGGAGGAGGTTTTCGGATAGACAACAACCAGGGCAATCCAAACCTGAAGCCCGAAATAAAGACGGAATGGGAAATCGGGGCCGACTTGCGTTTCTTCCGCGACCGGTGGGGCCTGACGGCAACTTACTACCAGAACGAGATCAAAGACCTTCTTTTTGACGTTTCTACCGCTGCTTCCACGGGATTCACTACCATTTACACCAATGGCGGCCGGATGGAGAACAAAGGGATCGAACTGGAAACAGACATAGATATCATCCGGAAGAAAAACCTGAACCTGAACCTGTACGCCAACTGGAACAACAACCGCAACAAAGTACTGGACATCCTCGGTGTGGAATCAATTGACCTCACTACCCAGTCGATCAGCAGCCGCGCCGTGAAAGGGTATCCCCTTGGGGTGCTTTGGAGTAGCCGGGCTGTACGAAATCCAGACGGCTCCTTAAGCCTGACAGAATTCGGTTTCCCTAAATTGGCTTCGACCCAAGGCGTTATCGGCGACCCGAACCCCGACTGGAGGGGTGGCCTTGGCTTTAAAGCTACCTGGAAAAAACTGGCATTGAACGTCTTGTTTGAACATTCCCAGGGAGGCGATTTTGCCAGCCGGACACGCTACGTACTTCTGAATTTTGGAACATACGCTGAGACGGCCAACGAAGTCACCCTGACCCAGGATCTGAAAAACGTTACTGGAAAAGTGTTCAAAGCAGGTTCCGTCGTTAGGGGAAATATTGAGGACTTTGGAGCAGGGCCCGTTCTTCTGGATCAGTCCTGGTACACTGGCCTCGGCGGCGGTCTGGGTAGTTCAGCCATCAATGAATTCTCCCTTCAGGATTTCACCTGGTCGCGTTTGCGAGAGATTTCCCTGAGCTATAATCTGAGTAGCCCTGGATTCCAGAAGGCTACCAAGCTAAGCTCGGTGGTTTTCACCGCAACCGGGAGGAACCTCTTCCTTTGGTCCGACGTGTCCGGGATCGACCCTGAATCGAACCAATTTGGGGTAACCAATGGCTTTGGAATTGAATATTTTACCAATCCGGGGACCCGTTCGTTTGTGTTCTCCTTGCAGATTACGTATTAAATGAGGTGGTATGCAGAGACTAGGGAGCAGGGAGCATTAAAACAGAACGGTAAAAATGGATTGCCTGCTTTCTTAAATACCTGCATATCCGGCTTTTGGGTAGTTATTAATAAAAATTCAAAAATCAGCATCGATGAAACGAGTGAAAATAGCATTTTTTATTCTTCTCGGAATGTCTCTGGTTGCCTGCGAAGATCTGGTGGAAGGCATCAACGATGACCCAAATAATATTCCTATCGATAAGGTCGCTGCGGTGAATTTCCTGCGGGGAGCTCAGCTTGCCAATATCCACGTTCAGCTTGGGCACGAACAGCGTATTACCGCTTCCTGGTCGGGACATTTGGTAGGATACCAGATCCTGTACAAATCCCTTTATGAATACAATATGACCTCGGAGGAATCCAATGGATTTTGGTCTTATGGGTACTCAAATGTCGTAGCACAGGTTCGCCACATTCGCAAAACAGTGCCCACCGACAAATTGCTGGTAGGCATAAGCAAGGTGATGGAAGCGCACGCTATTGGGGCCCTGGCTGCAGCTTATGGCGACGTTCCCTATACAGAGGCTATTAATCCGGAAATTTCGGACCCGAAATTCGACAGCCAGCGCGCTGTATTCAATGCGTTACAAACCCTATTGGATGAGGCGATCGCCGATCTCACAGAGGCTACCAAACGGACCATGCCAGAGGATTTGTACTATAAGGGCGACAATGCCAAGTGGAAAGAAGCGGCTTACACCTTGAAGGCCCGGTTTTATACCTTGACCAAGGAATACGACAAAGCCCTTGCGGCAGCGAAGATGGGTATTTCCAAAGTTGCCAACAACATGCTCTTTACCCCCGTCAATTCCACCAATACCAGTGATAAGAACCTGCTGTTTACCTTGTTTTCGGGTAGCCGCGCCGGGAATATTGGCAACCGGACCAGTTTCCTGATCACCACTCTGATCAATCCGGATAATGCGAACTCGAGAAACAACGCCAAAACCCAGGAGCATGCACGCCGCGCGTATCTGCTGATGGACGACAATGCCGCTACCAATAATAAGGGGGTAGCCAGTGCACTGGAACCCATGCCTTTGATCACGTACCAAGAAAACCAGCTCACTCTGGCGGAATGTGCAGCCCGTACCCAAAGTTTTGACCAGGGGCTGCAGTATCTGAATGCTTACCGCGCAGCCCTCGCTTCCGGTACCGTGTTCAAAAAAATCAACACGGCCGACCCATTGAAGTACGACGCCTACGTTGCAGCCGATTTTGACAACGGGGGCATGGAGAACCTCGACAACCGGACGCCTGTGCGCGCGCTGCTGCGCGAGATCATGGAAGAGCGCTACATTTCCTTTTTTGGTCAATGGCTGGTGTTTAACGACGTTCGCCGGCTGCGCAAGAGCGACAGCGACATTGCCGTAAATTTCCCCTTCAATACTCCTGCCGCCACCAAACACCCTGAGCGGATCGTGTATGCCCAAAACGAACTCAACGCTAACGAAAATGCCAAAGAACCCGCCGAAGGCATCTACTTCGTCGTGGAAGTGAACAGATAATGTAGCCCGGATTTTCAATCCGGGATTGTTCAGCGGATTTTCAATCCGCGCTGGGCTCTCCTCCAGGAAGCCTGGCGCCAGATCCCCTGGAGGCAATGCATTGCCTCCAGGGGATTTTTTTTGTTAATCCCTAAAGAGGGTAAATATTTAGCTTAGCCAATGGCGAATTTTTGCTTGGAGACAAGTCGGTAAATAGCGCAACTTGACCGCAAAGCCATTGAAGAATGTATTGAATTGGGATTGTTAAAAAAATACGACAACAAAAACTGAGGGTGAGCAAAAAGTTCGCTTGACGCCCATTTCCGGGCTACGGGCAATTCACTCATTTCCATCCTCTACATCCTCTACATCCTTTACATCATCTACCTCAACCACCCCCCTTCTCCTCCACACTACTCTTCACATACCTCACGATCCGGCGCACGGTGCGGCGCCGGATCTCCAGTTCCAGTTCGCGGTTGATTTGTTTGAGGACGTACTGGAATTTCATCGCCAGGCTGTCTTTGCGGATATCTACCACCCGGAGCCAGAAACTGCCTGGCTCGATGTATTCGTGGTAGTCCTTCAGTGCCTCGGTCAGGTAAGCTTCCAGTTCTTCCACGGAGGGAACCGCGCTAAGCGCCGCTTCGAACTCGATGCTCACCCTGCGGATCTGTTTTTTGGTATAATTGACGATTTCGCTGGAAAAGACTTTCGTGTTCGGGATGAAGATGATGTCGTCGTCTTCGTCCAGGAAGGCGATCTTGGTCAGGTTAAGGTCGATGATCTTCCCTTTATGCGTCCCGATCTTGAGGTAATCCCCCACCGAAATTTCATTGGAAGAAAAGCTGATGATGATGCCGCTGATAATCTCTGAAATATAATCCTTTGATACAATGGCAATGGCGGCAGCGACGATACTCAGGGAGGTGAACAGCGTTTTGGGGTCGATCCCAAACAACCCCAGGATGGTGGTGATCACCGCCCCTGCCATCAGCAGGTAGTAAATATTTTTGATGCCCAGCACCACGTTGTCGCCTTGCTGCTCCTTTAGATGCGCTCTCTTTCGGTATAACCAGGACAACAGAACCACTAGGATGTTGGTTGACAGAAAGAAGATAAGAAAGCCCAGGAGGATGTCCAGATCCTGCACGTCAATGTTTTTGCCTTCTAACCACTTGTGGTACTGGGTTTTGACATATACTACAAAAATAAGGGCAATGATGCGGAGCGCTATTAGAAATGGTTTCATTCCGGATAGATTAATTTGAACGCGGGCGGAAAAACTTTTTAAGGGTCCCGCTCATTGTATAGAAGGAATAAACATAACAACCGGTTCGGGTTTACGGCTTAAAATAACGCCCATCCCATGGAAAAAAAATTTATTCAGGAACTTTTTCTTGCGCACCAAAAAGCAAAGGAGCTTCCTTCCCCTTCTCAGGTCTGCGATTGGCTCAATGGACTGCTAGGGGTTTTGTTTCCCGAGTTAGCTGATCACCGGTTTGCCACCCAGCGGGAATTTGAGCAATATTTCCGGACCCTGGAACTCGACCTGTTTAAAATCCTCGACACCCTGGGAGACTCGATCGGGGAACATGCCCCGGCTATCGAGCCGGCCTACATGGACCGCCTGCCCTGGGTAAGGGAGATGCTTCTGAAAGACGCCTCCGCTATCCTCAAAGGCGACCCCGCCGCCGTCAGCCTCACCGAGGTGATCCGTTCCTATCCCGGATTTTACGCGATTGCGGTTTTCCGCCTGGCCCACGAGTTTTACCGGCTCCAGGTACCCCTAATCCCACGTATCCTGACCGAACACGCCCATAGCAAAACCGGCATTGACATCCACCCCGCCGCGCAGATCGGGGAATACTTCTGCATCGACCACGGCACCGGCATCGTCATTGGGGAAACCTGCGAGATTGGCAACGAGGTGAAGATCTATCAGGGCGTCACCCTGGGCGCGCTGAGCGTCAAGAAGGAACTCGCTCAAACCAAGCGCCACCCGACGATCGAAGACCGGGTCGTCATTTACTCCGGCGCCACGATCCTCGGCGGCGGAACCGTCATCGGCCACGACAGCGTCATTGGCGGTAACGTTTGGGTCACCGAAAGCGTCGCCCCGTTCTCCCGGGTCTACTATACCGGAAATGTCAGGCAAAAACAGGCGGTGGAAGAATAGAAAGTTGCGAAGTTACGAGGTTGCGAAGTTACGAAGAAACGGGAAGCAGGGACAAAAAAGCGCCCGTGGTTTAATATTCTACCAGTCCAAATGGCGCCCCCTCCTCGCAACCCCGCAACCCCGCAACCCCGCAACCCCGCAACCCCGCAACCCCGCAACCTCGCAACTTTAAGAATATGGCATCCATTCTCGATTTGATCGGCAACACGCCGATGGTGGAACTCACCAAAGTCATTGCCCGGCCCGGAGTACGGGTTTTTGCCAAGCTGGAAGGGCACAACCCTGGCGGTAGCGTGAAAGACCGCGCCGCTTTCGGCATGATCAAAGGCGCCCTCGACCGGGGGGAGATCCGCCCGGGGATGAAGCTGATTGAAGCGACCAGCGGAAATACCGGCATCGCTCTGGCTATGATCGCCCGGGTGTTCGGACTGGATATCACCCTGGTCATGCCCGACAATTCCACCCTGGAACGCGTGCAAACTATGGAGGCCTTTGGCGCCGACGTGGTGCTCACCCCGGCAGCAAAAGGGATTGAGTATTCCCGGGAATATGCGGAGGAAAAAGTTAACGAAGGAGGGTATTTCATGCTTAACCAGTTTGCCAACCCCGACAATTGGGGTATGCACTACCAAAGCACCGGCCCCGAGATCTGGCGCGATACCGAAGGCGAGGTTACCCATTTTGTTTCCTCTATGGGTACCACCGGCACCATCATGGGCGTTTCGCGCTATCTGAAAGACCAGAACCCGGACGTCCAGATTGTGGGCGTCCAGCCCATCGAAGGGGCAAGCATTCCCGGGATACGGCGCTGGCCGAAGGAATACCTGCCCAAAATCTTCGAGCCCGAGCGCGTCGACCGGATCATCGACGTATCGCAGGAGGAAGCTATTTCCATGATGCGCCGCCTCGCCGCCGAAGAAGCCGTTTTCGGCGGTATGAGCAGCGGCGGCGCCGTCGCGGCTGCCGCCAAACTCGCCTCCTCCCTCGATCGAGGGTTGATCGTATGCATCATCTGCGACCGGGGGGACAGGTATCTGTCGACGGGGTTGTTTGGGAGGAAGTGAACGAAGCTGTGAATGGGTAAGGTTAATAGCTGCGGCCACAAAGAAATAAATCCCCAAAGTAAAAGTATGTCCCGTATTCAAATGACAGAAAGCAGCTACCCTTTCGGTTTTTCCGGCCATTCCATCTCGTTCTCTTCCGTCGCGGGCGCAGGTTTGGCGTTTCCGTATACCCGGCAAAACCGGGTGCGCTGGGGGTAGGAGAAAATCGTTACGATCTCCCCTTGCCTCAACCGCTCCTGGACGTCGTGCCAGAATTTGACGTCGTAGAGGTCGGCGTGTTTTTTCAGGAACAAGTCCTTGATCTCTTTTCTGCCGATCAGGAATTTGGGGAATTCTTCTGGAAATATGTCGTTGGGACCGACGGAGTACCAGGGTTCGCCCGACCACTCGTCGTCGTCGTTGCGGGACTCGGGGATGCGGCGGAAATTGTAGTCTGTCAGGAATCCGATTTCGTCGTAGTCGTAAAAGACCACCCGCTTCAGGCGGGTGACGCCGAAGTTTTTCAGGAGCATGTCGCCGGGGAAGATGTTCACGGCGGCCAGGTCTTTGATCGCGCGCCCGTAATCCCGGATCACTTCCTCGGCTTCTTCCGGCGATGCTGTTTCGAGGTAGAGGTTGAGCGGAATCATTTTCTTTTCTATGTACATATGCTTGATCTCCAGCTTATCGCCGTCGATCTTGAGCTTGGAGGGGCACTCGCGCAGGAGTTCTTCGATGAGTTCCTCGCTGAACCGGCTGCGGTCGAAGACGAAGTTCTCAAACATGTGGCTGTCTGCCATCCGCCCGCCGCGGTCGTGCAGGCTGACCAGCTCGTATTTTTCCTTCACCTCCCGCTCGGTGACGTTTTTAGGGGGTTGGAATTTGTCTTTGATCATTTTAAACACCATGCTGTAGGAGGGCAGGGTGAATACCGTCATGACCATGCCTTTCACGCCGGGGGCAGGGATAAACTGGTCGGAAGTCAGACTCAAATGCCGGAGGAAATCCCGGTAAAGCACCGTTTTACCGTGTTTTTCAAACCCGATGGAGTTGTACAACTCCCCAAGGCTTTTGAACGGTAGGATGGCGCGCAGGAAGTCTACCAGGTCGCTCGCAATGTCGGTGTCGACCAGGAAATAAGCCCGGTTGTAGCTAAACATGGAGCTGACGTAGTTGACCTCCAGAAGCAGGGTATCGGCGTAGATCCCGTTTTCCTCGTTCATCAGCGGAATGACAAATGGGTGGAGCCGTTCCTCAAGGATGAGTTTGCCCACCAGATACGCCGTTTTGGACCGGTAAAACACCGACTTGAGCATTTCGATCCGCGCATGCCGGAGGCTGTGCTGTTCAATAGCCAGTTTTTTGCGCAAGGTGTCGGCAATGTACCCGATGTCGCGGTCGAGGTTTTCGTAGGGCACATCGAAGGTATACCATGAAAAGATCTGGTGGAGGGTGTGTTCCACCGGGTTGGTCAGGAAAAAGGTATGGTAAATAGGCAATGCCGACCGAAACTCCCGGTAACTGCCTGTAGCCTGCACGAACATCAGGTCTTCGTCGGCGCTCAGCCCTTTGTGGGCATGCCGGAAGACGGAATTGAAAAAGGTTTCGGCGATGTTTCGGGTGTTGAAGTTGAAGATCTCCTCGAGGTACATTTCCTTGATCTCCCGCCAGGCCTGGCGGTCGGACTTTTTTTCTCCGAGGAAAGCGGAGACCTGTTCCGTAGCGTTGCCCACCGCGTCGCGGTAAAGCGTCAGGCGTTCGCGGGTATCGTTTTGGATGCCTTGCCAATCGCGCAGTTCAAAACGGATCTTAGCCCGTTTGGTGATTCGTTTGAACTGGTGATGGTAATGAATATACGCGTCCAGAATCAGGTAGGCCGCCTCGTACGGGAGGAGTTTTTCAAACATGCGATACGCTGTTGATCGGTGAACAAATGGTTCATTTACCGGGGGCTACCGGCTGGGTCCAGGCCATCTCCGTATCTCCGGGGAAATAAGGGTTGAACTTGGGCTTGTCGGAAACCAATCGGGCGCGGACGAAAAGGTCGTCCGGTTTAAGGTCGTACCAGGCTTCGGTTCCTTCCACGGCGGCCAGGATTTTGGATTTTTTCTCGCCTTTTTTCCAGCCTATAAACTCAATCCGGTACTTCACGCCTTGTTCCTGCCGAATTTTGATGGAGATGTTTTTAGAGGTTGAAACGAGGCTATCCAGGACAACCCCCGAGCTGGAGTAAAAATTCCCGGCTTCCATGGCCGCAATAAGGGATGCCGGGTTAAGATCAGAGGCGTTGACCATCACCCAGCCGCGCCCGGCATTACTGTATTTAGGGCCAAAGAAGAAGTAATTGTGGCTGTCGTCGGTCGCCAGGCCGTACATAAGGGGTTTGCCTTGCTGAAGGTATGCGTTGTTGATCTCGTCCCACATGGCTTCCGTGCCCAGCCGGGCACTGTCGCCGTAGTTATTGACGGCCGGATGGCCGTTGTAGACTTCAAAAAACCGCTCGCCGCTCAGTTCAATCAGGTCTTCCGCTTTTATAGCCCATCCGAAATTGGGGTGGTTGATATGCGGGAACATAGGCTGTCCGGTAGCTGCCCGCTGTTCCAGCACGGAGTTGATGTTGTTTTGCATCACCTGGGCAATGCTGTTTCCCGAGCGGGGCTCGATGAGCGATTGGACGTTGGTAGCATTCATATGGACCGGCTTGCCAAAGAACGAGCTCGTGATCTCTTCGCTGCGAAGGATCAGGAACTTTTCAGGCTCCTCAAATAACCCCCGGTATTCCTCCAGGGTCTTCAGACGCACCTGCAGCGTATCGCCTCCCAGGCGGCGGAAATCGACCCAACGCTCCCCAAAGTTGCGCAGGTAACGTTCGAAGACCCGTTGGCGGATCTGGACTTTGGGCACGTTGATCCAGCGCTCGCCTTCCTGAAGCGTGTTGTGGTCGGAAAGACCTACAAAGTGGTAGCCGCTGGCTTTGTACCAATCCATGATCATCTCGGGGTAGTCGTCGCCGTCGCTCCAGAGTGAATGGGTGTGGAGGTTGCCTTTGTACCAGTTTTGGCCTTGCATGGGGCCGATAGAAAGAAGAAAAAGCAAGCCGGCACAGCAGAACCGGATACATTTAGGTGCTTTCATTGGAAGAAAATGGTTTTAGGATGCGTTGCGAACAAGGTGTTCCAGAAAATCGCCTACAAAATACGAAACGGCGGCTGCAATTACACCCAGAGCCAGCGTTTCTAAAATGCCCCTCCACCGCGACGTTTCCGTTACATACGTCTTTAAAAAACCAATCACCGCGAAAGCGGCGGCCGTGAGGAGGGAAGCGGTCAGGAATAGGTTGCCAGGAAAACCCGCAAGGAAATCCCAAACGTAGACCAGCAGCGGGATAAGTCCTACCGCCAAAAAGGCCAGAAACGTCACCAGGCCGATCTTGAACGGGCTGCGTTCTTCTTTCATCATTCCCAGTTCCTCCTTCATCATGGTATCCACCCAGCGGTCGCGGTCGGAGCAGATTACGTCGACGACTTTCTCCAAAAGCTCGCCTTCGAAACCTTTGGCGGCAAAGATCTCCCGGATCTCCTTGCGTTCCAGCTCTGGGAGGTGCTCCACTTCCCAGTATTCGATCTTTTCGTGGCGGCGGAAATTGTCCAACTCGGATTTATTGGACAAATACGCCCCTACCGACATGGAGAAGCCATCAGCCAACAAGTTGGCAAAGCCCAGAATGAGGATAACGGCACTGTCGAGGTTTGCCCCTACCGCCCCGGCCACCACCGCAAACGTAGTCACGCTTCCGTCAATTCCTCCGTATACAAACTCGCCGAGGTACTTCCGGAACCGGTCGATCAACCCTTTACGGCTATGCTGGATGGCTTCGTTGTGTTCCATGATAACTAATGTTAAGTTGCGAGGTTACGGAGTTGCGGAGTAACGAAGTAACGGGGTAGCGGAGTAACGAAGTAAGACTGTTCAAAATTATTCTGGTTCGAGGCTCCGCCTCGGATCCACTCTTAGTCGAGGCTCCGCCTCAAACCAAGCGTTCCGGACGTAATCGGAGCCTGCTTTCAACGAGCGGCAGGGACCAAGGAAATCTAGCCCCCTTTTTTTTGAACAGTCTCCTTCACGTCAGGAGACGTGAATATAAAGGTTCAAGTCTGTAGACTTGAACCAGCGTCACTTCGCAACTTCGTCACTTCGCAACTTCGTCACTTCGCAACTTCGTCACTTCGCAACTTCGTCACTTCGCAACTTCGTCACTTCGCAACTTCGTCACTTCGCAACTTCGTCACCTCGTCACTTTTTAATCCTCCTCTCCCTTTTCTTCTCCCTGTTTCCCGGCGTTGTTTTCTGTTTTGGCGTATTGGGCTTTGAACCAGTCGACCAGCACTCCTTTCTGGGCTTCATTAAGGCGGGCGCCCGAATGCATCCAGGTATAGGATTTGAGCGGCATTTCGCCGGCTTCTAATACTTCGAAGCATTCCTCCAGTTTGTGGTTGGCGCGTTTGGGCTCGTATGTGGTCCAAACGGAGAAGTTCAGGTGCTTCCGGCCTTCGTCGATGTGATCCTTCAGGAACCAGCCGGCAGGCTGAACGTAGGAATACCAAGGGTATTGGGTATGGTGGGAGTGGCAATCGTAGCAGGCTTCCTTGAGAAGACTGGTCACTTCTTCCGGTGGGTTGACGGTGGCGAGGTAGTCCTGAGCAGGGTCGGCAGGCGGGTTGGTCTTGCTGATCTGCAGGAATTGGATGAGGACGAAGGCGCCCAGCAGGGCGATCAACGTCCAGCGGAGGATCTTTTTCATAGGCTGTTTTGGTTTTGTTCAAATATAAAGATATTCCTATTTTTACACGATGAATGGCACTGCCGGCATATTCGTTTTATTGCTTTATCTGTTTGCTGCTCTGGTCCCTGCTTCCGTCAAAACGGAGCTTGGCAAACTGGACCAGCTTCTGGCGCATTATCTGGACCACCGGTCGGAAACGCCGGAGTTGTCTTTCACCGGATTTCTGAAAATGCATTATGGCAAAGCCTATCAAGGGCACCGCAGCGCGCATGATCACGGCAATCTCCCGGGAAAAGACGCGCCGGAACATACCCATGTCATAGCATGTGGATGCAGCCCTCTGGCACTGCCTGTCTCACTGGTCATGGAGTTCCGCCAGCCGCTCTTCCCTTCAAAACGGGATTTGGTACCCTCGGAAGAGTCGTTGATCTCCTCCGTGTTCGCTTCCTGCATCTGGCAGCCGCCTCGCCAGGGGTGATTCCCATCTTTTTCTAAAAGAAAGTTGGTTTGTGCTGATTCGTCATGCGCGCGGTTGCATGCACGAGCGCCGGATGCAGTATTCAGCAAATCCCGCCGCTTCCGGATTTATTTCAAACGAAAACAAAAAGCATGTTAGACGCCATTATCCGGTTATCTATCCAAAACAAGCTCATCGTTGGGGTATTTACTGCGGCATTGATCTTTGCCGGGGTGTATTCCTTCCTGCAGCTTCCGATAGATGCCATTCCCGATATTACGAACAATCAGGTGCAGGTGCTCACCGTGAGCCCGACCCTGGCCACTCAGGAGGTAGAGCAGTTCGTCACTGCGCCGATCGAATTTGCGGTGCGCACCATTCCGGGCGTGGTGGAATTGCGTTCCATTTCCCGCTTCGGGTTGAGCGTGGTGACGGTGGTTTTTGAAGAAAAGACCAATCCATACCTCGCCCGGCAACTCATTGCTGAGAAACTGAAGGTTGCTGAAGAAATGATCCCGAAGGGATTTGGCACGCCGGAGATGGCGCCCATCTCTACAGGGCTAGGAGAGATCCTGCACTATCGGATCGAGCCGCTTCCCGGATATGAGAGCCGCTACAGCCCAGCCGATCTGCGTACGATCCAGGATTGGATCGTCAAGCGGCAGTTGGCTGGAATACCTGGGGTTGTAGAGATCAACAGTTTTGGGGGATTGCTCAAACAATACGAAGTGGCTCTGTCGCCGGAGCGGCTGCGCAGTTTTGGCATCGGAATTCAGGAGGTGTTTGCGGCGCTGGAAAATGCCAATGAGAACACCGGCGGCGCGTACATTGAACACACGAGCAACGCCTACTTTATCCGGAGCGAGGGCTTGGTCAAGTCGCTGGACGATATCCGGCAGATCGTCGTGCGCAGCAGTGCCAGCACGCCGGTCAAGATTGGAGACATCGGCGAGGTGCGGCTCGGGCACGCCCTGCGCTACGGGGCCGTCAGCCACAACGGCGAAGGCGAGATCGTGCTGGGTATCGTCATGATGCTCAAAGGGGAAAATGCCGCGCGGGTCATCAGCCGGGTGAAGGAACGGCTGGAAACGGTCAAGAAGAGCCTTCCGGAGGGCGTGACCATCACAACGTTCCTCGACCGGGAGAACCTGGTGAACCGGACCATCAAAACCGTGCGCAACAACCTGACGGAGGGCGCATTGATCGTCATTTTCGTACTGGTACTCCTGTTGGGCAATTTTCGGGCAGGGTTGATCATTGCCTCTATCATTCCGCTATCGATGCTTTTTGCCCTCTGGATGATGCATCTTTTCGGCGTTAGCGCCAATCTCATGTCGCTGGGGGCTATCGATTTTGGTCTGATCGTCGACGGGGCGGTTATCATTGTGGAAGCTACCCTGCATTTTTTGGGGGTAAAGATCGCGCAGCGCCGTGCCGAAGGAGAAACGGCTTTGCATTTTACGAGTAAGGAAATGGACCATTATGTCGGCGCCGCTTCCGGGCGGGTCATGCGTTCCTCTGTCTTTGGCATCATCATCATCCTGATCGTGTACCTGCCGATCCTTTCCCTGTCGGGCATTGAAGGCAAAATGTTCAAACCCATGGCGCAAACGGTATCCTTTGCGCTGATCGGGGCTCTGCTGCTCTCGCTGACGTATGTGCCGGCCATGTCCGCGCTGTTCCTGAGCCGGAAGATGAAAACGGAAGCCACGTTTTCGGACCGGTTGATGGGCTTACTGAAGCGGTTTTATGCGCCTGCATTGGAGTTTGCGCTGAGGTGGCCGAAACTGGTGATCGGCTCAACCTTATTCGTTTTTGCCGTTTCTGTGGGCTTGTTTCTGCGTATGGGCGGAGAATTTATTCCTACGCTAGACGAAGGGGATATCATGATGCACGGCTTTTTGCGCCCGGGCGCCTCCCTGACCCAGACCCTGGAAAGCCATCGGTTGGTGCAGCAGGTGATTCTTACGCATTTTCCCGACGAGGTGGAGCAGGTGATCTCCAAGATTGGCTCTGCGGAGATTCCTACCGATCCGATGGCCATCGAAACCGCCGACAACATCCTTCTGCTTCGGGACAAATCGAGATGGACCAAAGCGGCTACCAAAGAAGAGCTCGTAGGGTTGATCGAGGAAAAAGTACACGATATACCCGGCATGGCCTTTGAATTCACCCAACCCATTAAAATGCGCTTTGATGAAATGATGACGGGGGTCCGTTCGGATATTGCCGTGAAGATCTTCGGGGAAAACCTCGACTCCCTGGCGCATCATGGCCGCAAGGCAGCGCGCTTACTGGAAACTATCGAGGGGGTTGTGGATGTGAAAACGGAGCAGATTGAGGGCTTGCCGCAGATCGTGGTCCAATACGATTACGGACGGATCGCACGCTATGGCATGCACGTTCGGGATATCAATGAAACGATCCGGGCTGCTTTTGCAGGCTCTGTGGCCGGGGTCGTATTTGAAAATGAGCGCCGTTTTGATCTGGTGGTGCGTCTGGATACGGCATTTCGGGTAGATATCAGCCAGGTCCGGAATTTGCCGCTGGCGACCCCCAACGGGCGCCTGACGTCGGTCTCGGAAGTAGCTGAGGTGCGTTTTCTGCCTGGCGCTGCCCAGATCAGCCGCGACAATGCCCAGCGCCGGATCGTGGTCAGCGCCAATGTGCGCGGTAAAGATATTGAGACCGCCATTGGAGAAGTACAGGAACTTATGGAGCGCCAGTTGAACCTGCCGCCAGGCTATTTGGTGGCCTATGGCGGGCAGTTCGAGAACCTGCAGGCGGCCAAGGCACGGCTTTCGCTGGCGGTGCCGATCGCGCTGGTTCTGATCTTTGTGTTGTTGTATTTCACGTTCAACTCCCTCAAGGAGGGGCTCCTGATTTTTACGGCAATTCCTATGGCGGCGGTCGGAGGGGTGTTCGCGCTCTTGCTACGGGGTATGCCTTTTTCGATCTCTGCCGGCGTAGGCTTTATCGCCCTGTTCGGCATTGCCGTACTGAACGGCATTGTGCTGATCGCTTACCTCAACCAGTTAGAGAAACAAGGAGTAACCGATATCCATGAGCGCATCACCCAGGGCGCCTTGACGCGCCTTCGGCCGGTGCTCATGACAGCAGCCGTAGCCTCCCTCGGGTTTTTGCCCATGGCGCTTTCGCATGGCGCCGGGGCTGAGGTGCAGCGCCCCCTTGCCACAGTAGTGATCGGTGGCCTGGTCACTTCCACCTTGCTCACGCTGGTTGTGCTGCCGGTGTTATATGCTTTATTTTTCCAACTAAAGAAAGCAAAATGAACAGCTCCATAAATCTATCCTGGCCATTCCTCGTTGTCCTGGCTTGTTTTGCCAGTATTCCAGGAGAGGGGCAGATCGTTCTGACCGAACAGCAAGCCGTTGAGATCGCCTTGCAAAACCACCCCTCGGTGAAAGCAGCCCTGATAAAGGTGCAGGAAAAAACCGTTCTGAAAGGCGGCGCAAAGGTCTGGGAGCCTGCAGAATTTTTCCACAACATTGCGGCCGATCCGGACTACGGGATGTTTGGCGCCACCACTTTTGGCCTCAACCAGGCTTTTCCCGGCCGTAAAACGACGATAGCCAACCGGTTGTATGCCGACCGGCAGCGAACCCTTGCAGAAGCCGGACTGAACCTCACCAAACAGCAGCTTGCCAAATCGGTCCGGGAACTTTACCTGCACCTCGGCTTCATTGTAAGCGAGGCCGCGCTGTACCGAAGGCTCGACAGCCTTTACCAGGAAGTAGCGGCGGTAGCCGATAAGCGCTTTACAGCGGGAGAGGTCGCTTTGGCTGAAAAGCTCGCGTTGCAGGACAAAGCGGCCCAAATGCGGCTGGCCCTGGAAACGACCGGTCATGAGATCGAATTCGACCGCGTCGTGCTGAGGCAATTGCTGGGGCTTTCCGAGCCGGTGTCGCCGATCCTTCAGCCTTTTGAACGCATGAGTTTTTCCCTGGCGGATACCGCCCTGATAGGGAATTCGGCGCAGTCGTTGTTCAACCGGGCGTCCGTAGGCGTGGCGGAATCGGAGCAAGCGATTATACAGGCGGCCAGAGTTCCGACCTTCGCAGGCGGGTTGTTTGTGCAGGCGCTGCCCAACGGCATCGTCCAGCCAGGATGGCAACTGGCGCTGCGCGTACCTTTGGCGGCAAAGAGCCTTCGCGCCGGCGAGGAAGCTTCCGGCCTTAAAGTTCAGTCGGCAGGCGCTTCCTATCAGGCAGAGCTGCTCCGGCAGCGCAATGAAATGGCCCACCTGCTGCACGAACAGGAAAAATACGAGATCCTGCTCGGGTACTACCAAGCCCGGGGCAAGGCACTGGCAGAGGAACTTCTCCGTTCCGCCGCACTGAATTATCGCTCCGGCGAGATCAGCTTCGTGGAACTTACCCAGGTAGCCGAACAGGCTACCAACATCGAATTGGGCTACCTGGAAAACCTCTTTGGGCTGAATTTGACCGTGATTGAATTGAGGACCCTGACAGGGCAGTGATTTTGTCGGCCCGCAACACGGGCTTCCAAACCAATGGCTCACAGCAAAGCCGCTGGCGCCAGGTCAATAGTTTAAAAATAAAATAAATTGAATATGAAAAGATATGCCTTGATCTTTTTCCTGGGCGCCCTGACCGCATCCTGCGGAAAAAAGGATGTCAGCCCAGAAGCGGGCGAAGCGCAGGAAACAAGAGAAATCCATTCGTATATTCTGCTTACCCGGGCGCAGCATGCGCAGGCAGGCATTGAAACCGGCAGCTTTAGTTTCCGGGTCATGCAGGAGTACTTTCCCGCCAGCGCGGAGCTGTTTCTGGGTACGGAATACACTGCTGCGGTGAGCGCTATTACGGAAGGGATCGTTTCCGATCTGCGGGTGCGGCTCAACCAACCGGTGCGTAAGGGCGAAGTGGTGGCCGTGCTGCACAAACCGGGGCTTCTCGATTGGCAGCAGGAGTATCTGGAACATAAGGACCGGCTGGTATTCCTGACAGCAGAATACGAACGCTACCGGGGATTGGCAGGAGAAAACGCGACAGCGGCCCGGAACCTGCAAAAGGCAGAAGCCGACCTGAAGGAGGCGCAGACGCGGATGGCCATCCAGGCAGCCAGGCTGCGGCAGTATCAGATCGATCCGGAGCAGGTAAGCGCGTCCAATCTGAAGACCCAGTTGTTTTTGCGCGCCCCGATCAGCGGCACGGTGACGAAGATTCACGCTGGGATAGGCGCTTCGTTAAGCGCAGGCACAGCGCTTTGCGAAATCGCCGATTTTTCCGGCATCCAACCAGTAGTCTATATTTTTGAAAAAGACATCTTCCGCGTCAAGCCCGGCGCCCGGGTATTGCTGCATTTTGTGGCCGACCCTTCGAAGACGTATGCGGCTACGATCCGCGACATAGATGGGGCTGTTGACCCCGACCGAAAAGCCTTGCGCGCATTTGCCCGTTTCGGGCAGCCGGTAAACGGGCTGGTTGCCGGCGCTTACATGGAAGCCCGTATCGCCCCGGCAGCCGGCATCGAAACTGCCGCGCTGCCTCAAGATGCCGTGGTGCGGGAAGGCGACGGAGAGTTTATTTTCTTTCTGGAAAAAGAACAGGCAAATGGATTCGTATTCCACAAGGTCGCCGTGCGTACCGGCGCCACTGACGGTGGCTTCCTTGCAGTAACCCCGCTGGAGGCCGTCCCCGAAGGAGCAAAGATTGTGGTGAAGGGCGCTTATTACGTTTCTGCCCAGGGCAGCGGAATCGAAATTGATGAGTAACCTTGGACCTGTCGCAGATATGGGGCTGTCTCAAAAGACCGCTTTCGCCCCTGGCTGCCAAAAAATATTTTCTTTTTTCAATTCTTTTAAAAAATTGCTTTGCAATTTTTTAAAAGAATTGAAAAAAGAAAATAAAATTTCACGCCGGGAGCAACGAACGGTCTTTTGAGACAGCCCCCAAAGCGCATCAGATCTGCTTCTTCGACAAATAAAAATCTACCTTTTCATATTCCGTGTTGGCGATCCGTTCGTCCATTTCCGTAAGGGTTTTGGGCGGAGGTACGATGGCTTTGTCGCCAGGATGCCAGTTGACGGGAAGCGCGACCGACTTTTCGTCGGCAGTCTGAAGCGCTACCAGAATGCGCTTGACTTCCTCCATGTTGCGGCCAATGTTGAGCGGGTAATAGAGGATGAGCCTTACCGTACTGTTGGGGTCGATAAAGAATACCGCGCGTACGGCAGCGGTAGCGCTGGCGCCGGGGTGCAGCATGCCATACAGGTTGGCTACTTTCATGTCGAGGTCGGCAATGATCGGGAAGTCCATATATACGCCCGTCTTTTCCCGCACGTTGTTGACCCACGCCAGGTGGGAGTGGATGCTGTCGATGCTCAGGCCGATCAGCTTGGTGTTGTGTTTGGCGTAAAAATCCTTATCCATCGCAAACGCAGACAACTCGGTGGTGCATACCGGAGTAAAATCAGCCGGGTGGGAGAACATGATTACCCAGCTTCCTTTGTTGAATTCGGAAAAAGTAAGCGATCCATGGGTGGTTACTGCCGTAAAATCAGGGGCTTTTTCGCCGATCAGCGGCATGTTGAGCTTTTGTGCTGTTTGATTTTCCATATTGGTTTATGATTAAATTATGGTAAATGATCTTTGTGGGAGTAAGGCTTAAGGTTTAAGGTTCAAGGGTTCAAGGTTCAAGGTTCAAGGTTCAAAGTTCTTTGAACGTTGAACTTTGAACGTTATACTTTCAAAGGTTCAAGGGGCGCGCATTAATCCTATTAAAACAATAGGAGTTATAGAATTTAACAATCTTTTGTTCTCTTGGCTGACAAAAAAGGAGATTTTAACATTTCCTGACGCTTGAATTTTGGCGCAAGTTAGTCTCGTTGCATTATCATGCCTGTAATATGGATCACAGGAATCAAAGGGGAAGCGGAAAATAATTTGTACGGACAGGATTTTTTCTATCTTCAGTGTGACAAAAATCACTGGAGTAAATGAGCAAAGTCATAGATGAGCCTACAAACCGCCTGTACATTTGACTCGACAAATGACATCAATATGAAAACGAAAGCATTAATTCTCTTACTGGCGGTACTTTTTGTGGGGATGGGATTGGAGGCCCAAAGCCCGTTTGTGGTGAAAAGTACCAAGATGACCGTAGAAGGCACGTCTACGATCCATAAATGGGAAATGGCCGTCACGAAAGTTAGCGCCGAAGGAAAACTGACGATGAACGGCGCAGCCCTGGAAGATATCCAAAGCCTCAACGTGACCGTTGGCGCCAAGAGCCTGAAAAGCGAACATGGAAAGGTAATGGATGAAAAGACCTACGAAGCGCTTAAGGCCGATGAATTCCCCAACATCACCTTCCAACTGACCGGCATCGAAAGTATCACTCCCGCTACCGGAGGGTATACCGTAAAAGCCAAAGGCAACCTGACCATTGCCGGAGTGAAAAAACCCGTCAGTATGCAAGTCAGCGCAGCCGTCGCTTCGAACGGCTATGTTACCTTCAAAGGCAGCCGCAAGATTCTGATGGCCGACCACAACATGACGCCTCCCAAAGCCGTCATGGGAACCATCAAAGTAGGACCGGAGGTAACGGTAAACTTTGAAGTGACCCTTGCCCCGGCAGCGATCTGATCGCCGGGAACCCTAAACCTATTTCCCGAAGCGCAACCTTTTTTGTAAATAACGGAGAAACAGGTCCTTGTGTGAATGGACCGCGCTTTCCCTGGAATTGTATTGTCCTAACTTATCTTTTTAAAAACAACCTTTATGAAAACGACAAAGAACCTACTCACGCTGGCACTGGTCTTTCTTGCAGTGACGATGTTTGCCCAACAACCGGGTATCCAGTATTTCCGTCCTTGGGACAAGAACGGGATCAATATTTTCGAACCCGCTAAAGGCGGCGACCAACCCGCATACGAAGGCCTCTCCGTGCGCATCGGCGGGAGCTTTACGCAGGATTATCAGAGCCTGACCCACGAAAACAAGCCGAACGGCAAAAACTACCTCTGGGGCGTCAATACCAAAGAAGACTCTCTTTCCGCTACGCTTTCCGGCTTTAACCTGGCGATGGCCAACCTGAACTTTGACTTCCAGATCGAGGACGGTATCCGGGTGTGCCTGGAAAACTACATGTCGGCGCGCCACCACAACGAGTTTTGGGTAAAAGGCGGATACATCCAGATGGATAAGCTTCCGATGTTCAACAACCCGCAGTGGTTTACGGATTACGTTCGCGTGAAGATCGGCCACTTCCAGCCCAACTTTGGCGACCAGCAGTTCCGCCGCACCGATGGCGGGAACGCGATCTTCAACCCGTTTGCCGAAAACTTCATCCTGGATGCGTTCACTACCGAAATCGGCGGCGAAGTGTATGTGTTCCCATCCAAGAGCCTGATGCTGATGGTGGGTATGTCTTCCGGCTTTATTAATGGCAACATTGAAAACCCGGCTGGCGGGCTGGTGGGCTCCAACAAAGAGGAAATCAAGCGCAACCCATCCATCTTCTTCAAAGCCGCTTATGACAACACGTTTGGAGAAGACCTCCGCTTCCGCCTCTCGGCTTCGATGTACAACAACAGCAGCATTTCCCGGAATACCCTGTTTGCAGGCGACCGCACGGGCTCGCACTACTTCATGGTTTTGGAACCTGCTGCAGGCACCTACTCGGCCAACTTCACTTCCGGCCGTTTCAATCCGGGCGTAACCAACCGCGTCAGCGCAATCACCATCAACCCGTTCCTGAAGTACAAAGGACTGGAAGTGTTCGGCTCGTATGATATCATCAAAGGCGGCACCTATACCGAAACCGACGACCGCGACTGGAATCAGCTTGCCGTAGAAGGCGTCTTCCGCTTCCTGCCCAACGAACAGGCCTATATCGGCGCCCGCTACAATACAGTCTCCGGCCGCCCGAGCGGATTTGCTCAGGACATAACCATCAACCGCACCGCGTTTGTTGCCGGTTGGTTCCCCACCAAAAACCTGCTGCTGAAAGGCGAATACGTTTCTCAGGAATATGTGGATTTCCCATCCACCGCCGTCCAGTACCAGGGCAAATTCAAAGGCATGATGATCGAAGCAGTGATTGGCTTCTAACATAATCTCGTGAAAGAATACATGGAAATTGAACTTGTGGCCTTAAAATGATCCGCAGCCCGGAGCCGGCCTTCGCCGGCTCCGGGTGGGTCGTTAAAGGCAGTCTTCGAAATTCTAAAAGTATTCAATAGGATTTTTTATTTTTGATTTTGGACTTTTTATAACAATTGGAAGGAACTTTAGCTATTCTCTTTTTGTATAAAATGATCGTGTGTTTTTCTGTATTTAAATAAAATTTTCATGCGGAAGCTAACGGAGAAATTGGGTAAAACAGCAAATCCTTTTGCGGCAGGCGTTGTGGTTGCGGTCTTTTTCCTGGCGTTTACCGGTTTTCACGCGGTAAAGGAATCGGTATCCCTGAGTCCCGGCGACGTGCTGATCACCGAACAAAGCAAGCTGGCCCTGAGCGGTACCAGCAACGTCAACAAGTTTACCTGCGAATGCACCCAGAAATTCTCTCCGATGGCGGTTGGCGCTACCTCTTCGTCTAACCGTTCTCAGATCGTTTTTGCAAATACGGCGCTCAAACTGACCACCACCAAGCTCGATTGCGGTCAGAAGATCATGAACAAGGACATGTACCGCACCCTCAAGGCGGAAGAATATCCCTACATCACGATTGAGTTGAAAAAGGCCCAGTTTCCGGTTGGCGTTACGATCGACGATTGCGCGGAATGGGTGGAATTGGATGCAGAAACGGTGATCACCATAGCCGGAAACGCCCGCAAGGTGCCATTGAAGGTCAAAGCCCGCAACCTGTCCGCTGGCCGGTTTCAATTCCGAAGCGCTCAAGCATTAAAAATGACGGATTTTGGCATTCAACCTCCCACCGCGATGATGGGGGCGATCAAGGTCCGGGACGCGATCACCATTCAATTTGATCTGATCGTCACCGTGTCCAGCGCCGGCGAAATCAGCGCTTCATAGCTCCGCCAGCCCGCTGGTTTTTTTCTTGTCCAGGGAGAGCATCCCGCTTTTTTTGCCGGGTATCTGGATTTGCACCATATTCCGCTGATCGTCGAAGAGTTCCAGAAAGATTTGATTGTCGATCGCGATCGTTCGGACGTCAGCGCGTTCGGGCTGTAGCCGGAAGTAACAGGTGATAGCGCCCATGGAGTTTTCGGTGCGCATGATCCGGAACTCCGCCCGCTCCCCATCCATTTTAACGGTTAGTTTCTGCTGCAAATAGCGCTCCATCAGAGCCTCTGCTTTGATTTTGCCCTGCTGGATCTGTTTTTCGTAGGATTGGTAGTGTATTGCCTCTCCGAAATCGTCCATAAACAAGGTCACCGACATGCCGATTTGCCGGGTTTTTTCATCCCGGTAAATCTCCATTACGCTGAGATGAACCGGATGAATTTCCGGGGCGGAATGCATTACCCAGGGCATTGCGGTAATTAATAAAGCGGAAATGGATACCATGCGCTTTTTCCAGGAAAAACAAGCTATCTACTTCGGAAGTTTTGGCGAGTTACCGCTTTAAGAATTATTTAGGACAGCGTACCCGTTTGCGCGGAGGCCGGGCGCCAATCCGGAGAATATGCCAAATTCCGGTTCCTGTCCGGAAAGCGTCAAACCAAGGCAACAGGCCGTCAGGGTTAAAAGTGATCGTTTCATAACTGGAGTTTGTTTTGGTTTCTGCCCGGCAATTTGAAGGCAATCTCCCGGAGGCACAAGGAAAAAAGTGGCGTGTTTGTTCCCCCGCAAAAAGATGTTTTTTTTCATCTGACTTATGAAAAGATATTCATAGATTTGAATATCCAATTGATCAAACCGCCTCAATGCCCTCCTTCAGCGACTGGGGAGGATCGCTTGATGGCCAACATAAGGAATAAAAAGTACCAGGGAATGGCTGCCAACATTCCCTTAAAAGGCAGTTCGATGAAAGCGTCGGCATTTTTTCCGATTTCCGGCTGGATCACCCAATACCGTCTCAAGGATTTACGGTGGGACGCGCAGGCCGGCCTAACGGTGGGGGTGATGTTGGTCCCCCAGGGGATGGCGTATGGTTTGCTGGCGGGATTGCCTCCGATTTATGGGTTGTATGCCAGTATCGTGCCCTTATTTTTATATGCTTTCTTCGGCACTTCCCGTCATTTGTCGGTTGGACCGGTAGCTCTGGTCTCCTTGCTGGTCATTACCGGCGTATCTGCCTACGCCGAGCCCGGGTCGGAGCGTTTCATCGCTTTGGCGGTGGGGACCGCTTTGTTTGCCGGCTTGATACAGATTCTGCTGGGCATTTTCCGGTTGGGATTTATGGTCAACTTCCTATCACATCCAGTGATGTCGGGCTTCACCTCCGCCGCTGCGTTCATCATCGGGATCAGTCAGTTGAAATACCTATTGGGGATTGACCTCCCGCAGAGCAATCAGATTCAGCTTATTGGAGCGGCGTTGATCCGGAACATAGGAGGTATTCATTGGCTAACCGTGGGGATTGGCCTGGCTGGCATCGGTTTGATCCTGTTTCTGCGCCGGATCAGAAAAACTATTCCCGGGGCATTGATTACGGTTGCACTGGGTATTGCGGTAGTTTGGGGCTTCCGGCTCGACTTGCAGGGCGTCGATATCGTTGGGGTGGTGCCTAAAGGACTTCCTGCATTTGGGGTGCCTAACGTGTCCTTTCAGGATTTCCAGCAGTTGTTACCCTTGGCCCTGACCATTTGCCTGATCAGTTTTATCGAGTCGCTGGCGATAGCCCGCGCGCTGGAGGCGAAGCACAATACCTACAAAGTTATTCCCAACCAGGAATTGATCGCTTTGGGGATTACCAAAGTAGGCGGCGCGTTCTTTCAGGCTTACCCGACTACCGGCAGTTTCACCCGCTCGGCGGTTAACGACGGTTCCGGCGCCAGAACGGGGATGTCCTCGATCGTAGCTTCCCTGGTTGTCGCCCTGACGTTGCTGTTTTTGACTCCTTTCTTTTTTTACCTGCCTAAGGCCCTGCTTGCTTCGGTTATCGTGGTGGCCGTCATCGGTCTGGTCGATTACCAGGAGGCCTTTCATTTATGGAAAACAGACCGGAGAGACTTCTATACCTTGCTGGCAACCTTTATAGCCACCCTTACTCTTGGTATTCAGAGCGGCGTAGTGATCGGAATTGTGTTGTCGCTTGCCCTGATGCTGTATAGCAACTCCAGGCCCCATGTCGCTGTGCTTGGGAGGCTCCCCAATACCGCGCATTACCGGAATATCACCCGCTTTGGCGAAGCGGAGCAGCAAAACGACCTGCTCATTTTCCGGTTTGACGCCCAACTCTATTTCGGGAATTCCAGCTTCTTTCAGGACAATATCCAGCAACTGCTGCTAACCCAGCAAGACGCGCTGAAGGCGTTTGTACTGGATTGTTCCAGTATCAGCGATATCGATTCGTCGGGAATGCGGGTGTTTGCCAAGCTGATCAAAGATTTACAAGAAAAAGAGGTAGAGCTGTTCCTGGCAGATGTCATCGGCCCGGTGCGGGATAAGTTGGTCACCTTTGGCCTGCTGGAAAAGATTGGGGAAGATCACCTGTTTTTTAGCGTTCACGAAGCAGTGGAAGCCTTTAACCGAAGGAAATCAGGGTGATTGCCTTCAAAAAAAGCGCGGGAATATCTTAACAGGTTTGAAAAAATGAGTATATTTTCATTGTTTCATGTTTATCGGATAAACCTTATAAAACCGGATTTTCTATGAGATATGGTTTCATCATTGACAACCGCAAGTGCATTGGGTGTCATGCTTGTACTACGGCGTGCAAGGCAGAGCACCAGGTACCGCTGGGAGTCAACCGCACCTGGGTCAAACAGGTAGAAAAAGGGGAATTTCCCAACACCCGGCGCTTGTTTTCCGTAATGCGCTGTAACCACTGCACCGAAGCGCCTTGTGTGGAGATCTGCCCGGTGGAAGCGTTGTTCTTCCGCGAAGACGGGATTGTCGACTTTGACAACCGCCGCTGCATCGGATGTAAGTCTTGCATGCAGGCCTGCCCGTACGACGCGCTCTATATCGATCCCGAGAACCACACCGCCGCCAAGTGCAATTATTGCGCCCAGCGGGTGGATGTAGGTCTGGAGCCCGCTTGCGTCAATGTGTGCCCGGAACATGCCATTATCTCGGGCGATATGGATAATCCGGATACGGAAATCGCTCAGCTTTTGGCCAGAGAGCAAGTAACCGCCCGAAAAGTATCCAAGGGAACGGTTCCCAACCTGTTCTATATCAATGGCGACGAAGCCTCCCTTACCCCTTCGCTTACGGAACGCTCCAACGAATATTTCTGGAACTCTCAGTCGCTTGGAGTGGGCCATTACGCCAAGGAAGCCGAAAAACTGGCGTTCTCCAACGGCGATGCGATTCAGGCGCTAATGCAGGGCAACGGACAAACCGCTACAGCGGGTGAGGTCGCCAAACACGGCCCCGGCAAATCCATCGATCTGATGCTCGGCAAGCCGAGAAGAATTTACGATACGCCTGAAAAAGGCGTGCTCTGGGGCTGGGAAGTTTCCGGCTATGTCCTTACCAAGGCCATTTCTGCCGGCGCTTTTTTAGTACCGTTTTTATCTCTTGTTAGTGGGGCTGCCCAGCCTGGGTTGAATAATGTGTGGTGGGGATTTGGCCTGGCTCTTGCTTTTCTTGGCGCTACCGGCGCCTTACTGGTGAAGGACCTCGACCGTCCGGACCGCTTCCTGAACGTATTGCTTCGCCCGCAGTGGCGTTCCTGGCTGGTGCGCGGAGGGTATGCCATTTCCGTATACGGAGGCTTGGTTGTACTCAATGCATTGTATCTTTTCCTGGAAATCCGCTTTCTGGAAGAAGCCTTGATATGGATTACCGCCGTTTCGGCCATCGTGGTAGCCATTTATACCGCTTTCCTGTTTGCACAAGCCAAAGGGCGCGATTTCTGGCAAAGCCCCGCGCTTTCCCTCCATATGCTGGTGCATAGCCTTATGGCCGGCGCCGCCGCGTTTAGCATCCTTTCGTTCTTCCAGGATGCCCAGGCGGATTGGGTGCGCTTTTTGATTACGGTTTTGATCGCCGGACTGGCCGTGAACCTGTTCACGATCGTTCTGGAGATCGTGACCCCGCACCCGACCGTAGACGCCAAAGCAGTGGTGAAAATGATTATAAAAGGCCGCTACAGCCGTCTGTTCTGGTTCGGCGTAATGGCTTTCGGCAACATTCTTCCGTTGGTTTTGCTGGCGTTCGGAGGAAGCGAACCGGTTGTGTTAGCCGTTTCCGGGCTTGTTGTCCTGATCGGCATTTACCTGACCGAGCATATCTGGGTGGAAGCGCCGCAACGCATTCCGTTAGTATAAAATCACTGCTCCCTGCTATTTTTTCAAATGCAATAGCTAAAAAGAATGAAAAATAAACGCCATCATACCTTAATTGAGCAGATTGCCGAAAAGATCGGGCTGATCCCCAATCTGCACCAGGAGACGGAAACGCCTCTGGACCGTTTGACCGAACCGGGCCATTTGACCAACTTCCCGCCCCCCGAAAAATGGGACGATTGGGTGGAATACGAAGCTAAAGATTGGCCCAGGTTGTCGAAGAAGCATTACACGATTGTGCCGACTACCTGCTTCAACTGCGAAGCGGCGTGCGGGCTGACCGCATTTATCGACAAGGAAACCGGGCAGGTGCGCAAGTTTGAAGGCAATCCATACCACCCTGCCAGCCGGGGCAGGAACTGCGCCAAAGGGCCGGCTACCATCAACCAGATTACCGACCCCGACCGCATCCTGTACCCCATGAAACGCAAAGGGGAACGGGGCGAAGGACAGTGGGAACGGGTTAGCTGGGATGAAGCGCTCGACGATATTGCTGCCCGCATTCGCAAAGCGCTTCTGGAAAAGCGCAATAACGAGGTGGTGTACCATGTGGGCCGTCCCGGCCACGAAGGGTATATGGACCGGGTGCTCCAGTCCTGGAACGTCGATGGGCACAACAGCCACACGAATATCTGTTCCTCCGGCGCCCGGTTCGGGTACAGCATTTGGTATGGATACGACCGGCCGTCTCCCGATCACGCCAACGCCGACTTCATTTTCCTCATCAGCGCCCACCTGGAGAGCGGGCACTATTTCAACCCGCATGCCCAGCGGATCATCGAAGCCAAAATGAAAGGCGCCAAACTGGCCGTTCTGGACCCCCGTTTGTCCAACACCGCCAGCATGGCTGATTACTGGATGCCTTCCTACCCGGGTACGGAGGCGGCTGTACTGCTCGCTATGGCCAAAGTGATCCTCGACGAAGGGCTCTACAACCGTCCGTACATCGAAAACTGGGTCAACTGGAAAGACTATCTCAAAAAGGTTCATCCGGACCTTCCCGTTTCCTTCGAAAACTATATCGAGAAGATCCGGGAAGAATACCGGGAGTTTACCCCTGAATTTGCGGAGAAGGAAAGCGGCGTAAAAGCGGCGATGATCGTGGACGTGGCCCGCCAGATCGGCAAGGCCGGCGAGCGGTTCTCCACCCACAACTGGCGCAGCGCGTCTTCCGGCAATCTCGGCGGCTGGGCTGTGTCGCGTTGCCTGCACTTCCTCAATGTACTGACCGGCAGCGTTGGAACGGTGGGCGGCACCTCTCCAAGCGCATGGAACAAGATCAAACCCAAATTCTTTGACACCCCTCCGGCGCAGACCTTCTGGAACGAACTCCACTTCCCGAAGGAATACCCCCTCGCCTTCTTCGAACCCAGCTTCCTCCTGCCGCACTTCCTCAAAGAAGGCCGCGGGCGGATGGAGGTGTACTTCACCCGGGTGTTCAACCCGGTGTGGACTTACCCCGACGGGTTCACCTGGATCGAGGCGCTATCGAGCGAACAGATGATCGGCATGCACATCGCCTTGACGCCAACCTGGAACGAAACCGCTTTCTGGGCAGATTATGTGCTGCCTATGGGATTAGCTTCCGAACGCCACGACCTGAACAGTTACGAAACCCATTCCGGCGTTTGGATCGCCTTCCGGCAACCCGTGCTCCGGGAAGCTGCCCGCCGGAACGGGAAACCGGTGACCTTTACCTACGAAGCCAACCCGGGCGAGGTTTGGGAAGAAGACGAGTTCTGGATCGAACTGTCCTGGCGCATCGATCCCGACGGGAGTCTGGGCATACGCAAGCACTTCCTGTCGCCATACCGGCCCGGCGAAAAGATCAATATCGACGAGTATTACCAGTACATTTTTGAAAATATAGCGGGTTTGCCCGAAGCAGCGCGCAACGCAGGCATGACCGAACTCGACTATATGAAGAAATTTGGCGCTTTTGAGGTCGAAACGCACAGCTACAAAAAGAACGAGAAAGTACTTTCCGCTGCCGAACTGGAGGGCAGTACCGTGGATGAAGAAAGCGGTCTGATTGCCAAGAACGGCAGCGCCATCGGCGTCATGGTGGATGGGAAGCCGTTTGTGGGATTCCCGACGCCTTCCCGGAAGAACGAGTTCTTCTCCCAAACCATGATCGATTGGAAATGGCCGGAATATGCCATTCCGACCTACATCAAGAGCCATATTCACCTGGATCATTTGGACCAATCCAAAGGAGAATACGTGCTGGTGCCCACGTTCCGTCTTCCGACGCTGATCCACTCCCGTTCCGGAAACGCGAAATGGCTCACGGAGATCTCCAACCGCAACCCGATCTGGATGCACCCCGACGACGCCGGGCGGATTGGGGTTAAGACCGGCGACCTGCTCAAAGTCAATACGGATATTGGCTACTTTGTCGATAAAGTGTGGGTAACGCAAGGCATGAAGCCCGGAGTCGTAGCCTGCTCCCACCATATTGGCCGCTGGCGCCGGCAGCAGGACCCCGAGGGCAACCGCTGGGCGGTGAACACCGTCAGCATCGAAAACGATGGAAACGGCGGATGGCGCATGCGGACGGTAAGAAACGTCGGACCGTTCGATAGCAAGGATCCGGATTCCAAACGGATCTTCTGGACCGACGGGGGCGTGCACCAGAACATTACCCATGCCGTGCATCCTGATCCCATCAGCGGCATGCACTGCTGGCACCAACGGGTGCGCCTGGAAAAAGCAGGCGCTCAGGACCGCTACGGCGATATTTTCGTGGACACCAACAAGGCCCATGAAGTGTACAAAGAATGGCTGAAAATGACGCGCCCTGCGCCCGGACCCGACAACCTGCGCCGGCCGCTTTGGATGCCCAGAGCGCTCCGGCCCGCTAAAGAAACCTACTACTTCCCGGAGGAATAAACGCTCCTCCCGGGAAACCTGAATTCTGCGTAGGATAGGGGGGCAGGCCGGAGCAGTCCGGTTTGCCTCCTTTTTATTTGGGGGGATGAATATTCCCCGATGGCGTCGGTAAAGCTGGTCAGGCCGGAATGTCAGGTCCGCTTTGTGGCATTTCCCGGATTTCTGTGGGCATAATTAACTATAGGATTACTGGCCTACTTTACTGGTTATTCGTCACTTTTGGTGATTAGTCATACGCACTGCCGCCAGATGGGCAGATCATCCACGCCGGACTCAACTATCGCCCGTTAGACCGATCGGTCACCCTGAGCCAACTTTTTTCAGCCAGTTCAGTTCCACTTGCAACTGACCGATTTGTTGATATAGCCGTTCTATGAACTCGACTTTTTTGGAATCTTCCTGCTGCCGGCTCCGTTTATCGTAAAACAAATCCCCCAGGTGCTCCTGAGCTTCTTTTTTCCGGGCGCTCACATGTGTAGGATGTACCACGTGTTTTTGAGCAATCTCGCTTAGGGTTTGCCGTACCCGCAAAGCCTCCAGCGCGATCGCCGCATTTCCTTGCCGTTGAATGTCCTCCGCTTTTTTCCTATTTTCCGGATCGTTTTTAGCTAATGAAATGTATACATTTTATAGTTTATTTCACTGTCCAGTTTTTGGGGAGTACTTCATACAAGACACCTGTGTTTTCGAAGGCACTATGGTAGATTCAATGTTTGAAAAAAATTATAATATTTTATTTTAATGTGCAAATTATTGATTATAAATAATTTGTACGATATTTACGCCATTTAACCATCCATTTTTTTTAGCTTTTCGCAAGAAGCTGAATTATGTAAATAAATCGCTAAATTCGAATCAAATTTTCTTTAGATGCCAGAAAAAGAAATAAAGGCGAATATCCCCCAGTTGAAGGGAGCCTTCAAGGCACATGGGCGCATTTCGGAAGGCGGGGAAAAAATCTCGCATCAACTATTACGTTTTTACGCGAATGAATGTGGATTAAAAGCCCTATTCCTAAATCAAAACAAGTTGCAAGATACAGGCGCTTTTGAGGGGAAATTCGGAAGGAAGTATGGATATGGCCATGATTTAGTTAGGTGGGTGAATGAATTAAAAATCCCTGAATTTGCGATGAAAAAATATTCAGATCATGAACAAGACCCTGTACGGCAGGTACACGAAAAACTCCGCTACGGGGTAGAATCCAAGAACCACGACGAATTCCTTAAAGGGCTATATACTCTTTTAAAAAAGTATCTGAAATGATTACGGACCAAATTAAGCTTTACAGTTGGGTTGATGTGAAAGACCAACTCTTACAAGCAAAGGAAGAGGGCAAATGGAAAGAAGGCGTCAAAGCCGAAGTTTATACCACCGGACTGTATGTATACCACCTCTGTTCGTTAGCGGAGAAGGAAGTCCGCGATTGGTTGACTTCCCTTTTCCCGGCAGGGTTCAATGAAAAGGTAATCCGACTGGAAAGAACTACAACGGATAAGACGCGTTATCTTCCCGTGTTTTTTGAAGAAACAGAGGACATAGATGCAGAAGATTTTCTGCCAAGCTTTGCCCGGCCTGCAGAAATTTCGTCCAAACTTGGAAATTTGCCAAAGGAACGGCCAAACGAAAATCCGGTAATTATTGTCGCGCATTCATTTAAAGGAGGTGTTGGTCGTACTTTGCATGCGCTAGCATTGGCTGCGGTCTTAGAAGAGTTAGACTTAGGCCAAAAATTGTTGTTTATTGATGCGGACTTCGAGGCGCCAGGATCTACTTGGCTAACGCCTGATGCTGAAATAGCAGTGGCAGATGTGCTTAACTTGGTACATAGTAGTGAGAAACCATTGGATATTGTACCTATGGTTAAAACGGGAGTCCAGAACCAGGCAAAGGGAAATATTTTTTTCCTGCCAGCTTTTCGTACTGAGCGTCAGTTGCTTTCATTAGAGATAAAACCGGAACACATTTTTCGGTTTTCCGAAAATCCTTTTATCCTCACTGATGTATTTGCTGAATTGGGAAAACAATTAGAGGTAAAGTATATCATCGTTGACCTTAGAGCAGGAATATCAGAACTTTCAGCAAGTTGGTTGCTAGATCCAAGAACCAGTAATATTTTTGTAACTACCCTAAATAGTCAATCTGTAGAGGGAACTGCCATTTTGCTGGATTTTTTGGCAAAACAGCAAAAAAGATATCAGCTTCGTCCCGTTGAGGCTCCATCAATAATCATATCTCAAGTTCCATCAGAATCAGCAGGAAGCCTTGAAAGGGTATGGAAACAAGATGAAGAGCCTTCCTCGAGTTCCGCTTCCCAAAATATGCACAAATTACGGGAAGCATATTCGACGTACCTTGAAGAAATAAGTTCCTTTAAAGAAGGTGAATTTGATCTGTTAAGCCTGAAAGGCGATTATTCCGTAACCATTAGTCCTCACTACGATAGCTTATTGATTTTACCTAATGATTGGAACGTTTTAAAACCACTAATTCAGCGAAGTGGACTAGCCAGTAATATCAATGATCTAGCTCAATCCTTTTTGGTTAGCCCTGAAAAACTTCCGGTTGATAGATCGAACTTGGAATATAGTAGGGAAAAAATGCTTGAGACATTGCCAAATCTGATATATGCAGAAAAACATCTTCCAGATCATTTTTTTCGAAGTAATGCAATTCGAAACCTTGCTAATAAGAACCGTACACGCCTGCCCAACTTGGTAGTCATTGGAGCAAAAGGAGCAGGAAAAACATTTTTGTTTCGGCAAATTCTCAGAAGCGAAAGATGGGAGTCGTTTCTCAGTCAATCCATAAATCCAGACGATTCGACCTATCAGCTAGCGGAGGTTGTAGCGACCACCTTTCCAGAAAACATAGAAAAAAAGCCTGCATATTGGGTACAAAAAATTAGACCTGCATTAATCGATGCCCTGGAAAAAGACTATAATTCTAATGACTGGCGATCCTTATGGTTGGACCTGATTGCTTGGAGTGCAGAGTATCAAGTAGGTTCTTTTGGGGTAGGCGAAAAGTTCATAGAACTATTAGGTCAGCAAGCCAAACAAAAGGTTTTCCTTTTCGATGGCTTGGAAGATTTGTTTCAAGATTATTATAACAATGAAAAGCAGCAAACTGGCCTGCGGGCATTGCTTCAAGAAGTGCCAGCCTATATTAGCGTCATCCCGAATGCGCCGATAGGTATTATCCCCTTTATTCGAAGAGACATTTTGGAGCATGTTATTAAACAAAACTTAGGACAATTCCTAGACAGGTACAAAGAATACGAGTTGAAATGGGATCGGATAGAAGCTTTGCGCTTAGTAAATTGGATACTAATTCACTATGGTATTCTGACTATCGATAGAGTCAGTATAGAAAATATTCCAGATGCTTCAGAAGAAGCCCTTACTGAGGCGTTATTCCCTTTATGGGGACGGAAATTAGGTAATGACCAGTCTCGAGAGGCCCGTTCGGCTAGAAAGATATTAAACACTCTATCTAACTTTAACGAGGAAGTGCAATCAAGGGATTTAGTCCGGTTTTTAGCAGAGGCAATTACTGAAGAAATGAAGTTAGGCAGCGGTCATCCAGAGGATCGATTGTTGAGTCCTCGATCCATATACAATGCATTCCCTGAGGTGGGGAAACAAAAAATAAAAGAAGTTGAACAGGAAAATAAGGGGAATAAATATGCAGCAGTCCTACAAAAGCTCAAGCAGGAATCAACTGGTATAAAGGTGCCTTTTGCCCGTATTGAGTCCTTGACAAGTGAAGATATTAGAATCCTTGTGGAACAGGGTGTTCTGAAACAATACAACAAGAAATATTATATGGCGGAACTTTTCAGATTAGGTCTGGATATCGACAAGGGTAAAGGAAAAGTCAAGACTGTTTTTGAAAATCCTTAATGGGGCTTTCTTAAGCAATGATGAAGCTATACATTATGCGAATTGGTTTGGGAAACTTGTCACTAACACCAAAAGTGACGAAGAACCACTTTGTCCGGAATTATCAATTGTACCCTTCAAAGGGACTCTTTTTTCAGATCGCCGCCAGCTTCTTGCCTTCGGCTGTCCACCCCCCCAAAAGGGGCAAATAACCCCTTCCACCGAAACATACCACAGTTACTGAAGCTCCAAAGAAGTCGAATACTTAACCTCCGACATCACGAACACGCTTTGCACATGGCCGATGTTGTCGAGGGTAGCCAGCTTGTTGACCATAAAATCCTGGTAAGCCGCCATGTCCTTGACGATGACCTTGAGCAGGTAGTCGAACGTGCCGGCGATGTGGTAGCATTCCACTACTTCGGATAATTTTCGGGCTTCCTGTTCAAAATATTCCAGCAACGGCCGATGATGCTCTTTGAGCGACACATTGCAGAAGGCAACAATGTGAAAGTCCAGCTTTTCTTTGTCGACGAGCGCTACATAGCGTTGAATGAACCCTTCCTCTTCCATTCTTCGGATTCGCTCGTATACAGGGGTTGTTGTCATCCCTAATTGGGCCGCAATTTCCTTGATCGTGTATTTTGCGTCGCTTTGCAGCAAGTTCAGAATGCGGTAGTCAATGTGGTCGAGGTTTTTCATACGGGTAAAAATGCTCCTTTCCTTCCGCCGGACCGGCTTCAGGTTCAAAAACTGCCCATTAAGCAGCCTTCTGCTGAGAGCATTGAATTTTTTGGGTGTTCAAAAATTACCTGGCTTTCATTGCCTGAAGGCAAGGGGATGATTACCTTGCTTCAGGAATTGCCCAAAACGTTCGTTTTTGTGGCGTTCGCCGAAAGCCAGGGAATGATTATTTGCTTAGCGGGTGAAGTTAGGTTTTTTATTCTTTGGTTTAACCTTGTTAGCCGAATTTTTTTGGCAGCAGTCTAATGGGGGAGGATTGTTTAAGGGTGGTGTTAAAATATTTGGAAAAAATGGATATACGCCTTATGACCGACGATGCTTGTCCGCTCAGCCGTTGGGAAATATTGCGCAGGCTTCTCAACAACCTTGCCATTGAAGATCTTCCTCGATGGTTGGAGGAACATCCGGAATGGATCGTGCTGGATGTGCGCACGCCGGAAGAGTTCGATACCGGATCGTTGCCGGGAGCGGTCAACCTGGATTATCTGGGCGCCGATTTTATCGACCGTTTGCTGGCCCTGGACAGAGGGAAAGGCTATTTGGTGTATTGCCGCAGCGGACGCCGAAGCGTGCGCGTGTCGACGCTTTTGCGCAATGCGGGCTTCCCGAATGTATACCATTTGCACGGAGGCTTACCCGGCGGCGTGATTTCGGTCACTGAACAACCGGTTGAAGGTCCCTAGCTTTGACCCCGGAAACCCGAAAAGTAAGCGCCAATGAATATCAAACAATTTATCCCAGCCCTGGAATGGCTGCCTAAATACGATAAAAAGCAATTCAGCGGAGATTTGTCTGCGGGCCTTACGGTCGGAGTGATGCTCATACCGCAAGGTATGGCTTACTCCATGCTCGCAGGTTTGGACCCTATCTACGGTTTGTATGCCGTTACCCTTCCATTGATGGCGTATGCTTTCCTGGGCACTTCCAGGCAACTGGCTGTGGGACCGGTAGCTATGGTAGCTTTGCTGACGGCTTCCGGCATTGGCAGCCTGGCGGAAGCGGGTTCCGGTCATTATGTTCAGCTCGCCCTTGGCCTGGCGTTGCTGGCAGGGGTTATTCAGCTTCTGCTCGGGGTGTTCCGGCTGGGGTTTTTGGTCAATTTTCTTTCCCACCCGGTAATCAGCGGGTTCACGTCGGCGGCGGCGCTAATCATCGGCTTGTCCCAACTGAAGCACCTGCTTGGAATCAATATCCCTAATAGCGAGCACATCCACGAGATTGTACTGGCTGCCGCCCAAAACATCGGGAATACAAATCTGTATTCGCTTGCCCTGGGCCTTGGAGGGATAGCGCTCATTTTAGGAGCGAAGCGAATTCACCGGTCTATTCCGGGATCTTTACTCGCCGTGCTGGCGGGCATCCTCATTGTTTGGGGATTCGGGCTTACGGGGCAAAACGTCAAAATCGTCGGCTCGGTGCCGAGCGGTCTGCCTTCGTTTGTGGCGCCAAAACTTGGCCTTCCGGACTGGCAGGCTTTGGTTCCGGTCGCGCTGACTATTTCTCTGGTGGGTTTTATGGAAAGTATTGCCGTGGCAAAAGCCATTCAGGCCCGGCATCGGGACTACAAAGTTGATGCCAACCAGGAACTCATTGCTTTGGGCGCAGCCAACCTTTTTGCCGGCTTTTTTAAAGCGTTCCCGGTAACCGGAGGGTTCTCCCGGACGGCCGTCAACGACCAGGCAGGCGCTAAAACAGGTATGGCTTCATTTATCAGCGCGATGCTGATCGTGCTCACCCTCCTGTTCCTGACCCCCTTGTTTTACTATCTCCCCAACGCCATACTGGCTTCTGTGATCCTTGTGGCCGTTCTAGGGTTGATCGATGTCAAGGAGCCGATACACCTCTGGAAAAGCAATAAGACTGATTTTTATATGCTTATGGTTACGTTTGTGGCAACGCTGATCGTAGGCATCGAGAAAGGGATCGGTCTGGGTGTGATCCTTTCGCTGGTCATGGTAATCTACCGGACCACCAAACCCCATATCGCCGTCCTTGGCCAGGTGCCCGGCACCCGCACCTACCGCAACCTGGCCCGGTTCGACCATCTTGTTGAAAAAGAACATTTACTGATCTACCGCTTTGATGCGGACCTCTACTTCGCAAACGTCAGTTATTTCAAGGATTCTCTGGAAGAATTGGTCCAGCAAAAAGGCGCTGCCCTGAAGGCGGTCATCATCAATGCAGAAAGCATCAACAACCTCGACAGTAGCGCCATTCACGCCCTGGAGGAAGTTATTGACGAAAACCGCAAACGGGGCTTTGAAATCGCTTTTACCGGCGTAAAAGGCCCCATTCGCGATGCCATGAAAAAAGCGCACCTCATCGAGAAAATCGGAGAAAACCGCTTCTTCCTAACCATCCAGGATGCCGTGGATGCCTGCGACGCCCAATGCCGGCGCGCCCAAGCCGGCGAATACGAACACCAGGATCTGGCGGTGCAGACGAATGTTTAAGGGAGAGGATGTAGAGGATGTAGAGGATGTAGAGGATGTAAAGGATGTAGAGGATGTAAAGGATGTAAAGGATGTAAAGGATGTAAAGGATGTAGGGCGTAGTGGGGGAGAAGGAGAATGGCCAAATAAATATTGACAAAAGTCATCAAAATCGTGTGATCAAGGTCATAGACAAGAATTATTATTGGAAATAATTTTGTTTTCCGAATGAAGCATTTTATTAAAAAACATGAATACATGTTCATTTGTTTTTCTAACCATTAAAACGTTTTCCGTATGAAAGTTGAACAGCTGTATACAGGATGCCTTGCAGAAGCCGCTTATTACATTGAGAGCGAGGGAGAGGCCGTGATCATCGATCCGTTGCGCGAAACGGAACCCTACCTCGAAAAAGCAAAAGAAGATGGCGCTACGATCAAGTATGTGATGGAGACCCACTTCCATGCCGACTTCGTTTCCGGGCACCTGGATTTGGCTGCCAAGACCGGTGCAGAAATTGTTTACGGACCTACCGCCGCGCCGAACTTCAAAGCGCACGTCGCGGAGGATGGAGAGATTTTCAAAGTGGGCAAAGTGACTATCAAGGTGTTGCATACTCCGGGGCATACCATGGAGTCCTCTACGTTTCTGCTAAGAGATGAGAATGGAAAGGACTATGCCATCTTCACCGGCGATGCCTTGTTCCTTGGCGACGTAGGCCGCCCCGACCTGGCCGTTAAGACCGACCTCAGCCGCGAAGACCTTGCAGGCCATTTGTACGATAGCCTCCACAACAAAATCATGCCGCTTGCCGACGACGTGATCGTCTATCCCGGCCATGGCGCCGGCTCTGCCTGCGGCAAGAAGATGAGCAAAGAGACCTGGGGCTACCTGGGCGACCAAAAGAAGACCAACTACGCGCTTCAGCCGATGACGAGAGAAGCTTTCGTGAAGGAAGTGACGACCGGTCTGGTAGATCCGCCCCAATATTTCCCGAAAAACGCCGTAATGAATAAGATGGGCTACGAGAGCATTGAGGTAGTTCGTCAGCGCGGGCTGCAGGCTTTGAGCGTCCGCGCGTTCAAAGCTGCCTGGGAAGAAGAACACGCTCTGGTACTGGATACCCGTCACCAGGATGAGTTTTCCGACGCGCATATCCCCGGTTCAATCTTTATTGGCATCGACGACAACTTCGCTCCATGGGTTGGCGCCCTGATCACCGACCTTCAGACGCCCATCCTCATCGTTTGCAACGAAGACCGCCAGTTAGAAGTAGTCGACCGGCTGGCTCGCGTAGGATACGACAACCCGATCGGTTACCTCGAAGGCGGTTTTGGCGCCTGGGTGGCAGAAGGCGAAGAAGTCGATTCTATCCCGGAAATCACCGCCGAAGAATTCGAGGAGATCTTCCGCACCCAGGAATTCAACCTGCTTGACGTGCGCCGCGAAAGCGAGTACAACGCGCAGCACATCATGGGCGCTCAGAACTTCCCGCTCGATTTCATCAACCGCAACATGAACGCCGTGGATCGCGATACGCCGTACTACCTGCACTGCGCTGGCGGATACCGTTCCATGATTGCCGCTTCGATCCTCAAATCCCGGGGCTTCGAAAACCTGATCAACATCAAGAGCGGCTTTAATGCGCTCCAGGAAACCGGTCTGCCTATGACGGAATTCGTCGAGCAGATCACTGAACTGTAAAATGGGTTTTTAGGTGTTTGACATGGGAAAGAGGCGCGCTTTCGCGCGCGTCTCTTCTCCTGTTCTCCTGAAAACATCGAAGAATAATTGTTCGATTTTCATTGGTAGGGGTTAATCCAGAGGGGGTTAACCCTTTTTTGATGGGCAAAAGGCAAAAAGGTGTAAGGCAAAAGACGACATGCCTTAAGCCTCACACCCTTTTCGCCAATGTGTGATCGGTGTTACGGATATTTAATACCCGTCCCGGTATTTTTGCCTCATCAATCACCAAAATTACAGCTCTGTTATGAATCTTCAGAAAATGTTGCAGGAACCCACCGCTACGGTTGTCGATGTACGGGAGCGTTGGGAGTTTAGCATGGGAAAAGCCGAGGGCTCGATCAATATTCCGTTGGGTGAGGTGATGGGCCGGATTGGGGAGCTTGAAGCCATGTCCAAGCCACTGATCCTCATCTGCCAGTCGGGCAACCGCAGCGGCATCGCCGCCGCGATCCTTCACGGCAAAGGCGTGCGCGAGGTATACAACGGCGGCTCCTGGATGGATGTCAAGGCGCTTCAAAGCCGGTTTACGACCACGAAGGCATAAGGGTTTGTTTTGAAATGGAAAAGAGCCGGGAAGCGGATGCGCTTTCTGGCTCTTTGTTTTGGGGGTGCGTCAATTTCGCCGGAGGCTGTCGGGGGCGGCCAAAAGTCCGAACGGGCGACCTCTTCGTTTCGGCCTTGAAGAGGCAAAGGTTAGTTCCTGCGCGTACTGTCCCGCGGCCACAAGCCCAGGCGTTTGACTTCTTCGTAATCTCCAAAATGATAAATGTCCGGAAAATCCAGGGCTACATCCAATGAATCCCGCCGGTTGGCGCATTTGGACCAGGCTTCATCCAATTGTTCAACCCGGATTTTGTTGATTTGATTTTGGATTTCCATTTCCTTGACCGATTTAGACCAACCTTTCAACATAGGCCGGATTTCCGTTTCAAGTTTTTTGGAAAGGATATTAGGATCATTCGAATCCCAAGGTTTTTTAAAAGTATTTGGTTGGAAATCAGGAATTTCCAAGGTGGTTCCTTCTTTCTTGGCTATCTGGTTCAGTTGTCTGGAAAATTCTTCCCATTCCTGCTTGTTAAAATAATCATTTGAAGAGCCTGTAAAATCAGGATGACATCCAGAAATGAACGCCACGGTAATTGTTATCGAGAGGAGAATGAAATTTTTCATCGCATTGTTTTATTTAAAAATAATATAGGTTTAGTTCGGCTTTTGAATTCGGAATTGATTGATCAGCATCCATTGTATAAATGGCAATTGTAGGGGGCGGAGAAATATCTGGTTGTATTGATGCGAATTTTGTCGGTCGTTCGGATTTTAAAAGGGGCATTGGGGAATAAATACAGGGCCCATACAGCATTAAACGTGGCTCTTACCTCTGCATCCCAGCTGTATTTTGGCCAACTAGCTACAGATTGTTCTTCCAACTTTTGGGGTTCACCATATTGCACAGAACTACAGAACACGTTTGCTTCATCAAAGGTAAAAGCTTTCCATTCACAATTGCCGTCAGAACTGAGGTTTCCATAAATTGGAGCTGTGCAACTACCCATATGAATAGTGTTTAAAAGATAGTCCTTTGAACACTCTCCGGCCAGGGGAGGGGTGGACGTCATATAAAGATATTCGGTTGTCCCTCCGCCAACCGGCTGGTCATAAAGGGTTGGCTTTTCATTGGACAGGGAATTGGAAATACAATAAGAGTACAGGAAATCCGCGTAGATAACGTTGCCATATGCATCGGAATAAACCATGTATACATTGTAACATGTAGCCAACGCACCGGACAGAGGAAAAAGGGAAAGGATCCAAAACAAAAGGGTCCGTTTGTTCATCGTAAATTCATTTTTAGGTTTAGTCAACCCGTGGTTTGCCCCTACTCTTAAACGACTTTTCGGGTTCCGCCGACGCTTTGTTTAAAAGGCGTTCATAAAAATACCCCCCCCCCTAGTTAAATTCCAAAAAAGATGTGTTAAGGAAAAGTTAATTTTTTTGATTGTTATTTTGCCTGAATTAGATTGAAAATTTTGCCTAATAATGAAAATGCAAGGATCTGTTAAAATCGATTCACAGAGCTGTCATGAAGCGATGCACGGCATTTTTTGTTCTAGCCACAATCAAGGACAAGAACATCGCCTAATAACTGAACAAAGCTAGGGCCGTTTGCCCGGTAGCCTATGTCCGGCCATTTGGAGCTTGCAGGATACCTTACAGCGTAAAGGAGCGCCGGATATCACAAGGCGAGAGTCGGCTGCTTCCTCATCCCGGGGGATGATTTTTGTCAACTGGACTGGTTGATTAATCTCATTTTTTTCCGGAGAAACAAAACGCAACTTAGATGTGATCAAAAACTATATGGTATCACCAAAAACTTGGGCTATGTCAATCGTTCGTTGGAATCCGGGCACTGTGGCGCCGTCCTTCCGGTCTTGGGTGGAGGATTTCTTCGGGGACCTCAAGCTGTTTCCCGGCGATGGCGCAAGCCTCACCCCCGCAGTCAATATACGGGAGACGGAAGACTTGTTCATCGTTGAGATGGCTGCACCTGGCATGAAGAAGGATGATTTCGTCATCGAAATCAAAGAAGGCGTTTTGATGATCAGTTCGGAACACAAGGAGGAAAAGGAAGAGAAAAAAGAGAACTACACGCGCAAGGAGTTTAGCTACAACAAGTTCAGCCGTTCCTTTACGCTTCCCGAAAACGTGAATTCCGAAAAGATCAAAGCCACCTACAAAGAAGGGCTTTTGCTGATCGAACTTCCTAAACTGGAAAAATCGGCGCCCAAAGTGAAAAAAGTGACCATCGGCTGATGCGTCCTTTACGTCTTTTGCGTATTTGAGGTGAAATATTGTTATCCAAAGGTCAAAGAAAGTGGGGAAGGGACCCTCCCTTCCCCTTAGTTTGTCCTATACCTGAAGATGACTGCGGGACTTATCTCCACTTGAACCAAAATCTGAAGCCATGCTGAACTCATTGAAAATACCGGTGGCTGAACTCATGACGCGGGAACTGCTTATCGTAGAACCCGGAGACACCCTGGAAAAAGTCCGGGACATTTTTCAATCCAACAACGTTCATCACGTACCTGTAGTGGACGATCATGGCAAGCTCGTCGGGATCATCAGCAAAAGCGATTTCAACCGCGTCAACCATATCCTTACCCTGTTCGACGGAGAAAAATACAGGGAATACAACGATATGCTCTACCGGTCGATGACGGCCGGCGAGATCATGACCAAACAGGTCGCAACCGTAAGCCCGGATGATTCGCTTTCCCTGGTTGCGGATATGTTCAAGGAAAACCTCTTTCATGCCGTGCCGGTAGTCGACCGCGGTATCCTGGTGGGTATTATCACTACCCACGACGTGATCAGCTATTGCTGCAGCGAAACCAATTTTCTGACTTAAGAGGGGCAATTAGACGAACCGACTATTTTTCACTATAAAAAACTGTAGTCCTATGTCTGTGATTAAAGTTGATGTGCAGGTGCTGCACTTTGAACACAAGGTGTGGTTAAACGAACTCGAATTCTTTGAAGGCGAACTCCAATTTTTTGAAAACCGTCTGAGCGATCTGGTTATGCGGTATCGTGAAATTGAAGTCCTCGCAAAACTGGAACAATTTCAAAACCAATTTATCCGCCAAAAAGAAGTTTTGGATAAACTCATGCGCGATATCCGCGTCCATGAACAACAGCTCGGAGTTAAACTCCAAAAGGAACAGGATCTCCAGGAACATTTCGTCAACGACCACGCCAATATGCGCTCCCGTATGAGCAGCTACCGCAAAATTTATAACGAACTCAAAACCGACTTCTTCCATTATCTTGCCAAATGGCTTTAGGCGTAGGGAACAGGGAGTAGGGAGCAGGGAGCAAATTTCCCTTTTACTCCTTACTCCTGTAATGGTGAACTCGTTACTCCGTTACTTCGCTACTTCGCTACTCCGCTACTTCGTTACTCCGCTACTTCGCTACTCCGCTACTTCGTTACTCCGCTACTTCGCTACTCCGCTACTTCGCTACTCCGCTACTTCGTTACTCCGCTACTTCGTTACTCCGCTACTTCGTTACTTCGCTACTCCGTTACTCCCTAATCTCTGCTCCCTTTCTCCCTGCTTCCTGCTCCCTTCCTTCCAAAAATTTGGCATTCCCCCATTCTCAGAAAGAAAATACTGTGACACACATCACTGCCTGTGCATGTGTTTGGAAATATTTTTGCCTCAGTTTTCCGCCAAGCTGAACCATTAGGCTTGCTTTTTTGTCCTAAAACATGAATATTGTATCATATTTTTTTGAACACCAAATTATACCAATGAAAGTCGAACAGATTTATACCGGATGTCTGGCTGAAGCAGCCTATTACATCGAAAGCGAAGGGGAGGCCGTGATCATCGATCCCTTGCGCGAAACCCGCCCATACCTGGAAAAACTCAAGCAGGAAGGAGCTACGCTGAAGTACATTTTCGAGACCCACTTCCATGCCGACTTCGTTTCGGGCCACGTCGACCTGGCTCAGAAAACCGGCGCGACCATCGTCTATGGACCCAATGCGCAAACGGAGTTTGAGAAGATGGACACTGTCGACGGGCAGGAAATCAAGGTGGGTAAAGCGACCTTCAAAGTACTTCATACCCCTGGCCATACTCCGGAGAGTACCACGTATTTGCTTCGCGACGAACAGGGTAAAGATTATGCCATCTTCACCGGCGATACCTTGTTCATCGGCGACGTAGGCCGTCCCGACCTGGCGCAGAAAGCGGGCAGCGTAACGAAAGAGGACCTTGCCGGATGGCTGTTCGACAGCTTGCGCAACAAGATCATGATCCTGCCCGACGATGTAATCGTATATCCAGCCCATGGCGCGGGCTCCGCTTGCGGAAAAAATATGAGCTCCGATACCTGGGATACGCTGGGCAACCAGAAGAAAACCAATTACGCCTTGCGCGCCGATATGACCCGCGAGGAGTTTATCTACGAAGTGACGGCCGGTTTGATGCCGCCGCCCCAATACTTTGCCAAAAATGCCAAGCTGAATAAAACCGGATACGGCAGTATTGACGACGTGCTCAAGCGTGGCACGGCGCCCCTCAGCCCCAGTGCCCTGGAGGCAGTAATTGAAGCTGAAGGCGCCCTACTGCTGGATACCCGCCATGAAAACGAGTTCAAAGACGGCTTCATCCCCGGGTCTGTGTTTATAGGTATCGACGGGGATTTCGCTCCATGGGTCGGCGCACTGATCGTCGACCTCCAGCAACCGATCGTCGTGGTAGCGCCGGAAGGCCGCGAGGAGGAAGTGGTTACACGCCTTGCCCGCGTCGGGTACGACAACACAATCGGCTATCTCGAAGGCGGAATCGCCGCCTGGATCGCCGCTGGTAAAGAACTCGATTCCATGGAGTCGGTTACGGCCGATGAACTCGCCGTGCGGATGAAAACCGGAGAAGCCGACCATATCCTCGATGTGCGCAAACCAACGGAATACCTGTCTCAGCACGTGGAAGGCGCCGAAAACTTCCCGTTGGACTACATCAACCGGAACATGCAGCGCCTCGACCCGCAGAAAAAATACTACCTGCATTGCCTGGGCGGCTACCGCTCTATGATCACCGCCTCAATCTTGCGCGCCCGCGGCTTTGGCTATCTGGTCGATGTACAAGAGGGTTGGAGAGCCATTGAAGAAGCCGAAGTTCCCAAAACGGATTACGTCTGCCCAACGTCGATCTCCCAGGAGGTGATCGACCGGGCGATCGAGGCCGTGATTTAATTACGGGTTGAGGCTGGAGCCTCAACGAGGTACGGGGCACGAGGCTGGAGCCTCGCGCCAGCTTGAGAAGCCTCGCGCCAGCTTGAGAAGCCTCGTGCCAGCTTGAGGGGCGCGAGGCCGGGGCTCTCACTAAGTTGAAAACATACCATCGAGCCGGAAGCGGGGCGTTGCTTCGCCGCTTCCGGCTCCTCTCCATATGAAAACCATGCGCCAAACCACCTTTTTTGCTTTGCTTTTCCTGACGGCTCTCGCGGCCATAACCGCTTGCAACCGCCAACCCAAGGCCCCTGAGATCAGCCCGCTGACGGAAGAAGAATCCGCCCGGTTCCTCCAGCAGGGGCAGGAAATCGCGCAGGCTACGTTTGCCGCTATGAGCGGGCGCCTTCAGGCTGCTATGCAGGAGGGAGGAGTGGCTCATGCAGCCCAGTACTGCAATACGGCCGCGTTGCCCATTGCCGATAGCCTGTCTGTCGTTTACGGCGCGAAGATCCGCCGTACCAGCTTAAAGGTCCGCAACCCGGCAGACCGCCCGGATGACCTGGAAGAATCGGCGCTGGAGCAATACGCCCGCGATTGGTCCAACCAATTACCCCTTAAGCCGAAAGCTGTGCTTATAGACAATCAAACCGTCGCTTTCTACACGCCAATAAAGGTCAATGCCTTTTGCCTTTCCTGTCATGGCGAGGTGGGCGCCTCGATGAAAGCGGAGGATTACGCTACCCTGAAATCCCTGTATCCGGAAGACCAGGCGGTCGGATATAAGGATGGGGACTGGCGGGGCCTTTGGAGCATCCGTTTTGACCGAAACCTTCACAATACCAAATAGCTTACGCATCAATGAACGTTTTACGCACCGTTTTGGAATGGAGCCTGGTCCGCAAAATCCAGGGTTTTTTTGGGCTGGTCTTATTAATTGGATATGCCGGCCAGCCTGATGATTATCTCTCCCTCGGTTTCGGGCTGTTTTTCCTTGCCCAGGCCGTCTTCAACATCGGTTGCGCAGGTCAGGCCTGCGCGGCGCCGGGGCAGAACACTACGCGGAACAACCTGGCAGAGGCAGACGAGGACCTGATGGTGACCTACGAAGAGGTGGAACGCCGGTAAAAGGCTTATCGATGAACCGCCTACAATCTGAATCCAGTCCCTACCTACGGCAGCACGCTTCCAACCCTGTGGATTGGTTCCCCTGGGGGGAGGAAGCGCTTGGGAAAGCCCGCCGGGAAAACAAGCCTGTTCTCGTCAGCATCGGTTATTCTACCTGCCATTGGTGCCATGTAATGGAACGGGAGAGTTTTGAAGATCCCGAGGTGGCTGCTCTGATGAACCATTATTTCATCAACATCAAGATCGACCGGGAAGAGCGCCCCGATCTGGACCAATTGTACATGGACGCCTGCCAGGCGCTGACGGGAACTGGAGGATGGCCGCTGAACGTCTTCCTGACCCCCGAGGGGAAGCCTTTTTTTGCCGGTACCTACTTCCCCCCACAACCAGGTTTCAAGCGCATGTCCTGGGTGCAGGCCCTGGAGTATGCCGCGTATAATTTTAACGAGAACCGGGAAGCCGTAGACCGGCAAGCGGAGCGGATTGCCGGCGCCTTGCTCCGTGCGGAGCAGTTGATGACGGCCGCTCCTTTCTCTCCCCAGCCCGGCGAGGTCCCTTTTTCATCTTCCTGGGCAGAACAGGCATTTAGAAAATTCCAAGCCCGGTTTGACGTAGAAGAAGGTGGGTTTGATCTGGCGCCGAAATTCCCGAACACGATGGCGCTGGAGTTTTTGCTGCGCTATGCCGCTCTTTTTCACAGTAAGGAAGCATGGGAGCATGTGGCGTTTTCTCTTCGAAAGATGCTGTACGGCGGTATTTTTGATCACCTGGGGGGCGGCATTGCCCGATATGCCACCGACCGGAGTTGGTTTGTGCCGCATTTCGAAAAAATGCTCTATGACAACGCCCTTCTCGCCAGGCTTTTCTCCGACGCTTACCGGTTTTCCCCCCAACCCTTATTTCGTGAAGGATTGGAAACCACGCTGGGGTTTATTCTCCGGGAGCTTTCCGGTCCGGATGGGAGGTTTTATTCAGCCCTTGACGCCGATGCGGAAGGGGAGGAGGGAGGCTATTATACCTGGTATGCCGACGAAATAAAAACCGTCCTGGGCGAGGACACCGAGTGGTTTATGTCCTATTTCAACGCGACGGAAGCAGGCAACTGGGAAGAGAAAAACATCCTCTACCGCCGGGAGCCGGCTGAAGAATTCGCAGAGAGCAAAGGATTGGATCCGGCATTTTTTCAAAACTGGCTGGATCGGGCCAAAAAGGAGATGCTGGAGGTGCGCCTTGCGTTGCCCCGACCCCATCGCGACGAAAAGGTACTGCTTGGGTGGAATGCTCTGGCGGTCAGTGCTTTTATTCAGGCATTTCATGCGCTTGAAAATCCGGAGTACAAAACCCGGGCTCTGGCGGGGATTGAATTCCTGCAAAGCCGGTTTCTTGCTGCCGATGGAGAAACCCTTTTTCATCAGGTAGGCGAAGGAGAAACGCCTGGGATCGGCGCGTTTCTCAACGATTACGCCTTTTTCATTGAAGCTCTTCTGGACGCGTATACCCTTGATTTTGACCCGGACCGCCTCAGGCTGGCGCTTCGCCTTGCAGAAGCGGTGATACGGAATTTCTACGATGAGGAAGACGGGCTGTTTTTCTTTACGGAGAATAGCAGGGAGGATCTCTTCATACGCCGTAAAGAGCTTTACGATGCCGAAACGCCCTCCGGCATTGCCACGATGATTTCCAACTTGCAACGCCTTTCAATTATCTTCGACCGTAAGGACTTTCGCACACTCGCGGAAAAGGCGATGCTTGCAGTGCGCCATACGGTAACCGAAGATCCGCTTCCTTTTGCCCGGTACGCTGCCGCCATGCTCCAGGAAGTGAACGGGGCAGCCGAGATCGCTGTAATAGGGCCGGACGCCTATACCGGCGCTGCGGAATTGTGCCGAAAATTCCTGCCTGGAGTGGTGCTTATGGCGGATGAGCGCGAAAACCCGGAATTTCCCCTCCTGTCAGGCAAAGGAGCGCAAAGAACCCCAACTGCGTATTACCTATGCAGGGACTATGCCTGCCAGCGGCCGGCTGCCAGCCCGGAAGAGGTGCTGAATGCCCTTCCTTATTACATCCCCTGAGCGGTCATGCCGCCGTCTACTACCAGATTTTGTCCGGTAATGTAGGACGCTTTATCCATACATAGAAACGCGATGGCAGCTCCTACTTCTTCGGCTTCCGCTATCCGGCCCAAGGGCGTATTGTTCAGAATGAGCGCCAGCCGTTCCGGTTGTTGAAGCACGGGCTCAGCCAGCGGGGTACGGGTATACCAGGGAGAAACGGCGTTGACGCGGATGCCCAGCGGCGCCCACTCCACTGCCAGGTGGCGGGTCATCTGGATGAGACCGGCTTTCGTCATACCATAGGGCGCGCCACTGCGCACATCCACTTGCCCGGCAACAGAGGCTACATTAACCACCCTGGCGGCGCCTGACGCTTTGAGCAGCGGGAACAGCAACTGGGTCATGGCCATGGCGCTGAACAGGTTGGTCTCAAAAACGCGGCGGTACTCGCTTTCCTCGTATTCCGCGTAGCTCTTCCGGATATTCATCCCGGTGTTATTGACGAGGATATCCAGCCGGTCCCATCGATTGGTTACTTCTTCCAATATCCGTTGCTGATCGCGGGGATGGCTGACATCCGCCGCGATGCCCCATGCCTGTATGCCCTTTTGTTCCAGTTCGCCGATTGCGGCATGAAGTCCGGGCTCATGGCGGGCGATCAGGCAGACTTCAGCGCCAAGTTGGCCAATCTCGATGGCTGCGGCAAAGCCAATACCTTTGCTGCTGCCGGTGATCAGCGCCCTCTTTCCGATTAAATTCCAGCTATTCATGGTTATGATAATTTAAGATACATCAGCCAGTCGTCTTGTGGATCGGCGCCCATCATGAAGTATTGCTCGCCGAACCGGACGAGCCCCTGCCGTTCGTACCATTGGATAGAAGGGATATTTTTCTTCCAAACCCCCAACCAAAGATACTCTTGCCCGTAGGTTTGTCCGATTTCGATGGCTTTGTCCAGTAGAGCCCGTCCAATGCCCATGCCTTTGTACAATTTTTGAACGTAGATCCGTTCCAGTTCCATATGGGGCGCGGCGTCGGGAAGCCCGGAGACCTGCCGGTTCAGATTGATTTTGCAGTATCCCGCGAGGCCGCCATCGTAGAAGGCGAGGAAAAAAAGCGATGCGGGAGATAAAAGCTCCTCCTGGAGTTTTTCCTCCGTAAAGGCAGATTCCACGTAGTCCCAAAAATGCATGGGATCGTTCTGCCGTTCGTAGGTATCGATGAAGGTTTCCCTGCTGAGGTCAACCAGGTCGAGCAGATGTTCTGGCTTGGCCTGAAAGATTTGGATAGGGTTCATGGGATATGGGCGTTATTTTTTTGCTATGACGATATAACGGGTAGAAGGGCAGCTGTCTGCAACCTCTGGAATGGGGGCAAGGGTCACGGCATCGTACAAGTCAACCCCGCCGCCAAAATAGCGCTCGAAATAGCGGCGAACCCGGTTCATGGGAGGTAAAAACCGTTTATGTTTCCCGGCGTAGGTGACCTCCATCGGTCCGTCGGCAAAGCTGATGTTCACTATTTCGCTTTCCTGAAACATGGCGCCTTGGTCTTCCACTAACTGAGGCGTCCGAAGGGAAATCACCTGCTTATTGTGTGAGTAGAGGATGTTCGGATACCACCGGATATGGTCGGGAGTGATAAAATCCCCCAGGAAATACCCGCCGGGGCGGAGTTGGGAAGCCGCCGCTTTGACGGCTTGTTCAAAAGCGGTATGAGGAAGGTAGTGGAATACATTAAGGCCGCTGTAAACGATGTCCCAAGGGTGTCCGCCGGTGTTTTCTTCCATCGCCAGAAGATCCAGCTCCCAGGCTTGAATGCGTTTGCGGGCTTCCGCGAGCATGGCAGGCGAAATATCCGTGCCCCAGAGTTGGGCATAAGGGACGTGAAACTGGTCGATCAGATGCCGTTCTGCCAGGCCGGTGCCGCATCCCAGGGAAAGCACCGATTGATCGGGCCAGGATATACGGTATTGATGGGTGAAAAATTCCAGGTATTGGCGCATAAACTGGTCTAAGCTGGGTTGACCAATTACCGCGTCGTAGAATTCTGCATACCGGTGAAAGCGGTCGCTCTGGGTTGTTTCCTCCTGGAGTTCGCGCAGGAGTTTGGCGGCTTCCTTTAGCTCATGGTTTAGGATGCGCCAATAGACGGAGTTGGTTTGGCGGCCATCGGAGTTGGAGTTGGCTTCCAGGCAACGCAGCAGAAAATCGCGGTTTTGTGGAGCATAAATTGCAGATTGAACTTCCTCCAAGGTATACCCGGAACGTTGATAATCGGATGGCGCCATTTTGCGCATCCGGCGGAAGAGCTCAATGTGAAAACGGGTTTTTGTCGGAAAATCAGGAATCGGGGCCGGTTCGGTAAATCCAACCGCTGCCGGTGGCAGTGCAAAGAACACGCCGCCGTCGACGTGCTGGATCTGTTGCTTGAACAGATCAAATACCCGCGCATCGCCGGTAATCGAGGCGTCGTCTTTCGGCTCACCATAAACATGCAGACTAAGAAAGGGCTGGTCTTTGGTGGGGTTTCCCATCTGGTGTACCAGGTCGTGATGCACCCCGACCGCTTCAAAGGGTTCCATCTGCCACCGGGCCAGGGTGCTGATCCTGCCGCTGTCTACCCGGAAGGTGGCGTGCTCGGCATGGCCAAAAACCTGGACAGCTCCCCACTGGGTGTGACCGTGATCATGGATGGAGGAAAAGTCTCCCGGTTTCCACGACATGACCATAATCTCAAAATTGGGGCCTTTATATGCCATTTTGCGCCCGTAGCTGTCGGCGTCCGGATGGTCGAAATCGGCCCAGGGTAGTAAATCTATTGGTTGGACGTTTGCGCCGAGCAGCAGTTTCCTCATCTGGCCTGGGGTAAGATGCCGGTTTTGGTGAAGGTGGTTTGCGATGGATTGAAGAGATGGCGGAAGGTTGTGGAATACCATTGTTTTTGAAACGCTTTTAGGTAAAAATAACGGGACCGGAGAATATATGGAGTGATTCTCATCACCCCCGATTGGTTTTTTGGGAATTGTGACGCGAGTCACTGTCAAACGCAGAATCAGGAACGATCTTTGCCCCGTACAACGCTCCAATTAAAAGCGTTGCTTATCTTTAAATGTACAAAAAATGGAGAAGAAAGTATCTTTCAAAGAGTTGATTAACGGAGACAAGCCGGTTTTGGTAGACTTTTCGGCAGAGTGGTGCGGGCCTTGCAAGGCTATGGCGCCCATTTTGCGCGACGTGGCAGGGGCAATTGGGGAAAAAGCCTCTATCGTGAAGATCGACGTCGACCGCAACCCGGCGCTTGCGCAGCAAATGCAGATCGTAGGCGTTCCGACATTTGTGCTGTTCAAGAATGGGCAGGTTAAGTGGCGCCAGTCTGGCATGCAATCGGCGCATCAATTGACTTCGGTGATCAACCAATACGCGGAGCAGGAGGTATAAGATCTGTAAGCCGAAACCAATTTAAATCGAACAATACATATGGAAACAACGCTTACACTTGGCTTCGTGGAGCTGATCAGCCAACCCTGGCATTGGTCGGTTTCGGGAGCCGCCATCGCGCTGACGCTTTTTCTGCTGACCTGGATGGGTCGCAGTTTTGGGGTGTCGATGACGTTCAAAGACACCTGCGGGCTTTTCGGCGCCGAAAAGATCAATGATTTTTTTAAGGTTGACTGGCCTAACGAGACCTGGCGAATGGTTTTTGTTTTCGGCGGTTTGGCAGGGGGCGTGATCGCAGGGTTATTCTTACGTAGCCCGGAAGCGGCCGCTATTTCCCAGTCGACCATCAGCCATTTGTCCGATTGGGGGCTTTCGTATCCCGAAGGCGATTCCAAAGGGTTGGGGTTTGTACCCACTGATTTTTTTAACTTTTCCAGCGTGAAGGGAATTATCCTGGCGCTATTAGGGGGCTTCCTGGTAGGTTTTGGATCCCGGTATGCGGACGGATGTACCTCCGGCCATGCCATCACGGGGTTGTCTCACCTTCAGTTGCCGTCGCTGGTTACGGTGATCGGTTTTTTTATAGGAGGCCTTGTCATGACGCATCTGCTGATGCCGCTGATATTTGGATAATTCGATTCCCTTAACCATTAACTGGAAAAGCACAATGAAGAATATAGCCTTTTTTGCCGTCGGGATTTTCTTTGGCATCACCATGACGAAGTCGGAAGCTATCTCCTGGTTTCGCATTCACGAGATGTTCCGTTTTGAAAGCTTTCATATGTACGGGATCATTGGCACAGCAGTAGTGCTTGGGGCCATCATCCTTCAGATCATGAAGCGCACGAAAATGAAAACCTGGAGCGGCGCCGTGGTGGAATATACGCCGATGCCGTTCAACCTGGCCCGGCACTTGATTTCAGGTACGATCTTTGGTCTGGGCTGGGCGCTGGTGGGTTGTTGCCCGGGTCCGATGTACGTGCTGGTAGGGCATGGGTACTGGATCATTCTCGTGGTCATCGCAGGCGCTGTTTTGGGTACGTTTTCTTACGGACTGGTCAAGCATAAGCTCCCGCATTAAGGAACAACCACAAGTTTTAAGATAATAATCGGGTGATTTTCATTAGGGTTTGAATGGGCGGCTTCTGTTGGAAGCCGCCGTTTTTTTTCGTACGCGGTCCGGTATTTTCGGACCTGTCTCAGAAGACCATTTTTCGCCCTGGGCGTAAATTTTTATTTTATTTGCACCGATGGGCTACAATCTTTGGAGACAACTCCCTGGTTTTGGACGATGAATACAATTCAAAGCATATGAGGTTTCGGATACTTTTTCTGTTGGGATTTTTATTATTGGCAATGGGAAATGCCTTATCTCAGGAGGCGCCTCCCGCTTTCGATAAATGGCTGAAATTCAAGGAAGGGTTCAAGATAGAGCCTTTTCTCATGTTCCAGCTTTGGAGCTTGTATAGCGTCAACGAGGAGGTTTACCAGCTTTCGCGCCAGGCATACGAACCGGTAGACGATCGCTTCAACGTTCAACTCCGGCGGGCTAGGATCGGCTTTCGCGCCCAGCCGTTTGAAGATTTGCGGCTGACCGTTTTGACGGCCTACGACCTGATCGGCAGAGATGCGCTTACCGGGACCGTGGGCGGGACGAATAACGCCTCCGTTCCCGATCTGGGCATTTGGGATGCGTTCCTTGAATGGCGCCTCATTCCAAAGAGCGAGCGCTTATTCCTCGTTGGGGGCTATTTTCGCCCTCAGTACAGCCGGGAAAGCATTACCGGGGCATGGGCAGTACCATCTATCGAAAAGTCTATGTCCCAAAACTATCTGCGCCGCCACCTGACCGGTTCCGGACCCGGCCGGGCCACAGGATTGAACCTTGGAGGGTTGTTTCTGGAAGAAGGCCGGCAGTTTGCTTTGAATTACAACGTAGGGGTTTTTACACCGCAATACCTTAGCCGCAACGGAATCACTACCGGGAATCGTTTTTCTCCTGTTTGGGCAGGCCGTCTGGCGCTTTCTTTTGGGGATCCCGAATGGGAAAGGTATGCCCTGAACTACAACCTTAATTTCTACAACGGCCGCAAAGGCGTCACCTTCGCGCTAAACGGCGCCTGGCAGGGTCAGACCGATGTGTTCCGCAGTAGCGCCGCTTTGGCCGCTGATATGCTCTTCAATTGGGGCCCCTGGAATATCGACGGGGAGATCAACCGCCTGTGGCGGAAAGGCGAACGGCCGGACAGCGGGAACGGGTTGCAGGCATTTCGATCGGATGAATTTACGGGACATTTGCGGGGGAGCTATAATTGGGTCATAGGCGGAAAGGTCTTTCTGGAACCTGCATTTATGCTCATGTTTTTCGATGGGCCCATGGATGCGCAAGGGCAGGCGGATGCTGCTGCCTTAAAGATGAGCGCAGGGTCTGAGAAAACGATGGACGCCGGACTGAATTGGCATCTTCAACAGCGGCGGTTAAAACTACTTCTTCATTATACCTGGCGGGTCGGCGATGCAGGCGCAGCCGGGGATGGCGCGCAGGTGAATATGTATTTTACCGAAAGCGGCATAGGCGCGATCCGGCGGGGCAATTGGCTGGGCCTGGGCTTGCATGCTATTATTTAGTCTTGTTTTGTTACAGGTATTTCGGACGAATCCCGAGATGCAGGATGCGCCCTCCGGTCGGGCTGATGGGGTCAATGCCTTTGCCAATTACGACGCCGTACTCCGGGGCAACATACTGCCGGTTAAGCTGGCCAAAAATATTCCGCACCTCGGCGATGAGTTCTCCTTTTTGAACAAAACTGCCAACAGCGGGGAACACCTCCAGAATACCCCCCTCGTCGGTATAGATCCAGTAAGAGCTTTCGCACAAAAGCGTGGGCTTTTCGTGCATTTGAACGGCGCCCTCCAGCATTCCCAAATCGTACAAAACATTCCGGATGCCTACCAGCGCGTCTTCAATGACGTTTTGCTGAAAAATGTGAGGATCTCTTAACTCCAGTGTGATGGCTTCAATGCCCATAGCGCTGGCTGCCCCCCGGAAAGTGCCGTCGTTTGGTTTGTTGTGCAGGAGAATTTCCGGATTCTGAAGACGGGCCATACGGGCGGTTTTGGGGGAGTTCATATCTGCCCGTATGTACCAGGAGTTCACCCTTCCAAAGCTCGCGGTGTGTAAGTCGATCAGGTATTCGAGTTGCGGGAGGATCTTTTGCACCAACCGGTGGATATACACCTGGCTTACATTGCCATCAGGCCTTCCCGGCGCGATGCGGTTCAGGTCGGAACCGTCGTTGAACTGCCTTTTTTCCAGGAGTAAGCCGGGGACGTTAAGCGCCAGGACGCCAACAACGCTGCCTTTTAACGCCGTGGCATCCAGTTCCCGGAACAATTTTTGGATCAGCGCAATGCCGTTTAGCTCGTTGCCATGGATGGCTGCTGTTAGTCCGACGGTAGGCCCGTCCTCCTTACCCCGGGCTACCATGCAGGGGATGTGGATCGGCTCTCCAATCCCATTGTGTACCAGATTGAGCCAGTATTCGCCAATCATGCCTGGAGACGTGTCCCGAACACGCAGTTCATTTACCACCGGAATGGCGCTTGGCGGCGATGGAAATTTTTGGATCGCATTTTTTCTTCCTTCCATATAAACTCCCGGTCAATGGGCTTTGCGAAAAGAGGTTTAAAGGATGAACGGAAAAATTAAAAAAAATTAGAACAGCAGGCAGCGTATTCCGGACAGGATTCGTTCTTTAAATATAAAACAAAAAATGGCCTTCCAAAACCGGAAGACCACTACTCTACACTCACTAGTTTATGAAACTTAAGCCGACAAAAAACTTCTAAAGTTACAACACGTCTCGAGGACTTTTATTGCGATCGTCCTCCAATTTATTATTTTATTCAATAGAGTGCAAATGAAATGCAAAGGTTGGTCAACTCCTTTGCATTTTGTTTTTTAACCGCATTTTGGCGGAGGCCCAACCACGCATTAAGCAGCTTTTCAACGTTTTGAGATAGCTTTTAGTTCGCTCCTTTTTTAAAAACCATTCGAATCCAAAACCAGGGCCGGACAAGCTGCTCTCTCAGCTGAAAATCAGTGTACATTTTGGAGAAAAAGTCCAGGATTTTCCGGTTTCCGGAAATAATGGAAGCCAGGGTGTTCAGCAGAATGGGGTAGAATCCCGCTTTTTGCATGCGGTAGCTCAGGTGCATTTCTGATCCCAAAACCCTTTGTACCCGCTGGTCGTAAGCTTTCATAAACAAGGCGCTGAAGTCCCGTTTTTTCAGGCATTCTGCAGCGTGTTCGGCAGCGATAAAGCCGCTGTAAAACGCATTGCCTATGCCTTCTCCGGTGAGGGGGTCTATGAGGTGGGCGGCATCTCCTACGAGCATGAAATGATCGCCTGAAATAGGCAGGACCCTGGACCCCAGCGGCAGGCCGTAGCCCTGGAATGGCCCCATGCGTTCGGCCTCCCGGAACCGGTGGCTTATGCCCGGATCAGAGAGGATGGTTTCTTCCAGTACCCTGGCGAGCTGCAGGCCTTTCTTTTTTACGATGTCGGTGCGCATACCCACTCCTACATTAGCCCACCCATTGGGCAAAGGGAATATCCAGAAATAACCTGGACAAAGCGATTTCAGGAAATGCATTTCGATAAACCCCTCCTCGTTGAAGCCGTTGACGTTGCGGTAGTAAGCCCGGACCGCTGCGGCATGATGCGCAGGGTCTTTTTCCAATCCTGCCACTTTTCTGCTAAAGGCGGAATGTGCGCCATCGGCAAGGATCAGGAGCGATGCCTGTATGAGCCCGGCGCCTGTTTGGATATGGTACCCCTGCTCCTGTAGCGTATAGGAAGTGGCTGCCGTGCCTTCCAGAAAGGTAATATTGGGCCGGTTTCGGATCTCTTCTATCAGAAATTGGTCGAAATCCATCCGTTTGGATACGTAGCCGGGCGCCGCCTTGGCATCTCGCAAATAACCTGGTTGGAAAGGTACGTCGACTATTTTGCGATTCGGGGCAAAGAAACGAATGCCCCAAATGTCCGTCTGTACCGGGCGCTCCAGAAAACGTTGAAGAATAGCCGGATCGAGGCGGTTTAGCAATGTAGTGACTTTACCGCTGATGGCGTCCCCGCAGATCTTGTCCCGGGGGAAAACCGCCTTATCCAGCAAAATGCATGGGATCTCCATGTAGCTCAGGCGCAAGGCGGTAGCTGCGCCGCCTGGCCCTGCGCCAACGATACAAATTTCTGTTTCAAGCATGCCGCTTTTTGCGGCAATTTAGGGAATCGCGACGGAAAATGCGTTTTCAAATTCAGGAGAAAACCCGAGAAACATTTCAGGCGGCCTTTTCCTTTCCGGTCCGCGCTGCCTGAAACGCCTCCTTGGCAGATTTGCGCAAGGACTTGGCCTGTTCCAGTTTTTCTCCCCATTTGGTTTTTGCCTTTTCTTTGCCTTTCCTGGATTTTAAATCCTTGTATGCGCTTTTGATTTTGGAAAGGATGCGCCGGGCTTTTTTAAGCTGTTTGGATAGCTTTTTCAGTTCTTTTTTTGGCGTTTTCTTGCTGCTTGGCTTTTGGTTAGGCTGAGGGGCGCTAAGGCCGTCATTTTCCTCTGGCTTCGGGATCGGGTTTTCGTTTGCGGCTTCCGTCAGTTGAGGATCCTTTTTTTTCATTTGTTAACTTTTGTTCAAAATGAATTTACATTCAGTTAACACAAAAATAAATAAAAATTTAAAAGGCTTCCCGAAGCCCGGAAGAAATTTTGGTCATTGCAAAAAGCCCGGGGCTGTCTCGAAAGTCTGTTCTTGCCTATGGCTGCTAAAAAATTAAATAAATTTATTACCAATGGCAAAGAACGGTCTTTTGGAACAGTCCCGGGCTTTTATGCCGGTTGCTGAGCCCGGTCTTTATGAGGTGGGTTGGACTAGCGATTAATTATTTCCCAGGATCAGCGGCAACCCGTCGGGGCCGCTCCCTACGATGATGACTTTGGAGTTGGGGGAGTTTGCAAGTTGCAAGGTGGCTTCAATACCTTTATCCTTTAGGATCTTGTCGGTAAGGCTGGCATTGAGCACGATGTTGGCACGCGCTTTAGCCTCGGCTTCAATGACGCGGCGTTCGGCTTCTTTGCGCGACTGCTGCAGAATGTACTCGTACTTCAGGGCGCTTTGTTCTGCTTCAATTTTGTCTTCAATGGCCATTCGGACTTTATCGGGGAGCATGATGCCCCGGATCAGCGAGGCGCGCAACTCGATGTAATTTTTTTCCAGGGTGGCGTTCAAATCCTTTTGGATCATTTGCTGGACTTCATCGCGCCGGGTGGAATACAACTCTTCTGGCGTGAACCGTCCGATGATCTTACGCACCGAGGAACGCACTTCGGGGCGGACCAAAGACGTTAGGTATTCTTTCCCGAATTTGTCGTGCAAATCGCCGATTTTATTGTACATCGGGTTGACCCGCACCGTAACGTCTACCTGGATATTGAGGCCGTTGCTGGAAAGCACTTCCATTTCCTCTTCCAGCTGTTTTTCGCGGACGTCGTAGGTAAACATGGTATTCCAGGGGGCGAGTACGTGGAATCCGGGGCCATAAATGGCGGTCTTATCCAATCCGCCGGCAAAACGACGGAAAAGAACGCCCCGGTGGCCGGCATCGATGGTCAGAAACGTAGCGTTGGAGAAGATCAGGATGACGATGAGGGCGACGAAAATGAGAACGCCAGTGGTAAATAATCTGCCCTGGATAGGGCGGCGCAATTTGGGTTCGCTCATTGCTTAAAAGTTTTATTTTGTGGAAATTTACGGCATTTTCCCCGCTTTACCGCATAATTTTAGGCGAATGACGGTTTATTGCCGATGAGCATGGGGTTTGTCAAACCAGTGCAATTCTTTTTTGTTGTTACCTTTGAGCCATAAAAAACGGTAAACCGAATGAAGCAAATAGCAGTTTCAACCTCTTTGGCCATGGCGTTAATCCTGGGCGCTACCTTTGGAGATCAGCTACTCGCCTTGGAGACGGCCAATTCGCCAAAGCCGGATGGAGAAAAGATCTACAAGGTGTATTGCGTCACCTGCCATGGGTCGAACGGAGATATGGGCGCCAGCGGCGCGGCCAACCTGTCGGTATCTGCCCTTCCGCTGGAAAGCCGGATCAAAGTGATCTCGGAAGGCAGAAATACCATGACCGGGTTCAAAGCGCTGCTTACTCCCGATAAGATCAAAGCGGTAGCCAAGTATACCCTTGAGTTAAAGAAGAAATCGTAAGAACCTGCGTTTTACGTGCCAAATAGCATACACCCTAACCAACGAATCTTGGTAACCGGAGCTACCGGACTGCTCGGGTCCTACTTGTTGCGCTATCTGCTCCACAGGGGTTACACCCATATTGATGCGCTTCGCCAGCCTGGCAGCAGCATGGAACTGCTCAACCCGGCCGTCATTGGAAGAGTGCGCTGGGTGGAAGCGGATATTCTGGACCTGCCGGCTCTGGAAGAGGCCATCGAAGGCGCTCAATGGGTGTTTCATTGCGCAGGCATTATCTCTTTTGATCCCCTGGATGCCCGTCAGATGCGGGAGGTTAACGTTGAAGGCACGGCAAATGTGGTGGACCAATGCCTGATCCAAGGAGTAGAAAAACTTCTCCACGTCAGCTCGGTAGCCGCTTTGGGCCGGACCAAACCGGGTCAGACTATCTCCGAGTCGAATAAATGGGAACGCAGCCCGTATAATACCCGCTACGGAATTAGTAAATTCCTGGGCGAGCAGGAAGTTTGGAGGGGAATGGAGGAAGGGCTTAATGCCGTTATTATCAATCCTGCCATTATCCTCGGTAGCGGCCGCTGGGAAGAAGGCCCCGCCCGGTTTTTCCGGATGCTGCATCGCGGATTCCCGTTTTATCCCCGCGGAGGCACCGATCTGGTGGATGTGCGGGATGTGGTCCGGGCTATGGTGGAGCTTATGGAAAGCGATATTAGCCACGAGCGGTTTATCGTTTCGGGGGGGCATTTAAGCTATAAAGACTTTTTCGAACGCATCGCTTTTCACCTTGGAACGGAGGCGCCCCGGAAGACCCTGTCCTCTTTTCTACAGGAAATCGCCTGGAGGGTTGCCTGGTTTCAGCGGTTGTTTCAATCCAATGCCGGCCTGATCTCCAAGGAGACCGTACGGCAGTCTGCCTACGAGTATTACTACGACAACAGAAAATTGACCGATCGCTTTTCTTTCCGGTACACCCCACTGGAGCAGACCATCGCAGAAATCGCCCAGGATTATGCCGGGTCGGTTGGGCCGGAGCATAGCGTTCGGGTCTTGCCCTTTCAGGCGTTAAATGGGTAGTCGGTTTAGCCCGGTTAAGAATATGGCGCCGAATAGAATCACCGTTGCCAGGATTCCCCACATAAAGATCGTGTAGCAAACCCGCAGGTACTGGTATTTGGTTCCCAGGGATTTGCCGAGGAAGAACAGGTCCCGCTGAATGGTGTCCTCCAGGAAATCGGACTCTCGGAGTATCAATTCAACCCCGGATTTGTATTCCTCGAAATCCATTCGGAAAAAGTTGCCGAAGAAGAACAGGTTGGATTTTTTCTGCTTGATCGTTTCGATGGAAGTGTACCCGGACATCCGGATAGGCCGGGTGGCCAGGGTGGCAAAGACCATCGAGGTCAGGCAGGAAAGCAGCAACACCCCCAGCGGGAAGACGAGGTTCGGGGTGTTTTGAACCCGGTCGGCGGTCAGCGGAACCACGATGGTGATGATCAGCGCGTTTACGCTTAGCATCATATTCGCTTTGTTATCGGCAAGGGAGCTCAGATCAATATGGTTGCGAAGGGCTGCTTTAAACATCATTTGCGCGCTCCGGTTTTCCTGGATCAGGACGGGTTCTTTTTTTTCGTCCGGGTTCTTTTGGAGCTTTTTAACTTTTTTCTTGATTTCCTTGAGGTTTTCATCGCGCTGCGCCCCAAAGAGGGCCCAGGCGCCGGGGGTATAGAATACCTGTCCTTTCAGAAACTCCAGATTGAGTCTGAGCCATTCCGGATCGGCATACTGCTGCTGGAGAAAAACGGCCCATTCGCGGCGTAACGCTTTCAGGTATTCGGCGTAGTGCGGGCTTCCCAGGTGGCTCATATCGGCATCCCTAAGGGTTTGCTCCAGGAGGTTGGAAGGAGATTGCCCCAAATTAGTGGAGGCAATCGCTTGAACTACCATTTCCAGCCGGTCTGCCGGATATTGCAGGGAGTTGAGAAATTCCCGGGCAATCCGCTGCGAAGCAGATTCGTGATCGAGGTATTTTTCCACAAAGCCGGTGTCGTGAAAAAGGGCAGCGAGTTCCAAAACCTCCATTTCGGTTTCGTTCAAGCCTTCTTTTTTTCCGATCACCAAAGCGGCATCCCTGACGGAAAGGGTATGAGCCAGGCTATGAAAAACATGATCTTCCCCGAGGTTATCCCTGAGCAAGGTAATGACAAAATGTTCCGCTTTTGAACAAACTGAGGCTGGCTCCATATGAGTCAATCGCTTTTAGTTTAGGTGATTGGCTCGAAAGATCGGAATTTTCGCCGGGTTTTTAATCGGTTCCGGATTTGTGAAAAAAGTTTTCATGCGGGTGTGCCTATTAAAGGCAGAAACTCACCGATGCATCCTTCGGAAAGATTCCGGACTCACTCCGGAGTACTTCCTGAAAAACCGGGAGAAGTAGGAGTTGTCTTCGAACCCAAGGTCCAGACCGATTTGGGCAACCGTTTTGGTTTCGTGTATGAGGAGCCGCTTGGCCTCCAGCATGATGCGGTCGCGGATGAGTACTCCGGCGTGTTTACCTGTGACCCGGGTGCATAACGTATTCAGGTAGTTTGGGCTGATCAGCAGGATTTCAGCATAATCCTTGACCTGATGCTTTTGGAAATAATGCTTTCCAATGAGCTCGGTGAACTGTTTGACCAGTTTTTCTCCCAGGTTCTCGTCCTGGCTCTTTATTCCGTATTGGGCATTGTATTCCCTCACGGACAAAAGAAGCAGAATATTGAGGTAAGACCGCAGCACCTTTTCATACTCAGGGGCCATTTTGCGGTATTCTGTCAGCATGGACTCCCAAATAGCCAGGAATTCCGCGCCTTCGGGAAGGTTGAGGTCGATGCGGACAAAAGGGGAAGCCGATTCGTATTGGAAAAAGGGAAACTCCTGAAGCTGATGATTGTGGTAGCGCAGATTAAAAAAATCGTCGGTGAAAAACAGCACGTATCCCTCCATTTCCTGACGGGCTTCCCATGCGTGGATTTGCCCGGGGTACATCATGAACAACATGCCGGGCTTGGTGTCATACCGCTGAAAATCGATCAACTGGCTGCCTTGCCCGCTTTTGACGAGGAAGAGCATGTAATAATTATGGCGGTGCGCTTTGGAACCCAATGGGGATTCGCGGAAAAAATCTTCAGCGCGAAGGATGTCAAAAGGCATATCCTTTTTGAAAAAGGTATGACATCGAAGATTTTCAATGTTATAAAGTCGCGGGGGCATGAGAATGAAGGTTTTTTAAAAATACCTTCATTCCCTTCGCATTTCCACTGACATTTGTCGGCAAAACGGTGATTTTTGTAAATAGGTCCTGGAACAGGGAATCGGCAAGGAGAACCCTTAGGAAATCAACTCAATTTTATTTCTGCCGAGTTTTACCATGCCATCGTGCTCCAGTTGTTTGAGCAGTCGGGATACCGCTTCCCGGGAGGCGTTCAGGTCGTATGCGATTTCCTGATGGGTGGCGCTGATGGTCCGCGATTCCGTCGCCTCGGCTTTCTTTTCGAGATAATCCAGCAGGCGCTCGTCCATGCGTTTGAAGGCGATGCTGTCGATTGTGCGGACGAGTTCCATCATCCGGTAATCATAGGTGCGCATGACAAAATTTTTCCAGCTTTGGTAGCGGGTCATCCATTCGTCGACATACCGGACAGGTATCGCAATGATGGTGGTTTCTTCTTCGGTGGTGGTCCGGATCTCGCTCTTTTTATTCATCATACAGCATGTGAAGGACATAGAGCAGGTCTCCCCGGCTTGCAAATAGTATAGAAACAGCTCGTTGCCTTCCTCGTCTTCCCGCACCACTTTGATAACGCCGTCGATGACCAAAGGCACGGTTTTGACGTACGCCCCAACGTCCATCAAAACCTGACCGGGCTGAAAGTGGAGTAATTTCCCGACGGTAGCGATTTCTTCCTGAAGCGCTTTTTCGGCAATTTGCGGGTACTTTTGTTGAACGAGGCTTAAAAGGTGCGCATCCATGGGCGGTTCGATTTCATTTAGGGAAAAACGGATTAGAACTTATTGCCCGAAAAACGGGGCATAGCCGTTCGGGCTAATTCCCGGTTTGGGTCTGTTTGGCGCCCGGCTGGTATTTGACGGTCAGTCCGATCCAGATGGAGCGCGCCAGTCTGAAAACGTAAACATAGAGCAAGGCCACCACAGCTAAAAGCAGACCGAAGGAAGCCGCCATACTCCAGTCCAGCACCCAGTGAAAAAACAAAACAAATCCAATGGAAAACCAGCCGGAAAGGATATAGGAAATGAACATGGCGCCGTAATAGAACCCGGGTTCCGGAAAAAAGGACTGCTTGCAATGAGGGCAGTGCGTGTACATGCTGAACGGTTTCCGGAAGGAAAATGCCGGCGTTTCAAACAGGTCTCCTTCGTGGCATCGGGGGCATTTAAAGCCCATTATAGCATAAGCCTTGGCGCCTTTTTTCAAAATTCCCATGACAATTAGTTCATATTTAAATTTGCGGCAATAAACAAAAAATAGGGAAATACAGAGGAGCTTGCGCCTTATTTTTTTGCAAAAAGACGGACTACCGCCGCTTTTCCAGCGTGAAACCGCCCCTCCTGAAGGTTCGTTTCCACGGCTTCCATGCGGAGAACTTCCAACCCTTCAAAGTCGCTCAACAACTGGTGGATGCTGTACAGCATATCCGGGTTTCGGGGCCCCCCGGAGGAAAAGGCCATCTGGCCGGGCGAAAAGGCCTCCAAAATTACATGCCCTTCCGGTTTCAGGCTGCGCACAACCTGATGGTGGAGGAAGACCCTCTGCGCCTGGGGAACATGCACAAAAAAGAGTCCGACGGCATCATAGGTGTTTTCGGGCCAGGGGAAGGACGAAATATCATCGGTGACGTAGCGGATGGATTGCCCGGTATTTTGTGCAAGGGCTTCCGCCTTTTGCCGGGCTACCGGGCTGAAATCAAAGGCATCGGCTTGCCACCCAAGGCCGGCAGCAAAAACAGCATTGCGCCCTTCGCCTTCAGCCGGAAGCAGCAACCTGCCTGCCCTCAGCTGGGGCAGGCACTCCTCAAAAAAAGCATTTGGCGCAAGACCGTAGACATATTCTTCGGAAGCGTAACGTTCGTCCCAAAATGCGCGCATGCAAAAAAAGGATTACATGTTACACTGGCAGTTCTCCAGGCACTCGATGATAAGGGAAACATCCCGCTCTTTGAGCGAATACAGCATGCTGCGCCCGTCGCGCTTGACGCTGAGAACCCCTTTTAGCCGCATCGTTTGCAGGTGGTGCGAAGTGAGGGACTGTTCGCTCCCAAGCATGTCGCAAATTTGCGTAACGGAAAGCTGAGGATATTGCTCCAGCAAGTGGACGATACCTAAGCGCAGGGGATGGGCGACCGTTTTGAGAATAAAAGCGATCCGCTCCAGCTTTTCCGCGTTTTTTTGGTCGATTGTGCCGTTATTGACTTCCATAGGGTATGATAAGAGAGTAGCCGGATGGCGCTACCCGGATTTACTTAAGAAAGATACAAAATAGATGGCTATTTAGTTGGGCTGCCGGTAAAAAAGGAGGAATAAAAGAAGGAACGAGGGTGAAAACAGGTGCCCAGAACAAGATTCGAACTTGCACACCCTTGCGAGCACTACCCCCTCAAAGTAGCGTGTCTACCAATTCCACCATCTGGGCCGATAAAACACACCCTCGTTCCTGAGAAGAGCTTTCGTTATTCATAAAGCGAGGCGAATTTAGATAAAAAAGCGTTTTCGCGCAAGCCTTTGAATTCTTTTTAAGCGAAAAATCCAGTTCAATGAGTGGTCGGTCCTCCTTCCATAGCCGCATTGCGCAAGCGCTTGAGGAAAGGAGACGCAAAGATGAAATTTTGAAGTATTTCATTGTCGCTGCCCAGAACCTGACTGCGATCGCCCCTCCAGGCGATTTTTCCGGTATGGAGAAGCACCACGTTGTCGCCGATCTCCATCACGGAGTTCATGTCGTGGGTGTTGATGATCGTGGTAATATTGTAATCCTGGGTAATGCCGCGGATAAGTTCGTCGATCACCAGCGCAGTTTTGGGATCAAGCCCCGAGTTGGGCTCGTCGCAAAACAAATACCGGGGATTAAGCACGATAGCGCGGGCGATCCCAACGCGTTTTTGCATCCCGCCACTGATCTCGGAAGGGTATTTTCGGTTAGCTCCTTCGAGATTGACCCGCTCCAGGCAGTGGTTTACCTGATGGTGCTTTTCCTTGGGCGTCATATTGGTGAACATATCCAGTGGAAACCGGACGTTCTCTTCTACGGTCATCGAATCGAATAACGCCGACGCCTGAAACAACATGCCTACTTTCATGCGCAGGGCGCGGACTTCCTTTTTGTTTAACTGACAAAAGTTGACGTCGTCGTAGTAGATTACGCCATTGTCGGGCGAAAGCAACCCTACCAGGAGCTTGAGCAGCACCGTCTTTCCGCTACCGCTTCGTCCAATAATCAGATTGGTTTTTCCCGGAAAAAACTCGGTGGTGATTCCCTTGAGGACGTGGTTTTCGTTGAAACTTTTATATAAATGCTCTGTTCGGATCATGTTTCGGGTGGTTTGGGAGTGGATATCAGGTGAGCAAAACGGCAATCAGGTAATCGGCCAATAAGATCATGATATCGCTGATTACCACGGCGTTGGTGCTGGCTTTGCCGAGTTCAATGCTTCCGCCTCTGACAAAGTAGCCCTGGTAACAGGATATCGAAGTCAGCAAGAAGGAAAATACAATGGCTTTAACAAACATCAGGAATACGTTGTATGGCTCAAAAAAAGATCGCACGCCCTGGATGTATTCCTGGTCGGACATTAGCCCTGTTGGCACCCCTGCGGCATATCCTCCTATGACGCTGAGAAAAGCGGCGATTGCTACAAGCAAAGGAATCACCAGAATAGCGGCAACCACCTTGGGCATGACCAGATAGGCCGCCGTGTTGACCCCCATGATCTCCATGGCGTCGATATGTTCCTTTTGCCGCATCCCTCCGATTTCCGCAGCCATGTTCGAGCCTACTTTGCCCGCCAAAACCAGGCAGGTAATGGTGGGCGCCAGTTCGATGATCGCGCTGTCGCGAACGATGTATCCAATGTAGTAGATCGGCACAAGCGTCCCATCCAGCTGATAGGCAAACTGAACCGCAGTCACCGCGCCGATGAACAGCGATATGATAATGACAATGATCAGGGAGCCCACCCCAATATCGTTCATCTGCCGCATGGTCTCCTTGTAGTACATGGCGGATTTCTCGGGCCGGGCGACTGCCGTTCCCATCATGATGATGTACCTGCCGAAATGCGAAAGCAATTTTGAGATCATTGGCGTTTGTTCCGTCCTTTTTGAAATCGCAAAAATAGCGTAAAATTTTGGGGCTACCCCAGGATCGGCGATTTTATTCCTTAGAAGCTATCTCAAAACTCTTTCCAGGGTGTGGGCGGCCTCCCCTAATCCCAGACGCTGCGGTCTGGACGGATCGCCCTCCGAAGGAGGGGAACCGTGTGGGCAAGGGTAGGGACAAGCATCGGAATTAAGGTTGTCATGCTTTCCTTTGTTGCTCCCCCTCCTTTGGAGGGGGTTGGGGGGAGGCCCAACGATGGATTAAGCAGAATTCTTGCAGTTTTGAGATGGCTTTTAGAGAAATGATGGAAGGGAAAATTGAACCAAACCCGGGGATTTCATTGTTACATTGGCTATTTGCCATTTTCCAAAACATCACGCAGAATGAACCGCATCATCATAACAGGGGCAAGCCGGGGTATAGGGTACGAAACGGTTTTGGCGTTGGCCGCAGATCCCCGGCGCCGGATACTTGCTTTGTCCCGAAATACGGATCGACTCAGAGAATTACAGCAGGAAGCTCTGCGAAGGCATCCGGGCGCGCAGGTTTTTTTCGCCGGGATAGATCTGGGACAACCGCTGCCGCCTTCCTTTTCGGACATGGCAGAAGAACTCCTGGGCGGCGCCGATGTCCTGATCCACAACGCCGGATTGCTCGTAAATAAGCCATTTGCCGAGTTGGAGCGAGCCGAGTGGGAACGCATCTTCCAAGCCAACCTTTTTGGGGCGGCTGAATTGTCTCGCCGCCTTTACCCTCTGTTTCGCCGTAACCCACAGTCCCATATCCTGCACCTGGGCTCAATGGGCGGGTTTCAGGGGAGCGCCAAGTTTCCGGGCCTTAGCGCGTATAGCGCTTCCAAAGCCGCGTTGGCCTGCCTGGCGGAGTGCCTGGCTGAAGAGTGGAAAGATTCTCGAATTGCCGTAAATTGCCTGGCTTTAGGCGCTGTGCGGACTGAGATGCTGGAACAGGCGTTCCCAGGATACCAGGCGCCGGTAAGCAGCGAAGCAATGGGCGCTTTCGTCGCTGATTTTGCACTTAATGGCTGGCGCTTTTTCAATGGAAAAATTTTGCCGGTGTCGCTGTCCACACCTTAATCAAACAACATGTGTACCGTTACCTATGTCCCCAGATCCGGGGGCGGATTTTATCTGAATTCCAACCGGGACGAAGCGCCTTCCCGGGCAGCCGAAGGCTTGGTGCAATCCACAACTAACGGCAAAAAGATCGTATTCCCGAAAGACAGGGGGGCTGGAGGAACCTGGATTGCAGCCAATGAAGAAGGTATGGCGCTTTGCCTCCTCAACGGCGCATTTGAACGCCACGAGCGGAAATCGCCGTACCGGATGAGCCGGGGTATCGTTTTGCTGGAGCTTCTGGAAGCGCCCGATATTCCCTATGCGTTTTCGAAATATCATTTGGAGGGCATTGAGCCCTTTACCCTGATCCTCGCCGGTTGGAATGTCCTTTGGGAATTGCGCTGGGATGGAGTCCTGCGCCATCCGAAACCGCTCGATATCAGGGAAAGCCATATTTGGTCCTCTGCCACGTTGTACGATGCCGAGGTCCGCAACCGGAGGGAACAATGGTTCCGGACCTGGGAACAGGCCAGTCTCCATTCCGGTCTGGAAAATTTGCTTACCTTTCACCTTCATGCCGGAGAAGGAGATCCCTGGAATGATGTCGTGATGAACCGAAACGGCCTGGTTCAAACCATCAGCGTCACCAGCGTCGTCCACTTGGGACAGGAATTGGAAATGCATTATTTCGACCTCCTTACACAACACAAGGAGGGGATAAAAATTAATTTGAAACGTGAATTGGTGGAACCCGGCGCAGCGGCGTCTTTTCTGGATTAAACTGTTCAATTGGGAATACTGGCCGACTATGGCCTTTTATTGGCCTATGGTCGTTTACGGGCCCTTGCTAGCCTTTCGCTACAGGCACCCCTGTTTTTTTTCGGCAGCCAATCCCGGTATGTTTATCAGCGGACTTGGCCTGGAGTCTAAGTTCGATACCCTAAAAATGATCCCGGAACACGTCCGCCCCAATTCAATCCTCGTTCCTCACGGTACTCCGTTTTCCGTGGTCAAGGAAAGGCTTACCGAGGCGGGAATGACTTTCCCCATGATCGCCAAGCCCGACCTAGGTTACCGGGGCTTGCTCGTTACCCGGATACCTTCCGAAGATGACCTTATAACCTATCTTCAGACTTATCCGATTGATATTATCCTTCAGGAATTCCTTGACTTTCCGCAGGAAGTCGGCGTTTTTTATTGCCGGATGCCAGGACAGGAAAGGGGCCGAATCATTTCCCTCACCTTGAAGGAGTTTCTCTCTGTTACCGGCGATGGCCGGTCGACGGTGCTGGAATTGGCACATAAGACACCGCGGGCCCTGTTACAGATCGACCGGCTTCGACAGACTCACGGCCATTTGCTCGAAACGGTTCCCGATGAAGGAGAACAGGTATCTCTGGGTATTATCGGGAATCACTCCAAAGGAACCCTGTTCGTCAACGGCGCCTCATTGGCGGACGACCGCCTGGCGCGGGTTTTTGACGAAGTAACCAGGACCATGGACGGGTTTTACTACGGGCGCTTTGACATAAAATGCCAGAGCCTGGATCTTTTAAAGGAGGGAAAAGCCTTTAAGGTGATCGAACTCAATGGAATTGGTTCCGAACCGACCCATATCTACGACCAGTCCAGCATGACCTACCCCGGGGCATTGTGGACAATCCTCCGGCATTGGACTATAGTAGCAAAGGTGTCCTCAAAGAACCATGCCGCCGGAGTGCCTTACATGGGAACGCTTCAGGTGCTTAAAGCTCTTGCGGGGCTAAAGGCATACCACCGGAAGTTGAAACCGCATCTATAAGCCTTTTTCAGGAGACCCTGATGGAGGCGCTTTTTCACCGTACGCTTTTTCCATTTCCAGAATAAAGGCTTCGGCTGTAGTGCCGTTAATCAGGATCTTGTCGATCAGGGCCACGCCTTTTTTTACCCGAAGGCCTACCTGGAGCGAAATATCCAGACTGTCCAGCCGCCCTGAATGGATGGCGTTTTGGAGCGAAGAAGAAACTTCCCGGACTTTCGTTTTGTCCAGAAAATACGTCTGGATTGGAGCAGGGATATCAAAATACGTCCATTTGCGCTGGAGTGGCATATAGGCGACCTTCGTCGCCACATAGGCGGTTCCTTTTGAAGGAAATTTGTGAATTGTCTTGAAAAAAGCCTTTCCGTCAGGGGTTTTATCCAGTTCGACAAATACCTTCTGGTGGAAGTGGAAGGTATCTGTTTTTGGCAGCCGGTTTTCCCAGGGGATGTACAGGCTGTAACTACCCAGCCCGGAAAGCGGCCTGTCGCTGGGTATAGCGAACTCGTAATACGCCCCCTTGGTGAGAATTTGTTCCTGATAGCGGACCATCGACCAGGGGAACCAAAGATAGAGTGCCGCCAGAGCTGCGAAGAGCAAGGGTTGAAGCTGTTTCATTTTTTTCAGGCGTATTCGAATGAATAGTTATCCGGGCTCAACTAGGAAACCTCCAATAAAATTACCTGAAAATTTCCAGTCTTGCGGATGTTAATTCAGGTTTTCCAACATTGGAGAACCTTCGACCCTAACCTCTCCTTTGCGTTTGCCCTGTTCCAGGATTTCTATCCCTTGCCAGCGTTCGCCGAAAGCGTTATGAAGGCGGCTGGACGCGTCAAGGATCAGCACGCCGCCAGGCTCGACCTGGATTTTTCCGTTCCTTGGCATTGAAATCCGGCAACTGATACGGAGCTCGCCGCCGGCTTTCACCAGAACATTTCCCTCCAGATCGGCGGCCGTTTTCCAGTGCGTTTTACCGGTAACGATGAGATTTTTTTCCTCATTTAGGGTACGCCCGATAGGAATCAGAAATTTCCTCGCCGGGTGGCGTTCATTGTTCATTCGCTGGCGTATCCGGGCGATCTGGCAAGGCGTCCAGGCATTCTGAAGAGCGTTGTAATCCATGACGTTATTGGAGGCGGCCGTATCGCAGGGCGGGAATTCGGTTCGGTTCCAGCAGGGCTGGTTGTGCTCCGGGGTATCGGGGCAGCCGTCGGTTTGCCAGGCGTGATTCAGGCCAAAAAGATGCCCCACCTCATGGTTCAAAACGCCCCGGTAGGCCCAGGGCGGTTGTTTGCTTTCAAAGAACCCCGCCATTTTGATGAAGTCTTGGACCATGACCCCAACGGGTCCCTTGGGATAGGTTGGCGACCGTAGGCTGTCCGGAAAATGAGGGAGAATAAAGAGGTTCAAAATGCTGTCTGTGCCAACCCCATACCGTTCCATAATCCGGCGGTCCAGGAGGTTGTTATCCTTCCCTTTGTGAATATAATAGCATAACGCGTCGTCATAATGGAAGTAGATGCCCTGGTCTCCCGGCTGGGAACTGAGTACCATTTCATATCCGACCTGAAAAATGGGGAGGCGGTTTTGGTAAGGCAACCAGGAAGGGTTGTTTTCCCTTAAATCTTTATTGGCGGAAATCAGGAGCCCTTCTACAAAGCGGTACGCTTCTTCTTCTGAGAAATTATGCGCGCCGTCGCTGCTGTTCATGAAATGGACGTTTATCCGGAGGTAGCGGGTGGGGTATAGCCGGAGATCGATGGAATCGGAACGGTAGTTTTCCTGGTTCGCGCAGGGATCGGCGAGGACACCGGAATCAAAAGATTTAGCAGAATTATTTCCGGAAAAGGCCTCCTGCTTTTCCGGAACAAAGAATGAAGAACGCAAGACCGGCGTACAGGATACGAGCCCGGACAGCATAGCCGGAAGAAGAAATGGTTTGAACAGATAAGACATACCTCTTCGCTGTTTACCAATCGCCCCCTGCGCCGCCGCCATCAAAGCCTCCTCCTCCGAAGCCGCCGAAATCACCCCAGCCTCCGCTGTCGTTGTTTCCCCATCCGCCTCCGCCGCCAGAGCCTCCGCCGCCCCAGCCGCCTCCGGGGAAGATTATCCATCCACCGCCGCCTCGCCGGCCGCGGGGCCCTGTGTCGTAATGCCCGCCGCCGTAATACCCTCCTCCGCCGTCGCCGGAGTTGCTCAGCAGGGAAAAGATCACAATAACGCCCACGACGATCAGGAGGACCAGCAGCACGCTTCCTGTGCGGCTACCCTGTTTTCCGCCCCCTTCGTTGGTATAGGCGCCGGCCCCCAGCTCGATCATCACCGTAGTTGCCTTGTCGAGGCCTCCGTAAAAGTCGCCTTCCCTGAAGGCGGGGCGGATGATATTGTCCAGTATCCGTTTGGAAATGTTATCGGTCAGATACCCCTGAACGCCCGGTCCGGCGTGGATATAAAGTTTTCGGTCTTCCAGCGCGGCATAGATCAGAATACCGTTGTCCTTGCCTTTGGTTCCAATTCCCCAGGCTTCGGCAAGCCGGAAGGAATATTCAAAGACGTCGTCGCCTTCAAGGCTGGGTTCCAGAACAACAGCAATTTGGGTGGACGTAGAATCGGCGTAAGCAACCAACTTTTGTTCGAGAGCTGCTTTTTGACCCTGGTCCAGCATCCCTGCATAATCATTGACCAGCGTATTCGGACGAGGAGGAACCTCCTTGGAAAAGGTCAGCGCAGGCAGGCAAAGCAAGGCAAGGAGCGTGCCCCCGAAAAGGGTGCGAAGTTTCATAGGTTCTTTTTTTCTTACGCGCAAATTATTCTTTAACCCGGCTGAAAGCGAAAAATATCGACGGAAGGGCGGGGTGATACCCTGAAATTCAATCTTCATCACTAAAAGAGATGTCGTCGCTTAATTCGTTCGGGTTTTCCGTGTGAACGGGAAAATAGGCATGCAGTTTTTCGCCGACCATCCGGACAGCAGCGCTAATTCCTTCGGGTACCAACCCATTGCGAAAATGCTCCCGGAGCAGATCCCGGATGTCCTCCCAAAAATGGGGAGGAACCACTTCGTTGATCCCCTGATCGCCGAGCACGGCAAACTGCCTGTTCTCCGGAGCGATAAAAAATAAAACTCCGTTGCGCTGGCGGGTATGGTGCATATTCAGTTTGAAAAAAACCTTTTGGGCTTCCTGTACCACAGGACCGTTGAGCTTTTTCTGAATATGCACCCGTACCTCGCCCGACGTTTGGGATTCGGCTTCCCGGATAGCCTGGATAATCGCTTCTTCCTGATGTTTTGAAATAAAACGCGGCATGATTAAATGGTTAAGCTGAGCGCTGTCTTAAAAATCTGTCATTGCCCCTGGCTGGTAAAAAGGAAATACGATTTTTACTCGGGGGCAAAGAAAAGACCTTGAAAACAGCCACAAAGGAGAAACATGGCGCTTAATCCACCTCCTCCAAAACAAACCGGACATCCGAACCCTGCAAGGGTTATTCAAAGTTGACGGTAGGTGCGTTCTGCGCGGATTCGCTGGCCTGGAACTGGGCCTGCTGTTTGAACCCGAACATACCGGCGAACACGCTGCCAGGGAAACGGCGCACTTTTTTGTTGTACCGTGTCACGACGTCGTTGTAGCGGTCGCGCGCCACTTTGATGCGGTTTTCGGTACCTTCCAACTGGGTTTGCAGTTCGACAAACGCGGTGCTGGCTTTGAGTTCAGGGTAATTTTCGGAGATCATAAGCAAACGCCCCAACGACTGGGAAATGCCGGATTGCGCCTGCTCAAAAGCCTGCAATTGCTCTTGGGTGACGTTTTTGGGGTCAATGGTAATACTGGTAGCTTTGGCCCGGGCTTCAACGATTGAAGTAAGGGTTTTCTGCTCGAAGTTGGCGACTCCCTTGACGGTGTTGACAAGGTTGGGGATCAGGTCTGCCCGGCGCTGGTATGCCGTTTGTACCTTGCTCCATTCGTTTTCCACTTCTTCGTCCAGGTCGACAAACGCGTTGTAGTTATTGCATCCGGTACTCAGGACGATTAAACCAAGAATGATCAGCACGACCGAAATGGTTAAAGACCTCATGTTGATGATAGTGTTTTATTATTGAACAATGAAATCACAAACGGGTTCGACTCTTTTTTTGGCGCAAACCGCGATTCAAAAATAGGTCTCAAATACCGATTCACCTTATTTTTTTCCTGAATGGGCCTTTTTTATCGGCGAAAGCGGCTGGTTCTGGATAGATCAGTTATTTTCTTCCAGGAATCGGGCCATCAGTTTTTCAGCCGCCTGGAAAGGGCTCAACGTTCCCTGAACCACCGCTTCCTCCAGCTCGGGCATCCAGGTTTTGATTCCGGCATGATCGTAGAACAGCGCTTTGAGTTTCTCCAGCACCGTTTCGTGCATCCAGTAGCTGGCCTGACGCCTGCGCTTAGAAGCAAACGAGCCATTTTGGGAAGTCAAATCGGTATACTCCAGGATCTTTTCCCAGATTTGAGGAATGCCTTCGCCGGTGATGGCCGAGCATAGTTGCACGGCGGGTGTCCATCCGTTTTCTTTAGGGGGGAAAAGGTGGAGCGCATTGCGGTATTCGGCCTGAGCCTGTTTTGCCCTGAGCAGGTTTTCCCCGTCGCATTTGTTAACAGCTAACAGATCGGCCATTTCCACCACTCCCCGTTTTATCCCCTGCAACTCGTCGCCCGCTCCTGGCAACAGCAACAGAAGGAAGAAGTCTACCATGGAATGAACGGCGACCTCCGCTTGTCCAACGCCTACCGTTTCCACCAGGATGACGTCAAATCCGGCTGCTTCGCACAGGATGATCGTTTCACGGGTTTTTCGGGCTACGCCGCCTGAGGAATGGCCGGAAGGCGAGGGGCGGATAAAGGCGTCGGGCTGGGAAGCGAGATCGATCATCCGGGTTTTGTCGCCCAGGATGCTGCCTTTGGTTAGTTGGCTGGAAGGGTCAATTGCCAGGACTGCCACGCGGCGGTTTTCCTGAATGAGCATTTTTCCAAAAGCCTCTATAAAAGAGCTCTTTCCTACCCCCGGGACTCCGGTGATCCCGATGCGAATGGCATTGCCGCTATGTGGTAAACAGCGCTCGATGATCTTTTGAGCCTGCTCCTGATGGCGGGCGTGTTTGCTTTCGATCAGGGTGATCGCTTGGCTGAGGAGTACCCGGTCGCCGCGTAAGATGCCCTTGGCGAGGGCTTCTGTTCCTGGGCGGGCGCCGCGGTGCAGGTGCTTGTCCAAATCAGGATTCAGCGGATTAGAAGGAGTGGTTCCCTCCTTTAAGTGCAGTGCAGAATCCGTATGCCCTTTTTTCGAGTGCTTCATCTTTCGGTTGTCCTATTCTCCTTTGAAAATGGGAGGCCGTTTTTCCAGAAATGCCTGGACGCCCTCCTGGTAGTCGGCGGTTTGGCCTGCTTGCACTTGGAGGGTTTCTTCCAGCTCCAGCTGCTGGTCCAGGGTGTTGTTCATGCTTTCGTTAAAGGCTTGTTTGGCGAGCCAAAGCCCTTTTGTGGGCATAGCAGCCAGTTTTTCGGCGATGGCCCGGGATTTGGCGGCAAAATCGTCATCAGGGAAAGCCTGGTAGATCATGCCCATAGCGACGGCGTCGGTTGCGGAAACTTTGTCGCCCAGCATAGCCAGTGCGCTGGCTCGTTGGAAACCGATCAGACGCGGAAGGAAAAACGTACCCCCGCTGTCGGGAATGAGCCCGATCTTGCTGAACGCCTGAATAAACGAAGCGGAGTAGGCGGCTACCACAATATCGCAGGCAAGGGCAATATTGGCGCCGGCGCCGGCCGCCACGCCATTGACGGCGGCGACAATGGGCTTCCTTAAGCTCCGAATGCGCTGGATGATCGGATTGTAATGGTCGCCGAGGATGGTGGTTAATCCAACGGGCTGGGGACCAGTTACTTCATTGAGGTCCTGCCCGGCAGAGAACGCTTTTCCGGCGCCGCTAAGGTAAACGGCGCGGATACCGGGATCGTTCTGGCAGGAGTCCAGATGCCCTTGCAACTGCAGGGCCATCTCCCGGTTGAAACTGTTGTACACCTGCGGCCGGTTGAGGGTGATAAGGGCAACAGCCCCTTCTTTGGAAAAGAGAACGGAGTCCATAGTTTTAATGGCATTTAAAGTAATCAAAAGGCTCCCGGCAATCAAGGCAGCGGTAAAGGGCTTTGCATGCGGTGGAACCAAACTGGCTGATCATTTCAGTATGACAGCTACCGCACTGAGGGCAAGGGATGTTGCGGGCTTCCTCAAACAGCGCGCTTTTATCGGCTGAGCTTTTTTCAGGCGGAGCGATCCCGAATTCCAGCAACTTTTGCCTGCCGCGCCCGGTGATCCAGTCGGTGGTCCAGGCTGGGGTCAATACCGTAGTTACCGTTACCGGTTCGATGCCGTGCTCCTGAAGGACGGCCCGGATATGGACCTCAATAGCGTTCATGGCTGGACAACCAGAATACGTAGGCGTAATGACCACCTCCACCGCTCCATTGTCCTTAACCACAACATCCCGGATAATGCCAAGATCCTGTATTGTCAGAACCGGGATTTCGGGATCGCAGACTTCTTCCAGTATCCGGAGAATATCTTGTTTGCTCCACACAGATGCTTTTTCCATAGGCTGAGGTTTTCTGCCAGGGATTGTACGATTCCTTAAGGGGGTCTTTGGGCGGCTTTAATCGATCGCTCGGACCGGGTCCATATTCCGGATCATGAGCAGGTATGATTTGGCAAATGCCGGCAGCGATTCAAAGGTTAAACTTCCCGTTGAGGCATGAAGTTTTGGGAACTCCGCCTTATTTTCTTCCAGGATGCCCTCGATCGCTCCTTTGATGGCCTTCTTACTCAGCATTCCGCTGTTGGGATCGCGAAGATGAAAATCCATCCCCAGGGCCCGGAAATATTCCGGTTCGCAGATTGGGTAAAACAACTGCAGCAATTCCCGGATGGGTTTTGGGGGAGCGTAATTAAACAAGGAGTACCCAACAATATATCCCGGAATGGCCAGCGCCGTATCGGGGTGATTATTGTCGAGGTACCAATCCATGTTATGCAATTCCGAATCGATAAAGCTGACGATCCGGTCGTGATTAACCGGGGTGGTGATGCCAAAAGTGAAGCTCACCTGATACATTTCTTTGAAGAATTCTTCCTTGGGCCGGGCGATAAGTTTATCCAATTCCTTACAAAGGATCTGATTTTTTTCGATGGTGGACTTGCCGTCGTTGGCAAAGTAGACCCGGTGCATGCGTTCCAGGGTCTCCATCATATATCCTTCCGGCTGGGTAAGGTAGTCGAGTTTATAGATCAGGTGGAGCAACAAATAGGCATATCCGCCGGGGAATTGATCTTTGTGGATGGGGCCGGTTTGTATACCGGACTTGACGCGTTCAATTTCTGATTTAATATAAGCGTATTTGATTTCTTTGTGTTCGGCAGGGATATCCTGTACTTTGGCGTTATCGATTTGCTGGAGAATTTTGAATTCGTCGACCAGTAAGTCGTCGAGTTTATCGGCGTTGGTAGCTACTTCTTTGAGGGCATAATAGAGTTTGTAAGGAGATCCGTCCAGGGTGAAGGTGTCGAACACTATGGTCAGATGGTTTTCGGGGTCCAGGGCAAAGCGGGCGTACTTAAGCGCGAAATTTTTTTCGATCAGCCGGCGCATAAACCCTACGTTGAGCGACTGGGACCGGGCGATTTTGGCTTCACATTTGATTTTTTCCGTGGTGGCGTACCCTTGCAGTTTCTTGGACCCCTGGTAGATCTCGAAAGACAGGTTGTCCTGACTAAGGTCAAAAGAAACGTTGTCTTCTTCTTCATCCCGTAGATAGAGAAAAAAATCGCGGTAGGACTCCAGGTATTTTCCTTCGTCAAAGAGCCGGAGGGAGCGGTCCCAGGCTTGGTAATTAGACGGTTTTTTGTAGGAGTCGCTGTATCGGCCCAATTTGACCAGGGGAATACGCGCTTGCCTGGAGGAAGATCTGAACAGCCGGTCGAAAAGTCCCATGATCTTTTGGTGACAACATCATTGGTTAACGGATTCCCGGGCAAACGATAAGGTCTTATTCAGACAACCCGGATTCCAGATTCGAAAAATACTATTTTTAGCGGATAATCCCTAATGTATGAAAAAATCAACCACAGCGTCATGAACTTCCGTACCGTCGTTCCGCCGGCTGCTTATGGGTTTGAAATTGATCACGAGACCTCTGCGCTGGTGATGGGATCGTGTTTTGCCGAGACGATGGGCATGCGCATGCGCGATTTGAAGTTCCCGGTTGCGTTGAACCCATTCGGCATTTTATTCAACCCTTTTTCCCTGGCTTCGGCTATTACCCGGTTGCTGAGCGGCGCCTCCTTTCGCCCGGAAGAACTGGTATGGCACGAAGACCGGTGGGTTAGCTTCGCGCATCACGGACAATTCAGCGGACCAGACCGTGAAGAAGTGCTTAGCCGCATTAACCGGGCTTTTGCCGAAGGAAGCGCCCAAATCCAAAAGGCCGGCCTGCTGATGCTTACCCTGGGCGCCTCTTTTGTATGGGAGATTAAGGAAACTGGGGCGATAGCAGCCAATTGCCATAAACTTCCGGCATCGATGTTTACCCGCAGGAGGGCGTCGTTGGACGATATCGTAGGCGCGCTTTCGGATACTTTGGGCCAACTGATTTCAGCCAGGCCGGGTATCCGGATACTCCTTACCGTAAGCCCCGTTCGCCATCTGCGCGACGGATTGATCGAAAACCAGCGCAGCAAAGCGGCATTATTGCTGGCGTGCAGTATTTTAGAGGATCGATTGCCTAACGTACATTATTTTCCTGCGTATGAACTCCAAATGGATGACCTGCGGGATTACCGGTTTTATGCCAGGGATATGACGCACCCCTCCGAAACGGCCCAGGATTATATCTGGGATTATTTTTCCAGAGCCTTTTTTTCGGAGAAAACCCTGAGCCTGATCCGGGCCATTGAAAAGGTGCGTCAGGCTATGCAGCATCGCCCGCTTAGGCCCGGCAGTCCGGAACACCAGGCGTTCAGGCAACGTCAATTGGACCTGGTGCGCGGCCTGGAATCAGACTGGCCTGCACTGGACTGGAGTATTGAAAAATCTTTTTTCTCCTAAAAATCGAATGGAAATGAAGCCTTTTCTACGAAGTATTGCCTTGCTGGCGGCCGGTAGTTTTTTCATGGTTACCGGTATTCGGGCTCAGCACCTGGCGAAGAGCACGTTTTTGCGCACTTACACTAAAACGGAGATCGCGGTGTTCGTTCCGATTCCCGGATTGGTGAAATACGATGCAGACGTTTATAAACTTGAGTATGTTACCTCCAATGTCCAGGGAAAACCGGACACCGCTTCCGGCCTGTTAGTTATACCTGCGATAAAAAATTTATCCTTGCCTCTTCTCGTCTATCAGCATGGCACTGCCAGTTCGCGGGAAGGGGTGCCATCCCGGTTGAGTTTCGAAGCAGCGGTGGGCCTGGTTGGTGGAGGTCTGGGCTATGTATCTGTTCTTCCGGATTACCTCGGACTGGGGGATTCCGAAGGGTTTCACCCTTACCTGCATGCCAGAACGGAAGCCTCTGCTGCGGTGGATATGCTTCGTGCGGCAAGGCAGTTTGCCGCTTCGGGAAATATTGCGCTGAATGGTCAGGTTTTTGTGTCCGGTTATTCTCAAGGCGGCCATGCAGCCATGGCATTGCATCGGGAGTTGGAAACCAATTTAAGCGCCGAGTTCAAGGTTACCGCTTCGGCGCCCATGTCCGGGCCTTACAGCATTTCCGGGGAAATGAAAAAACGGCTGCTCAGCGAGGAGGAATATTTTTATCCGGGCTACCCGCTGTATACCATGCTGTCTTACAATCTGGCCTATGGCGTGTACGACAGCCTGGCTCAGTTTATCCGCGCGCCATATCTGTCTATCGCACAGGAGTTTTATTCGGGCCGGGAAACCCGGATCGACTCTATTCATGCCCGGCTGGAGCGCGCTTTGATTCAGGAGAAAGGGAAAGTAGTTCCCAAGTATATTTTTCCGGATACCTTGCTGGCGGCAATTTCGTCTAATCCTGCTCATCCGGTCAATGCAGCCCTGTTGGATAATGATGTGTACAACTGGTCGCCCAAAGCGCCAACCCGTCTTTTTTACTGCCGGGGGGATGATCAGGTGGTGTATACCAACAGCATCCTGGCCGATTCGGTGATGCGTTCCCTTGGCTCGGTGGATATCCAGGCGGTGGACCTGAACCCAAACTATGATCACGGGCAGTGCATCCAGCCAGCTTTGCTGTCGGCGATTCTTTTCTTCAGCTTCTACCAAACGACGCCTACCGGGACAGAGGACCGGCTTCCGGCGCTTTCGGTAGAAATGTACCCCAACCCGGCTTCCGGAACGGTAATGCTTGAGGGGTTGCCTGCTCAAAGCATGGTGCATCTGACCGACCTCTCCGGCCGCTTGCTTAGGAGGGCGCCAGCCGGGGAAGGCGTTCAAATGATTTCTTTGTCCGGGTTGACAGCGGGGGTGTACGTGGTGCGTGTTACCTCTCCAACCGGGGTGTGGACGGGCAAGCTGATCGTCGAATAGAGCAGGTTAAACCAATCGCCGGACCTGCGAAGTGTGGTGCAGCTTAAGGTCCGCCTCCAGGTTCAGCAGCAGCAGACCCGGCTTCTTGCCGGTTTCTATGCTGCCAAGAGTATCTTCGTATCCCAGTGCCCGGGCGCCGTTCAAGGTAGCCCATTGCAAAAGGGTCTCGAAAGGGACATACGATTGATACCGGGCGATGGTCTTCATTTCCTCCAGAATGGAAAGTTGCCAGTTGGATGTTAAGCTATCGGTACCGATAGTTACCGTTGCGCCTGTATCCAGGAAATGCCGGTAGTTTGGAAGCGCATTTTCAATATACAAGTTGGCATTGGGGCAGGTTGCCCAAAACACCTGGTCGCTCCACGCCTGGGCAGCCCGGATATCTTCGGGTTGCGTGGTGGTGTTATGGACGAACAAAACCCGCGTATCCGGCCGCATATGTTCCAGCGCGTAGTGAATAGAGCTTTTGTGCGTCGGGAGAAAATGATCCAGCGGAAAGCCGAACTTTTTGTAGAAGTCCAGAAAGCCCCCGGATTTGGTACGAAAGAGTTCATTTTCCAGGGGTGTTTCTTGGTTGTGAATGCTGACGGTCTGCCCAGGGGTGTTGGCTTGATTTATCCGGCGGAACAATTCCGGAGAAACGGTATACGGCGCGTGGGGGACGCAGCTTTTCCGGTTGCCGTTCCGGTCGCTTTGCCCTTTATAGACCTCGTAATAGCGGGCGAACGTGCTTTCAGCCAAATCGTTTTGCAAAAAATCAAACATTTCTACAAAGGTGTAATACAGGATGGGGCTGTTGTCTTTATGCGCGGAGGTGTCCAGCTTGTTTGAAATATCCCCAACGGCCATGATACCTGCTTCGTACATGTCCCTTCCTGCGATTTCAATAGCATCCAGGATCTCCTCCATGGGAAATTCCCGGTAGGCAACCACCGTGTACAGAAATGGCAGCAGGGTGGTCCCTGTAGGCGCCAGGCCCTTCATGTGAGAAAGTTCCAGGTGGCAGTGGGTGTTGACAAACCCGGGGATGATGGCGCCCTGATAGGTTTCCAGGCTGGCTGGATCGTGCTCGTTTCTGGAGGTAACATCCAAAACCAAACCTTGGTCGTCGGTAATAATGACGCCTTCCGGAATCGGCGCAGCGCTGACAGGAAACAGGATATCGGCTGTAATTTTGCGCATAAGACTGCGTTTGGGTTTTCTATTTAGTCCAAAATCCAGGGGGCGGCGATCAGCCCGGTTTTTATCCTGGGTTCAAACCAGGTGGACTTGGGCGGCATAACAGCCCCGCTCCCGACGAGGCTGAAAAAATCATCTGTCAGGATGGGGTACAGGCAGAAAGCCGCCTGGCCCCCGTGCTTCTCCATGCTTTTTTTTAAAGCGGCAACTCCACCCGGACCCTCGATATACAGAACGGCCGGGTCATTGCGTATGTTGGTAATGTTTAATATTTTACCCAAAAGATAGGTGTTTAGCAGTTCTACGTCCAGTAAAACGTTGTTTTCCGGCAACCCTTCAAGGAGTTCCGGCTTCCAGCGCAGGATATATTTCCCTGTGGTAAGCAACAGCAAAAATTCGTGTTTCTCAGCCGGTTCCTGCCCTTCCTGGCAGGGGCTTACGGTGCAATACGCACCCACTTCCTGCAGGAAGCGCTCCCCGGGAAAACTATTCATATGCGTAATCACCCGGTTAAAATTATGGATCTCGAGATCGGCGGCATCAAAAAAAGCGCATAGTAGCCGGGAGAAAGGCTTTTCCGGAAGCTCCTCATGCAAAGCGGCAGCCGCCGAGCAGCGATGATGCCCATCTGCGATGAACACCTCCGGAACGTTTTCGTTGAAAAGCGATTGAATTTCCCCGATCAGTTTTTTATCAGAAATGGAATAGATTCGGTGCGTCGTTTGTTTTGAAGGAAAATAGAACTCTTGAATGGGGGACTGGCGGCCGGGAAAAGCGTCCATCCACGCCTGAACCGGGCGGGAAACGGGATAGGTGCAAAGAACGGGTTTGATCATGGCCCGCTGCTCCATGAAGATCGTTTTCTGAAGAACTTCTTTGGCGTGAATGGTTTGCTCGTGTTTTTTTATTCGCCCCTTGGCGTACTCTGAGATATCCACCGTTGCAATAATGCCTCGAAAGGTGCGCCCTGGACGGGCGATTTCATAAAAAAACAACGCCTCCTGATTCAGAGATTGGAAAAACCCCTTTTCAAAAAAAGAGGGGAAAGTATTTTTGCACTCCGCGAAAAAAGCTTCGGGATCAGGGACCAGGTTCGCCACAGGCAGAAAAGCCTTGAAAGGGTGCAGGAGCATGACACAGCAATTTATGCGTAGGCCGCATCGGCAGGGAAAGGTAAGGTTTTTTTTTGAGCTAAAGGGAAACCCAAACCGGGCGCTTCGGAAAAACTAGGAATGCGTTATCTTCGCCACGTGGCTGAACGAAAGAAAATAACCAAACAATGAACAAGAAAATCATGGTCACCTCGGCGTTGCCTTACGCCAATGGAGCCTTGCATTTGGGGCACCTGGCCGGGGCCTACCTCCCCGCAGATATCTATGTCCGCTATCTGCGGCTCATGGGCCGTGATGTGGTATGGGTTTGCGGGTCCGACGAACATGGCGCGGCAATTACGATCCGGGCCAAAAAAGAAGGGGTCTCTCCTCAGGAAATCATCGATAAATACCACGTCCTGAATAAGGAAACATTTGAAAAACTAGGAATATCGTTCGACTATTACCACCGTACCAGCGCGCCCCTGCACCACCAGACCTCCCAGGATTTCTTCCTTAAACTGTATCGGGAGGGCGACGAGTTTGAGGAACGCACCATCGAACAATATTATGACGAGGAATATGGCCAGTTTCTGGCAGACCGTTACATCATGGGCGGCTGCCCCAAGTGCGGTCATAAGGAAGCCTATGGGGACCAATGCGAAAACTGCGGAACCGCCCTCTCTCCCCTGGAACTGATCGAACCGCGCTCCATGCTGAGCGGCAAAACCCCGGTGCTTCGTCCTACCAAACATTGGTATTTCAGGCTCGACAAGCACGCGGGCTGGCTGCGGGAATGGATTGAAAAAGGCGTTCTGGACGGCAAACCGCACCACGACCCGGAACTGTGGAAAAAACACGTCGTCGGGCAATGTTTGTCCTGGCTCGATGGAGGGCTTCAGCCCCGGGCCATCACCCGGGATTTGGATTGGGGAATCCCTGTGCCGCTACCCGGAGACGAGGCTAAGGGAAAAGTATTGTACGTTTGGTTCGACGCGCCTATCGGTTATATATCCTCCGCTAAGCAATGGGCGCTGGAAAACGGAAAAAACTGGGAAGAATACTGGAAAGGGGAGGAGGCCGACCTGATCCACTTCATCGGGAAAGATAACATTGTCTTCCATTGTATCGTATTCCCTGCCATGCTCAAAGCCCACGGGCAGTTTGCCCTGCCCCGGAACGTTCCGGCAAATCAGTTTCTGAATTTTGAGGGGCAGAAATTTTCAAAGTCCAGAGGCTGGGGGATCGAACAGCACGATTATCTGGAAGAATTCGCCGGTTTCCCCAACAAGGAGGACGCCCTTCGGTATGCGTTGATCCGCAACATGCCGGAAAACAAAGACGCCGATTTTAAATGGGATGAGTTTGCCGATTTTTACGATAAAGAACTGGCTGACAACCTGGGCAATTTCGTCAACCGGGTGGTCGTGCTGACTGGCAAATATTTCGGAGGGAGCGTTCCCGATTCCGATGCCGACTTGGCGGAGATCCTGGCAGAGGCTGATGTGCTCGCCCGAAGACTTACCCGTGAGCTGGAGGCATTCAGTTTTAAAGCCGCTTGCCAGACGCTGATGGAGCTATCCTCTTTTGGAAACACTTACCTTCAGGACACTGCCCCTTGGGCCCTGGCTAAAAAAGATCCCAGCGATCCCCGGATTGCGGAATGCCTTTTTGTAAGCCTTCAGATGGTTGCTTTGCTAAGCGTTCTTTGCCAACCGTTTATTCCGTTTACTGCCCCAAGAATAAGGGCCTTGTTGGGGTTGCAGGCACTCGAAAATGGAGCGCTGGCGGAGGCGCTTACCCGGTTGGAAAAAGGAGAGCCTCTTTTGGCGCCCGGACGCCGCATTGGCGCACCGGAGGTGTTATTTCCCAAAATTTACGACCGTAACGACACCAGCCGGTTGGAGATCCTGGAGCGGCAGAAAGCGAAACTTAAGGCGATCATGGAACAGGAACAATCCAAACAGCGGGCTCCGTTCAAAGAGCCGGTCCAATACGAAGATTTTGCCAAGCTCGATCTGCGTACCGGCACTATCCTGGAGGCCGAAAAAGTGCCCAAAGCCGATAAATTGCTCAAGTTGAAAATTGACCTCGGCTCCGAACAGCGGACTATCGTATCGGGCATTGCCGAGCATTTCGACCCGGCAAAGATCATTGGCCAGCAGGTTACTGTGGTAGCCAACCTCGCGCCTCGTACCCTGCGCGGGATTGAATCCCAGGGGATGATTCTCACCGCCGAGAACGACAAAGGGGAACTCATGTTTGTTTGCCCGGCCGTTCCTTTCGGCAACGGTTTTATGGTAAAATAGCCGTCATTATGGGCGTAGCGCGAAAATATGCGGTTTGGGCCGGCTTCCTCCTGGCGTTGGTTTCCGCTGGAATACTTTTTTCGCTAAGCCGGCAAGAAACGCTGTGGGGGAATTGGCCGCTTTTCCTTTTCCTCGGCATTTTTTCTGTGGTGTTTTTCCGCCGCCGGTTTGTTCAGGAAGGAGGGTTACACCAACGCCGGTTGGGGTGGGCTATTCTTAGCGGGTTGATGCTCGGGCTGGCTTTTCCGGATGTCGCTCCGATAGGATTTTTGGCCTTTACCGGCTGGATCCCACTGCTTCGGCTGGAGTATTCCCTAAGGGAAAAATCCGCCGGGACTGCCTGGAAAGCCCTTGTCTTTTACAGCTACCCTGCCTTTGTCTTGTGGAATATCCTGTCGACGTACTGGGTGGCCAATGCGTCCCTTATGGCAGGCGCCTTTGCCATTCTGGTCAACAGCGCGCTGATGCTGATCCCATGGAGCTTATTTCACCTTTGCCGGCGATTTTATACCAGCTTGGGGTATCTTCCATTTATTGCGTTCTGGCTTGCATTTGAATACCTGCACCACCGCTGGGAACTTGGCTGGCCATGGCTGACGCTGGGAAATAGCCTGGCCGGTTTACCGTTCATGGTCCAGTGGTACGAGTACACGGGGGTATTAGGTGGCTCGCTTTGGATTTTGCTCATCAACGTGTTCCTGTTTGCTGCGATCCAAAACCGGGAACCAGTCAGGCGCCGGGCTTTATCCATGCGAACGGCTGCGCTGGTCATTTTGCCTTTGCTGGCGTCTGTACTCCGGTATGTCAATTACGAAGAAAAAGGCCGGGCGATGGAGGTGGTATCCGTTCAGCCTAATTTTGAACCGCACTACGAAAAGCCCAAAACCCCGGAATTGGAGCAGGTGAACCGGATGATTGCTCTCGCCGAACCCTTACTGGGCGCTGAGACGCAACTTCTTGTCTATCCCGAAAGCAGCATTGGCTATGCGGAAACGGCCCAGCTTCCTTTCTATCCGCCTGTTCAGCAGTTCCGGCTATTGCAAACCCGCTTTCCCCAACTGACCATAGTGATTGGGCTGGACACATACCGGTTGCTTGGACCGGAGGAGCCCCCCACCCGGGCTACCCGCGAACAGCGGGATTCCCAGGGCGAGGAGCGCCGGTTTGAGGTAATGAATACCGCTCTTTGCCTGCCATCCCTGGAGTCGGGGGAAAGTTTCGAAATCTATCAAAAATCCAAACTGGTGCCGGGTCCTGAACTATTTCCCTATCCCCAGGCACTTGGTTTTCTCCGTCCTCTGGTGGAGCGGCTTGGAGGAACGATGGCTGGGTTTGCTTCTCAAAAAGAACGGGAGGTATTCCGTGCGGGCGATGCCAGGATTGGCCCCGTAATATGCTACGAATCGGTATTCGGAAGTTTCCTCGCAGGTTACGAGCGCCTGGGGGCTGAAGCGTTGCTGATTATCACCAACGACGGCTGGTGGGATAACACCGCTGGGCACCGCCAGCACCTGAAGTACGCCTCCCTGCGGGCGATCGAGCTCCGGCGGGATATCGCCCGGTCGGCCAGTACGGGAATCTCGTGTTTCATCAGCCAAAGCGGGAAAATCTCCCAAGCGACCGCGTATGGGGAAGCTACCGCGATAAAGGGACAAATCCGGCTCAACCAGGAACGCACCTTTTATAGTGTTTGGGGCGATCTGGTGGGGCGTCTGGCCCTTTTTATGACCGTCTTGCTTTTGTTGAATGCCGGGGTTAAAGCCATAACCCCGGTTGGCCGGGAGCCGCTTAACGGATAGGGGGCCTGCGGCGCTTCCCTCCCGGCTTTAGCGGCATTTGTCCGCCGCCCATTCTGCCTGCGGCTTTGATCTGCCCCTGCTGTTGTAACACCTTCTCCATCTGGGCTATTTGCTCCTTGATCGTCGGCTCGGATATTTTCATCTGCTTGAGGTTGCGCATATGCACTTCCGCCTGTTTCCAGCGGCTCTTGTTGAGGTGAACGCTGGCCAACTGCAATTCGATCATAGCCCGTTCATTATCCGTAGGAAGCTTGAGGTCCTGCGCTTTTCTCAACCAGGCTTCTCCCTCTTCGGTCCGCTTTTGGGCCATAGCCACCGATCCTTTGATCAGGTAGTAATAAGCCCTGTTGGTAACATACAGCAGCTTGGGGCTAAGAGTCAGCTTAAGGCGTTTTTCCGTTGCCTCCAGGTCAGTGGTTTGCATGATCTGCGCTGCGGATTGAACCGTACCCAGCAAAATATATCCAAGGATCAGAACCAAGCCGGCCAGGAACAGCGGGAATGCATACCAGAACCCAAAGACAAAAGCCAGGACGATTCCGCCAATAACCGTAACGGCAATCAAAGCAAACCGGAGGTAGATATTAATCGTGAGCATGTGCGGTTTTTATTTTTTTCCGGCAAAGGTAAGGAATAGGAAGCATTAGGGCGGCAAAATCCATAATGGGGTTGTTTTTTGATTCGGAAAGCGCCATTGGCGAACGGTTTTTCAGTGTTTTTTGTCATTTAATAAATTGATTTTTAGTTATTTAAATTAATTCATGAATTAAATAGGAGGAAAAAGCCGGGAAGAACAGCACTCAGGGTTCAGGGTTTGCGTCCCCTGGAGGGAGGGTATAGTTTTGGGGAAAATAAACCCCATTTATGAAAAAGCAACTCCGATTTCTCTTTGGGCATTGTCCCCGGATCATTTCTGAAAAGATTGTAATTCTGGATGAAACAATCAAAGGCCCTCCCTTCCGGCATGGGGTAGGTTAATCGGCCCTGAGAGCCCTTTCCAAAACAATTGTCCAAGAATTAACCTCAGGGCGCTAGCCCCGGGTGAAAAAAAGTAGCAATTTTGCGGGGAAATTCCTCAATCTATGAAGGTGACCCTGTTTTTTCTACTGATCGTCTTTACTATGCCTGCCTTGGGCCAGGTTCAGGAGCCCCGCTCCGTATTTGATCTGCTCACGGCCAATGAGGTATTGGAGTTCGAGCTCACCACGGACCTGAAGTTGCTGCGGGACCAAAAGAACACCAACGAATACCAGTCGGCGAGTTTGTCATACTCTGTGGGCAAAAAGCAAACGGAAAGCTGGGAGATCAAAATCAGGTCGAGAGGTAAATTCCGCAGGAGGGTTTGCGTATTTCCGCCTCTAAAGCTCAATTTCCCCAAAGGGCAGCTGAAAGAAAAAGGACTGACCGATGAGGACGAACTTAAGCTAATTACCCATTGTGTTGAAGGCGAACCCGGGAAAGATTATCTGATGCGGGAATTTCTTATTTACAAGCTATTCGAAAAACTATCTCCGGTATTTATTAGGGTGCACCCGGCTAAGATCAAGTACATCGACCCCAATACGGGAGAAAAGATCAATGCCTGGGGTATCCTTATGGAGGATGAAAAAACGTTGGAACGGCGCTACCAGGCGGATTTGTGCGAAGACTGTTATTCTTTTCCAAAGGAGGCTTTTCAAAAAGATCAGCTATGTTTGGTTTTCCTGTTCGAATACCTGATAAGCAATACCGATTGGTCGGCGCCCATGGTGCGCAATTTATACATGCTCAGGCCTAAAGATGGCAGCGGGGCGCTATTGATCCCTTATGATTTTGATTTTTCCGGCTTTGTCAATGCCAGCTATGCCCGCCCTAATGCAGATTTCAGGCAATCCAGCATCCGGGAGCGTCTATTTATAGGCTCAGATATTTCCGATGAAGAACTCATGCCGGCTATCGAACTCTTCCGAAGCAAACGAAAAGAGCTGGAAGCTGTCATCCGCGAGTTTAAACAGCTTACGGGGGATTCGAAGGTGGATTTGATCCAGTTTATTGACGGTTTTTACCTGTCCCTGGATCAGGGGGTCAAGCGACCCGGTTAATCAGAGTAAACTTATCGCAGGAACTTCCGGTCGTTGATCAGCATCCAGTTGGTGCCGACATCGAGAAAGGTCCCTTCGGGGAAAACCGGCAGAAAGCGATTTTCAAATACCCGTTGCGCCCGGCGCCGGTCTTCGGATTCCATGGCAAAGCAGTTAAAGATCAGTATACCTCCGGGCGCCATTACCCTTTGGAGCTCCTCCATGAAGGAAATGCCGGTAAAAGGCGCCGGGATGAGGTCGTCGATGAACAAATCAACGCATACCATCTGATAGGCGCCGTCTTGAATAGAGCGTATAAATGATTCAGCGTCAGCGCAGTATATGTCAAATCCCGAATTGAGTCTGGATAACGTGTGCTTTTGGGCCAGATAAATGATGGCCTCATCAATTTCCACAGCAGTGTAATGATAGGTCCTTCCGAATTTTTTTTCGAGCAGTTCGGGGATGCTGCCCAGCCCCAGGCCAAGCAGCAAAACCTGCTCAATGGGGCGCTCCCTGATCCGGATTGCCGAAAAGACCCTTCTGAAGTTGTAGTACAAATCGCCAAACGAATAAATGGCTTTCGCAGTACTTAGTTGCAGCCGGCCTTGCTGGAGCGTGACGTTCAACTCTGGATGGATGCTGCTTGAAAGCGATTCCACCGGCACTTCGGTAAAATAGCTGAGAAGATATCTCCAGGGTGAAATATCAATTCCCGGCGCCCTTCTCCCAGGGTCTTTGGGGTGCGGTTTCTTCAAAGAGGCGAATTATGGTGAGCCGGTCCTGGATGCTTAGCTGGCGGTTGCGCCGTTCCATCATCCGGTCCATGGCAGGGATGGCTTTATCCGGCGGGAACGTTTTCAGGGAAGCAGGCCCGGCAAGGGTGAACGAAGGGATGAAATTCCTTGGAAAATGGGCGCCGTAAAGGTTGCTGGCCAATCCGATGGACGTGCCGGAGTTGATCATCATGTTGATTCCAAGCCGGGAATGGTCGCCCATAATCAGCCCGCAAAACGTTAGTCCAGTAGCGTCAAAAGATTGAGTGGCATAGTTCCAGAGCCTTATGGGACTGTAGTCGTTCTTCAGATTGGATACGGTCGTGCCCGCTCCGATATTACACCATTCGCCTATAACCGAATGGCCGAGGTATCCCGAGTGCGCTTTATTGGAATATCCTTGAAAAATGGTTTGTTCGATCTCCCCGCCTGCCTTGCACCAGGGACCGATTGTGGTGGCGCCATAGATCTGGGCGCCCATCTTGACCACGGCATGGTGGCACAAGGCCACGTTTCCCCGGATGCAGGCTCCTTCCATCACCTCGGCATGGTGGCCGATGTAGATCGGGCCGGCCTGGGCGTTTAGAAAAGCGCCCTCGACCCGGGCGCCCGCCTCCAGAAAGATTCGCTCGGGAGCGATCGCCCGGTTGGTCCCGCTTAAAGGCTGGGATTTTCTGCCTGAAGTGAGCAGATGGAAATCGGATTCCAAGGCGCCCCCATTCAACTGGTAAAGGTCTGAAAGCCGGTTGATCTTCTGGAATTCCACCTCATCCAAAGGCAGCGGGTGCAGGTCGTCGATATCTTCGTCCTGGATTAGTTTTTGAAGCTGCTCCCCATCAAGCTTTGCAGCAATCAGTTCGTCATCCTGAATATAAGCGTCTCCAAACTCCATGTTGCGGAGAAGCCGGCATAGCTTTTCTGAGGGGAGTACCGAGCCGTTGATCACCAGGTTTTCTTCCCCAAAATCCAGGTGGAAACTTTCCGCCAGATAGTCCTGGGTAATATATGAAACCTTGCTTCCCATCCAATGCTCCCACTTCTCCCGGATGGTGAGGATGCCGATGCGCAACTCTCCGACCGGTCTCAGGAAGGTGAGAGGCAGAAGATGCGTGCGCACGTCGCTGTCAAACAGGATGATATTCGTCATGTAAGGGGTATTGGGAGTTCCGGCTGGCGCAAATACAAAAAAGTCCCAACCAGTTGCTGATTGGGACTTCCTGGTTTTGGCGCAACCTGGTTATTTTTTCGCAAAACGCGAATTGGCAAATTTCTTGTTGAACTTGTCAATCCGGCCCGCGGTATCTACGAACTTCATTTTCCCGGTGAAAAACGGATGCGAGGCGCTGGAAATTTCAAGCTTGATCAATGGATATTCCTTGCCGTCTTCCCATACGATCTTATCTTTGGTGTTGGCGCAAGAACGGCCAATCCAAGCTTCATCAACGGAAAAATCTTTGAAAACAACCGTCCGGTAGCTTTTCGGATGGATTTCTTTCTTCATGACGCGTTTCTTTTTTCGATCAGGCTGCAAAGATAATGGCCTTTTTTATAAAAGAAAACCATGCGGATAATTTTATTTTCCTATCTAATATTTTGAGTTCATGGACGTCTCTGCTTTTCCCTCCGGACTGAAACGCTCGGCCGCTATGGTGGTTCTTCAGCACGAGGAGTTTTTCCTGCTGCTCAAACGCAACAAGCCCCCTTTTCAAGGACATTACCTGCCGGTTGGCGGCAAACTGGAACCCTACGAAGATCCTTACTCCGCCGCGCGCAGGGAACTGCTCGAAGAAACCGGGATACAAGCGGCCAACCTCCGCTACGGCGGCGTACTGATCGAGACGTCCCCCCTGGATTATAACTGGCAAAGCAGTATCTATATCGCTGAGATCGAGTGGCAAATCCCGCCTGCATGCGACGAAGGAACACTCGAATGGATTTCTTTCGCCGACCTTGAACGCATCCCCACTCCGCCCACCGACTGGCATATATATCAATACCTGAAAGCAGGCCAGCCGTTCGCCTTAAATGCGATCTACGACCGGAAGATGACCTTGCGTTCCATGGTGGAAGAAATCAGCGGCTGCCAAATAGACGTTAGCTGTTAGACGTTAGCTGTTAGACGCTAGACGCTAGACGCTAGACGTTAGACGTTAGAGGGTAGAGGCGGTCGCCTTTTCTAATATCCAACGTCTAGCGTCTAACAGCTAACGTCTAACATCTAATTGGCGTTGATAAGGTCGCCGCTTCCGGAACCAGAGAAGTCGATTTGGGGAGTTCCCCGGTAGAGAATGTCGCCGGAACCGGTAATACGGGCTTTGAGGTAATTGAGCACCCAGACTTCGGCGTCGCCGGAGCCGGTCGTCAAAACGTCAGCGCGGTTGAGCTTAAGTTTGAATCCCCGGAAATCGCCGCTACCGGTCACGTCAAGGGTGAGTTCGTCGGCTTCGCCTTCCAGGAACAGTTTTCCTGAGCCGGACAGGCGGCCTTCCAGGTCGTCGGAGTCGACCCCAAGGTCAATGTCGCCGGAACCGGAATTGGTGATGAGCAAGTCGCCGGTAATGAGGATGTTCTCGCTGATGATGTCGCCGGAGCTTGCATTGTGAACGCTTTGCACTTCCGGCATGGTGACGTACAACGTGAGGTCGCCGATGTTTCGCACGCAGTCGTTGAGGGTGATCTCCCAAACCCCGTTGCGCACGCGCCGGTTCAACTCATCGATGATATTGGCGTAGCCTTCTGCACGTACCCTGAACTCGGGCCCCTGGGTAAGGTACACCTTTGCGGAGATGCCCAGGCTGATCCCGGTGAAGTCCGGCACATTGATGGTCTCAGTGACCACAGGTCCGGAACCCCGGATGCAGGGGCCGTCGTAGTCGTCGTAAAAATCCACAATGCAACTGCTCAACGCCAAAAAGAGGAATGTGGTGGATAGAATAATTAGCAGGATCCGTTTCATAATAACAGGTTTTTTTTAAACAGTCGGGTAATTTCTCCAAAAATCAGTAAGCTCGTCAATCGTCGTACTTGTGGGAGCGGAACCGCCCAAACCCACCGAAACGAAGGGTCATTGAGGCGTACGTGCCTCTGAAATCATCGTTCGAATACCCAAGATTCTTGTTAACCCCGTCCAGGTAGCGGTAGCCGACTGCTCCGGCTACCCGGAACCAACGGGTCAGGTTGAGTTCGGCGCCGATCTCCGGGGTAACGACAAAGACGTGGTCGAGGTCGTCGTAGCGGATATTCGGGTCGTCGAGGTCGACATTCACTGCACCCCAGCCTATACGCGTACTACCGTAAAGGTGGATCAGCTTGAAGGAAGGAACTGTAAAGCCCAGCCAAAGGCCGGTGTGGCCCAGATCGAGCTGGTCGATATCCTGGTTTTCTTCCAGGAGCTTTTCGAAGTCGAGACTCCCCATGCCATAAAATCCGAGGAAGAAATCATTAATAATTACTCCGCCGCCGCCGCCAACGGCAGTGCCGAGCTTATTGTTTAGGCCCCATTCTACGATCGGACCGCCAAAACCACCGACCACGGTGGTCCGGCCAAACAGCGTCTCATGCTTCTGGGCTTGCAGCCCGAAGGCAAATGGAAACAGACAGAACAAAACGACAATCCATTTTACGTTCATCATAATACAGTGGGTTTTTATAGAGCGAAACAATAGAAGTGGTCTGTGGTTAGGTGGCTAGGTGGTTAGTGGTTAAGTGGTTAAGTGGTTGAACAAGGGAAGGGGGTGAACACGACTGGGGCAAAAAGCCGCGTAGGGCAAAGGAGATGCATTCCTTTACTGCGTTTGTCTGGTAATCAGAAATCTGAAAAAGGCTTTGTGCGGCTCAGATCCGGATCCCGGCGGTCAGCCCGCCCCAGAATTGGTGGGTCGTTTTGCCTTCATTGGCGCTTTCGAACCACAAATAGGGCGCAAAATGAGTTTGAAAGCGCCCGCTTTCCGGGTCGTTGCGCCGGGAAAGCAGGTAATTAGCGGTTGGTCCCACATATAAACTGACATCCGACGATCCGATGCCAAAGTCCCATGTAAGGCGGAGCTGGTTTAGTTGATGCAAGTCGCGGGTCCAGATCTCGCGCTCATTTACATGAATGCTCAGGGCCTCGATGTTCAGCAGGCTGCGCGGGCCGAGTGGAATGGCTGTTCCAAGTCCGTATCCCAATCCCCAATTCAACACCTTTCCGGCCCGTTCGCCGGTGGTGGGAGGTATGGGATCGTTTTCCCATTGGCCCCCCAGATAGAAGATGTTGTAAAAGGGTTTGACCCCTAGTTTGAGAGCAAAATTTCCGAAAAAAGTTTCGCTGCCCCCTATCTCAATGCGGTTGTAGCCTTTGCGGATAATATTGATCAGCCCGAAAGAAGCTTTGGAAACGGTGTCGGCGAAATTGATCAGTCCGATCTGATAGCCTTCCACTTTTTTGCCGACGTTGAGAAGCGCGCCGACCTGACTGTTTTCTACATCCCCGGCCAGATTAAATGCTCCGGCAAACTGCGACTTGACGTTTCCTCTGGAAATATTGAATACCCCGGCGCCCTGAACACCGGTAGTGGCGCCTCCGCAATAGTTGAACAACCCGGCGCCCTGGATCCCGGCAAAGCCGTTCACTGCTACGTTGAACAATCCGGCGCCCTGAACGGCGTATGCCTTGCCTGCGAAGTTGAACAGCCCCCCTGCCTGAACTCCGCTAACTGTATCCCGAACCATATTGAAAATACCCCCAAACTGGATACCTGTGACATCGTCGCCAACGACATTGGCCCAACCCGCAAGCTGCACGCCATGGACATCGTGCCTGATCGTATTGACAAAGCCGCCTATCTCCAGCCCTTCAACGCCGCCATTGACTCCCCACAGGAGGTTTAGGGAAACCAGGTTGGACACCCGGGAACTATAAATCGAGTTGGTACCCAAATAGGGTAGAAGAGAGATCTGGGCTAACCGGGAAACGGTTTCTTTGGCAGCCGGCGACGGCGAAACCGGCTCCAGCCGGTACTCCGACAGATCGGCGGAAGTATTGGAGGAAGGGATCCGGATGGCCGGAATATTACGCCGCTGCTCCAGTTCTGGAAGCCCTTCCCGCCATTTCTGCCTGCGCTCCTCCATTACCTCCTTCAAGCGGGGATCGGTATACAGCGGGCTTTTCTGCGGCACTTCTTCCGGGAGTTCCCTGCCAGCCAGCTCTCCCTGGCCAGGTTTCGGAGAGAACCTAAGGACAACCTGCCTCCCGACATACTGGTGCCGGACAGGCAGGGGCGCGAACAACTGATCAAGGGTTTCCTGGAGCGAAGCGTTTTGCACCTTGAGATGAACGGGTTCCTGAAGGGGGATGAACTCCGGGCTGTAGGCGAACCGTACCCCGTAGCGCTTGCTGAGGTCCTCAAGAACATCCTCCAGAGAGGTTCCCGCATATTGGGCCTGAATCTTTTGTTCCACTGTTTGCGCGACAAGCACTGAGGAAGAGAAGAGGAATATGCTGATCCATCCGATCAGAACAGACAGGAGACAAGGAAATATGCGGCCGGTAACCGGGTTATTCGCATCCATTGCCAAAGAATTCATAAACGCCGTCCCGTACCTCGATCTCGAGATCCATGCTATACCTTAACACTTCAAGGACTTCCTCGATATCCGGTTTAATGAAGCTTCCGTGAAAGGTGCAATTCAACAGGTCGGGGTTGAGCACTTCGATATCGATGTCAAAGTATCGCTCCAAAGCAGCAACCAGCTCAGGCAAGGGCGTAGCGTCAAAAACCAATTGTTCGTCCTTCCAGGCCGTGGCGTTCACCGTGGGAGCGGGGATCAATTCGATGCGCGCTTTCTCCTCCCGGAATATAGCGGATCTCCCGGCATCGATCGTCAACGATTGCTGCACAGGGCTTTTGAATTTTTCGGTGGCGTGCAGCGCGACTTTAACTTTTCCGGTGGTTACGCTGACTTCCACCTGTTGCTCCCCAGGGTAGGCCCGCACGTTGAAGGTGGTGCCCAGCACGGTGGTTTCCAGATTTTTGCTGAAGATGGTAAACGGCAGCTTCTCCAGCTTGGCGACGGAGAAGAATGCTTCTCCCTGCAGCTTGACTTCCCGTCGCCTAAGAAAATTCCGGGAATAGGTCAGTGTGGTATTTTCGTTGAGCCAAACGGCGCTGCCGTCGGGGAGCGCTACTTCCCGGCGTTCGCCGGAAGCCGTTTGGACCGCGACCCAGTCTTTTTCATTCTGAGTGGGGCCTCGCGAAATGATTAGCCACCACGCAGTAAAGACCAGTATTGCGATGGAAGCCGCGGCAGCCCACCAGCGGCTGGGCCGCAGGCGGTTGGATTTTGAAATGGGGAGGACCGGAGTATCTTCCCCTCCATGGTCGGCGGAAAACGCAGCAGGAGGGAGCAGCGTTGTAACGTTTGCTATGTCTGTTTGGTCAAGCAACGCGTCGAGTTTGCTCCAAGCCCCGGCCGGGTTGCCAGGAAATACCGGATCGGGGACGGCGCCGGAAAGCTCCCAGACCCGGGTTATCTCCTCATAAAACCGGCGGTTCTCGGGAGCAGCGTCCACCCAGGCCATAAGCGCATGGGCCTCCACAGCAGAAGTATTCCCCGAAAGGTATTTAGCGATGAGATCCAGAAAGAGCGTTTCTTGCGACATAGAATTTCGGTCTAGGAAGAAGATGCAACCCGAGGCCTTTTCCCCCTATGCAAAAATAGATTTTTAGAAAAATTTAATGGAGCGTTCAAAATAAAAACTGGAGGAGTCGATTTTGGTGGTTGGTGGTTGGGGCGTAACTTCGCAACTTCGCAACCTCGCTACCCCGTCCTCACAAATACCCTTTAAGTTGATGCCGCAAGACCTTCAACGCTTTGCTCATCTGGTTTTCGACGGTTTTAATGGAAATGTCCAGTTTGTCGGCAATTTCCTGGTAGCTGAGTTCCTCAAACCGGCTGAGTTGGAATACCACCTTGCATTTTGGAGGAAGCAGATTGATAGCTTGGAGGATGTTTTGCTCCAATTCTGCATGGATGACCTGAGCTTCGGCGTCCGCGTCGGATTCAACGGCGGGGCTGACTTCCTCAAAAAACCGCTGGGTGCGCAGGTAGGCCAGGGCTTCGTTGATGGCCATACGTCGAAGGTACGCGCTTAGGGAAGACGTGATCTCTATTTGATGCCGCTTTTGCCAAAACCTGAGAAATACTTCCTGGGCGAGGTCTTCGACGATGCCGTGGTCGGGGACCAAACGCTGGATGGCCGAGCAAACAGGCAGGTAGTTGCTCTGGAAGATGGTGTGCAGCGCCGCCTTGTCGTCGGCTTTCAGGCGCGCCAGTATATCGTGGCTGGAGTGTATTTGCATCCTGCGGGTTCAAGGCAATAAAACGCTGGAAAGATAAAACAATAACGCCGAACCCTTTGTATTGCTTCGACGAAGTAGCTATTTCTCTGGAAATCCGTCTATATTGGAACTGATTAATTTCGTTGACCTAAAATCGAAATCATGTTCCGTTTCCTTCTTTTCGGCTTTTTCCTCTTGTATGGCGCAACCTGGGGGAGCGGTCAAACCAAGCAGCCATTACCATCTGGGGAAAAGCCTCTTTGGCAGGCTTCGCAAGTACTCCCTTTTAACGCATTGCCCAAAGCGCTTGAGACAGAACCTTCTTCCCCTGTAGATCCCCTGGGCCGGCTTTTCGCCTTTCCTGTCGAATTGGAGCGGCCCGCGTTCATTGCCCGCGACGAATCCACCGGTTTTCCAATTCTGATCCGCGGAAAAGCGCCTGCACGGGTGCTGGTCAACCACCGCAGCAGCGCCCTGGAAAACAGGGTGTTCTCCTACCTTGAATACCATAAGGAAGCGTTGGGATTAGCCGATCCGGAGGCGTGCTTTGCCATTCGGGAAACGTGGCAGGACGATCGGGGCTGGACCCATGTCCGTTTGTTCCAAACCCACCTGGGGGTGGAAGTATATGGAGGGGAACTCCTGGCGCACCTCAAAGACGGCGCCGTAGAATTCCTCAACGGGCGCTACCACAGCACCCCTTCCATCCAGGATGTGTCGCCTGCCATCGACTCTGAAAAAGCCCTTACCCTGGCATGGACCAGTCTGGGATACCCGGATGGTCCTCCTCCGGTTGACCCCAGCTTGACGTCTGCCATCGGGGCGCAAACCGGCCAGCAAAAACTGGTGGTTCGAATGCCCCGGTCCGGCCAAGGCCCCGGCCGCCTGGCCTGGTATATGGAACTTGCCCCCGGCGTATCTCACCGCTATGCTGTTTTTGTAGATGCGGAAAACGGGGAAATCCTCGAATCCTTCAGCCAGCTCTGCCGCCTCGGCGCCGGCCACGCCCCATCACAACCCCCCAACGCCTCAACGCCTCACCCCCTTAACGCCCCAACGTCTGACGCCTTCGTCCTTCCCCTGGCCGACGGCGCCGATTCCGCCTCTGCCCAAGACCTGTTGGGCGTGAGCCGGCGCATATACACCTACCGCGCCGGGACCACCTACTTCCTGCTGGACGCCACCAGGCCGATGTTCAATGCCGCCAGATCCCAACTTCCAGGCAGCCCCCAGGGCGCTATCTGGACCATCGACGCGAACAACAAGCCGGAATCCTCCAGCCTGCAGCTCTTCCAGGTGACCAGCCCCAACAACGCCTGGAATGACCCCCACGCCGTTTCTGCCCATTACAACGCCGGCCGTGCCTACGAGTACTATCTGAAGACCTTTAAACGGAACTCCATCAACGGCAAAGGGGGCAATATCATCTCTATCATCAATATTGCCGACGACGACGGAATGGGACTGGACAACGCCTACTGGAACGGGAACGCCATCTTTTACGGCAACGGCAAACAAGCCTTCTCTTCCCTGGCAAGGGGCCTCGACGTGGCCGGCCACGAAATGACCCACGGCGTTATCCAAAACGCCGCCAATATGGAATACTACGGCGAAGCAGGCGCCCTAAACGAGTCTTTTGCCGATATCTTCGGGGCTATGATCGACCGCGATGATTATAAGATCGGGGAAGATGTGGTCAACCTCTCCATTTTCCCTTCCGGCGCCATGCGCGATATGGCCAATCCCAATAACGGCGGTAAAAGCTTGGCCGACCGGGGCTGGCAGCCTGCAAACACCGGCGAACAATACACCGGCGACGCCGATAACGGCGGCGTCCACATCAACAGCGGAATACCCAACCGGGCATTCTTCCTCTTCGCTACCGCCGTAGGGAAAGAAACTGCCGAACAGGTTTATTATTACGCACTCACCAACCTGCTCACCCGGACCTCCAAATTCATCGACTGCCGCCTGGCTGTAGTGGAGGCCTCTAAGGTCCTTTTCGGGCAAAGCGTGGCCTCGGCTGCCGAACAAGCGTTCTCTGCGGTGGGTATCGCCGGCTCGTCCTCTACGCCCCAACCGGGCATGTATGCCGCTAACCCGGGACAGCAATACATCCTCGCCGTGGACGTCGACAGTACGGGAATGTTCATCTACGACCTCAACGGCCAGACCGTAGGAACCCTCGCTGCCAATGAGAAAATCATCAATAAGCCTAGCATCACAGACGACGGAAGCGTGGTCCTCTATGTGAACGCCAACCGGCAGATACGCTACCAGGTCATCAACTGGAATACCGGTCAGGTGCAATCGGGTACCCTGAGCAGCCAGAACATCTGGCGTAACGCCGTCATCTCCAAAGACGGAGAAAAAATGGCCGCCATCACCTCCGATCCTCAGCCTCAGATATACGTGCAGGACCTGGGAAGCACGCCAAAGTCCAAACTGTTTACTCTCTATAACCCCACCTTTACCGAAGGCGTGCAGTCGGGCCAGGTGCGCTACGCCGACGCGCTGGAATGGGACCTCAGCGGCGAGTACGTGGTTTACGACGCCCTCAACCAGGTGACCCTGCTCGGAGGCGCCCCTTACCTGTACTGGGATATCGGCATCCTTCACGCATGGGATAACGCGGCAGGCAAGCCCGGCCCCGGAGACATCGAAAAGCTGATAACCGGCCTCTCCGATGGCGAAAGCGTCGGATTCCCGGCCTTTTCCAAAAATTCGTCCAACATCATCGCCTTTGACTACGTGATCGACATAGACGGGAACAACCGGTATACCGACGCCGACGAGTACTATCTTATTGGCCTGGACATCCAGAAGGGAACTGTCCGTACCGTGCTGCAAAACAATACCTTTGGCATCCCCAATTACGGGGTGGACGACGACTACCTGCTTTTCGACAACGAAGCGGCCAACGGCTTTACTCAGGTGGCCTTCGTGCCCCTCAAAACCGACAAACTGAGCCCCGCCGCCAACCCAGGCGTTTTCCTCTCCCAGCGCATGTGGGCCAGCTGGTTCGCCACCGGCCAGCGGGTGCTGACGGACGTGAAGGAGCAACCTGGCCTGGAACAGGCCCTCCGCGTTTTTCCCAATCCCTTTGACGGAAACCTCCAGATTGCTATCGAACTGCCCGGAACGGGCGACCTCCAGGCCTCGCTTTGGGATGCCCTCGGCCGCCGCGTCTGGTACGCGGCTTTCCCAGGCCTTCCTTCCGGGGCCTTCGAAAAGACCCTCTCCCTGCCCGCTTTACCCTCGGGCGCCTACGTGCTCCGCCTCCAGCACAACGGCCATACCTGGACCCGCCAGGTGGTCCGAAACCCTTAAGCCAAAAAACAGAACAGCCGCCGGAGCGATCTCTTGGACGTTCCGGCGGCCGTACTCATAATCCCATAAACAACATTAGCTATGCTCCCCTTTAACGTTTCTTTAAGGGGCGTTTATTGCATGGCGTGAAATAAAGTTGGCCGGGCTGCCTTAAAAGACCGCCCTTCGCCCCGGGCATGAAATTTTATTTTATTTGCAGCCATGGGCAAAGTCCGTCTTTTGAGACAACCCCCTGATTTCCCGTGGAACGATCTGCTCGTTCCCCAGACGCTACGGTCTGAACTTTCAGGCTGACCGGCAACTATCTCCAAAATTTTTTCTTCTCCCTGCTCCCTTCTCCCTAATTCCCGCCTCTTTATTCCCAAACAATCAGAGGTTTCTCGAATTATTTCCGGATAAAATTAGGAAGTCTTTGGTCTGCCCTAGTATTCCTTCGGATTTGACAATACTATATTGCGCAAAATGCCTTTGTTGGTCAACTCGAAGATCAATATAGCATCAACATTGGTTAACATAGTAGTAGCATGGGGCATCAAAGAGGGTGTACTTTTGTTCGTGTAAAAATCACACGAACTATTTTATTCACCCAAACAGATTGTTCTTATGAAACGAGTATTTGTAAACCTGTTACGCAGCGCCCTGGTGCTGGGCGCTATCGTTGCGGCTTCGGCTAATGCCCTTGCCAACTACCCGAGCGTACTTATTAAGGTGGGCCTTGGGCAACGCCTTCAGGTCGAGATCCAGCAACTGGCGGGCAAGACGGAAGTCTTCCTTGTCAACGCTCTGGAAGAGACCGTTTACCAGGAGATGGTAGGCGCCAACCAGCGCTACTATGCCAAGACGTTCAACCTCGCCAACCTGGAAGCGGGCGACTACACCTTTGTGGTGCGCACCTCCACCCGCGAGATCCGGCAGCCGTTCTCTCTTCAGGAACGCGGGGTAGCTCTCGACAGCAAGGCCCGGCGCGACGTATTTCTGCCCCAGATCCGGCTACAGGAAGACGCGGTGGAGATCAACCTCCTCAACCGGCAGGTAGCTACCGTGCGCGTGTCGATCCTGACGCGGGAAGGCGAGTTGGTGTACGAAGACGTGATTCCCAACGTGGTCTCCGTCGGCCGCCGCTACAATGTGAGCCACCTGGAAGACGGCGACTACACCTTTGTGGTGCGCACGCCGGAGCGCGTGTTCTATCAGGACTTTCAGCGCGGTAAATAACCGAATTTGTGAGGGATCATCCCGATTGACCGCCGCCCCGGCCTCCGCGCCGGGGGGCGGTTTTCTTTTTTTCGGCGTCCCGCAAATCCAAAAGTTTGTATTTTGCGCCCAAAATCGACAAAACCATGAAACATAACGCTTTCGCCGCCGGCCTCCTGTGCCTGGCCCTCCTCGCTGCCGCCTGCAAAAACGACAAAAAAGCAGGCGAGGCTGCTGCGGATTCCTCCGACCTGACTACGTCCACTCAGCCCGAAGCGCCTGTGTACCGCGATGCGGAAGCGGCCGAGTTTGTGGGCGAATTCGCCGACGCCAACTACCCCGACAAAGGCTTCTGGAAAAAAGTGACCGTCAAGGCTGTCGCAGGCAACAAGATGGAGGTTGTCTTTTCCAGCGCTAAAGACCCTATTACCGGTATGGGCTGCAACTTCAAAGGCCTGGGCGACCACCGCAACGGCTACGTACAAGTACCGCTCAACCCCGAATCGACCGACCCCACCTTCGTCACCCTCCGGTTTATGCCCACCGGCGAACTTATCGTCGGCGCCGAAGGCGGCGGCAGCGAAAACCCCACCGACGCGCTCCAGCTCTTCTGCATGACCTCCCCGTCTAATACGCTGGGCGGGGTGTATGAGAAGGTGAAGTAAAGGGGAGTACTACGATTTATTTAAAAACAATGCCGGGCCTTTGCGCATATCAACGCAAAGGCCCGGCATTGTTTTTAAATGATTTGTAATTAATTTATTGAAGATCAATTTTTTAAAATTTTTTATTTGCGAAAGGCCGCTTTTTCTTGGAGGCAACCAGCGCCTTGCTACAGTCTTTGACCGGATATTTGTTAGTCCCCTAAATTTGGGATAAGCAATTTAGAAAATGGAAAGGGAAAAAATCGAATTCCAGGTATTCTATGATATGCCCCAATTACTGCAGCGCGTTATTCCATGTATGCTCCAATGGCCGGTGAATAGCCCTGATTCCCTTTTTGGCCAAACCGGTCAAATTCGGGAAATGGAGATTCTGACAGAGAAAGAGGCCCTCGGCAAGCTGGCTGTAAGAGCTCTTTTTTACAAAGCCGGCGAAGGCGCATTGGGCGTTTATATTCCCAAAACAGAGATGGAGGAACGTTTAAAATATTCTTTTTCAACCGGATTTATTAGGATTTCGAATCCCTGTTGGGTTCCGGAATTGATGAAGACAAGCCTTCATCTTGATCGATCTGCTGTGGTTTTGCCAGGCAATTACCCGATAATTGAATTGAAGAGCCATTACGGAATTGTTTTTGGCATGGCTGCAATGAGTTGGGGGTAGGAGGTGACAAAAAAAAATGTTACGGGTGCTTTTCGGGAGGCAGAAGATCCGCTTTGGAAAGGCGGGTCTTTCTGCGCCCTTTAAATCCCAATAGAGTTTGCTTAATCCGGGATGTTTTTTATTTTCCTCTCAAAAGGAAGGCAGGACTAAACAAAAGGAGAAAAAACTGGCGATATGGATTCATTGAAAGAACTCATTCAATTTGTAGACCGCAATAAAGTCAAGTCTATTGAGGTTTTGGGGTATCACAAAGAAGGTAAAAAAACGCTGGTTTATCAGTTTTATGAAAAAATTGCTTCCGGAGATCTAAGTACGGACGAGGAGGCTGCTGACATGTTCTTCCGCGTTCCTCCTTCAGATATACTATACCGCAAGCTGAAGAGCAAACTGAAATCCAGGTTAATTAATACTGTATTCTTCCTGGATTTAAAGCAGCCAAAATATTCAGAGATAGACAAGGCGTATTTTACCTGCTGGAAAGAATGGGCGGCAACGCAGATTCTATTTAGAAATGGGGTGACAAAAGTTGCCGTTGAGCTTGCTCACCGGATTTTAAAGCAGTCCCAAGCGTTTGAGTTTTCCGATATCTCGATGAACATTGCTAAAATGTTGAGGGCTGCCTATGCGACGCGGTTTCCCAACTCTAAAAAATACGAGCAGTTCAACGAGCTCGTGAATTATTATTCTGGCATGCAAACCTCGGAATTGAAAGCAGAAGAATACTATTATGATATTATCAGCCATTATGCGGAAAGCCAGGCAAGCCAGCCTGAAGTTGGAGCAAAAGGCGAAAAATACGTTCGTGAGATGGAGCCTCTGCTCCCATTGTACGGGTCGCACCGGCTGCTCAAGTTTTTTTATCAAATAAAGGTGGCGTCTTGCATGTGCCGAAACGACTACCGTACGACTATCAGTATTTGCAATGAGGCGCTGTCAGCCTTGGAAGCCAAGGCTTTTTTGCCTCAATCGCAAGGAGCGTTCTTTTATTTTCAGAAAATTATTTGCCACGCTCAGTTAAAAGAATACGAAGAAGGTAAGCGGGTGGCAGAAGCTTACCTGATCTTTGATGAACCGGGTTCTTTTAACTGGTTCAAAAACAGGCAACTGGCCGTTTTTTTTAGTTTTCACTCTGGAGATTATGAAGAAGCCCTAAGGGTGTTTGAGCAAGCAAGTTCTCACCCATCATTCAAACATCTTGATCCGGTAAATGCGGAAAGCTGGAAAATCTCGGAAGCGTATTTGTTGTATCTGCTTTATGTAGGAAGAGTTTCTTCCAATTCAGAAAAAGCATTCAGCTTCCGGATCGCCAAGTTTCTGAATGAGGTCCCCATTTTTTCCAAGGACAAGAAGGGGATGAATATTCCGATTTTGATCGTGCAGATCTTGTTCACCATTGCCCAACAGCGCTACGATTTGGCAATTATGCGCATGGATTCGATCGAAAAGTATTGTGCCCGGTACTTGCGCAAAGATGATACTTACCGCAGTAACTTGTTTATCAAAATGTTATTATGTATTCCCCAGGCTGGGTTTCACCGGGTGGCCGTGTCCCGCCGGGCTGCCAAATACCGGGACTTGTTGCTCAAGCACCCCTTGGAATACGCCAATCAGGGCCATCAGATCGAGGTAATCCCCTACGAGGTCTTATGGGAAATGGCCCTGGATTCTTTAGGCACCCGCATACATTCTCCATCGCGGGCGTTGCCAAAGGCCGAGGAGCCGTAGGAAAAGGGTATTATTCCCTTCAAACCAGCAAAGAAAAGGTCACCATAAAGCGCAAAGCCCCCGGCCGCAAAGCGCTACCGGGGGCTTCAAAGGGTAAGGAGTAGCTGTGAGAGAAGGATTCGAACCTTCAAGGGGAAGTTAGCATCGGAACAGATTTGCGGTGGTCAACCCCAGTCAGGAGCCGGCTTCGCTTGGTGGCGCCAAGCGAGGTCGCTTCGGCTTATTCCGTGTTTATCCAGGTCCCAGCCGAAGCCGGGGTCCCCACCCCCGAGACAAGGGGGCATGGCTGCCTGTTTCATCACCTCACATTGTTTGTTTTGCAGGGCGTCTTTTCGCCGCTGTTGATGATACAAATATAGAAGCGGCCCCAATTCTTTGCAAATTTTTTATAAAAAATTTAAAAAATTTTCAATATTTTTAAAGTTGGAGCTTTTTTGTTGATTTAATTTAAAAAGGCGTTCGATTTTTTGCCCGCTTCTTGAAGATTTTGCAATGCAGGGAAAATAGAGGCGTTAGGGCGTTTAGGCGTTGAGGCGTAAGGCTTAAGGCTTAAGGCTTAAGGCCTAAGGCCTAAGGCGTAAGGCGTAAAGGTAAGCAATACTATCCGGTCTTTTTACCTTACGCCTTGCGCCTAAAGCCTAAAGCCTCAACGCCTTACGCCTCAACGCTTTCCCATCCGCGCCACGCCTTTTACAGAAGGCCCTTCCAAAACGAGGACGATTTTGCCGGCGCTTTCTTCAAAGTGGGCGCGAAGACCGTTGGCGGGCGCGAAAAAGGCGCCGGCGCCTTCGTACTCCATGTCTTTGCGCAGAGCCTCGGATTCGCGGCGGTCGAAAAGCTGGCCGCCGTCCCATACGTATTGCATATACAGGGGCTGGCGGGCGAAGTCGAAGCGCAGGGTACTCAGCATAAACCGTCCCTGCCGTCGCGCTACGGTTCCGATATGGGTAGCCTTGACGAAAGCGCCGCGGCGTTCCTGCTGCTGTTTCCAGTAGGGTCCAGCCCGTTGAGCCACTTCCTCCGCAGGTTCGCCGAGGGCTTGGGCCAGGGGCGAAAAGTCGCCCTTGAACAGGCCTTCTGCAATGGCCAGGCTGCGTTGGGCCGCTGCCCGGGTGTTTTCGGGGGTCTCCGTACCGTCGCCGCTGAGGAGGAGCAGCAGCGCGGGATCGTCGAATTCGGCCTGGAGGCGGTCGTAGGCGTCAAACCGCACCTGCAGGGCAGCGCCGGAGGGGAGGGCATAGGTTCCGGTCCAGCGTGCGGCTTCCGCGTCGGATAGGGTAGGGGTTTGGCCCGACAGCAGGGCCTGGATGCGCATAGCGATATCGTCGGAGATATGGTCGTTGGAGTTGCTCGACACCACCACCAGAAGGTCTTTTGCGGGCACAAAGCCCATGTAGGCATTGTAGACGCCGTTGCCGCCGTTGTGCCAGATGAGGGTGTCGCCGCCGGTATCTTCCACTACCCAGCCGTAGCCGTAGTAGCTGGGGGCGCCGCCTTCCTTGCGGTGAGGCGCCCATAGCTTGCGGATGGAGGCGTCGGTGAGTACGGTGCGATTTTTGAGGGCGAGGTACCAGCGGCGCATATCGCCTGCCGTCGACAGGATGCCGCCGTTGGCGCGCAGGTGCCAGCCGGGCCCTTCCTTGGCCCAGGGGCGGTCGAGCGCCGTACCCCAGCGCTGCCCGTCGCGGTAACCTACGGCGAGCTCTACCGGCGTAAAGCCGGGCGCCTGATAGCCGGTGCGGGTCATGCCAGCCGGCAGGAAGAGGTATTTTCTGAGGTAGGCTTCGTATCCCATGCCGGAGACCTGCTCGATCACCATGCCCAGGAGGCTGTACCCCACGTTGGAGTACTCATATCCGGCACCCGGCTCGAACAGCAACGGCCTGCTCATGGCCAGCGCAAGGAAGCCGCTTGTGGAGATGGTGTCGTAATCGTCGCCGATAGCCCCCGGGAACCCCGCCCCATGCGTCAGCAGGTGGTGGAGAGTAATACCTGCCTTGTCGGCGGGCCCCTCGCCAAGGTATTTGGAGAGCCGGTCTTCGACCTTCAACTTGCCCTGCTCTTCCAGCTTGAGGATCGCCGCCGCCGTAAACTGCTTGGTGACCGACCCCACCGAAAAAACCGTCTCCGCCGTTTGAGGCCGTTTCGCTTCCCGGTCGGCCATGCCGTAGCCTTTATCGACCAGCACCCGGCCGTTGGAGGCGACCAGCACCGACCCCGCATAGCCGCTCTGGGTAACTTTTTGCAAAAACGTTTCCACCGCCACAACCGGTCCGGAAGCAGCGGATGTTTGGGCGTTCAGCACTCCGGCCGTCCATACGGCCATCAGAAAAAGCAAGTGGATGATTTTCATTCGGGTAATTTTTGAAAACAATATACGAATGATTTCGTAGTTTGAAACGAAATCTCGAATCAAAAGCCCGCCGGTCGGGAGATGAGGGCAAGGCGTAAGGCAAAAGGCGTAAGGCAACTATATCCAGCCTTACGCCCTAAGCCTTACGCCTCAACGCCTTAACGCCTCAACTTATAATTCCTATCTTTGCCCCAAACCGCTATCCATGCAAACGCCGGCACTGCAAAAAGACGATCCCCGTACGATCCGGTCCTGGGCGATGTACGACTGGGCCAACTCCTCGTATTCCCTGGTGGTAAGCTCAGCGATCTTTCCGGCGTATTACAACGAGGTGACGCGGGTAAACGGGTCGGGAAGAATTCCGTTTCTGGGCTTGGAGGTAGAGAATACGGGGCTTTACTCCGTGACGCTAGGCTTGTCTTTTGGCGTCGTGGCGATCGTGTCGCCCCTGCTGTCGTCGATGTCGGATTACGGAGGCAACCACAAATCGTACATGAAGTTTTTCTGCTACCTGGGCGCGCTGGCCTGCATGAGCCTTTTTTTCTTTACAGGCCCTAATTTGTTCCTGGGCCTGGGAGGCTTGATGCTGGCAACGATTGGCTATTCGGGGAGCATCGTTTTTTACAATTCCTTTTTACCTGCTATTGCCTCCGAGAGCCGGCAAGACCAGGTCAGTGCCCGGGGTTACGCCTATGGGTATATCGGCGCGTCGACGCTCCTGTTGCTCAACCTGGCAGCCATCCTCAACCAGGAGGCTCTGGGGGTAACCGACGGTACCCTGCTTCCCCGCCTGTCGTTTTTTCTGACGGGCCTCTGGTGGCTGGGCTTTGCCCAAATCCCTTTTTCCCGTCTGCCGAGGGGCCTTTATGTCCGCAAGCCGGAAGGTCACTTCCTGCTTCATGGATATCAGGAACTAGGCAAGGTATGGCGCCGGTTACAGCAGGAACCCTTACTGCGGACGTTTCTGCTCAGTTTCTTTTTCTATATCATGGGCGTGCAGACGGTCATGTTCATGGCCGCTTCGTTTGGAGAAAAAGAGGTGGGGCTGCCTGTGACGGCTCTGATTATTACGGTGCTGAGCCTGGAGTACGTCGGTATCGCCGGCGCATTCCTGTTTGCGGCTTTGTCCAAACGGATGGGCAATATTCCTGCCCTGATCCTGGCGGTATGCGTATGGATCGGCATTTGCGTCGGCGCGCTGCAGATCCGCACCCACGCGCATTTTTTCATTACTGCCGTGTTCATCGGCCTGGTCATGGGAGGCATACAGAGTCTGTCTCGGTCGACCTACGCCAAGCTCATCCCCAAAACGGAGAACAACGCCGGGTATTTCGGCTTTTATGATGTTTGCGAAAAGGTGGCCATGATGTGCGGTCTGGTGATGTTCGGCTACCTCGATAACCTCACTGGCAGCATGCGCTCCTCGATCTTCGCGCTTGCAGTCTGGTTCGTCATTGGCTTGGTCCTCCTGCTTCGGGCCCTTGCGCTTCGCCGGGCCTGATTTTTTTCGGTTTGCCCCTGGGCTGGCCATCTGGTGAAAGACGCAGACGCAAAATCTTGCGTCTCTACCGGCAAACTTCTTGGCAATCGGGTGCTGCAGACGCAAAATCTTGCGTCTCTACTGGCAAACTTCTTAGCAACTTCGCAATTCCGTTACCTCGTTACTCTGTTTCGTTGCCGCTTACTGGAAAAGACTGCGTTCATCGTCGTGATGTATCCGGCGAAATCGTCTTTCCGGATCTTGTAGCTGACATCCCACATGAGGATTCCTTTCAGAATAAGGGCCAGCAGTACGATGGCGACGCCGAGGGTCGTATTGCCTGGTCCGAGCTGGCTGATAGCAGGCCACCCGGCCTGAATGGCGGCATAGAGGAAGAGCAACGGCAGCACCCAACGGTGGTAGCGGAACACGTGGGAACTCAGGCGGCTGACGAACATGGCGGCGCCGACCGCATGAAATACCGACAGGGCGAAAACGAAAAAGGCGCCGCCTAGCAGACGTTCGGCCACGGCGCCCGCAAACAGGGCAAGGCCAAGGGCGATTACCACGCGCAGGGTCCGGATAAAACTCCGGTTGCGGGCCGGAATGCTGGGATAGGCAATGCTGGGCGTATCCAGGATATAAAACATATAATACAGGAAAAAACCGCCGGAGAGGTTAATCAGGTCGGAAAAGATCCAGGACAATTGGTAGAACCGTTGGACGACTTGTTCCGAATCGTAAGCCCATAGTAAAAAACCCCACTTCAGCGTTAGCCACAGGTAGAGGAAGCACATGCTGATCCAGAAACCGACCCAGCCGACGCGGAATTGTTCCATGGTTTGTCGTACGATGCCAGGGGCAAGCGCACGGATCTTTTCTTCCGTGCCTTCGGCAAAATAGATCAGGAACAACAAGGTGGGGAGCAGAATTACCTGAATAGCTGACAGGGCCAGTTCGACGCCAATCGTTGCCCGGCTGGGAAGGGCTTCCGCATTGGGTGGCGGGACTGGCGACAGATACAGGGAGGAAAAAAAGCCCAGCGCCAGGATGGCCAGGTAGCCCAGAACAAACGCAGGTACGGCTTGCTGAAGGGAAAACAAGTCGATGCCCCAGAGCCGGAAGGTTAGAGGCGGATCATCAAAACCAGATGGCGCCGCCGTGTCGGAAGCGGCAGCAGCCGGGGATTGTTCCATTTCGGATTGCAACTGGGAGCAAATGGAAGGGAGGGTTGCTTCTTCAAACCGCTCCCAGAAGGCCAGGTCCTGCCAGGTCCGTTCGTTCCACTGGTTAAAATCGGCGGGAGGGGCATCGTACAGGTAACAGGCCAGGGCTTCGACGATCTTGGGTCTGGGCGGGTTGGCGATTTTCACCCGCATAACGGCCTGGATATTGTCTTCCAATCCTTTGTTGCGCTCCACCTGCTCTTTAAAAAGCGCTCCGCCCATGAACCCGGAGATGGTTTCGATGAAACGCTGGGTCTTCTGGACGCCCGGGGTTTCCCCAAGCTCCTCGTCAAGGGCTTTCTGCCATGCCTGGCGGAGTAATTCCCGCAACAGGAGCACGCGTTCGAGGTCTTTGTTCCAGATAGAAGGCACGATCCAATGCATTTGAGTTCAATATAGGAAAAGAGAAGCAAATTGCCTTGGAGAAAAAAATTCTCCAAGGCAGGAAGCTTGGAGAATTTTTGGATTTTTTGTTTCTTCTTGGAGGATTAGGAGATATTGTTTTTTTTTGAAAACCGAATATTAAACGGCTTAGCCCCAAGTAACTAGATCGTCAAAAGCGAAATCGGAAATAGCTTTGTCGGGAACAACCGCGCAACAGACTTTTGCAGGCAGGGGAGAGAACCGAAAAAAGTTTTGACAAAAAACAGATAAGTTATACCTTAATCCGCTGTTAGCGCGGATTTTGCGCGAATACCATTTCATCACTATGTCAACCTGAGTTTATGTCAAGTCAACACGAAAACTGGGGCTCGCGCGTTGGATTGGTTCTCGCCATGGCGGGGAATGCGGTGGGGTTAGGAAACTTCCTGCGTTTTCCGGTACAGGCGATCCAAAACGGCGGCGGTACCTTTATCATTCCCTATCTGGTCTGTTTCCTGCTGATGGGGATCCCTCTGTTATTTGTCGAATGGTCCATGGGCCGTTTCGGAGGCCGCCATGGGCACCATAGTACGCCATTCATCCTGGATTCCATGTCCAAATTTGCCTTCTGGAAGTACATCGGCGTGTTCGGGATTTTCACAAACCTGGCGGTAGCGGCATATTATTGCTACCTGGAGAGCTGGGCGCTGGGTTACGTCTGGAACTCCGTCACCGGAATGTTTACCGGGATGAGTAGCGACCAGGTTTCTGGATTTTTTTCCAATTACACAAGCTTAAACTCCGCCGAACCGATCATCTTCTGGCTTATCTGTCTGTCCCTGAACACCTGGATACTTTCCCGGGGTCTTAGTGGCGGAGTAGAGAAAGTAGCCAAGGTAGGGATGCCTTTGCTCATTGCATTTGGGGTTGTTCTGGCTATCCGGGGGATTACCCTGAAAGCCGGGAACGACGGCGCGATCTTCGCTGGAACAGAGGGGTTGAACTTCCTGTGGACGCCCAATTTCAGTACGATCTGGGAACCCAAAGTCTGGCTGGCTGCTGCCGGACAGATCTTCTTCACCTTGTCGGTGGGTATGGGCAGCATCCAGTGCTATGCGTCCTACCTGCGTTCGCGCGACGACGTAGCCCTGAACGCCATGTCGGCCGGCTGGATGAACGAGTTCGTGGAAGTGGTCCTCGGCGGCGCCATTGTCATCCCTATTACGGTGGGTTACTTTGGCGTAGACGGCATGATCGAACTGGTAAACAAGGCGGGCGGTCTGGGGCTTGGATTCCGCACCCTGCCGTATTTGTTCCAGCAATGGGGGCCGATCCTGGCAGTAGTTGCAGGGGTGATGTGGTTTGGATTGCTTTTCTTTGCCGGTATTACTTCTTCCCTGGCCATGGGTACGCCGATCATGGGCTTTATGCGGGACGAGTTCGGCTGGAAGCGTGAAAACTCGGCCTGGCTGTTTGGAGCCCTGATCCTTATCCTGGGCTTGCCGACGGTTGTGTTTTTCAACTACGGCGTGTTCGATGAGTATGATTACTGGGCGGGAACGGTGTCTCTGGTCGTTTTTGCCTTATTCGAGACCATCCTCTTCGCCTGGGTATTCGGGATCAACCGGGGGTGGAAGGAGATTACCATGGGGGCCGATATCAAGGTGCCGGTGGTGTTCAAATACGTGATCAAGTTCGTTACGCCCGTTATCCTGGGCGCCGTATTCATAGGCAGCTTGCCTTCCATAATGGACACGATTAACAACACGGCGATCCATGAACAATTAGCCACCGCAACGGACGAGGCCACGATCAGCACCCTGAAGAAGACGATCTTCTTCAAGAATATTTCCCGTTTTGCCTTGCTGGCTATGTGGGCAGGCATTGCCGTAGCGGTGGCCATCGCCTACCGGAAGCGGATGCGCGAAGGCCGCTTTACGAATGTAGAGGCTTAAGGGATGGACGTTAGACCTTAGACCTTAGACGTTGGACGTTAGAGGCTGGACGTTAGACGATTTGGGAAATCCGGGCTTGAAAAATCAGGATCCTTTTGAATTTCAAGGCCAAATAAAGGATATCGTTTACGCCAAAGGTCTGAAGTCCAGCGTCTAAGCTCCGAGAGGAAAGCGATTTTATCACCCGGACAAATGGTCTAAATGGTATTGCGAGAGGACCATTGCGCCGGAAAAAAGATATGTTATGAATCCTACTGCATTAATTATGTGGCTTAGCGCCTTAGTTATCGTTACGAGCGCTACCTCTTATTTCTTTTATAAAGTGCTGGTGACTCCCCACGGCAAAACGGAAGAAGAAGAGCAGCCAACCCCGCCCGTTAAGTCGTTTGACGTTTCCTGAGAGGGGATATTCTTTATGATAAAAAAGGGGGCGTCCCGACGAAACCGTCGGGACGCCCCCTTTTTTTATGCGCATGCTGCTGTTTAGAAGCTGTTATCTCCTCCGTCTTTGAGGTCGGAGTTATTGATCTTGCTGCGGCGCTCCCGGCGGGCGCCGGTGAAGTCGAGCTGCCCGAAGCGGTAATTAAAGCTCAGCCCAAACGAGCGCTGGGCGATAGTGTAGTTGCTTTCCTGGAAGAACGTGGGGCCTTCAAGGCGGTTAGGGAACTTGAGATCTCTGCGGAAGGGCTGGTCGACCACAAAACCCAGACTGGCCTTTTTATTGGCAAAGTCCTTGCGGATACCAATGCTGGAGCGGGTGTGGGAAGCCCTGTACCCTTGCAGGCTGTACCGGGGCGAGTTGTAGAACCCGGACACTTCTACCCGCAGGTTTTTGGGGAAAGCATAGCTTATATTCATATTTCCTCGGTATTGTAAGCCGTTGTTGCTCAGGCGCTGGCCGTTGATCGTTGCTTCGGTGTAGTAATTGGCGAGGTTGAACCCGCCTCGGATATTGAGTTTGTCCTTCAGGTTGACGGAGGTGAAGAAGTCCACCCCATAGGTGTAGTTGGTGCCGATGTTCTGATAGGTAGTAATCGACGTTCCGAGGTCATCGATTTCCAGATAGTTTTCGATCACGTCGTTGGTGTGCCGGAGGAAGAGCGATGCGTTAAAGACCACGCCTTTGATGAAGGTATTGTACCCAATTTCATACGCATTGGTCGTTTCAGGTAGCAGTTCGGGGTTGCCGACGGTAATATCCCTGGGGTCGTCCAGGGGGATATACGGATTGATAAACCGAAGGCTTGGCCGCTGAATGCGCTGGCTGAAGCTTAGGCGCAAGTTGGAAAACTGGTTCAGTTTGCGGCTGAAAATAATGCTCGGGAGCAGGTTGTCGTAGTTGAAGTTGAAGGTGGTTTCGTTGGTGTTGAAATCGCCTTCGATGGTGGTGTGCTCGTAGCGGCTTCCGATGACCATCCCGTAGTTTTTGCCCAGCGTGATATTGAAGGACAAATACCCTGCCAATACGTCCTGTTCGTAGTTGAGTACGTCGGAGCGGGTGAAGTCGGTCAGGTATAGCCCCGACAACTGGTCAAACACATTATAGCTGAAATCGCTTTCGATCTTGCGGACGATGGCCTTCGCTCCGGTTTCCATTTTGAATGCCTTGGAAAACGGATGGACGTAATCGGCCTGCAGGGTGGTTTCGACATTTAACCCGTCGTTGTCGTTCTTTTCATTGCGGTACAGCGAAGCATCGTTGCCTTGCTGAAGTACCTGATTTTCCTGGAGGCTGGCGTCGCCGTTGATCTGGACGGCAAAGGAAAGTTCCTGCTCCGGCTTTTTGAACGTGCGGCGGAAGTCGGTCGTCCAATCAAACCCTCCATTAATGGATTTGCTGTTGGATGTGCGGTCGTAATCCTGATTGACCCCATTGATAGGGTCGTTGAAAATGGACGCCGTTGTGTTTTCCTGTTTTCTTCCGAAGGCCCGGAGGGAGAAGGAGGTACTGATGCTATTAAAGGCGTTGAAGTCGTAGTTGGCGCCAAGGGTAGCCCGCGGGCCGAAAAAGTTGCCGTCGCCGGTGCTGAACTGATTCAGGGTGCGGGTCTGGTTGTTAATATAGTCTTCGCGCACAAAGGTGGTTTCTGAAGGCCTGGAGTAAGAAAACCACCCGCCCCCGCTGAAATTGAGACCAAAACGACCGCGCACCAGATTGAGGCTGACGTTGGAATTGCCGCTACGGGTTCCGACCGAGCCGCCCACCGAGCCGGTGAATCCTTCAGCAGATTTTTTCTTGGTGATGATATTGACGATTCCGGCAGAGCCTTCACCGTCAAACCGTGCAGTTGGGGCGGTGATGACTTCTACACTTTTTATCTGATCTGCAGGGATGGTGCGCAGGGCATCCGCCGGGTTGGCTGCAAAGATCCCCGAAGGGCGGCCGTTGATGAGCACCTGCACCTGGGAAGACCCCCGAAGCGAGAGGTTGCCTTCAGCATCTACCGCCAGCATAGGGACGCGCTGGAGCACGTCGGTGGCATCTCCGATCGAGGTGTTTACGTCTTTTTCTGCGTTGTAAACGATCTTGTCGATCTTGTTTTCATAGGCGCCTGCTTCTCCTTTTACTTCCACCGCAGCCAGGTCGATTCCTTCTCCAACCAACTGGAGTTTGCCGGCTTCGTAATCCGGATTTTTAGGCGTGAGCTCAATAGCGGTTATTTGCAGCGATTGGTATCCAATAAAGGAGACCTGTAGCTGGTATTTCCCCAGCTTCACTTCGGGGAATTTAAACTGGCCTTTTTCATCGGTAACGACCCCGCCGCGTTGCTGCTGGGTTTTTTCATCGATCAAAACGACGGTAGCGAATTCGATAGGCGTATTGTCGTTCGAATCCAGGATGGTTCCCGAAATACGGCCGGTGATGCCGGCTTGAGGCATGCCCATGGGAGGTCCTCCGGCGCCTTCGGGGCGCTGGGCATTCAGCATGTTTAGGGATAGGAAAGCAAAGAGGGTGATAATCAGGGATTTCATTGTAGTCGATTGGTTTAATGACAAAACGTGACTTTTTTGTGACAAAAATGACCACAATGAAATGCAGAGGCAAGCAGATTGTTTAATCCATTGTCTTAAAAAACCCTAACGACAGGCAGGCGTCGACGAACAGCGCCAAACTGGGCTATTATGTTTTGCCTGGAAGCGGCGGTTTTAAAAGTCTATTTGATAACTCAACACAGGAACGAGGCTTGACTGTTCGCGGTAGATCCATTTTCCAAGATCGGGATCGAAATCGCGGGTCAGGCCGTCGATGTTTTTTCGGGCGATGGCGTTTTGAATATCGAGGGCCAGCATCCAGGCGGTATTAGGCTTGTCGCGCCGGTAGGCGATCCGCAAGTCGGGCCGGAAATAAGCCGGCACGCGGTCCTGGAAGGCCAGGCTTTCATTGACCAAAGGCGTTTCGGGGTCATAGGGGTCGGGGGCGGCTGGAGTAGCCAGAGGGGTCAGACGCTGCCCCTGGTTGTATAGGATGCGCAGGCCGGTCTGGAGAGTCTTTCCCTGCCCCAGGTCCCATTCTTTTCCTCCCAGGAAATTAAAACTCAATCCGGTGTCAAAATTGGTCGGATAGCGTTTGCCGTTCAGAGGCACGTAGGTCGATTTCAGGAGCGAAAGGGAGCTGAGGAAAAACGTGCCGTTGGAGAACACTTTTTCCAGGATCAGGTCTATGCCCATATTCCGGCCGGTTCCGGAGCTTTCCAGCGGGCGGTAAGCAAAGCCGTCGACCAGGTTGATCATGGAATAGGTGCTGTTGGGGTTCGTGCTGACCGGCACATCCTCCAGGGCCTGGAGGTAGGCCTCCACCCGCAGGCGATACAGCTTGGAGAGGATCTGCTCCACCGCGAACACGAAGTGATGGGCTTTCAGGAGGCCGAGTTGGCGGTTTGGGTACTGGACCGCCCCATTTTGCTCCACCCGGGTAAAATAGTTGCCCAGCGGCAGCACCTTGCTGTGCAATCCATAGGCCAGGCTCAGGTGGCTGGTCTCAGTAGCCTGGAACCGAACCCCAATGCGCGGTTCTATCGAAGACGTTTCGTTGAGGGCGAAGTACAAACCGTGCAGCCCTAAATTGATATTCCACCTCGGCGCCGGCTTCCAACGCAGGGTGCTGTATGCTTGTGCCTGCCAGGAATCGCCCTCTTCGTCCAAAAACGTCTTATAAGCGCCTTCCAGCAGGTACCTCCGGAATAGATCGTATCCCAGCCGGGTTCCAATGACCCCGCTGCGGAGCGTCGCCTGGTTGTTCAGCTTGAGGGAGTATAAGGTATGAACGGTGAACTGCCCCTGGCGGTAGTCTTCGTCGTTGACCACCGTGGGCGTAAGGGAGGGATTCAGTGTGTCGTTCCGGAAAAGGATGTGTTGGCCGGTAAGCGCCATGTTGACGGAGAGGAACGAACGGTCGTTTACCAGATAGGTATAATTTGCGCCCAGGGCGCCCATGTCGGTGTCGAAATCGCGGGTGAGATAATCAGAGTAAGATTTCCAGTTTTCTGCGCCTTCGACCGCTTCGTTGAATTCATCGCTCAGTCCGCCGATGCCCCACAAGGAGAACGCATGTTTGTAGTCTTCACTGTTGAAGTGCAGTTTGAAAGAAAGGTCCTGAAACCGGTTGCTTTCCCGTTCGCTGACCAGTCGGATGTTCATAGCGTCCAGGATACCAAGAGTCGAATAGCGGTAGTTAACGAGGTAGGAACTGCGGCCTTTGACGATCGGCCCCTCTGTGGCAAAATCCAGGCCGATCATGCCTGCCCGAAGCGTATATTCCCGTTTTTGTTTGTTCCCGACCCGGAATTTCATGTCGAATACGCCGGAAAGCGCATTGCCGTAATCGGCAGGAAAAGCCCCGGATGAAAAGTCGGAATTGCTCAGCATTCCGACGCTGAAGATCGTGATCCCTCCCCCGGAGGAACCTTTGCGGGCGAAGTGGTTGGGGTTGTGAATGTCTACGCCTTCCAGGCGCCACAAAACCCCGAAGTTGGCGTTTCCCCTGACGTTGATATCGCTCCGGTTATCACGGGCAGGCTGAACTCCCGGAAATCCCACTGCCATCCGGCTGGGGTCGTTGGCGCTGGCAGCGTAGCGCTGGGTCTCTTCGGCAGAGAAGGAGCGGGCGCTGACGATAGCCAGTTCGTTGAGCGGTTCATTGCCCAGCTTCCTGGCGCGGACGACCACTTCTTCCACCACCACGCCGGTTTCTATCAGTTCGATGGTCAAGTCCAACTCCTTGGCCGAGTTGAGGATGACATTGTCGGAAACATACGTTTCGTAGCCCAGGTACTGGCATTCCAGCTTGTGCCGTCCAACCGGCACCGCGGGCAGTTCAAAGCGTCCGTCGGCGTCGGTAACCGCGCCTACCGGCTGTTCCATGTTCATCAGTTGCACCGTTGCCCCAATCAATGGCTGCCGGGTGTCTTTGTCGAGCACCAGCCCCCGGATGGTTTGAACCGGCTCCTGGGCCAGGGCCATCGCTACGCTAAACATAAGAAGAGAGGACCAAAAGGTATAAAGCAAAGTCTTCTGAAGACGGGTATTCCATTGCGTTTTCATAGGTATGCGGGTTTTAGCGGCGTTTAGAACGACTGGTTTGTTGAACCTCTTAAGGTACGAAAATTACGGGAGTATTTCAATGGTTAGGCCGCGCCGGCAAGGCTTCATTCGGCCCCAACTGAGTACGGACTTGACTGCCAGAAATTTTTTCTTTAACTTTAGAGAAAATCAGTTTTGTATTCTAAAAACCGATTTTGGCGGCTTTTTAAGAAAAAAAAACCGGGTTTGCCGTTCCTAAAAAAATTCCGCTAAACTCCCGCATCTCCTGAAATCCTTTTTTCGCCGGCTCAAAAAGGTGCTTTTTTGTCTGTTTATTCGGCTAAATAGCCATTCCGGCGCCGGCGCTCTTTTTCGCGCTTAACCATTTCATAATCCTTTATTGTTGAAAACCAGTGTGGTAGGAAATAACTTTGTTATATCTTTGCGGCATAGTGTATAAAATACACCAACTATTGTTATTCGATTTATTTTTCAACCATTAACACCTCATGACATGCTGAAGAAACAGTATCTGAAAAGCAAACCGGTGTGCAAAGTAACGTTCAGCCTGCCCGTGGAGGCGGTTGAAGGAGGCGCCGAAGTACGCGTTGTTGGCGATTTCAACGACTGGAACTGGGAAAACGGACTGGTGATGGAACTCAAGAAAAAGGAGTACCTGGCTAGCGCCGAATTAATGACCGGACGCAATTACGAATTCCGCTATCTGGTTGACAACGTTCGCTGGGCGAACGACTGGAACGCCGATGGATATCTTCCCTCTCCTTACTTTGGCGTTGAAAATTCCTTGGTACAATTGACCGACCACGACTACAGCGCCGGAGCGCATACAGAAGAAGCACCTGCTGCGGCTCCCGCTGCCAAGAAGGTCAAATCCGCTCCAAAAGCAGAAAAAACCACTAAAACGGTAAAGGAGGATTTGAAGAAGATCGAAGGCATCGGCCCCAAGATCCAAACCCTTCTCGAAGCAAAGGGCATTGCGAGCTTTGGAGACCTGGCCAGGGCGGATGTGTCCCTCCTGATGGAAATTCTGGAAGCCGCCGGAAGCCGTTTCAAAATGCACGATCCTACCACCTGGCCCCAACAAGCTAAGCTTGCTGCCAATGGTCAATGGGAGGAACTCAACAAGCTGCAAGCCGAGTTGAAAGGAGGTAAGCGCTAATTAGCCGCTCTTTCAATTCAGTAAAAGTCGCATGGCGGGGAAAACCAACCGGGTTTTCTCCGCCATTTTTGTTTTTTCCTTTACATACCCATAGTTTTGCATAAATCGTTAATTGTTGCGACTTTGCATGTTTAACCCAGTTTGCCCAAATCCGATGGTTATGCACGGAATTTTTCATTTCCGCTTTTCCTTTTTCCTGGTTCTCTTTCTTTTTCACTTCGCCCTGCAAGCGCAGAAAAGTCCATTTGGCTTCCTTGAGAACAAAGGGCAGATCCTGGATCAATCAGGGATTCCGAACTCCAAAGCGATTTATTTGCTCTCCACCGGGAATGGCCTCAACGTGCAGTTGCTAAAGGAGGGATTTAGCTATGAGGCATACGTGGCAGAGGGGACGCCGGCTACGGTTCAGCGCCGGATACACCGGGTTGATATTACCTTTGACGGAGCGAATCCTTCCGCCCGTATCGAAGCGCAGGACATGGCCGCCGATTACCTCCTGTATTATGGGGAGGAGGACCGGAAGGCCGGTATCCGCGTCCGTCATTTCCGAAAGATCGTGTATAGGGAAATTTACCCCCATATCGACGTGGAATTCGTCGCCTGGCCTGATGCCCAAAAGCCTGTGGAATACAACTTCGTATTAAAGCCGGGCGCAAGGCTTTCTGATATCCGGTTGTCGTATGCTGGAGCCTCAAAGGCCGAAGCCACCCCGGAGAAAATTCACCTGGCCTTGAGCTTTGGCAACTTATGCGAATACATTCCGGCAAGTTACTGGCAGGACAACCGGCAGCCTCTGGCCATCCGGTATCTTTCTGCAAAGCAGGCTTCGGTCCATGAAGGGGTCTTGTCGGTTGGATTTCAGGGAATAGACGGAGTAATTGACCGTCCGCTAGTCATCGATCCTACTCCCCACCTGGACTGGGGCACCTATTACGGCGGCGGCGATCTGGATGAAGGGCGTGGGATGGCGCTGGACCGCCAGGGAAATGCGTATGCCATCGGCAGGACCCAATCTGCAGGAAACATTGCCACTGCCGGTGTTCATCAATCGACGCTCGCCGCCGGTACCGACGCGCTGATCGTAAAGTTTAATCCTGATGGCGTTCGGGTTTGGGGCGCTTATTATGGGGGCGCAGGCAATGAATCTGGCCAGGCCATTGAGGTAGACGCGCAGGGCAACGTTTATGCCGTGGGCGCTACCGAATCCTCCACTGGCATCGCTTCTCCGGGCGCTTTCCAGACCCTGTACAATAGCGGAAATTCCGACGCGTTTCTGGTCAAATTCCGTCCCGACGGGACCAGAATATGGGGCACTTATTTTGGCGGACCGGCCTATGAATTTTGTAACGATCTGGCCATTGACGCATCAGGGAACATTTTTATCACCGGCTGGACAATCTCTTCTACCGGAATTGCTACTCCTGGAACGCACCAGCCTGTCTATTCAGACCGCCTGGATGGGTTTGTGGCCAAGTTCAATGCAGGCGGCGCCAGGCTCTGGAGTACCTATTTTGGAGACACAGGCTTCGATCTCGGTCTTTCTGCCGTGACCGATGCTTCTGGAAATGTGCTGGTTTCGGGATGGACTTCTTCCACTTCCAATATTGCTACTGCCGGAGCCTTTCAGACGGCTTACGGGGGCGGCGAGGCCGATGCGTTTATCCTGAAGTTCGCCGGCGCCAATGGCGCCCTCCAATGGGGTACATACTACGGCGGCGCCAACAATGAATACGGGGATGGATTTGCATCGGATGCTGCCGGCAACCTGTATATGACCGGGCCGGTCAACTCCGGCAATGCCCATTCGACGGCGGGAACTCATCAGCCGGCTTTGCGCGGTGTTTGGGATGCGTTTGTCGCCAAGTTTAATCCCTCGGGAGTCCGGCTTTGGGGAACCTATTTTGGAGGCGACGGCGATGAATCTGGCTATGGAATTAAAGCGGACCCAACGGGTAGCGGCGCCGTTTTCGTTTCCGGGTTCACAAACTCGGCCAATGGGATTTCCACAGCAGCAGCCCACCAAACGGCATACGGAGGCGGTCCGAACGACGCTTTTTTAGCCAAATTCTCTTCTTCGGGTATTCTGGAATGGGGTTCCTATTACGGAGGGAGCGCGGAAGACCGGGGTTATGGCATCGATGTGGACAGCGCTCTGGTAACGTATCTTGTGGGCTGGACTGCTTCTGCTTCCGGTATTGCCAATGCCAAAGGCCATCAACCTGCATTTGGTGGCGGGACGTCGGATATGCTGGTCGCCAGATTTTCGGATTGCTATGCTCCTCCCGCCCCAGTCAATGCCACGGATTCGACCTCCCTGGAATTTTGCAGCGCTGCGAATACGGTACTCCGGGCCCGTGGCGAAGGATTTCTATCCTGGTATGATGTGCCTGCCGGAGGGATGCTACTGGCCACAGGGGATTCGCTCGCCGTCTCGGCTCTTGTCAATACCCGGACGTATTACGTGCAGGACAGCGTTTGTGCTGTCAGCACAGGCAGAACCCCAATCACGGTAACTATCCTTCCTGGCCCCATTGCCAATGCAGGACCCGATCTTTCCGTTTGCTCCGGTAAGGGTGCAACGCTAAACGGGAGTGCGTCCGGAGGAAAACCTCCTTACCAATATGCCTGGAGTACGGGGGCCAATGCCGCCGTGGTACCCATAAGTCCAGCTACGAATGCGACCATTTTTCTTACGGTAACGGATGATAATGGCTGTTCTGGCGCCGATCAGGTCTCGGTGAGCGTCGTAGTCAATCCTACGGTTAACGCAGGGAACGATCAGATTATCTGCGAGGGTACGACAGCGGTCCTTACTGCGACTCCGGGTGGAGGCACGGCGCCATACCGGTATGCCTGGACCACCGGCGATTCGCTGGCAAGCATATCGGTGGCGCCGCGCGCTTCTTTAGCTTACAACATCGTTCTTACGGACTCTAATAATTGTAGCGCTTCAGACGAGGTACAGATTCAGGTGACCCCGCGGCCGGTTGCTTCGATACAGGGAAGCGGCCGGATTTGTCTGGGCAACAGCGCGACGCTGACCGCTTCGGGCGGAAGCGCTTATCTTTGGAACACAGGGAGTACGGCCTCCAGTATTTCGGTTTCACCTGGGGTTTCTTCGGTCTACGAGGTAGTGGTGAGTAATCAACCGGACTGTTCCGATACCGCTTCTATTAGTATTGAGGTGCTTCCCCTTCCATCAGTTTCCTTGCCGGATCAGATCACGCTGCGCCAGGGGGAACGCCGGCAATTGGACGCCGAAAGCGGCGCGGATACCTACCAATGGGCGCCTGCCGCGGGCTTGAGTTGCACGGATTGCCCCGACCCTGTTCTTCAGCCTCTAACTGGGGAGACCTATTGCGTGACAGCAACCAAAGATGGATGCTCTTCGGAGGCCTGCATCGTCGTGGAGGTTTCGGACGAATGCCCGGTGTTTGTGCCCAATGCGTTCAGCCCCAACGGCGACCAGGTCAATGATTTATTTTGTCCTTACAGCAATTGCCTCCAGGAATTCACCATGGAAGTGTTTAGCCGCTGGGGCGCCTTAATGTTCTCCGGCACCGGAACGGAGGCTTGCTGGGACGGGAAGCAAGGGGGCCATGACCAAAACAGCGGAGTCTATGTATACAAAATTCAGGGAACAACCCTGAATGGAAAAAAAGTGAACCTGGCAGGGGAATTCTTCCTGCTTCGATAAACAAACGGTGAGTTTCCTGAAAAATCCGTTAACTTTGAATTTGGGCGGTAAAGACGCTCAAGTTGGCTATTTTTGTATAGCCTTTTCACCTTATAGTTTTTAACTATGAATGCAGTAATTCCTCATAGCCTGCTTACGGAATACGATATCTATCTATTCAAATCCGGGAAGCATTTCCGTATCTATGAAAAAATGGGCAGCCACATTACGGATCTGGAAGGCGAGACCGGCGTACACTTTGCCGTGTGGGCGCCCAATGCGCAGCAGGTGTCGGTTGTCGGTAATTTCAACCATTGGAACCAGCAGTCGCATGCGCTCTTCCCCCGGCTGGACGAGTCGGGCATCTGGGAAGGGTTTATCCCCGGGCTCGGCAAAGGAGAACTGTATAAGTACCATATACAAACGATTGAAGGGCGGCATCTGGAAAAAGGGGATCCGTATGCCTTCTTTTGGGAAATTCCCCCCAATACCGCTTCTATTGTATGGGATTTAACCTACAACTGGCAGGACGCTGCCTGGATGGAGGGCCGTCAAAATATGGCAGGCAAGCCGCAGCCGTATTCCGTGTACGAGGTGCATTTGCCTTCCTGGAAAAAACGCCCGGGCACATCCTTGTCGTTGGGCTATCGCCAGCTGGCAGAAGATCTGGTTCCCTACGTCAAGGAAATGGGGTACACCCATGTCGAGTTGCTTCCGGTGATGGAGCACCCTTATTACCCTTCCTGGGGGTATCAGGTAACCGGGTATTTTGCCACCACGAGCCGGTTGGGAACGCCTCAGGATTTCCAGTATCTCGTGGATGCGTTTCACCAGGCGGGTATTGGGGTGATCCTGGATTGGGTGCCCTCTCATTTCCCGACCGATGCGCACGGGTTGGCCCAGTTTGATGGTACGTACCTCTACGAGCACGCCGACCCGCGCAAAGGGTTTCATCCCGACTGGAAAAGCGCTATCTTCAATTTTGGGCGCGCCGAAGTCCGGAATTTTTTAATCTCTAATGCGATATTCTGGCTCGAACAATTTCACGCCGACGGCCTTCGGGTAGACGCGGTGGCGTCCATGTTGTATCTGGATTATTCGCGGGAGGAAGGGCAATGGATTCCCAACCAATACGGCGGGAAAGAAAACATTGAAGCGATCTCCTTCCTCAGAGAATTCAACGAAACCGTCTATAAGGAATTCCCGGATGCGATTACGGTTGCCGAGGAATCAACCGCCTGGTCGGGCGTTTCGCATCCAACCTACTCCGGAGGGCTGGGATTTGGGCAAAAATGGATGATGGGGTGGATGCACGACACGCTGAATTTCTTCAAAAACGACCCGATCTACCGGAAATACCACCATGGGCAAATCACCTTCAGCCTGATCTATGCTTTTACCGAGAACTTTATGCTGCCGCTTTCCCATGACGAGGTGGTGCATGGCAAAGGCAGCCTGATCGGACGGATGCCCGGCGATGAGTGGCAGCGATTTGCCAATCTTCGTCTGTTGTATGGTTATATGTACGGCCACCCGGGGAGCAAGTTGCTCTTCATGGGCGGCGAATTTGCCCAAACCAGCGAATGGAATATTGAAACGGGGTTAGCTTGGGATCTCACCCAGCACGATTACCACCATGGCGTCCAAAAGTGGGTGCGCCGGCTCAATGAATTTTACCGGTCCCACCCTGCGCTCTATGAACTGCAATTTTCAGGAGAAGGATTTGAGTGGATCGATCATGGAGATTCCAACAACTCCATCCTAAGCTTTTTGCGCAAGGATAAGGAAGGGCAGACCTCACTTGTCGTGATATGCAATTTTACCCCCGTTTCCAGACCGGAATTCCGGGTTGGCGTACCCTTTGACGGTGTCTGGAAAGAAGTTCTAAATAGCGATGACAAGACCTTCGGCGGTACCGGCGAACATCTCAACGGGGCGTATCAAAGCGAGGAGATCGAATGGAATGGAAGGCCGTTTTCCATTCCGATCAAAATAGCTCCACTGGCAGTGATGGCATTTGAACTGGAAACTCCTTCGGCAAAAAAACCAGTTTCTAAAGCCCAAAAAACAACGGGAGAAAAAAATTAAGTCCCTGAAATCCCAAGGAAAAAGACAAGCCCCTGGAGGCGGTACCCTGTTTTTCCTTTGGGAATAACTTCGTCCGGTTTCATCTTTTGGCGTACCAGGCGGTACACCCCCTTATAGATTTCCCCGTTGAATTCCAGTTCGCCCTGTTTGCCTCCTACCGAATCTCCTACTGAGAAGATCAGGATGTACCCGTATTCTCCGTAGATCGGACGCTCCAGAAAGGCTCCTGCCTGGATGGTTTCTTCCATACCTAGTGGGCGAATGGGGTCTTTCATGTTCGGACCGGGAGGATTCAGGGGGCTGTCTTTGGCCGACATGGTTCCGTCCGTAACGATAATGGTCAGCCCTTTACCCTTGGTTTGCCCCTGAAACTGGGCTGAAGCCAGGAATGGGAGAAACACAAGGAAGAGGGTAGTAATTCGTACGTTCATAGCTTTATAGTTTCTGCAATAAGTACAAAAAGCGCGCTTTTAAAAAAATATTTTTTGCAAAAGCGGATTGTAACTAGTTAGGTTGAACAGGTATTTAATTAGTAAAAAGTAAATATACCCTTCAAACGCATTTTAGCCAACTCCAAACAGGTTGTTTGAACAAAAAAACTGCAATTCGGGCATAAAATTGTGGAAAACCCCTTAAAATCGTTCCTGGCACTTCATTTGGGTGGATTTTCGGGCTTTCCACAAATCGGTCAGATTAAAAAATTAGTTTTTATTGACATTCAGTTCCGGCTTATGCATCCGCATGGCGGTATCGATCATCTGCAGGAATTCGTTTCGGTATCCGTGTGTGTCGAATCCTTTGGCAGTAGCGGATTGGGCGAGCTGGTAACAATGGTCAAACGTCGCTTCTCCCTTGAATTCCGATTGCCTCAACAACATGCCAAATTCTGCTACTGAGGCGGCCCACCGGAAGTTTTCGCTGGCTCTGTCGAGGGCTTTGGCTGGTCCCATAACCGGTTTTTCCAGCAACCGGCTTTGCATTCCCTGGGGTTCTTTGTACCGAAGCTTGATATTTAACCACTCTTTAGCGGCGTCCTGAGCCATGGGAGCAGTTTGTCCTTTCTGGTATTTTAGCGGATCGACACTGCCCAGCAGGTTGGTTTCAACGCCCACCGGAATGATTTCGTATAATGCGGTGACGGTATGGCCTGCGCCCATGTCGCCTGCGTCCTTTTTGTCGTCATTGAAGTCTTCTTTGGCCAGGAGCCGGTTTTCGTATCCGATCAGCCGGTAGCCCTGTACCTGGGCAGGGTTAAATTCGATCTGAAGTTTGACATCTTTGGCAATGGTAAACAGGGTCCCGCCGAATTCGCGGACCAACACTTTTTTGGCTTCTTCGATTTCGTCGATGTAGTAGTGGTTTCCGTTGCCTTTATCAGCCAGCTCCTGCATCTTGTGGTCTTTGTAGTTGCCCATGCCGAAGCCTAAAACGGTTAGGAATACGCCGCTTTCGCGTTCTTTCTCTACGAGGCGGACGAGCTCGCCTTCGCTGCTGATGCCGACGTTAAAGTCGCCATCGGTGGCAAGGATTACCCGGTTGTTCCCGTTTTTAGCCAGATTTTCTTTGGCGATCCGGTAAGCCAGTTGGATGCCTGCTCCACCAGCAGTGGAACCTCCGGCCTCCAGCTTGTCGATAGCCGCTTTAATCGATTGTTTGTCGCTGCCAGGAGTAGGAGGGAGGACCAATCCCGCCGCCCCGGCATACACGACGATAGCAACCCGGTCTTGTTCGCGAAGCTGGTCGGAGAGCAGCTTAAACGACGCTTTAAGCAAAGGGAGTTTATTGGGCTGATCCATGCTGCCGGAGACGTCGATCAGGAATACGAGGTTGGAGGGTGGAAGGTTTTCCGCCGGTATCCTTTTGCCTTGCAGGCCTATAGCCAGCAAATTATGCCTGGGTTGCCAGGGGCACGGACCCAATTCTGTATGTACTGCAAACGGGTGTTCTCCTTTGGGTTGTTCGTAGTCGTAGGTGAAATAGTTAACCATTTCTTCAATGCGGACAGCATCCGCCGGGGGCATCTGCCCGTTTTTGAGGAAACGGCGCAGGTTGCTGTAGGAAGCGGCGTCTACGTCGATGGAGAACGTGGACAGCGGATCATCGCCCACTTTGCGGAAGCGGTTGTCCTGGATATGACCGTACTCTTCCGTGTTCCACCCCTGCACGGGCTCGCCCATCAAACCGGGAGAAGCCCCGGAATAGGGGGCAGCAGCAGGAGCGTAAGATGGGGAGGCCATTCGTTGCCTCGATTTAGCCACCGCAAGGCCCATAGGCTGGAGATCTGCCGCTTCCTTGAGTTCCTCGGAAGGAAAACGCAAAGCTACTTTTTGCCCGGAGCAAACATTGGGTTCGCGCAACGTACCGTAACTGGGATGGGTTGCGACAAGCGTGACGCAGCGCTGAAGCACCCCGAGAGAAAACTCCCCGGCGGGGTTGCTGTAAACCGTATCTTTTTCGTTTTCGGCGCAGATGGCCACCTTGGCCAATGGCCGGCCATCAGGAGTTAATACAGTGCCCGAAACAAGATATGGAGCGGATAAGGAAGTAGACGCCGGCGCCACCTGGCCGGCCAGGAATCCCAGGAACAGGGCAAAAGAAAGGTTCTGGATCATGGTTTTAAACTTTTTCTCTCAGGATGCCCGAAGGAAGAGGTTTACACAGACAAATGAAAAATTTTCAGGCAAAGTCAGTAAATTGCCCGCTCAGGAATGATCCAGAAAACAGAATCCATGCGCTTTCGCCTATTACATAAATCCGGACCGGAGCGCGACGCCGAACTCCTTGAACAATACCGTTCAGGGAAAGATCTGCGCGTATTGGGCCGGTTATATGCGCGGTACATAGAACTGGTATACGGTCTTTGCCTGAAATATCTTCAGAACGAAGAGGACGCGTCGGATGCCGTCATGGAGGTATTTGAAGTATTGGTGCAAAAAGCACTACAGCACGAGATCCGCGATTTCAAGCCCTGGCTGTATGTGTTGGCAAAAAACCACTGTCTGATGCTGCTGCGGAAATCCGGCAAGCAGCAGGAAAAAACTTTTGACCCTGCCGTTATGTATTCGCTTAGCCCGGAGCATCTTTCGGAAGAAAGCGAGGCGGAAACCAGGGAAACCCAACTCAAACGGCTGGAGGCTTGTATCGAAAAGCTTTCCAATGAGCAAAAACGCTGTATCCGCTTGTTTTATTTGGAAAATTTGAGTTATAAAACCATCGCTGACCAAGAAAAACTGGATCTCGGCCTGGTGCGTTCTTTCATTCAAAACGGCCGGAGAAATCTTCGAAACTGCATGGAATCGTGAAAAAAGTAAAGGAAGGGAACGATCTGTTGCGCCGCTGGCTGGAGGGCTCGGCAAACCGCTTTGAGGAGCATCGTCTCGACAAAGCGGCAGAACAGGACCCATTCCTCGCCGAGGCGTTGGAAGGTTATCGCAGCCTGGCGCCCAAAGACCACGAGGCAACCCTCCGCATCGTCGAAAAGCGCCTTTCGAGGCGCAGCAAGCCTTATATAGTATGGGGCGCCGGTTTGCGGATTGCAGCCGCCATGGCTGTCTTGCTCGGCGCCGCCTGGGCTGTTTGGCAGGTGTCCCGTCCAGCCCGTCCGTCCGATTCGCTGGCCCAGGACACGACCCCTTTGGTTGAAACCCAGCCGGAACAAAAGACCCCGGAAGCCTCCCCGGCGCCAGAAGTGAAGCCCCCCCCCGCTCCTGTTATCGCATTGAAAGAAAAAAAAGTCAGCCCGGCTCTGCCTGCGCCGCCTGCAAGCCAGCCAGAGGGACCGGTGAAGATTCTTGACTTGCCCACCGCCTTTACAGAAGAGGCAGATATGAAGGCATCCCGGCAAGCAGAACGAACGGCAGAAAGCAAAGGCGAAGTTGCCGCTGCCGCTTTTTCTGGCTTGCTCACCGGGAAGGTGACCGATGAGCAGGGAAATCCCTTGCCTAATATTGAGGTAGGCTGGGAAAACCTTCGCCTTACGACCCGGTCGGACCAGAACGGAAATTTCCTTATTCCGCAGGAGCCCGGCGCCAACACCCTGGTCTTTTTGCAGAATGGAAAATCAACCTCTTTTTCGCCTCCACAGCAGGCGTACCCCTTTACTGTGGTGCTGGGCAATCAGGCCGGCCCTTCGGAAGCTATGGCACGTAGTTTGGCTAAATCGGTCAGTCCGGAGTCCCCCAAAACCGTACCAGCCGTCAGAACCCCTGTGCCCGAAGGAGGGTTTCCTGCTTTCAACGTGTATATCCTCAGGAATTTGCGCTACCCTGCCCTGGCGCTACAATCCAGGATCGAAGGCGCCGTCGTGGTAGAGTTTTCTATCCCTGCTTCGGGAATTCCATCGGATTTCCAACTGCTTGAAAATCCAGGTTACGGCCTGGATCTGGAAGCGATCCGCCTTCTGGAAAACGGCCCAAGGTGGACAGCCGCTTTCCCAGGGCAGCGCTATGTCTTTACGGTGGTGTTTAAGCTTCCTTAGTCCCGGCGCGCTATCTTTCTTTGGCAATTTTCACAACCAACCTTACCATCCTCTGTATTGTGGCGGCTTGATCCCTTTGAGCCGCAGATATACAATAAGCTGGCCCCTGTGGTGGGTCATGTGATCGTTTAGAAGCGCGACGATCTGACGCTTGTTCATTGGCCCGGCAAAAAATTTAACCTCTTCCTCCAGCGCTGGCGGTGGGAGCTGGTTTAGGGCCAAAGCGGAAAGCCGAAACTCTTCCCGGATAATCTCGATTACCTGAAGCTTGGTGTATTCTTTGTTCTTGAAGTTGGTATTTGATTTTTGGCCACCCAGATAGGAGCTACTCAGCCAGGATACGTTATCCATCATATGGAGCAATTGCTCTTTAAAGGTCATTTCTTCCGGAGTGGGCTTGAAATCATAATGCGTTTCCGGCATGAGTTCGGCAACTTCCAGCGTGTACGCCATAGCATTTGCCCATTTTTTGCCATAATCGCGGATAAATCCGTCTTGCTGGGCATGGCCATAATAAGAAAGGAGGGCCAGGTTAAAGAGAATTAAGTATTTCATAATATCTATTTTGGTGGCACATTAAACGTATACAAACCGGAGCAGAACAGAGTGTATCATCGCGTCATCCCTCCGGGGTTCATTGCCGCCTACGACCGTGAACCATCTCCCGGCCCCCGTCAACCGTCCAACAGGACTTCCATCATCGTTTGGTGCAACACAAAATGGATCAGAGTGCGAATCGGGCGTCCTTGAAGGAGCGGTTGCAGGCCCTGCCGGCAGAGGTGGCACCAGGATGCAAGATCCAGGGCTTTGCCAGGCAGTGCTTTTTCTTCCCCAAAGAATCCGGAATGCTGTATTAGTACCCATCCTGAAGGCGTATCAAGCAGAAGATCGATCGTTGTTTCGAACAGGCGGCCTTCTGTGTAATAATGCAAGGGGTATTTCCGGTACATGGCGGCAGGGGAGAACTCCTGTTGCACCATACCGTACCAGTATGACGCAAACTGGCAGAGGGAGCCGGCATCCAGGATGGTCTCCACCTTGAAGGACGTCGTCAGGCGTTGTGCTATCTCCAGAGCTTCTACGGCAGAATAGCCGGGATAAAACGCGTGAAGAAAGGCCTTGATGGCTTTGCCTGTCTGGCGGTCTCCGCCTCCCTGGGGGACAAGAGGGAAGAGATAGGGGTAACCTGTTCCAAGCGCCGGTTTGTTGGGAAGGGGCCATTTTTCCTGCTTAAGATCGATATTAAACGGCAGGTGGGGCTTTTTACCCTCGGGAGGGGAAATGAAATCTAACGGATTTTCCTCAAATGTTGAAGGCTCAAACGCCCTTGGGAATTCAAAGCGGCGCGATTGAATAGGGACGGGCTTGCCCTCCCATTCCCATGGGCTTTCCGGCTGGTCGGGATCCAGGGCCGGGATGTCCTCCTGCCCATCGTGCCAGGTCCGGTTGAGCCATTTAGTGGGTTTATAGCCCATGGGAAAGATGAGATAATCCCTGGCCCGGGTGAGGCCTACGTAGAGTATGCGGGTTTCTTCCTCCAGGTAGTGCCGTTTTTTTTGGGCATAAACGGTGCTGGAAGCAATGCGTTCTGCGAGTTGGGTACCTTGGTATTGGCTGCCGTAGGGATTGACCCAATAACGCACCTTCCTGTTGCCGAGGATTTGGTTGAGGTCGATATCGGGGCGGTCCGGTACGATGCTTATTCCCCAAACGTCGGCACGGAGGTCTTTTTCCAGGCTATGGCAAACAACAATGGGCCATTCCAGGCCTTTGCTCCGGTGATAGGTGAGTACGTTGACAGCCTGGGCGTTTTCTCCCGAGCTTTGGAAATCTTTCCCGCCGGCTTCTAGCGCATTGAGCCATAAAATGAACCCCCCGAGCGAGGCCGCGCTATGCATCCGGTGGCAGGCATCCTCGTATTGTAGCGCCAACTGGCGGAGCATTTCCACGTTGTCGAGCCGTTGCTGGGGCTTGCCCCAGGAAGCCATAATCCGGCGCAATTCCAATTCTCCAAGGAGCAGGTCGAGGGTTTCTGCGCTGGAGAGCTCTGCGACGCCTGGCCGGAGCCGGTCCAACTCGCGAATAATCGAAAATTGCTGTCCCCACCGGCCGGACGCTTCCCTTCGCCTGGCAAGATCCAGGTATTCCAGGCGGTTTTCGATGATCGCTTCGATAGATTGTCCTTCTGCCAGGAGGAGTATTTCTGCAACGGAAAGCGAATCGGAATAGTGGAGCAGGTATTTTAGGCAGGCCAGTAGGAGTTTGGCCTCGGCAGTTTGCATCAACCCGGTTCTTGACATCGCGGCCCTTAGTCCGGCATGGTGCAGCGCCTCCGCCATTTCCATGCATTCGGAGTTGGTGCGGCAAAGAACAGCCACGTCTCCCGGCACGGCTTTTCGAGCCGCTTGTCCGCTTTTAGGCTGTATGTAGATTCCTTCGCTCAGCCAATCGGAAAGCGTGTGTGCAATGCAGTTTTCCATCCAGGGTTTCCCCGGCGGGCGGCTGTTTTGTTCCAGTTCTTCCGGAAGCAGATCGAATTTCCAAAGTTGGAGGGCCGTTTTCAGTTCTTCGGGATCCTTCTCGAGGGTGCGCACCGGCGTTAACGCTACCTGTTCCTTGGGCATATGGGCGAAGGCGCGGGTGAAAACCGCATTGGCGGCGGCAACGAGGTCTTCTCTGGACCGCCAGGAATATCCCTGGATATCCTCCGGGCGGATTCCGCCATTGTGATCGATGATAGCCTGCATGAGTTCGGGCGCCGCCCCACGAAACCCATAGATCGATTGTTTGGGGTCGCCCACCCAGATAGAATAGTTGGCGAGTCCGGACAATTTGAGAAAAATGTCCAACTGCATGGGGCTGGTGTCTTGAAATTCATCGACCAGAAGGAGGTCCAGTTCGTCTGTCAGGACGCTGCGAACGTTCTCGTTCCCAAGCAAGCGCTTGACCAGAGCCTCCATGTCGGTGTAGTCGATCAGTCCCCTTTTCTGTTTGTACTCCTGATATTCCCGGATCGCTTCCATGGCGAGGTCAAAAATCTCGGCGATGAACTCCCGGATATCCTGGCGGAAAGCGGGATCCTGAAGGTGTCCCAGGACCAGTTCCCGAAGCGCGTTCATGTCGTCTCTGCTTTTGGCGCCTGGCTGGAGTTTGCCAAGCTGGGCCCATTGCCTCCAGGGGATGGCGTCTTTAAGGGTAAGTTCACGGAGGGTTTGCCTCAGGGTTTTGACTACGTCTGCCGTTTTCAGGGTGGTATCGCCATTGGTTTCGAGGCGTTCGATTGTCGCTTCCAGGACCCTGGAGAGGGTTTCCGCCGATGGGGCGCCGTTGGGATTCACTGGGCCCAGGAGCTCCTCAAACGAGGCAAACGAGGCGTTTTTGCTGGCTTCGAGCACCTCCTCCCGGAAGTCGTTTGCCCTGGCCACTTCGGTGAGGGTGCGGACTTCCTGCCTCCAGTCGAAATACGTGTTTCCGCTCAACCCAAGCTGATCGCACAGCCGCTCCATCCGGATCACCCGAGCTTCGGTAAGGACCATAGAGAGCGACTGGTTAAACAGGATTTGCTGGTCTTCGTCGGCGATGATCGACACCTCCGGGGAAACGCCGGCTTCGTAGGCGAAGCGCTGCAGCAGTTTAACTCCCAGGCTGTGCACCGTGCCGATCAGCGCGTGGGTGAGGTCTTCCGCTTGCTGGGTCAGTCCTTCCTGGAGGAGCTTCACCCGCACCCGTTCCTGGAGTTCGGCAGCCGCTTTTTTAGTAAAAGTGGTCGCTATGATGCCACTGGCGCGCACACCCTGGCGAAGCAATCCGACCATTTCCGCGGTCAGGCGGTATGTTTTGCCGCTTCCTGCGCCGGCGGAGATGATTTTTAGCTGCATGGCGGGTTTGATTTTTCCGGCATTCAGCTCAAATATAGTCATGGACGATGGTATTCCCCTTTTACCTGGACGGAAAAACCCGCTGATGGATTAGTTGATGGTGCATTGCCCAATTTTCTCCCGTCTTTCCAAAGTTTTCCTATCTTTCCCCTGATAATTTTCCATTTTACCAATTTATCAAGGCTATGAAATCAAATCACCTGATTGCCCGAATGCTGGGAATATGTTTTTTTCTCAGCTTTTTGTTTTTTGCCCATGCACAAGACCAACCGGTAAAAGCCGACAGCGCCAAAACCGAAAAAAAGCCCGATCCGAAAAAGCCGCTTCCCCTGGAGCCGGGCCGGAAGATCCGGCTCCAAACCGACGAGGGCACCTGGATTTCTCTCGACGTCAGCCCCGATGGCAAGCAAATCGCTTTCGATCTGATGGGCGATATTTACCTGATGCCGGTTGAGGGGGGTAAAGCGACGCCCTTGACCTCCGGACTGGCGTATGACACCCACCCGAAGTTCAGTCCGGACGGTAAGAAGATCGCGTTTACCTCCGACCGTTCCGGTGCGGAAAACGTCTGGTATATCGACATGGAGAAACAGGACACGGTGCAGGTCACCAAAGACAACGACCAGCACGTGCAATCGGCGGATTGGACGCCCGACGGCGACTATCTGGTCGTTTCCAAGGGAGGAAGGAATCTCAAACTGTATCTTTTCCACAAAGACGGAGGGGGAGGAACCCAGTTGATCAAAACCCCGGAAACGCTTAAAACGGTGGAGCCGGCGTTTGGCCCCAATGGCCGCTATATCTGGTTCTCCCAGCGCAACGGCGCCTGGAATTATAACGCCCAGCTGCCGCAGTACCAATTGGGGGTTTACGACCGGGAAACGGGCGAGATCGACCGCAAAACCAGCCGCTACGGGTCGGCCTTTACGCCTACGCTTTCGCCCGACGGCAAATGGCTGGTATATGGCTCCCGCTATAACGAACAAACCGGCCTGGTCAAACGCCACCTGGAAACCGGCGAAGAGAGCTGGCTGGCCTACCCGGTACAGCGCGACGAACAGGAATCCATCGCTCCTCTGGGCGTGTACCCGGCCATGTCGTTTACGCCCGACAGCAAGCACCTGGTGTGTACCTATGGGGGGAAGATATGGAAGCTCCCCATCGGTGGAGGGCCGGCGGTGAATATCCCTTTCCAGGTGGACACCGAACTGGATTTCGGTCCGCGGGTAGAATTTAACTACCCCATTTCCGACGAAAAAACGATGGTCGCCACCCAAATCCGCGACCCGAAACGTTCTCCGGACGGCTCCAAGCTGGCGTTTACCGTGCTGAACCGCCTCTACGTCATGGACTATCCCAACGGAACGCCAAAGCGGGTGACCGGCGCCAACCACACCGAGGCGATGCCTGCCTGGTCCCCTGATGGCCAGCAACTGGCCTACGTCACCTGGGAAGGCGAAGGCGGATACCTGTACCGAGTCAGCGCAAACGGAGGTACGCCCACCCGGCTGACCACCCAGCCCGGGGTATATTCCGATCCGGCTTGGGATGGCAAAACCAACCGCATTGTGTTTCTGTACGGGTCAGCTCAGGCATATCAGGACGCCATCGGCCCTCAGGCATTTGGTTCGATTGCCAACCTGGGCTGGGTAAGCGCCAACGGAGGAGCGGTTACCCGGATCGATGAAGGCAAAGGCCGCCGCCTTCCGCATTTTGTGGAAGGCAACGACCGGATCTACCTGTTTTCAGGGGATAAAGGATTGCTTTCCATTCGTTGGGACGGTACCGACCAAAAGGAGCATCTGAAAGTGTCGGGTATCACCACTTTCCCTGCCCTTGCAGACGAACAACATTGTCTGATGGTCGAAAACGCCCAGGAACCGGCCCAGCGGCCCTCCGAAGCGGAGCTGATCCTTATGGCGCCGAAGGGCGATCTGGCGCTCGCCCAAATCAACAACGAGATTTATGTAGTAACCGTGCCCAAAGTGGGCGGCGCCACACCGTCGATTTCTGTCGCAAAAGCGGAAAATGCCGTTTTCCCGTCCCGTAAGCTGACGTTTCTGGGAGGCGAATTCCCGCATTGGAGCGGCGACGGCAAAAAAGTATTCTGGTCGCTGGGCAATGCTTATTTTTCCTATGATCTGGAAGCGGCCAAGGCAAATGAAGAGCAGTTGAAACTGGAGAAAAAAGCCCAGGAGAAAGCCAAGGCCGAAGGCAAAACGGAAGAGAAAAAGGAAGGGGAGGAGAAAAAAGAAGACAAGACCTATAAACCGGCGGAACAGCGCATCAAAGTGGAGATCCCCAGAGATATTCCCGACGGCGTGATCCTGCTTCGCGGGGCCCGGATCATTTCCATGAAAGGCAATGAGATTATTGAAAAAGGCGATATCCTCATTGAAAATAACCGCATCAAGGCTGTCGGTAAGTCCGGATCGGTAAAAGCGCCGGCAGGGGCCAAGGTGATTGACGTCACGGGAAAGACCATTGTGCCGGGCTTTGTAGATACCCACGCGCATATGTGGCCTAATTGGGGCCTGCACAAAAACGACATCTGGATCTACCAGGCCAATCTCGCTTACGGCGTCACCACCACCCGGGACCCTCAAACGGCTACCACCGACGTACTCACTTACAGCGATATGGTGGATGCCGGTCAGATGGCTGGCCCCAGGATCTACTCCACCGGCCCCGGCGTCGGGTACTGGGCCTACCGGATCGAAAGCCTGGAGCACGCCCGCAACGTGCTTAAGCAATATTCGGAGTACTACAACACCAAGACCATCAAAATGTATCTGACCGGGAACCGTCAGCACAGGCAGTGGATCATCCAGGCGGCAAAAGAACAAGGCTTGATGCCTACCACGGAAGGCGGCCTGGATTTCAAACTCAACATGACCCAATTGCTCGATGGGTATCCTGGTCATGAGCACGCACTTCCCATTTATCCGCTGTACAAAGACGTGACCAAACTGGTGGCGGAATCCCAAATGTGTTATACTCCTACCATGCTGGTGGCCTATGGCGGCCCATGGGCAGAAAACTATTTCTATTCCACCGAGAACGTCCAGGGGGATAAAAAGCTCAACTACTTCACGCCTAAAGAAGAATTAGATGCCAAATCCCGCCGCAGGCCGGGCTGGTTTATGAAGGAAGAGCATATCTTTTCCCGTCACGCCGAAGGTGTGAAAGCGGTCGTGGAAGCGGGCGGCCTGGCAGGTGTCGGCTCGCACGGACAACTTCAGGGGCTCGGCTATCACTGGGAGCTTTGGGCCGTCGCCGCCGGAGGCATGAAAACCCACGATGCCCTTAAAGTAGCCACCATCCTCGGCGCAAAAGCCATCGGCCTAAGCAAAGACCTGGGCTCTATCGAAACGGGCAAACTGGCCGACCTGGTCATCCTGGATAAAAACCCCCTGGAAAATATCCGTAATACCAATACCATTCGCTATGTAATGAAAAATGGCCGCCTTTATGATGGCAATACGCTCGACGAGGTAGCGCCCCGGCAAATCAAAGCGAAAACGGTAGAGAATAAGGAAGGTGCGCCTTCCGGGCTGCCAGGCATGAAATAGACGCTAGACGTTAGACGTTAGAGGTTAGAAAGATTCCCTCTAACGTCTAACGTCTAATGTCTAACGTCTAACGTCTAACGTCTAACGTCTAAAACCTATTCTTCCACATCATGCTTTCCACCGGTTTTTCGGTGCGTTGATTGTATTTGGCGTCGCTTTTGGCGTTGTAGTAGCGCTCGATTTCTCCATCCACCAGGAAGTAGATCAACTGGCCTATGGGCATACCGGCGTAGACCCGAACGGGTTGAGTACATGAGATTTCCAGGGTCCAGGTATTGCAAAAGCCGACATCGCCTTTGCCAGCAGTGGCGTGGATGTCGATGCCCAGGCGGCCTACGCTGGATTTTCCTTCCAGGAAGGGCACGGAATTGTGGGTTTCGGTATATTCTTCCGTGACGCCGAGGTAGAGCGTTCCGGGCTGAAGAACAAAACCTTCTTCCGGAATTTCAAAGTGGGTGATCTGATTGTGTTTGCGGGCGTCCAAAACGGGGTCGTTGTAGGTAGCCAGCCATTGTCCGAGGTGGACGTCGTAGGAGTTGGTACCCAGGCATTCGCGCAGGAAAGGTTCGATGACGATTTGCCCCGTTTCTATGGCTTCCAGGATTTTTTTATCGGAGAGGATCATGCCGGTTGACTTTTAAGCGGCAAAAGTAAAAAGATTTTCAGGAAGTGGCCTCCCAAAGGATTAGGGTCCGGTCGTCGGAACCGGAAACGAGTCCGTTTTCCAGCCATAGCAGGGTGTTGACCGAGTTGAGGTGCCCTCCCTGACGGAAGGGGCCCAGTACTTTAATCAGTTCAAACGAGGCTGCATCCCAGATTTTAACGGTTTTATCCCGGCTTGCGGTGGCAAACAAATGGCCCTGGGGATGGAAGGCGATGTCGTTGATGGTGTACCAATGGGCGGGAATAGAATGGATTTGCTTCCAGTCGTTGGTTTGCCAAACCTTAAGGTGGGCGTCGCGGCCCCCGCTGAGCAAATAGTTCCCGTCGGGTGTATACCGTACGGTAAACACGGAGTTCAGGTGCGCTTTGGGGATTTGGTGTTTGATTTCCAGCGATGCGGCGTCCAGGATGTAGATATTCCGGTCGCTGGCGCCTGCGGCAATTTCGTTGCGGCTGGCACAATAGTCCAGGCATCTCAGGGTTTGATTGCTTAGGAACAAACTCTCTGCCGACCGGATTTCATCCACCGGCCACCGGGTTATCCTCCCGTCTCCTCCAGCAGAAATCAACCACTCCCCGAGATCGAGCAAACTGAAAACGCCTTTTTTATGGTGGGCAATATCCCGGTTATTGGATGAATATTCGAGGTCGATCCAATGCAGCCCCCCGTTCATGTCGCCGGCAACGATCATCGGGCGGCGGGCCAGTTGAATCACCGCAAAGACTTGCCCCTCCACCCTGGCCAGCAATTTCCCCATATCGGGATTAGTCCACTCCCATCGGACGATCCATCCCTCTCCCGAGCCTGATAGAAAAAAACCCGGCTTGCGGTCCCTTGCGGTGGCATATATGGCCGCCTGATGTCCTTTAAGTTGAGCGGTTTTTTGAAACATGTTGTCAAGTTACGAAGTTACGGAGTTGCGAAGTAACGAAGCACAACTCCGTAACTTCGCAACTTCGTCACCTCGCAGCCATCTTTAAAACCTCTCCCGGCCTAATCTTGTTTGCTTGAAAACGGAATCGCTATGCCTTTTTTGGATTTGGGACACCTGGAACCTGATGCGAGGTTGGGATTATGGGAGATCCGGGAGCCTGAGGAATGGTTTCTCGAGCGTTTAAGGCTTTCAAAGGAGGAAGAGGCCCAGTTGGCGCCGGTCAAAGGCCAGCGGAGAGTAGAGTTTTTGGCTGCCCGAAAGCTGGTCCATATACTCAGCGAAGCGCCATACCGGCATCCGTTGGTGAAAGACCCTGCAGGCAAGCCTCACCTGCCGGAGTTATCTTCTGCTGTTTCGATCAGCCATTCCCGGGGGTATGCGGCAGCAATTTTGGCAGATGGGGTAGTTGGTGTTGATATTCAGCATGTTGTAGAAAAGATCGACCGGATTGCGCCCAGGTTTTTAAGCCCGGAAGAGGCGTCTGCGATTGGTCCGAATGCTAGGCTGGAAGCGCTGCATGTATACTGGTGCGCCAAGGAAGCCTTGTTCAAAGCGTATGGAAAAGGGCAGGTTGATTTTTGCAGGGATTTGCGGGTCATGCCGTTTGTCTACAGCGAAGCAGGCGGGCGTTTAACCGGGCAAATCCTTAAGGATCAAACGGTCCGCAACTTTGATCTGCGCTATCTGCGCATAAACGGCCACATGCTCGTTTGGGCAATGGAGACACCTTCTATACCAAGTCTTCTTCCGCGATAACCAGCCCGGGCTGTTCCCGCTGGGTAAGATCGGAAAGCTCAAACATCACCAACGCGGAGGCGATCGCCGCAAGGAATGGGCCGAAGACGCTTCCCAGCACCGGGATCAGGAACAGCACTTGCAAGATCAATCCCAATGCAACCGCAATGCCGATAAAGTTTCGGCAGTAACGCAAGCTTTGCCTGATGGACATGCCAAATTGTTCGTTGAAGTTATCGATCACCGTAATGCCGGTGAACAGGCACTGGATGCCAAAAACGGTCACCGCTTTAACAAACTCCGGCATGTGCATCATGCCCAGCCCGGTTTTCGCCAGGGAAGAGAAGACGGATTCCAGGATATAACACACCAGCGAAATTTTGAGCATCCGGATTTGCGCCCGGATAAAGGCTTTCAGGGTTGGGTCTCCGCTTTCAAGCTGCAGGATGTTTAGCGTTCGCCGGGTAATATGGAAAATGAGAATCTCCAGGAAGATCAGCATGGTATACTTCATCCCCCCTGCAAAGAGCAGGTTGTATTCCTCCTTGGCCACTTCCTGCACAAAACTGCCCATGACGCTCATCGCCTGAAACGGGTTGGCGCCCTGCACCCGGTTGGCGTATTTCCAGAATACTTCCAGGAATTTAAACCCGGCAATAATGCTCAGCAATATGGCCAATCTCGACACCCATCCGTACTTTAAAAAACCTTCCCAAAGACGGTATTTTCGGGTAAACCGGATCCCGTCTCCCAATGAATAAAACACATAGAGAAATTGCTGGTACTGTTCGCGCAAAATGCCGGCATTCATAGGTCGAGGGTTTGGTGAAATCGCTCCTCCAAATATACGCGTTTCCAGACGTTATGCACAGGACGTTAGACGATGGGCGGCGGATGGTAGACGAGTTTAGGCGTTTAGGCGTTTGGACGTTTAGGCGTTTGGGCGTTTGGGCGTCGAACTGGCGCGAGGCAAACTGGCGCGAGGCCCCTGCCTCGTGCCTACTATCTCTCTGAGGCTCCAGCCTCGACCCTGTTCGCCGTCCCGCGAAAAGCGGGACAGATTTCGTGCATTTGTTGGCCGAAATCCTCGGAATTATTTATTGGCAGGTCCCCGCCCCCTAACGCCTCAACGCCCTAACGCCTAAACACTTTGCGCCTTCTCCAAATAACAACCCCCGCCGCTCCGGCGAGCCATAGCGGCCAGAGATAGATCAAGCCCAGGATCAGGCTCTGGAGGAGTTTCCATCCCCGGGCAAGGTTGTCTGTGACCCGTCTGCCGAACGGGTATTCGACGCTTTCGGGTTCGGTTTGCCGGGTAACGGGCTGGTAGAGCTCCAGGGTCAGGGTGCTTAGGGCAACCTGGTTGCTCAGGTATTTCAGCCGGCCTTCCTGAGCTTCGATTTCTTCCTGAAGGACGCGGATTTTTTCCTCGGCGTCGAGCACTTCGGTCACCGTGCGGGCTTTATTTCGCAGGATATCGATATAGCGGTCGCGGACTTCCTTTTTCGTGCGCAGCCGGGTTTCTATATCCAGGTATTCGGCGGTGACGTCTTCGGATTGCAGGTTGCGGTAGTGCACATAGGTGGCTTCCCGGCTGATACGCTCGAGCAAGGTGTCCAACTTGGCCGACGGAATGCGGATAGTCATGGTATTTTCTACGGAAGATTGGGAATGCACCCAGTTCATTTGGGTGACCGACCCCTTCATTGCCTCTACGGTTTGGCGGACGGATTGGGTGCTGCGCTCCAGGTCTTTTACGCGGCACCGCATGGAGGCCGTCAGGATGATCTTAGGTTCAAGAGCGGCATCCGGCTCTCCGGGGGGAAGTGGCGCTTCGGCAGTGCGGGGCATTTCCATGGACATCATTTTGTCCGATTGGGCATAATCTGCTTCCCCGCCGGAATTTCTGCAGGCAGGCAGGAAGGCTGCGAAGAACAGGACTATCAGATAGCGGCTCATACGGGAGGTTTTAGCAAGTGAAAAAGATGGATTCAAAATACCTGGTATTGTCCATAAGATGCAGATAATGGGAAAATTGCCTAAGCAAAAGGAAAAAAAATATTCCGATAAGATGGGCGTAGGGATTTCTGTTTAACTTACAGCCCGCAAAAAACACGTAAAATCGAACCATATGACCATTCAGCAGA
>WBZM01000052.1_pt1 | contig 194084 bp, 141 predicted proteins | sample 5204271 | NCBI WGS metagenome assembly WBZM01 (sample SAMN12344346, study PRJNA552823) | activated sludge metagenome | biome: Activated sludge suspended growth; feature: Nitrification reactor; material: Wastewater; isolation source: activated sludge from nitrification reactor of wastewater... | reverse complement strand
AGGTGAGAGTGCTCGCCGAGTCCTACGGCGAGAGCCTCACCGTGACGGTGCGCGCCGCGCCTGCGCTCGTCGAGCGATTGCGGAGGCGGCTCGCCGAGGTCACGGCACCCTCTTCGCTCACCACGCCCGAGCCCTCGGAGGCGCAGCTCGTCGAATTGGCCGCTCGCCACGGCCTCACAGTGGATGCCGACGCCGTGCACATCAACGAGGCGGGGCTCGACTACCGCGTCGCCTTCGTGCGAGCCGCCGATGGGGAGGACTGGGTGCTTCGGGTACCTCGACGTCGCGACGCTGCGGCCAAGCTCTCCGAAGAGAGGCGAATCCTGGAATTCGTTCGGCCCCGGCTCTCGGTGGCGGTGCCAATCTGGCGGGTGTGCAGTGATGAGCTCGTGGCGTATCGGCGGCTTCCTGGTGAACCAGGGTTGACCCTCGACGGGAGCGGTCAGCCCGTCTGGCACTTCGATCCTTCGTCCCCCGAGTTCGCGACGGCGCTGGGGCGGCTTATTGCCGAGCTACAGGCCTTTGACGTCGACGCCGCCAGGGTGGCCGGCGTGCCGGTGATGTCGATGTCCGAGGCACGGTCGCAGTGGCGCGCCGACTTCGAGAGAGTGCGCGCCGACTTCGAGATCGCGCATTCGCTCCAAGCGCGCTGGGAGGCCTGGTTAAGCAACGACAGGCTCTGGCCTGAGCGCACCGCGTTCACCCACGGGGAGCTATACGCCGCCCACGTGCTGGTCGACGAGCCCTCGCGCATCGTCGGAGTACTCGACTGGACGACGGCGAAGGTGGGGGACCCGGCCGTCGACTTCACCTACCAGCACATGATGGGACCTGCCGCGTTCGAGGCCACCGTGGCCGCCTACATCGAGGCCGGTGGCGTTCTGCTCCCGCACCTCGCCGAACGCTGCGCGGAGCTCGCTGCGGCTGCGCCGCTGGCTTACGGCCTGTTCGCGCTGCAGAGCAGGAATCCCCAGCATCGTGCAGCCGCGGCGGCGCGGCTTCTGCCAGAGGAGTGAGCTCGGCATACGGAACACCACGTGGCCAGGTCACGCGCTTCCCTGACCAATGAACGCGGCCGGAGAGGAGAAATCAGTGAGCACCTGCGACCGCTGCCGATGTCATCGCGCATACCCACGCCGCCGAGCGCGGTGAACGTAGGTTGATATGCCCGCCGACGCCCGCGAGTACGCCCACGGTTGAACCTCGCGCGACCAGTTCTCCACGCACCAAGGCGGGCACCGTTCGTCGCGCGTCGCGAGCCGTCGCCCCGATGATCAACAGGCTCGGCCCGCTCGCAGACGCTGAAGCTGTTGACCAACGGGGCCGACTGTTGATCGCCGGGTACGCAGTTAAACGCCTCTCGGCTTCTCTCTCCCCACGGGACAGGAGAGAGAGCGGGAGAGCCGTCCCACGCGGCCCTCATCGCGCTCGCTCGGCGCTCTCTGCGAGCACGCGCGAGAGCGGCGCCGGAGCACGCGCAGCACGCGAAACGCTCGGAGTTCTAGGGAGAAACGGCGAAGCCCCCTCGGATCGCTCCTTGGGGGCTTCTGTTTACCGACCCTCGCCCCTTGTTGGCGACGAGAGAGAAATGGCTCCAGCTGCTGGACTCGAACCAGCGACCCGGTGATTAACAGTCACCTGCTCTACCGACTGAGCTAAGCTGGAAAACGGAGGCGCACTCTAGCCGGTCTCTCCGATACGTCAAGAGGGACGAGCAGATACCTGCGTTCTGACGGAGACAGCGGCACTTCCCCTCGCTGGCTCAAGGTCGACCCCGGCGTCAGACCCGAGACGTGAGCGCCGTCGCTTCGGGGCATCACGTGCGGGTGGCGAAACCGGCAAACGCACTGGCCCGAGATGCCAGGTCTTGAGGGTTCGACTCCCTCTCCGCACACGAGGTCCCCGCGCCGGGGCGATCCCGGAGTCTCTCGACGCTGCCCCGTTCCAGCCCGCGGCGTACCCCCGTTCGGCCAGCGACCCGCTCTGCGCAGGTCGCCGGCCCCGAGCGGATCAGAGCGCGGCTTCGATCGTCGGGTGGATCATCCGCGACTTGGCGAGCACCATGCCCACGTTTGCGCTCGCACGGCAGACAATCACCGTCGCGTGGCTCGTGTGCTTCTTGCCGCGCAGGAACACGTGGAGGAGGTTCTGGCTCCAGACGGCGATCTCCTGGAAGTAGTGCATGTCGTCTTGCGCATGCCCGCGGACGCGCTTGAAATGCTTCTCGATGGTGAGGATGGTGGGCCCCTGGAACATCTCGGCGGTGGCCGCTGCGACGAGGTCGAGGACCTCGCTGGGGTGGGAGTCGACGGTCTTCACGCCGAGCAACATGCCCGTCTGCATGTCGACATAGCCAATGGCCAAGCACTCCGGGATCTGGGTCTGCGCTGCCTGAATCGCCTTCTCAAGGGACACGTTTTACCTCGTATTCGTTCTGCGTTGCATTCGTTCCAGCTCGAACAAAGCTTCGAGCTGGCGTTCGGTCTGGATGAACCTCGGCTCCGCGGTCCGCACGCGGACGATTGCGTCTTTTGCGGAGCGACCGCTCATGACGAGCGCGGCCGCGAGCACCATTCCGGTGCGACCCAGGCCGGCCTTGCAATGGACGATGGCGGTCGAGCCTCGCTCGGCGTGGTCGCGCAGCATGGTCCCAAGCTCGGCCAGCACCTCCGGGGTCGCGGGAGCCATGTCGGGGATGGGGTAGTGGGCCCACTGAATGCCGTAGCTCTGGAGGAGCCCGACGTCGTATTGGGGGGACTCCTCGAGGCAGACCAGGAGCGACGCGCCGGCTCGGTGCAAGACCTTCACCTCCTGCTCGAGGTCACGCAAAAGGCCGGGTCTGGGGATGCCAGCCAGCCGCTCAGGCCAAACCCATTTGATCCACGGTGCCGAAATGGGCGCGTCTCCTACGTCGAGCGGGTCGGCAGAAGGAGAAGGCGTGTCCGCGCCGCCAGTGGTCGCGTAGCGCTGGCCGACGTCGGTCTTGGGAGCGGCCAGGAACTCGCGTGCGGGCCCGCGCTCCTGGATGGTCCCTCCGGCGAGGAGGGCGACGTGTCCGCCGAAGTCGGTGAGGTCGCGCTGGTTGTGGGTCACGACGAGCACGGACATGCGGAGCGCGAGCTTGGCGAGGTGTCTCAACACGGCGAATCGGGCTGGCTCGTCGAGCGTGCTCGTCGGCTCGTCGACCAGCAGCACGAGCGGGCTCGACATCGCCGCGCGCGCGACGGCGACGCGTCGCTGTACGTCGAGGGGCAGCTCGGCGACCGGGCGCGTCTCGTCGATCAGGTGCTCGAGGCCTGCTTCCATAAGCGCCACTGCGGCCAGCTCGCGGCCCTCGGAGAGCGATTGCTTCTCGCGACCGGCGACACCGACGCCTACGGCTGCGAGAGGCGGCACGAGCAGCGCGGCGACCTGCTGCGAGACGAGGGCGAAGGGTGCTGCGCGCTGAGACGAAAAGCTCACTCGTCCGTCCACGACGACACCCTGCTTGTCGTCGAAGACGCCGGCGAGGGCGCGAAGGAGCGTCGATTTGCCTGCGGCGACCGGCCCTACGAGCCACGTGATCCCGTTGCGGCTCAGCTCCAGATCCACGTCGACGAGCAGCTTCTTCGTGCCCGCGGTGACGGAGAGCCCCTCGACCTTGACGGCGAGATCGTCCGGTGCGCTGGCATCGAGCCACAACATGCGGGGGCCGCCCCGAGCACGTCCTGTGCCATGGGCCCGGCGAGCCCACCGCGGCTCGCCCGATTCCTGCATGTCACGCGCCCGTGCGGCTCATGGATGAAACCGACCTCGGGGCGCGCCTGCACGCGGACCTTCACGGCGCGGTCGCCGCCTTGCGTGCGATCGAGATCGAGGAACAGGAGGAGCCCGTTGGGCCGGAGACGGTGCGGGCGGCAAACGAGGCGCTGGAGCGTGCGAGGGAGACGGTGTCCAATCTCGACGAGTCCCTGGACTCATCGGAGACACGCGACGCGACCTTCTTCGTTCTGCTCACAATACGGGAGCATCAGGCGCGTCTGAGGGATGCCGCTGTCACCCGAGGGACACTCGTGGACGCTCTTTCCACGACGGAGTCGGCGCTCATGCAGCTCCGCGAGCTTGCCAGCAAGCAGTTCGGACGGCGCACCGTACACGGACCGAGCGAGCTGGCGCGAGCGACGAAGTGTCGGGCGAGCGTCGCGCGCCTCCTCATGCTGGCGCGGTATGGATCTCACGACAACAGCCTGGCGCAACGAGCGCGGTTGGTCGGTACCGGGATGGCGAACCTGCTTGCAGCCGGGGGACAGACCCTCTTGTCGATCCAGGCTCGTCACCTGCTGAAGGGGCTCCGGTCCCGGATCCACCGGCAGCTGACGGATCTCGCCGAAGGGCGGCCCTGCCCCGATGAGGAGCTCATTCGCACCTTGTCGGATGCTTGCGGGACGCTCGAGCTCCTCCGCGCGCACGCAAACATCGAGCTACGCGAGCACGATCTCGCTGGTCTTCGGGGCGCACGTGAGTTCTTCAACGGCGGAGACCGGCGTTCCGCCCTCTTCGTGCTCCGGGGGTTGCGAGGTCTTCACGAGCGGCTGGACCGGACGCTCGAGGTCGAGGAGCCACTCGAGAACGAGCTCATGGACATCCTCGACGAGCTCGACACGGTCCTCGTCCCGTCCTCGACCGGCACGCGGAGCCTCGACTCGATGTTCCCTATCGGAACAAGTTCGTCCTCCGAGTGATCGAAACGTTCGTTTCAACTTTGCAACACCGATGTCTCATCGTCTCACCTCGCTCCGTAGCGATCCGAGTCTGTGTTGCGTTGCGTAGCGTAATGGTGTCGGGCCGAGGCATCACTGCGCGAGCGAGGCGCCAACTCCAAGGCTACGCCTCGAGCTCCCACTTCAGGTTGCCGCTCATGGCGTCCCTCTCGCCGACCCCAAAAGGAGCGTCAGCACGCCCTCGACGCACTCACGCGATTCGACCGGCCCCGGGGCGCCTCCGCCGACGATGAGGACGCGGTTCTCCGAGGCGATGGCGGCGTGAATCCAGCCGACCTTCTCGCCATAGCTGTCGGCCCGCTTCCGAGCGGCTTCCGCGGTCGCTTCGACGGACCATTGAATGCTCGTCGTGCAAGGTTCTTTGGTCCCAGAGATCAGAATCACGCTCCGCGCGTCGAGCGTTCGAACGTCGATGAAGCCCGATGCCTCGAGCTTCCTGCGAATGATCTCGGGGTCGAGCGCCGGCAGCGCCGCATACCGTCGTGGGTGATTTTCGAACCCCCGGTCAGGAAAGGGCGGTGCGATGTCACGGACCACGTCGGCGGAAGAGGCGCCTCCTTTCAATTGGACCACCGTCAGTCCGGGTGTGCCCGTGGGGGCCGCCGGCTCCGAGCTCATGGACAGCGAGCTCAGCGACCGTGAGGGGGCCGAGGCTCGCTCGGGGCTGCCGGGGCTGCGAAGCGCGACGGTCGCCGCAGCACCCGCAACAGCCAGGAGCGCGGCGCCGCCGACCCACCACACTCTCCGGCTGACACGGTACGTCGCTGCGCCGCGCCGGCTCGCGACTGGGGTCGCCTCGGTCTTCGCGAACGCCTGGGCCACCGTGGACTTTGCCAAGGTCGGCTGCGCCTCGGGGCTGCGGAGGCCGAGCGCCTCGATGGCGTCGAGCATCTCGCCGGCGTCGGCGTATCGGGCCTCCGGTCGAGATGAGGTAGCTCGCTCCAGCACGGTGCGGAGTCGCGAGCCGAGCGCGGCCTCGGGGAGGCGGACCGGCTGATCGGCGACGTGCGCCGATATGATCTCCAGGGCGTTTTCGGTGTCGAAGACGGCCCGTCCGGCGACCATCTCGGCCAGGGTCAGGCCGAGCGCGTAGAGATCGGCTGGCGGCCCCACCGGCTCGCCGCGAACCTGCTCTGGCGCCATGTAGCGAGGCGTGCCCATGACGTGGCTCGCGCTGGTGAGGGCGGTCGAGGACGGCTGCGCCGACGCAGCTGCGATCTGCCGGGAGGGCGGAACGGCCTCCTGCGACTGCTTGGCGATCCCGAAGTCGAGCAGCTTGACGAACAGCGGCTCGCCGGCATGGGACGTGAGGAAGATGTTGGCGGGCTTGATGTCGCGGTGCACGACCCCGAGAGCGTGCGCCTCCATGAGCGCCTTGAGGACTTGCGTGGCGACGCGGGCGACACGCTCGTCCGCCTGGGGGCCGACCCGCGCGATGCTGGCGGCCAAGGTCTCGCCACGCAAGAGCTCCAATGCAATGAACGGGATCCCCTCCGCGGACACGCCGTGGTCGAAAAGCCTGACCGTGTTGGGGTGCTCGAGCCGCTGCGCGAGCGCCGCTTCGCGCTGGAAGCGCTCGAGCTGCTCCGCCGACGCCGTTGCAGAGGCGGGCAGCACCTTGAGCGCGACGCGCCGGCCGAGCCCGATCTGCGTCGCGACGTAGACGTGCCCGAACCCTCCTGCCCCCAACACGCTCTCGATTCGGTAGCGGCTCGCGACGACGAATCCCGGCGCCAGCCACTCTCCATGGCGAGCGGGGAGCGTCGAATCGGGGCTCGGCTGTTCCGCGAGGGCCATCGTCTTCGCGTGGCCCGGAGGAGCCACCCTGGTCGCGAAGACAACCTAACGCGAGCGTGCGGAAGCGTCGACTCGCAAGGCGGGTGTAGACGACGCGCTCAGTCGAGGAACTCGCCGCCCGTGGAGCTCGATGAAGCGACGGAGGTCGGGGCTTCCCCGCCGGTGCCGCCGGGCGCGCCTCCAGCTCCGCCGGGCGCGCCCCCGGTGCCGCAGCCGCCGGCGCCCGACGACGTCGCCACGACGCTCGTCGAGTCCTCGCCGCCGGCGCCCGACGACGTCGCAACGGCGACGGAGGTGTCGCAGCCGCCCGAGGTCGAGGAGCTGACCGTTCCGCCGCAGTCGCTCGTCGGCGCGAGCCCGCAGCACGGCTGCTCGGTGCCGTCCCACACACAGGAGCAGCTGCCCGAGGGACCCGAGCAGGTGCAGCTCGAGCCCGAGCACTCGATGATGAGATCCCCTCCGGAGACGGCAAACCCGTAGCCCAGCATGGCGGCTCCGCCCGAGGTCACCCCGACCGAGCTCGTTCCACCATAAGGCTCCGAGACCCAGGGGCACCCGCAGCCGTCGACTGCGCCGGACGAGGAAGAGCTGCTCTGTGAATCACTGCCGCCTTCGCCCTCGTCGTCGATGGGCTCGGAGATGGTGACGCCGCAGTTGAGCGCGACGATCGAAGCGGTCGAGAGGGCCACGAGAGAGACGATTCTTTTCATGTTGAGTCCCCGGCGTTGGTGCAGGCTGGTTGCTGCTTCACTCTCCTCAATGGCCGCGCGCATCAGCTGCGGCTCAGAGCTCGAGCAACAAACCGATGGATAGGCCTCCGGCAAAGGAATAGGTCGAAATGGGGCGTCCCGCGAATCGAACCTCGACCGGAGGAAACGCCCCGCCTCCGAGCGCGGCCGCAGACAATCGGAACGATTCGGTGACACGAAGCCGCCCTTCGACGCGGCCGTAGGCCAGGCCCGCGAACACGCCATCGTCTCGGGCGCGGTAGCCCTCCGCTGCCTCGGCCGAGAACGTCACGTGGGCGAGGCCGATGCCGGGAGAGAGCACGACGCCCAGCGCCTCGGTGCGAACGATCGGGGCGAAATCCAGCTCCGCGCCGAATAGAAAGGTCCGCATCGTCGCTTCGCCTTCGGCCGCGCCGATCTGCGCGCCCACGACGGGGAGGGACGCGAAGAGCCCCACGCCGACCCGCTCATGAGGCCAGACGCGGACCGTGGCGTCGACCGACATGGAAGGACCTTGGGCGGCGACCCCGAGCCCTGCGAAGACGCCCGCCTCGAAGACAGCGGGCGCGCCATCCGCTCGGAGCGGGGGAGGTGGAGGCGGGCGACCGGCGGTTGGCGCGAACGAAGCGCGAGGCGGCGCAGAGCCAGCCGGTGCCGGTGCGGAGGGGGCGGGCGGGTCGGTCGACTCGACGTCCGGGCTCGGGCCTTCGTTGGTGGGCGCTGCCGGGCTGCCGCCCGGCAGCGCGAGCGCCCGCACGATCTCGGTCACGCGCAGGACCCGCGCGTCGGCCGCGCCTCCGGCTTCGACGAGCGCGACGCGTTCCGTGACGTCCCCTCGTTTCGAGAGGACCTCGATCGCCGGGTCGTCACCGTCGCCGATGACGATGACGAGACCGTCAGTTTGGAGATCCGACGCGAGCGCCTCGACGCGGATCTTCAGCCCGGCCGCTCGGAGCTCTTCCGAGAGGCGTGTTGCCAAGGCTCCCCGGGCCCCGGCCACGATCGCGACGGCTTGTTGTCCAGTGTCGGCGCGGGCGGCAAGCGGTGCGCCGAGCGTGGACAAAGCGACCGCGAGGAGCAGACGCGTTCGCCGAACGGTCATCGGGGGCTCGCGCACGCCTCTGTCACGGGCTCTCCCCGAGGAGACCAGCCGCCAAGCTGGCGTGTGCCCCCTTGGGGTACCGCTCGAGGTAGCGCGCCGCGAGATCTTTCGCACGCGCGCTGTCGCCGCGGTTCTTCGCACACTCCATCGAGCGACCGAGGGCCTCCGGGGCGAGCGAGCCGCCTGGCCGCTCCGCCAGGTAAGTCGCGAACCATCTCTCCGCCTCCGCCCACGCGCCTCGGCCGTCGAACGCCATTCGACCGAGCTGGTAAGCGGCGTTGGCGGCTGCCTCGGAGCCGGGCGACCGCCCGCGTGTGGCCTGGTAGAGCTGAGCGGCGATCTGTCCCTTGCCGGCGAGGCGGGCGGCGGAGCCGAGGTCGAGCAGCTCCGCGCCGGTCGCGGACGCGATGACGGCATCGAGGCCGAGGGACTCGGCCTCCGCGAAGGCCTCCCGAAACTGGCCTGTCTGGAGCTTCGAGCGCCAGCCGGGGACGGATGCCGCGGAGGGCGCGCTCGTCGAGGGCGTGGGCGGAGCCTCGAGCGCCGCGGCTGCGGTGGCGGACGCGGATGGCGTGGGGAGGTCGCGGGGCGACGGGGCTGGCGGAGCGCTGCAGCTCACGCGCAGCGTCTCGGGAGCCGACACGAACCTGCCGTCGGCCTCGACGCACGGGCCTTCGACCCGCACCCGCCCGGAGTCCATTCGAACCGAGAGCGTGTCGTGGCTCGCGTCCCAGGCCACGTCGAACTCGGTGCCGACGACGTGGACGAGGAACGGGCCGCTCGCGATGACCCAGGCGTTGTCCTGTCGGTGCACCACGCGGACATGGAGCGTCCCTCGTTCGAGCAAGACGTCTGCGCGCCGCCGACCCAGCGCCGTCACGCGCGCACGGCCGCCTGGCTCTACCGTGACGAGCGAGCCGTCCGAGAAGTCGAGCGCGACGGGCGAGCCGTCTGCAGCGACCCATTGCCCGAGGGCGCCGCTCGTGCCCGCGACCTCGTACGACAGCGACTCGTCTCGACGACGCAGCCAGAACAGCGCGGCGACGACCATCACCGCCGCGACGAGGAGCGCGAGCCCGCGGCTCCTCCATGGGCGCCCGCCCGGCGCAGCCTGGCGCAAGGAGGCGGCGGCCTCCCGCTTGTAGACCGCGGCGAGGCGCTCGTCCGCGCTCGTCCGCAACAGGCGCCCGAGCGCCTCGTCTTGCAGGCCGGCCACCTTCCTGCCGATCCGGCGCGGGGCGGATTCGACAGCCTCGCGGGGCTGCCTCTCGGTCATGCCCATCGGTCACCTTCTTCCAGCCAGGAGCTCAGCGCTTCATCACGCTTGCAGAGCTCGAGAAACCGCGCCTCTGCTCTCGCGAGCTTGCGCTTGATCGTCGCGAGCGAGACCCCACACGCGGCCGCCACGGCGGAGAGCTCCAGCCCTTCGACGAAGCGGAGCGTGAACGCGACTCGCTCGTCCGCGTCCAGGGAGCCGACGACACGATAGAACGCCTGGAGCGCCTCGCGGGCGTCGGCGTCGTCGCCCGCGCCGACGTCCGGCAGGTCTTCGTTGGCGAAGAACGAGAGCCACCGCTGGCGGCGGGCCTTGCGGATGGCCTCGCGGGCGACGAACACCGTCACCGAGGTCACGAACGGCTTGAGCGATTCGGGCTCGGTCACGTCGTCGATGCGGGAGAACACGCGGACGAAGACCTCCTGGGTCAAGTCCTCGAGGTGGCGCACGTCTCCCAGGATCCGGAAGAGGATACGCTCCACCCGCGCCCAGTGTGCGCCGAGCAGCCAGCGCTCCGCGGACGAGTCCCGGGCGCGCAGCGCACGGAGGCGGTCGGCCGTGGGCGCGTCGGGGTCGTCCGATGCGTCCGGGCGCGCGCGGGGTGGGGAGAGCAGCCGAAGGCGGGCGGACAAGGGGGCAGACCTGAGATGGCCGGTCGCCTCGGAAACGGCTCACGGCCTCCAGGCCGTGCCACGAGCCCGCCCGCGCGTCACCGCTCCTGGTCGCCCTTGGACAGGTGGAGTTGGTCGAACTCCCGCCCCGAGCCGTCGATGACGTGGGCCACGAGATCGGCGCCGGCGACCTCCACGTAGACGAAGTGGATGACCTCCTCCCCGAAGGCCGTGATGTCGCCCGGCTCGAACGGGTAGGTGGCCGCGCCCCCTCCGCCGGTCACGATGTAGTGGACACCGCCCTGGGGCTTCACGCGCTCGTAGTGGTGGTCGTGCCCGGAGAGGACCAGGTCGACGCCGTGTTTCTCGAACAGGGGCTCGAACGCCTCGCGCACGGACATCTCGGACCCGTGTGAGCCCGACGAATACGGGGGCATGTGGAGGAACGCGACCGTCCACCTTCGCCGGTTCTGGGCGAGGTCTCGATCCAGCCACTTCTGCTGTTCACGCTCCCCGGCCTTCTCCGTGTCGAGCGCGACGAAATGGACGTCCCCCCGGTCGAACGAATACCACCTCTCGTTGTTCGGGAGCTCGAACACGCCGCGATACGGGGCCGCGTCGTCGGTCCAGTATTCGTGGTTGCCGGGGACCGGGAAGACCGGCGACGACACGAGGAGGTCTTCGTAGATCTGGAAGAACTTCGTCTCGAAGTCCTCGAACGTGCCGTCGTCGTACGCCATGTCGCCGACGTGCAGGAGGAGATCGAAAGGAACGGACGAGATCTGCCGGACGAGCGCACGCTGATCGGCGGTCCCTTCACCGGAGTCGCCGAGCACCGCGAAGCGGACCGGCTGGTCCGCGGCCACGGGCGCAGGTGCGGTTCGAAATCCCGCTGCGCCGAAGAGTGCCTCCCCGGAGCCCGCGTCGACGATTCGATAACAGTAGACCGAGCCTGGCGCGAGCCCCGTCACGTGTGCGCGCCATTGGGCCGCCCCGCCCGAGTCGCCCGAGGGGTCGAGCTCCGCCTCGACCTCCCCGGCCGGTCGACCATCCGGCGTCGTGACCTGGACGGTGAGCGGCGACACGAGGAGAGACGTCCAGAGCAGCGACGTCTCGCTCGGCGCGGTGCCCTGCAGGTAGGGCAAGCGCCTCAGCTCGCGCTCGCCTCGCGCCGTCGCCGACGGCTCTCCACAGCTCGCTTCGAGCTCCGCGTGCACGGGGGATCGCGTCGCGAGCGGCTGCGACAGATCCCCGGTTCCTTCCGCCCGGAGCAGTCCGGAGCTCTCGTTGCGGCACGCACCCTGGACGAGGAAGGGCGCGAAGAGGAGGGGGGTCGCCTTCAGCAATCGCATCGGCGCGAGTAAAGCAGCGGTGCGCGTCGGAGCAAGGCCACGACGAGTCGCGCGCTGTTGCGCGCGCGCTACGCCGCGACGTTCCGTGCTTCGATCGCAAGCGCGAGCGGCACCATTCCCTTCGCTTCGGAGAACCAATACCCGCCCTCCGGGCGCGGCTCCAGCCCTTGAAACACGTCGTGGTGGAAGTGGTCGAGCTCCTCGATGCGCGTGAGCGTCAGTCCGGCGCGGAGCAGCGCCCCGACGATGTCGGAGAGCGCGTGGTTGTACCCGTGCTCGACGTAGCGGATGGGCGCGCTCCGGTCGGCGTAGGTGCCCGTCGTCTCCTCGGTGATCGGTCCGCGATTGAAATACGGGTAGCGGATGGCGAGGTCGGGGCCGGTCTGGCTCATCCACACGTACGGGTGGAACTCGCACAGGACGAACCGGCCGCCAACGGCGAGGTGGGCCGCGACGGTCTTCGCCCAGGGCTCGAGCGATGGGAGCCAGCCGAGCACTCCCCAGGAGGTGAACACGACGTCGAAGCGCTCTTCGAGCCGGAGGTCGAAGACGTTCGCGCGGACGAAGCGCGCGGAGATCCCGACCTCGTCCGCGAGGGCGGCCGCCGCGCGGATCGACTCACCGGACAGATCGGCCCCGGTGACGATCGCCCCGGCTCGCGCGAGCGAGAGCGTGTCTTGGCCGAAGTGGCATTGAAGATGGAGGAGAGAGCGGCCCCGCACGTCGCCGAGCCACGAGGTCTCGAGAGGCGTGAGGCTGGAGCCGCCACGTTTCCAGCGCTCCACGTCATAGAAGGGGCTCGCGACATGAAACGGGGTGCGGAGGTCCCAGCAGCGTTCGTTGTCCGAAAAGCGCTGGCTCCAGTCGTCTGTCATGGGGCTGCTCCGACGGTTGGTAACTCGTTTTCTGACGGCGGCCGTGCGGTCCGTAGAGTAGCGTATCGACTCGTCCATGGCCGACCGGACCCGCAGGCTCGTGCTCGGCGTCTTCACCGCGATGGTGAGCGTGGGCCTCGTGATCGGTCTCGCGCTCGGTGTCGTCGTCGCGAAGCGGCGAGGCGGAGCCGAGCAGCCGTCCAGCACGGCAGCGCCGCTGCCCTCCGCCGCGCCACCGGCAAGCCCCGCCGCCAGCGCCTTCACGGAGGCGATGAGCGCCCAGCGAGCGGCGGACCCCGTCGCGATGCACGCCGCGCTCGAGCGTGCCGTTCGACTCGACCCGTCCTTCGGCCCGGCGCATCTGCAGCTCGCGTTGAGCGCGCTGACCGGCGGAGCCGCAGGCGCGCGGGCACCGCTCGACGCTGCGGCGCGGCACGAGGCCAGCCTGAGCGAGCGCGATCGGGCGTTGCTCCACGCGGTGCAACCTTGTGTCGGCGCGCAGACCGCTGATCTCGCGCCATGTCTAGGGACGCTTCGGGCGCTCCTGGCCGGCGATCTCGCGACCGATCCGTTTGCGCATGCGCTCTTCGGCTGGCTCCTCCTTCGGGTCGGGGAGCCCGGCGAGGGGCTGACGGTGGCCACGCGGGGCATCGAGCTCGATCCGCGTTTTGCGTTCGGTTGGCTCACGCGCGGCGCGCTCGAGGCTTTCCTGGGGCGCTACGACGATGCGCTTGCGTCGTTCGAAGCCTGCGCGAAGCAGTCGCCCGGAGCGACGGCTTGTCTCCGCGCCAAGGTCTACGTCCACTCGCACCTGGGTGAGCGCGACGCGTGTGAGCGGACGGCCAGGCTTCTCGCCGACCGCAGCCCGAGCGATCCCGTTGCGGCGCAGATCCTGGCCGACGCCCTCGCGGCCAACCGCCGCCCGGAGGTGGAGGCGGCGGTCGCGCGCGCGGTCGAGCTCGCGCCAGACGACGCCAAGCCCGCGCTTCGCGCGCGGCTCGAAGGGGCGCTCGCGGCCCGCCGCGGGGACCTCACGACCGCCGCTGCAAAATACGAGGTCGCGCTCGGCGCGAGCGTGTCGGGGGCCGGAGTGGATCCGAGGCGAAGCCGCAACACGCTCTGGCCGCTCCTGGAGCTCTTGCACGAGCTCGACAAAGACGCCTACGCGGTCCAGCTCGCCGACGGGCTCGAGGCCGGGGCGAAGGGCGACGGCGCCGCCTTCGACGCGGATCCGTACGCGCCGCTCTTGCAGACCGCGCCGATGCTCGTCGTCGCGCGTCACCGCGCGAAGGCCATCGACTCCGCGGAGCGGCGTCGCGCCCTCGAGCTCTTCGAGGCGAGCCGTTCGTCTGCCTCCAGGGCGCTCGCGCCGTTTTTCTGGCTCGCCACGTGGGGAGCCACGGCGGACACGAAGTCCGACGCAGTAGACGCGTTCGACCGCCTGCGCGCCGGTCACCTCTCGCTGCCGACCTACGCGCCGGGGCTGCCGCGGCTGAGCGGTCGTCCGCTCCGCCTGGCCGGCAGATTGGACGAGGCGATCGCGGATCTCGAGCCGGCCTCTCGTTCCTGTCTGGCGCTGTCGGCGCCGCTCGCGGACGTCCAAGCGAGCTATGAGCTCGGCCTCGCGTTCGAGGCGAAGAAAGACAAGCGCGCCGCGTGCGAGGCCTTTCGCGTCGTCGTCGAGGCCTGGGGGCAGGCGCGGAAGCCGCCTCTGACCGCGAGGCGTGCGCGGAAGAGGCTCGCCGCGCTCGGCTGCAAGCGCGGCTGAGAGGCGCGGCCGCGAGGGGCGCTCGCCGCGTTACGGGGTTGCCCTGAACGGCCCGGAGTGCGATAGGCAACCGATCGTGTCGACCCAGGCCGCAGGCCAGAACGCGCCGGTTGACACGGCCGGCGCGCGAGCGGCCGGCCGTGGCGGCCTCGCCATCGCCGTCGCGAAGGTCTCGTTCATCCTCGTTGGGTTCGTGCAGCAGCTCGTCTTCCCGCGCATCCTGGATGAAGCGGGCTACGGGGCCGTCTCGCGCATGTTGGCCGCCGTGAGCGTCGTCAACAACGTCGTCGTCGCGATGAGCCTGCAAGGTGTCTCGCGTGTCACCGTGCAGACGCCCGAGCAGGAGAGGGAGCAAGCGATCCGGAACGTGCTCACGATCCATGCGGTCATCGCGGTCGTCTTCTCGACCTTGTTTGCGCTGCTCGCGGGCACCATCGCCGATCTGTTGAAGGCACCTCGCGCGGCGACGCCGCTCCGCGTGGCCGCCGCCGTCGTGCTTTGTTACGGCGTCTACGCGCCGCTCGTGGGCGCGCTGAACGGCAAGAAGCGCTTCTTGGACCAGGCGGCGCTCGACATCTTCTACGGCCTGTCCCGGACCGTCGCCATGACCACCATGGCCTGGGTCTTCGCTCGATTCCTGGGCGGAGACGGCGCGCTCGGCGCGGCGGTCGGCTTCGTCGCTGCGGCGACCATCATCATTCCCGTCGCGATCTGGCGAAACGGCTTGGGTCGCTCCGGTGCCGGCGGTCCGAGCGCGGCCGAGTACCTCAAGTTCCTCTTGCCGATCTTCGCCGCGCAAGGCGGGCTCAACTTGCTCCTGCAGCTCGACCTGTTGCTCCTGTCGCGCGTATCGGGGACCTACGCGGCCGCCATGGGGCTCGGCGAGAAGGAGGCAGACAAGCTACTCGCTCCCTATCGCGCCTCGCAGCTGTTCGGCTTCTTGCCCTACCAGCTGCTCATGAGCGTGCAGTTCGTGCTGTTCCCGATGCTGGCGAAGGCCAGCTCGGACGGTGACTCGGCGGCCGTGAAGAGGCTGACCCGCATCGGCATGCGGCTCGCGTTCGTCCTCACCGGGCTCATCGCGGGCAGCATCGCGGCGCTCGCGCCGCACCTGGTCCGGTTCGCGTTCCCCGAGTCGATCGCGCTCCAGGCCGCGCCCTTCGCGCGCGTCTATTCGCTCGGCCTGGGCGGGCTCGCGATCCTGGGCGTGGCGTCGGCTGCGCTCGCGAGCTTGCGCCGCGAGCGGTGGAGCATGGCGCTGACCTGGCTGGCGGCCGCGCTGGTCTTCGTCTCGATCTCCGCGTTCCGGCCGGACGGCAGCTTCGGTCCCGCGCTCCTGAAGTCGACCGCGTACGCGACCGCCGGCGCCATGGGCGTGAGCGGCCTCATCGGCGCAGTCGCGCTGCACCGCGCCGCCGGCGCCCTCGTCTCCCCGCTCACCATTCTCCGCGTGGGCCTCGCCGTCGTCGTCGTCGTTGCGCTCGGGAGCTTCACGCCCTGGTTGGGCAAGCTCCTCACCCCCGTCGTCGCCGTGTTGGCCGCGCTCGTCTACCTGGTGGTGCTCGTCGTGAGCGGGGAGCTCGGGACCTCCGATCTCGATCTCGTACGCGCCGTCCTCGCGCGACGTCGCAAATGAGCTTGGCGCGCGTCTCGGCGCGCCGCTGGCGGGCTGCCGGGCTACCGGCGCAGCTCGACGCGGTCGACCGAGGTGCGGCCGTCGCCGTGGAAGGGGCGTTCGAGCCCGACCTCTGCCGGCGCTGGTCGGCCCGCGTGCTCGGCGCGAAGAAGGACTGGGTCGCGGATTTCGGCCGGGAGCAGTTCGCCCTCGGGCGCGCGTTCTACACCCACTACGAGACGGGGCGCGCCGCGCTCTACTTTCGCGACGCGGCCGCGTCGGACGCGCGCGTCGAACGGCACCTGCCCGGCATGCAGGCCGCGGTGCTCGAGCTGTTCGAGCAGCTCACCGGTGGCCGCGCGAGGCGACGCCACGGGTTCTGCGGCCCCGGCGTCCACGTGTTTCCCGCCGGCGAGAAGGTCTCCCGGAGCGGAGGTGTCGTCCATTTCGATATCGAGGGGCTCACGCCGCACCAGATCCAGAAAAAGGCCCGCGCGTTGAGCCTCGTCGTGATGTTGCAGCCCGCGCGGTGGGGCGGCGGCCTGCGGCTCTGGTCCGCGACGTACCGCGGTCGAGAGGAGCCGACGCGCGCCGATCTCGCGACGCCCGCCTTCACCTACCGATACCGCCCTGGCTCCGCGCTTCTGATGAGCAGCTATCGCCTCCACCAGATCCGGCCCTTCCGCGGCGACGCTCCGCGAATCTCCATCACGGTCCACGCCGCGGAGATCGATCGTGGGGTCTGGGAGACCTGGTTCTGAGGTCCGAGCCGGGTGCTCGGCGGGGTCGAATCAGGAAGGCTCACGGGAGGTGGCGCCGCCTCGCGAGCTTCCGCGGGTAAGCCTTGCGGATCGAGGCCGCGAGCTTGCGGAGCGCGCCGCCGAGCGCGGAGCCTCTGCGCCAGACGAGGGCGATCGTCCGGTGGGGCGTCGGCTCCTCGAGCGGCCGAAGGATGAGCCCCGCGCGCTCGGCCTCCGCGCTCGCCGCGAGCTCCGGGAGCAACGTGACACCTGCTCCGCCGGCCACCATCTGGGAGAGCGTCGTGAGGCTCGTCGCACGAAACTCCGCCTCTTCCGCGCGGGCCACCGTGCAGAGAGACAGCGCTTGCTCACGAAGGCAGTGTCCGTCGTCCAGCAGGAGAACGGGTGATTGGCGGAGGTCCGCCGTGCGCGCCGGGCTCCGCTCCTTTGCGAGCGGGTGGCCGGGCGGTGCGGCGAGCCAGAACGGATCGGGGGCGATGACCTCGTGCTCGACGTCGCCGAGGTCCGCCTCGAGCGCCAGGAGCGCTGCGTCGAGCTCGCCCCTCGCGAGATCCCGCACGAGCACGGCGGTCTTGTCTTCGAGCCAGACGATCGAGAGCCGCGGATAAGTGGCGCGAACCGCCGGCGTCACGGCGGGGAGCAGGTACGACGAGATGGTCGGGATGACGCCGACGCGGAGGACACCGGTGAGGGGATCTGCCACGCGTCTCGCGGCGTTCAGGAGATCTTCGGCGCCGTGGAGCAGCACGCGGGCCTGCTCGAGGACGTGCTGGCCAGCCGGGCTCACGAGGACGCGCCGCTTGTCACGTTCGAACAGCTGGACGCCGAGCGCCTCCTCGAGCTGGGCGACCTGGGCGCTCAGGGATGGCTGGGCGACGTGGCAGCGCTCGGCGGCGCGCCGGAAGCTCAGGGTGTCCGCCACGGCCAGGGCGTATTGCAGCTGGCGGAACGAGAACGGGAGCGATTCGAAACGCATGATAGGTCGAGCCTATCTCCAAGACAGGAAACCTGTATTGGAAACGATTGATGGGCGGACCCATGTTGGCGGTGTCGGCTGAAGCGCCGGGAGCACAGCCGAGAGGAGAAGCCACCATGTTGACCGTTGGAGACAAGCTGCCTGCATTCGATCTGAACGCCGTCGTGAGCTTGACGAAGGGCCACGAGTTCGAGCGGGTGACGAACGAGAGTCACCCCGGGAAGTGGACCGTGTTGTTTCTCTGGCCGATGGACTTCACGTTCGTCTGTCCGACCGAGATCGCGGAGTTCGGCCGACGCAACAAAGACTTCGCCGAGCGGGACGCGGTCGTGCTCGGCGCCAGCACCGACACCCATTTCGTCCACCTCGCCTGGCGAAGGGAGCACCCGGATCTGCGGGAGCTGCCGTTTGCGATGTTGGCTGACACCAAGCGAGAGCTGTCGACGGCGCTCGGCGTCCTCCACAAGGAAGACGGTGTTCCCTTACGGGCGACCTTCGTCGTCGACCCACACGGGGTGATAAGGCACGTCAGCGTGAACGACCTGTCGGTGGGGCGGAACGTGGACGAAGTGCTCCGGATCCTCGACGCGCTCCAGACGGACGAGCTCTGCCCGTGTAACTGGAAGAAGGGTGAAAAGACCCTGGAGGCTGCCTGACCATGAGCCTCGATGCGCTGCGCGACTCGTTCCCCGAGGCCGCGAAGGACATCAAGCTGAACCTCCAGAGCGTGCTGTCGAGCGGCTCGCTCGCTCCGGCGCAGCGCTGGGGAGTCGCTATCGCCTCCGCAGTGGCGGCTCGGTCTCTTGCGCTGCGCCAGGCGCTTATCGAGGCCGCGCCCGCCGAGGTGACGGAGGCGGGCGTCGACGACGCGCTCGCGGCGGGCGCGCTCATGGCGATGAACAACGTGTATTACCGGTTCCGCCACATGATGGAAGCGGACAAGCCGAGCTACGCGACGCGCCCAGCGCGTCTGCGGATGAACCGGCTCGTGAGCCCGAAGACTTCGAAGGTGGACTTCGAGCTGTTCTCGCTCGCGGCGAGCGCGATCGGAGGCTGCGAGACCTGCGTCGCCTCCCACGAGCACGCCGTGATCGAGGGCGGGCTCTCCGAAGAACAGGTCCACGACGCCGTTCGAATCGCTTCGGTGATCAACGCCGCGGCGGTGGCCCTCGAGATCTCCGAGGACCACCGCAGACAGGCCGAGCCGCCCGCCGACCGGCCGGACCTCATCCGAGCAGCCCCCTGAGCTTGTCGACCGCCTCGGCGCTGCCGAACACCATCACCCGGCCGCCGTCCGGCAAGACGGTGTCCGGCGGTGGGTTGTAGCGGTAGGCGCCCTTCGCGTCGCCGACGGCGAGGACGTTGACGTCGGCGACCTGGCGCACGCGAGCATCGGCGAGGGTTCGCCCCGCGAACGCGGAGCCGACGGGGATGCGCACCTCCTCGATGTCGAACTCGCGATCGTGCTCCATGAGGACCACGTCCATGAAGGCGACCACCTCCGGCCTCATCATCTCGGAGGCCATTCTCCGGCCGCCGAGGTAGTTCGGAGACACCACGGCGTCGGCGCCCGCGACGCGGAGCTTCTGGACGGCCTTGAGCTCGATCGCGCGAGCGACGATACGGGCCTTGGGGTTCGTCTGCCTCGCGCTGATGACCACGAAGAGGTTGTCCTTGTCCTGCGAGAGCGCCGCGAACACACCCTTGGCCTTCTGGATGCCCGCCTGCGCGAGCACGTCGTCTTCGGTCGCGTCGCCTCGGATGACGGGGACGTCGGGGAACGCAGCCTGAAGGCGCTCGATGCGCTCGTCGCTCGCGTCGATCACACACACCGCCTCGCCCCTCGCCACGAGCTCGTGCAGGACGTGGAACCCGGTCGAACCGGCACCACAGACGATGTGGTGGCCCGACAGTTGAGCTAACTTTTTCGTCATCTTCCGAATTCCGAGCGCGCGGTAGAGCTCACCCTCGAGGATCACCGACGCGACGAGGGTGGCAGAGTACGCGACGGCGGTGACGCCGACGATCATGAGGCCGGTGCTGAACAGCCTCGCGTGTGGCATTGTCGAGAAGCCCGGCAGGACCTCGCCGTAGCCCACCGTCGTGACCGTCATCACGGTCATGTAGAGACAATCGACGAACGACCAGCGGCCGGCTCCGAGCGTCCAGAAACCGGCCGTCCCGCCGGCGGTGATGCTCAGCAAGACGACGAGGGCCGTGACCAACCTCTCGGTCGGCTCGGCGGTCGGGCGGAGCGGGAGACGCACGACGTGAACTTATCAACGAAACTGGCCGCTTGGACGCGACGCTGGTACGTCGAGCGCCATGAAGGACTATGTGCGTTCCGCTGCGTTGCTTTCTCTTCTCCCGGTCGTTCTCGTCGGGTGCGGCCCCGAGAAGGAAGCGGCTCATCCCGACCAGGGTCACGAGCACGGTCCTGGGCCGGGCCACGAGCACGGCCCGGGGCACGAGCCGGGGCACGAGGGCGCGGGTCACGAGCATGGGCCCGGCCACGAGCACGGGGAGCCCAAGATGGAAGGGGCCCTGAAGAGCCTGCACGACGTGCTCGCGCCGGTCTATCACGCCGAGAAGGGCCCGGGGCGGGCTGACAAGGCTTGCGCCGCGACGGGCTCGATCAAGGGCGAAGCAGCGAAGGTCGCGGCCGAGCCGAAGGGGGACCCGGCGGCGTGGAAGACCGCGTCCGATGCGCTTGCCAAGACAGTCGGCGATCTGGAGGCCGCGTGCAAAGGCGACAAGGCCGGCGTGGAGCCTGCTCTCGAGAAGGTCCACGAGGCGTTCCACGTCCTCCTGGAGAAGGCCAAGGGCTGAACAAATTCGTTGGTGGGCGGAGCTGGGTGAATCGAGGCGAGGCGTAGCTGGCAAGCTGCCAGCTTTCTTCACGGAGGGTTCTCGCGGATCCTCGCCTCGATTCCGTATCCTCCTCCGCAGCGCTCACTTAAGGGGAGGATAGCTTGTGGCGAAAATGGGGACGGCGTGGCGAGAACCCTCGGGCTCAAGGAGGTCGACCTGACTAGGGGAGTCGTGCGTCCGCGCGGCACGTCCGCCGAGTCGGAGCTCGAGTCGCTCGTGCTTCCTCGCGACGCCTTGCGGCCGAAGACGCTGCAGCCTCCTCGCGATGCCGGGCAGCTCCTCGAGAGCGAGGAGCGATTCCGCCTGCTCGCTCAGGCGACGAACGACGCCGTCTGGGATTGGGACCTGGTCTCCGAGACTGTCTGGTGGAGCGAAGGGTTCGAAGCCCATTTCGGACACTGGGCGCCGCCGGGAATCGGCTTCGACAGCTGGACGCACCGCATCCACCCCGACGACCGGGAGCGGGTGCTCTCCGGCCTCCACGATTTCATCGAGCACGGCGAAGGCGAGCAATGGCTGGACGAGCACCGCTTCTGCCGCGCCGACGGCGAATACGTCTACGTGCTCGATCGCGGGTGGCTGATTCGAGACGTGACCGGGGTTCCCGTGCGGATGATCGGCGGCTTGACCGACATCACCGAGCGGCGAGACACGGAGGTCAGGCTGCGGGAGCAGGCGGCGCTCCTCGACGCGGCGAATGACGCCATCGTCGTGACGGACCTCGAGGGTAAGGTCACCTACTTCAACAGGGCCGCGGTCAAGCTCTACGGTCCGACGGCGTCGCAGGCCGTCGGGAAGCGGTACTGCGATATCGCGCACGTCGGCGAGGCCGAGCACATCGAGGCCACGAGGGCGGTCCTCGAGACGGGGGAGTGGGCCGGGGAGCACCGGCACGTGGCGGGTGACGGGACGGTGGCCATCCTCGCGAGCCGTTGGACCCTCGTGCGTGACGGCGAGAGGCCGCGCGCCATCCTCATCATTGCGACGGACGTGACCGAGCAGCGACGGCTCGAGCAACACTACGCCCGCATCCAGCGGCTGGAGAGCATCGGCACGCTGGCCGGCGGGATCGCGCACGACCTGAACAACGTCCTCACGCCGATCATCCTCTCGATCGAGCTCTTGCGGGCGGCCGAGCTGGACGACGAGATGCGCGAGACCGTGGACACGGTCGCGGCAGCAGCTCGTCGCGGCGCGGAGATGGTCAAGCAGGTCTTGTCTTTCGCGCGTGGGGTGGAGGGACGCCGCGTCCGGATCGCGCCGGAGTCGCTCTTGGGAGAAGTCGCTCGAATCATTCGTGACTCCTTCCCCAAGAACATTCAGGTCGAATCGAAGGATTCTGCGCCGCTCCGCCCCGTGGTCGGAGACCCGACCCAGCTGCACCAGGTCCTCTTGAACCTCGCGGTCAACGCCCGCGACGCGATGCCCCGCGGCGGGCGCCTCAGCCTGGGCGCCGAGGAGATCGTGATCGACGAGCACCACGCGGCCATGCACCCGCACGCCAAGAAGGGGCGTTACGTGGTGTTCAGGGTCACCGACACGGGCTCGGGGATCGCGCCCGACGTTCGCGAGCGCATCTTCGAGCCGTTCTACACCACAAAGGAGCTCGGTAAGGGGACGGGGTTGGGGCTCTCCACGGCGCTCGCCATCGTCCGGAGCCACGGCGGGTTCATGAACGTGTTGTCCGAGCCCGGGAGCCCGACCGCCTTTTCGGTCTACCTTCCGGCGGATGGCGCGCCGTGCGCAGAAGAGCCGATCCGCCGCGAGTCGTCTCCTCGTGGAAAGAACGAGCTCGTCCTGTTCGTCGATGACGAGGAGTCCATCCGGGCGCTCGGCAAGCGGACGCTCGAGACCTTCGGCTATCGCGTCGTCACGGCGAGCGACGGCGCGGACGCGGTCGCGCAGTTTGCGCTCAATCGCGGCCAGATCTCACTCGTCTTGACCGACATGGGGATGCCCGTGATGGACGGTCTCACGACCATCCGGGCTCTGAAGCGCATCCAGCCGGATGTCCGCGTGCTGTTCGCCTCTGGGTACGGCGATGATGCCTCGCGCGCTCGGGCCGCCGACGCCGGCGTTTCTCACGTCCTCGCCAAGCCCTACTCGGCCGACGCGCTCTTGCGCGCGGTGCGCGAGGCGCTCGACCACTCGCCCGCGGACACGGACGGCTAACCGACGCGCTCGGCGACGAGCGCCCGCAACGTCGCGACGTCGAACGGCTTGTCGAGCTTCTGGTTCGTCGCGCGCTCGAGGAACTCCCGGGCACGGCTCGTGAACGCTCCGCCGGTCAGGAACACGACCCGCGCGGCGACCTCCGGCGAGAACGCGGAGACTGCTTCGTAGAAGTCCACTCCGGTCATGTGGGGCATCATGACGTCGCAGAGGACGACGTCGAACCTCTCCCCGCGCCGGAGCAGGTCGAGCGCCTCGGCCGCGCTCTGGACGGCCACGACCTCGTGCTCGCGGGAGAGCAGGCGGACCACGGCCGAGAGCACCATCGGCTCGTCGTCGATGATGAGGAGCCGACCGCGCCGGCTCGCCGCCGTGCGGCGCGGAGCGGACCGCTGCGCCGGTTGGCGCGTCCCCTCGGCCGGTTGGAGCGAGACCGTGAAGGTCGACCCCTGGCCGACCACGCTCTCGACCCGGATCGTTCCGCCCATCGAGGAGATGATCTGCTTCGAGATGGCGAGCCCCAGCCCCGTGCCCTCGCCCGGCGGCTTCGTCGAGAAGAAGGGCGTAAACAGGCGCACGCGGACCTCCTCCGGGATGCCAACACCGGTGTCTTGGACGGCCACGTTGACGAACCCGTCAGCCGCGCGTGTGACGCGGATGGTGATCTGGTTCTCCTGAGCGCGCCCGTCGACGATGGCCTGGGCTGCGTTCACGATCAGGTTCAGGAAGACCTGGCCGAGGCGCGATTCGATCGCCCGAACGTGCGGGACCTCCTCGATTTCGAGGGCGAGCTTGGCCCTGTGGCGCACCTCGTTCTGAGCGATTCGCAGCGTCGACTCGAGCACGCTCACGACGTCGACCGGGACGAGATTGGTTGCGGTCGGCTTGGCGAAGACTCGGAGATCGCGGACGATCCGGGTGACGCGCCGGGTCCCATCGAGGGCATCCGACAAGATCTCGGCGAGCTCCGGCGACGCGTCGCGGGGCATCATGGCCGCGAGCAGCTCGAGGTTGCCGAGGACCGCCGCGAGCGGGTTGTTGATCTCGTGCGCGAGGGCGGCCGAGAGCGTCCCCACCGACGCCAGGCGGTCGGACGCGACCAGCTGCGCCTCCGTTCGGCGTCGCTCCGTGATGTTCCTCGTCACGACGACGGCGCCGACCACTCCGCCATCCCGGCGGAGCGGGCCGACGTGGCTCGAGAACCAGCTGATCTCGTGGTCGGGCCCAGCGGCGAGCACGTCGAAACGTTCGGGGTCGCCGTCCGAGGTGATGCGAGACAGGATCGCCCGCCAGGGCTTCTGGTACTCGGAGGGAACGAAGTCCAACCAGTTTCTCCCGATGACGTCGTGTTTCGTGAACCCCGCGACGACGTGGTTCACGAACCGGATCGTCCCGTCCACGTCGAGGAGGTAGATCTGATCGGGGGCGGACTCGAGGATGGCGCGCAGCTCTGCCTCGGATTCGGCGGACTCGAGCGCTCGCACACCCATGGAAGGTGAAACTATCAGAATTCGGCTCGGCCAGAACCAGGCGCGGCGCTCCGTCGCCGGCCGGGCGAGGGGCGGTCGGCCCGACGTGCCTCTCAGTACTCGAAGCCGCTTCCGCCGATGAACTCGCGGAGCAGGGACGTGGGAGGCACGTGATCGGGGTGAATGGCGACGAATTGGTCCGCGAGGTTGCGGAGCCGCTGGGCCGTCGGGAAGGCTGCGTGGTCGCGCGGCACCTCGAGCAGGTAGCGCTCGGCGAACACCTTGAGCACGCTCGGCTCGTACGCGAGGAACGAGTCGAACACGACGTCGGCGAAGGGCAGGTTCGGGTAGATGTGGAGTTGCTCGCCCCGACGAACCGATGCCCAACGGCTGATGGTGTCGGCCGCGCTGAACGAGCGCTGGTGCCTGTCCCGGACGATGCGGCGCAGGAGCCGAACGTCGACGGGGGAAACACACGTCAGCTTGTCGATCGGCAACACGGTGGCCGGGTGCACGAATACGCGGAACAGGCTCTCGCGAGGCACGGCGTCGCCCAGGAGCATGGGGGAGAGCCCGTGGATTCCCTCCAGCACGAGCACCGTGCCCGAGACCAGGGCGAGCTCGATGCCTCCTCGGGGATTGCTCGTGCCGGTCGCGAAATCGTACCGAGGCAAGACGACCGGCTGGCCGCGGAGCAGCGCCGTCACGTCCGCACGGAGGCGCTCCAGGTTCAACGCCTCGAGCGCCTCGAAGTCGAGATCCCCGTTGTCGTCGCGGGGCGTCTTCGCCCGGTCCACGTAGTAGTCGTCGAGCGAGACGCCGATCGGAACGATGCCGTTGACCTCGAGCTGGACGCTGAGCCGGCGAAGGAAGGTCGTCTTGCCCGACGACGACGGCCCGGCCACGCACACGATGCGGAGCTCGTCCGCGCGGGCAGCGATGGCGTCGGCGAGGGCGCCGATTCGTTTCTCGTGGAACGACTCGGCGGCGCGGATGATGCGCGACACCTTGCCCTGGACGCATCGATCGTTGAACGACGCGACGTTTGCGACCCCGAGCGCGCCCAGCCATCGCGCGCCGCCCAGCGTCATCTCGGAGCGATAGCGAGGGGCCGCGACCTCGGCGGGAATGGGCGAGCGGCAAGGGCCGGGAGGCAGACGTGAGCAGATCGCATCCCCGAAGAGCAAGAAGAGGCGTCCTCCTTGGGCGACGACACGCGACCCGGCGAGCTCCGACGTGCGTCGCAGGAAAGGGCCGTGCCGGACCGCGTAGATGCGTCCGCAGCTCGCGAGCTCGACCGTGGCGCCGCGGGCGAAGCGGAGCTGACGCGCGGCCTCCCGCCAGCCCTGCTCCTCGAGCTGCGACGCGGCCTCCTCGATCGCCCAGATCTCCTCGCGGAACGGAGCACCGCGTGTGATCGAGATCGCGAGGGCCCGGTCGAGGTCGCGCGCGAGCGCGTCGGCGTCCGCGGGCGGCTCGTCGAGCTCGATGCACCAGGCCGCAGACAGGGACCCGCCGAGTCGGATCGGGCCGACTCCCAGCGTCGCGGCGGCCTCGAGCAGCGCGAGCCCCGCGCTCCGCCGGATCACGTCGCGCCCCTCCCAGCTCGCTGTCGTGATCGGAGCGAGCGATGACTCGCTGAGCAGCGGCGCGTCGAGCGATACGGGGCGGTGGTCGAGCTGGACGGCGACGACCGGCGCGCCGTCGATCTCGCTCGGGAGCAGCGAGCCCGCGGGCGTCCCTGGCGCGACCTCGTGCACGATGTCGCCGACCGCGACGGTGATCTGCATCCGCCGGGGCAACGAACGTTGGCCGAGGAGCAGCCCGACGCTGTCGGTGACGAGCACGAGCTGCTCGCCGAGCGCGACGACCACGCCTTGCAGGAAACGGAGCGCGAGCCGCGGGTTGCTCCCGGCGAGCTTCGCCCAGGCGGCCGGGCTCAGCCGTCCCATCCGGAGCGGCGTCACGGAGCGCACGCTCGCCGCGCGGGGGCGAAGGCCCAAGAGGCCGAGCTCGCCGAAATGGTCGGCTGCGTGGAGCTTCCCGATCTCGAGCGGACCGCGCTCCACCACGGCTTCGCCGTCGAGGACGAAAAACATGCCGTCGCTCGGGTCTCCTTCGCGGACGACGATGGTGCCGGCGGGCACCGCAGACTGATCGAGCTCGCCCGAGAGGGCCGCGAGCTCGGCGTCGGTGAACGCGGCGACCAGGGGGCTCCGGCGGAGCACACCGATGTCGCCGTCGGCGGGATGGGAATCCGTCACGCGGGCGAGGGTAGCAGGATGGATGATCCTGGGGCTGCCTGGCTAGGTGGGAGAGCTGCGCCCACGCTGGCACCACGGTCATCATCCGGGGCGGAGACCGGATGGAAGAGGCCGCTCGAGCCTCGAACCTGCTTTCCTGGTGAGCTGCTCCGTGCGATGGTCCGACCACAGATGGCTCTGACCGTCCTTGTCGTCGAAGACAGCGGGATGACGAGGAGAGTCGTTCGAATCACCCTCGAACGTGAGGGGTTCGTCGTGCTCGAAGCCGACTGCGGGGCGCGTGCCCTGGAGATCGCGCGGCAGAAGCAGGTCGACGTGGTCCTCTTGGATCTCATGCTGCCGGACGTGCACGGCTTCGATCTGGCGCTGGGCATCCGGGCCGTCCAGCCCGCTGCCTCGCTCGTTGCGTTCTCGGCCCTCGTCCACGAGATCGATCCCGAGCGCTTTGCCGCCGTGCAGTTCGACGACGTGGTGGCCAAGCCCGTCGATCCGGCCACGCTCATCCGCGCGATTCGTGGCCGCGGCCCGGCCCCGGCTCGCACCTCGGAGCCTGCTCCTGCCGGCGCTCTGGCCATCGAGCTCTCGAAGCGCTGCTCTCGCCTGAGCGCGGAGCTCGCGGTGATCACCACGGTCTCCGATGCCATTACGCAACAGGAGGATCTGGACGGCGCGCTGGACGAGGTGCTACGCGTCTGCTTCGACGCGGGCGATGTGCTGGTCGGCGCGTTGCACCTCTTCGGGGGCGCGGAAGGGAGCACGACGCGTGTCATCGGTGCGTCGAGCGAGCCGCTGTCGAGCCTCCTCGCCGAGCTCGCGCTCTCGACAATCGCGGAGCCGGCCGTGCTCGCGGCCTCGAGCCATGGGCATCAGGCGACCGACCAGATCCTCGCCGCCGTCGGGGCGCCCGTCGCCGTCTTGGTCCCGCTGACGACGGCGGACGAGCGGCTGGGCGTCCTGCTCGCCGCGCCGCGCGCCGCCGACCACGTGATGATCGAGTGGTTCACGTTCGTGCAGGCCGTGGCCTCGCAGCTCGTTCACACGCTCGTTCTCCGCAGAGCGTTCGAGGCGCGACGCCGCGCGGAGTCGAGCGCCCAGGAGCAAAACGCGGAGTGGCGCGCGCTGCTCGAGCAGGCGCCGGACCTCGTCTTCGGGACCGACGACTCCGGCCGCGTGAGGTTCGCGAACCGCGCCCTCGGCGAGCTGTCGGTCGAGGCGATGATCGGGCGAGCGTGTTTCGAGCTCTTCGGAGAAGAGCACCGCGCTCGGCTCGAGGGGCAGCTGCACGACATGTTGCGCGACGGCATGGTGCGGACGTGTGAGGTCAGCCGGGAGGAGGAGGGCCGCGGCCTGGTCTGGTACTCCCTCCACCTCGGGCCGGTCACCCGCGCGGGGTTCATCACGGGGGCCATCCTCATCGCTCGCGACGTGAGCTCCAAGAGGCGGGCCGAGGCGCAGCTCATGCTCGCGGACCGAATGGTCGCCGTCGGCACGTTGGCAGCGGGCGTCGCCCACGAGGCCAACAGCCCGCTCGCCGCCATCATGGCGAACGTCCAGGTCGCGGTCGACTGGCTCTCTTCGCTCGACGAGCGCGTGGTCCCCGGCGTCGGCGCCACGATCGAGGCTCTGAAGGACGCGACCTCGGCGGCGGGCCGCCTCAAGCAGGTCGTGAGCGACCTGAAGGTCTTCTCCCATGCCGAGGACGAGCAGCGTGTCCTCGTCGACGTCGATCACCTCGTCGACTCGGTGCTGCGGGCGGCCGGCAACGCCATCCGCCATCGCGCCAAGCTCGTGAAGAAGCTCGGGGGCGTCTCGCCGGTCATGGCGAACGAGGCCCGCCTGGCGCAGGTCCTGCTCAGCCTCGTCATGAACGCGGTCGAGGCGCTCCCGGAGGGCAGGGCGGACAAAAACGAGATCCGCGTCGAGACCTGGGTGGGCGACGGCGGGCGCGTTCTCGTCGAGGTCCGCGACACGGGGCCCGGCATCGCCCCCGACGTGTTGTCGCGGATCTTCACGCCGTTTTTCACGACGAAGCAGGTCGGCGAGGGCGCGGGCCTCGGCCTCTCGCTCAGCCAACGGATCGTCTCTGCCCTCGGCGGGGAGATCTCTGTCGAGAGCGAGGTCGGCGTCGGCAGCCGGTTCCGCGTGTCGCTCCCGGCAGCGGAGCGGCCGGCGCGTGAGTCTCGAGGGCCAGCGGCTGCCGAGACCGGCCGGCGCGGGCGCGTCCTCGTCGTCGACGACGAGCCCATGATCGGGCGCGCGATGAAGCGCGCGCTCGGCGCAGAGCACGACATCGTGGCCGTCGCGCACGCGTCCGAGGCGCTGGGGATGCTGCGGGAAGGCGAGCGCTTCCACGTGGTCTTCTGCGACCTGATGATGCCGGACATGACCGGGATGGATTTCCACAGCGAGCTCGAGCGCCTCGCCCCGGATCTCGTGCCGAGCGTCATCTACCTCACGGGAGGCGCGTTCACGCCGCGAGCCCGCCAGTTCCTGGACGACGTGCCGAACGAGCGGATGGAGAAGCCCTTCGACATCAAGCAGGTCCGCGCCCTGGTCCGCGAGCGCGTCGGCAGCTGAGGCTTCCGGCCGGCCCGGCTTTGGGTTAGTCTTCGCTCGTGACTCTGGTCTGAGCTACGTGCCCAACGCGGGCGGCCAGGGTCGAAGGAGCACCCATGGGACTCTCTCGCCTTTGCTTCACCCTCGGTCCCATCTTCGCCCTCGCGGGCGCCGTCGCCTGCGGCGACGACACCTTCGTGAACGAAAATCCACCTTCGGTCGGGGGCTACGACCCGGGCAACACGACGGCCACGGGGTACGGCGCCGGCTACGGCCAAGGGCAGGGCGGCACGGGCGGCAGCGAGCCGCCCCCGCCGATGTGCGACGACGAATACAAGCTCTGCGCGGCCGAGCTCACCTACCCGGACATGGGTGAGCAGTCGGTCGAGCTGCGCGGGTCGTTCAAGGCGGACGGTTGGACGAACGGCGTGCCCATGGTGAAGGACGGCGCGACCTGGAAGGCGACGTTCGACGTCTCCTGGGCGACGGACTTCCAATACAAGTTCGTGCTCGACGGCACGAACTGGATCGCCGACCCCAACAACCCGAACCAGGTGGACGACGGCTTCGGCGGGAAAAACAGCGTCTTCTCCGGCATCACCTGCCCGGACGACTTCAAGTGCGCCCCCCCGATCCTCGGCTACGACTGGCGCGACGCGGTGCTCTACTTCGTGTTCGTCGATCGCTTCAACGACGGCAACCCGGCGAACAACGGCCCAGCCATAGGGGGCGTGCAGACGCCCGCCGCCTACCAAGGCGGAGACTTCGTCGGCGTGACCCAGAAGATCGAGTCCGGCTACTTCAACGATCTGGGCATCAACACGCTCTGGCTGAGCGTGCCCCTCGACAACGCGGACGTCGCTGGCGCTGGTGACGACGGCTTCAACTACAGCGCGTACCACGGATACTGGCCGACCAACCTGGACCAGACCGAGTCACGTCAAGGATCCATGGTGGAGCTCACGGCGCTCGTCGAAGCAGCGCACGCGCAGGGGCTCAAGGTCATCGTGGACTACGCGATGAACCACGTGCACTCGTCGTCGCCGGTCTACCAGCAGCACCAGGACTGGTTCTGGCCCAACCAGAACGGAGGCAACAACTGCGTCTGCGGGCAAGGGTGCTCGTGGGACGGCGCGGAGGGCAAGCGCTGCTGGTTCCGTGACTATTTGCCCGACTTCAACTTCACGAACGCCGCGGCGCGGCAGTTCTCGGTCGACAACGCGATCTGGTGGATCAACCAGACGGGTATCGACGGCTTCCGCCTCGACGCGGTGAAACACATCGAAGACGCCTGGCTGCTCGACCTGCGCAGCCGCGTGAAGGCCGAGATCGAGCCCACCACGCAGCAGCACTTCTACATGGTGGGCGAGACGTTTACGGGGGACAAAGGGACGATCGCCTACTACGTGAACCCGTCGACCATGCTCGACGGTCAGTTCGACTTCCCGCTGCGGCACGCCCTCGTCGGCTCCGTGCTCGCGAGGTCGGCGACGATGAACGATCTGAACGGCTTCCTCGCCGGCAATGACGGCTATTACGGGGCGGGCGTGATGAGCACGTTCATCGGCAACCACGACGTGCCGCGCTCGATTCACTTCGCGCAGGACCAGCCGATCTGGACGGACCCGTGGGCGGGCGGCAAGGAGAAGGCGTGGTCGGGGCAGCCCGGCCTCCCGAGCGGCATGAGCGCGTTCGAGCGCATGGCGACGGCGTTTGCGGTCATCTTCACGTTGCCCGGCGTCCCGCTCGTGTACTACGGCGACGAATACGGGATGCCCGGCGCAGGCGACCCGGACAACAGGCGCTTCATGCAGTGGAGCGGGTACTCGCAGGGGCAGCAGTTCCTGAGGGACCGCGTGGCCGCGCTCGCGTCGGTCCGCGCCGCTCACCCCGCGCTCCGGCGCGGCACGCGCGAGACCGTCCACGTCACGAACGACACGCTCGTCTACAAGATGCAGGACGGGACGGACGTGGTGTACGTCGCGGTGAACCGCAGCGACTCGCAGCAGCAGGTGGGCGGGCTGCCTGCCGGCGCGCTGACGGACGAGGTCGACGGGTCGAGCCACCAGGGCCCGAGCCCGCAGATCCCGGCCCGCACGGCGCGTGTCCTCGTCCCGAACTGACGAGCGGCCCCGCGCGCTCCTGCTACCATCGAGGCCGTGGTCCGCTGGGTCACGGCTTCGCTTCTCGTCGCAGGCGCCGCGCTGCTCGCCGGGGCGTGCGCCTCGCCGCCGAGGCGTGACTGCTTCGCTCGGGTGTGGGTGGCCGAGTCGGCGTCGGACATTCGCGTTCGCGGCAGCTGGGACGGCTGGCAGGTCGAGCACGTCCCCGAGCTGCAGGACGGCGGCGGGCGGCTGCTGCGCCTCGAGCTCCCCCCCGGTGAGCACCAGTACCTGCTCCAGCGTGGCGAGGAGCTCTTCGTCGACCCCGCGAACCCGCTCACGTCATTCCGGGAGGCGGACGGCGTCGAGGTCTCGTCGCTCTTCGTACCGGATTGCAGCAAGCCCTCGGTGGCCATCTGGTCGGTCGAGGCTGAGGCTGACGGGAATGTCAGGATAGAAGGCCAGTTCCTGGCCTCTTCCACCGAGGAGGCGCTCGAAGAGGAGCGGCTGGTCGCGGTCACCTCGACCGGCTCGCGGCTCCGGGTGGCGAAGGTCGATGAAGGGACAGGCGAGTTCACGCTGGTCGCGAGCGGGCTCTCGCGTGGCAAACACACGATCCGCGTCGACGCCGCCGACGCGGGCGGCGACGCGGCGGAGCCCGCTCGGGTCGCGCTGTTCGTCGATCCGGTCGCGCCGAGCTACGCGGACGGCATCCTCTACCAGATCATGATCGACCGCTTCCGTGGTGACGGCGGGGTCGCGCTCGAGGCGCCGGCGGCGCCGGGGGCTCGCGCCGGGGGGACGCTCGGTGGCGTGCTCGCCGAGCTCGAGGCGGGGACGTTCGACGAGCTCGGCGTCTCGGCGCTCTGGCTCTCGCCCGTCTACGTGAACCCCGTCGAGGCGCGGCTCGGAGCGGACGGCAACGAATACGAGGGCTATCACGGCTACTGGCCGCTCGAGAGCCGCCGGGTGGACGAGCGCATCGGCGGGGAGGCGGCGCTCACGGCGCTCGTCGAAGCGGCGCACGACCGCGGGATGCAGGTCATCCTCGATCTGGTGCCGAACCACGTCTACGAAGCCAACGCGATCTACCGAGAGAAGCAGGCGAGCGGGTGGTTCACCGAGCCTGGTTGCGTCTGCGGTACCGCGAGCTGCCCCTGGGGGGAGAACATCCAGACTTGTTGGTTCACCGACTACCTGCCGGACTTCCGCTGGCAGGCTACGGGGACGATGCCGCGCGCCGCCGAGGAGGCGCGCTTCTGGCTCGAGTCGTTCGACGTCGACGGCTTCCGCGTCGACGCGGTCCCCATGATGCCGCGCGCGGTCACCCGTCGCATCGCGCACGAGCTCCGCACCACCACCGACCCGCGCTCTTCGACGTTCCTGCTGGGTGAGGTCTTCACGGGGCCGGGCGAAGGCGCGCTCGCGCAGCTCGGGCAGTACCTCGGGCCGGCCACGCTCGACAGCGTGTTCGATTTCCCGCTCATGTGGGCGCTGCGGGGGGCAATCGCGACCGGCCAAGGCAGCTTCGCGGAGGTCGACGCCATCCTCGCGGCGGGCGACGAGGCCTTCGCCGGTTCGGGCGCGGTGATGGCGCACATGCTCGACAACCACGACGTCACCCGCTTCCTGTCGGAGGCGAACGGTGACGCATCGCAGAGCGGGTGGGGCCCCACGCCCGCCGAGCAGCCGACGAGCGACGAGCCGTATGCCAGGCTCTCGCTCGGTCTCGTCGCGCTGCTCACCCTCCCGGGGCTGCCAGTCTTCTACTACGGGGACGAGGTCGGGCTCGCAGGCGGTGGCGATCCGGACTCCCGGCGGGTGATGCCCGGAGAAGAGGCCTTGCTCGATCAGCAGCGCCGTGTGCGCGACGTCGCACGGCGCCTCGGGAAGCTCCGCCGGTGCTCCGCTGCCCTCCGGAGCGGTGGCCGGCAGACGCTCGTCGTCGAGCCGCGGATCTGGGCGTATTCGCGCGGGGAGGCGGACGAGGACGGTGTCGTCGTCGTCCTGCACGCCTCCATGGGGCCATCCGCCGCCCAGGTGTCCGGCGACCTCCTGCCCGCGGGGGGATTCGTCGACGTGTTGACCGGCGAGGCGATCGATCTCGGCCCCGGCGAGGTCCTCGAGGTGGCGCCGCTCTCCGCCCGGGTGCTCGTCCCCGCCGGCTCACCCTGCCTCTGATCACGGTTTGTGCGTCGCGCCCGCACCCGCACTTTGGTAAACGCCTCTCTCCAAGGATGACCGAGCCGGACGTCGTCAAGTCGCTGGAGGCGCTGGGCTTCAACCTCAACGAGGGTCGGGCTTACGCGTCTCTGCTCGCGCGCGGCGCGTCCACCGGGTACGAGGTCGCCCAACACGCTGGCATCCCGCGCTCGGCTGTCTACTCCGTGCTGCGGAAGCTCGTCGCTCAGGGTGCGGCGCGGCGCACGGCGGGGCCACCCGAGCGCTTCAGCGCCACCCCCCCGCAGGTGGTGTTGTCCCAGCTGAAGAAGCGGTTCGACGCCTCGGCCGACGGCTTGCGGGAGGCCGTGGCTCGCCTCGAGGTCGCCTCCAACGTTCCCGACGTGTACGGCGTCGAAGGCTACGAGCGCATCCTCGAAGAGGCGACGGCCCTCGTCCAAGGCGCCAAGAAGACCCTCGTGCTCAGCGGATGGCCCCGCGAGATCGAGCGCCTGGCCTCGGAGATCGCGCGCGCCGAGGGCCGCGGCGTCTTCGTCGTCGTCTTCTCGCACGGCGCCCTTCCGGATTCGGTCGTCGGGACGCGCTTCTCCTACGGTGTGAGTGAGAAGGACCTGGAGTCGTTCTGGCAACACCGGCTCGTCGTCGTCGCGGACGACACCCGGTGCCTGCTCGGCGCCACCGCCCGCCATCCCGGCGACCGGGCGGTCGTGAGCTCCACGGCCGCGATCGCGGAGATCGCGGTCAGCCAGGTCTCCCTCGACGTGACGCTCCTCGCGCAGCGGCACGATCGGGACGTGGGCGGCGTCCTCGCCAAGATGCTCGGCGACAGGGTGGGACGGCTCGACAGCCTCCTCTCCGGGCCCGCTCAGGCCGAGGTCGGGCGGACCGTCTCCAGCGGGAAATCCGCAAGCAAGTCCAAGCCCCCTCGCGCTCGGCGCGGGACGACGGGCCGGTCGAGCTGAGCCTCCGGGGCCCCCCTTGGGGGGCCTTTCGGGCTGGGCGCAGCAGCTCTGTGACGGGGAACGTCAGCGGAGCGATTGCCGTAAGAGTGAGCGATCCTGGAGGACCCCTCATGCGCGCTCTGCGTTTCCTTGCTTCCGTCGTGCTCCCCACGCTTGCCATCGCCGCGACTGGTCAGGGCTGCATCATCTCGGACTGCGACAACGGTCAGGACAACTGCGTCCAGTTCAAGCCTGCGACGAAGTACACGCTCGACCCGGAGACCAAGTCGGCGGCGTGGACCTCCGGCAAGGCGATCCGGATCGTCAGCGCGAACGGGGTGGTCAACGTCTCCCAGGGCAGCTCGGCCGAGGTCGAAGCGACCTTCTCTGCGTTCACCCTCAACGAGGAGGACAAAGAGGACGAGGCGCGTCGCGAGATGACAAACAACCTCGACGTGACCGTGACCGACGAAGGAAGCCAGATCGTGGTGGAGGTCACGACCTCGTCGGAGGCCAACGGGACCACCGGCGCCGACATCGACGTCAGGCTCCCGTCGGGGTTCGATGCCGACTTCGAGGTCGTGCAGGACAACGGGTCGGTCGACGTGGACCTCGCCGGCAGCGCGCCCACCTCCACGCGGGTCGTGAACGACGGCGCAGGCAGCATCTCGGTCAGCGGCTCGCGGGGCACACTCGAGATCACCGCGAGCACGGGCGACGTGGACCTCAGCGTGGCCGAGTGGCCGACCGCGAACGGCTCGGTCTACACGGACAACGGGGATATCAACATCAGGGTGCCGAGCGAATCGAACGGGACCATCTCCCTGACGGCCGAGGGCGAGCTGACGGAGAACGGCGTGCCGACCTCCTGGACCGCCACCGCCGACGGCTACACGATGGGCACGGGCGTGGGCGGAGCGGTCGACGTGACGACCGACTTCGGTGATATCGTGCTCACCGTCGAGTGAGCGAATCCGAACTCCACCGCGCCGCGGTCTACCTCGAGCTGGGCCTCGGCGTGGTCACCATCCTCGCCGTCTCGTTCATCGTCGCTCCGTACGGGCGGCACACGCGCCCTGGCTTCGGGCCGGCCATTCCTCAGCGCCTCGCCTGGGTGCTGATGGAGTTGCCGGCCGTCGTCGTCTGGCTCGCCATCTACGCCCTGGGCCAGAACGCCTGGCAGGCCGCGCCCCTCGCGATGATGGCGCTCTGGCAGCTCCACTACGTGCAGCGGACGTTTTTGTTTCCGCTCCGGATCAGCGCCAAAGGCAAGACGACGCCGCTCTTCGTCGTCCTCTCCGCGATCGGGTTCAACCTTCTCAACGCGTACGTCAATGCGCGTTGGGTGTCCCACTTCGGCGTCTACTCCACGAGCTGGCTCGCGGACCCGCGGTTCGTTGTGGGAGCGGCTCTTCTTCTCGCGGGCTTCGCCCTGAACGTCCACGCAGACGGCGTCCTCGCGAGGCTCCGCGCTCCGGGTGAGACGGGGTACAAGATCCCGCGGGGGGGCCTCTTCGAGCTGGTTTCCTGCCCCAACTACTTCGCGGAGATCCTGGAGTGGTGTGGCTGGGCGCTCCTGACTTGGTCGCTCGCAGGGCTCTCGTTCGCCGTCTACACCGTGGCCAACCTCGCGCCTCGCGCGATCACGCACCACCGGTGGTACCGCGAGAAGTTCGCTGACTACCCGCCGGAGCGGCGCGCGCTCGTGCCCTTCGTCCTCTGAGGCTCGAAGCCGCCGCTCAGGGCGCGAAGACACGCTGCGGCGCGCCGACACCCTTGAGCTCGAACGTGCCGAGGTCACGGAAATAAACGCGGAGCTTCGCGAGCTCTGCAAACGCCTCGCTGACGACGACGTCAGTCTTCAGCTGCCCGGTCAGGCCCTCGAGGCGCGCGGCGAGGTTCACGGCCGGACCGATACACGTGAAGTCGAGCCGACCGGCACCGCCGATGTTGCCGTAGGCCACCTCGCCCACGTGCAGCGCGAGCCCGAAGCGGACCGCCGGCTGGCCGCGCCCTGCCCGCTTCGTATTCAGAGCCTCGAGCGCGGCGAGCGCCTCCTTCGCTGCGTCGAGCGCAGCGGCGCAGCGCTCCGAGGCGTCCGAGTCGCCGGGCTGGAGCGGGAGGATGGCGAGCATCCCGTCGCCCATGAACTTCAGGACCTCTCCTCCGCGTTGTTCGATCGCCGGCACCTGGCAGTCGAACACCTCGTTCAACGTGACGATGAGCTCGCCCGGCGTGACCTGAGCCGCCAGGGACGTGAAGCCTCGAAGGTCCGAGAACCAGATCACGGCTCGGATGGGCTCGATGTCCCCGCGTTGGATCTGGCCCGCGAGGATTCGTTCCCCCGCGGCGCGCCCCACGTAGGTGCTCAGGAGGTTCGCCGCGGTCCGCGAGAGGGCGAGGATCTCCGCGATACGACTGAGGGGCGGCACGACGCGTCGCATGGCGGCGATCTGCCCATCGGTGAAGCCCCCGGGCACCTTGGTCGCAAAGGCGACCGCATGCACCTGCCCCGACAAGAAGTGGAACGGCGCCGCGACGAGCTCGGTGAAGCCTCGCTCGGCGAGCTGCCCGAGCACGGCGCGCTCCGCCTCCGGGAGCGCCTCGCAGAGGCGCCGCCGAACCCACTCGCCGGTCCGGAACACCCGGCCGACCGGGCCGGCCTGGAACTCGGCCGAGTGCAGGTACGCGTAGGAGTTCTCTCGGACCTCCACCGCCGACCCGGGCTCCCAGACGAAGCTTCGGCCCACGATGTGCGGGTGGAGCGTCCGCACGAAGGCCTCGGCGTGTTCGATGGGGATCCCGGCTTGCCGTAGGCGAGTCGTGACACCCTCGAGCACATCCGGGGAGCGCGGGGCCCCGGGCGCCCCGTTCACGAGCCACTCGACGACCGACTCGACCTTGGATTCGTCCACGAGGCGGGAAAGTGTAGCTCGCGCGCGGGCGCCCCATGGCACCCCAAAATCCGCCTTGCGTGACTCTGTCTAGAGACACGAGCGCGGGGCCAATGGTAGGTTCGCATACAGGAGGCAGGCAGTGCGACACCCCGGCGTCATGAAGGTCGCTCTTACCCTCGGGCTGGTCGCGTGTGCCGACGGCACGACGCTCGACGACGGCGGCGGCGGCACGGCCGCGACGGGGACCTGGAGCGGGAGCGGCGGCGGCACGACGACGGCGACCACGTCGGGCGCCGGAGCCGGCGGTGCGGGCAACACCACGACCACCTCGAGCAGCGGTGGTGGGGGAGGGCAAGGCGGCTCGACGACCAGCACGACGACCAGCGCGGGCGGATCCGGCTCGGGGGGCGGGGACGTCACGCCGCCGACGGTTGTCGACGTGACGCCGGGCGACGGGACAATGGCAGTCCTGTCATCGTCCAAGGTGTCGGTCACGTTCTCGGAGCCGATGGCCCCGGCGTCGGTGACCGCTTCGGCCAACGCGAGCTGCTCGGGCAGCATCCAGCTCTCGAAGGACGACTTCCTCAGCTGCGTGCCGATCGTCGGCGGCGCGGTCACGGAGGACGACCTGACCTTCACGCTCACCCCGAACGCCGCGCTCGCCAGCCTCGGCGCCTACAAGGTCCGCGTGACGACCGGCGCGACGGACGCGGCGGGCAACGGCCTCGCGCAGGCGTTCGAGTCGAACGGATTTTCCACGGCGTTCCGCCACACGGTCGTGATGGACGGCGTGAATGACTTCTTCCCCATGTCCGACGCGTTTGCGACGTCCACGGCCGGCAACCAGCTCTACGTCACACACGACGAGACCGACCTCTTCGTCGGGCTCTCCAGCCCCGACATCGCGCCCGGCTCGGCCGGCAACAAGTTCGTCTATTTCCTCTTCTCGGTCGACGGCGCCCTCGCGTCGGGCAACACGTTGTCGAGCGACGGAAAAGCCAAGTTCGGCGCCGGGAAGGCGATGACCTATCACTACAAAGAGCGCATCGCCGGCGGGACGTACAAGGAGTACCGGGTCGGCGACGGATTCGGTTGGACGGCGGATTGGGGGACGCAGAACAAGTCGTCGTTCGTCGCGACCGGCTTCCTGGAGGCGCAGATCGCGCTCTCCGAGCTCGGCGCGAGCCCGTCGACGGTGAGCGTGACCGCATTCACGATCGACTACGCAGGCGACGCCGGGAGCGGGTGGCTCTACAACATGTTCACCGGGGCGACAGACGGCAGCGGTGCAGCGCCGCGCGACCTCGTGAAATACGTTGGGCTCACGCTCCCCGCTTCGGCGACCCCGAACGACGCCACGCACCTGAAGTCGTTCTGAGCCGCCGCGGACCGGCGCTCACTGCGACGTGACGCCGTTCGGCTTGATGAGCGCGCCGCCGACGCTGATGCGCACGTAGGTGAAGTCGACCTCGGCCACGATCTTGTCGAGCTCCCCTCCGGGGATGAGATCCAGGAGGACGGGGCAGGCGGTGAGGTTGATGCCGACCAGACCCACGTATTTGCCGGTGAGGCCGAAGTTGAGGGCCAGGTTGTCCTTCTTGTTCACGCCGAGCGTCAGCTCCATGTGCATGCCGGCCCACACCTCGAGGTGGAGCCCGTTCATCGTCTCGTCCTTCGTGCCGTTCACGAGGCCGATGTTCGGGCCGAGGCACACCTTGATCTCGGTCGAGTCCGTCACGAAGTTCTCGGGCTTCAGCGTCCCGAGCCAGTTCCCGTTCACGGTCAGGTTGTAGTTGCCCTTCACCTTGACCGTGCGCGTCCCCTTCACGTCGTAGGTCTGTCCGCCGGTGATCGTCCGCGTGTAGTTGCCCTTGATCTCGAGCTTGCTCGGGTCGCGCACGATGCGCTCGGCGCCGGCGCAGAAGCAGTCGGTCACGTCCCCCTGCACCTCGATCTTCATGCCCGCCTTGTGTTTGTACTCGGCGGCCATCTGCACGCGGTAGCTGGTGTCGCTCTCGTAGACCTTCTTGGTGAGGAGGCTGACGTTCAGATCGTACTCGGAGAAATGGTCGATCTTCGTCGAGCCGACGACGTGGTGCCACTGCGTATCGTGGAAGTCCTCCACCGCGGGCCCGACGTTGTCGAAGTCGTACGTCGCGAGGAAGCTCTGGTTCGTCTTGCCCTTCACGATCTCCTGGAGCTTGCCGAACGCGTGCACGTTCAGGTCGCCGCCGGTGTGCACACGGCCGCTGCCGTCGTCGGTTCGCAGGTCCGTGCTGAAGGGGCCGAGCTTCATGGCTCCCGGGCCCTCCGGAGGGACGGGTGGTGCGGCGTTGCTGGTGTACGCGCGACCGCCTTCGGCGCGGCCTTGGCCGAGGTAGAGCCCCGCCTTCTTCTGGGGCGTGAAGAGGTTCGCCCACTCCGCGCCGGCGGTGTCGTCGATCGTGAGATAGGAGGCCGACCCGGTCCGGAGGACGTTCTGCGGCGCGTTGCTCGACGCGACGTTGCTCGGCGTCACCGCGTTCGGCAGGGCGCCGATGATGACAGGTCGGTCAGGGTCGCCGTCGAGGAACCCGCAGACGACCTCGGTGCCTTTGCGGAGGGGCATGTGCCAGCCCTCCGTCCCGCCGCCGTGGGGCTGGAGCATCCGCACCCGGGTCGAGGACTTGCCCGCCTTCCGTGCCCCTTCGTCGAAGTGGAAGAGCACGAGATAACGACCGTCGTCGTCGATCTGCGCGTAGGGGCTGGGCCCGGGGCCGTCGATCGTGGCGTTTTCGAAGCCGTCGATGCGGGGCCACGGGGTCTCCTCGGCCGCGCGGAACGGCACGTCGATGGGTTGGATCCTCGCCTCGACCCGGTAGCTCTGTGGAGTGCTCGTGATGGTCCGCGGGAGCAACGCGCCCCACGCACCGAGATCGCCGGGGCTTCGTCCGACACGCGTGGAAGCGACGACCAGGTGGGCGACGTTGAGCGCGCCGCGCGGGTGCTGGGAGATCTCGACGCGGTACCCCGGCGCGACATGGTGCGCGAAGCCCTCCACGCTCGCGACGTTTACGCCGGCGCGCAGCGCCTCCGCCCGGACCCGGGCGACTCGAGCGACCATGCCGGCGTCGAAGGCGCGCACGCCGTAGTCGGACCGTTCGCCGAGGCCGCTCGTGGACGCGGCTTCGGTCTTCGAGAGCGCGACCGAGGGGCGACCGTAGTCGTAATCGCGCACGCGCACGTTCGCCGGCGCGAGCGCGGTCTGGTTCCGTACGCGGTAGAAGTGCGCGCCCGCGGAGCTGTCGGTGCCGTCGCCCGGGCGGTACGGGACAGGAGCGGTGAGGACGGACGGGTGGGACGCCGCGTTGTCCGTGATCACGAGCGAGCCCGAGCCGTCGCTGAAATCGAAGAAATAATACCAGCCGAGGCGCGCCGCCCAGCGGTGGAAGAAGTCGAGCGAGCTCTCTTCGTATTGGCAGACGTGCTCCTCCACCGGAACGCTGGCCACCTCGAACCGGAAGGCGTCGATCCCCACCTCCGCGAAGAGGTCGGTGGCGATCTCCTCGAGCGTGCGGTTCGTGAAGATGCGGCTCGTGCGGACGAACCCGAGCTGCCAGAGCTTGGGCCTGATCGTCGCGCGATAGAGGGCGATGCCCTCCCCTTGGCGGAGGAGCGCCAGCTCTCCCAGGATCCCTTCGACGATCTCGGGCGCCCCGCCCGTCTCGTCGATCGTCAGCGTGGCGCTGGCGAGGAGCGGGTCGTCGAGATCGAGCTCACCGAGCCCCTGCAACGTGAAGTAGACGTCCGCCCGGAAGGGCTGCGAGAGGCGCCCCTCCACCTCGAAGCCGAGGACGTTCGTCTCGAAGGGGATCGCGCTGGAGCTGAAGGAGTAGCGTGCCACATCGACCTCTTTTCAGACGAAGATCCGGAACAGGTGGTTGGCGAGCCGCGCGGCTCCCGTCTTGAGCTGGCTCGCCAGCACGTGCACGGAGACAGCCGTCTTCTTGAAGTCCAAGAAGGCGTTTTTTGCCGCCAGCCCGTCGAAGCCCAGATCGATGCTCTGGCCGAGGAACACCTTCATGAGCGCCAGCTCCACCTGGGCGCCGCTCACCGCGAGGTTCACGCCGTGGACCGTCTCGTCGTGTGTCCCGTTCCAGATCTCGACGTGGAGAGGGAAGGTGAAGTCGATCTTCGTGGACTGGAAGACGCTCGTCCCGCCGGTCTCCCATTGGTAGTTCTTCAGATCGTTGTAGGTCAGAAACTGGGTCTTGAACTGGCGGACCTTGCGGTGGCCGTCGACGGTGTGGTTGTAGGGCCCGTTGATGGTCTCGGTGAAGTTGCCCTTCACCTCGAGGTAGTCGGTCCCGTCGATGGTGACGGTCTCGCCCCCGGTGATCGTGTCGGTGGCGTCGCCGTCCACCACCTGGTTGAACCCCTTGAGGTGGCGAGACTTCCGCAGCGCGCCGCTGACGGTGCAGTCCACCGTCGCTTCGTAGACCTCCTTCGTGTGGCCCTTCACCGTCACGTCGATCTCGTTGCGGTAGAAGTCCGTGGCGCTGAGGTGCACGAGGAAGTCGTACTCGTGTTTCAGCCTGATCGTCGTGTTCCCCTCGACGCCGTAGGTGAGCGTCGCGTGGTAGTCCTCGTCGACCGAGGCGATGACGTCGTAGTCGAGCGACTGCTCGTTTGTGATGTTCGTGTGGCCCTTGGCGATGCGCTGCATCGACGCGTCGACCTTCAGGTTGAAGTCGCCGCCGGAGTGGAGCTGGCCGTGGCCCTTGTCGGTCCGAAGGTCGAAGCTGAAAGGGCCGAGCGACTGCCCGCCCGGGCCTTCGGGCGGGACGTCGGGGGCGGCGTTGCTCGTGAGCGAGCGGCCTCCCGCGCCTCGGCCGACGCCGAGGTAGAGCCCCGACTGCTCCTTGGGCGAGAAGAGGTTGATGAACTCCGCGCCTGCCTGGTCTTCGATCGTCAGGTAGCTCTCGCTCCCGGTCTGGATGATGTTCTGCGAGGCGTTGGCGGCCTTCACGAGGCTCGGCTTCTCCGCGTTGGGGACGGCGCCGACGATGACTGGCCTGTCAGGGTCGCCGCCGAGGAAGGCGCAGAGCACCTCCGTGCCCTTGCGGAGCGGGAAATGGTGACCCTCGACGCCCCCGCCGTGTGGCTGCGCCATGCGCACCCAGGTGGAAGCCTTGCCGTCTTTGCCGCGGCCCTCGTCGAAGCCGAACTTCACCGCGTAGCGGCCTTCGTCGTCGATGAGGGCGTAGGGGCTCGACCCGGCGCCGTCCACGATGGCGTTCTGGTAGCCGTCCACCGTGGGCCATGGGGTCCGAAGGGCAGGACGAAACGGGACATCCGCGCGAGAGGAGACGACCTCCACGCGGTACGTGTCGCGGTGGCCCAGCTCCAGCTCCGGGATCCCGACCTGCACCGACTCTTGCCCGAAATGACGGGCCTCGAGGATGAGGTACTCGGTGTTCCAATCCGGCAGCGGGTGCTCCGAGAGCTCGAACGTGAAGCCCGTCTGCACGTGGGTCGCGGCGCCGCGTGAGGTGAACCGCTTCGCCTCCGACTTGAAGAGCTCCGCGCGAGCCGCCGCGAGCCGGTCGATCTCACCCGACGTGAACGCGCGCTGGCCGTAGGCCACCACACGCCCGCCGCGATCCCCGACGTTTGCCTTGCCCTCCAGCGGCTGCGACGGCTTCAGGTAGTCGTAGTCGCGCAGGACGACCCCGGCGGGACGCGCCCGCCGCGTGCCGGAGAAGTGCGCAAACGCCTCGGCGGCGTAGGACTCCTCGCGTGCTTGAGGGCGGTACCGGACGGCCTCCGTCCGGAGCGAGGGCCACGACTTCGCATCGGTGATGACGAGCTTGTCCGTGCCGCCGCGGTGATCGAAGAAATACGCCCAGCCTTCGCGCTCCAGCCAGCGGTGGAAGAAGTCGAGATCGGTCTCCTTGTACTGGCAGACGTGCGCCTCGGGGGGGCCGCCAGCGACCACGAACTCGAAGTCCGTCCCTTCCTCGAGGCCGTACTCCGTGAGGACGGAGCCGAGGATCTCCTGGATGGTGGCATTGGTGAACACGCGCGAGTGTGTGCCGAGCGAGAGCAGCTGGAGCTGCGGCACGAGGCGGAGCAAGAAGACGGAGCTCCCCGAGACGCTCCGGACGAGCTCCACGTAGGAGATGACGCCGTGGTAGACGTGTGGCGCGGCGGCCGGGCTCCGCCCTCGGCTCGGCGGGAGGAGATCGAGCGTGGCCTTGGACTGCAGCCAGTCCTCGGTGTCGTAGAGCTCGCCGTTCGGCGCGTTCACGTAGACGTCGAACGCAAACGGAGTCGAGATCGCCTCGCGGCCGAGGAAGGCGACCGCGCGGCTGCCGGGCGGGAGGAAGGGGGCTCGAAGCTCGAAGGTGCTCATGCTCGTCTCAGGGGCTGAGGGCCAACACGGTCACCTGGCTCGGCACGAGCCGGAGCCCAGGGCAGTTCCAGTTGTTCTGCAGACCGAAGCTCGTCATTCGCGTGAGCGGGGCGCCGCCGACGACGATCGTGAACGCGGCGGTCAGGCGGCGAGCGGTCATCATCACCGTCCCGGTGGTGACGCCGACCACGCCGGGGAGGTCGCCGAAGCTGCAGACCGTGGTCGAGAACATGTTGTGCGCCGGGGCGAAGAACATGAAGACGTTGTAAGCCGCGGGGACGGCGAGGGGCCCGAGCGCGAAGTTCGGGTACGGGATCGGGACCATGAGGGGCGGCGTGAGGCACACGTCGGGGAACCCGATATCGATCCCGAACATCTGTGTGTTGGCGAACATGTGTCCTCGTCGTCAGCCCAGGTGGATGTTCTTCGCGTCGACCTTGGCGATGCCTTCGGCCGTCACGACGGTGTTCTCGGCGTGCATCCGCATGCTCTTCTTCGCGACGTAGTCGACGCACTTGGCGCGGAGCTGATCGAGCTCGGTCAGGATCCGCAGCGCCTGACGCGCCCGGGTGGTGACCCGGTCCGCGAAGAGCTCGGCGCCTTCGACCGAGAGCTTGACCGCCTCGAACAGGACCTGCGCCGTTCGTCCGCTCGCCTCGATCGTCTCGAACCGGACGTCGGCCTCGGCGGCCTGGGCGACGAGGCGCGGCGAGACCACCTCGACGGGGCCGCCGCTCGTCACCGCAGCGCCGTCTTTCGTGACGACGTCGAGCTTGCCGCTCGGCAGGTGGATGGCGAGGTCGCCGTCGGTCGAGAGCGTCGTCGCGCGGGGGTGCTCGCGCTCCAGCACCGAGAGGACGTGCCAGGCGCCTCTGCCGTCGGTCGACGCGAGCACGGTGTCGCCGGGCGCCGGCTCGACCAGGCAAGAGACGGCCCTGATGGCGCCGTACCGCTGGCCGTCCGCCTCGATATCGAAGGCCGTCGCGACCGGCGCTCCCTCGACCCGGTCCGCGGTGACGCCGCGTTTCTCCACCACGCGCGCGTACGCGACGCGAGCCCCCGCCGCGCCAGCCGCGCCGGCACCCCCCCGCGGTAGCGGCGCCGCGTCGACCGCGTCGACCGGGGCGGGAGGGGAGGAATCCATCACGATATCGTTGCTGACGCGGAGGGACATCGGCTTCTCTTCGCTGCGGCTAGTGGCGGCTCTCGTGTCGTTCGGCCTTGGCGAGCGCGGGGTCGTTCTCGATGGTGCCGGCCTTCGAGCTGAACTGCGTGCCGTCTTGTTTGGTCCCGTGGAGGTGGACCCGGACCTGTTTTGCGCCGCGGAAGTCGGCGGCGGTGAGGTCCGCCCCCGTGAAGTCGGCGTAGGTGAGGTCCGTGTCCTTGAGCGACGTGCCGATGCACTTGGCGCGATGCCAGGCGCTCATCCCGAGCTTGGCGCCCGTGAAGTCCGCGCGGACCGGCTCGCTGTCGTTGAATACACACTGCGTGAGATCCGCGTCGCGGAAGGAAGCCTCGTGGAGCTTCGCCTCGACGAAGAGGACCTGCTTCGCGCTCGCCTTGTCGAGCTTGGCCTTGTTGAGGTTCGAGCCCTTGAAGTTCGAGTTGTCGAGCGTCGCGGCGGTGAAGTCGCAGCCCTCGAGGGCCGCGTCCATCAGCTGCATCTTGATGAGCTGGAGCCCAGCGAAGCTCTTCCCGGTGAAGTCGATGTCGATGAGGACGGCCTTGTCGATCGCGATGCCCGCGATGGACGCGGTGCGCAGATCCGCCTTCACGATCTGCAAGGCGCCGAAGGTGGAGTGATCGAGCTTGGCCTCCGCGAGGACGCAGTTGATGAAGTTCGCGCGCTCGGCCTTGGTGTGTGAGATGTCGATGCCCTTCGCCTTGGCGTCGAGGAAGGTCGTCTGGTAGATGCGCGCGCCGCGCAACACGGTCCCCTCGAGCACGCAGCTCGTGAAGACCGTGAGCGTCAGGTCCGCCCCCGCGAGGGATGCTCGGCTGAGATCACACTCGTTGAAGGTGGCGTGCCGGACGGCCGCTTCGTCGAGCTTCGCGCCGACGAGGTCACACTTGATGAACACGGCCTCCTTCAGCACGGCCGCCGTGAGATCGGCGCCGCGGAGGTTGGCGCCTTCGATGATGGCTCCTCCGAGGTCGATCCCGCGGAGATCTCGCTCCGCGAGGTAGGGCTTGAGGAGGGGCTCGCCGTGTTTGACGGCCTCGATGATCTCGGAATTGTCCATCAGCCGAACAGCCTCCGTTTCGACGGGTCGGGCACGGTGCGGACCTCGGCGATGTAAGCGTCGCCGAAGCGTGTCTGGTCGTCGCCGACCGTCCGGCCGAAGTCCGACCGGAACAGGTTGGCGCCGCGAAGGTCGGCGCCGCCGACGCGCGCCTTCTGCAAGCAGGCGTTCATGAGGTTGGCCGAGCGGAGGTCCGCGCCGAGGAGCTTCGTCTTCACGAAGAGAGACGTCTTGCCCACGAGCTTGCGCATCTTCGCGCGGCTGAGGTCTGCGTCGGAGAAGTCACACCCCGAGGCGTCCACCTCCGTCAGGTCGGCCTCGACCATGCTGCACCCGCGGAACAGGGTCTGGCCGAGCGTCGCGCCGCGGAAGTCGGAGCCGTCGAGCGCGACCGCGAGGACGAAGCGGGTGTTCCGGAGGTCGGCGTGCGCGAACGAAGCGCCGCGCGCGGACCCTTCCGCGAACGTGGTCTTCGCGAGCTTCGCACCCGCGAAGGACGCCTCGTCCAGGTTGCACGTCATGAAGACGGCGTCTCGCAGATCGGCGCCCTCGAGGACGGCGCCCGAGAGCTTCGTGCCGCTGAAGAGGAGGCCTTTGCCCTTCAGGTTCCGGAGGCTGGTCCCGGAGAGGTCGGCGTCGTTGACCATCGTCTGCGTGAGGGTCGCGTCGTCCAGGTTGGCGCCTGCGAGGTCGGCCTGGATCAAGGTCGCCTTGTCGAGGCTGGCGCCCGTGAAGACGGCGCCGTGTGCGCGCGCGCCGCCCAGGTTCGCGTCGTCCAGCTTGGCGCCCGCGAGCACGGTCTTCTCGAGGCTGGCGCGGGAGAGCACGGCCCCGGTGAGGTCCGCGCCGCTCAGGTCGACCTCGTCGAGGATGGCGTGCTCGAGCAGCGCGCCGCAGAGCTTCGCGCCGCGCAGGTCCAGACCCCGGAGGTCGGCGCCGGTGAGGTCGAGCGAGCCGACGTTTGTGCCCCTCGACAGCGCTTCCTGGAGCGCGTTGCGCCTCTCGGCGCGGAGGTCGGGGCCCAGCGCGTCAGGCTCGATCGGATCGAAGAGGTGCGCGCCGAAGCGATACCCGGTGAGCATGCGCGCCTCGACCTCGCGCAGGCTCCGCTCGAACTCCTTGTCGGCGAGCTGCGCCTCGAGCGTGGTCGCGCTGCCTCCGGCGTTCTTGATCAAGATCGCCGTCTCGCGCATGCGCTCGAGCATCTTGTCGGCGAAGCAGTCGGGCGGGCCGGTCTTGCGCCGGCTCTCGGCCTTCATCTTGTCGTAGTCGACGCCGACCTTCTTCAGCTTCTCGCGCGCGTCGTCCTCCGCTTGTCTGCGGCGCTCTTCTGCGTCTTTTTTGCTCTTCTCGGCCTCGGAGAGCTTCCGCGCGACGTAAGGCCCCAGGGCCTCGAAGGTGTCGGGCGGGCGATCGGCGCGGGACCTCTGCACCTCTTCGATCTTGCTGTCGACCGCCGTCGCGTCGCCGCCTTCCGCGACGACCTTGGCCCGCATCTCCGCGAGCTGACGATCGACGCGGCGATCGGCGTTGAGCAACAAGAGCCCCTCCGGCTCGTAGTTCTTCGCCTCGTCTCCGAAGGCCTCCTCCAGCGCCTTCTTTGCCTCGATGGGCCAGGGCGGGAGCAGCTCGTGATCGGAGAGGAGCGCTTCGGCGCCTTTTTCGGGGTCGAGGCGCGCGCGGAGGGCTTCGCGGTAGTGCTCGCGGCTCTTCGGCGCGCCGGCCTCTTCGAGCGCGACCATCGTCGTGTGGACGTCGTCCGCGTCGTCCTCGGTGACGGGGACCGCAGCCCGGAACAGAAGCGCGATGGCGCCGTCGGTCGGGAAGGCAAAGAGCGTGTCGAGCCGGCCGGTGTGCTCCTCGAAATCGAGCGTGTCCTCTCGGCCCTTGCGGAGCACGATGAACTTGGCGACGAGCGGCGGAAGCGAGAGCTCCACCACACGCGCGTGGGGGCTCATCCCCTCGATGCGGACGTGTTCGTTGCCTTCGAAGAACCCCTGGATGCGCTGGTCTTCCGGGGCGGCGTTGTGGTGCTCCCAGTGGAAGTCCTCGGGGGGGCCCGGGTACCGCGTCGAGAGCCATTTCTGATCGTAGGTCCCCACGTGTTTCATTCGCGCGGGGTGGGTCATGTCGATCGGGCCGAAGCCCGCGGGGGCCGGCTTGTCGTTCGGGCTCTTGATGAGCCGATCGGGGGCCTCGACGTTGGGCAGCCGGTGCACCTTCTTCCCGTCTTCGATCGTGGGGCGGAGCCCGCGCCCGTGTGGGTTCTCGACCATTCCCTCGCCGCCGAACGCCCGCGCCGCCGAGACGGGCATGCGCGAGAAGGGCTCGGGCTGCGTCATGCCGCTCGTCTCCCACCTGCGATCGCCGAAGACGTAGAGCTGTTTGTCGACGAGGACCTTCCCGTTGCGGAGCAGGGAGAGGCGCACCGGCGTGCCGGGAATCTTGTCGGCGCCGACCGCACACGCGTCGCCCGCGACGAGGATCTCGGCGCGCGTCTTCGTCATCGCCGCGTCGAACGGCACCTCGCCGAGGCGATCGCCTGCGGCCTTCCAGAGCGCGACCTCGTGCCGGAGGCTCTTGGGGGTGTCGAAGGGGACGAAGGCGATGGCGGTGAGCGCGACGAAGAACTTGTGATCGACCTCGAAGGGGCGATTCAGAAACGACACGGTCTGCGGCTTGAGGGTCTTCATCGGGCTCCGCTCACATCAGCTTGAAGCCCTTCGTCGTCAGCGTGAAGAGCCCCAGCTGGACCTGCCCAGGATCGAGCTCGGTCGCTTGGCCTTCGACCACGATGGCTGCGGCGCCGAACGAGAAGTCCATCCCTACGAGCTCGGCCTTGATGTGCGTGTAGCTGATGTTCGCCGAGACGCCGGTCTCGAAGACGAGCGGGAAGAAGATGCTGCCGAGCAGGCCCGCCGTGACCTCGATGTGCGAGAACGACCAGGCCTCTTTGTGGGTGCCGCTGACGACGTCGAGCTTTCCGAGCAGCGACGCCTCGATGACCATGCCCTTCTTCTCTTCGACCTCGGGGCCGGCGAGCGTGTTCACGTTCGGCGCGTTGTGGACGATGTTCACGTTCCCGCCGATCTCGATGTCGAGGCTCTCCGTCACGTGCTCGGTCTTGCCGCCCGTGACCGTCTGGATCATGTCGCCGTGGACGATGAGCTCGTTCTTCGGCGAGAGGTCGACCTTGTAACCGTTTGTGATCGTCCGCTGCTGGTTCGAGAAGTAGTGGTAGTCCGTCAGGCCGTCGGTGATCTCGCGGTCGCAGCCGGTGAGGAAGGTGAAGATCGCCGGGCCGACCGTGTGTTTGTCGAAGACGGCGTCGTATTTCTCGAGCGCGGCGAAGTGCACGGTGAAGTCCCGTGTGTCGTCGTGTCGAGCCGTGACCTTGAGCGCGACCGACTTCTCGAGCGTCTGGTGGTAGTACTCGTCCGCCTCGCCGACCACGTCATGGTCGAGCGCGCCGAACATCGTGACGTTCACGTCGCTCCCTGCGATTCGTTGGAGCTGCCCGTGCGCGTGGATGTCGAGGCTCTGCCCGGTGTAGAGCTGCGCGTGTCCCGTGTCGGTGCGCAGGTCGAACGAAAACGGTCCCAGCTTGAGCCCGCCAGGACCGGCGGGCGGGACCGCCGGCGCCGCGTTCGAGGTCAGCGCGCGTCCGCCTTCGCCGCGACCGACGCCGAGGTAGAGCCCGGACCGCTCCTTCGGCGTGAAGACGTTGATGAACTCCGATCCGGCCTGGTCCTCGATCGTGAGGTAGGTCGCGCTGCCGGTCTGGAGGATGTTCTGCGAGCGGTTCGCGGCGACCACCGGGCTGGGCTTCTCCGCGTTGGGGGCGACGGCCTGGATGAACGGACGGTCGACGTCCCCGCCCAGGAACGCGCAGATCACCTCGGTGCCCTTGCGGAGCGGGAAGTGGAAGCCCTCGATCGTGCCGCCGTGTGGCTGCATCATCCGGACGCGAGTCGACGCCTTGCCGTCTTTGAGGGTCCCCTCGTCGAAGTGGAACTTCACCGCGTACCGGCCCTGATCGTCGATCTGGGCGTATTGGCTGTCCGCGGGGCCGTCGACGATCGCGTTCTCGAACGAGTCCACGTGTGGCCAGGCGATCGTCTCCAGCGCCTTCCACGGGACGTCCGCGGTGACGGCCTCCAGCTCGATCTCGTAGGCGTTCGTATCCGAGAGGCTCTGGCCTTGCAGGTCGGAGAGGTCGCCCCACGCCGCGGCGAGGTGAGGCTCGCGACCGAGGTGCGTGATCCTCGTCACCAGGTAGGCGACGTTGAAGTCGGCGCGCGGGTGGAGGTCGAGCTCGAAGGTGGTGCCCGCCGAGAGGTGCGTCGCGGAGCCGCGCGCGCTGAAGGTCCGCTCGCGGCACTTGAGGCGCTTGGCGCGGACGAGCGCGATGCGCTCGGCGTCCCCGCCGGTGAAGACACGCGCGCCGTAGTCGTCGTACACGCCGACGGACGACGCGCTCACGTCCACGGCCGAGCGGAGCGGGCTCGTGGGCTTGGCGTAGTCGTAGTCCCGGACCGTCACGCGCGCCGGCTGCGCGACGAGGTTACACGTGAGCTCGCTGAACGCTTGCTCGTACGAGCCGTCTTTCCCGGCGCCGGGGAAATAGCGCACGGGGGACGTCCGCAGACTCGGGTGTCCGGTCGGCTCGTCGGTGATGACGAGCTTGTCCTTGCCGCCCTCGTGGAGGAAAAAGTAGGTGTAGCCCTCGCGAGCCATCCACCGGGAGAGGAACGCGAAATCCGACTCCTTGTATTGGCAGATGTGCTCCTCGGGCTGCCCACCCGAAATGCGGAACTCGAAGTCCGCGCCCTCCGACAGCCCGTACTCCCCGAGCACCTCCGTGATGACGTCTCGCACGGTGCGCTTCGTGAAGATGCGGCTGTGTTGGGAGAGCCCGAGCAGCCAGAAGCGCGGAACCAGCCGAGCGCGGTAGAGCGCGTTCCCCGGGACGGCCGCGACGAGCTCCATCTCGCTGAAGATTCCGCTGTAGGTGTGTGGTGCCGTGAGCGACAGCGGACCGTCTTGGGAGATCGACAGGGTCGCTGCCGAGAAGACAGCGCCTTCGATGTCGACCGTCGCCGAGCCCGTGAGGACGAAGTAGACGTCGAAGAAAAACGGCTCGGAGAGGGCGTCTACGCCCTGAAAACCAGCTACCGAGGCGGTCGAGGGAACGACGTCCGAAGCGATCGCAAAGCTCGTCAACGAGCCCTCCTTCGGGGACCAACCCCGTCGGCGGATTATAGTGACGAAGGAGTCACGCGAAAGTGGTTCTTCGACCTTCGGTCGTGTGGGGACGGCCGGGTGGTCATTCGTCGACCAGGGGCGTCTCGGCGGTCGGGGTGCGGGGCGCGAGGATCGAACTCGCCATGACCTGCTCGTCGGGCAGGCGCGACCACCAGATCGCGTGCCCCGCGGGAGCGCGCAGCGCTCGGGCACGATGGATGGAGCGGTGACCGGGGCTCGCACCCGGATCTCGAGGAAGGCGACCTCGGATTCTCCTTTTGAACTACCACCGCAAGAGAGACAGAACCGTCATCAGTTTCCTGGGGCCTCCCCGCCAGGACTCGAACCTGGAAGGCGGGTTTCGTAAACCTGCGTCTGATCCTTCAGCAGGGAGAGGTGCGCTCCGCGCGGGAATCGAACCCGAATGGCCACATCGACAGTGGGGCCGCGACGCCAGTCACGACGCGAAGCGTGTGCCTCTCCAGACGGTCGCGCGACGACGTGCCTGACGCGGTACCATCCTCCTCGTGCCCTCGGCCGAGCTCGTCCGTTTGCTCCGTCTCTGCTTTCGGCGGGCGCTGTCTCGCTTCGATCTCGCGGGGCGGGTCAGGCGAGCGCTGGACGGCGTGGACGCGAGCCGGGTCCTGGCCGTGGGGAAGGCCGCGCCCAGCATGCTCGCGGGCGCGTTGCGGCGCCATCAGGAGGCGCTGCTCGTCGTCCCCGAGGGAATCGCGCTCGGCTGGGTCGCGCCGTCGACCCGGGTGTGTTTCTCCGACCACCCTCTGCCGACGGAGCGGAGCGTGGCGGCGGCGCGCGCGGCGCACGAGCTCTTCGCGAGGGGCGGTGACGTGGTCGCGCTGGTGTCGGGCGGCACCTCGGCCCTCCTCGCCGCGCCGGCGACGGGGCTCTCGCTCGACCAGAAACGCGCCATCGTCGCGGAGCTGCTCGCCGCCGGCGTGCCCATCCGCGACGTGAACGTCGTGCGCCGGCACCTCTCCAGCGTCAAAGGGGGCGCGCTCGCCCGGTCGGGCACGGGCCGCGTCCTCACGCTGATCGCGAGCGACGTGTTGGTCGGGGGCGCGCACGACATCGGCTCGGGGCCCACCGTAGCCGACCCTTCCACGGTGGAAGACGCCCGCGCTGTGCTCGCGCGGCTGGGCCTCTCGGCGCCGCTCGTCGAGACGCTCAAGCCGACGGACCCGCGGGCTCGGGCGCTCGAGCACCGCGTCGTCGCCCGCCCGGACGACTTCGTGGCGCAGGTTCGAGAGGAGCTCGAGGCCGAGGGCATGACGACCTTCGATCTGCCGCCGAGCGACGCCGGGGTGGAGTCGCTCTCGAGCGCGTACGTGGGCCTCGCCTCGAGCCTGAACCCGGGGCAAGCGCTGGTTCGTGCGGCCGAGCCTTCGGTGAAGGTTCCCTCCGACGCCGGGCGTGGTGGCCGGTCCTGTCACCTCGCGGCTCTCGCTGCGCCTCGGTTGCCCGAGGGCGTCGCCTTGCTCTGCGGCGCCTCGGACGGTGTGGACGGGGCGAGCGGCGGCGCGGGCGCGGTCGTGACGAAGGACTCCTTCCGCGGCCGTGATCGGGAGGCGGCCCTGAAGACCTTCGACACCGGGCGTCTTCACGCGGCGGCCGGCACGATGCTCGAGAGCCGAGGCCCGAGCGGCCTCAACCTGTGCGACGTGCACGTGCTCGCGCGTGGGTGAGGCGCCCCCGAGCGGCGTGACCTCGCCGTCCTCGGCAGACCGCTAGGGCGTCTCGCCCGTGATGGCCGTGTAGAAGAGATCGGCCAGCGCCGCGTGACCCAGGCTGTTCGGGTGCGTGCAGTCCCCCGCGAACCAGCTCGGGTTGCCGGCGTATCCGTGGTCGTAGAACGACGCGTGCATGTCGAGGAGCGTCTGTCCCCGGCTCGCGACGCGCGCTTCGATCTCCCCGTTCCAGGCGTCGAAGAACGAGTCGGTCGGTATCGCGGGCAAACCTTGACCGAAGGCGCAATCGTGAGCGCCGAAATCGCCTGCTCCTGCGCTCGCGTCGTAGATGTTCGCCTCGAACACGTAGACGGCCGTGCCCGGGCCGAAGCGGCCCTCCGTGGCGAGCTCGGCGAGCGCCGCGTCGACGTTGTTGCCCATGGTCGCGCGGGCCGCCTGATCGGCGCCCGCGACGATCAACGGCAGGGCCGCCTTCATGTCGTTGCCACCGCTCGTGATCGTCACGACCACGGGTCCCGGGAGCACCTGAGGCAGCTCGTCGATCTGCCCGAGCAAGGCACCGGTCTTCGAGCCGCTCTGCGCCTCACGGTGAAACGAGACGGGGCCGTACTTGGCTTCGAGCATGTCGCGGAGCAGGGCGTAGTAGAAGGGCCCCTGTCCGCCGCCGTCGCTGATCGAGTCGCCGAGGACGACGAGCGTCCCCACGGCGTCGAGCCCCAGCGGCGCTTGTCCGCCGCCACCTCCTTGTCCGCTCGACGAGCTCGAGGAGCTCGAGCTCGAGCTCCCGGTCGGCCCTGCGCTACTCGATGTGTCGGCCGTCTGGCCGCTCGGGCTTGCTCCTCCTTGCTCGGGCTCTTCTGCTCCACCGCCGGAGCTGTTGTCCGCGCCTTCACACGCCGTCGTCGTCGCGAGCGCCACACCCAGCAGCGCCAGCCAGCTGTCTCTGCCCATCGAAGCCTCCTCGCCGGTTGTCGGTCGGCCGGCCGGCCAACACCTTTGCAAGAAAGACTCCGCACGTGTCGCGTGGCGCGCCTACGTCAACTGGCTGACTTCCTTGAGGATTGGATTGGTCTGATCGGTGGGATCGGATCGCTCGACCTGAGCGGTGCTCGATCCAGTGGCCCTGAGAACGACCCGCAGGCCGAAATGATCGGACGCGAAGGTGCGACCCTCGTCGAGCGCGCGGTCGAGCACGATCTCGCAGGCCTCGACCGTGACATGACGCTCGGCCGGAGGTCGGAAGAAGACGTAGTCGATTCGCTGCCTTGGGCCCGACGGCTCGAAGCGGTAGGCGAGGGGATTGTGCTCGGGGTGAGGATGGAACGTCGCGTGGTCGTCCTCGGCCCCGAGATCGTTGAAGTCCGACAGCGCGCGGGTGAGGGCAACGTATTCACCGGCCTCGCGGACCGGGCGGAGGCCGTCGATATTGAGATCGCCGCAGACGACGAACGCGCGGGTCGGCGAGCCGACCTCCTCCACGAGCTCGCGGATCTCGGCGAGCTGGCGCTCGCGAACGCGGCGAGCACCGTCGGAGTAGCCCGCTTGCAGGTGTGTCGTCACGATGTCGACCTCGAACCCCTCGGCGCCGGCGGGAGACGCGTGGACGCGTGCGTGGAGCATCCCCTTTCGAGCGAAGCGCTCGGGGCCGACGTGTGGCTTCCGGAACGGACGCACGAGCTTGTCGAGGATGGGAAACCGCGAGGCGATGCCCAGCCCGGAGCCCCCGAAGGTGGGCGGCCAAAACGTCGAGGCGTTGGTGTCGCGCTGCTTGTGCGAGTGCACGAGGTTGTCGAAGAAGCTCTCCACGTCCGACAGGAACACCTCTTGGAGACAGACGATGTCGGCCTCTTCGAGCACGCGCCGGAGCGTGGGGTGCTCGAACCGATGCGGATCGGGCGGGCCTTTCCAGCGCAGCACCGCGCCCGCCGTCTGCGCCGCCCCGAAGCAGTTCCAAGTCTGAAGCACGATCCGGCTCATCGCGGACCTCCGACTCGATCATGATAGCTCGCCGGAGGGGCGGCCGGCGCTACGATGCATTCGTGCCTGCGAGACGTCTCGCGATGGTGTTCGCGGTCGGCGCCGTCTCGTGCGCGTCGGCTCACGTGCGCCAGGACGTCGCGCCTGCGTGTTATGCGTGTGATGAGCTCGACGCCGGGGGGCCGGGGGCCGGCGCCCCTCGGGGCACGGCCGAGGCCCGTTCGCTCGACGATCCTCGCGCGGCCGCCGAAGAGGACGCCCAGCCGCTCGCCGAGCCGGTCTCGGACCGATGGGAGACGAGACGGATCGGCGCCCGCTCGGAGGAGACGGCGAGGCGTCGGCCGCCGAGACGGCGTCGCGTGGACGTCGAGCTGAGGCGCGCGCCTTTCGACGACGTCGCGCGCCTCCTCTCCGACGCCGGCCGATTCGACATCGTCCTCGACGCGCCCTCGGCGCACGAGGTGACCGTGTCGCTCAAGGACGTGGAGCCCTTCGAAGCGCTCGAGCTCATCGCGGAGGCGCAGGGGCTGCGCGTCCGCTACGAGCGCGGGGTCGTCGTCGTCTCCAACTGATCAGCCGCCGTCCGCGCGCGCGGCGGCGAAGGCGTCGAGGCGCCTCTTGCCCTCGAGCTCGTCGAGCAGGACAAACGAGCGCAGGGCCGCGTCGTGCAGGTAGAGATCTCCGGTGGCGACGTCGAGCCAGGCGCCGTGGAGGTCGAGCTCCTCGCGGGAGACCGCGCTCGTCACCGCCGGGTACGTCGCGACGTGGTCGAGCTGCGCGAGGACGTTCGCCTGCGAGAGCCTGTCCACGTCCGAGAGCCCGGGATCGAAGACGACGTCCCGTAGCTTCCCACGGGCCGGGGCGGCGTGAGAGAGCCAGCTCGCCAGGTTGGGCGCGGCCGCGAGCGCGTCGGCGCTCCCGAGCGCCGCTTTCATGGCGCCGCATCGGGAGTGCCCCATCACGATCACGTCCCGGACGCCGAGCACGCCGACCGCGTATTCGACGGCGGCCGCCTCCGACAGATCGCCGACCGAGAGCCCGGTGGCGGTGGCGGGGGCGACGAGGTTGCCCACCGTACGCACCTCGAAGACGTCGCCGGGGTCGCTCGACGCGATCCTGTTCGGCACGACGCGGCTGTCGGAGCAGGCGAAGAGCAGGACACCCGGCGATTGCCCGTCCGCGAGCCGCGAGAAGAGCGGCGCGAGGGACGGCCGCACGTGCTGCCGGAAATGGAGGAACCCCTCGATGATCTTCTCGATCGTCACGAGACCACCGGCAGCTTTCCCGAGGACGCGATCGCCTCGAAGAAGTCGTTCCCCTTGTCGTCGACGACGATGAAGGCGGGGAAGTCGACGACCTCGATCTTCCAGACGGCCTCCATGCCGAGCTCCGGGTACTCGAGCACCTCCACCTTCTTGATGCAGTCCTTGGCGAGGCGTGCCGCCGGGCCGCCGACCGAGCCGAGGTAGAAGCCGCCGTGTTTCTTGCACGCCTCGGTGACCGCACGCGAGCGGTTGCCCTTCGCGAGCATCACGTGGCTGCCGCCGTTTTGCATGAAGAGGTCGACGTAAGCGTCCATCCGGCCGGCGGTGGTCGGGCCGAACGAGCCGGAGGCGTAGCCCTCGGGTGTCTTGGCGGGCCCGGCGTAATAGACCGGGTGGTCCTTCAGGTAGCCGGGCATTCCTTCGCCGCGGTCGAGGCGTTCCTTGATCTTGGCGTGGGCGATGTCGCGCGCCACCACCAAGGTCCCGGTCAATGACAAACGTGTCTTGATCGGGTAACGCGAGAGCTCGGCTCGCAGCTCGGCCATCGGGCGGCCCAGGTCGAGCCTGACGACCTCGCCCCCGAGATCGTCGTCGGACACGTCGGGGAGGTACTTGGCGGGGTCGCGCTCCAGGTCTTCGAGGAAGATCCCGTCGCGCGTGATCTTCGCGAGCGCCTGCCGGTCCGCCGAGCACGAGACGGCGACGGCCACCGGGCACGAGGCGCCGTGGCGCGGCAGCCGGATGACGCGCACGTCGTGGCAGAAGTACTTGCCCCCGAACTGCGCGCCGATCCCGGCGGCGCGCGTGAGCTCGAGCACCTCGGCCTCGAGCCCCGTGTCGCGGAGCGCGCGCCCGGTCGCGGCGTTTCCTTCCCGCGGCAGCGTGTCGAGGTAGCGGGCCGAGGCGAGCTTGGCGACCTTGAGCGCGTATTCGGCGCTCGTCCCGCCGACGACGACGGCCAGGTGGTACGGAGGGCAGGCGGCGGTGCCGAGCGCGCGGATCTTGTCGTCGAGGAAGCGGAGCAGGCTCTTCGGGTTCAACAGAGCCTTCGTCTCCTGGAAGAGGTAGCTCTTGTTTGCGCTCCCGCCTCCTTTCGCCATGAAGAGGAGCTTGTAGACGTCGCCGTCGGTCGCCTGGATCTCGATCTGAGCGGGGAGGTTCGTGCCCGTGTTTTTCTCCTCGTACATGCTCATCGGGGCGAGCTGCGAGTAACGCAGGTTCAGCGTTCCGTAGGCGTCGTAGACGCCCCTCGCGATGGCTTCCTCGTCGCCGCCCCCCGTGTAGACGTGTTGCCCCTTGTAGCCGCTCACGATGGCGGTCCCGGTGTCCTGGCACATCGGGAGGACGCCGCCGGCGGCGACGCAGGCGTTCTTCAACAGGTCGAGCGCGACAAATTTGTCATTTTTGCTCGCCTCCGGATCCCGGAGGATGCTCGAGAGCTGAGCGAGGTGGCTCGGCCTGAGCAGGTGCGCGATGTCGCGCATGGCCTCCCGCGTCAGCAGCGTCAGGCCGGCGGGGTCGACGCGCAGGAAGGTCTTGCCGACCGCCTCGAACGTGCTGACGTGGTCCGTCGTCACGAGGCGGAACGCCGGCGGGGCCGGGTCGGGGCTGGAGCCGAGGTTGAGGATGGGCTCGTATCGGAAGTCGGGCATGATGGCGCGGCGGAGTGTAGCGCGCCCCTGCTGAGTACGTCTTATGACGTTGCGGAACGTTATATTGTTATTCGAGGGCGAAGTGTCGCAGCCTTGTCCAAGCGCGGTCGTTGCGCCGACTTGGACGAGGGCTGGGCGTTGCTCATCAGGGAAGATGAGTTGCCGCGGACGCGCCGTAACCCGCCACAAGGAACTGTCCGTTCGCGACGTCGCGGCCGTAGACTCGCGATGTGCAGATTATGGAAACCGAACCCCCGCTTCAGCTCGGGCACACTCTCGACTTCATGCGCCTGCTCTGGTCGCTCGCACACGGGCTGCAGAGCCGATCGAAGCGCATGGAGTCGGACCTCGGAGTCACCGGGCCCCAGCGCCTCGTCATCCGGATCCTCGGCCGGGCTCCGGGCGCATCGGCGGGTACGTTGGCGCGCGCGATGTGTGTCCACCCGAGCACGCTGACCGGTGTGCTCCGCCGTCTCGAGTCGCGCGGTCTGGTGGAGCAGAAGCGCGACAACGGTGACGCGCGTCGCAAGCTCTTCACGCTGACTGCGGCGGGGCGAAAGCTCGATGCGCAGCAGGCGGGCACCGCGGAGGCGGCCGTTCGTCGCGCGCTGGGTCGGCTCAAGGCCGACGAGCTCGGTTCTGCAACCCGCGCCCTCGCGCTGGTCGCGGACGAGCTCGCCCGCCAAGACCGCTAGCGCAGAGCAAGCTCGCGCTCGGCGGCGAGCTCGAGCTCGAGCGCCCTCGCCAGGTGCTCGTAGTCGTCGAGGGCGTTGTACCGTTGGGCCGAGACTCGGACGAGTCGCTCCGGGGCCTGGCGAAACGCGAAGACGGGCACCTGGATTCGATGCCGTCGGCGGAGCGCCAGGCGGAGCGCGTCGGCAGGCCCTGCAGGCAGCGAGAGCGCCGCGAGCGAGCCGACCATCTCCTCGGGGCATGGAGGCGCGCGCTCGAGTCGCTCCGCCAAGAGGGCGCGGCCTCGAAGCGCGAGCTCGCGGTTGTCCCGCATGACGCCCGCGATGCCGTCTGGATGCAGCGCCTCGACGGCCTCGATCGCCGCCGGGACCGAGAGCAGCGCCGTGGGATCGTGTGTGCCTGTCCAGTCGAACTCCACCAGGTAGCGGGACCGGTCGGTTCGCGTGGTGTTGGCGCCGTGGCTCGTCACGATCGGCCTCGTCGCTCCGCGTTTGTCCTCGCGGGTGTAGAGGAAGCTCGCTCCCTTCGGGGCGCAGAGCCATTTGTGGAACGCACCCGTGTACCACGCGACCCCGAGGCGCTCGATCGAGAGCGGCAACATGCCGGGGGCGTGCGCGCCGTCGATCAACACGTCGATGCCGCGCGCGTGGGCTTCACGGACGATATCTTCGACCGGGAGCACGAGCCCCGTCGGGCTGGTGACGTGGTCGACGAGGAGCAATCGCGTCCGCTCGGTGAAGGCCGAGACCAGTCGCTCCGTGACCGCCGAGGCGCTCGCGACCGGGAAGGGGAGCTCGACACACACCGGCACGGCGCCGCTCTGCTCGGCCCTCCGCCGAACGGCGTTGTTGCAGGCGTTGTAGCCGTGGCTCGTGAACACGATCTCGTCGCCCGGCGAGAGCGCCATCGAGGCCAGCACCGAGTTGACGGCGAACGTCGGGTTGGGAACGAACGCCAGACCCTCGGCGGGGGCGCCCAGCCGCGGCGCGACGAAGGCCCGTACCGTGTCGAGCCTCTGCTCGAGCTCGTCCACCAGGAACCGGATCGGGTCCCGCTCCATCTCCGCGCGCAACGACGCCTGGTGCTCGAGCACGGGGCGAGGTGTCGCGCCGAACGACCCGTGGTTCAGGAAGGTGAGCCCGTCCTCGTGTGCCCAGAGCGATTTGTCCGTCACGCGGCGGAACTTTAGCGCTTCTCGGGCTACGATCGCGGTGCATGCGCATCGCGCTCCTCTATCCGCCCCCGTGGAAGATCGCCGGCCCCGGCGAGGCCGAGGCGCCGGCCAGCGAGGGACCGCCGGAGGGTTACCGGCAAGGTGACCTCGACGCGGACTTCTACCAGATCCCCTACGGGCTCTTGTCGCTCGGGGCCCAGGCCCGCCGCGCGGGGCATCAGGTCAAGGTGCTCAACCTGTCCTCGTTCCCCTGGACGAAGGTGGAGGAGGTCGTCCGCGGGCTCGACGCAGACCTGTTCGGGATGTCTTGCTGGACCGCGAACCGGCGCGGCGTAGCCCTCGTGGCCCGGGCCATCAAACGAGCGCACCCCAGGGCGCACGTGGTCGTGGGCGGGCCACACGCCACGCCGCTCGGCCCCGAGCTCCTCGGCCACCACCCCGACATCGACACGGTGAGCCTCGGCGAGAGCGACGACACGTTCCTCGAGCTCTGCGACCGTCTGGCGAAGGGCGAGCCCACGAGCGGGATCGCGGGGACGGTGTATCGTGACGGTTCTGTCATCAAGAAGGGCCCCCCGCGGAAGAACATCGACGATCTGGATCGGCTCGCCTCGCCGCAGGACCACTTCGCCACCCACATCCTCATGACGTCCCGCGGCTGCCCGTGGGCGTGCACCTTCTGCGGCGCCGAGACCTCCTGGGGCAGGGGATTCCGCGCGCAGTCCATCGACTACGTCCTCGACGCGATGGAGCACGCGCTCGCCAAGCTGCCGGTCCGCATGATCCAGATCAAAGACGACACGTTCACCACGAACAAAAAGCGCGTCCTCGAGCTCTGCCGGAAGATCCGCGAGCGCAAGCTGAGCTTCTTCTGGAGCTGCGACACGCGCGTGGACCTCTTGAACGAGGAGCTGCTCACCGAGATGCGCCTGGCCGGGTGCCAGCGGCTCAGCCTGGGTGTGGAGACCGGCTCGCAGCGCATCCTCGACGCGATCGACAAGAAGATCACCGTGGCCGAGATCCTCGCAAGCACCGAGCTGGCGAAGAAGGTCGGCATCAAGGTCCGTTATTACATGATGCTCGGCAACCGCGGAGAGACGGCCGAGACCTTCCGCGAGACCTTGGCCTTCCTCGAGCGCGCGAAGCCCCACGAGTACATCTTCTCCTGCCTGTCCATCTACCCCGGGACGCGAGACTTCGAGGACGCCGAGAAGGCCGGGTGGGTCGATCGAAAGGCCTACTTCGAGGGCACCTTCCAGGAGCTGAAGATGCCCTTCGACGCTACGGACGAGGACACGGCTGTCATGAACGAGTGGTTCGCGAAGAACAGCGGTCTTCGGTCGAGCCCGCCGCCGACGAGCGACGAGTACCGAGACGTCCTCGCGCGGCTCGGCGACTACCACGCCGCGCACATGGATCTCGCGGGCGCCCTGTATCGCGAGGGAGACCTGAAGGGGGCGGAGCACCACGTCCGGCGGGCGCTCGAGCTCGGCTATCCGTGCCCGGGCATCGGCTACAACTACCTCGCGTGTATCGCCAAGGCCCGCAGCGACTACGAGGGCATGATGGAGGCGTTCAGCACCGCGGCGAAGGTGGACCCCCAGCACTGGGTGCTCATCAAGAACGTCAACGCCGCCCGGGCCTGGTTCAAGGCCGGCGGGCCGGCGAAGCGCCTGCCGCTCGAGCTCGAGGCGCGGCACGACTTCCAGCTCCTCGAGCGGACGGCGCAGCCGACCTTGCCGGGCCCGCTGCCGGAGGACTGGGCGACGTGGTCGGAGCCGCTCGCGCCCCAGCCGGAGGCCGCGCCGGTGAAGACCCCGGAGATGGAAGGGTCGAAGCGCGAGCTCGGGACGCGCGGCAAGCTCCGCGTCCTCTGAGGGGCGTGCCCGATCAGACGACGAAGTCGAGCATCTGCAGCTCGGTCATGTAGCCGACCATCGCCTGCTTGTACTCGTCGATGAGCAGGTCGAGGCGGAGGAGCACGCCGTCGGACCCGGCGCGCTCGACCTTGCCGCTCACCGGGATCTCGCCTTTCGGCAGGGCGAGCACCATCGTCGCCTCGGCGCCCGTCTTGAGCTCCTTCGTGGCCGCGATCTTCAGGAAGCCCTCCGACAGCTCCACCACCGGGACCACGGTGCCGCCGTTGAAGCGGACGGCGGCGGGGTGGCTCTCGAGCGGCGAGACCCGGTAGTGGCTGCGGCGGTTGTGCTCGATGAGCTCGTCGAGCTTGTCGCAGACGGGCTGGGAGATGGGCGTCTCGTCGGCCGAGAGGACCACGTCTCGCAGCTCCTTCATGGCCTTCTGCGTGCGGATGAGGTTGTCCCGCATCTCGTCGAGGCGGAGCTTGTCGCGCCGCACCTTGTCGCTCACCACGTCGAGCAGGCCCTTGTAGAAGAGGAACGCGAGATCGGCCGAGCGCGAGAAGAGCTTCATCAGCGCGTCGCGATCCACCTCGAGCAGCTCCGAGTCCTTCGTGGCCACCGCGGTTGTGTTGCGCGGTACGCCCGTGAGCGCGCCGAGCTCGCCGATGGGAGCGATGGGCCTGACGATGACCTTCGGCTCGCGCGCCTCGGTGAGCTCGATCTCGCCGTCCGCCAGGAGCTGGAACTTGCTCGGCACCTCTCCCTCGCGGAACAGCGTGCTGCCTCGCTTGACCTTCCGCGGGACGAACGCGGCAAGCAGCTCCTTGAGCTGCGCCTCCGTCAGCGGGCGGAAGAGCGGAAGGTGGTTGAGGTCGGCGGGGGTGATGGGCACGGTGCAGCCGGTTTAGTCCAATCCGGCCGCGACCGGTAGTCTCAGCGCTCGCTCGACCACTCGAGCACGACGCCCGGGCCGCCGCCGCCGCGGCTCCCCGCCGCGCCGCCGATTCCGAAGAGCAGCTGCGGAGTGTTCTCGAACAGGTAGAGCGCCTCGACCTCGGCCTCGCTCCGGCCGACGTCGGGCGGTCGCCGCGCGGCGCGGATCCGGCCGTGCCCGTCCGCGAAATAACGATCGCCTTCGTAGCGGTCGAGCTGCCCGTAGGCCTTCGGCCCGTCGAGCTTGTCGCTGTAGGCGGCGACGCGGTCGAGGAACAGGAGGTGGGGGAGGTTGACCGAGAGGAAGCTCAAGGTGAGCAAGCCCTGATGCTGCGGGAACTCGACGGTGTCCGATTCGGGGAGGTCGGCGTCGGTCACGAAGCGCTCGCGGCCGACGTTGTGGAGGCTCAGGAGATCGAAGAGGGCGCCCGGCCCCGCGCCGGCGAGGACGGTCCGCCGATCCGCGAGGGGGCCGAACATGTGGATCTCGATGTCCTTGCCGCCGCTCGCGCGCGACACGTTCCGGAGCGTCCACGGGGGGAGCTCCCGCGTGAACCAGAGGTCGATCCAGCCCGTCGGCCGCTTCTCGTCGAAGGTGAGCGTGCCGCGCGTGAGCGGATGCATCTTGCCGCCGAGCGAGAGCTCGCCGCCGGCCATGTCGAGCTTGCCGCGGATCGTCCGGCCCTCGGGGCGGATCTTGAGGGTGATGGTGCCGGAAGGGTGCAGCTCGATCGGCGACTGCAGGAGCTTCGCGCCCTTCGCGATGCGGATCTCGGCGTCGAGGCCCGACTCGGGCGGAGGCGGCCCCGCGTCGGCGGGCTCGGAGGCCGGCGCCGCTTGTTTCTCCTCCTTCTTCTCGGGGACGGGGAGCTTGCCGATGGCCGGACCTTTGCCGACGAAGAAGAGATCGCCGACGTGCACGTCCTCCGGCTGGTGCGCTTTCTCGAAGCGGTCCGGGAAGGACACGACGAGCTTCTTCACGTCGACCGCGGCCGTCTTCACCGGGCGGTCGAGGACCATCGATGCGCGCGCGTCGAGATCGAGGCTCCCGCGCGGCGCATCGGGGAGGCCGATCGTCTTGGTCCCGAAGAGGAGCCATCGGCTCGCGGCGAGGTGGAGATCCACCTTCGTCGGCTTGAGCTGATCGAGGATGACCTCGCCGTCGATCTTGAGGGACCGATCGGCGACCTCCTTGTCACGCTCGTGCGCCTCGAGGCCCGCGAGCCGGACGCGGCCCTTCTCCGCGAGCAAGCGGAGGCTCACGTCTTCGTATTTGCGCGTGGTCCCCGGGATGAGCAGGCGTCCCTTGGTGATCTCGAGCTTGCCGGTCAGCTCCGCGTCGTGGATCGCCGTGCCCTTGTCCTCCTTCTCGAGGACGACGCGCCCCCTCATGTCCCAGTCGAGGCTGCCGGCGAACGCGTCCTTCGCGTCCTTCGCCACGAACGCGGGGACGAGGGCCGCGAGGGGCGCCTGCCGAACCGCGAAGACCGCCTCGACCGGGAGTGGGTCGCCGTATCGGTAGGCGAAGAGCGAGGCACGATCGGTGTGCACGTCGATCTGGCCCAGCGAGGGTGCGCCCGGGGCGTTGCCCGTCGCGCCGAGCGCCACGGTGACGCCCGCCTTCGCCTCGTCGAGCGTGAGGTGGACGGCCGCGCCTCGTCGTGAACCGTCGGCCATCTCCACGCCGAGGAGCGAGAGCCCGCCGGATGCGCGCGGGTCGCTCGGCTTGCCGGTGACCGAGATCTTTCCGCTCAGCGATCCCGGCGCGCTCGCGAGCGCCGGCCGGAGCTTGGCGAGCGACGAGAGCGGTCGCTCGGGGACCTCGAGCGCGAGGTCGAATGTGGGCTCGAACCCCTTCTCGCGCAGCCGAGCGAAGAGCCCCTTACCGGGGAGACCCACGTCCCCACCGAGCTTCACCAGCGCGGAGCCGTCGAGCTTGGCGTCCGCCGCGAGCGTCGTCTTCTCGGGGCCGACCGCGACGGCCACGCCGACGTCGAACGGGCCTTTGCCGCCGGGCGAGATGCCGGCCGCCGTGATCGAGAGGTTCGCGTCGATGTCCTGCCGGCTTCCCTTCGCGCGGAGGTCCACGCCGAGCGATCCGCCGAGCGCGCGGAGCCGAGCGAGCCGAGGGATGTCGGGCAGCTCCGCCAGCTTCAGGGGCCCGACCGCGAGGTGCGCGTCGTAGGTCATGCGGGCCGCGCCGCCCAGGAGGGGTGACACCGGGAACCGCGCGTCGGCGTCGAGGCGGACCGCGGGCGGCTTGTCGTCGAGCGCGACGGTGACATGCGCCGCCGCCTTCGTGCCTGCGCCAGGGTCCTTGTCCAGCTTCGCCGCGACGTGCACGTGTTGTTTCGAGCTCTCTCCGAGGATGCGCGCGGTCTCGAGATCGAAATCGACGGTGCCGCGCGGGTCGGCGGTCGTGCCGTCGAACGTCGCGTGGAGCGCGACGGCGCCGTTTGGCTTCTCGAGGATCGGCGCGAGCGCCGTGAGCGGCGACAGGGCAGGGATGGGCGTGAGCGGCGTGTAAGCCACCAGCGAGCTGATGGTGCGGCGGGGCATGTCGAGCTCCACCTGGATCCGCCCGCCGGGGGCGAGGCCCTTCTTCTCGCCGTCGAGCGAGAGCGGGAGCTTCGCGTGCCCCGCCAGGATGACGTCCTCCTTCCGGGCGGCGTCGGCCACCTGGAGATCGACGTCGGCGAGCGTCTTCGTCACCGCCGCGGTGACGCCGAAGCGGAGCAAGGGGAGCTCGACGGTCGCGGCTGCCGGCTCACCGGTCGGTCTGCGGATCGTGCGCCCGGAGAGCACCACCCGGGCCTTCGGATCGTCGAGCGTGCCCGACGCGTCGACCCGGAGATCGAGCGAGGCGTCGAAGCCCTTGGGGAGCTTCTTGCCGCGCAGGCCGAGCACCGTGGAGAGCAAGAGGCCGGAGAGCGACACGTGAGCGTCGAGCTCCTGCAAGATGACAGGTTTGTCGCCTTTGTCCTTGTCGCCGCGGCGGACCTTCGCGGCCACGTCGAGCCCGAGCGTCGCGCCGAGCGCGCGGAGCCTCTTCGCCTTGGCGGTGACCGCGAGATCCCCGTCGAGCTTGCCGCGGAGGTGCACGGTCAGGTCGTCCTTCGGGAGGGTGAGGACGCCCTTCGGGATCTTGGTGGCGAGCAAAGCGCCCACGGGGCCGAGGCGCGCCAGCGCGGCGTCCACGTCGCCGTCGAGGTGGAGCGTCATGTCGACGTCTTTGCTGGTGGGCGACACCGTTCCCGAGAGCGCGATGTGCTGGTCGATCGCGCGGACGTCGAGCGACTCGAGCTCGACGTTCCCCTTCGCGACCGACGCGGCCGCCGTCACGGTGTCGATGTCGACCCCCCGGACCCGCGCCGCCTTGCCGCTCAGCTGGACCTTCGCGTCGAGCGAGGCCAGGTCTTTGCCGGCGCCGTCGACCTTGATCTCGAGCTCCTCCAGCTTGGCCGGGGGCGCCGTGACGGCCGAGCCGAGCAGCTCGCTCGTGTCGACGTCTTTGATCTTCGTCGTCAGCGAGAAGGACGGGCGCTCGCTCGCGGGGCCCTTCACGGTCGCGTCGACGTCGATCGTCGCGCCGCCCGCCGCGACGTGTGCCTTCAGCGTCGGCGCGTCTGCCGTCCCGCCGAGGTGGGCGTCGATGTCGACGTCGGTCAGGAGCAGCTCCTTGCCGAGCAGCGCGTTGACCTCGTCGTGTACGACGCGCAGGCCCACGACCTCGGAGGCCGGGACACCGGCGAGCTTGCCCTCGGCCATGGGCGCGCGCACCTCGACCGCCGAGAGGGTGAGGAGCCCGAGCGCGAGCTTCTCGAGGTCGGCGCCGATCTGCTCGTCGCCGATCGTCGCCGAGAGCCCGCCGAGCTTCACCGGGATCGTGCGATCGATGCCGCGGGGGGCGACCCGCAAGGCGACCTCCGTCGAGAGCGGCAGCAGCTGGACGGTGCCCTTGCCGGACTCGATCGAGGCGCGCACGCCGGTCTGCAGGTTCTTCACGGAGGCCGTGAGGCCGGCGGCCGGCTTCTCGATGTCGACGCTCACGCCGATTTCGGGGAGATCGATCGCGTAGGTCTTGATGGCGCTCTGGGCGCGCAGCGCGCCGCGGACGGCGACGTCGTGGACGGCGATCCTCGTGCCGTCGGGGGAGGTGACGTCGACCGCGACGCCCGACACGTCCAGCGAGTCGATGGCCACGCCCTTCTTGAGCTCGATCGGCTGGAAGAGGCCCCGGAAGTTGTTGCTCCCCGCCTCGTCTTTCACGAGCGTGACCTTGAGACCTTTGAGCTGCAAAGACTCGAGGGGGATGGGGCCTTTCCCGCCGAGCTCCCTCCACTTCGGCTTCACGCGCAGCTCGTCGAGCAGGACCGCCTTGCGCCCGGATGCGTCGACGATGGACACGTCACCCAACACGAGCTCGCCGAAGAGCGCGTAGTCGAGGCGGCCGACCTTCACCTCGCCGCCGTTCATCTTGGCCGTGATGCGGGCCTCGACGAGGGCACGCACGCGCTCCTTGCCCGAGCCGGTGTGCAGGTAGCCGACCACGAGCGCGACGAGGACGAGCGGCACGAGGACCAACAAGGCGAGCACGCGCGCGACCCTTCGAGGAAAGCTGCGCTTCGCGGGCTTCTTCGTCGTCTTCGCCATCAGAAGGCCTCGCCCAATCGGAAGAATACGTGAATCGGCGCGTCGTCGATGCCCTGGACCTCGCTCTCGGCGAGGATGCGATAGCCGGCGTCCACCGCGAGCGGCAAATACCAGAGGCGGAGCCTCGCACCGAGGCCGGCCGCGAGCCAGACGCCCGCCGCGAAGGGGTTCTCGTCGCCCGAGACGCCGCCGAAGTCACCCCACGCGATGGCGCCGACCGGTGATCGCGGCGGCAAGAAGCGGAGCTCCAGGCTTGTCTCCACGAGGCTCTTTCCGCCCACCGCGATGTCCGCGCAATACGTCTGGAAGCACCGCTGGATCGCGGGCGAAAAGAGCTGTCTGCCGTAGCCGCGGAAGCCGTGCGCGCCTCCGCCGAAGAGGCGCGCGCCGAGCGGAATGCCGGCGTCGTCCTCGAGGAAGACCCAGTCAGCCGAGGCGCGTAGCCCGAGGCTCAAGGGCGTCGCGAGGGGGACGAACAGGCGCGCGTCCGGGGCGAGGTCGAGGTAGCGGTGTGTCCCGATCGGGTCGCCGGGGGCGAGGCTCGATCGGAGCGCGAGGAGCACGCCGCGCATCGGCTCGACCGGATCGTCGCGATCGTCCCAGGTGATGCTCGCGCGGAGCTCGGGGCCGTACGCGTCCTCGCGCGAGGGGAGCGCGAGGGCGTCGCGCTCGCCGGCCGAGAACGGGCCGAACCCCTCGGCCTTCGACCAGGTGGCGAACAGGTCGGTGTCGAAGAACAGGCCCTTCGTGATCGTCGTCCGGACACCAGGGCCGGTCCGCAGCGTGTGCAGGTACGCGCTGGGGAAAAGCGTGCCCTCGTATTGCGCCGTCGTGCGGAGGTCCCCGAGGCGGCCGAGCGCGCCCGCGTGGATCGTCCGCACCGTCGCGTCCCCGTACACGCCCGACGGATCGTCCGACGGTGTCCCGAAGAGCCAGCCGTAGCCCACGCCACCCTCGAGGACGAGGTGACCGAGCGGCCCGAGCACGTCGCGGAACGTGAAGCGGCTGCCGAGGTACGTGTCGGCCCGAGCGGGATCGATCTCGGCTCCGGCGCGGAGCCGGATGCTCACGCGCGGCGCCTCGACGACATGGACTGTGACGTTGACGCCCGCGGGGAGCTTTCGCGGAACGAGGTTGCCGCTGTCGTCGATCTGCTCGTCGCGCAGCTCGCCGCCCGAGTCCGGCGCGGTGCCGGGCGCGATGAACTTCGTGTCGGTGTCGACGCGCACGAACGCCTCGGCGAACGCGCCCGAGTCGAGGAGGTCTCGCACGACGCTGTCGCGCAGATCTTCCGAGTAACGATCGCCCACCCGGAGGCCGCTGCGCTCGATCACCGCGTCTGCGGGCACGCGGGCGTTGCCCTCCACGCGCAGGCTGGCGATGACCGTCTCCGGCCCGGCGTCGACGAAGTAGCGGACGTGGACGGTCCGATCGCTTTTGTCGACCCAGAACCGCGAGTAGACGTTCGCGTGGCCGAAGCCCTCGCGCTTGAGGTGCTCCTGCATGTCGATGCGCGACTTGCGGAAGCCCTCGAGGTCGATCTTCTCCGAGCCCTTCTCGGCCGTGACGAGATCCGCGAGCGCCTCCTGCTCCGACGCGGGAGCAGAGAGGATCTCGACGCTGCCGACCGTGTAGCGCTGGTTCTCCCGGACCTGGAAGGTGACGGTGGCCTTTCCCGAGTCGGGGGCGAACGTCGTCCGGGCCTCGGAGACCTCGACGTCGAAGTAGCCGAACTGCTGCCAGAACGCCTCGATTCGCCGCCGATCCTCGGCCTCGCGAAACGGGCTCCATGTGCGCGGGGTGATGAGGAACGTGCCGGGGCGCATGCCGAGCCGCTCGAAGAGCGCGCCGTGAGAGAGCGCGAGCGGCTCGTCCGGCCTGGCCGGCTCGATGTGGATCTCCTCGATGAGGACGTCGGTCTCGCCTGGGACCTTCGGCGGTCGCTCCTGGCAACCGGATACGACAGCGACGAGCGCTGCGCAGAGAAGGAAAGCCGAAGCCCGCATGGAGGGCCGCAGCATACGACTTGTGCGCCCCTGCATCGCAGGGGGAAACGACTAGCTAGCGGCCTTCGCCACTCGGACCCGCGAGACGATCTCTTTGACCATCGAATCGACGGTGACCCGCCCGAGGCTCTTCTTCAGCGACTCTTCTGCGCGGCCAAACACCTCTTCCAGGTAGCCGGCGAGGGTCGGTCCGACGACGCAGCGAGGGTTGGGACCGGACGGATATCCGCCGAAGAGGTCCTCACCTTCTTCGATGGCCTCGTAAGCGTCACGTAGCGTGATGGCAGTCGCGCTGCGCGCGAGCGTCACGCCGCCACCTACCCCTCGTTTCGTGTCGACGAGCCCGGCGCGGCGCAGGTCCCCGAGCACCCGGCGAACGACGACGGGGTTCGTGTTGATGCTGTTCGCGAGCTCTTCGCTCGTGACGGGCTCCCCCCGATCGCGCATCGACCACGCCAGCATCCCCAAGATGTGTACGGCCAGGGTGAAGCGGCAGGTCATGGGCTCGAGCCTCGCTCATGGGAGGTACTTTCCGGTCGAGGGTTCGTCAAGCGCCATTGCTGCGCGCTCACACGGCGATGCGTGAGCCCGGCTCAGCCTTCGGATGGTCGAGCGGCTCCGCGTCGCGCCGCGAAGAACGACTTCAGGAGCGCGGCGCACGCGTCGCGCAGGACGCCCGACGTGACCTCGAAGCGATGGTTGAGCCGCGGATCTCGCCCGATGGTGAAGAGCGTGTCGACGGCACCCGCCTTGGGGTCCGCGCAGCCGTAGACGAGCTTGCCGATTCGCGCGTTGACGAGCGCACCTGCGCACATGGGACAGGGCTCGAGCGTGGCGTAGACCGTCGCGCCGATGAGCCGCCAGCTCTGCCGGGCCGCCGCCGCCTGCCGCAGCGCCTCCACTTCCGCGTGCGCGCAGGGGTCGTGAGCGGCCTCGCGACGGTTGCGGCCGCGGCCGACGACCACTCCGTCGACCACGACCACCGCCCCGACGGGGACGTCCCCTGCCTCCGCCGCGAGCGTCGCTTCCGCGATCGCTTCGGTCATGAAGGCTTCGTCTTCCGTCACCGGCGCGCCCAGGATGATTCGAACATCCGACCCCAGGCTTCGTAGGCCTGTGCTCTATCCAGCTGAGCTATGGGCGCTCAAGCCGAGCGGCGGTCTAGCGCGGCTCAGGTTCCGCTGTCAAGCGGTCCGTGTCGAACGCTCGCGCTTCTTTTCCACCACCAAGCCAACGTGTGAGGAAACCTCGAGACAAAACGGCAACGCGCGGTGCTCGCCCGAACACCGCGCTCCCAGGTCTCGCACCCGGAATGGTGTGACCCTCCGTCGGATCACGTCGCCGTAAGCTCTCGCTCGAAACCTGACAACGCAAGCCAAGCGAAAGTCACGGGGAAGAAAAGAGCGTAACGGAAGCTTGAGAAAAAGCGGCTAAACCAAGCGAAGGAACGTGACGAAAGAGAAGGAGAAGCAGAAGAGAGCTAAGCGAAGGACACTCCCGCCTCAGCAGGACGCGTGCCATTCTGGCAGCCTGGGGCAGGTGAGGTGGCTTCGACGCCTCTTTTTGGCAAAACCTCACGAGGTCGCGAGCGAGGGGTAAGGCATCGCTGTCAGACCGCGGCCCAGACCTCGCAAACATTGCAAGGTGACCGGAGCCGTTCGCACCGGCGGCTCAGGGCGGGGGCAGCGAGCGGAAGGACTCGAAGAGGTGCTCGCGAGGGGCCTCCGCGTGGCATCGAGCGCAGAGGGTGAGCTTGCCCTCCGCCTGGATTTCTCCCTCTTTTCCGATGACCAAATAGGCCCAATCGCCGCCTTCGGGAAAGTACCCGGCGGGCTGCTTCTCCATCACGTAGTGGAGCTGAGCTGTGCCCGCGACCTCGGTCGAGAGCGCCTCGACGACGCGGGCGCCGGGCGGGAGCGGGTCTCTTCGTTTGCTGCCGTAGGCCTCGGCCTCGCGGTTGACCCGGATGGCTCCGAAGTAGTCGCCGGCCGGGTGCGCGGAGTCGACGGAGCCGACGAGGCGCAGCTCGCCGAGGCGCTCGAACGGGGGCCACCGCTTGGGCGGCGCCTCCACCTGCTCTTCCTGGTCGGGCGCGCGGGGCCTGTCGCGCGTCGGCTCGCCTGCGTGGCAGCCCGCCCAGGCGAGGGAGGTGAGGGACAGGACGAGGAAGGGCCGACCGAGGAACATCGAAGCGACGCGAGCAGCTGCTACTGTAGTCCAGATGCCGCTCGGATCGCCTCTTCCTCGCCGCGCGCTCTTCCGCGCAGCGGCCGTCGCTTCTCTCGGGGCTCTCGTCGTCGCCACACGCGACGCCGGCGCACAGCCGGCGAGGGGACGGGCCTGGCTCGGCGTCGAGCTCACGAAGGCGGAGGGTGGGGTCCTCGCCAAGCGCGTCATGCGCGGCTCGCCGGCAGCCGCCGCCGGCCTCAAGGGAGCCGACGTCCTGTTGAGCCTCGATGGTCAGGCCGTCGCGACCGCGGGCGAGGTCGTCCGCATCGTCTCGGAGCGAGGCGCCGGCGCGACCGTGAAGGTCCGCGTCCGGCGAGGCAAGGACGAGCTGACCGTCGCCGTGAAGCTGGTGGAGTTCCCGGGCGAGGAGGAGGCGCTCCGCCTCGACAAGGTGGGGACCTTCGCGGCCTCGTGGAAGGGCACCAAGCCCACACAAGGCGACGTTCCCGACATCAAGAAGCTGCGCGGTCGCGTGACCGTCGTGGAGTTCTGGGCGTCCTGGTGCGGCGCCTGCAGGGCCATGACCCCGGTCCTCAACGACCTGCACCAGCGCTTCGGCGCTCAGGGTCTGACGGTGGTGGGGCTCACGGACGACGAGGAGGAGGCCGCGCTCAAGGCGGTCACGAAGCTCGGCATCAAGTACCCCGTCTGCTCCGGGACGAGCACGGAGACCTTCTCGGACTACGGCGTCCGTTCGCTCCCGACGTTTTTCATCGTCGACAAACGAGGCGTCTTCCGAGAGGTCTTTGTGGGGGCGCAGCCCGCCGAGAGCTTCGAGAAACACATCACGAAGCTCCTGAAGGAGAGCGCGCCGTCCTGAGCGCGGCAGGGTAGGCCGTGCTCCGCGTCCTCTCCGAGCTCCTGTGGGTGATCCGGCGCCACGGGGTCGAGATATCGACTTCGACGGCGATCGACGCTGCGCGCGCTTGCCTCGAGGTCGGGTGGGATGACCGCGCGCTCCTTCGCGCAGCGATCGCCGCGACGATCGTCAAGCGGCGCGACGATCTGCCGCGTGTGCACCGCGCGTTCGACGACTTCTTCGCCGCCGGGGGGCACCCGAACGACCTCTTCGGCCGCCTGGCCGCCAGCGGGTTCGACGAGACCGAGCTGGACGCCCTCCGCCAGCTCTTGATCGCGCTCGGCCAGCAGCGCGGCGGCGGCGAGGTCCGTGTGCTCGCCGCGATGTCGGGGCACGCGGGCGAGATCGAGTGGCTCCTCCGCGGCGCCGGGCTGCGACGCCTGACGAGAAGCATGACGTCATCGTCATCTATTGGGTACTACACCGAGCAGGCTGCGCGCGAGCTCGGCGTGTCGCGCGCGGGCTCGGCGATGCCGCGCATCGAGCTCGCGCTCTCCGACGCAGTCGGCGCCGAACGCGCCGCGGCGCTCGCCCGCGCCCTCCGCGGAGAGCTCGAGGCGCTCCGGGCGCGCATCCGCCTCACGCTCGAGGCGCGTGTCGCGGAGGCCGAAGGCGCGCCCACCGGCTCCGGCATGGACGCGCCGTTCGCCGCGATGTCCGAGGCGGAGGCCGCGGAGGTCAAGCGGGCCCTGCGCACGCTCGCGGCGCGCCTGCGCGGCGCGGCGCGCGTCCGCGAGCGGCGGGCCGGCAGGGGCCGCTTCGATCCTCGCCGCACGGTCCGCCGCGCCATGCGGACGGGCGGCGTTCCCATCGAGATCGCGCGCCGCCTGAGGAGGCGAGATCGACCCTCGCTCGTCGTCGTCTGCGACGTCTCGGACTCTGTCCGCGCGGCGTCCGGCTTTTTCCTCGAGCTCGTCGCGAGCGCGAGCGATCTGTTCCACCGCGTTCGCTCGTTCGTGTTCATCGCCGAGGTGGCCGAGACGACCGAGCTCTTCAAGGGCACCACCCGGGACAAGGCGATGGCCGCCATCGCGAGCGGCGCGGTGGTCTCGATCGGCGGCGTCTCGAACTACGCCCGGTCCCTCGCCGAGCTCGAGCGTCGCATCGCGCGGCGCCTCGACAGGCGGACCACGGTCGTCGTCCTGGGGGACGGCAGGACGAACTTCCGGGGAAGCGGCGCCGACGTCGTCCGCCGGCTGCGGGATCGCGCGCGCGGGGTGCTCTGGCTCTGTCCGGAGCCGCGCTCGAGCTGGGGGATGGGCGACAGCGCGATGCCCGAGCTCGCGGCGGCGGTCACCGAAGCGATCTCCGTCCGGAGCGGTCGCGAGCTCGAAGCGGCGGCGAGGCGCCTCGTTCGGTTCCGCTGATGGGCTGGTTCTCCGAGCGGCCCGACAAGGCGTGGGGGGAGCGTTGGTTCCTCGCCACGTCTCCGATCTGGATGGCCTCGGTCGTCTTCCTCGTGCTCTCGGGCGCCATGCGACGGTGGACCGAGTGGGGCTACCTCGCGTACGGGCTCTTCGCCGCCGCGCCGGCCGTCGTCGGTCCGCTGCTCACGAAGAGAGGACGATCGTTCGACGCCGGTGTCCCTTATTGGGTCAAGCTGAACCTCTTCGCGGCGGTGCTCGTGTTCTTCGGCACCTACTTCGGGACACACTACTTCTTCGATCTGATGGGGATGCGCTACGCGTTCCCGAGCAAGTGGACCTTCGAGGCGATCCACGTCGGGAAGACCGGCGGTGTGGTGCCTTCGTTCCTGTATCCGCTGACTCAGGCCTACTTCGTCACCTACTTCACCGTGCTCGTGGTGGCATACCGGAAGATCGTCACGACGCTGCGCCTCGGCGCCCTCGGGCGCGCGGCCGTCGTGCTCGTGCTCGCGTACGCCATCGCGTTCGCCGAGACCTTCTTCATGGCGACCGACCTGATGGCCGACCTGTTCTCGTACGAGAAGCGGGACAAAATGCTGACTGTCGGGTCATTGGGATACGCGACGTATTTCGTCTTCGGCCTGCCGCTCGCGCGGCGGATCGACGAGGACGCGCCGACGCGGCTGGGGCGCGTCCTCGAGATGGCGCTCGCCGCGAGCATGGCGACGCTCATCTTGCTCGAAGCGTGGTCGCGCTTGGTCGGTCGCTTGTGAAGATCGTTGAGAACCGCGTGGCAATCGCTTCCGTTCTGCTAGGGTAGGCACCGTGGTAGCAGGCTCTCGGATGCCCACGCGCTTGGCCCAGACGGCCAACCTCGTGATCCTGGTAGGCGGCGAAGGAGCGCTCGTGGAGACGGCCCGGCAAGCGGCCCTCTACGCCTCCGGCGCGCAGATGATGGAAAGCCCGGTCGCGACCCTCGCGACCGTGGCCGCGGAGCGCCGCCCCTACGCGATCGTCGTGCCGCGGCACATCTACGACTTCGGCGGCAGCGAGCTCGACGCCCTCGCCCGCGACGTCGGCGCCGGGCTCGTCGTCGTGACCGACTCGGTGCAGATCGAGGTCCTCGTCGCCAGCCTGGCCGATGCGGCCTCTCGCCTGGGCTGACTTCCCGCCGAGACCGGCGGGTCTTTTCCAGACCTGGGCGCTTTTCACCCTCGCAACCCCCTCACGTGCTGAGGGGAGTGTGGTAGTGCGGGGCCCATGTCGCTTGAGCGGAAGTTCGAAGAGCTCGCTGCGCAGATCGAAAAGGGCGGCGCGGCGAAGTACCACGAGAAGAACAGCGAGCAGAAGAAGCTGTTCGCTCGCGAGCGGGTTCGCTTGCTCTGCGACGAGGGCTCGTTCGTGGAGGACGCGCTCTTCGCCAACGCGGTCGACCCGGAGCTGCCTGCCGACGGCGTCGTGACCGGCATGGCGACGGTCGGGGGACGACGCGTCTGCGTGATGGCGAACGACTCGACGGTGAAGGCGGGCTCCTGGGGCGCGCGCACCGTGGAGAAGATCCTGCGCATCCAGGAGACGAGCATGCGGCTCCGCTGCCCGATGCTCTACCTGGTCGACTCGGCCGGCGCGCGAATCACCGATCAGATCGACATGTTCCCGGGCCGCCGCGGGGCCGGTCGCATCTTCTACAACCAGGTCTCGATGAGCGGCATGGTGCCGCAGCTCTGTCTGCTCTTCGGGCCGAGCGCTGCGGGCGGCGCGTACATCCCCGCCTTCTGCGACGTGGTCGTGATGGTCGACGGCAACGCCAGCATGTACCTCGGCTCGCCCCGCATGGCGGAGATGGTCATCGGCGAGAAGGTCACGCTCGAGGAGCTCGGAGGCGCGCGCATGCACTGCTCCGAGTCTGGCTGCGGCGACGTCCTCGCCTCGAGCGAGGAGGAGGCGATCACCTGGGCGAAAAAATACCTCGCCCTCATGCCGCAGAACGAGTCCGAGCGCGCGCCCCGCGCGGAGGGCCAGGCCCCGAAGGCGCCGGCCGATCAGATCTCCAAGGTCATCCCACTGGACGAGAACAAGCCGTTCGACATCATGGCGGTCGTCGACGCCATCGTCGACGCGGGCAGCTTCCTCGAGATCAAGAAGCGCTGGGCGAAGGAGATCGTGACGGGGCTCTGCCGGATCGACGGCCGCGTGGTCGGCATCGTCGCCAATCAGCCCAAACACAAGGGCGGCGTGCTCTTCGTGGACTCGGCCGACAAGGCCGCGCGCTTCATCTGGCTCTGCGACGCCTTCAACATCCCGCTGCTCTACCTGGCGGACGTGCCCGGCTTCATGATCGGCACCGTGGTCGAGAAACAAGGCATCATCCGCGCGGGCGCGAAGATGATCGCGGCGGTGAGCGAGGCGACGGTGCCCAAGCTCAGCGTCATCGTGCGAAAGGCGTACGGCGCCGGGCTCTACGCCATGTGCGGGCCGGCCTTCGCGCCCGACGCCTGCCTCGCGCTGCCGAGCGCGTCGATCGCGGTCATGGGCCCGAACGCCGCCGTGAACGCGGTCTACTACAACAAGATCCAGGCGACGCCCGAGGGCGCCGAGCGCGACGGGCTGGTCGAGCGGCTCCGGGCCGAATACCGGGAGGATATCGACCTCGTCCGCGTGGCGAGCGAGCTCGTCGTCGACCACGTGGTGCAGCCGGCCCAGCTCCGCGAGGAGATCGTCCGCCGCTTCGCGGCCTACGAGGACAAGTCCGAGCCTCGCCCGAGGAAGAAACACCTCGTCTCCCCGGTCTGAGGCCTCGGGGCCTCGGGCTCGGTTCCCCAGGCCGTGACCCTGCGGAACTTGCTACGCTTCGCCTCGATGCGGTCCTCGGTCGGGCGCGCGGCGCTCCTCGCTTTGTTCTTCGTGCCTTCGGTGGCCTCGGCGGAGCCGGCAGCGGTCCGCCTCGTTCGGCGCGTGGAGCCGTTCGTCCGCCCGCACCCGATGGCGGACAGGTCCGGCAGGATCCCGATCACCGTTCGGCTCCCCGACGGCGTCGCCGCGGAGACCTTGGGCCTGCGTGAGGTCGCGCCGGGCGTGGGCGCGGCTCGCCTCTCGCCGCTCGCGCTCGAGACGTTTGCGTCCGAGCACCCTTCGCTGCCGCTCTTCGCCGGGCCCGGCGTGCGGCCGCAGCTCGACCGCGTCGCGAAGTGGCTCGGCACCGAGGACTACCGCGCCGCCTTGCCCGAGGGGACCGGCCTCGGCGCGGGTGTGGTGGTCGGCGTCGTGGACACCGGCATCGACGTCACACACCCTGCGTTCCGCAGCGAAGACGGAAGGACGCGCATCAAGTGGCTCCTCACGTGGGGTGATCCGCAGGGCATCCACCCGGAGCTCGAGGCCGCCTACGGCTGCACCGACCTCGCGCAGGCCCCGTGCGCCGTGTATTCGGCCGAGGACATCGACGCGATGTTGTCCAACCAGCGCGCGATCCCCGACGACGTGAAGGACTTCGCCGGGCACGGCACACACGTGGCCGGGATCGCGGCAGGCAACGGGCGGTCGCTCGCAGGCGAAGGCACGAAGTTCGCCGGCGTGGCGCCGGAGGCCTCGCTCGTCGTCGTCTCGCCGAGCCCGGGCGGCGGCTTCGAGGACGACCTCGTGCTCCGAGGCACCCGGTTCATCTTCGACCGCGCGTCGGAGGAGAACATGCCGGCGGTCGTCAACCTGAGCCTCGGCGGCGACTTCGGGCCCCACGATGGGACCTCGCCGCTCGAGGCGGGCCTCGCGGCGTTGGTCGGCGACAACCAGCCCGGCCGTGCGATCGTCGTCGCCTCGGGCAACAGCGGCGGACTGTACGACCTCGGGGACGAGACGGCGGCGGGCATCTACACCGAGGTGCGCGTCACGGAGCACGGGCCGGTTCGCGCTCCGATCGTCGTCCCCGGCGCCTCCAACGGCGACGTGTTCGTCTGGATCCACTATGGCGAGGCGGACGTCGTCTCGGTCGGGCTCGAGGCGCCCGACGGCACCTGGATCACCCCCGTGCCGCCGGGCGACGACGAGGGCTACGACGACGGCGAGGGCACGACCGGCGCGGTCGTGAACGACGAGCCGGGGCGCTCCTCGATCACGGAGGACTCGAACGGCGCCGTCGCGGTCTGGTCGGGCACGTGGGAAGAGGGCGGCGAGTTCGCCGTGCTGCTCGAAGGCCACGGCGACGTTCAGATGTGGATCACCGCCTCCGGCGACGCGGCGGAGAACGGCGCGTATTTCCGCTCGGGCAAGCGGTCCGGCACGATCAACACCCCCGCCAGCCATCCGAGGCTGCTCGGCGTGGGCTGCACGCTCAACCGCCACCAGTGGGTGCCGGTGGGATCGCCGCTCATCGCGATCAGCGCGTTCGGGCCCGACGACGACGGCGATATCCAAGACGACAGCCTCTGTTATTTCAGCGCCGGCGGGCCGACGCCGCTCGGCGTCATGAAGCCGGAGATCGTCGCGCCGGGCGCGTTCGTCGCTTCGGCCATGTCGGAGGAGGCCGATCCGCGAACCCACTCGGGCGGGATGTTCGACGGGCCGAGCTGCCCGGACGACACGAAGTGTTACGTGGTGGGCGATCACTACGCGCTGGCCGTCGGTACCTCGATGAGCGCGCCCGTCGTGGCCGGCGCCGTGGCCGTCTTGTTCGAGCAGGACCCGAGCCTCACGCAGGCCCTCGTCACCGACGTGTTGCAGGCATCCGCCCGCAAGCCCGAGGGCAGGACCGGCTCGGGGGTCTTGATGGGCGCCGGCGCCGTCGACCTGCGTCACGCGCTGCAGGTCCTCGCGGAGGAGCAGCCGTCGAGCGAGCCGCCCGACCTCGGGCAGAGCTACTGGGTGCTCGGCGCCGCGAGCGCTCGCCCCGACCCGAGCTGGCTGGTCGAAGGGCTGGTGCAGCTCCGGCGCGCGGACGGGAGCGTCGCGAGCGGGCTCGACGGCAGCCTGCTCCGCGTCGAGGTGGAGGGCGGCCTCTACGCCAGGCCCCTGGTGAAGAGCCGGCACGGCACGTTTTCGTTCGCCCTGTCCGCGCCGTACGCGACCGGCGGCACGAAGATGCGCGTGCGGGTGCTCTACGACGGGCAGCAGATCGGCGACGAGATGGTCCTGCCGATCGGCGTCGACGCGCTCGCGACGGGGCCCTTTCGGGTCGACGGCGGCTGCAACTGTATGACGGCCTCGTCATCGTCGTCGGGCGGTGTGTTTGCGCTGCTCGTCCCGCTCGCGGCTTGGGCTCGGCGCCGGCGGCCGCGTCAACGCGCGCGCGCCGCGAGCCGGTAGCGACGCCAGCGGCTCACGATCTGCTGGAGCGCGACCAGGCCCGTGCAGACGAGCGTGCTCTCGGCGAGGTGGGCGGAGAGGAAGGTGATGAGCCTCTCCGTGAGCCCCGAGATCGCTCCGCCGAAGTAGTAGTGCACGACGACGAACGGGATCTGGGCCGGAACCACGACCATCAAGAACGATCGGAACCGCATGCCCGAGGCCGCGCCGAGGGCGGTGAGGGAGTGCAGCGGGAAGAGCAGGATGAGGAGCGGGCCGGCCCGCTGCACGATGCGGCTCAGCCACATCGCGGCTCGCGCGAGCCGGGGGAGCCTTCCCTCGGCCCAGCGCAGGAAGCGGTACCCGTAGACGCCCCCGACACCGAAGGTCGCGAGCAAGGCGAGCGCGCGTCGAGGAACCGAGACGAGCAGCAGCGACAGCAGATCGACCTGCGACGCGACGAGGAGCAGGTGCCGCCCATCGGGGGAGAGCGCCACGAGCGCGAGCGGGTGCTTGACCAGGAGGTACGGCGAGAGCGCGGCCCCGACCAGGCCCAAGGCCGAGAGCACGACCGCGAGGCCGATGAGCCCACGCCGGACGAGCGGCGGCTGATCGGCCAGCGGCCCGGGCGGAGCCTCACTCGGCGGCGGCTGTTCGGTGGTCGTGGTTTCCACGCGGCGGTATGGTGCCGGGGCTGTCCCGGCAGGGGGCAGTCTACTCGTTGAGCAGGAGCGGATCGCGTGGACGAGAGGAGAAGGGCGAATTCGCTCAGGTCACCGGCCTTTTCCAGGCGCACCGACTGGCACCTCGCGCCGGGGGCCGTCTCGCGCGCGTTCGCCGAAGCGCGCGGACGCGGTCCGGTCCTCGATCTGACCGAGACGAACCCCACGGTGGTGGGGCTCGCCCAGCCCGCGAAGCTCCTGCCGCTCCTCGCCGACGAAGCCGGCGCGCGATACGAGCCAGCCGCCCTCGGGCTGCCCTCCGCGCGCGAGGCGATCGCGAGCCGGTATCGCGCGGACGGCTACGACGTCACGAGCGCGCGCGTCGCCATCTCGGCGAGCACATCGGAGGCGTATGCCTGGTGTTTCAAGCTCCTCGCCGATCCCGGCGACGAGGTGCTCGTCCCCACGCCCTCTTATCCGCTGTTCGACTACCTCGCGCGCCTCGAGGGCGTCCGCGCGGCGCCGTACCCGCTCTTGCCCGAGGAGGGGTTCCGGGTGGACGTGGCCGAGCTCGAGCGCAGGATCGGCCCGACGACGCGGGCCATCGTCGTCGTGCACCCGAACAACCCGACCGGCACGCTCGTCCGCGAGGACGACGCGGCGCACATCGACGAGATCGCCGCCGCACGCGGCCTCGCCGTCGTCTCGGACGAGGTCTTCCTCGACTTCGTCCGCGCGCCGATCCCGGCGGGGCTCCGCGCGAGCTTCGTCGGCCCGCGTGCGGCGCTCACGCTGGTCCTCGGCGGGCTCTCCAAATCCTGCTGCTCGCCCCAGCTCAAGCTCGGCTGGACGGTCGTCTGCGGGCCGGATCCGGCGGTGGACGCGGCGCTCGAGCGCCTCGAGGTGATCGCCGACACGTACCTGTCTGTGTCGACACCGGTCCAGGCCGCGCTGCCGGCCATCTTCGCGGCGCGCCCGGCGATCCAGGCGGAGCTGCGCGGGCGCGTCGACGAGAACCTCGCGACGCTCGACGGGATTGTCGCGCGGACGCCCGTCCTGCGGCGCCCCGCGTCCCACGGCGGGTGGACGGCGCTCGTGCAGGTGCCGCGGGTGCTCGAGGAGGAAACCTGGGTGCTGCGCCTCGCGCTCGAGCACGGCGTCCTGGTCCAGCCCGGCTACTTCTTCGACCTCCACGACGGAGGAACGCTGGTCCTCAGCCTCATCTCGCCTCCGGACGTCTTCCGTGAGGGAACGAATCGCTTGGCCGCGCTCGTCCACCGGGTCTTGGGATAAAACGAAGGCCGGATGGACTGGATCTCCGCGGTGATCGGCGACGCGCTCGGGGTCTCGGCCGACCTCGTGAAGAAGGCGCTCGCCACCGTGCTCGTGCTCGGCGGCTACTTCACGCTCCGTCGGCTCGTCGCGCGCATCGCAGGCAGCCGCTTCGAGGAGCCGCTCACGCGCTTTCGGGTGAGCCGCGCGGCGCGCGTGTTCTTGATGCTCACCGGCGGCGTCATCCTCGTGCGCGTGTGGTTCAAGGGAGCCGAGGGGATCGGGACCTGGCTGGGCCTCCTCACCGCCGGCATCGCGGTCGCCCTGCAGGACCCGCTCGAGAACCTCGCGGGCTGGGTCTACGTGGTCATGAGCCGGCCGTTCCGCGTCGGGGATCGCATCCAGATCGGCGATCACGCGGGGGACGTGGTCGACGTTCGACCGCTAAGCTTCGCGCTGCTCGAGATCGGCAACTGGGTGAACGCCGATCAGAGCACCGGCCGGGTGATCCAGATCCCCAATGGTTGGGTCTTCAAACATTCGATCGCCGGCTACGACCACGGCTTCCCGTTCATCTGGAACGAGATCGCGGTCACCGTGACGTTCGAGAGCGACTGGCGCGCGGCCAAGGCCGTGCTCGAGGGCGTGCTGGCGGAGAGAGCCGAGAAGATCGAAGACGCCGACTTCGCCCAGCCGAGCGAGTTCCTCGGCATCCAGTACTCGCGCATCACCCCCGTCGTCTGGGTCGACACCGCGCCGGAGGGCGTTCGGTTGACCATGCGCTACCTCTGCCGCCCCCGGAATCGGCGCGTGTCGGGCAGCCAGATGTGGGAGGCGATCCTCGACGCGTTCGCGAAGCTGCCCGACGTCGATCTGGCCTACCCGACGACGCGACGGTTCGATCACGCGGTCGAGGGCAAGCCCGCGCTCCGCGAAGGTGCGAAGCCGGTCAGGGTCGCACCATCACGCGAGTAGGCGGGCCGAGCTCCTCCACCGAGCGGACGCCGTGCCAGTCCACAGGAAGCCTGGGCTCCGTCCACTCGAACAGCCATTTCGAGTCGGCGGGCGAGAGGTTGACGCAGCCGCCGCTCTTCGGCTCTCCCCACGCGTCGTGCCAGTAGGCGCCGTGCAGGGCGTGGGGGCCGTGGAAGTTCTGCACGAACTGCACCTCCGAGTGGACGATGCTCGAGTCGGTGCTCGACACCATCGTCGCCGTTCGGAACTTGCCGTCCACGCGGAAGCCGCCGGTCGGGGTCGACGCGGTGGAGATCGGATCGCGGCCCGGGAAGGGGATCCCGCCGCGACCGGGTGAGATGAGCGTCGCGAAGACCGGCCTCTCGCCTTCGTACGCGACGAGCGTGCCGCCGAGCACCGACACGTCGATCCAGGTGCGGCGTTCGGACCTCTCGTTGTCCCGGTAAGGCACCGGGCCGCGCGCCGACGCGACCGCGGCGTCCTCCGCCTTCACCCAGACGCCGGCCTCTTTCGTCTCGAGGAAGACGTCGGCGCCGCTCTTCTGCTCGACCCCGGTGAGCATGACGTACGAGAGCCGCGCGAACGACCTGTCCGTCGCCACGAACGCGTCGCCGTCGCGCCGGTACTGGGGGCGGTCCTTCTTGCGGAAGAACGCCAGCGGCAGCGTGACGTGGTCGTCGAGGTGGACGCCCTGGAACGTCCGCTTGGGGTAGGGGACCACGCGGTCCTTCGGGACGAGGGCATGGTCGCTCGTGTAGAGCCACGTCCGGCCGAACGCGTCGTATTCGGCGCTCCAAGCGACCGTCGATCCGCGCGCGACGCTCGAGCGGGCCTCGCGAACGAGCGGGGTGAACGTCGGCAGATCCGGCAGCGGGCGGTTGGCGGGTGTGGTGTCGACGCCCAACGTCGAGAGCTCCGCCAGGTGTTGCTCCAGATCCCACTCGCGCTCGCGTTGCGCGGCGGGGTCGGGCGCCTTCTCGTAACGCGGGGTGCCGAGGGACTCGCCGTACCGGTAGGGGAACGGATCGTTGGTGTTGCCCGCGTGAGCCTTGAGCGCCACGAAGGTCGGGTCGTTCGGGTCGAGCGTCGTCTCCGGCCCGAGGCAGACGTACCCGGCGGGCTCCACGGCGTACCAGGCCTCGCAGCCGGGACCGATGGTCTTGGCCTCCGTGGCGCTGCCGTTCTTGAGCCTCACCGAGCCGCCGAGGGTGAGATAGCCGATCCACCCGCGGCTCCCCCGGGGAGCAGGCTGGATCCAGACGAAACGTGCCTTGGCGTAGATGCGGTCGCCCGGAGGGCCTTGCTCCGCGGCGGGCGTGGCGGGGGCGCTCGCCGAAGCGGCCGGCGCGGCGGACGCCGAGGGAGGCGACGATGACGGCGCAGAAGCGCTCTCCGCTGCCGCCCGCGGTGCGGCTCCGGTGTCGGCGGGGGCGACGTGGGCCTCGGTCCCCGGCTCGCGCGCGGTCGAGCACGCGCCCGCGCCGGCGAGGACGATGGAAAAAAACGCGGCGCGACGCCCGAGGCCCACGGTAGGGCTCTTATAGCTCGTTTCGGAAGCGCGCGAAGGCGCTTGCTCGCGGGGGCGACGCGTGCGAATCGAGGGGCAACGATGGAGCTCGAGCTCACCGAGACGCAGTCGCTCATCCAGAAGACCACGCGGGAGTTCGTCGACCGCGCCATCCTCCCGGTGGCGGCCGAGCTCGACCGTTCGGAGCGGTTTCCGAAGGAGATCCTCGCGGAGCTCGCGAAGCTCGGCCTCATGGGGGTGAACCTGCCCGCGTCGCTCGGTGGCGCGGAGGCGGGGGTGGTGGCGTATTCGCTCGCCATGATGGAGGTGGCGCGGGGCTGCGCGTCCACGGCCGTGACCATGGCCGTGACGAACATGGTGGGCGAGGTCATCGCGAAGTTCGGGACCGAGGAGCAGCGCAGCCGCTACGTGCCGCGGCTCACGTCCGGCGAATACGTGGCCGGCTCGTTTGCGCTCTCCGAGCCGGAGGCAGGCAGCGACCCCGGAGGGATGCGCACGACGGCGCGGCAAGATGGTGACAGCTGGGTCATCGACGGACAGAAGCAGTGGATCACGAGCGGGTCGCACGCGGGCGTCTTCGTGGTGTGGGCGCGCACGGGCGACGTGGCCGCGGGCACCAAGGCGATCAGCTGCTTCCTGGTCGAGGGCGGCACGCCCGGGCTCAAGGTCGGCAAGAAAGAAGACAAGATGGGGCTTCGCGCCTCGGACACCGTCTCGCTGACGTTCGAGGGCGTGCGCGTCCCCGCCTCGGCGCTGCTCGGCCAGCTCAACGGGGGCTTCAAGATCGCCATGATGGCGCTCGACGGCGGCCGCATCGGCATCGCGTCGCAGGCGCTCGGGATCGCCAACGCCGCGCTGGACGAGGCGGTGGCCTACGCGAAGGACCGCAAGCAGTTCGGCCAGCCCATCTCCGCGTTCCAGGGGATCCAGTGGCCCCTCGCCGACTCCAAGACCGAGCTCGACGCGGCGCGCCTTCTCACGCTGCGCGCTGCGTGGCTGAAAGAGTCCGGGCAGCCGTTCAGCAAAGAGGCCGCGATGGCCAAGGTCTACGCGAGCGAGGCGGCCGGCCGCGTCGTCGACCGATGCCTCCAGGTGCACGGCGGCTACGGCTTCGTGAAGGAGTTCCCGGTCGAACGGCACTACCGCGACGTGCGCGTCACGCGGATCTACGAGGGCACGAGCGAGATCCAGCGTGTCGTCATCGCGCGCAGCGTCCTCCGCTGAGCCGCAGCGTCCTCCGCTGAGCCGCGAAAGCCCCCGCCTGTCACCCGTTTTTCTGGGCTCGCCAAACGCGGGAGCGTTGCTACGTTTGACCGAGCGACGAAGGAGCCCCGATGAACCGCCCGATCCGAGAAATCCTCAAGCTGGTTTGGCGCCTCTTGAGAGAGTACGCGTGGAAGTTCCTCCGCCCCTACCTGGGTAAGCTCGTCCTCGTCTTCTTCGCGTTCATCGCGTTCCTCGGCATCCTCACGCTGCTCGTCATGAGCGCGTGCTGACGACGCCTCCGCCGGGCGTCCTCGTCATCGGAGCCGGCATGGCCGGGCTCACCTGCGCGCGGGCGCTCTCGTCGCGCGGGGAGCGTGTCACGTTGCTGGACAAGGGCCGCGCCGTGGGAGGGCGAATGTCGACGCGGCGCATGGACGACGGCGCGACCTTCGATCACGGCGCGCAGTACTTCACCGCTCGGTCGCCCGAGCTCGCACGCGTCGTCGAAGAGCTCGCCGCGCGCGGGGTGGTCGCGCCCTTCGTCAAGGAGCGCGCGCCGAACGGCGAGGCCCGGTGGGCGGGGACGCCGACGATGCGAGCCGTGCCGCAGGCCCTGTCGCTCGGGCTTGAGATCCGACTCGGCGCGCGGGTGACGAAGCTCGAGCGGGACGGGCGGACGTGGCAGGTCGAGCTCGAGGGAGGGGAGCGGCTCCCGGCGTCGCGCGTCGTCGTCGCGATCCCGGCGCCGCAAGCGCGTGACCTCCTCGTCGCTTCGGACCTGCCTGTCCCCGAGCGGCTCCTGGCGGTCGAGGTGGCCCCCTGTTGGGCTCTGATGGCGGAGGTCGAGGGCTCGGCGGAGCCGCCCTGGACCGTGCGGAGCGCCGCGCCCTTCTCGTGGCTTTGCCGCCAGAACGACGACGGACCGCGCCAGCGTTGGGTCGGGCACGCCGACTCAGGGTTCAGCGCGCGCCACCTCGAGCGCTCGCAAGACGAGGTCGCGACGCAGCTCGTTCCGCGGTTGCTCGAGATCGTTGGCGCGAAGCGCGTGGTCACCGCGGTGGCCCATCGCTGGCGCTTCGCCCGGACGACGAAGCCGGCGGGCAGCCCGGCCCTCGACGTGCTCGAGCGGCGTCTCGTGATCGCGGGTGACTACTGTCTGGGCGACCGGGTGGAGGACGCGTTCACGAGCGGGCTCGCCGCGGCCGAGCTGCTCGCGCCCAGCTGACGACCGCCGACCACCATCCTCTCCCAATACGGGGTCAGATCGAGCGTGACTTCGAGCCGCTTGAGGAGCTGGAACAGGCCTCCGAGCTTGCGGTGCAAGAACAGGAGGTCGCGCGGCGGCGGCGAGAACCGCAGCCGCTCGGTGAAGCGGAGCACGACGTCGCGGGAACGTGCGGCGTAGTCCGCGTCCGCGAACGAAAACGGCTGGCGTGCGGCGTGGAAGGGCTCGAGCGAGACACGCATCATCGACGCGAAGAGCGCTCTCGTCTCCTCGTCCTCCCGCGCGTCGAGGAGCCCGTTGGCGATCCCGGCTGCGACCATCTCCGCCTCGCTTCCGCCCGACATCGCCCGGAGGAGCTCGACGTAGCGACCGCGGAAGGCCGGGTCGTACACGACGGTCGCGCCGAAATCGAGGAGGACGATCTCCCGCGCGCCGTCGCGGACGAGGAAGTTGCCGAAGTTCGGATCGGTCTGCACGAGGCCCCACTCGAAGAACTCCTTGCAGTAGAGGTCCAGGAGAGAGGTCGCGAGGCGCTGCCTCTCCTCGCGTGGGGGCGATCGCCGAGCCCACGCCCCGAGGGTGACGCCGTCCTCCCAGGTCATCGTGAGGACGCGGCTCGAGCTGAGCATCGGGAAGGACTGCGGGACGACGAAGCGAGCGTCCCCTCCGAGCAGCTCGCCGAACCGCTCCAGGAAGACCCGCTCGCGCTCGTAGTCGGCCTCGAGGTGGAGGATCCGCGAGAGCTCCTCGAAGGTCGCCCGGAGATCGATCGGTCGCCGGCTGACCGAGAGCCAGCCCTTCGCGACCTTGTGGACGAGCTCCAGGTCGGCGTCGATCGTCTCGCGGATCCCTCGGTGCTGGACCTTCAGCGCGACGGGGATGCCGTGGACCACGGCTCGGTGGACCTGGCCGATGCTCGCGCAGGCCGCGGCGCGCTCCTCGAGAGACTCCAGCATCGCGACTTTGTCGTCTCCCAGGTCTTCGGAGAGCACCGCGCGCACCTCCGAGAATGGAACCGGCTCCGCCTCTCCCTGGAGCGAGGCGAGCACCCGCTGCGCCTCGGGCGGCAGGATGTCGCTCGCGTCGATCGAGAGCAGCTGGCCGGCCTTCATGAAGGCGCCCTTGAGCCGCCCGAGGCTCTCGGCCAGGAGCGTCGCCTGCGCGACCCGCGCCGCGACATCCACCTTGGCGAGCTGCTCGGTCGACCGCGTCAGCTTCGCGCGCATCGAGCGGGCGAGCTCGTGACCCGCCACCCCGGCGGCGAGCGACAAGACTTCTCGGGAACGAGACCACATGGTGTCCTCTCCAGAAACGTTCAAAACGTTCTTTGTGGTGGTAGCGCTCGTGACAGGGACCCGCAAATTGATATTGTTGCGTGGGCACGGTGCGCGAAGAATCGACCAAAACGTCCAGCAGAGCGGATCGCGTCGGGCACTCCCCGGCCTCCGTCGCACGCGCGCTCGGTGTCAGCGAGTCCTCGCTCAAGCGGTGGTGTGACGCCGGCCACCTCCCGGTCGAGCGCACGGCGGGGGGCCACCGCCGCATCCACACGTCGGCCGTCGTGTCGTTTGCGAGAGCACACGGGCATCGTGTCGTCGCCCCCGAGGAGCTCGGCCTCTTGCCCCTCGGCAGGACGCCGAGCGATCCTCAGCTCCGCGGGCGGCTCATGCGCTTGCTCGTCGGGGGGGACGCACACGCGGTGACCGAGCTCTTGTCGTCCCTCTTTGCCTCGGGGGTCTCGGTCGGCCAAATCTGCGATGGTTTCATCGCGCCGGCCTTGGCCGATCTCGGCGAGGGGTGGGCTGGCGGGTCCGTCGAGATCTACGAGGAGCGTCGGGCGTGTGAGCTGATCGGGCGCGCGCTGGCCGAGCTCGCGCGTCTGGCTCCGCGCCCCGGCAGGCGCGCCCCGCGCGCGATCGGGGGCACGCTGAGCGGCGACCCTTACACGCTCCCCACGTTGATGGCGGAGGCCACGCTCTGCCACCAAGGGCTGGACGCCCGGTCGCTCGGCGCGTCGCTCCCGCCGCAGACGATCGAGGCGGCGATTCGCGAGATGAAGCCGAAGCTCGTGTGGCTGACCGTGGGCCACTTCGAGGAGGAAGGCGCGCTCGTCGAGGCGGTGAACGGCGTCGAGGCCGCTGCTCGGAGGGGCGGCGGCGCGCTGGCGGTCGGGGGCCGCGCGCTCGGGCCCGAGGTGAGATCGAAGCTCCGGTACGCGGCGTTCTGCGACGGGATGCAGAACCTCGCGTCGTTTGCGGAGGCGCTGGCGCGCTGACTTCCGCAGTCCCGTCGAAACGAAGTTCTTCGCCCAGCCGTCAGCGCCCGAGCGTCAGCTTGGCCGGGTACGAGCCGGGGGAGCTCAGCTTCACCGCCGAGAGCGCGCTGACGACACAGCTCGCTGCCTCTTCCGTCGCGGCGTTCTCCCCCGACACGCCGACCGACAGGACGGAGCCGTCGGTGTCGACGTAGAGCGTCGCGGTGATGGGCCCCGCGTTGGCGTCGCGCCGGCACTGCTCGAGCGCGGCCTTGGCCTTCGCCACGTTTTTCCCCGCGTCGGCCGGATCCCACTCGATGGGAGCGCGCACGTCGGTCGCCGGCTCGAAGTCGAACTCGGTCTCGGCGATGCCTTCCTTGCCGCCCTGGGGCGAAGGCCAGCCCTGGCCCCGCAAGACGCCGAGCATGCAGCTCTCCGTCTCGCGATCGCCGAGCGTGGACTGCATCAGGTGGGCCGACTTGGCCTTGCCCGACTGATCGATCCGGAGGTGGAAGCGCACCTTGCCACCGAGGAACCGCACGCGCCCCGCGCCCTTCTGGAAGCAGCCCATCAGCGCGCTCTGGGACTTGCGGAAGGTGTCGAGCACCGCGCCCTCGTTCATGGCGCCGATCTCCGCTTCGACCGCGATCCCGGACGACGGCTTGTCCCCGTCCGACTTCGGGCCGCTGTCCGTCGCGGGCACCGGCTCGGTCTGGGACGCGCCACAAGCGGCGAGGAGGAGGGCGAAGCAGGTCAGGCGAGAGGCCATGCTGCGGGCACCGATACCTGCTGCTGTCGTGGAAAGAAAGGCTCTGTTTCTCGTAGGATTCCGCTCTCGATGCACCGGCTCCTGCTTTTGTGCCTCCTCGCGACCGGCTGCGGCGACGGCAAGGACCCGGCGCCGGCCGGGCCGAGCGGCAGCGCCAGCGCCAAGGCGTGTGCGAAGGCCGAGGTCGTGCGCGAGCGCCTCGCTCCCGTCGACGTCGACGTGTCGCGCGTCCCGATCCCCGAGGGGCTCTCCCTGCCTCGCGCGGAACGAGGCGCGCGTGTGCCCGACGGCGGGATGGTCGTGGCGGTGAGCGGCGCTGCCTTCCTGGTGGACGGCAAGGAGGTGAAGGCGGAGGAGGCGGCCGCCCTCGTGGAGCGACGCAAGCAGATGCTCCGCGAGTCGGGCATGAAGCCGCTCGAAGGCGTGGCGCTCGCGCTCGACGCCCCGAAGCTGGATTCGACGCAGGTCGCCTCGTTCTTGCGCGGCCTCGGCGAGGGGACGGCCATCTACGTCCTCGCGTCGCCGCCCGACGGCCGGCGTGAAGCCGTGCCCAAGGCGCTCGAGAAGGGCTTCGCCTCGCTGGACTCGATGCAGCGCGCCGGCGCGCTGGCCGTCGAGTTGAAGCGCGCGCTCGGCCGGTGTCCGCAAGCCTCCGACTTCTTCGAGAGGCTCGCCGGCGCGGAGCCGGCGGCGCGCGCGCCCCTCCTGAAGACGAAGCTCCCCGAGGAGGTAGCCGCGTGTGGCTGCGCCGTCAGCGACGACCTTCCCGAGCTCGTCGCCTTCGCGCTCGCCGCCGACCCGCCCGTGGTGGCCAAACACGTCGTCATGGCCCGGTCGGGCGCGACCCTCGCCGTGGGGCCCACGAGCGGGCAGGCCTTCTACGACGCGTTGCCGAGCGGGGGCGCGGCCCTGGCGATTCCGTCGCCCTGATGGACCCCGTCCGGCGCGGGCACCCTTCTACCGTGCCGCCTCGCGTGCTAGGTGACTCCCTCTTGAGTTACGCGTGACCCTGCTGCTCGGAGGGACCGCATGAGCCGCATCTTCGTCGTCGTCTTCGCGATTGGAACCCTCGTCCTCGGCCTCGCCTGCGGCGACGGCGGAGGTGGCCCGCCCCCCGGTGTGGAGGGCGGAGGTCCGACGACCGAACAAGGCTTCAAGGCGCACTACTTCACGAGCTGGCAGGCGCCCCACATGCACTTCAAGGTCGGCGGCGCGTGGACGGATCCCCCCGGCGTGCCGATGGCCCCGGAGGTGGGCAGCTGGTTCGTCTACGAGCACGAAGAGGGCACCGGGACGATCGAGTTCGTCTTCAACGACGGCGCCGACACCTGGGACAACAACGGCGAGCAGAACTACACGACGACGCTGCGCGAGTTCTGGGTGAAAGACGGGCAGATCTACGACGCGTTGCCCGGTGGCTTCTGCGAGACCGCGGTCTGCGGCCCGGGGATCTGCAACGAGGCGGAGCGTCGCTGCGACTGCGAGGCCGGCTACGTCTACGACAAGACCGCCGAGACCTGCGTCGCCGACAGCTGCGCCGGCGTCGTCTGTGAGGCCGGCGGGCTCTGCAACCCCGACGACGGCACCTGCATCCCCGCCTGCACGCCCGACAAAAGCGTGGGCGACTTCCAGTTCTGCACCATCACGACCAAGTCCTCCTATGCGCTCGTCGTGGAGTACACGGGCGCCGTCGATCTCGATCTCGCCGCGAGCGAGGTGAAGCTGAACGGCGCCGCGGTGGACCTGTCCGCTTCGTTCGATGCGGCGACGCAGAGCTTCGCCATCACGTCGCCCACCCTCGAGGCCTCGAAGTACAGCTACGTCTTCCGGCTGCGCGATCAGAACGGGGCGCGCATCCAGCCGCTCTTCGTCCCGATGTGGATCGGAGAGGGGATCCGCTATGCGGACTTCGGCTGGAAGGACGCGATCCTCTACCAGGTCATGACGGATCGGTTCCGAAACGGCGACCCCTCGAACGACATCGACAACGGGCAGGGTAGCCTCGCGCAGGTGACGGACGTCCGTAGCCAATGGCAGGGCGGCGACTTCCGCGGGATCATCGACAAGATCGAGGACGGCTACTTCGAGAGCATGGGCACAAACGCCCTCTGGATCAGCTCCCCGCTGTTGAACTCCCACGAGTCGCAGCCAGCGGTGCAGCTCGGCGACAACCGCCGCTTCTCGAGCTACCACTCCTACCACCCCATCGTCACCGGCTACACCGACGAGAACACCCTCGGCTACGCGAACCCGATCGAGACCGCCTTCGGTACGGCAGAAGAGCTGCACGAGCTCGTCAACAAGGCACACGCGCGCGGCATCCGCGTCATCCCCGATTTCGTCGCCAACCACGTCCAGAAGGAGGCGGCGCTCTACGCGCAGCACCCGGACTGGTTCTTCGGGTACAACCCCTGCGACGGCAACTGGGACGCACACCGCGTGGACTGCTGGTTCACGACCGACATGCCGGACTTCGACTACGGCGGTCACCCCGAGGCCATCGACGCGGTCGTCGAGCACGCGGTCTGGATGGTCCAGGAGTTCAACTTCGACGGCTTCCGGGCGGACGCGCTCAAGCACATGGATGACGGCTTCGTTCGCGCGCTGAAGACCGCCGTCGTCGAGCGCATCGAGACCACGGTGGAGAACCACGACCTCTCGGAGGAGGCCACGGTCTTCTACATGGTGGGCGAGTCGCTCGGCGGCTGGGCCCGCTACCACGTCCGCGCCGACATGGTTCAGGGCCAGGTCGACGAGGAGTATTACAACCACGCCAAGGGCGCGCTCCTCTCGTTCTCCAAGAGCATCCGCGACCTGGCGAACTTCTCGCTCTACAACGACACCGCCTACCTCAGCCCGCAGCCCACGTTCTTCGGCCAGCAGGCGGGGTACCCGGGCGCGGTGATGGGGAACTTCTTCGGCAACCACGACCAGTGGCGCGCGCTCACCGAGGCCGGGGGCGACCACGGTCGCCTGCGCCTCGCGCAGACCTACCTGTTCACCTCACCGGGCAACATCCCGATGCTCTACCAGGGCGACGACATCGGGACCTTCGGCGAGGCCGACCCCGACAACCGAAAGATGCAGCGCTTCACGGGGCTCTCGGCGGACGAGCAGACATCCCTCGAGAGCGCGCAGAAGGCGGGCAAGGCGCGGGAGGAGCACAAGGCCCTCCGGCGCGGGACACGTGAGAACGTCGTGCTCGAGGATTGGTTCTGGGTCTACAAGGTCACCTTCGAAGACGACACGGTCTACGTCGCGCTCAACCGCGACGCCGACAAGACCTGGGCGCCGCCGGCCGGCTACACGGACGTGCTCGGCAACTGCACGGGCAACACGGTGCCGTTCATGTCCTCGTGTATCTTCGTCGCGCCCTGAGGGCTGCCGAATCGGAGGCGTGATAGATTCGCGGGATGATGCGGAAGCTCGCGCTCCCTGTCCTCGCGGCCGTGGCCCGAGCCCTCCTCGGTCGTCGTACGCGGCGCGCGATCGCGCTGGTGATGGGCGGCTTGCTGGTCGCCCTCGGCTACGTCGCGCTGCGCCCGGCGCCGCCGGGCGAGAAGCTCACGCCCAAGGAGCGTGAGAGGATCTACGCCGCCCTCTTGAAACACGTGGAGCGCGGCGGGCCGAACCACCTCCACTCGCGCCGGCTCTACCACTACGCGCCGCCCTTCGCGGAGGCTGCGGGCGCAAACGTGCACGTCGTCCAGGCGGCTGCGCTCCTCCACGACGCGACCAAGGAGGACGGCAAGGGCGAGCCGAAGGAGAAGTTCTGCACACACGGCGAGCAAGGCGCCGACCTCACGAAAGCCGTGCTCTCCGAGATCGGAAAGTCCGAGACGTTCACCGAGACGGCCTCGGAGGCCGTGCGCGAGCACATGGGGCCGTGTGGCTTCAACTGGAGCTATCTGTCGCGGCGCTTCATGTCGAAGTTCTGCGACCGCAAGTTCCCCAAGCCGTCGAGCGCGGAGGCGAAGGTCCTCTACGATATCGACATGCTCGACCTCATGACGGTCGACGGCGTCGTGAAGGTGGCCGAGCTCCGGCAGAAGAACCCCGAGTTCGAGAAGGAGCCGCTCGAGGCTTCGGTGCGCTCGGGCCCAGACTCCGCGTGGAAGAGCGTCGTCGACGCGAAGCAGACGCTCCTCACCGAGAAGGCGAAGAGCTGCGGCGCGGCGCTCGCGGAGCACACGAAGACCTTCGTCGACGGGCTCGACTTCGCGAAGGTGACCGACGTGCCCGCGCTGAAGCAGGCGGCCGCGGCTTACCTCGTCGCGAGCCCGCTTCCGAGCTGCTTGCCCGTCGTCCCGCCGCTCACGGACGGCCCGTCGCCGTGACGGCTCGACTCCTCGCCGCCGCTTCGGCGCTCCTCTTGGCCTGCGCGCCCGCCGAGGACGGGGAGGCGCGCCGCGTGTCGCCGGTGCCACCCGCGCCGGAAGCGGTGATGCCACCCGGCTCGGCGAACGTCGAGCCCGCGCCGAGCACGCGTGACGTGGCCGTGCTCGTGCTCGAGCAAGGGGGAGGGAGCCTGCGTGTCCTCTCCGCTCAGCGCGTGCCGCGCGAGCGCCTCGGCGCTTCCGCGCGGTTCAACGGCAAGGGGCGCGTCACCCACCGTTATCGTCTGGTCGGCGCCGCCGGCGAGTCGCTCGACGAGGGCGACATCGCGGCGCGGACCGAGGCACACGTCCCCCCGGGCCCGGCGGGGCCCGCCGCGCACGTGCCGCTCCCGACCTTCGCCTTCACGGTGCGCGCGCCGCAGCCGGCGGACGGCGAGCACCTCGAGATCGTGTCCGTCGATGACAAGACCGTCATGGTGAAATGGCCATGAGGCGGAGGCTTTGTTTCGCGACCGCGGCCGCGCTCTCGCTCGTGGGCTCTCTTGCGCGCGCCGAGTGCCCGCCCACGGCGGGCGATTGTCAGGCGCTCCTCGAGACCGGCCCGACGGGCGGTCGGGTGGACTTCGTGGTCGTCGGGGACGGGTACCCCGCCGCCGAGCGCGACAAGTTCTACGCGGACGCTGCGGCTGTCGCCGCCGATTTGCAGTCCGCCAGCACGTACGCGAGCTACGCCCCGGTCTTCAACGTCTGGGCGCTCTACGTGCCCTCGGCCGAGAGCGGCGCGGACGACCCGTCGACCGGGACGATGGTCGACACGGCCTTCGACGCCACGTACGGCTACCAGGGCATCGACTACCTCATCGGGGTCGACACGGGCGGCGTCTTCGTGGAGGTGAACGAACGCTTCCCCGAGCGCGACCTCGCGATCTGTATCGTGAACGCCCCGAAATACGGTGGCTCGGGCGGCCCGGTGGCGGTCACGTCCACTCACCCTGACTCGCTGCGCATCCTCGAGCACGAGATGGGGCATTCGTTCGCCGGTCTCGCCGACGAATACGAGACCCCCTACCCGGGGTTCCCGCCGGGTGATCCGGAGCCCAACGTGGCGCTGCTCGAGAACCTCGATCCATTGAAATGGAACGCCTGGGTCCCGCCCGGGACACCCATCCCGACGCCGATCGGCGCCGCGACGAGCGACTACGATCCGGTCGGCGCGTACGAAGGTGCACGTTACCTCAGCACGGGCGTCTTTCGGCCCTCGCCGAAATGCCGCATGCGCGAGCTCGGGTTCGACTTCTGCCCCGTTTGCTCGGAGGCGGTCGTGCTCGGGTTCTCGGAGCTGCGTTACCTGGTGGACGACGTGACGCCAGCCGAGGGTGCAGCGATCCCCGCGAAGGGGCCGTCGCTCGTCACGGCCGTCGTGCCCGCGCTCGAGGAGCTCGGCTTCGCCTGGTCCGTCGACGGTGTGCCCGTCGACGGGGCCGTCACGGCCGAGCTCGCCCTCGATCCGACGGCGCTCGGTCTCGGCGACGGCGCCCACGCGATCACCGTGACCGTACACGACACGACGCCGCTCGTTCGCACCGACGACGACGGGCTGATGACGGCCACGTTCACGCGAACGCTCGTCGTCGACAGCACACTGCCCCCGGTCGGCGGCGAAGGTGGCGCGGGCGGCGCAGGCGGCGCGGCGAGCGGCGCCGGCGGCGCGCCTTCAGACGGCGATGAGCCCGAGAAGGACGACGACGGCTGCGGGTGCCTGATCGGAGGCGAGGCTGTTGGCCACGAGGGCTTCGTCTTCGCGCTCGCCGCGCTCTTCGTGCTGCGGCGTCGCCGACGGTGACCATGCTCGGCGCGCTGACGAGGGGGAGGCACTGAGCGACCGTCACGTTGGATTGCCCGGACGACAGCGTGAGCTCCTCCGGCACTCCTCGTGCATCATGGATCTCGTGCGGCCGACCACCACGGCAAGTTGGCTGGCGGCGCGCGTCGCGGCCGTGTTCCTCGTCGTCGGGGCAGCCTGGATCTTCATCTCGGACGTCGCGCTCTATCGACTCGTCCAGGATCGCCTCCTGATCGGTCGAATCGAGACGGCGAAGGGATGGGCTTTTGTGGTCGTCGTGGCGCTCGTGCTCTACGAGGTCACCAAGGCGTGCGCCACGAGGGTCGTCCGGGCCGGGGTAACGCTCTCGGCGGTTCTCCGTGGCATCGGCGATGGTGTCCTCATCCTCGGTCCAGCTCGAACCGTGATCTTCGCGAATCCCGCTGCGGCCCGCCTCCTCGGAGCCGACGAGCAGGAGCTTCTCGGCATGGACGCAGACATGTTCTCGCGGACCTTTCACGTCTCCTATCCAGACGGTCGGATTGTTCCGCCGGAGCGGTTCGCGTCGCTCCGGGTCTTCGACGAACCGGGACCGCTCCGCTACAGGGCCGTGATCCATCGACGGGATGGGCGCGCCCTCTTCGTCGTCGTGACCGCCGCCGCCATTCGCGAGGAGCCCGATGGCCCGACCCAGATGGTGGTCAGCGTGCTCCACGACATCACGGCGCAAGAGACGTTCGACCGCATGCGAGACGACCTCTTCGCGGCGGCCGCCCACGCGCTCCGCACCCCGATCGCCGTCATCAAGGGGAACGCCGAGCTCCTCGCGGGAGGTGGGCTGAGCCGGCTGTCGAGCGCCACGGCGGCCATCGACCGTCAATGCGGTCGAATCGAGAGGCTCATCGAGAACCTCCTCATCGTCGCGCACGCGCGCTCCGGGGCCCTGAGGCTCCACCCCGTCGAGCTCGAGCTCTGTTCGTTGGTCGAGGAGGTCGTCGCCGAGATGAGGCCCGCCGCGGTTCGCCACTCTCTTCGCGCCGAGATCGGCGGTTCGCCGCGCGTCTTCGCGGATCGGGAGAGACTCGCGACCGCGCTGCGGGACCTCATCGAGTGCGCGCTGCGGTCGTCCGCTCGAGGGACGCCGGTCACCGTCTCGCTGCTCCAGCGCGAGGACGACGTGGAGCTCGGCGTTCGCTACGAGCCCGAATCGGCTGACGGCATCGGCGCGCGGTACGCCGACTACGACGACATCGGCGCGTCCCGCTATGCGGTCGACGTGATTGTCGGCGCACACGGCGGGACTGTGGCCCGGCGGATGAATCCCACCGAGGTCGTCGAGACCATGCACCTCCGGGCGAGCGCGTGAGATGAAGGACGCAGCTGCCGACGGGTGCCGATAGCTCGCAGCGGAGCTCACGCGACGAAGCGGCGCTCCACGCGGCCTTCGCGAAGCACGGCGATCTCGCCCTCTGCGAGCGCCTCCCACGGCTCGGCGGAGAGCGGCACGCTCGAGACGAGCGCGACGTTCTGGCGGCCGTCGGCGTCGAGCTCGATGCCGGTGAGCGGCGCGCCGTCTTCGGCTGCGGCGCAGGTGCGACACAGGAGGTGGAGGCCTGGTGCGCGGATGGTGCCATCGGGCTGGGTCCGGCGGTGCGCGTGCGCGACGATCATGTCACCGTCGCCGTAGAGAAAGTTGGCCGGGCCCAGGCCTGCGAGCTCGCGGGCGAAGCCCGCGATGCAAGCGAGGCGATCTTCGAGCGCGGGTGAGTCGGCGCGCTCGTAGAGCGGCGCGAGGCGATCGAGGAGGGCGCAGAAGGCCTGCTCCGAGTCCGTCTCGCCGACGGGGCGAAAGCGTCGCGTCACGAAGCGCTCGTCCGCGTGAAGTCCCTTCAGGGTGCCGTTGTGGGCGAAGACGTGCATTCGCCCGCCCAGCTCGCGCACGAACGGCTGGGTGTTGCAGAGGCGGCGGCCGCCGACCGTGGCCTTGCGTATGTGGACCAAGGTCAGCGCGGAGCGAGGGTGGCTGTCTCCCAGAAAGCGAAGCCAGCGGCTGTGCGCCGCGGGCTCCGGGGCTCGATGCACGAACACGTCTCGCTCGTCGGCGAGGGCGATGCCCCAGCCATCGACGTGCGGTCCGGTCTCGCCACCATGTCGCGCGAGCTCGTCGAGGGAGAGACGAACCGTCGTGGGGTAGAGGGAAGCGACAGCCAGGAGCTCACACATGGAACACCCGCTCGTTGGAGCCGGCGACACGCGGCGAGGGTTCGCGCGCGCTACCTTTGCGTGTGAGGCTCTGTCGCGTGCAGGCCGTTCGCCCGGCCGGTCCGAGGCGCGTGGAAGCTCAGCGCAGCAGGGCGTTCGCGACGACGATGCGCTGGATCTCGCTCGTGCCCTCGTAGATCTCGGTGATGCGCGCGTCGCGGTAGTGGCGCTCGATGGGGTACTCGACCGAGTAGCCGTAGCCGCCGTGGATCTGGATGGCCTTGTGGGTGACCCGCGTCGCCATCTCGGAGGCGAAGAGCTTCGCCATGGAGCTCTCGGCGGTGTGCTTCTGGCCGAGGTCCTTCATGCGCGCGGCGCGCAGCACGAGGAGGCGTGCCGCCTCGATCTCGGTCGCCATGTCGGCGAGCATGAACTGGATGGCCTGGTGATCGCAGATTGGCGATCCGAACGAGTGGCGCTCCTTGGAGTAGGCGACCGACTTCTCGAAGGCGGCCTGTGCGATGCCGATTGCCTGCGCGGCGATGCCGATGCGCCCGCCGTCGAGCGTGCTCATCGCGACCTTGAAGCCCGCGCCGACCTCCCCGAGGATGTCCTCCTTCGCGACGCGCACGTTCTCGAAGAAGATCGTCGCCGAGTGGGCGGCGTGGATGCCGAGCTTGTGGTCCGGCGCGGCGACGCTGAAGCCGGGCGTCCCGCGGCGCACGAGCATGGCGGTGTGTTTCGGCTTCACCGCGTCCTGCGTGGAGATGGCGAAGACGATGATGTGCTCGGCGTGGGGACCGCACGTGATCCAGTTCTTCGCGCCGTTGAGGATGAAGCCGCCGTCGCCCTGGGCGTCGGCGATGGTCTTCATCATGCGGGCGTCGGAGCCCGAAGCAGGCTCCGTCAAGCCGAACGCGCCGAGCATCTGCCCCGAGGCGGTGGGCGCGAGCACGCGCTCCTTCTGCTCCGGCGTCCCGAACTTCTCGAGCGGGTCGCAGAAGAGCGAGTTGTTCACGCTCATGATGACGCCCGTGGACGCGCAGGCGCGGCTCATCTCTTCGACGACGATGGCGTAGCTCACGTGGTCGAGCCCGGCGCCGCCATGCTCGGCGGGGATGGCCATCCCCAAGAAACCGAGCTCAGCCATCTCGGCGACGATCTCCGCCGGCCAGCGGCCGCTCCGGTCGAGCTCGGCCGCCTTGGGCTCGACGGCGCGCTTGGCGAACTCGCGCGCGGTGGACTGGACGAGAGACTGTTCCTCGGTGAGCTCGAATCGCATGGTTGGTCGCGAGCGAAGGGCTGCTTCTCGGGTCAGAGGCCGAGCGCGCCAGCCAGGAGGCGCAGGGCGACGGCCGCCACCAGCCCTCCTAGCACGACCCCGACGAGGAGGAGCGTGATCTTCTTTTTGCGCTGCTTCGCCGCTTGCCGCCGCGCCACCATCTCGGCGAACGCGCGCGACGCGTGGTGGCTCCGCGGGCCCGAGTAGGGCTCGAGCTGCAGACGATCCCCCTCCGCCTTCGGCGCGGAAGGAGGTGCGTCCGGGCTCGGAGGGTTGTAAGCGCGAGGATCCGGAGTCACGAACCGATGACCGAGGGTAGCAAACCCACAACCGTCTCGCCTGCTTTGCTGCGCCACGCTGCGTCGATCGTCGCGGGCAACCAGGCCCTGGCCTGGGAGACGGAGCAGAAGGTCCTCGACGCAGCGCGGCTCGAGCGTGGCGTTTTGGCCGTGCTGCGCGATCCCGCCAAGGGCTTCTATCTGGTCGCGGAAGACGAGGCCGGCGAGGTCGTCGGTCAGCTCATGGTGACCTACGAGTGGAGCGATTGGCGGGACGGCACGTTCTGGTGGATCCAGAGCGTGTACGTCGTGCCGCCGGCGCGCAGGCGCGGCGTCTACCGCGCGCTCTACGAGCGCGTGCTCGCGATGGCCAAGGCGGACAATGGGGTGTGTGGCGTTCGGCTCTACGTCGAGCGCGAGAACACCTCGGCCCAGGCGACGTACGAGGCGCTGGGCATGATGCGCGCGCACTACGAGATGTTCGAGGTCGACTTCGTCCTGGGTTGAGAGCTGGCATGACCCTTGATGCTGGAGAGGCGAGCATGCCCGCCCTCACGAGGGGTCACGATGCAGAACCTCCATCCTCGCGCCACCCAATCCGCCGCCCCGCTCCAGCCCCCCACGGTGGAGGTCTACGATCAAGGAGTGTTCATCGTGACGCTCGTGCCCGGGCTCGAGCTCCGCGGTGTGCTCATCGACGACAGCGTGTGGTTTGCCTGGTTCATGGCCGAGAAGCCGATGACGGAGGCAAAAGAGGCCGCCCGCGCCTGACGTGAGCGCTCAGGGGCCGCCGCCGGCCCCTGCGTTGCACGGGTCCATCGTCGTCTCGCACTCGGACGAGCAGCCCATGCACGCACAGTCGTAAATCTGGTCGAAGATGGGCGCGGTCTGGGGGAACATGGCGTCGCACGCGGCGAAACAGGCGGGGTCGGTGCAGCCCTGCGCGCACTGGCCCCAGCCCTGGATGCAATCCTGGTCGTTGAAGCACGGGTTGACGCAGTCGTTCTGGAAGACGCAGCCCTGACAATCGTTGGGCGCGCCGCCTCCCTGGCCGCCGCCGCCCTGCCCGCCTTGGCAGGCGCTCAAACAAGCCTGAAGGGCGGGGGGAGGTGTGCCGCCCGTGGACGCGATGATGTCCGCACACGAGGCGTCGTTGATGCAGCCCATGGGGCAGTCGAACATCGGGTTCTGGCAGTCGACGCCCATCGCGCAGGCGTCGAAGCCCGTGCACTCGAGGATGTGCGCGCAGCCTTGCTCGCAGTTGTTGCCCCCGCCCGTCGAGCTCGACGACACGCTGGAGGTCGTGCTGACGGTCGTGGTGCCGACCGAGGTCGACACGCTGCCCGTGGTGACCGTGGTGGTGCCGCCGACCGTCGTGCTGCCCCCGCTGCCGCCCGTCCCGTCGACGGTATCGACCTCGCTGCTGCAACCGATGGCGAGGCCGAGGACCAGGGAGGAGGCGGTGAGGAAACGCATGGGGGCGCGGATCTTGTCGCAAGCGGGACACCGGGCGCAAGGGGCACCGGACGATCGCCCGACGGTCCGCAGACCCGCGGCCCCGCTCCACGGCTCGCCTCCGATCGTCGTGCTACAAATCGCCAATGGTCACCTGCCGAGAGGAGGCCCAACGTTGGGTCCACCGCTACGCAGCCGGCGGCGCGATCTTCGCCGCGTTCCCCATTCCGGTCTCGACGGCGCCGCTCCTGGCCGCGCTCGAGACCCACATGGTCGGGGTGATCGGAGGGATCTACGGCGACTCCCCGAGCGCTCCCGCGACGGCAGCAGCCGGCGGGACGTTCGCCGCGATGGGCACGGGCCTGAAGTACATCGCCGCCGAGGCCATCAAGCTCGTGCCGGTGGTCGGCCCCGCGATCCGCGGCGTCATCGCAGCGGGGACGATCGAGACCATCGGTCACGCGCTCATCGCGCACTACGAGCGCAAGTACCCGGGGAAGGTCTTCACGAAGACCGAGAAGGACTGACGCCTCTCCTGTAGAGTTGTCGCCGGTACTTGAGCAGCGACGATTGGCAGAAGATCGACGTCCTCGAGCGCGAGGGCCAGAACCTCACGGCGGAGCCGCACGGGGCAGCGCAGACGTACGGGCGTGACGCCGAGGTCGACGCGCTCGCGTGTGCGCTCGCCGGCCGCAAGAGCGCCGTCTTGCTCGGTCCGCCCGGCGTGGGCAAGACCGCGGTCGTCCGGAAGCTCGTCGCGCGCGTGGCCCAGGGAGCGGTCCCGGCGCTTCGAGGCGCCTCGGTCTGGGAGATCGCGACGACGGGGCTGGTCGCCGGCACGCGGTACACCGGCATGCAGGAGGAGAAGATCGCCTCGCTCCTCAAGTCGGCGCGGCCGGACCGGCTCGTCTACGTCAGCGACCTCTGGAACATCACCGTGGCCGGCTCGTACGACACGAACCCGCGCGGCGTCTACGATCTGCTCCGCCCGGGGATCGAAGCCGAGCGCCTCGTGATCTTCGGCGAGATGAGCCCGGGGCGCTGGGACAAGCTCTGTCGTGAGTACCCTTTCCTGGAGCGGGATTTCGCGACCATCACCCTCGCACCGACCGAAGAGGAGGAAACGAAGGAGGTCCTGACACGGGTCGCGCAGGAGCTCGGGCCCGAGGTCGTGTTCGAACGCGCGGCGATCGAGCGCGTCTACGCGCTCGCGCGGAAGTTCCTCCCGACGCAGAGCTTCCCGGGCAAAGGTGTGGAGCTGTTGCGCAAGGCGGCGCTGTTCCGGCGCGGCTCGGCGAGCGCGCCGCGTGGCTTGCCGGTGGACGACGGCGCCATCGAGGAGATGTTCGCCAAGCAGACCGGCTTGCCGATGCACGTCGTGTCGCCGCGAGTCTCGGTCACGTACGACGAGATGAGCTCGTTCCTGAGCGAGCGCGTTCTCGGTCAGGACGACGCGGTGGCGGCCATCTGCGACGTCCTCGCGCTCTACAAGACCGGGCTCTCGAACCCGGACAGGCCGATCGGCGTCATCTTGCTGGTGGGGCCCACCGGGGTCGGCAAGACGGAGCTCGCGAAGGCCACCGCGGAGTTCCTCTTCGGGAGCCGCGAGCGGATCTTTCGGGTCGATCTGAGCGAATACAAGGACTACCACTCGTTCGAGAAGCTCATCGGAGATCCGCGGAAGGGGACGACGGGCCAGCTGACCGACTTCGTCCGCAAGAGCCCGTTTGGTGTCATCTTGCTCGACGAGTTCGAGAAGGGGCACCCGAACATCGCCGACCTCTTCCTGCAGGTGTTCGACGACGGCCGCCTGACGGACGCCTACGGCGAAGCGGTGGGCTTCCAGCACACGCTGCTCCTTTTGACCTCCAACGTCGGCGCGGACATGAGCGCGCTCGAGCACTCGATCGGCTTCGCGGGCGAGGCGAAGGCGAGCCCCGAGCGGATCGAGCGCGAGGTCCGCCGCGCGCTCGAGCAGCACTACCGACCGGAGTTCTTGAACCGCATCGACCGCGTCCTCTTCATGCGGCCGCTGAAGCGGGAGGACCTCCGCCGCATCGCCCGGCGCGAGCTCGGCAAGATCTACAAGCGCGAGGGCCTGGTCGAGCGCGACCTGCTCCTCGAGGTCGACGACGGCGTCATCGACCTCATGCTCGACGAGGGCACCGACACCAAATACGGCGCGCGACCGCTCAAGCGCGCGATCGAGGAGCTGCTCGTGGTGCCGCTCGCGCGGGCCCTGCTCGGCGGCGCGGATCGCCGCTTCCAGCTCCTCCGCGTCGCGCGCTCGGGGCGCTCCGTCGCGCTCACCTTCGAGCCGACGGAGGCGTCGCGCCGCCTCGACAACCTCGAGCGACGCGCGCGCGTGAGCGATGGGGAGGGGGGGACCGTGAGCCTCTCTCTGGCCGACGTGCGCAGCGGCGTCGGCACGCTCTACCAGGGGTTGCTCGTGCTCGAGCGCGTGGCCGACATCGACGGCATGCGCCGCGAGCTCGCGACGCTCGAGGCGCGCGAGGCGTCCCCGGCGTTCTGGGAGGACGCCTTCGGCCGCAGCGGCATGCTCGTGCGCCGCCACCGGCTGAGCGTGGAGATCCGCCGCCTGGAGATCTTGCGCGGCGAGCTCGACGCCGTCCGCGAGCTAGCCGAGGCCTCCTTCCTGGAGGCCGACGACTCGGTCGCGCGCGAGCTGACGGACGCCTACGCCCGCCTCGTGCGCCGCATGCGCCGGGCGGAGCGCGAGATCGTCGGGTTCGACGAACGCGACCAGGGCGACGCGCGCGTCGTGGTGACGCCGGCCGGCGCGCAGGAGGGCGCGGCGACGTGGGCCACGGAGCTCGCGCAGATGTACGCCGGCTGGGCGCGCGATCGGGGCTACGACGTCGAGGTCGCGACGAGCGCCGACGGCGTGCACCAGGTGAACGTGGCGGGCGCCTACGCGTACGGCTACCTCCGCGGCGAGGCCGGCGGTCACCGCCTCGTCACCGCGCCACCCGACAAGGGCCAGCGCCGGGGCGAGGCGTTCCTCGCTCGCGTCGAGGTCCTCGCGAAAGACGAGGAGCCGAAGTCGCTCGTCCGGCTGGAGGACGTCGCGCCGATCCGGACGTACGACCTCTGGCACTCGCACGGCGTGCGGGACCGGGTCACCGGCCACGCCGACGGCGACACGCGCCGCGTGCTCGCCGGCAAGATCGACGCCTTCCTGGAGGCGCACGCGGACTTGCGCGCCGGGAGCCGCGACAAAGAAGAGGCTCGCGGTGGCGTGAGCCCCGAAGTGAACTGAGCCGCCGGTTCGGAGGCGAGCCGGTTACGGCTCGACCATCACCTTCACCTGCGACGGCGTGATCTGGTGACCCATCGGCTGGTTCGGGCTCGAGCCGTTGTGGGCGCTCACCGCGGTGAGGAAGACGACCTTCTTGCCGCCGGCGAAGACCTTGCTGCTGAACGTCTTCGGCTCGACCGGTCCCATGTTCACGCCCGAGCTCACGCCGCCGTTGGTCCCCGCCTCGTCCCCGGAGCTCTGCGGGACCTTGGCTCCTTCCACGACGGTCTCCTTGTTCTCGATGAGGACCTTCATGCACGCGCCCTGGGTGCTCGCGACCTGCGCGATGTTCGGGTAGGGCACGGGGACCGGCGGGGCGGGAGGCGCCGGCGTGAGGCACACGTCCGGCATCGCGAAGTACATTCCGCCGGCGGTCGTGGTCGCGGGAAGGGGCATCGTCGTCTCCGTCTGTCAGCCGAGCAGGACCTTCTTGCCGTCGACCGAGGTCTCGTCGGACGACTTGAGCGTGGTTCGGCGCGTCTTCAGCAGAAACGCGTCGCGTACGATCGTCTGCACACGCCCAGCGCGCGAGACGAGCAGGCCCTTGGCCTCGCGGAAGGTGTCGCGCGTCGTCTCCACGAGCTTCTCGGCGGCGATCTCGATGCGCTGCGCGCGCTCGGTGATCGAGGCAGCGACCGTCGTCAGCCTGCCGGCGACGACGTTCACGTCCCCCAGGCTCGCCTCGACCTTCGCGCTCGAGGCCTCGAGCTGGTCGGTGGAGAGCGCGACGCGCTCGGGCTCGACGCGAAGCCCCGGCGGGGCTGCGGTGTCGCCGGCGCGCAGGTCGACGCGCCTCGCGGCATGGTGAACGACGTCCCGCGCGGCCGTGATCTCGACGTCTTGCCCGGACTCGATCCGGACGCGGCCGCGGGGCGCGGCGAGGACGAGATCGGCCTGCGCGACGATGGTCGCCGTGCCTCCTTCGTACCGCACGACCACCTCGCCGGTCGGCGCGAGGATGGAGACCTGGCCGTGTTCGACGCGCACGGCGCCGCCGTCGGCGAGCGGGACGACGGTGGCGAGATCGAGCCTCTTCGCTGCGCTGTTCATGTGGTCTCCTCTCAACCCAAGAGCACGCGGCCCTTCACGATGACGTCGACGCCTTGGACGTTCACGTTCCCGCCCTTCACCGCCTTCACGTGCACGCTCGGGCCCTGGAGCATGGCGGACATCTCGAAGAGCTTGAGCGCCGAGTCTTTCACGATGCTCACGGTGGAGCCCTTTCGCATCTGGAAGACGTGGTTGACGGTGTCGAACTTCGCCTCCGGGAGATCGCCGGGCGCGATCTCCGGCGGTGGGGGCGGCGGCAGGCCGAGCTTGGAGGCCGCGAGCGCCTTGAGCGAGTCGACCTTGCCCGGCTTCGTGTAGAAGCGGTTCGCGCCCATGACCGGACCCATGGTCAGGGCCGCCGAGTCGCCCTTGATCGCGAAGCCGTCGCCGGGCGGGCAGTTGCGCGGAGGAGCCGGGGTGAGCAGCGTCGAGACGGGGCTCTTGATGCCCGCGAGCAGGTCGGTTCCCTCGAGGCTAGGGGGCGCGATGCCGCCGCCGCCGCCGATGTAGAAGCCCTTCGTGCCGTGTACGAAGGCCTTGCCGTCCGTGGAGTTGAGCTGGACGTGATCCTTCGAAGTGGCCGTGACGTGGCCGCTCGGTGACGAGAGCACCACGCCGCCGTGCCCCTGCACCACGGCGTCGCCGAAATGGGAGGAGACCTTCGTCCCCATGAGGCTCGAGATGCCGGCCTCGTACATGCCCTGGACCGAAGCGCTGTAGACGCCGCTCACGGTGGTCATGACGCTGGCCATCTTGGCGAAGAGGCCGGCCGAGACGACCGTCGAGACGTGGGAGTACATCGTGGTGGCGTTGCGGCTCACGATGTTGACCGCCATCGTCCCGAAGATGCCGACGTTGCCCCAGCCTTGCGTTCGGTCCCGATTGCCCATCCCGAGCTTCTGGAATGCGCTGACCGCCTTCGAGACCTTGTGCATGGTCTTGCCGAGCGCGATGTAGCCGGAGACGCGCCCAAGCGAGCTGCCTGTCGCCCAGCCGGCCTTGCCCGGGGTCGGCTTGATCTTGAGCGTGACGAACGACCCGATGGCGAACGCGGCGGCCGTGAGCGACGTCGCGACCCCCGTCACGCCCGTGAGCAGCTCTCGTGAGAAGTAGGTGCTCGCGAGCCCCGGCTCATCGTAGAGCTTCGTGTCGTCGTAGTTCTCCGCGTAATCCGACACCGTGGAGAGCACGTCGGCGCCGATGATGACGTCCCCGGGCGAGCCGAGGGTGATGGCTTGCTCGGCGGCGATGCGCACCTCGCCCGAGCCGGACGCGATCACGAAGTTGTGCTGCGCCTCCTGGTAGGCCGCGCCCTGCGTGACCATCGTGAAGCCGGCCCAGTGGTTGGCGGCGTCGGGGTTGATGCTGCCGATCGCGCGTGTTCCGGGCGCCGGATACTCGAGGTGTGTCGTGACGGGCCGGAGATGTTTGCGGAGCTCCTCCTGCGCGTCGAGCAGGGGTTGGATCGGCGCGTTCATCACCGCGCGGAGCTGCGCCTTCAGCCGCCGCACCTTCTTCATCGTCTCGAGGATGGTGTATCGCTCGGCGCGGTTGTCCTTCGCGCGCTTGAGCTCCTCCTCCTCCTTGGCGAGCATGTCCCGCAGGCGGGCGATCTCGTCGCGCGTCGCCTGGATTCGCTCGCGGAGGAGCTGCTTCGGCGGTTTGGCGAAGTTCTCCTTCACGTAGTCCACCGCGTCCGGGATACGGCGAACCTTCTCGACGATGAGCTCGTCGGTCGAAGCGTCTTCGGCGGGGACGCTCTTCGCGGGTGTCCCGAGCCGGACCAGGGTCACGACGTCTTCTTCGGTCGAGCCGATTGTGAAGAAGTGCTGGTGCTCGCGCGTCTCGGCCGTGACGCCGGGATCACTCGTCTCCTCGGAGTCGGTGTAGCGGATGCCGAGATTGAACCGCGTCTCGTGCGCCGGCACGAAGATCGTCACGCGGTTGTTGTTCGTCTCGGGCTCGTCCTCGACGCGCCCGAGCCCGACCTGGTCCAAGCCCTTCTCGAGCTGCTCATCGACCCAATCGAAACCTTGCTTGACGTAGCTCATGGTCCCTCAGCTCCGTGTTTGCCCCGGCTTGAAGTCTTCGGCTCGCGCTCGCGCGGGGTCGGTCTCGACGAGAGACCGGGTGTTCGCGCCGGAAAAATCCGCGCCGTCCCTCCGCGCGCGGTGCATCTTCGCGCGCTCGAGGTCCGCGCCGACGAACGTGCTCTTCGAGAGGTCCGCGTGAGAGAAGTCGGCGTGCGCCGCCTTGGCGTAGGATGCGTCGGCCGCGACGAGCTCCGCGCCGACGAAGCGCGCGCGGGCGATCGTGGCACCGCCGAGCCGCGCCTTGCCGAGCTGGGCCTTCTCGAAGCTCGCCTCCTCGAGCTGCGCGGCGGAGAGGTCGGCGCCGCGCAGGTTCGCGCCGTCGAAGCGGGCGCGTTTGCCGGACAAACGGGCGAGGCGAGCGCTCGAGAGGTCGGCTTTGTCGAACGTCGCTTGGTCCGCGGGGACGGCGGAGAGATCGGCGCCGCGCAGCCGCGCCCCGACGAGGCGAGCGTCCGCGAGGTCGCAGCCCGCGAAGCTCACGCCGTCCGCCTCGACGTCCTCCATCAACGCTTGGCGGAGCACCGCGTTCTTGGCGCGGGCCGCGCGCAGATCGGCGCCCGAGAGCGACGCCTTCACGAAGGTCGCCCCTTCCAGCGTCGCGGCGGCGAGCTTCGTCCGCGCCAGGTTCGCGCCGTCGAGGCAGGCCCGCTCGAGGCGCGCCCCCGAGAGATCGGCGCGCTCGAGATCGGCGTCGACAAGCTTCGCGCCGCGGAGATCACAGCGGACGAGCTTGGCGGATGCGAGCTGCGCGCCGCTGAGATCGGCCCCGGAGAGGTCGGAGCCCTCGAGATCGGCGCCGACGAGATCGGCGTCACAGAGCGAGAGGCCGGCCAGCGGGGCGTTCCTGAGGGAGGCGCCGCCGAGGAGCGCCCCGGCAAGCGTGCGCGCGCCGACGTGTACGCCCGCGAGGTCGCAGCCGAGCAGCCGCGCGCCTTCGAGCTTTGCGCCCTCGAGGTTCGCGGACCGGAGCACGGCCTCGGAGAGATCCGCCCCCGCGAGGTTGGCGCCCGCCAGATCGGCCGACGTGAGGACCGCCCCCGAGAGGATGGCGCCGGCCAGGCTCGCGCCGCCCAGGCGCGCGCCGTCGAGCCGCGCGGCCGAGAGGTCCGCTCCGTCCAGGGCGGCGCCGCGGAGGTCACACGCGCGCAGATCGGCGTGTGCGAGCCGCGCGCCCTGGAGCGTCGCTTCGACCAGCGAGAGCTTCTCGAGCACCGCGTTTGCGAGATCGGCGCCGACCGCCGAGCAAGGGGCGCCGAGCGACGCGAAGGACAAGCCGGCGGCGCGGCTTCGATCGATCGCCGCGCCGTCGAGCCGCGTCGCCTCGAGCTTCGGCTTGGAGAGGTCCACGCCCGTGACGATCGCGTCCACGAGGCGTGCGCCGGAGAGGTCCGCCTCGTCGAGCACCGCGCGGTCCAGCGAGGCGCTCTCCAGATTCGTCCCTCTCAGCGAGGCCGAGGCGAGGCACGCGGCGTCGAACACGGCGCCGCGCGCGTCGGCGCCGTCGAGCATCGCGCGATCGAGCAAGGCTTCGGAGAGCTGCGCGCCCACGAGCGAAGCGCCGCCGAGGCGGGCGGCCGAGAGCAGCGCGCCGTTCAGGTTCGCGCGGTCGAGCTTGGTCCCGGCAGCCGACACGTCGAGATCGCTCGCGATGCACGAGCTGAGGTCGGCGCCCGTGAGATCGACGCCCTGCAGGTACGCGCCGCGGAGGTTCGCGCCCTTCAGCACCGCGCCGCGCGCGCTCCCGCCGCGCCACACGACACGCTCGAAGTCAGGCGCCTCGAGCGTCACGCCGTCGAGGTCGACGCCCTCGAAGGTGTCGCCGCGCAGGCTCACACCCTCGGCGAGCCGCGCTTCGATGGTCTCGCGGGAGCGGTGGATCACGACAGACCTCGCCCGAGGCGCGTCGCCTCGACGTTCGCCAGCTCCGTCGCTGCGCCGCTCGTCCTGGCCTGCCACGTGGCGGCCGCGTAGAGGCTCGAGGCGCGCAGGTCCGAGCCCTCGAGGTCGGCCCCTTCGACGGAGGCTTCCATGAGGTCCGCCGTGAGGAAGACGGCGCGCCGGAGCTTGGCGCCGTCGAGCCGCCCGTTGCGCATCGACACGGCCCCGAAGTTGACGCTCTCGGCGCTCGCGGTGACGAAGCTCGCCTCGTCGAGCACCGCGTAGGTGAAATCCGACCGGTCGAGCGTCGCGTTCTCCCAGACGCTGCCCTTGGCGGCGACGCGTCGCAGGGTGGCGTCGACGAGCAAGACGCCGTCTGCGCGTGCGCCGGTCAGGTCGGCGTCGTCGAACGTGGCGCGCGATCCACGCGCGTCGTAGAGCCGCAGCTCGGCCAGCTTGGCGCCGCGGAAGCTCGCGCGATCGAGCACCGCGCGCGTCAGATCCACGCCCGGGAGCGCCGCTCCGTCGAGCACCGCCTCCGTCAGGTCGACGCCGGCGAGCACCACGGATCCGCCGGTCGCCCCGTCGAGCTTGGCGCCGCGCGCGTGTGCGCCCTCGAAGGTGGCCCCCTCCAGGATGCAGCCCGACAACGTGGCGCGCGCGAGCTTCGCGCGGGTGAGATCGGCGCCTTCGAGAGACGCACCCTTGAGCGACGCGTCTTCGAGATCGGCGCGTTCGAGGCGCGCTCCGTCGAGCTTGGCGCCGTCGAGCTTCGCGCGGTGCAGCTTCGCGCCGAAGAAGCTCGCGCCGGCGAACGACCGCCCCGACAGATCGAGATCGGACAGATCGGCGCCCTCGAGATCGGCTCCGTCGAACGGCGCGCCGTGCTCGAGCCAGACGAGGACGGCCTCGCGTTTGCTCGGATCCACGACCGGCTCGTCGTCTTCGGGCGGACCCTTCCTCGCGCGCTCGAACGCGCCGACGACGTTCGCCACTTCCTCGTCGGGCACGCCCGCGCGCTTCAGCTGCCTCGCGAGCTTGCGCGAGCTCGGCCATTTCGGGGGCGGGGGAGCCTGCCCCTTGATCCCCTCGCCGAGCAGGATGGAGGCCGGCACGCCGGCCGCCGCGATCCCGGCCGCGAGGGCTGACGCCCACTCGTTCACCGCGGCCTCTTCCTCCGGAGTCGGCGCGGAGGAGGCGTCGTCCTCCGCGGCCGGCTTCGTGCCCTCGTCCTCGGCCTCGGTCGGGCCGCCCGAGAGCGCCGCGTCCTCGGCCGCTTCGACGGCCTCCCGTTCGACGCGGGACCGCGCCAGCGCCTCCTCGAGCGAGGTGCGCGGGCCGTCGACCTGCTCGTGCAGGATGAAGAGCTCCGCGATGTCGCTCGCGACGTCGTCCGCCGTCGGGCAGAGACCGCGCCAGACGAGGTCGACACGCGCCGCCTCCGCGTCGATCTGGACCGTGTCGAGGCGGAGCACGACCTCGTGGAACTCCCCCTCGGGCTTCGCGCGCGTGACGAAACATCGCGGGCGCAGGCCGGGCAGCGCGCCCGAGAGCGGCCGCTCGTTTGCGGTGGCCCCGACGATATCGAAGCTTTCGTTGCCGATCAGCCAGGGCAGCTGCTGCGTCGCTGGCGCGTGCTGGAAAAACGACGGATCGAAGTCGTCCGGAAACCACGGCCAGCTGGTCTTCGACCACGCCTCGTCGTAGGTGCCGAGCCTCGACCAGCGCGTCTGCCAGGCCATCGGGATCGGCGCGAAACACGTCGGAGCGCGGACGTCGTCCGGCGTGCGGACGAGGTCGTTTGGGTCCTCGAGGTTCGGCAGCGACGTCCCGTCGGCGCCGCGACCGACCGGGTTCGATGGGCGGGACGGTCCGCCGAACGCACGATGCCAGGCGAGCGGGATGCGATCGAAGCTCGCGGCCTCCGACGCCACGGCCCGCAACGCGCCTCCTTGCCAGGCGCGGTCGCCGAAGACGGCGACGGTCCTGTCGAAGCCGGCCTCACGTTTCCCGAAGCGGAACCGGACGGCCGACGTGGTCGCGCGCCCGTGGCGCGCGTACGCGAAGCCCACCAGCGTCACGTCCGCGCGCGGCTTGAAGGCGGCGAAATCCGACGCGTAGCGCAGCCCGAGCCCGCCGGGGATCTCCACGTCACCCGAGAGCATCGCCGGGTCCTTCGCCGGACGCGCCGCCTCGTTCGGGGTGATGTCGAAAGAGCCCTTCACGATGACGGTGCGGTTGGGGCCGGACCGGGGTAGCCGGACGGCGACCGTGGTGACGGCGAGGGAGCCCGCGCCGAAAACGGGGATTGTGGGGTAACGCATGAGTCGTCGGGGGCGGAGCCGCGACACGCGAAGGTAAACGACGCCGCGTGCCGCCGTGTAGCCCGAAAGCCTCGTCGATGCCTCGGGACGGTGAGCTCAGCGCTTCTTCACGAAGCGGTAAGCGTGCTGATCGTGCTCCACGACCAGGTCGCCGCCCTCGAGCCGGAACGGGAGCCCCCCGACCGGCGGATCGATGAAGGTGAGCGTCTCGACCGCGCCTTCTTTCTTGTAGCCCAGTCGACTCTTCCACTCGCCCGCGTCGAGGACGAGGCTCTTGTCCTTCGCTCGGCTGACGATCAGGGCACCCAGCTGGCCGTTTTCGTACTTGCCGACGAGGCGGTCGCCGACCTCCTCCGGCACGGCCCCGAGGTCGGTCTTTCGAATCTTCTCGAGCATCCGCTGCTCCTCCGCGAGCTCGCGCTCGAGCACCTTCTTCGCGCGTGGCTTCTCCCCGAACACGATCTCGAGGAAGCGGTTCGTGACGCCGTCGAGCAGCTTGGTGCCGCCGCCGTTGGTCAGGACGACCAGGCCGATGTTGCGCTCGGGGATCAGGAAGAGGCGCGACGAGGAGCCGAACGTCCCGCCGTCGTGGGAGACGACCGCGAGGCCCTTGCGCACGCCCGAGCCCAGCCCGAGCCCGTAATACCCCTTCGCCGACGCCTTGGTCCTCGGCTTCCGTCGCTCGTAGAGGTTCGCCTCGGAGACGACGCGGTTGCCCTCGGGGGTCACGCCGCCCGCGAGCTCCACCAGGGCGAAGCGCGCCATGTCCGCCGCGGACGAGAACACGCCGCCCGCGGGCGCATAAGGGAGGACGAAGGACTCGATGTCGAAAGGCAGGGTGCTCGGGCTTCGTCCCTCGACCAGGAGAGATTGCGCGTGGGGGTGAGCGGCGGTCTTTCGCGCGGCAGCGAAGTCGAGCGTGGTCTCCTTCAATCCCATCGGATCGAAGACCTCCTTCTTCATCGCGGCGGAGAACGCCTTGCCGACCTCGCCCTTCGCGACCACCCGCGCCGCGAGGAAGCCCCCGAGCGTCGTCAGCTGGTTGTTGTACTGGAAGGTCTCGCCGAAGGCGGTGGTCGGCTTCTGTTGTTCGAACGCCTGAAAAATGGAGGACGGCGGCTTCTTTGCGTATTCGAACACGAGCTCCATGTCCTGGCGGGGCATCCCGGTGCACGCGCAGAACGTGTCCGCGATCGTGAGCCGGTCGGTGACCGCGGGATCTCCGGTCCGGAACGTCGGGAGGAGCTCCTTCACCTTCGTGTCCCAGCTCAGCTTCTTCTGGTCCACCAGGCGCGCGACGAGGAGGGTGGAGAGGCTCTTGGTGACCGACCCGATCAAGAAGGGCGTATGGACGTCGACGGGCTCGTCGTGTCCGGCTCGCCGCGTCCCGACGGCGCGGGTGAACACGACCTGGCCGTCGCGAACGACGGCGACCGCTACGGCGGGCGCCCCGGTGAGCGCCTTGATCTCGTCGATCGCCTGCTCGAAAGCGGTCTTGGCGGCGCCGTCGAGCGCGATCGGCGCGGCCTTCGAGAGGTCCTCCTCTTCGACGCCGGGCATCGTCAGCCCGAACACGATCTGGCGCATGTGGGCGCCGCGGCGGCTGAACGCGCCGGGCTTCCCTTCGATGACCGTGCTGACGGTTTTGTCGCCTTTGCGCCGCGCGTTGACGATGAAGACCTTGTCCTCCGGCTTCTCCGGGCGGTGCACGACCTCGTAGATCTCGTCCCAGCCGCCCTCGTCCGTCGTGGTCATCTCGTCCGCAAACGAGGTCGGCTCCTTCGCGCCCACGGCATCGAGGAGCTTGGTCTTGGCCGCCTTCGCGTCGCTCGAGGGAACGACGAGCACGACGATGCGCATGTCGCCCTCGGGGTCGATCGCCTCGAAGCCACCTGCGAGCTCGGTCATCTTCCAGCCCGCGGGCGCGGTCGTCTTGCCGCCGTTCGGGAGCGAGACGGGAGTCTCGGCATCGAGGGTCCGAGGCTGACCCACCGGCGAGCCGAGCGCGGGCGCCGACTTCGCCGCGGACTTCGAGGAGGTGGTGGGCGCTGCGGGAGGCGACTGCGTGACGGGCGCGGGCTGACAAGCGGCGAGGCAAACGAGGAGCGGGATCGAGCCGAGGTCGAGGGCGCGCATGGCTCGGCTGTTACCACGAGAGCGGGCGCGACCTGCGCGATTCCGCGTCGCGTTCGTTCCAGGATAGGATGCGGTCGATGGCTCGACGCGCCCTCCCTGGCGCCCTCGCGTGCACGCTGGTGCTCGGGGGTTGCTTCACCTTCGACGGGGCAGAGAGCCTGCTTGCCGGCGGGGGCGGAGCGGGCGGCGGCGGAACGCAGCAGTCGTCGACTGCGTCCTCTCAGGTCTCGAGCTCCGCTACCGGCGAAGGCGGCTCGGATTGCATCGGCGGGACGCCCAACGGGATCTGCTCGGGGACGGAGCCGTGTACCTGCGAGGACTGCGAATCGACGGCGCTCTGCAACCCCGACCAGTGCGAGACGAACGACTACTGCGACGACAAGGATTCGTGCACCTGTCCGGATTGTTTCGCCAGCTCGGTCTGTCCCCCCGACGCCTGCTTCGAGGACGCGATCTGCGACTCGTACATCGAAGGGTGCCACTGCGACGACTGCTGGGACCACCCGCAGTGTCGGGGCGTGGTCGCGCTCTGCGCAGGGGGAATGCCGGACGGAACGTGCGCGATGGCGGACGAAGGGTGCGAGTGCCCCGACTGCGCCGGGAGCCCGAGCTGCACGACGTGCAGCGTCGACGGGATGTGCGCGCCGAAGGAGCCGTGCGAGTGCGCAGACTGCGTCAACACGCCGTGGTGCGCGAGCTGCCCGCCCCCGGATCAGTTCTGCTACGCGCCGATCGAGAAGTGCACCTGCCCCGACTGCGTCGGAGACCCCGACTGCCCTTAGCCGCGGTACCCTGGGAACGCGATCGAGATGGCCTTCTCCCTGATCCGGTACCTGCAGGTCTTCGCGCTGGCCGCGCTCGTGGCCTTGGCGACCCTCGTCGTTGCCGGCACGGCGAGGGCGGCCGAGCCCAGCCCGCAGGACAAGGCGCTCGCGGCCAAGCGTTTCCGCGAGGCAACCCGCCTGTTCAAGCTGAAGGAGTTCCGGAGGGCAGCCGAGATCTTCGAGGAGGCCTACAGCATCGCGCCTCATCCGGACGCGCTCTTGAACGCCATGGACGCGTACGAGCAAGCTGGTGAGCTGTCGCTCGCGGCCGAGGCGAGCACGCGGCTGTTCGCCGACTTCAGCGAGGGGCCTGCACGCGTCGTCGCCGAGCGACGCCTCGCCCGGCTCGCGCCCAAGCTCGGCAGGCTGCGCATCGAGGTCGACGCCGGCGGCAGCGATCTGCGGGTGAACGGCGCGCCGGCGCGCGCGGGGGACCGATGGGTCGACCCGGGGCGCCACCTCGTCGAAGCCAAGTACGGCGACACGATGGTCGACAGACGCGTCGAGGTCGCGGCGGGGGCGGTCGCATCGGTGAGGCTCGACGCGCCCAAGGCTCCGGCGCCCGCGCCGCCCGTCGAGAAGGACGACGGATCGTGGGAGCGCCCCATCCATCCGGGGTATTTCTTCGGCGGTGTCGGCCTGTCGGTGCTGTCGACGAGCCTCCTCGTCTGGAGCGGCGTCGACACGGAGAACGCCCGCGCCGATTTCGACGAGAACCCCACCAAGGAGGGGCTCGACGACGGGCGGTTCCGACAAGCGCGAACGAACGTGCTCGTGGGTACGACGACGGTCCTCGCCGTCGCGACCGCGTTGGTCGGCGCCTTCGGCGTCGACTGGACCTTCGGTGCCAAGGCAGCCGGTCAGCCGCAGTCGACCGGCAGCGTCGGGTTGCGCGTCGGTCCTCTCGGTCTGGGTGTCGAGGGGACCTTCTGATGTCCACGCCGGAGGGCGCGGGCACCCAGACACCGTCGAGCGTTCGCTCGGGCGATCAACCTGGTCGTTACGTCCTCCTCCTCGAGCTGGCCGCCGGCGGCATGGGGAGCGTCTACGTGGGGCGCCTTCGCGGCGCCGCCGGCTTCGAGCGGCTCGTCGCCATCAAGCGGATGCACCAGCAGATCATGGCGGACCGCGACCTCGTGCTCTCGTTCCATGAAGAAGCTCGCATCGCCTCCCTCGTCCACCACCCCAACGTCGTCCAGGTGCTCGATGTCTACGAGGAGAACAACGAGCACATGCTCGTCATGGAGTACGTCGACGGCGTTTCGCTGTCGGTCCTCGCCAAGGCGGCGCGCAAGGTCCGCACGCGAGTCCCGCTCCTGGTCGCCGTTCGCATCGCCATCGAGGCGGCCCGCGGCCTCCACGCCGCGCACGAGACGCGTGACCTCGACGGTCGCCCGCTCTGCGTCGTCCACCGTGACGTGAGCCCTCACAACATCCTCGTCGCCGCGAACGGGGCCGTCCGCGTCACGGATTTCGGGATCGCGCACGCGATGCTTCGCGCCGTTCAGACCGAGCGCGGCGAGCTCAAGGGCAAGGTCCGCTACATGTCGCCCGAGCAGGCGGAGTGCAGGCCGCTCGATCGGCGCGCCGACATCTTCTCGCTCGGCATCGTGCTCTGGGAGCTCATCACCGGTGAGCCGCTCTACAACGGGCTCGACACGCTCTCGAACCTCCAGCTCGCCACGGCGGCGCACGTCGATCCGCCCTCCTCACGGCTCGCGGAGGTGCCGCCCGAGCTCGACGCCATCATCCTTCGCGCGCTCGCTCGCGATCCGGCGGAGCGTTTCCCGACCGCGGAGTCGTTCGCCAACGAGCTCGAGTCGTGGGCCGTGGCCGCGCGTTCGCTGGCGACACCAGCCGACGTCGCGGCGACCGTCGACGATCTCGCGGGCGGCGTGCTCCTGGCGCGGCACCGAGATCTGCAGAAGTTTCTCACGGTGCGCTCGGGCGACGCGTGGCCGAAGCCCGTGCCTGTGGCGCCGGCGGACGCGACCCCGGCGACGAGCGTCGGATCGATCGGGACCGTGCAGCCGCCGGTGGACCGTGGTCGCGGCGCGCTCAAGCTCGTCGCGCTCCTCGGAGCGGCTGGCGTCGCAGTCGTGGGCGGCATCGCGCTGCTCGTGCGGTTCGTGAGCTCGCCGGCACAACCGCCCGCGAGCGCCACGGCCAAGCGGCCCTCGGGCTCCGCCGTCGACCTCGTCTCCCCTCCGCCGCCAGCGCCGAGCGCGTCGGCGTCGGAGAGAGCCGTCGCGTCCGCGAGCGCGCAGCCGTCTGCCAGGCCCGCTCCGACCGGCAAGCTGCCGCCGCCTCCTCCTGCCATCGAGCTCAGGGACAACCCTTACGAGTGAGCGGCCGCACCGGCGGTGGGCTCGAGCTCTCCGCCAGTCGGACGGCCGAGCGCGTCCCGCCCGGGCCAGCGCCTTCCTGCTCGGCCCCCGACTACAGCGCCTCGCAGAAGTAAGCGTTCAGCTCGTCGCAACCGTAATCGTGGACGGCGGGAAAGGTGTTCCTCAACATTCCACAGTCTTGATTGTGCACCTCCGTCGCGGACATGCCGTCGTCCGGATCGGAGGCGTCCCAGAGAGCACCATTGAATGGTGTCGTGTCGTGATAGACCCAGTCCCCGTCGATGGCGGTTGCTTGAGGCGACTGGTAGACGCCGATTCGAACGTACCCCGCGTAGGAGCCGAGCTCGGCGAGGAGCGCCGAAACCTCGGCGGCGGTTCTGGGCATGGCAGGAACGAAGCCCTGCCCGCAGAACATCTGTGCGTACGTGCCCAAATGCAGGCAGAGCTTGTAGGTGTGGCCCGCGCCGGTGAACTCGGTGCACTCGCAGGCGTTGCCGTCGTCCATGACCGAATTGCAGTCGTCGTCCAGCCCATTGCATGCCTCGGCGATCGGCGTCGCCACACACGAGCCTCCAGCGACGGAACAGTCGAAGGTGCCGACACAGCCGTCGGCAACCTCGCAGGGGGCCCCGTCGATGCATTCGTCGCCGAGCTCTTCGCAAGCGATGAACGCAGCGAAGCCCTGGCAGGGCGCGTCGTGGACTCGCGTCGAGTCGGCCGAGGCGAGGACGATTCCGCAGTTCTCGGCGTCGTTCTCGAAATAGTCCGGAACGCCGGAGTCGTCGGGCTGCCCCTGGTCCCACGGAATGGGCATCCCGGGACGAAGCCAGGACCACCCGGTGAGGCTCGTCGGCGCGCCGCCCGCCTGCGTGAGGCCGATGATGGCGGACTCGTCCGTCGGCAAGAGCCCCGTCACGAAGTCGTGCTCCGCTGCAGACTGGAAGACGACGGGCTGCGTACCCCCCGGACAGGTTGCCCCATCAGCCGGGCAGAGGACGTAGTGCCGTCCGTCGAACGTCGCCCAGGTGCAACCGCCGCATCCTTCTCCGATATCGGGGGGCTCGTCCGTCAAACCGTCGCAGTCGTCGTCGAGCCCGTTGCACGCTTCGGTCGACGGGATGCACGGCCCGCCACCGGAGCCCCCCAACCCCGTCGAGCTCGTGGCCGAGGCGCTCGTCGTCGAGGCCGCGGTCGTCGGCGAACGCGCGCCGGTGCCGTCGACCTCGTAGTCCCCGAGGCCGATGAGATCGCCGCAAGCGATCCCGGCGAAGACCAGAGGAAGGAGGCCATACCGGCGAGGCATTGTTCGCCTGAATGTAGACCCCTTCGTTCGGAGACACGAGAGGCGTCGCCTTCCGCGTCGCTGGTCGCACCTGCTCGTGTGGGCTCGTGCGGACGAGGCGCCGGCCAGCCCCGAGGTCGATTCCGTCGGCCCAGCGCGCGCGTGTACGATGGCCTCCGAATGAGCCCCCCTGCCGAGCACCGGTCTCTCGCCGCGTCAGCGCCTGGTGGGCTCGTGATGCCGGAGGCGCTCTCGGCGGAGATCCGGGCGGCGTACGGCGCGCCGGAGCGCAGCTACCACGACAACGCTCACCTCGACGAGGTCCTCGAGCGCTTCGGCGAGGTCGCGCGCGAGGTCGGGTGGGAGCGCCCGCGCGAGGTGTTCCTCGCGCTCGTCTTTCATGACGTCGTCTACGAGCCGGGCGCGAAGGACAACGAGGCGCGGAGCGCCGAGGTCGCCGAGCGCGCGATCTCGGACCACCTCGCGGGGGAGAACATCGACGTCGCGCGGGTGAAGGAGCTCGTCTTGCTCACGGCGCGGCACGGCGCGCTCGAGGAGGCGGACGTCGACCGCGACGCGGCGCTCTTCTGCGACTGCGACATGGCCATCCTGGCCGCGCCCGTCGAGGCGTTCGAGGCTTACGATCGCGGCATCGCGCGCGAGTACCAGGCCGTGCCCGCGGAGCTCTTCGCGGCGGGACGCCGGCGCTTCTTCGAGGGTCTCCTCGCCGCACCCGCCATCTACCTCTCGGCCTGGGGACGCGCGCGCTTCGAGGCAGCCGCGCGCGCGAACCTGGCGCGCGTGCTCGGGTCGGAGGGACGCGGTTGACCGCGCCGGCGATCCCGGCCGTGGAGCTCACCGACGTGGGGCTCTACGGGATCATGGAGAGGTACGGCAACCTCGCCATCTCGGCCGTCCTCGACGTTCGACGTTCCTTCTCGAAGGCCGAGCTCGAGCGCGCGCTCGAGGCGACCATTGCCGATTTTCCCGTGCTCGGTCACCGGTACGAGCCGGGCTTCTGGCGAGACCGCTGGGTGTGGGTCGACGAGCCGATCACCACGTCGCTCACGGTCGTCGACGACTGCGACGTCGAGGTGGAGACCGAGAGGTGGGCGCAACGGCCGATCGACGCGAGGCGCGAGCGCCAGATCCGGCTCGTGGCGATCCGGCGCGGGCCGAGCCGGACCCGGCTGATCCTCACGGTCTTGCACCTCGCGGTCGATGGCGCAGGGTTCTCCGCCGTCGGGCACGTGTTTGGCGCGCGGCTCTATGGGATCGAGCCCGCGGCTCCGGTGGACTCGCGGCGCGACATCTGGCGCACCCTGGAGGGCCTCGGGCCTCACCATTGGTTGGCGATGCCGCTCGCGCTCCTGCGTTCGCTCAAGCGTCCTCTCGAGCAGCGCGCGGCAGCCAAGCGGCAGCGGGACCTCCCGAAGGACGGCCGAGACGTCCCGGCGAGCCGGCACGTGACGATCGACGCGCGTGATCTCGCGACGATCCGGGCGCGCCTCGGGCGCGGCGTCTCGATCAACGATCTGCTCGTCGCGGCCCTCGCGCGGGTCTCCGCGGAGCGCTCGGACGGCGAGCAGGTGAACGTCCTCTACACGATGGACCTGCGCCGCTACCGCCGGGAGCGCGGGCTCGTCGCCGCCAACACCTCCGGGGTGCTCTCGGTGGTCGTGCCGCGGCGAGCGGCGACCGACCTCGCGACCGCCGCCAAGGCCGTGTCGGCGCTCACGGCGCGCGAGCGCGACTTCTTGGCCGGGCCTGCGTTTGTCCTCGGACCGATCCTGCTCGGCGCGGGGCTGCCACACGCGGTCTCCCGATCGCTCGTGGGGCTCTTGGCCCCCGCGCTCGTCGAGACGCCGCTCGAGCGAGGCCTCCTCGTCACCAACGTCGGCCGCATCGACGAGGGCGTGCGAGCGTTTGCGGACGACCTCGAGTCGGTTCGCATCGTGGGGCCGCTCGTCAGCTCGTTCCCCGTACCGATCCTGGTGGCTTACGGCTTCCGCGGTCAGCTCTGCCTGTCGATGTTCGCGCCCCCGGGGGTGGGCGAGGCGGCGCTGGAGGAGCTCGAGTCGGACATTCTCCGGGCCCTCGAGAAACCTGACATAGGGCTGACACTCCGCCCTGGCAGTCTCGGGGCATGACGAAGACACACCACGGGAGCTGTCACTGCGGGGCCGTCCGGTACGAGGCCGACCTGGATCTGGACGGGAAGGCGACGCGCTGCAACTGCAGCGTCTGCACGAAGATCGGCTCCACCAACACGAACCTGAAGCCAGCAGCGTTCCGCCTCCTCACCGAGGAGCGCGCGCTCGCGACCTATTCGATGAGCCCGAACGGGACGCGGTACTTCTGCCCGAAGTGCGGCGTGCACTGCTTCGGCCGCGGCGACGTCCCGGAGCTCGGCGGCGCCTTCGTGAGCATCAACGTGGCCACGCTCGACGACGTCGACGTCGGGCAGCTCGAGATCGGCCACTGGGACGGCCGGCACGACAACTGGCAGGCGGGGCTGCGCGACAGGCCCTGGCCCATCGCGTAGCGGGGGAACACGCCCGTCATTCGAAGCGCGCGAGCGCCGGGTGGTCGCGATACACCGTGTCCTCGTCGAACGGCTCCCCGGTGAGCCGTCGCCTCGTGGGCTTGGTGTAGACGAGGTAGAAGTCGCTCACGTGGGTCGCGCCGGTCAGCTTGCGGTAAGCGGCCCACCCCACCGCCAGCATGTCCTCGTTGCTGAACGGCTCGTCGTCCGCGCCGTACCCGGCGGCCGCCAGCTCTGGGTAACGGAGCGCTGCGCTGAAGCGCTCACGGCCCTGTCCGACGAGCCAACCGAGGAAGTAGTCGAAGCCGTCGTCCGAGCAGCCGCCGTTCATGACGTAGGCGACGGCCCAGAGATCCCAGCGGTAGGCCTCGGCCATCCGCTCTCCGACGAACCGGTCGAACGCGACGATCGTGGGGATGTCGGTCCGCGCCAAGGCTTCGACAAGCCTCTTGGCGACGGCCTCGTCCACGTCACCCTTCTGCCGGATCGCCGCCGCCCTCGCCTCCGCGATCATCTCCCAGCAGCGCTGCACGTCCGGCGGTGCGGGGAGGGGCGCAGCCGGCGCCAGCTCGACGATGCCGCCGTCGTAGGCGAGGGTCGGATCGTCGTCGGTCCGGCAGACGCACCCGGCCGCCGTGATGTGACCGCCGTCGAACGCCTCCAACGCCGCATACTCTCCGGCTTCGAGCTCGCCGCCGTGCACGACCACCGTCGCGCCCTGCCCCGCGGCGACCGCCGGACCCCGCCCGCTCTCGACGACGATGTCGCGCAGGCTGGCTCGGCTCTCGAGGACCCGCACGCCGATTTCGTTGCCGGAGAGTCGGACCGACTCCAGCTCGACGGTCGCGCCGTCGTGTGCATAGACGCCGTGGTCCTCGCCGGCCTCGAGGGAGCCGCCGACCATCCGGACGAAGGCGCCGCAAGACTCGAGCTGCGCAAAGGCGGAGCGACGGAAGGTGCACGCCCGGATCGCGACGCGCGCGCCGTCGCGGGCGTAGAGGCCCGACTCACGGGCGCCCTCGACGGTGCACCGCTCGAGCTCGATCGAAGCCGCGTGAATGCGCAGACAGGGCCCCACGAGGACGCGGACGCGAGCCTCCGACAGGCGGGCCTTGGCTCCCGCGTGAACGTAGACCCCGTAGCGTCCGGCGAGCGTCGAGTCGGAGAGCGACAGCTCGCTCGTCTCGTCGCGGACCTCGATGACGGGCAGGTCCGCCGCGCGTTTCCTGACCCTCATCGTCGCGCGCCTGACCGAGGCCGCGCCCCCACCGTGAACGAACAGCGCCGAGCCGATGGACTCGACCACGACGCCGGAGAGGGTGAGGACGCCGCCTGCAACCTCGATGGCCGTCTCGTCGGCGACGATCGTGAGATCCTGGAGGGTGAGCTTCTCGCTGGTCATGATGCGTGCGCTCACCGTGAGGCGCGTCGAGCCGGGGCCCGCGCCGAGGATGGTGATCGGCCCGCTCGGCGCGACCGACCAGCGAAACTCGCCGGCCGGGACACTCAGGACGGCGCCCGCACGTGCGCGACGTATGGCTCGATCGAGCGAGTACCCCGATGCCATGAGGCTCGAGATGGTACCAAGGCAGGGTGCTGCGTCGAGGGCGCCGAACGACAGCCCGCTACTTCGCCGGCTCGAACCCCGCGCCCGTCCAGGCGAGACTGACGGGCTCCTCGGGCAGGCGCGGTAGATCCACTTCGATCATGGCGAGCTTGTCATTGATGAGCGTCACGACCTGAGCCTTGCCCGCGGCTTCGCCGGGCGGGACCGCCCGCTGGCGGCTGAAGACGAGCGTGACCTCGGGGGCGCCGCCGGGAGCCGCGACGAGCGACGCGAGGCCGATCCGCGCCGCGACCGCCTCGGCGGGCGACGCCTGCAGGGCCGCGCCTTTCTCCGGCCCGGCGGGCTTGCGCTTGCCGCGCTCGATGCTGACGCCCGGCGTGTTCCTGTCGCCTGCGGCCCAGGTCACGAAGAAGACCTGCCCCGGCGGCAGGGGAGGCAGCTCCGCAGTCGTGTGCGCGAGCGCGGTCCGCTCGGCCTCGGACAGGCCCTCCTTCGTGCGCGCGGTGTGTGCGAGGAAAAACGCGGCCCGCTCGGCCAGGGTCGCGAGATCGGACTCGCCGGTTCGGCCGCCGGTTCGCGCGACCCGGCCGAGGCTCCGGAGCGCGAGATCGACGCGGCCAGCACCTGCGTCGGCCAGCGCCATCCGCAGCTCCGAGGAGCCGTCCCCGGGGACGAGATCGAGGAGCGACGTGTAAGCCGCCGCCGCCTCCTCGTAGAACCCTTCGTTGCGGAGGCGATCTCCGAGGAGCGCGAGCGACCACGGGTCGTTGGTGGCGCGCTCGGCGATCTCTCCGAACGTGCGCCGCGACTCGGCGTCGAGGCCCACGAGCCGGAGGGCGTGCGCGGCGTCGGCGAGGAGCGGCGCGTCCGCCAGGGGATCCACGCGCAGTCGGCGGACCTCGTCGGCGAGCGCCTCCTTCTCTCCGAGGGCCGCGAGGAGCGCGACGAGGCGCGCGCGGAGGAGCGAGCTGTGGGGGGCGAAGACCAGGAAGCTCCGCACCACCGCGAGCCGCTCCTTGTCGTCCGCAGCCTTCGCGTAGCGCTCGTCGAGCTTGGCACGCGGGAGGATCTCGCGGCGCATCAGGCGCAGTCGAACCAACCTCATCTCCGCGACGGTGGCGCGCGCGAGCGCTTCCTTTCGGAGCAGCGCCGCCGCTTCGAGATCCCCCTCGCGCTCGACGCCGTCGGCGAGATCGAGGATCCAGAGCCCGCGCTGTCCGGAGATCGCGAGCTCGAGCAACGTTCGCTTGGCGGTCCAGGTCGCGAGCTCGCAGGTCGCGCGCGCCTCGGCGAACGTCGGCAGCGCGCCGGAGGTGCGGATGCGCTCCACCCACACGCCGCGGCGCTGCGCGACCGGCAGCGAGCTCGTTGGCGAGCACTTCTTTCCGCGGAGGGCAGGGGGAGGGGGCCAGACGATGGTGTGGCGCACCTTCGCCGTGAGCGTCTCGCCGGCGCGCGGGTAGCTCAGGCTCTCGACCACGGTCGTCACGCAGCGGGCGAGCGGCTCGTCACCCGCGCCGTTCACGGTCACGCCCTTCGCGTGGCCGTCGCCGTCCACCTCGAACACGACCTCGAGCGCGCCGGGCAGGTCGGGGCGGAGCGCGGCGCGTGCGTCACGGCACGCGCGCAGCTGCCCCATCGAGGCCTCGAGCGTCTCGATGCTCGACTGCGTGACGGCGGCGTCCAGCGAGTCTTCCCGTGTCCCGAAGAGGGCCTCCGCGTCCGACGCCATCGTTCCGTTCGGCGCCCGCACCGACTGGATCGCCGCCGAGAGACCCGCGTAGCCGTGGAGCGTGAGATCGAGGACGCGCTGGCTCAGGAAGGTGGGCACGTACTCCGCGCTCGCCTCCGTGGTCCAGGCTGTCCAGGGGGTGAGCAAGCCCGCCTTCAGCGCCGCCTCGGTCACGGCCTCGCGCCCGCGACCTGCGAGCGCCATCGAACGCGCGCGGGCGTCGGCCCAGCGCCGGTGGACGTCGGCGGTCGTCGCGGCCTGGCGGACCGTGAGCGGGACGATCTCCCCGCGCTTCTCGGTGCCGCTTCGATAGACGAAGGTCACGTCCTTCGGAACCGCGCCCGCGAGCTTGCCGACGACGGTCACGGTGCTGCCTTGGGTCGCGGCGATGTCTCCGCGAGGGTAGGCGCGGATCATGCCCGGCCCGAGATCGAGCTCGACCCCCGTCACGGTGGGGACGAGCGCGCGCTCGAGCAAGCCGACGGCGGCCTCTGCCGCGCTCTCGCTGTCGCCGATCTCGAGGACGGGGCCGGACCCGCTCACGAGCGCCGCGAGCGCGCCGCGGTTCGACTCGGGGCCGACGAGAACGGCGCCCAGCCGCGGGACGCCTCGCGGACGACGCGCGAGTCGCGCGCGCATCGCTTCGGCCGTGCGGTCGCCGACCGACGGGAAGCCGTCGCCCACGTAGACGACCATGCCCGAGGGGGCGTCGGCGGGCAGGGCGTCGGCGCCGGCCTCGAGGGCGCGCCCGAGATCGGTCGCGCCGCCGAGCGTGACGGTGCCGAGCGCCGCGAGGATCTCCGCCTTGCGGGCTGCGTCCACCGGGCCGACCGTCGGCGGCCCGACGGGGGAGGCCGCCGTGTCGCTCGCCAGCACCACGGCGCGGTCCTTCGGGCCGAGCCCCCGGACGAGCGACTCCACGAAGGCGCGGCTCGCCGCGAACAGGGCCGGGTCCATGCTCGAGGAGGCGTCGAGGACGATGGCCAACGTGACGCCGGACTCGACCCCGTCCAGGCGCGGCGCCTCGGTTCGAACAAGGACGGTGCTGTCATCGTCTTCGTTCGCGCCGAGGGCGACGTAGGCCCGCGCGCGGGGCAGCTCGGCGGGGATCTCCGCGTCGACGACGAAGTCCGCGGACGCGACGAAGTCGCTCTTGCGGAGCTCCACGACCGAGCCGTCGCTCCGCGCCCCCATCCCGGCGGCGAGGCGCGTCGCGCCCGCGGGGCCTGCGTCGACGCGGACGAAGAGCTCGCCGATCGGCAGCGCCTCGCCCTCGCCCGCGAGCGGGTAGCGGTACTGCACCACGTGTGACTTCGGCTTCGGGACGACGGGGAGCCACTCCGTGTAGGAGATCTCGACGGAGACGGTGAGCCCGGGGGCGATCTGCGGGATGGACCCGCGCGCCCAGCCTTCCCCGGCCCACTCGAGGACGTCGCTCTGCCCGCCGTCGAGCTGGCCGCGCTCCTCGCCGCGCTTGGCGAGCGCGATGTGACCTTCTCGGCGCGCGTCTCCTCGGACGACGGCGAAGCCGGAGACGATGGCGCTCGGCGGCAGAGCGATGCGGAAGTCGCCGGTGACGGCGGCCTGGCCGGCGTTGAAGAAGGTCGTGCGCACACGCGTCTCGGCCAGCTCACCGCGGATCGTCGCGTCGACCTCGTGTTTGCGGACGGTGAGGGGAGAGCCAGCGTCGCCTGCGCGAGAGCGCCCCCAGAGCTCGCCGACCGCCCGGCGCGGGACACCGGTCGCGCCCCACGGGGCGGCGAGGCCCCCGGTCCAGTCGTCGTAGCCCCGCTCGGGCCCGACCGCGGCGGCGCCGCCTTCGAACGTGACGGTCTCGCCCACGCGAACCGTCGACTCCTTCTCGCCGGCCCTGGCGACCAGCTCGCCGTTCGCGACGTAGACCTTCGTCTTGTCGCGCCGCTCGACGCCGGCGGCGCCGCCGACCATCCGAACGCTCGCGCCTTCGCCGAGATCGAGCGTCGTCGGCGCAGCGGAGCCCTGCAGAAAGACGCGACCGCGCTCGACCCGGACGCCGCCCATCGTGACCGAGAGCTTCGTGCTGCCGTCGAGGACGACCGTGGCGCCCGTGTCGAGTCGAAGCCTCGCGCGGCCGTCGGCGTCCGTTTCGATGACATCTCCGTCAGCCAAGCGCCGGAGCTCCCGCACCGTCTCGCCGGCGGCCGTGACGCCGGCGTGGACCGGAGACAGATCGGCGATGGTCGCGACGAGCTCCGCCTCGACCGGTCGCGCCGCCTTCGGGGTCAGGAGGATCGCGACCGCGCCGAGCACGAGGAACGCGACGATCATGCCGATGAGCAACGTCGGCCGCTTGCCGGTGCCGATGTCGTAGTCGCGCGGCGCGCGCGGCGCCGTGACGCCCGACACCGGACCGGCGACGGTCGGGCTCGCCGCGTTGCCCGCCTCGCCCACGCTCTCGCCTTCCGCGCTCATTCCGCACCTCCTGCCGCGTCGGCCGCGACGGGCTCGACCTTGCCGCCCTGGACTCGGAACACCCGGGTCGGCGGGCCGCCGCGCGTGAACGAGACCTCGACGCGCTCGATGACCTCGGACTCTTTTCCTTCCCCGGTGACGACGGTGAGGAAAGCCTTCTGTCCGAGACGAGCGGTTCGTTCGAGCTCCGACGGCTCGATGCGCACCTCGATGCGGCCCGCGCGGTCGGGGATCATCGCCTGCGCGATGCCGAGCGTGGCGTCGCCCTCGGCCGCCGGCATCAGGCTCCCGAGGCCGTCGTGCCAGAGCGTGGGGTGCAGCTCCGGGTGCGCCCACGTGAGGAGCACGCGGACCTGGCCTTCGCGCTTGTCGAGCCCCGTGCCGGCGAGCAGGCGATCGAGCCGCGCCGCGAGCGCCTTCACCTCGTCGGCCTTCCCTGCCGCACGCGCGTCCTGCCTGCCCCACGCGAGGAAAAGCGCGGTGTAAGCGCGCGCCGTCGCGTGCGGACCCTGGGTCGCGTCGGGAGCGCCGGCCTGGCCGCCCTTTTCGGTCCAGCGGAGCGCCTCCTCCAGCTTGCCGAGCCCGTTCGCCGCGGCCGCGAGGAGGATGGGGACGGTCGGGTCGTCGGGGACCAGACGCGCGAGCGTCTCGTACTGGCGCGTCGCCTCCGCGTGGTAGCCGTGCGCGCGATAGAGATCGCCGAGCCGCCGGCGCGCGACCGGGTCGTCGGGGGAGAACTCCACGAGCTCGCCGAACGTACGCTTCGCCTCGCGCTCGTCGATCGCCTTCTGCGCGGGATCGGTCCCGCGCGCCGCGAGCCGGAGGTAGAGCTCGCCGACGGCGGTGCGGACGGTCGCGTCGGCGTCGGGCCGCGCGCGCAGGAGCCGCGCCTCTTCCCTGGCGGCGCGGTCGTCGCCGGTGTCCTCGACTGCGTCGAGGAGGCGCAGCGCGAGGCTGAGATCGCTCGGGTAGGCGCCGGCGAGGGCGCGGAGCTTCGCCTCGCGATCGGCGGGCGACTTCGCTTCCTTCAGGGTCTTCTCGAGCGTGGCCGAGTCGACGATCGAGAGGCCGAGCGCCTGGTTCAGCTCGCGGACCTGCGCGGGGGTGGTGACCCTCGCGAGGATGCCGCGGTAGACGATGTCCGCGGCGCCGAGATCCTTGGCGAGCAGACGATAGAAGGCGACCTGTTGGGCGACGTTCGGGATGACGTCGAGCGACAGCAGCAGGAGCGCGCGGCGCTCGCGGACCGTGGGCGCCTCACACGAGGCGAGCGCGGCGCGGTAGACGTTCACGACCGCGCTCGGCGCACCGCCCGTCGCCGCGAGCCGCTCGCGCCACAGGCCGCGGCGCTCCTCGAAGGGCAGGTCCGCGCCGGGGCCACACGGGCGCAGGAGCCGCCCGGGGTTGTCGATCGTGATGACGATACGGTTCGAATCTTTCCCGCTGACCGGCGCTGCGAACGACTCGCCCGTCTCGTCCGCCGAGAGCGTCCCTTGGGCGTACATCCCAGCATGGGGCGGCGTCTCCGTTTCCCCGCCGCCCGGCACGGCCGCCGACGGGCTGGCCGGGGGGACGCCCATCTTGCCTTCCTCGCCCTTGCCTCCACCGCCCGCGCCCGTCCCGGCGAGGCCGCCAGCACCGGCAGGTCCGACTGCGACCGGCTTCGCCGGATCGGCGAGCCGGGCTGGTGGAGCAGGCCGGTTCTCTGCGGGAGACAGGGACTTGTCGGCGGGCTCGAGCGCCGGGCTCGGCTCGGGCTCGTCACGCCAGTTGTTCCCGCGCGCCGACACGCTGTCCGGCGCCTGCGCCGGGGGGGCAGCGGCGGCCGTCGCCGTCGCGGCCGCCACGGGAGCCTCGAGCGTCTCCGCGTTGGGCGCCGTCTTCTCTCCCTTCGCCCGGGTCCCCGTTCCACCTTCTTTGTTGTCGGCGCTCGCCGTGGCGCTGTCGGACTTCTTCTTGAAGAGCCCGTCGAGGATGCCCTCGTCCTTGTCCTCCTCGGCGTCGTCTGCGTCGCGTGCGTTGCGCTGCTCTTCCTGCTTGGCCTCGCGCACGCGCGAGTCTTCGAGGGCGCGAAGAGAGGTGCGCTTCTTGGACTCGGCGCGGGACTGCGCTCGCTGCTCGGGGGTCATCTCGCTTGTGGTCGGGACGTAGATCGATGTCACCGGCGTGATGATGCCCTGGCGGACACCGAGATCGACGAGCGCGGCGTGACCGGCGCCTTCGTCGAGCATCTCCATGAGGCGGCCGCCGGCCCAGCGCCGGCGGAGGTCGCCGCTGTCGTCGATCTCGACGACCTGCAGCGGGAGCGAGCGCGCGCCCGCCGGCGTGGTGAGGACAGCCTCCTTGGGGGAGTCGCCCTTGATCCGGCCGACGACGAGCGTCGTCTCACCTTCGACGATCGCGCCGAGGTCCCGCGGGTACATCCGCTCCACGTTTGGCCCCAGGTCGATCGAGCTCCCGAGGAGCGCCGAGCGCTCGGCCAGCTCGAGGATACGGAGCGCCGCGCGGGCCGCGCCGCGGTCGTCGCCAACCCGGGCCGCGTAGCTGCCCGTCGCCAAGCCTGACAGAAGCGCCATGTTCGCTCCGTCGCCGATCCCGAGGGCGAAGAGCCGCGTCGGCCGCGCGACCTTCCTGAGCCGCTCGCGGATCGCGGCGAGGTCGCTCTCCCCCACCGTCGGCGCGCCGTCCCCGAGGTAGATGACGGCGCCGGCTCGTTTGTCGCCGAGCTTGCTCGCCGCCTCGGCCAGGATGCTCCCGAGGTCCGTCGCGCCGCCCGGCGCGGTGTGGGCGAGCGCGCCGAGCACGTCGGCCCGCAGCGTCTCGTCCACCGGCCCGAGCTCGCCGCGCGCGGCCACGGTCGGCTCGAGCCGATCGTCGCCGGAGAACACGACGGCGCGGTCCTTCGGCCCGAGGTGAGTCAAGAGCGCGCGGGTCGCCGCGCGCGCCAGCCGGAGCATGCCCTTGTCGGTCGCGGCCGACGTGTCGACGACGATGACGAGGTCCAGCCCCTCGTCCCGCGCGGGGACGTCGCTCGCGCGAACGGGGACGAGGACGTAGTCCGCCTCTCCGGCGCCGCTGCGCCGGAGATCGGCTTGCTCCGCCGGCCCGAGCGCGACGACGTCGGGGCGGTGTTTGGCGCGCACCGCCTTCGGGCTCGGCGCGCCGTCGTCGAAGAGCTCGATCGCGAGGTCCGCGCGCGGCACGACGTCGTGGTCCTCGACGAGGAGCACGTCGCCGAGGCGCGAGGCCTGCATGCCCGAGCGCACCGCCTTCGCGCCGGCCTTGGCGACGTCGATCGAGATCGAGAGATCTTCGATGTGCGGCGCGGAGCGGTCCGCGCCCTCCGCCGCCATCGGGTAGACGTAGAGACGCCGCTCGCCTTTGTCGCCCGAGCGAGAGAGCCACTCCGTGTAGCGGACGACCACCCGGCGCGTCGCGCCGGGGCCGATCGGGTAGAGCCGCGCCTCGTACACGCCGGGCGCGCGCCAGGCGAGGAGCGCCGGGTCCTCCTGGGAGCCGGCGTACACGTGCGCCTGGTACTGCGCCTGGGCTTGCGCCTTCTCTTTCACGTACCCGAAGACGACCCCTCCGTCACGATCGACGCCGAAGCGCTCCAGGAGCGCACCCTCCGGGATGCGGAGCTGGTAGACGCCTTCCACGGTCTCCGAGAGCGGGTTGAAGAACGTCTCGTCCACCTCGGTGATGGCGAGATCGCCCTCGATGCGAACCCTCACGTCGAGCCGCTGGATCGCGAGCGCCGCGTGAGGGGTGCCCGTCGCGCCCGGGCGGCGCGCGCCGACGGTGCCCACGCCGAAGGGGGGCGGCTCGCTCGTCGGGTCCGTCGTGGCGAGGCCGCCCGTCCAGTCCTCCCAGGCCACGGCGGAGCGGACCTCGACGCGTTCGCCGGAAGACTCGAGCAGCTCGCCCGCCCGCGCCGCCTTCGCGCCGGCGCGCACCTCGCCTTCGAGGACATAGGTGCTCGTCGCGCCGGCCGACGCGTCCACGCTGGCGCGGACTGCCGAGAGGACGAGCGCGCCCTGGCTCGTCGTCAGCGTCTCGGTCACGCCGGGCGGCGTCTCCGCGAATGCGCGGCCGCTCGCGAGCCGGAGGCCGTCTGCCTCGACCGAGAGCTTGGCCGGCCCGCGGACGAGGAGGGTCGCGCCGCCGTCCCGGCGGAGCCAGGCCAGACCGCCCTCGGCGACCTCGATCGCGGCGCCCTCTCCGAGCCGCTCGCGCGCGTACGGGGCACGCGCGGTCTCTCCGGCGTGGGCGACCGTCACGCCTCGTCGGACCGCGCGGAGCTCGGTGGTCGTGTGGGTCTTCGCGGGGAGCTTCTTGGGCGGCTCGGTTCGGCACCCGGAGAGGACGAAGAAGGCGGCGAGCAGCAAAAAGAGCCAGCTCGGGGCGGACTGCACCAAGGCACGACGCATCACGGCCATGTCGTTGCTCCCGTTTCGCGATGTGTGACCGGCGCTTGAGACGTCCGCCCCCGGCCGAAGTTCTCGACCAGGTCAGCATCGCAGCGTCACGGAGGGCAACGCAAGCCGGCCGGGCGCGTGAGATCAGCCGGAGCGGGCTTGTTTGGCCTTCAGCCAGCAGGCGCGACAGTGCCACTCGAAGACGTAGCCGCCCGCCCCGTCGGGCGTGCGGGAGAGGCGCCAGCCGTACTTCACGCTGATCAGCGTTTCATCCCCGTTGCCGGTCGGCGAGGCGGCACCGCAATCGACGCACACCTGGCGGACCTGGTGCGTGCCCGAGCCGAAATCATCCGGCTCGGGGTCGACGGTGAACGCGGGCACCAGCGGCTTGGACATGCCTCACTTCGAGACGCTAGCCAGATCCATGCCTTGTCCAACTTGCCCGATTTCGCGCGAAACGGCGGCGTCAGATCGCGAGTTTGAGACCTCGTCGTTTCACAACTGCAAAGCCGTGCGGTTCGGGCGTGGCGCAGAGCGCCACGCCCGAGGGGCCGTCCCCAATCAGGCGAGCCCCGCGCTCAGGGGCTCGGGGCCGGCGGCGGGGCCGGCTGCGCGGGCGCGGGCTGAGCCGGCGCGGGCGCGGGCTGAGCCGGCGCGGGCGCGGGCTGAGCCGGCGGCTTCTTCGTCGTGGAGTGGAGGATGTTGAACTCGACGCGCCGGTTCTTCTGCTTTCCGGCCGCCGTGTTGTTGTCGCTGATCGGCTTCTCCTGGCCGTAGCCGGTCGCGCGGAGACGCGACTCGGCGATGCCCTTGTCGATCATGTACTTGCGCACCGCGTCCGCGCGCTTCTGGCTCAGGTCCTTGTTGAGCTTGGCGTCGCCCGAGTTGTCGGTGTGACCCGCGACCTCGACGAGGAAGATCTGCGGGTTCGCCTTCAGCGCACCGATGACGGCGTCGAGCACGGCGAAGCTCGTCGCGCCCTTGATCTTGTCGCTGCTCGTCTCGAACTCGACGCGCTGGAGGATCCGGATCTCCTCCTCCTTGATGTCGACGAGGGAGGGGCCTGCTTCGGGGCAGCCGTCTTCGTCATCGCGGCCGTTGAAGGTCTCCGCCCGGGTCGGGCACTTGTCGACGTTGTCCGGGATGCCGTCCTTGTCGGCGTCAGGGACCGAGTCGGGGCAGCCATCTTCGTCCTTGAAGCCGTTCTTGATCTCCGGCTCTTCGCCGCACTCGTCCGACTCGTCGGGGACGCCGTCGTTGTCGTTGTCCGGATCGGGGCAGCCGTCCGTGTCCTCGAACCCGTCCGTATCCTCGGCGGCGTTCGGGCACTTGTCCTTCGGATCGGCGACGCCGTCGCTGTCGGTGTCGGCGCAGCCGTAGAACTCCTGCGTGCGCACGGCGCCGGCCTGGTCGGGGCACTTGTCGCTGCCGTCGGGGATGCCGTCCTTGTCCGAGTCCTTCACCTCGTCGGGGCAGCCGTCGTCGTCCTTGAAGCCGTTGATGACCTCGGCCTTGAGCGGGCACTTGTCCTTGCCGTCGACGACCCCGTCCTTGTCGTTGTCGTCCTCGGGGCAGCCGTCTTCGTCCTCGAACTGGTCCTTGTCCTCGGGCTTGGCCGGACAGGTGTCGTCGTTGTCGTTGATGCCGTCCGCGTCCTGATCGCCCGCCTCCATCGAGAAGGTGAGGCCGACCATCGCACGCGCGAGCGGGACGCCCACGCCCTCCACGATGCCCGCCCCGCCGCCGACGTTGATCGCGAGCCCCGAGCCGAGCGGGATGATCCTGACGTTTCCGTCAATCTCGAGCGTGTTCGTGCCCTTCGTCCCGGAGAACTGGGTCGAGCCGAAGCCCTCCGCCATGACGTGGATGATCGGCGTGATCTCGTAGCCGGCGCCCGCGCTGTAGCGGAACTCCACGGGGCCCACCGTCGTCGTGCCGAGCGTGCTCTCCCCGCGGTAGATGCCCCGGAGGTTCACCGCGGCGAAGAAGCCCTCGTAGTAGAAGTCCGCGATGCCTCGCCAACCGATGGTGACGGGCGAGTCGTTGCCGATGAATTTGTCCTCCGCCGTGATGTGGCCGAGGCCCGCGGCGATGTCGACCGCGCCTCCGAGCGCGACGAGGCTCTTCGAGTCTCCGAAGAAGCGGATCTTGCCCTCGAGGCGTGGGTCGCCCAGGCCGAAGCCGTCGGTCGCGCCGGCGATGGGGACGCCCGTGTCGGTGTTGATCCCCGATCCCGTGACGTAGGCGAGGGGGATGTTCAGCCCGAGCTGGATGAAATCGACGGGGTTGAAGCTCGCCATCAGATCCCACCAGAACATGTTCTGGACGATGGGGACGTCCTCCACGTTCGTCGCGTTCGGCTCGTCGCAGTTGGTCTCGGCGATGCAGCTCACGACCACGAAGGGGTCGCGCGTGTAGTTGAAGAGCATGCCGACGCTCCAGCCGAGCGGCTGGCTCATCCGCACGCGCTCGACCGAGACGATGTTGTTCGGCCCGGGCGCGGCCTCGAGCCGCTGGGCCGAGAACTCCCCTTGTTGGGCTTCCTGGGCCCAGCCCGTGCCCGGAAGGAGGAGGACGACGGCAGAGGACAGCGCGAGCGCCCCGATGCGGGTGCACGAAACCGGGCCGGCAGCTTTCATCGATTGTTCACCAGGGAAGGGGTAGCCTTGCCGGCCCAAGCACTGACGGAACTGTGCTCGTGACCGAAGAGAGCCATGGTCGCCGAGCCTAGCCGAAGATGCTCCGCATTTGCAGCGTCTCGCTCGACAAGGAGAAGCGGCCCCGCGCGTTTCTTCCTTAACCTCGTTGCGCGCCGTTCCCCCTGCCTACCTCACCACCCGTCCCTCCTCCGCGGCCCTCCTGGCCAAGCTCCTTGATTCGGGGCCCGGCTCGTGAGACGTACCGGCCGCGAAACGCGTCCCATGAAAGTCACCTCTCTGCTCTCCGCGGTAGGCGCAGTGCTCGTCGTCCTCGCTGTCGCGGACGAGGGCGCGGCTCAACCGGCGCCGCAGCCCGAACAGCCGGGGCAGAAGGGCCAGGGCGGTCAGGGCAATCCGCCGGCAGCGGAGCCTCAGCCCGGGGACGAGCCGCCGCTGTTGCCGCCGGCGGTCCAGGAAGAGGAAGAAGAGGAGCCGGAGCCCAAGCCGCCCGCGCCCAAGCCGGCCCAAACGGAGGCGAAGAAGCCCGCTGCGACGGCGGCCGCCCAGAAGAAGCCCACGCCGAAGGGCGACTCGACCGAGAACGACACCTACGTCTTCGCCGAAGACTGGTGGATGGGCGCCCGTCCGGTCTTCGAGATCCACGGCTACTACCGCGTCCGCGCCGAGTACCTCAGCCACTTCGCGCTCGGCCGCAAGGACGTGACGGCCAGCGTGCTCTGGCCTCAGCCGGCCGACAACGACTTCACCGACTCGGCGAGCAACCGGAACGTCGTCCAGCTTTGCGGCGAGCCCGGGGAGAACCTCCCTTGCGACAACAACGTCCAGGCCGGCGCGAACATGCGCTTCCGGCTGGCGCCGGAGCTGCACATCTCGGACAACGTCCGCGTCCTCGCGCAGATCGACCTGCTCGACAACGTCGTGCTCGGCTCCACGCCGGAGGGCTACTCGAACGAGCCGGGGGCCTCGGGCGGCTACAACGTCCGCCAGCGCGGCGGGTACACGCCCGTCGGCGCGTTCTCCAGCACGCAGTGGGTTCCGCAGGCCGGCCAGAACAGCTTCACCGACTCCATCGCGGTCAAGCGCGTGTGGGGCGAGTACATGACGCCCATCGGCATGCTCCGCTTCGGCCGTATGCCGAGCCACTGGGGCCTCGGTATGTTCGTCAACGCCGGGGACGGCTACGACTCCGACTGGCAGTCCACCGCGGACCGCCTGATGTTCGTCACCGGCATCAAGTCGATCGACCTCTACTTCGCGGGCCTGTGGGATTTCGCGAACGAAGGCGCGACCAGCGCCATCATCGGACAGCAGCAGGGCCAGCCGTACGACCTCATCCAGAGCGATGACGTGAACCAGTGGGGCCTCGTCATCGCCCGCCGCCGCGCGCCCGAGCTCGCGCGCAAGGAGCTGGCCGAAGGCGGCGTCGTGGCGAACGGCGGCGTCTACGCGGTCTACCGTCAGCAGTCGCTCGACGCGAACGTCCCGCTCGGCGGTGTCCCCGGAGGCGAGGGGGAGGCGAACCCGCTGGTCCGTCGCGGCGCCCAGGCGGTCATCCCGGACTTCTGGTTCCAGTTCCTCTGGAACAAGCTGCGGATCGAGGCCGAGGCCGTGCTCGTCTGGGGCGGCATCGAGAACACGAACGTCCAGGGCCAGAACAACTACGCCAACCCGAACGGCGACCCGGACGACAACGGCTGGAACATCCGCCAGTTCGGCATCGCCACCCAGGCGGAGTTCCGCGCCTTCGAGGACAAGCTCCGCATCAACGCGGGCTTCGGCTACGCCACCGGCGACGACGACGTCGAGGGCCTCGCGCCCCCGGCGGAGGGCTTCGACGCGCAGCTCACCAGCAACCGGACGTTCTCCACGTTCCGGTTCCACCCCGACTACCGCATCGATCTCATCCTCTGGCGCAACATCCTGCAGCGCGTGCAGGGCGCCTACTACGTCCGGCCCAGCGTGGAGTACGACTTCAACCGCGAGCCGAACGGCCAGCGCATCGGCGGCGGCGCGACGCTCATCTGGAGCCGCGCGAGCCAGCCGGTGCAGACGCCCGGCAACTCCGCCGACCTCGGCCTGGAGCTGAACTTCAAGCTCTATTACCAGGCGAAGGACGGCGCGCTGAACGACGACCCCGACAAGATGGGCGGCTTCTTCACCCAGGTCGAATACGGCGTGATGTTCCCGCTCGGCGGCCTCGGCTACCTGCCGGGTGAGGAGCAGGAGTTCGCGGACGCCGGCAACCCCGTCGAGATCGACACGGCGCAGATGCTGCGCTGGTACATGGGCATCCTCTTCTAGGCGCGCGATGCTGAGGGCCCGAAACCAGCATGCCGCGGCGCTCGCGATCGGCGCCGCGCTCTTCGCGGCGCAAGGCTCCGCCTTCGCCCAGCAGAAAGAGACAGCTCCGTCAGGCGCAGGCTCGACGGACGGCTCGAAGCCGGCCGCCGAGACCGACGTCATGGCGGACGAGTGGTTCAAGGCCGCCAAGCCGGCGCTCGAGCTGCACGGCTACTACCGGGTCCGCTCGGAGCTCTTCAGCCACTTCGCCCTCGGCCGCGCGGACGACCCGCGGGCCGCGCTCTGGCCGCAGCCGGTCGACGACGACGACTCCGTCACGCTCGACGCCGCGGGCAACCCCGTCCGCCGCGTGACGAACCTGTGCGGCGGTGACCCGCTCAACCCGGAGCCGTGTGAGTCGAACCTGCAGGCGGGCGCGAACACCCGCTTCCGGGTGATGCCGGAGCTGGTCATCAGCGACAACCTGCGCGTCGTCGCCCTCGTCGACCTCTTCGACAACCTCGTCCTCGGCTCGACGCCCGAGTTTTACTCGAACCTGCCGAGGGCCGGGGGCGGCTACGCGGTCAAGACGCGCGGCGGCTACGTCCCCATCGGCGGCTTCGCCGCGACGCAATGGGCGCCCTCCGCCGGCGAGAACAGCATCGTGGACTCCATCCTCGTGAAGCGCGCCTACGGCGAGTACAAATCGCCCATCGGGACCTTGCGCTTCGGCCGTCAGGACAGCCATTGGGGCCTCGGCATGGTGGAGAACTCGAGCAACGGGATCGACGACGACTACGGCACCGTCGTCGACCGGCTCATGTTCACCGCGGGGCTGCCGCAGTTCGATCTCTATGGCTCGCTCATGTGGGACTTCGGCAACGAGGGCGCGACGAACGCGCTCTTCCTCGCCTGCGAGGGCTCCCAGGAGTGTGGTCAGTCGCAGCAGCAGGGGCAGCGCTACGACGTGATGCAGAGCGATGACCTCGATCAATGGGGCATCCGCGTGTACCGGCAGGTCAACCCCGATCGCGCCAAGCTCGCCCTCTCTCGCGGCGACGTGGTCCTCAACGGCGGCTTCTACGGTGTCTACCGCAAGCAGACCTTCGACTCCCGTTACGCCCTCGGCGACACGCCGCGAGAGCTGAGCCCCACGCTCGTGCGCCGCGGCCTCGAGTCGGTCCAGCCCGACGTCTGGGGGCAGCTGCTCTGGGGCACGCTGCGCGTGGAGCTCGAGGCGTCGATGGTCTGGGGCGGCATCGAGAACACCGACACACAAGGCGGCAACAACTACTCGAACCCGAACAGCGACAACGCGGACGACGACGGCTGGGATCTGCGGCAGTTCGGCTTCGCCCTCGAGGCCGACTGGCGCGCAGTCGAAGACCGCCTGCGGATCGGGTTCGCGACCGGCTTCGCAACGGGCGACGACGACGTCGAGGGCATCGCCGGCTTCGGCGGGCTCGACGCTTCGCGGGCGCCGCTCGGGGGCCTCGACGCCCAGCTCACGCGCGACCGCACCTTCTCCACCTTCCGCTTCCACCCCGACTACCGCATCGACCTCATCCTCTGGCGGAACATCCTCCAGCGCATCCAGTCGGCGTATTACTTCCGCCCGAGCGTCGAATACGACTTCCTCAAGTCCCCGAGCGGGCAGCGCTTCGGCGGCGGCGCCTCGTTCGTGTGGAGCCGCGCGAGCGAGTTCGTCCAGACGCCCGGCAACGCAGAGGACCTCGGCTTCGAGATCGACGGAAGCCTCTACTACCAGGCGCAGGGCGGGACCTTCAGCGTCGACGACGACAAGATGACCGGCTTCTTCGCGAAGCTGCAGTACGGCGTGCTCGTCCCGCTCCCGGGCCTCGGTTACCTCCCAGGGGAAGAGGCGAGGCTCGCGCCGGAAGACCGGGGGCTCGACATCCCCCAGATCCTCCGGCTGTACCTGGGCATCCTGTACTGAGCGCAGCGACGCGGCGGCTGGGCACCGGGCCGGCGACCGCGTAGATTGGCGCGACGGCCACGACACGATTGTGCTCCAGGTTCTTCGAAGAGCTCGTCGCACACGCGCGTGTGCCGATGTACGCCGTTCGACCGTCCGAGGGGTTCCGCTTCGTCTACGCGAACGCCGCGGCCTGCCGGCATTTCGGTCGAACCGCCGAGGAGCTCGCCGACCTGACAATCGTCCAGGTCGATCCCAACGCGACGCTGGACGGCTGCGAGCGGTTCCTCGCGACGATCCGGAGAGACCGCTCGGCCGTGTTCGAGACCGTCCACACGCGGCCAGACGGCTCGACTGTGCCCGTCGAGGTTGCCTCCTCCCTGCTCGAGTCGGAGCAGGACGAGCTCCTCATCGGACACGTGCTCAACCTGAGCGGGAACGTCGAGCGCGCGCGGCTCGAGGCGGATCTGCGCGAGCGGCAGCGCACCGCGAGCCTGGCCGAGATGGCCAGCACCGTCGCGCACGATTTCAACAACCTCCTCGTCGGCATCCTCGCGAACGTCGCGCACGCGGCGAGCACGATGCCCGGGGCGGAGGCGCGCGCCGCCCTGGAGGACGCGGAGGCGGCGGCCCGCGACGCGGCCGAGCTGTGCCGCCAGCTCCTCGCGTTCTCCGGTGAAGGTCGCATCGTCACGGACAACACGACGCTGGAGGAGATCCTCGAGTCATCGCGGTCGCTCCTCCGCCGCGCCATCGCAAACGAGCACGAGATCGTGCTCAGGCCGGCCTCGAGCCCGACGCGGGTGGAGGTCCAGGTTCAGCAGATCCAGCAGGCGCTGATCGACGTCGTCCGCAACGCCTCGGAGGCGCTGGGCGTTCGCGAGGGTGCGATCGTCGTGTGCAGCGGCGTGGCCGACCTCGGCGAGGCGGAGCTCCGGGCGGGGCGCGCGCCGGCGAGCGCCCGGCCGGGCCCCCACGCTTACCTCGAGGTTGCCGACAGCGGGCCCGGGATCGACCCGGCCGTGTTGCCCCGCATCTTCGAGCCGTTCTTCAGCACGCGGAAGGTCGGGCGCGGGCTGGGCCTGTCGGCGGCGCTCGGGGCCGTCCAGAGCCACGGCGGCGCCATCACCGTGGAGAGCGAGCGCGGTCGTCGCACCGTCGTGCGGCTGTATCTCCCGATCGCTCCGGAGCGGCGCGCGATCACGTCGGAGCCGGCGGTCGCGGCTCATCCCGGTTGCGTGCTCGTCGTCGACGACGAGATCCCCATCCAGCGAGCGGCCCGACGGATCCTCGAGCGCGCCGGCTTCGAGGTCGAGGTGGCCTCCTCGGGCATCCAGGCGCTGACCTTGATCCAGGGCGGCCTCGACCCGGCCTGTGTGCTGCTCGACCTCACGATGCCCGGCCTGGGCGGCCGCGAGACTTTGGCTCGCATCCGGCGGCTCCGGTCGAGCCTGCCCGTGGTGCTCACGAGCGGATACGACGCGACCGGGATGGCCGAAGCCGAGTCCGTCCCGGGGGTCGCGTTCTTGCCGAAGCCCTTCGGCCCGGTGGAGCTCCGAAGCGCGATCGAAACCGCGGTCGGCCCGCGCTCGCGGCGCTGATACCCTCTCGGCGTGCGCCGCCGACTGCTCGTCTTTGTCCTCTCGTTCTCCGCGTCTTGCTCCGACGAGGTCGTCTCGCCCGCTCCTCGAGTCGTGACCCTGGCGCGCGCCGGCTACGTGGCCCGGTTCGACTCCGCCGGCGTGTCGTTGACCCTCTCCCGCGACGGCGAGGCCCTCGTCTCGCTCGAGGGCGACGACCTCGTGCTCGGCACGACGACTAGCGTCAGCCCCACCGCGAGCTACGACCCGTGGCTCCTCCTCGCCGAGCCGACGAACCCGACGATCCCCGAGCACACGATGCGGCCGGCCGTCGCCGCTCGTGTCCTCGAAGAGGAGGTTACGCGGTTCGCGGTCGAGCTCACCCACGAGGGCGGGCAGAAGAGCCGGCTCGACGTCAGCGCCGACGCGGACGGTCGGTTCCGCGCCTCGATCGTCCCGCTCGAGCCCGCGGGCGTGGTCTACCTGGGCGTGGGCGCGCGCGTCTCGGAGGACGAGGCGTTCTATGGCCTCGGCGAGCACTTCGACGACGTGAACCAGCGCGGCAAGCTCCGCGCGATGCAGCTCGAGGCCGCGAGCCTCGAGAGCGGCTACAACGAAGCGCACGTCCCCGTCCCGCTGCTCATCGGCACCCGAGGCTGGGGGATCTTCCTCGAGACGAGCCGCGCCGGTGTGTTCGACGTCGCCAGCGCCGAGCCCACGCGGGTGCGCGCGCTCTTCGGGCTGGGGGAGCAAGCAGCCGAAGGGCTCACCTTCCACCTCTTCGGGGCGGCGCACCCGCTCGACATCACGAAGCTCTACTACGACGTGACCGGCTACCCCCGGCTGCCCGCGCCCTGGGCGCTGGGGCCGCTCGTGTGGCGCGACGAGAACGACGACCAGGCGCAGGTCGAGGCGGATCTCGACACGATCCGCGCGCTCGATCTCGCGACAACGGGCGTCTGGGTCGATCGGCCCTACGCGACCGGCGTGCAGACCTTCGACTTCGAGGCCGCTCGGTTCCCCGATCCGGCGGCGATGATCGACAAGGCCCACGCGCTCGGCTTCCGCTTCGGGCTCTGGCAAGTGCCCTACCTGGACGAGAAGGACCCGTCGACCGCGGCCCTCCGAGCCCAGGCAGCCGAGGGCGGGTACTGGCCGCTCCAGAGCGGCTTGAACCTCAACGGCTGGGGCCGGATCATCGATCTGACGAATCCGTCAGCAAAGTCCTGGTGGCAACAGGGCCTCGGCGCGTACGTCGCGCTCGGCGTCGAGGGCTTCAAGCTCGACTACGCGGAGGACGTCGTGCCGGACATCATCGGAGCGCGGAACGTGTTCCTCTTCGCGGACGGCTCGGACGAGCGCACCATGCACCGCGGCTACACGCTCGCGTACCACGCGACCTACGCGGAGCTCCTCCCCGAGGAGGGTGGTCTGCTCCTGTGCCGCGCGGGCAAGTGGGGCTCGCAGGTGCACGGGCCGATCATCTGGCCTGGCGATCTCGACGCCAGGATGTGGAAACACGGCGACCTCGTCACCGAAGACGGCGAGACGTTCCGCGCCGTCGGCGGGCTCCACGCCTCGATGATCGCCGGCCTCACGCTCGGGCCGTCCGGCTTTCCTTTCTACGGCGCCGACACGGGCGGTTACCGCCACGCTCCCCCCGATGCGGAGACCTTCCGCCGCTGGTTCGAGCAGACGGCGCTCTCGAGCGCGATGCAGATCGGCACGAGCACGAACGACGTCGCGTGGGAGCTCGGCGATCAGGCGCTGCTCGATTCCTACCGGATCTACACGCGGCTGCACCTGCGCCTCTTCCCCTATCTGTGGTCGCTCGCGCGCGACATCGCGAGCAGCGGGCGACCGCTCCAGCGGCCCTTCGGCCTGCAGTTGCCGGAGCTGGGCGTTCACCCGAGTGATCAGTATTTCCTCGGCGACGCGCTCCTCGTCGCGCCGGTGACGGAGCCGGGCGCGACGTCGCGCACCGTGGTCTTCCCGCCCGGCACCTGGATCGGGTACTGGGACGGCGCGCGCGTGGAGGGGCCGACCACGGTCGTCGTCGACGCGCCGCTCGGCAAGCTCCCGCTCTACCTGAAGGCCGGCACGCCGCTCCCTCTGCTGCGCGACACGATCGACACGTTGTCTCCGACGACCGCAGAGCCCGATCTCGTCGACTCGTTCGCCGAGCGCGTGGGGCCGCTGTGGCTTCGTCTCGCCGCCGGGCCCGACGCCGAGATCTCGCTCTACGACGGCACGCGGGTCGGGCAGGTGACCGCGGCGGGGAGCGTGGCGGTGCGGATCACCGCGGGCGACGTCTTCCGTGAAGGCTCCGTCGTGGAGGTCTTCGGCTGGGGCGACGCCGCGCCGAGCTCGGTCGTGGTCGGGGGCGCGTCGGCCCCGTCGCTCGCGTCGCTCGAGGCCTTGCGAGACGCGTCCGCGGGTTGGTACTTCGACGCCGGCGCCGCGGGTGGGAGCCTCTACGTCATCGTGCCCTCGGGTCAGACGGAGGTGACGGTGGGGCGTTGAGCTGCGTTCGCGAGCGTCCTCGTCGGATCTTTGCAGCGTACGTGCGCGCGGAGGCAACGTCGCTGCGATAAGCTCTCACCTATTTGATCGAGTGTCCCCTTTTGCCGGTTGGCGATCGAGCCGATCCCCTGGACAATCGTCGAGCCTGTTGTCCGGTCCCCACAGCACATGGATCGCATCTGCACCATGTGCCTCTCGTCAGCCCGTCCTCCCCCCCTAGACGTCGCCAGCTCGCACCCGAGGTGACGCCATGTGGCTCCACTCCGCTCCCATCCAGCTCGTGTCGTCGGTCTGCCGGACCGGTTGGCGGCGTGTCGCCCAGCTCCTGCTGCTGGTGCTGGTCGTCGCGATCGCCGCGCCGAGCTCGGCCGCGCAAGACGTTGTGACGCTCCGGAAGGACCTCGCGACGGCGACGGACTTCCGCGTTCGGGTGGCCGCTGCGCTCGCGCTCGGCAAGAAGAAGGACACGGGGAGCATCGACGTCATCTCGAAGGCGCTGACCGACGAGAGCGCCGCGGTCCGCTCGGCCGCCGCGACCGCGCTCGGCGCGATCGGGGACAGCCGAGCCCTCGCGGCGCTCGAGCGCGCGAAGGGCGCGGAGAAAGACGACGGCGTCAAGAAGTCGATCGATCGCGCGATCGGCGCGCTCCGAGGCAAGGCGAAGGTCATCGTCGCCCTCGGCAAGCTCGAGAACAAGACGGGCAACGCCAAGGTCTCGAGCCACTTCCAGGCGGCGGCCAAGGCGGAGCTCGCGAAGATCCCTGGGGTCCAGGTCGCCACGAGCGACAACGACGCGGTGGAGAAGGCGAAGGCGATGAAGCTGCCGACCATCGCGCTCGACGGACGGCTCGTCCAGCTCCAGAAGGAGAAGGCCGGGAGCGACGTGGGCTTCCAGGCGCGGGTCGAGTTCGTCATCCGCAAGATCCCCGAGCAGAGCCTGAAGGCCAGCGTGAAGGGCAACGCCAAGGCGCTGCTCGACGCGCGGGCCGTCAAGGGGGACAAGGAGCTGTCGCAGCTGCAGGCCGACGCGGTCACGGCCGCCGTCCAGAGCGCGCTCTCCGGGTCCTCGAAGGCGATGGAAGAAGCCGCGAAGTGACGCTGAGCCGAGGCCGTCGGCTGCTCGTGTTCTGAGCCGTCTTTCCCGCCGTTTCCTCCCCCCGTCCCCCTCCGCCTTGCGGAGGGGGAGAGAACAGGGGAGAGGCGTGCTATGGGAGCGGCAAAGCCATGCTCTCCGACAAGCTCGCCAAGTCCATTCGCCGAAGCTTCCTCGACTTCTTCGTCGAGCGGGGTCACGCGGAGGTGCCGAGCGCGCCGCTCGTGCCGCAAAACGACCCGACGCTGATGTTCGTCAACGCCGGGATGGTCCAGTTCAAGGACGTCTTCACCGGCAAAGACAAGCGCGCGTACACGCGCGCAGCCTCCAGCCAGAAGTGCATCCGGATCAGCGGCAAACACAACGACCTCGAGAACGTCGGCGTCACCGCCCGGCACCACACGTTCTTCGAGATGCTCGGCAACTTCAGCTTCGGCGACTACTTCAAGGAGGAGGCGATCGCCTACGCCTGGGAGTACCTGACGAAGGTGCTCGATCTTCCGCGCGAGCGGCTGGTCGTGACCGTCTTCAAGGGTGAGGAGGGCCTCCCCGCCGACGACGAGGCCGCCGAGATCTGGCGCAAGGTCACCGGCTTCGGGGACGACCGCATCCTGCGCCTCGGCAAGGAGGACAACTTCTGGTCGATGGGCGACACCGGACCGTGTGGGCCTTGCTCCGAGATCCACTTCTTCCACGGCAACGACCCGGACGTCGGCCGCTTCGGCGAAGAGCCGCGCATCGACGGCCTCGGCTGGACCGAGATCTGGAACAACGTCTTCATGCAGTTCGACCGCGCCGAGAAGGGCGGGGCTCTCGCTCCGCTGCCGGCCACCGGCATCGACACGGGGATGGGCCTCGAGCGCATCGCCTGTGCGGTACAGGGCGTGACGTCGAACTACGACACGGATCTCTTGCGAACGCTGGTGGAGGAGGCCGCGCGTGTCGCCAAGAAGAGCTACCGCGCGTCCACGTCGGACGACGACGTCTCCATGCGTGTCATCGCCGACCACGCGCGGACGACCGCGTTCCTCATCGCCGAGGGCATCATGCCCGACAAGGCGCACCGCGAGTACATCCTCCGGCGCGTCATGCGCAGGGCGATCCGCCACGGCGAGCGCCTCGGCATCGAGCGGCCGTTCTTGCACGAGGTCGCGCTCAAGGTCGTGGACCTCATGGGCGACACCTACCCGGAGCTGGCCGAGCGCCGCGAGCTCATCGCGCGCGTCGCGGAGGACGAGGAGGTGCGCTTCCGCATCACGCTCCGCCGCGGGCTGAAGCTCCTCGACGAGCGCTTCGGTGAGCTCCGCTCGCAAGGCTCGCGCGTGCTTCTGCCGGAGGTCGCCGCCGACCTCTACACGACCTACGGCTTCCCCCTCGATCTGACCGAGGTCATCGCTCGCGAGAGCAACTTCGAGCTCGACATCGAGTCCGCGACCAAGCTCACCAAGGGCGAAGGGGCGGAGGGGCCGATCAACGCCGACGCGGCGCTCGACCCCATCTACCACGTCGTGAAGGGCGAGGTCGGGGACGTGACGTTCACCGGCTACGAGCGAGAAGACGGCGAGAGCGAGGTGCTCGCCATCGTCCTTTTGACCAGAGAAGGGGAGCGAGTGAAGCGCGTCCTCGTGGACCGCGCCGACGCCGGCGCGGAGGTCGAGATAGTCGTGCGCAAGACACCGTTTTACGCGGAGAGCGGCGGCCAGGTCGGCGACAAGGGGGCCATCCGGACCAACGCAGGCGCGCGCCTCGAGGTGACGGACACGCAGCGGCCGCTCGCCGGCCTCGTCCTGCACCACGCGACGCTGCGCGAGGGCTCGCTGTCCAAGGGGGAGGGCGTCCGCCTCGAGGTCGACCACGAGCTGCGCAGCGCGACTCGGCGCAACCACTCGGCGACGCACCTCTTGCACTGGGCGCTGAAGGTCGTCCTCGGCTCGCACGCGCTGCAGAAGGGCTCGCGCGTCGGGCCCGACATGTTGCGCTTCGATTTCGCGCACAACAAGGCGCTGACCCGCGAGGAGATCGAGCGCATCGAGGATCTCGTGAACAAGAAGGTCCTCACGAACGAGCCCGTCATGACGGAGGTCCTGCCGATCGACGAGGCCAAGAAGCGCGGCGCCGTGGCCATCTTCGAGGAGAAATACGGGGACGTGGTGCGCGTGCTCACGATGACGAAGGACTCGGTCGAGCTCTGCGGCGGCACACACGCGCGCGCGCTGGGCGACATCGGGCTCTTCAAGATCGAGAGCGACGCCAGCGTCGCCGCGGGGGTCCGCCGCATCTTCGCGGCCACCGGAGAGAACGCGCTCCGGCAGGTCCGTGAGACCGAGCGCGAGGTGCTCCGCGCGAAGCAGGTCATGAAGTCGGGCGGCGATCTCGCGGACAAGATCCAGAAGCTCCTCGCCCACGAGAGGGAGCTCGAGAAGAAGGTCGCCGAGCTCGAGCGAAAGGTGCTCGAGGGCGGCTCGGGCGGCGGGATCGACGGCATGCTCGCCGGCGCGCGCGACGTCGAGGGCGTGAAGGTGCTCGCGCTCCGCGCGCCGGACGGCACGCAGCCGGCCGCGCTCCGCGAGCTCGCGGAGAAGCTCCGCGACAAGCTCGGTGAAAACAGTGCTGTCATGATCGGCGCGGCGGCGGGCGACAAGGCGCAGCTCTGCGTGATGGTGAGCAAGGCCGCGACGAGCCGCCTGCGCGCCGGTGACCTGGTGCGCGAGGTGGCGAAGAAGATCGGCGGGTCGGGCGGCGGTCGTCCGGACATGGCCCAGGCCGGCGGCCCGGACGTGGCCTCGCTCGACGCGGCCGTGCGGAGCTTCGGCGAAGAGGTCACGCGGGTCCTCGCTCCGAGCGCTTGAGCCGCGGGGCGGGCGAGCGCGCGCGGCGCGCTCGCCCCTGCTCTCAGCGCATCACGAGCAACGCGATCACGACGCCGGCGGCGATGCCGAGCCCCAGGCCGATCCCGATCAAGAAGCCGGTCGTGCCCGGCAACGAGGCGAGCTCGCCGACGAGCCCACCTCGGGGCGCCGGCGGGCTGGTCTCGAGGCGGCGGCGCGAGACGGTGGCCTCGTTCCAGCCCGAGTGTCCGGTGAGCGGAGCCAGGTTGGGCACGCGGGTCGAGGGCGGCGGTTGCGCCGCGGCGCCGGCGTAAGCCGGGTTCACCTGCACGCTCGGCGGAGGCGCGCTGTAGCGCTGCTCCGCCTGCTGCTGGCTCATGCGGAGCGTCCCGGCCCGCGCCGCGCCGGCGCTCGTGGTCGGGTCGTCGATCGCCATGCGCGTCGTCGCCTTGAGCGCGCGCAGCGCCTCGGCCTCGATCTCGGGCCCGGTCGGCGCGGCCTGGTTCGCGAGCAGGGTGGGGCCCACCGCCATCGCGTGCGCGCGAGGCGCTTGCTGCGAAGCCGGCGCACCCTTGGCCGGCTCCTCCATCACGAGGGTCTGGTTCGCGCCGCGCTTCTCCGGCGGGACGTCGCGCACGCCGGTCGACACCTCGTCGTCGTCCACCGCCGGACCCCGTTCGGGTGCGGGCGGCGCCGGAGGAGGGCGGGACGAGAGGACCTGTCGCCTCAGCGAGGGCGGATGCCCTGCGGCCGGCGACGTGTGGCCGAGCGGATCGGTCTGCGGCAGCGACGAAGCTGGCGCAGGCCCCGCGCGGCTCGCCTGCGTCTCGGCGCTCTCTGCCTTCTTTCGTGTCGGAGGATCGTTCGAGCTCGGGACGTGGGTGAGGGCCGTGGGGGTCAGCCCCGTCTCCATCGTCACTGACTGCGCGGGCTTGTCCGCGGGCGGGCTCGCGGGCGTTGGGGCGGTCGGGCGAGCGGAAGGCGAGACGGCGCCGGCGCGCAGCGGCACGGTCGGCGGTCTCGGGCCGCGCTCGGGCCGCGCGGGCGCGCGCGGTATCGGCCCGGGCGCGAGCGGCCCGCCGGAGGGTGCCGTCTTCGCGTGCGCGAGCGGACTGTTCGCCTTGGCCTCTCCGCTCGGGGGCCGCGCGCTCGGCTTGGGTGAGGCGGGACCGGCAGATGTCGACGGCGCGCCGGAGCGAGGCGCCTCGACGCGTGCTTCCGTCCGGGGGGGCTGGAGCTTGCTGGCGACCCCCTCCGCCTTCGACTTGGTGTCGGCGGGGCTGCCGCTCGTGTCCGCCCAGGCCGACGGGCTCGGGCCGCTCATGAGGAACGTGCGCGGCTCGTCGTCGTCGTCCGCCGTGGGGGTGGGCGTGCTCGGAGGCGGGTCGGCCGGAGGCTTCGATGGCGGGGACGACGCGGGGCCGCCGAGTCGCACGGCGCGGAGCGGGGTGCGGCCCAGCGGCCCGCCGACGAGCATGCGCGTCGGCTGCACGGGCTCGGAGTCGGGGCTCGGGTCCGTCGCGCTCTCCACCGGCGGCGCCGCGGGCTTCGCCGCGGCGGCAGGCGCCGCGGCCGCGGCGGGGACACGCTGCAGGTAGTCGTGGGGAAGCACGACCTCGCCTCGGTCCGGAAGATCGGGGATGACCGCTGCAAGCTCCTCCCGGAGCTGCTGGGCGGTCTGGTGGCGCTCGCCGGGCCACTTGGCGAGCGCCTTCAGGATGATGCGCTCGAGGCCCGCGTTGATGTCACGCCGCAGCTCGTGTGGTGGTCGCGGCTGCGCGTGGATGTGGCGCATGGCCGTGTGCAGCGGCGTCTCCCCCGTGAACGGCAGCTCGCCGGTGACGAGCTGGTAGAGCAGCACGCCGCAGGTGTAGATGTCGCTGCGGCCGTCCAGATCTCCGCCTCGGCACTGCTCGGGAGACATGTACGCGGGGGTGCCGACGATCGTCCCGACGCGCGTGAGCGCCGTCTTCGTGACGTACGAGGGCGGATCGGTCGCGTCGCTCGCGTTGCCCGGCTTCGAGACGTCGAGGATCTTGGCGATGCCGAAATCCAGGACCTTGGCTCGCTCGCCGCCCGGCTCGTCTGGGTCGGCGACGAGCACGATGTTCTCCGGCTTGAGATCGCGGTGGACGATGCCCTTGCCGTGCGCGACGTCGAGCGCCGAGCAGACCTGGGCCAGGATGAGCGCGGCCCGCGCTTGTCGCATGGGCCGCTCTTGCGACAGGGCCTTCAGGAGGTCCTTGCCGCTCGCGAGCTCCATGGCGATGAAGGCGTCCTCGTCCTGGATCCCGGACTCGAAGACGCGGATGATGTTCGGATGGACGAGATGGGAGGCCGCCTTGGCCTCTCGCTCGAAGCGTCGAAGGACGGTGGGGTCGCGGGTCAGCTCGCGCTTGAGGAGCTTCAGCGCGACCTCCTGCCCGGAGCGCTCGTCCACGGCGGCATAGACGCTGGCCATGCCGCCGCGCCCGATGATCCGTTCGACGCGAAATCGGCCGACCACGGTCCGGCCGACCATCGACTCGGGCTCCATCTCTTGCCCGCAAGCGTATCAGGCGGCGCGGAGCCAGCGCACGGCAATGTGATCGGCCGGCGGCCTTTCGACGCTCTCGCTTGACGGGGTCCGCGTCGAGCGGTAGGCGTAACCAGTCACTGTGTGGGAGCGAGGCTTGCTTCCCGGTGACTTCGACTGGGCAGGGTCGGCCGTGCCGACTCAAGGAAACGAGGGGGCCCCCCTCACGCAACGTCGTTTGACCAGCGCCGTTCGTCGTCCGAGTGGACGCGGAATCGGCGCTCACGAGACAAGAACATGACTTTCACGGATGCCGCGGCCGAGGTGCTTCGCCTCGTGGGCCGCCCGCTTCATTACAAAGAGATCACCGACTACGCCATCGAACGAAACCTCCTCAGCCACGTGGGCAAGAGCCCCGAGGTCACGATGGGGGCGCGCCTCGCCGCGCTCATGAAGAAAGACTCCGCGGACAACCCGCTCGTCCGGGTCAAGCCCGGCGTCTTCGCCCTCCGCGAGTGGGACGCGAAGACCATTCGCGACGGCCTCGCCGGAAAGAAAGCGAAGAAGGCGAAGGAAGCGGAGGTCGAGGCCGAGGTCGAGGCCGAGGACGTGGAGGTCGAGGCCGCGGGCGAGGAGCCCGAGGCCGAGGCCGAGGTCGAGGCCGCCGAGGTCGAGGCCGAGGTGGATCCGGATGACGAGCCGCTGCTCGGCCCGCCCAAGGAGGCGCGTCCCTCGCCGCCGCCGCGGCATGCCGCCCGCGCGCCCGCGGCTCCCGCGCCGGCCCCCGCGCCGCGCGCTCGGTTCGACGAGGAAGACGCGAACATCGAGCCCGAAGATCGCATGCGAGCGGAGCTGGTCGCGAGCGCGGCCGAGGTCTTCGACGAGGAAGAGGACGACGATCAGCCGATCCTCGGCGGTGGCGAGGAAGCGCGCGACGGCGAGGGCGGGGAAGGCCGTCGTCGCCGTCGTCGCCGGCGCCGCGGTCGTGGCGCCGCTGGCGACGCCGTGCTCCCGGGTTACACCGCGACCCCGGTGGAAGCCGCGGGCCAGCAGCCCCGCCGCGAGCGCGATCGCGATCGCGACCGCGACCGTGACCGCGACCGCGACCGTGACCGCGAGCCCAGCCGACAGGTCGATGCGCTCGCCGAAGGTGCGCCCCCGATCGACGATCTGGGCGGCCGCGACTTCGCGGACGCGGTCCACCAGATCCTCGGCGGCTTCGACCGCGGGCTCGGTCCTGTGTCGCTGCGGCAGATCGCCGAGACGGCGCTCCGCAAGGGGAAGCTCGCGGGGGACGTCCAGTTCGCGCAGTCGATGGTGGCCGCGGCGGTCCGCGCCGACAACCAGCGCCGGCTCGCCCTCGGCGGACGACCGCGGTTCCGCTTCGCGGGCGGTCGCGTCGGCCTCACCGACTGGCTGCTCTCGAACGATCTCGCCTCGCTGGAGAACGAGGCGCTCGCCGCAGTGGAGCGCTACCGCGACGCCGCGCGACGCGCCTTCGCCAAGAAGATCGCCGAGCTGCCGGGCCACGCCCTGGTCGAGCTCGCGATGCTCGCGCTCGAGCGCGTCGGCCTCACGCAGATCCGCCAGGTTCGCCGGGCCGGTTCTTCGGGCGGCGAGGCCCACTTCTCGGCCTCGATGAAGAGCCCGTTCGACGGCAACGACCCCGAGCGCCGCGTCAAGGTGGCCATCGTGATCCGTCGCGAAGGGCGCGAGGTCGGGCGCGAGCGCGTGACCGAGCTCCGCGGCTCGCTGCACCACTACGGTCCGGCGACGATGGGCTGGATCATCACCACCGGTCAGATCCTCTCCGGCGCGCGCGAAGAAGCGGCGGCGGAGGGCGTCGCGCCGGTCGCCCTCACGGACGCGGCTGGCTTCGCGCGGCTCTGCGAGGAGAATGACGTAGCCGTCATTCGCGCGCGCCTGCCGATCGCCATCCCCGACGTCGACCTGCTCGAAGCGCTCCGCGCGTCCTGACCATGACGCTCCGTGGGAAACAACCGGTCGGACTGGCGCTCTGCCTCGCGCTCGCCGGCTGCACGCAGACGCCCGATTCGCTGTTTCCAACCGCGGATGACGCCCTCGCCCGCATGCACGCCGGCTACGCCTGTTCGGTCGGCGTGCAGGGCGAGGCGAAGGTCGACCTCGTGACCAAGAAGGGCCGCGTGAAGGGGGACGTCTTCCTCTTCGCCATCAACCCGCAAGCGGTCCGCTTCGACGTGGTGAGCCCGTTCGGCGCGACGATCTTCACGCTCACGTCGGACGGCAAGGACTTCAAGCTCGCCGATCTCGAGCAGAAGACCTTCTTCTACGGCCCGGCCACGGCGTGCAACCTCGCCCGGTTCACGCAGGTCCCGGTCCCGGGGCACGCCCTCGTGTCGCTCCTCCGCGGGGAAGCGCCCGTGCTCGTGCACGACCGCGCCGCCCCGCAGATCGCCTGGGACGGCGACCACTACAAGCTGACCATCCCCTCGAAGAACGAAGCGTCCGAGGAGATCCACTTGCAGGTCCACCCGGACGACTTCCACAAGCCCTGGCAGAAGCAGCGCGTCCGCGTCTCGCACGTGCGGGTCGCGCAGGGCGGCGAAGACCTCTACCTCGCGGACCTCTCCGGTCACGAGCCCACGAAGACGGCGCCCGCCCGCGTCGACGAGGACGGGATGGATGAGCCCGTCCCGCCGAGCGGACCGGCTTGCGAGGCCGAGTACCCGAAGAAGATCCGCTTCAGGGTCTCGGAGACGCGGGACGACGTCGTGTTCGAGTACAAAGAAGCGAAGTGGAACCCTCCGCTCCTGCCGGAGACGTTCACGCAGCCCGTCCCGGGCGGCATGCGCAAGCAGCTCGTCACCTGCAAGGACTGAGCGCTCGGCGCGGCGGAGCGACCAGCCCTGCGGAGCAGCCCTGCGGCTGGCGCTCCGCAGGTGCGCAGCCCGCACCCTCGGAAACCGCGAAGGAATCGCCTTCCTGACGCGGGCACCCGATTTGCCATGAGGCCTCCCCGCGGTGTCATCCGCGAAAAGGAGACGACTCATGCAAGCTCATTGGCTTTGGAAGGCTTCGACCCTCACGCTCGCCGGCGCTCTCGCCCTCGTCGTGGGCACGAACGACAACCTGGCGAACGCCAAGCCCGCGGCGCCGGAGGGCGATCAGCCGCACATGCAGGCCGCCCTCGCGGCGCTCGAGACGGCGCAGACGCAGCTCGAGAAGGCGACGAGCGACAAAGGCGGGCATCGCGTGAAGGCCAAGCAGCTCGTGAAGGACGCCATCGTCCAGGTGAAGAAGGGGATCGAGTTCGACGACGAGCACGGCAAGGACAAGAAGGACGCGGGGAGCGACGAAGCCGGCGGGCTCTAGGCCGGCACCCCCCTCACGAGGTGAGGGGGGCCCGGGGGGTGAAAGGGCGCGCGATGACGCCCTCGCCCCTTCTTCAGCACACGGTCAGAAGCGGACGCGCAAGAGCGCGGGGCTCGCCGGCTCGCCGGCGAGCGCCCGCGTGAGCGCGAAGCTGGTCACGTAGAGCGCGCGCTCGTCGCCGCTGCCGGCAAACGTGACGCTCGCCGGGAAGTCCAGCGGCGCGCCCTCGAGGAGGGTCGTCACCGCGCCGTCTTCGTCGATGCGGACGAGCCGGTCCGCGCGGTTGATGGCAGCGACCAGCGTGCCGTCTTCGTCCTGGGTGATCCCGTCGATGCCCGCGAGCTTCGCGCAGTCCGGGCCCGCCAAGGTCTCGACCGCCCCGGCGGAGCCGTCCGCCTCGATCGGGATGCGAGCGACGAGCCCCTTGTCGCTGTTCGCGACGAGGAGCGCGTCGCCCGTCCAGACGACGCCGTTGGCGCCGACGACGAGATCGTCGGCTTGGCCCCCACACGCCGTCGGATCACCTGCGAGGATCGGATCGGCGAGCCACGGCGTCGCGGCGCCGTTCGAGTCGATCGAGAGGATGGTGCCGGTCGCCGAGTCCGTCACGAAGAGCGTGCCCGCGTCGTCCCAGGCGAAGCCGTTCGGAAACACCATCGAGGGATGGGAGGCGAAGAGCACCGGCGCGCCGCCTGCCGCCGGCACGCGGTAGACGCCGGGCACCGGGTCCCCCGTGAAGGAGACGAGCGCCGCGTAGACGTCGCCCGCGGGGTCGACCGTCAGGCCGGTCATGAACCCGCTGCTGTTCGCGGGCACCGGCAGCGTGGAGAACGGGGTCTCGCCGCTGCCGTCGAGCTCGAACCGCTCGACGGCGGAGGTGAAGGCGAAGCCCAGGAAGAGGTCGCTTCCGCGCACGACGATGCCCTCCGGGAGCTGAAACTGCGCGGCGTCGAAGCTCTTCAGGACCTCCACCTGGAGCTCACCGCCGCCCGCTCCGCCGCCGCCCCCCTGGCCGCCCGAGGTGGTCGTGGCGCCGGAGGTCGTGCTCGAGGTCGTGCTCGTCGTGCTCGTCGTCGTCCCGCCGCCCGTCCCCGCGTCGTCGTCGCCGCAAGCCGTCGCCAGGGTCGAAGCCAGCACCATCGTGATCAGCGTCGCTTTGGTCATGTGTCTCTCCTGGCCGAGAGAGTGTGTCGGCTGTGACCGGCGGCCACTGCAAGTATTGCAGCTCGTATCCTGCAGCGTGTGCAGGTACGCTGAGCGCCGTGGAGAAGAGCCCGCTCGCCGGCGTCGACGCCAACCTCCTCGTCGCCCTCGACGCGCTCCTCACCGCGGAGAGCGTCGGCGCCGCCGCGCGCAGCATGGGGCTCTCGGAGAGCGCGATGAGCCACGCCCTCGCTCGAGCACGTGATCTGCTCGGCGATCCGCTCCTCGTGCGCAGCGGCCGTCGAATGACGCTGACCCCGCGGGCGAGGCAGATCGCGCCCGCGCTCCGAGAAGGGACGTCCTGGCTGGCGACGGCCGCCGCCCGGCCCGAGGCGCTCGATCCGTCGAGGGAAGAGCGGTCGGTCCGGATCGCCGCGACCGACTTCGGGCACACCATCGTCGGTCCCGCGCTCCACCGCGCGCTCGCGCGCGAGGCGCCGCTCGTCGACCTGGAGTTCCTCCCGTTCGCGCCGGAGTCGCTCGAGCAGCTCGCGCGCGGCGAGATCGACCTGGCCATCTCCAAGCTCGTGACCGGTCGCGGGCTCGCGGTGCGGCTTCTCGTGGAGGAGCCGTTCATTTGCGTCGTGCGGCGCGGCCACCCCATCCTCAAGGGGAAGATCACCGCGGCTCGCTTCGCGGCCCTCCAGCACGCGCTGGTCTCGCCTGGCGGCCGCGTGCGCGGCGCCGTGGACCACGCGCTGAAGAAGCGGGGCCTGTCGCGCCGCGTCGCCTACGTCTCGCCCACGTTCCTGCCCGCCGCCCAGCTGGTCGCCGGGAGCGATCTGGTGTTGACCTGCAGCCTGCGCAGCGCGCGCGCCGTCGCCGACTCGCTGGGCCTGCACCTGTTCGAGCCTCCGGTCGCGCTGCGGCCGTTTCCGCAAGGGATGATCTGGCACAAGCGGCAGGACGCCGACCGTTTCCTGGCCTGGCTGCGCGACCGGACGACCGAGCTCGTCCAGGGTTGAGAGGCCTACCTGCCGAGCTGCTCCACGATGCGATGCGCGGCCTGGCGGGCGCGATCGATGTCGGCGAACGCAAACGTGGCCGCGCCGACGACGGCGTGGCCCCCGCCGCCCTCGCGCTTGCAGAGCGCGGCGACATCGTGCCGGCGCGGCTTGCCCGACCAGGGGTTGTAGCCGACGCCCACCTTGAGCTGGTCTTGCGTCCGCAGGAGGGCGACCGAATACGTGCAGTCCGGGAACGCGACGTAGGTCGCGAACTTCCCGGCGGGACGCGCGCCGGACTCGGCGAGGTCGACCAGCACCACGTCTCCGAAGCGCTTGCCCGCCTGCCGGACGAGCGCGAGGTAACGCGCCTTCTCCTCCGCGATGGGTGACGCCAGCGCCCGCACGTCCACCGAGGCGGCGAGCGCCTCGAGCGGGTGAGCGAGGAGCCGAGGCGCGAGCTGGCCCACGTATGCGCTGCTCCCGTGGTGCTCGGCCACGTCCGCCAGGACGAGCGCGGGAGCCCTGGCGAAGAACGCCTCCTCCGGATCGTCGAAGCGCGCAGCGTCGACCTTGTCGGCCCATGCCACGAGATCCGTCAGGTGCCGCATGTCGACGCCGAAGGTCTCCCGCATCGTGTCGGCCATGAGCTTCGCGCAGCTGCCATAGGTCGGGTCGAAGACGAGGTGGCGCGCGCCCTTGCTCCTCGCCACGCGCTCGCGCGCGGCGGCCTCCTCGCCCCGCGACGCAAACGCCGTGGCGTGGTGATCGAAGTAATACGAGAGCCGTGGGCTCTCGACGTAGCGGAAGTCGCAGAGCACGTTCACCGCGCCACCGAGCCAGGCCTGCGGGATCTGCTTGAGCCGCGGGCCGTAGCCGCACGAGCGGTACCCGAATCGACTGACGTCGCGATGCAGCTGCCGGACGAGGTGCGTCGCGAGCGCGGCGCTCACGAGCCCGTCGAAGCAGTACCCGTGCGTGAGGATCTGCGCCTCCCCGCTGGACATGGTGGCGGCGTGACACGCCCTGACCGCGGTGCCAAGAGGCCTCGCCTCGACCTGGAACTGTCGGTTGTCCGACGCGCCCGGCCGCGGTATCGAGCCACGTGCGCGCTCGCGATGCGGCTCTCCGTTCGGTCTCGACGGTGTTGCTCGTCGCCTGCAGCTCCGAAGCACCCTACCGGCCCGAGCTCGGGGCGCCGCGCGCGCCCCCACCTCGGGCGATCATCCTCGAGCCGCCGGACGCCCCGCTCCCCCCGCCCAAGGAGATCGTCGCCGTCGACCCGAACGCGGAGGAGGTCCTGCGACGAAACCTCGATCGCCCGACGCAGGCCTTCGAGGAGAAGAGCCCGCCCAAGGTGACGGCCCGCGCGCTCGAGCACACCGCGCTTTCGGAAGCACGCGGGCTCGAGGCCGAGCCGGTTCGGAGCGCGACCTTGGAGGAGGGCGCCCGCGCCGTCCTCCCGCTGCCGCTCGCCCCGGCCGAGTGCGTGACGATCATCGCGCATGGTGGGCTGGGCGTCGCCGAGGTCGATCTGTTCCTGGTGGACCGGACCGAGGGCTCGTTCCGGATCCTGGCTCAGGACACGCGGACGGGGCAGGTCGCGATCGTCGGCGGCCAGCGAGGCTGCTACGTGGCGCTCGGGGTGCCCGTGCGGGGGGCGGAGCTCTGGGCGCAGGTTCGCTCGGGAGCGGGGCCGGTCGTCGTCGGGGTGTACCGGGCCTCGAGGCCCTGAGGGAGCGCTACCTGGTCGCCGTCCGAGCAGACGAAGCGCACGAGGCCCGCTTCTCGGTCCCGCACGATCGCCTGCACCGTCGCGGCGGGGCGGGAGAGCCGGTGGATCGACTGCAGCCCGAGGCCGAAGGCGTGGAGGAAGACCTCATCGGAGACGAGCGAGGGGGCGCCGCCGACGAGCAAGAGCTCCACCGAGTCGTGTGTCCGCTCGCCGAGCCTCAGCGTGCCGTTGTTCCGGTAGAGGAGCGGGTAGGTCGCGCACGCGAGGCGGAGCACGGCGACGGGCTCGAGCAGGTGGATCGTCGTCGCTGCTTCGATCAACGGCCGGAAGAGCGGCTGCTCGAACGTGCGCAACATCGTCCCTTCGCACACGCGATACAGGCCCTGCATGCCGGCCGCGTCGCGAACGGCGTGGATGAGCTTCTGGAGCACACGGACGGGCACCCAGCCCATCCGAGGCGTGGCCTCGATCGCCGCCGTGACCGCGGGCTCGAGGAGACGTCTGGCCTGGCCGGCCAGCGGATCTCCCAGAAGCTCGACGGCGCGCAGGTTGATCTGCGCGTGCGCGGCTAGAACGATTGGCTCGTTTTGCCCCACGCTCCGGTCTTCGGCTCGAACCAGATCACCTTAAGAGACCGTCCGGCACCACGCGGCGTCGTCCGCGAATTCATTGGCTCTTCCTCGGCGCTTTTTTCGGGGTCCGGGTGCTCCGCTCGGGGTTCGGCTTGAGCTTCGCCGCCGGCCGCTTCTCCTCCAGCTCCTCCAGGGTCTTCGGCCAGTCCGCGCCGAGGAGGCGGGAGAGCGACCGATCCGCGAGGAGCTTTCCGCCCGTCTGGCAGGTCGGGCAGTAGTTCGTCTCGTTGTCGGCGTACGTGATGCGCTGGACCGGCGTGCCGCAGCGGGGGCACGGCTTACCGTAGCGCCCGTGGACGGCCATCTCTTCGCGGAAGGCGGTCACGTTCTCGGGGAACTTCGAGCCGGCCTCGGCGCGCAGCCGCGCCGTCCACGTCTCGAGCACCGAGAGCGTCGTGTCGTAGAGGCGCGCCCACTCCTCGTCGGATAACGAGCTCGTCATCTTCATGGGCGAGAGCCCAGCCGCGTGCAGGATCTCGTCCGAATACGCGTTGCCGACGCCGCTCAGGATGGTCGGGTCGGTGAGGGCGCGCTTGAGCGTGTGGCGCTCGCGGGTCATGGCCGCGCGGAACGTCTCGAGCGTGGAGCCGGACAGCTCGAGCCCGCCGCGATCGAAGTCGGCGAGCTGGTCCCGCCCGGCCACGAGGTGGAGCGACGCGCGCTTCTTCGTGCTCGCCTCGGTCAGGATCAACGAGCCCGTCTCGAAGTCGAGCGCGAGCAGCCCGAGCTTGCCGGGGATCTTGGCGCCTGCCTCGAGCCAGCGGAAGCGACCGGCGACCATGAGGTGGATGACCAGGAAGAGGTCGCCTTCGAGGCAGAGGATGATGCGCTTCCCGAGGCGCTCGAGCCGGAGGAGCCGCTTGCCCTCCGCCTCGCGGATCGGGGGGATGGCCGTGCGCAGCACGAACGGGCTCGCGAGCCGGACACGCGTCAAGGTGGCGCCGCCGGCCCGCTCCTCGATCGCCGACAGATAGGCCGCGATGTCGGGTAGCTCGGGCACGAGCCGAGCTTACCTCGGCCCCGTGCGGAAACCACTTCAGGGTTCGGCGCGGCCGCAGTAGGAGACGGCCATGACGAAGCTCTCGAAGGAAATCTGGATCGTCGCGGCCAAGCGGACCCCGTTCGGGGCGCTCTCCGGCTCGTTCAAGGACATCAGCGCGACGGACCTCGCCGTCCTCGCCGCCAAGGCGACGATCGAGCAGGCCGGCGTGCAGGCCGCGGACATCGATCAGGTTGTCCTCGGCAACGTCCAGCAGACGAGCCCCGACGCCATCTACGGGGCGCGGCACGTCGGGCTCAAGGCGGGGGTACCGATCGAGAAGCCGGCTCTCACGCTGAACCGCCTCTGCGGCTCGGGCTTCCAGGCCGTCGTCACCGCGGCCGAGCAGATCCTGCTGGGTGAAGCGTCGTGTGTGCTGGCTGCCGGCAGCGAGAACATGTCGCAGGCTCCGCACGCCTTCTTCGGTCTGCGCGACGGCGGCGCGAGGTTCGGCAAGCCCCCCGTGCTCGTCGATACGCTCTGGGAGGCGCTGACCGACAGCTTCTGCAAGACGCCCATGGGCATGACGGCGGAGAACCTCGCGGACAAGTACGGCATCACCCGTGAGCACGCGGACGCCTTCGCGCTGCGCTCGCAGAAGCGCTGGGCCGCTGCGTTCGAGGCAGGTGCGTTCGCCGACGAGGTCTTTCCGGTCACCGTCAAGGCGGGGCGCAAGGAGATCACCGTGGCGCGCGACGAGCACCCGCGCCCCGAGACGACCGCCGAAGGGCTCGCCAAGCTCCCGCCCGTGTTCCGCAAGGACGGCGTGGTCACGGCCGGCAACGCCTCGGGCATCTGCGACGGCGCCGCGGCGCTGCTCGTCTGCGGAGCGGACTGGGCGAAGGCGAAGGGCCTCGCGCCGCTGGCGAAGCTCGTCGGGTGGGGCGTGGCGGGCGTCGACCCGTCGATCATGGGGATCGGTCCGGCTCCCGCGATCCGCATCGCGCTCGAGCGCACCGGGCTCAAGCAGGACGAGATCGACCTGTTCGACATCAACGAGGCCTTCGCGCCGCAGTTCCTCGCCGTGCAGAAGGAGCTCGGGCTCCCCGAGGAGAAGGTGAACGTGAACGGCGGCGCGATCGCGCTCGGCCACCCGCTCGGCGCCTCGGGCGCGCGCATCACGACGAACCTGGTCTACACGCTCAAGCGGACCCAGAAGCGCCTCGCGATCGGCGCGGCCTGCATCGGCGGCGGGCAGGGGATCGCCGTGGTCCTCGAGCGCGCTTGAGCCGGTGCAGAAGGTGCCGCGGGGCACCGCTCTCGGGAGAGTCGTTGCTGCCGTCCCCCCTCACCTCGGGTGAGGGGGGAGCGCCTGCCATCAGGCGCCCTTCGCTTGCGCGACGGCTTCCTTCACGGCGGCGGCGAGGTCCGCCGCGGTGAACGGCTTCGTCAGGAACGTGCCGTCCTCGAGCGTGCGCGGGTCGAGCATGTCGAACGTGTAGCCGGACACGTAGACGACCTTCAGGGTGGGACGAAGGGCGCGGAGCTGAGCGACGAGCTTGGGGCCTGAGAGGCGCGGCATCACGACGTCGGTCACGACGACGTCGATCGTGTCGGTGTGTTTCTTGGCGATCTCCATCCCCTCGGCCCCGTCGCGCGCCTGCAGGACGCGGTAGCCGCGCGAGCTGAGCGTCCGGAAGGCGACGCTGCGGAGCGCGGGATCGTCTTCCACGAGGAGGATCGTGGCGCCCAGCCCCGCCGCGCGATCCGCGGTGGGCCCGCGCACCGCCTCGACCTCCACCGACGAGCTCCGCGAGGTCGGCAGGAAGATCGTGAACGACGTGCCGCGCTCCGGCTCGCTCGTCACCTGGATCTTCCCGCCGTGACCGTCGACGATGCCGTAGACGGTGGCGAGGCCGAGCCCCGTCCCTTGTCCCGGCTCCTTCGTGGTGAAAAATGGCTCGAACAGGTGGGCCCTCGTCGCGTCGTCCATCCCGCGGCCGCTGTCGGAGACGACGAGCGCGAGGAACCGGGCGGGGTTCGCCGGGAGGCCGACGGCGGCGAGCTCCGCCTCCGTCGTGGGGCGTGTCCGAACGACGATGACACCACCGTCAGGCATGGCGTCGCGGGCGTTGGTCAACAGGTTCAGGAGGACCTGCTCGAGCTGCGCTCGGTCCGCGCGTACGGGCCTCAGGCTGGGCTCGAGTCGCAGCTCGATCGTCACGTGCTCGCCGACGAGGCGGCTGATCAGCTTCGTGAACTCCGTCGTCATCCGGTTCAGGTCGAGGAGCTCCGGGCGGGCGTCGTTCCGTCGCCCGAAGGCGAGGAGCTGGCGTGTGATCCGCGTCGCGCGATCGGCCGCCTCGGCGATGGCGGCGATGTCATCGAGGTCCTCCTGATCGCGCTCCTTGCCCTCCTTCAGGAACTCGGCGTGGTTGCGGATGACCGTGAGCAAATTGTTGAAGTCGTGTGCGATGCCGCCGGCGAGCCGGCCGATGGCCTCGAGCTTGCGCGCCTGCAGGAGCTCCCGCTGGGTCCGCTGCAGGTCCTCCAGGTTCTCCCGGTATCGCCGCGTGCTCTCCGCGAGCTCCTCGCTGCGCGACCTCAGGTCCGACACGAGGAGCGCGTTCTGCAGCGCGCGGCCGATGTGGTTCGTCGCCAGGACGAGGAGCGTCGCGTCCGCGTCGGTGGGGCCGGCCCCGGCCTCTCCGACCGCGACGATGGCTCCCACGGGGCGCCCCGGGTGGGGTCGCAGCGGGATCACCGTGACCGAGGCGTGCTCCCAGGTCGTGTTTCTCTCGGGGAAGACCCCGCGGAGCAGCGGGATGATGTCCGGCGCGTCCGAGGGCTCTCCTGCATGCACGAGCGCGGCTGTGGGCGCGTCCGCCAGCCACGTCGCCAGGGGCTGGGGCAACAGGACGAGCGTGCGCTTCGAAGGCGCGGCGGCGAAGGCGGAGGGATCGATGGAGTCGTCGACCAGTCCGACGGCCCGGACCAACGGCACCCCCAGCAGATCCTTGAGGAGCCCGACCGCGCGCCCGACGACGTCGAGCGGATCCGCGATCGTCGAGCAGCGGAGGACGAAGTCGCCCAATGACACGACGCGATCGACCTCGCGCAGCAGATCCAGTCGCTCGCGGGAGAGCCGCTCGATCTCGGCGCGCAATGCGGCCTCGGTGCCGTCCTCAGCCGCGCCGTCGGTCATGGGCGTATGCTAGTATATCGGCCACGAACTTCCTCTGCGTAAGAGGCTCGAGGGGCCTTTCGCGCGGAGATCGATGTCCGTCGCCGAGCGGACGCTGGGACTACTCCGCCTGGACCTTGCAGTCGCTCACGCTGCCGGCGAACCAGTTCTGGTTCTTTTCGTTCCAGGCTCCCGCCGGGTTCCACCGCACGGCGGGGGAGCTGACGCTCCCGTCCACGGTGAAGGTGCAGGCGACCGTGAAGCGATCCCGGGGGCGCTTGCCCTTCTCGAGATCCGGCTGAGTCCACAGGCCAGCCGCCAGGAACTGGACGCCGTCCGTCGTGGTGTACGGGCGGAGCAGCTGCTTGTCGTCCATCTCGCCGGAGTACTTCTGGTTCTTTGCTTCGAACTCACAACGCTTGCCCTCGACCACCGACTTCGAGGCGCACGAGAGGTTCAGGTCGTCGCGGGGATCGAGCGTGATGTTCAGCTGAACCTTCTGGCCCTTGCGCCACCGCGGCGCGTTCCGCTCGCTGAACGGGTCGCTGCTCGAGAGGAACGCGAAGCCGGCCGCGAGCGTCACGAACACCGCGACGAAGAGCACCACGCTCCGCCCCAGCGAAGCCGCGGGCGGAGGCGGGCTGACGGGCTTGGCGCCCCGCGCACGGGAGCGCCGCATGCGCTCCGGAGCCGCGTCGCCTTCCGACGCCGCCTTCTCCTCGGGCTCGGAGGCGCCTTCGTCGGATGAGCTCTCCTCGGCCTCCGCCGCATCGGCTTTGTTCGCATCGGCTTTCGTCGCGTCGGCCTTCGCGTCGTCCGCGTCTTTGTCGCTCGACGACGCTTCGGTGCCTTCGGCGTCAGCCTGCTCGCCATCCTCCGGCTTCGAGGTGCGGTCGGTCTCGTCCTGCGTGTCCTTGTCGTCCGTGGCCATGGCGCGCGCGACTCTAGCAAGGTCGGCCCGAGTCCTCCACAGACTCGAGAAGGAAGGGTTCAGAAGCGAATTTGCGCGAGGCGCGCGGTTTGCGCGGAGGCTTCTGGAAAGAAATGAAAGATGCTCGCGTTGGGGCCGGCGCGATCGAAGAATCGTTGGAGGTCCGCGACGCTCGGATCACGTTCGTTGCTCTGGATGGGCCAGACGGGTGCGGTGAGGCCGAGGTCGGCGATGTCGCGCTCCATCCGATCGAGGCTGGACTCGAGCCCGCCAGGCCAGCCGAACGCGTAATAGACCTGCGGGAGGAACGCGTCGCCGCAGTGTCTGTCGAACGTGGCGTAAGGGAAGTCGCGATTGGGACGGATCCAGCCGTACGTCGTGTAGGCGAGCGGCCGCTTGCCGAGCCGCGCCCGCAGGAGCTTGCAGAGCCGCTCGGCGTCCTTCGGTCGGTCCTTGAACTCTTGCTCCGCGTCGACGACGAAGCCCGAGACTCGGTCGGTGACCGTGCGCAGGGTCGCCTCGACCTGGTCCTCCAGCGAGCCCCACGTGCGCCCGTCCGCGTCGGCCACATCGGGCGCGTAGAAGTAGCCGAAGATCCAGACCTCGATCCCACGAGAGAAAAACGGCTCGAGGTTCGCCGAGGCGGCGTTGGCCGCCCAGCGTCGCTGCTCGTTGCCGTTGCCGCCTTTGATGAAGACGCGGCCGACGTTCCAGGACGCCGCGAGCTCCGCTGCCCGCTCCGCGCTTGGCGCGCGCTTGCCGAACTCCCAGATCCACAGGCCGCGCTTGGACCTCGGGCGTGGATCCGCCGGTGACACGGACGCGCTCGGCGCCGCCACGACGGCCGCGCTCGGCGGGGCCGCGCTCGGCGGGGCCGCGCTCGGCGCGGACATCGAGGCCTCGGTGCTCGGTGCCGGGCTCCCGAGCGCTTCGCTCTCGGGCGAGCAAGACGACGCGAGCAGCGCGAAGGCGAGCGCTGCCCCCCCTTGTCGTCGCATGCGGGCCCTACCGGCGCTCCTCGACCGGAGCGGGGGAGAGCCGCCGCTTGGCGTCGAGCTCGAGCCCCGTCTTGGCGCGCGTTCGTGTGGCGTCGGTCGAGGCCTCCGGCGCGTCGAGCGAGAGCGCGAGCGGTCTCGCGGGCTGCGCCGAAGCCACACGGACCGGCTCGGCAGCGGGCAGGCCCAGCGCGAGGGCGAGCTCCTTCTCGGCGGCGACGCGGTGATTCAGGTGCAAGTCGAGGAAGGGTAACGCCGCGCTGGCCACGCGGTCGAGCGCGGCCTTGTGGGACAGGTAGCGCTCGCCACAACCGTCCTCCGCGCGAGGGTCGCCGCCCATCTTGGCGGGGAAGCCGACGGAGTCGACGATCTCGCAGACGTCCGTCGCGGTCAGGTGCCCGGCCTGCTCCAGATCCAGGAGGTAATGAGGCGCCTTCAGCGACTCGTAGATGGGCTTCGAGTACTCGAGGTACGGGGTCGTCGTGTCGCGCTCCGCCCCGACGACGAGCGCGGGCGCGTCCACCTCGGCGATGCCGTCCGCGCGATAGAGATCGAAGCCGGCCGGCGTGATGAGGAGCGCCGCGCCGATGCGCGGGTCGCGATACCGGTATTGGCCGGGGCCGAAGACGGGGACGGCGGCGCAGCGACGGTCCCCGTCGTTCTTCTTGCACTCGCGCGCCTGACGGTCGGCGTCGAAGCGCGCGCCGATCATGCCGAGGGCGGCCGCGCCGCCGAAGGAGTGGCCGGCGACGGCGACGCGGTTCGTGTCGACGAGCCCCTTGAGGACGAACTTGCTCCCACGCGAGCGCTCCTCGAGGGCGTCGAGCACACGAGACAGATCGATCGGGCGATCGAACGCGCTCTGCGCGCGCTCCGTGTTGTCGATCCCGAAGACGTGGCTGCTCATCGTGTGGCCGACGTGATCGGGCGCGGCGACGATGTACCCGTGGCTGGCGAGAACCTCGGCCAGCGACGCGTTGCCGTAGCGCGTGGAGCCCGCGCCGTGGCTCAGCAAGACGACAGGACGAGGGCCCTCCTCTCGAGAGGGTGCGGCGTCGCGGTGGGTGCCGGCGGCCGACTTGAGCCGCGCCACGGTCGTGCCGATCGCCTCGACGCTGTAGACGGTGGGCTCGGCAGCGCTGCGCTCGGCTGCCGGGTACCACACCTCCACCGTGAGCTTTCGGTCGCGCGCGTCGTCTTCGACTCGCATCGTCGTCACGCCGACGGGCCGAGGTCCGAGCGTCTCGGGGGCCTCGGGCTCGGCGGCGATCATGCCCATGCAGCCGGAGGAGGCGAGCGCGGCCATCGCGAGCAAGCCGTGGAGGAGCGAGGCAGGGAGGAACGAGCTCAAATGCAGAACCTCTCGAGGAAGGAGCCCAAGGCCGGGCGCCCTCGCCCGCTCGGTCTCGAAAGCTAACCCGTGCTGTCGGTCGAGCAAGGAGGTTTCACGTCGGTGACGCCAAAACAGGCGACGCCTTCGAGCGACGCTTCGCAACGTACCGCGCAAAGATCGCCTCGATGCGCGCGCGTCTGTTGCGCGCGCGCATCGATTGCGCGTCAAACCGCCTGCTTGAGACAACGCGCGAGCTCGGAGAGGACCAGGTCGGCGGCGTCGAGCCCGCCCTTGACCGGATCCCCCTCCTCGATGCGACGGGTGATCCGCATGTCCGGTGAGAGCTTCCAGGGCGATCGCTTCTTGTGCACGAGCGCGAGGACCTTCTCCGGATCGATGGGCGTGTCCTCCGACAGGTGCAGCGTGGCGCTCTTCTTCGTCGCCTCGCAGCCGAGCGCGCGGATCGCGCGGAGCTCGGTCTTCAGTCGCATCAGGCGGACGAGCCGGCGCGCGGCCTCCGGCGGAGGCCCGAAGCGGTCCTCCATCTCGATCGCGATCTCGTCGATCTCTCCCTCGCCAGACGCAGAGGCGAGCCGTTTGTAGAGCGAGAGCCGGACGCCGACGTCCTCGACGTAGTCCTCCGGCAGGAGGGCCTCTTCGTCGACGCTCAGCTCGGGGTCGATCTCGTGGCGCACGGGCTCGCCCGAGAGCTCGTGGACCGCCTCGTCGAGCATGCGGCAGAAGAGCTCGAACCCGACGGACGCCACGGTGCCGCTCTGCTCGGCGCCGAGCAGGTCCCCGGCGCCCCGGAGCTCGAGATCGAGCGAGGCGATCTGGAAGCCCGCGCCGAGCTCGGTGTGCCGCTCGAGCGCCTCGATGCGCGCGCGGGCCTCGTCGGAGAGCTCGCTCTGCGGCGGAACCACCAGGTAACAATACGCGCGCTCGCGAGAGCGGCCGACCCTGCCGCGGAGCTGGTAGAGCTGCGACAGCCCGAACATGTCCGCGCGGTCGATGATGATCGTGTTCGCTCGCGGGATGTCCAGCCCGCTCTCGATGATCGCGGTGGCGCAGAGGACATCGAAGCGGCCCTCCACGAAGTCGATCATGGTGCGCTCGAGCGCGGCCTCGCCCATCTGTCCGTGCGCCACCGCGATGCGCGCGCCCGGGCAGAGCTCGGCCAGGCGCGCGGCGCGCTCGTAGAGGCCCTCGACGCGGTTGTAGACGTAGAAGACCTGGCCGCCACGGTCGAGCTCCCGCGTGACGGCCTCCCGCAGGATGGACGGGTCGGGACGGGTGACGAGCGTGCGGATGGCGCGGCGATCCACGGGAGGCGTCGTGATGACGGACATGTCACGAAGGCCGGTGATGGCCATCTGCAGCGTCCGTGGGATGGGCGTCGCGGACAGGGTGAGGACGTCGACGTTGGCGCGGAGCTGCTTGATGCGCTCCTTGTGTGTCACCCCGAAGCGCTGCTCCTCGTCGACGACGAGCAGGCCGAGCTTCTTGAAATGCACGTCCTTCGAGAGGAGGCGGTGCGTGCCGACGACGACGTCGCACAGGCCGGCCTTCGCGCGCCTCGTCACGTCGTCTTGCTCGGCCTTCGACTGGAACCTCGAGAGCGCGGCCACCGTGACGGGGTAGCTCTGCATCCGCGCGACGAACGAGAGGTAGTGCTGCTGGGCCAGGACGGTGGTCGGGCAGAGGACGGCGACCTGCCTGCCCGAAGAGGCCACGCGGAAGGCCGCGCGGATGGCGACCTCGGTCTTGCCGAAGCCGACGTCGCCGCAGACGAGCCGATCCATGGGCGAGGGCTTCTCGAGGTCGCCTTCGACGTCGGCGATGGCGCTGGCTTGGTCGGGGGTCTCCTCGAAGGGGAAGGTGGCCTCGAACGCGCGGTATTCGTCGTCGGCGGGGCCGAGCGGCTCGCGGGTGGCGCGGCGGCGCTCGGCGTAGAGCCGCAAGAGCTCGTCCGCCATCTTCCGCACCTCGCGCTGGGCGCGCGCCTTCGTCTTGGCGAACGTCTGGCCGCCGAGCCGGTCGAGCTTCGGCGCGCCCTCTCCACCCGCGAACTTCTGCAGCTGGTTCAGGCGATAGACGGGCAGGTAGAGCTTGTCGCCGCCGGCGTATTCGATCGCGCAGAGATCGATCCGGGTGTGATCGACCTCGCGATGGACCAGGCCGAGGTACCGGCCCACGCCGTGGTCCTCGTGCACGACGAAGTCGCCGACCGAGAGGCTCCGCAGGTCGTCGACGAAGGCCTTGGCCTTGCTCGCGCTCGAGGAGGTCTTGCCGCGCGCCCGTGACCCGCGTGTCGTCCGCGCGCCGAAGATCTCCTCCTCGGTGACCAGGACCACGCGTTCGGCGGGCAACACGACGCCGCGCGAGAGGGAGCCTGCGGCGGCGACGACCTCGCCCGGCTCGGGATCGGCGGACGCGTGCGGCTGCGCATCGGGCGTTCGTTCGCCGAGCTCGACACGGACCGGGATGCCGCGGTGCCCGAGCAGCGTCGTGATGCGCTCCACCTGGGTCGCGGTGCGGGCGACGATCTGGACCCCGAGCCCTTCTTCCATCCACGCGGCGACGCGGGAGACGAGCGGATCGAGCGCCTGCGCCTTGCCTTTGTCGTGCCGGTTCGACCGCATGGCGCGCTCGAGATCGGCCTGGTCATGGGCCGAGAGCGTGGGGGCCTCCGTCGGCACGCACTCGAAGGCCTCGAGCCCGGTCGCCTCGGCGACCCCGCCGAGCGCGGCCGTGCGGTGCAGGCAGACGGTCCTGCGCTTGCCGAGGGCGAGCGCGGCGTCTTCTTCGGTGACGTAGAACGACTCGAGCGGAAAGCGCGGCCCGCTCTCGTGCAGCGCGGCGTCGTGAGACGCGCGCTCGAGCTCGTCGCGAACGGAGCGCGTCACGAGCGGCGGATCCTCGAGGAGGACGACCATGTCCTCGGGCAGGTAGGTGGAGAGCGGCTCCAACTCGAGGAACGCGGGCAAGAACGCGTCGGCGCCGAAGAACGAGCGCCCCGACGCGACGTCCTCCACCAGCGCGCGGGCCTTGCCGCTCGGCATGTCGCGGGCGTCGCAGAGGGCGCGGACCATCTCGCGCGCCCGCGACACGGTCTGGGGCGTCAGCGGCGCTTCACGCGCGAGCCCGACGTAGACCTCGGAGACGGTGGTGAGCGTGCGCTGCGACTCGGGGTCGAACGTCTTGAGACCGAGCACGGCGTCCCCGAGCAGCTCGATGCGCACGGGCCTTTCGGACGAAGGCGGCCAGACGTCGACGAGCGCTCCGCGCACCGCAAACGTGGCCGGGTCCTCGACGAGCGCGGCCCGCACGTAGCCGGCCTCGACGAGCCGGCGAGCGAAGGCGTCGCGATCCAGGTCCTGATCGACGCGCACGACCTCACCAAACGAGTCGATCGCGTCCGGCGGGACGACGCGGCGCACGAGCGCAGGGGCTGCCACGACGAGCCCGGCGAGGGGCCAACCGCACGCGAGGTGAGCGAGGGCCGAGAGCCTCAGCTGCGCGGCGCGGCGGTCGGGGTTCACGTCCGCGTACGGGCTCGTCTCCGCGGCCGGATAGAGCACCACCTTGCCCGGGAGCTGCGAGCGCTCGAGCACGAAGGTGAGGTCCGCGACGGCGCGCAGGGCCGCGTCGGAGTCCGGCGCGACCCAGAGCACCTTGTTGCCTCCGCGGATCAGCTCGCGCGCGACGAACGCGGGCGCGGAGCCTGCGCTCCCCGAGGCGTGGACGAGGCGCGAGTCGGCGAGCACCGCGGCAGCGACGTCGCGCGGCCGCACGATCGTGCGGCCGTCGTGGGGGAGGAGGTTGCCGAAGTGACCCTGCGTCATCTCGAGCGCGTGCGACGTAGCCCGCGACGCGTCGGGTGTCGAGCCGACGCGTGCGGGCGGTGGGCCCGAGCGCTATAGTCACGCCGTGCTTCACGGTCTCGTGCGCGCTGCGTCGCGCGGCCTCGCGCTCGCTGCTCTGCTGCTCGCCGGTGCTTCGTGCGAAGAGGAGGCCCAGGCCCCGCCCCCGCGCCAGCCCGATGGCTTCGCGGACGCGCTCGCGCTCACCACGCTCCCCGACGAGAGCCCCGACGAGGCCGTGCTCGAGGTGACGCTCGAAGCGAAGGTGATTGAGATCGAGGTCCTGCCCGGCCGGAAGACGCCGGTGTGGACGTACGGCGGCAGCCTCCCGGGGCCGCTCCTCCGGCTGAAGGCCGGCGATCGGCTCGTGGTGCACTTCGTGAACTCGCTCCCCGAGCCGACGAGCGTGCACTGGCACGGCGTGCGGCTCCCCAACGCGATGGACGGCTCGCCCCCGCACACGCAGGACCCGGTCGAGCCGGGCGGCCGCTTCGACTACGAGTTCGTCGTCCCCGACCCGGGGCTCTTCTGGTACCACCCGCACGAGAACAGCGCGGCGCAGCTCGGCTACGGCCTGTACGGCGCCCTCCTCGTCGACCCGGCCACGCCGGAGCCCGAAGGGCTAGGTGACGAAGTCGTCATGGTCCTGAGCGACATGGCGATCGACGAAGCGACGGGCGCGATCTTGCCCCAGGATCAGGGCGGCGATCTGGGGACGCTCTTCGGGCGCGAAGGTGGCGCAATGCTCGTCAACGGCAAGGTGCGGCCGACGTTGCGCGCGCGAAACGGGCTCCGCCAGCGCTGGCGGATCGTGAACGCGGCGCGCAGCCGCTATTTCCTGCTCACGCTCCCGGGCCACTCGTTCGAGCGGATCGGCGGCGAGACGGGGCTCTACGCGGAGCCCGTCGCGACCGATCAGCTGCTCGTGTTGCCGGGCTCGCGCACGGACGTCGTCGTCACGCCGAACGGCGCACCCGGCGAGGTGACCACGCTCACCTGGGTCCCGTACGACCGCGGCTACGGATCGATCGAGTTCCGCGATCCCGCGAGCCTCGTGGACGTGGCGATCGAAGGCGACCGGGCGGAGGTCGACGCGTTGCCCGTCCTCGGCGGGGGTGTCGAGCCGCTCGATCTCGCGGGGGCCACCATGGTCGACGTGCGCCTCACGCAAGGCGAAGCGCCGGACGGCACGCTCGAGCTCGGCATCAACGGTGTCCCGTTTGCTCAGGCCGAGCCGTTCGTGGCGGAGGTCGGGGAGACGCAGGTGTGGACCGTCCACAACGAGATGGACTGGGCACACCCGTTCCATCTGCATGGCTTCTTCTTCCAGCCGCTCGACGAGTCCGGCGCCTTCGTCCAGCCGGTCGAGTGGCGCGACACGGCGGACGTGCCCGAGCGAGGCACGTTGCGCTTCGCGGTTCGATACGACGCGCGCCCCGGGATGTGGATGTTCCACTGCCACATCCTGGACCACGCCGACGCCGGGATGATGGGCATGGTCGACCTGACGATGCCGTGAGGATCAGTTCGGCTCGTCTCGCGCGGGCGCGCCGAAGATCGCGTCCCACCCGCTGCGGTACGCGTCGGAGCTGACCTTGGCAGGCCCCTTCCGCGGCGGCGGGGCGGCGGCCTTGGGGCCTTCGGCGAGGACCTCCACCTCGAAGATCCGCTCGTGCTCGGGGCGTGTCTTGAGCTGGACCAGCTCCCCGAGGATGGGCTGTCCTTCGCGGATCGGGTGGAGCTCGCCCGTCTCCACGCGGCCCTCACGGAACCGCAGCACCTCCGCGCCGGCGCCGGAGGAAGTCGGCCCGCCGACGAGGAGGACGTCGCGGGGTGTATCGCTCGGGCCCGACTCACCCGAGCCGGCTTCGTCGCTCATGTGAGGCCAGCGTAGCAAACCCGCCGCGAAGTTGGCCAACGTGAGCCCTGTCACGTAGTGCCCCGAGGGAAGGAGATTCGCGGGTATGACCGGTCGCAGCGTTCGAGGAGCCGAAGCAGGGACGAAGAAGGACCGCAGGTCGCCGGCCGGGCAGAGGGTCCACTTCGAGGCGATGGTCGCGGTCGGTGGATCGGACGGCGGCTTCGAAGCCGAGAGCGTCGATCTGTCGCACGAAGGCATGCGGCTGCGCACGGCCTACCTCCCGGCCGTCGGCGAGAAGCTCGTGTGTCGGTTCGACGGGATCGACGGCGAGATCGTCGCGCTCGGCGACGTCCTCTGGACCACCGAGCAGGCGCGCGGAGGTGAGTTCGCCGTCCGGTTCGTCGAGCTCGACGAGGAGACGGTCTCCGCGCTCAAGCAGCTCATCGACATCGACGCCCCGGAGGCTCCCGCTCCGCAGCAGGAGGAGCCGGCGGCGAAGACGATGCGAGGCACCCGCGTGAAGCTCCACATCGAGGGCTTGGCCTCGCCCATGAAGGCGCGCGTCAAGGAGGCCACCTCCTCGGAGCTCCGCGTGGGCTCGAGCCTGGAGTTCTTGAAGCTCGGACGCCACGTCGACGTCGAGGACGTCGACAACGCGAGCCGCCGCGAAGGCTTCGTGGACGCAGTGCGCGTGGAGATCGATCCGAGCACGAGCGTCCCGCAGCTCGTCGTCTCCCTCCGCTTCGACGCGATCGCTGCGGCTGCCGCCGCGGCCGCGCCGACCGCCAAGGAGGAGGCCCAGGAGGCCGCCGAGCCCGAAGAGGAGGTCGCCCCGGCGACGAAGGCCGCCGCATCGATGAAGCCCCCGGCCGAGAAGCCGAAGGCCAAGGCGCAGCGCGAAGAGGAAGCGCCCAAGAGCAAGCAGGTGAAGGCTGACCCCGACGCCGACGAGGCGAACGAAGCCGCCGCCGCCGACGCGTCGGACGATGACGAAGCTGTCGATCTCGGGCTACCCGGCAAGAAGCTGCGCGCAGCCAGCGAGAAGGCCGCCAAGGTCACGAGCGCGGCGGCCTCCGCCGTCGTGCCGGCGCTCTCCCGGATGGGAGCGGGCGCCCGCGACCTGTTCGCCAACCTCCGCGGCGGCCTCGAGAAGCGGCGCCACGAGCGCGCAGAAGCGAAGAAGGCGAACGCGCCTCGACGCGTGACCGCGCCCCCGCCGAGCGGAGCGCTGACGAGCGAAGGCAAGCGGCTCGTCCGCCAGGAGTCGGAAGACGAGACCGCGCCGCCGAGCGAGCCCACGGTGCGCAGGAGCAGGCGCGGCCTGGCCATCGGCGCGGCCGCTGGCCTCGCGGTCGTGGTCGGGGTGTTCGGGATCAGCAGGGCCATGAGCGGTAAGTCCGAGCCCGCCGCCCCGGTGACCGCCGCCGACGTCCGAGCGACGCAGCCCGCCACGGACATGCCGCCCGTGCCCGGCGCCCCGGCGATGGGCGACGTGCCGCTGTTTGGTCCGACGCCGCTCTCCACCACCGAGCAGGTCATCCCGCCCGCCCCCGCCTCCAGCGCCGCGCAGGCTCCCGCCATGGGCGAGGAGGAGGAGGACGCCGACGAGAGCAAGGCGACGAAGAAGGACCTCGTCCGCGAGTGGGGCAACGGCGAGGTCGAGAAGCCGCGCGTGCTCAAGGTCCGGATGGACGGCCCGGTGTCTGGGTTCTCCGCGTCCGAGGTCGAGGGCGGCTTCAACATCCTCGTCCCCGGCCGCAAGTCGCTCTCCACGAGCACCGCGCTCGTTCGCAAGGACAAGCGCATCTCGTCGCTCGACGTGATCCCGCGCGAGGAGGCGACCGAGATCAACGTGCGCTTCAAGGGCGAGCCGCCCGCGTACCTGGTGAAGGTGCGGAGCGACCGCGTCGAGATCGCGCTCGGCTCCGACAAGAAGGGCGACGACGGCGAGAAGACGAAGAAGGTCGCGGCCAAGAAGAAGGGCGACAAGAAGAAGAAGTGACGTCGAGCCGAGACTGGTGACGTCGTCGCAAGCGGCGACGTCATCCTCGTGGATTCACCCCCCCGGCCCCCCTCACCCTCGTGAGGGGGGTGCCTCATTTCGGGGTCGAGGAGAGGGCGGCCTGGCGCTCGGCGTCCTCGAAGAAGGCCTGGATCTCGTCGCGCTGCTTCTCGGCGTCGAGGCGGCCGAGCTCGACCAGGCGCCGCGCGTAGGCGCCGTCGAAGAGGAGATAGCTCGCGAGATCCGCCTCTGTGGCCTGCCCGACGTCGAGCAACGCGAGCAGGCGGCGGAGGCTGGAGCCGGCGCGCAGCTTCGAGCTCCGCACGTGCTCGGCGGCGAGCCGCCCGAGATCCACGCTCGGCCGAACGACGAGCGTCTTCACGCGCTTGAACCCCGTCGCGCCCGTGTTCGTCGCGGCCGCGTTGAGCTTGTCGAGGAAGTCCGGGCCAAACGTCTCCGTGCCCAGATCGATGAGCCCGTTGACCCGATCGAGCACCTCGAAGTCGCTCGTCACGTGGTCGAGCAGGAAGGCGTTGAGGACCTTGCCGAGGACGAAGGCGACGTTCGGTGAGCGCTCTTCGGCCGCGCCCTTGGGCAGCCCGCCGATCTCACGCGACAGCCCGATGACAAGGATGTGTGAAGCGCCGAGCCGGAGCGCCGGCGAGATGGGTGTGTTCTGGCGGATGCCCCCATCCATGTAGAGGTGGTGGCCGAGGCGCACCGGCGGAAACAGGATCGGGATCGCGGCGGAGGCCAGGGCGTGGATCGGACCCACGCGCGCGTGCCGGATCACGGTTCGAGGCGGGGCGACGCTCGGCAGCTTCACGCCGGGCGCGGTCTGCATGAAGAGCACGGTCTTGCCGGTGCCGACCTCGGTCGCCGAGACGGAGAGCGCGCGGAGCTTCCGCTGCCGGAGCGCGCTGGTGATCGCGCGCCAGTCGATCTCGCGCTCGACGAGCCGCGCCATGGGCGAGACGTCGAACAGGCCGACGGCGCTCGCGCCGCCTCCCATGAGCAGGCGCGGCAACGACGCGACCTGCGGCAGGCCGAAGCCCAGGACCTCGTCGACCCGGATATCGGACCAGAGGTTCGCCAGCCTGCGGATGCCGTAGACGGGCTCCTCCGCGTGTGCGGTCAGGAAGCAGCCGTTGATCGCCCCGACGCTCGTTCCGAGCACGTAGTCGAACTGGACCTGCCGTCTCCGCAGGTGGTGCAGGTGATCGAGCGCGTACGAGAGGACGCCGACCTCGTAGGCGCCACGGGCGCCGCCGCCCGACAGGATGAGCGCGATCCCGCTCACGAGGAAGCCACCTCGCCCGAGCTCTCGCTGGGCGGACGTGACTCGGACAGGATCCGCGCCACCATCGCCCGACCGAGGAACGAGTGCTTGAGCGAAGGATCGCGGATGTACGACGCGACCTTCGTCACGTGCGCGGCGGCGCGCTGGTAGGCGTCGAGCGCGGATCCGGGCGCGCCTCGGCGGATGGCCTCGCAGCAGAGCGCCCTCACCTCGACGCCGTACTCCGAGCCGCCGCAGCTCTCGATCGCGCCGAGGGCGGTGCGGGCCAGCAGCGTTCCGGTGTGGAGCTCTCCGGCGTCGATGCGCGCGGCCGCCTCGACCGACGTCGCGTAGATGTGGAAGCTCATCAGCGCCTGCGCCTCCGCCGTCTGTCTGGCCTCCGCCGCGAAGGCGATCGCGCCCGCGGCGTCGCCGGCGATCCGCGCCAGGCAGGCGCGGATGATCCGCTCGTGGACGAGGTCGTAGACGCTGCCCGTCACGGCGACGAGCGCGCCAGCGTCCCCGACCAGGGTGTGCGCCGCGTCCACGTCGCCCGCCTCGAGCAGGATCCCCGCGGTGCAGAGCAACGTGTCCGCCCGCGAGTCCTGGTCGGCGTAGCGCTCGTGGGCCTCACGCGCTCGCCGGAGGAACGACAGCCCACGCGCCCGATCGCCGAGGCGCGCGTACGCCTGGCCGACGTTGGACATCGTCTTGGCGATCTGGAAGCGGCCGCCCATGCTGAGATCGATCTTCACCGACTCGAGGCCGAGGGCGATCACGTCCTCGAAGCGCTCGCTCACGAACATGGCGAAGGCGAGCGCCGTCATGACGCGGGCCTCCGCCCGCCGCGCGCCCACCGCGCGGAACACGGCGAGCGCCTCGACGTACGAGATCACCGCCTCGTCCACCCGGCCCACGTAGCGCAGGAGCACGCCCTTCGCGCGGAGGACCTCGGCGCGCGCGCGCGGCAAGAGGTGGCCGGCCTCCGTCACCGCGAGGGCCCGATCGCAGGCCGCGATCGCGCCTTGTGTGTCGCCGAGGTCGCGCAAGATCTCGGACAGGATCGTCAGCGCCTCCACCTCCAGCGCGTGGGCGCCGGCCATCCGCGCGAGCTCGGCCGCCCGCTCGGCGATGGGGAGGCCACGCGCGAGCACGCCTTCGTCGAGCTCGAGGCGCGCCGTCCGGAGCAGGGCCGTCGTGACCCAACGGGCCTTGCGTGACTCCCGCGCGAGCTTGCGCATGGCGGTGAGGTGGAGGCGTCGCTCTCGCCGCCTGCCGAGGTACCGGTAGATGGCCTCGAGCGAGTCGTGTGCGACCATCCTCCGCGCGTCCGTCGAGGGGAGGAGCGAGAGAGCGCGCAGGTAATAACGCTGCGCCAGCTGCGCTTGGTGCGCGGTGCGCGCCGCGCCCGCCGCCTCGAGGTACAGATCCGCGGCCTCTAGCGGGGCGTCTCCGCGGGCGAGGTGGCGCGCGACGATGGCCGCCGAAAGGCCCTTGGCGAGCGGAGTCGTCACCAGGTGCTCGCCGAGGAGGCGGTGCATACGGGTCCGCGCGCCGCCGTCGAGCGCGAGGTACGCGACGTCGCGGGCGAGCGGGTGACGGAAATCGATGACGCCCTGTTTGCGATCGCACAGCCCGCGCGCGCAGAGGCGCATCATCGCCTCATCGTCGTCGAGGCGGGTGAGGGCGAGGATGTCGGTCTCGAGCAGCGGGCCGCCCGCGACGGCGAGCCAGTCGACGACGTCGTGCTCGGCCGTGGGGAGCTCGCGGATGCGATCGCCGATCAGCTGCTCGAGCGTGGAGGGGAGGGCCTCGGCGCGATCGGCCGGCGAGCGCTCGTTTCGCTTCAGCTCGTGGGTCCCGTCGGGGCGCTCGGTGATCTCGATGGTGCCGCGCTCGAGCAGCGCGTCGACCATCTCGAGCAAGAAGAACGGATTGCCGGCGACGCGCGGGAGGATCTCGGCGCAGACGCCCGCGACGCCCTCGCGCACGCCGAGGCGCGCCTCGACAAGGCGGAGCTGCTCCTCGGCGCCGAGCCCGCGCAGCTCGATGCGGACGAAGCTCTCCACGAACTGCATCACGCGCTCCTCCGGGCGCGTGACGAGGACGACGAGGATCGGCAGCTGCTCCTCGCGGGAGAGGAGATCTTTGAAGACCTCGAGGCTCGCGCGGTCCGCCCAGCCGAGCCCGTCGATGAAGATGACGAGCGGTTGCTCGAAGGCGAGCGCGCCGAGCAGCACACGCAGGGCGAGGAGCAGGAGCTCGCGGCGATAGCCGATCCCCTCTTCGTCGGCGCCGGCGAGCTGCTTGCCGGTGGCGATCTCCGCGAGGCGCGAGACGAGCCGCTCCGTCGATGCGCTCTTGTGCGACACCTGGCCGATCAAGCCGCGGAACACCGCGGTCGCCTCCTCGAAGGAGTGGTCGATGCCGACGCCGGTGGCCTCGCGCAGGAGGTCGCAGAGGGTGGCCATCGGGATCTCGCTCTTCACGGGCGAGCACTCCGTCGACAGCACACGGGTGTCGCGAGGGAGCTCCGAGAGGAAGGTGGCGACGAGGGCGGTCTTTCCGATGCCCATCTCGCCCATCACCACCCGCGCCACGAGCTGACCCCGGGCCGAGGCGACGAGCGAGCGCGGGGGCACCGACGACGTCCGCGCGCCCGCGCTGTCGGGCCCGTCGAGGTGAGGCTTGGGCGGCGTGACGGCGCGGTGATACGCGGCGTGCAGATCGGCTTTCTCGGCGTCGCGGCCGACCAGGTCGTTCGGCGCGAGGGCCATCTCCACCGCGCGCTCCTCGCGGGTGAGCGGCCGGATGAGCGCGTAGACGCGCATGGTGCGGGGCGCGCCCCGCGCCTCTGCGTCGTCGAGCGAGAGCGAGGGCGCGTCGCCCCAGCGGAAGTCGCGCCGGACGAGGCGGTAGAGGCCGCCGGCGACCCAGGTCTTGCCGACGGGCGCTTGTTTGCCGAGGTGCTCGGCGAGGTAGGTCACCGGATCCTGGAGCTCGTGCTCGACGAGGTGGCCCTGCTCGTCGCGCTCGCCGGTCGCGATGCCGCGCACGATGCCGATCGCGGCGCTCACGCGCCGCGGCAGATCGACGCTCGCGCCGGCGAGCGCCTCGTGCACGTCCACCGCGAGCGACGCGGCGTCGAACGCGGCGCGTGACGGGTTGCCCATGAGGCCGCCGATGCACGTGACGAACGGCGCGAGCCCCGACTCGGGCCAGACCCACCGGGCGCCGCGTTTGTACGCGATGTGATCGAGCGTGGAGAGCAGCTCGTCACACGCGCGTTTGTAGCCGGCGCCGAGCGCGGACTCGAGATCTTCGAGGCCCTCGAGCTTCATCCCGAGCACCGCGACGTGTCGCACCTCGCGCGGGCGCCGCTCCTTCCGCCCGTCGTCGCGGCCGATTGCGATGCTCCCGCCGCGCTTCTGCGGGATGGCGGCGAGCGTCTGCTGGGCCGCCTCGCTCGGCGGCGGCGCGGACGGGAGGATCGAGCCGCGGCCCACGAGCAGCGTCAGCGAGGCCTCGACGCTGGACGCGTCGACGAGCTCCTGCTTGGCGATGAGCGCGCGCCCGATCGCCCCGGACATGTCGCGGGCCGTCTGGAAGCGGTCGTCTTTCGAGCGGCTCATCGCGCGCAGCACGATGGACTCGAGCTCGGGCGGGATGTCGGCGACGTGTGCGCTCGGAGGCTCGAACGCGCCCTCTCGGACCGCCTCGAGGAGATCTTCGTCGACGGGCTTCTGCGTCGGATCTCCCTTGGCCGCGTAGGGGGAGCGCAGCGCGAGCAGCTCGTAGAGCACCACGCCGAGGCCGTAGATGTCGCTCCGCCGGTCGACGCGCTCGCCGCGCGCCTGCTCGGGCGACATGTAGCCGAACTTGCCCTTCAGGGTGCCCGGCTCCTCGCGGAAGAGGTTCGCGCTGGCGATGCCGAAGTCGGCGATCTTCACCGCGCCCTCGACGGACAGGAGGATGTTCTGTGGCGACACGTCGCGGTGCACGATGGCGAGCGGGGCGCCGCCCTCGTCACGCCGCTCGTGGGCGTAGTGCAGCCCCTTCGCTGCCTCCGACACGATGTACGCCGCCACCCAGGGCGGGATGCGCGTGCCCTTCTGGCGCGCCGCGCTCATGAGCTTGCCCGCGTCGTAGCCCTCCACGTACTCCATCGCGAGGAGCAGGCCGTCCTGGTCCTCGATGAACTCGTAGACCTGGACGATGTTCGGGTGGTTGAGCCGCGTCGCGAGGTGCGCCTCCTCGACGAACATCGCGCGGAAGCGACGAGAGGACGCGTGCGCCGGGTGGATGCGCTTGAGGACGAGGAGCTTGAACGTCCCCTCCGCTCCCTCCTTCTTGCCGAGGAACACCTCGGCCATTCCCCCCGCGCCGAGCCGCCTGAGGATCTCGAAGCTCGCCAGCTTTTGCGGGGTGCTCATGTCTTAACGAGGCCACCCCGCGCTCTGGTTCACCTCGACCTTGCTCTTGCCGAGCAGCGCGCTCCTCCACGCCTCGATCCGCGGACCGGCCGGCTTCGGCCAGGCCATCGAGGCGAAGCGCTCGAGGAGCATGGGCGTGTGATCGGCGGTGCGGTTCGGGTCCTTGTACGCGGCGCGCGCGGCGTCCAGCTCGCGCGCGGCCTCGTGGAAGCGACCCTCGTGGTAAGCGAGCCAGGCCTTGGTGAGGTGGCGGTGCTGCTTGGGCTCCGCCTCCACGAGCGCCACCGCTTCGCAGGCGATGATCGAGTCGCGCGCGTTCTCGGCGTCGCCGCGGGCGAGCGCGACCTGGGCGAGCAGGAGCTTCGACTCGACCTGGCCCCACGGATCGGCGAGCCGATCGAAGAGCGAGGCCGCCGACTTCGCGTGCTCCTCCGCGATATCGGGCTCCTCTTTGTCGATCGCGATCATCGACAGGAGCCGCTCGCTCCCGGCCTCCCCGCGCGGGGTCGCCAGATCGCGGAAGGCCTGCCGCGCCACGAGGGCGGTCTCGCGGGCGCGATCCCAGAAGCCTTCGCGGTGATCGGTGTGGGCGAGCGTGACGTCGCACTGGGCCATGCCGAGGCGATAGCCGATGGCCTCGAACTCACGGCGCGCGGTGAGCAACATGGGCCGCACAGAAGGCCCGCCGCCGCCCGCCTGCTCGATGAACACCTGAACGATGAGCGCCTGGGCGTAGCCGAGCCTGTCGCCCACACGCGCGAAGCGCTCGGCGGCGCTCGCGGCGACCTGGCGGCCGCGGAGGTGATCGCCGAGCAAGAAGTCGATCTCGCCGAGCGTGACCTCGCACTGCGCCGCGCCGTGATCGTCGCCGAGCTCCTGGAACATCGCCAGGCCGCGCGTGACGAGGCGGCGTCCGAGCGCGGGCGCCGCCTGATCCGAGGCGATGTGGCCGAGGAGACGCAAGCAGGTCGCTTCGCTCGAGCGGTCGCCGAGCTCCTGGAACATCTGCCGGGCGGCCTCGCCCTCTCGGCGAGCGTCCTCCAGGCGACCGGCGTGGCGGAGGGCCTCGCCGCGCCAGAGGTGCTGGACGGCGGCGTGTCGACCCTCCAGACGGCCGTCGAGCAACGCGAGATCGCGGAGCGTGGCCGCGGCCTCGCGCGAGCGACCCCAGTTCATCGCGATGAAGCCGTGCAAGAGGTCCGCGGCGGCGGCGAGATCGGTCGCGCGGATGAGGTTCACCACACGGTGGCGAACGACGCGGCGCGTGTGCGCGGCGGGATGATGGCCGAGCGCGTCGGCCGCGGCGTGGAAGATCTGCGGCGCGTCCGGCCTGGAGAAGAGCTGGGTGAGCAGGTGCTCCTGCAAGAGCGCGTGTGGCCAGCGGAGCCGCTCGCCGCCCGACCCGAGGAGGATCTGCGCGTGTTTGAGGACGGCGACGGCGCGCGCCGCGTCGATGCCGAGCAGCTCGTATTGGGCGCGCAGCACGTCGCGGCGGATATCGCCGCCGAGCGCGGCGGCCGCGAGCGCGGCGCGGCGGAACTCGTCCGGAACGGCCGCGAGCCGCTCCTCCCAGAGGTCCGCCGTCGTGCTCGCGCGGGTGGCGAGCGAGGCCTTGGGGACGCAGTAGCGGCCGTCGCGCAGCTCGAGGTGGCCGCCCATGGCCCAAGCGTGCAGGAGCTGCAGCGCGAAGAGCGGGTTGCCTTTGCTGCGGGCCGCGGCCTCGGTGACCGCGGACTCGTCGAGCGGGAGCGTCTCTTTCAGGAGCTCGTGTGTCTCGTTGATGTCGAGCGGCGCGAGCTCGAAGCGCTCGCCGGAGACCGCGGCCATCATCGCCGCGAGGCGCTCGGCGTTCTGCGGCTCCGCGTCGACCGCCTCGTTCCGCACGGTCGCCACGACGAACACGCTCAGGCGATCGCTCTCGCGCAGGAGGCGCGTCACGTTCTCGTAGGTGCCGGGCGGCGCGTAGTGCAGATCGTCCATCCACAAAAGGATGGGGCGATCGGCGCTGATGCGCTCGAGGGTGCGGCGCATGACGAGCCAGCGGAGCTCCGGGTGATCGAGCGCGAAGCGCTTGCCGCTCGGGCCCACCTTGGCGCCCGGGCCTTCGGGGCGGAGCCACTCGGCGGTCGCCGCGACCCAGGTCGTGCCGTCGTCGTCGTCGGGGCTCACGCCCCAGAGGTTCATCAGCACCTTCTCGACCACGTCACGGTCGGCGCGCTCGAGCCGGTAATATTGTGTGACGGCGCCGACGACGCCGTCGAGCGGCGCGGCGATCTTCCGGTAGCGCGCGCGGAGCGGCGTGAGCAGCCCGCGTTCGTGCACCTCTTCACAGAGCCAGTCCGCGAGGCGGCTCTTACCGACGCCTGCCTCGCCGCTCAGGAGGACGAGCCGGCGCGACGCCGGGTTCTTCGCGCGGTCCGCGAACACGTCCGCCACCTCGTGGGCGATGGTGAGCAGGCGCGTGCGTGTCTCCTGCCGCGCGACGAACGGGCTCGGGCGCAGCGCGAGCAAGCCCGCGGCCGGCGGCGGCCTGGGCGTCTCGCCTTGGGCGAACGGATCGGGCAGCGTGATGGCGTTGCGCGAGGAGCGCTGAGCTTTGCGCGCACCCGAGGTGCGGGGCAGCGGGGTGCTCGTCGCGGACGTCGACGCCTCCGGCTTGAAGGCGCGCCATGCGCGGCGCGCGTCGGCCGCGTACGCGAAGCGATGCCACGGCCGCTTCGCCATGAGTCGCTTGCAGAACTCTCCGACCTGGGGCGGCGCGCCGGGGGGGATGCCGGGATCGGGGATCGGCGCGTTGCGGTGCTGCTGCAGCAGCTCCTCGTTGGCGCCCGTGTACGGCTCCTTGTTGGAGAGGAGCGCGAAGAGGATGCAGCCGAGCGCGTAGAGGTCCGTCGCCGGCCCGATGTGCGGCGTGGCGTAGCGGATCTGCTCGGGCGCCATCCACCCGGGCGTGCCGGCTCCGTACCGGACGGTGGGCTCCGCCTCGGTGGAGCCGTCCAGGCGGTGGTCGATGCGGTCCTGGATGAGCCACGCGAGGCCGAGGTCGAGGATGTACGCGCGGCACTCGTCGTTCGAGTCCGGCGGGATGTCGAGGAGCACGTTCGACGGCTTCAGATCGCCGTGAATGACGCCGCGCGCGTGGCCGTGCGCGAGCCCGGCGAGGATCTGATCGGTGCACGACCAGATGACCGGCCACGGCAGGAGGCCGTCGTGCTGGGCGAGGTAGATCCACTCGTGGAGCGAGCGGCCCGGTGCCGCGTCCATCACGAGGTATGGCGTGCCGTCGGCCAGCGCGCCGAAGTCGCGCGCGCGCACGATGGTCGGGTGGTTGAGGCCCGCGAGCGCGCGCGCCTCTTCCTGGAACCACCACGCGTCCTCCGGCCGCGTCGCCTCGCCGGGGCGGCCGAAGAGCTTCAGCGCGACGCGCTCGTCGAGGACGAGGTCGCGGCACAGGTACACCATGCCCATGCCACCGCGTCCGAGCTCACGTCGAACTTGGTAACGCCCGGCCAGCACCGTGCCTGGTTGGAAGACGTCTTCGTCGCCCATGGAGCAACCGAGGACCGAATATAGAGAACGCCCATCGGCGCGCTAGATCGTTGTGTCCTCGAAGCAAGGAGCGACACGCCGGGTGGTCTGGTAGCTTGACGAGGGCATGGTTGATCGTACAGGGAGCCGCGCAGGCCCGGAGACCGCCCCGCCCGTCCGGGTGCTCGCCTTCGCGGCCGTCCGGGACATCGTCGGCGCGCCGGAGATCGAGCTCGAGATCCCGGGCCGCTGCGCCGTGGGCGATCTGTGGCCGACCTTGCTCGCCCGGTTCCCCGCGCTCGCGCCGCACAGGCCTTCCGTGCGGCTCGCCGTGAACGGCACCTACGCGAAGGACGACGACGTCGTCTCGCCCGGCGACGAGGTGGCCCTCATCCCGCCGGTCGCGGGCGGCTGACCCGCCGCGCCCGAGCCCTGGCTGGTCGTGACGCCGATTCCTGGGCGCCACCGCGTCGCCGGAAACATGGTACCGATCGTCGCATGGACGAACGGTTGGAAGGGGTGGTCTACCCCTTCGAGGACATCGGCGACGAGCTGTCGCTCCTTCCGCTCGCGGCGCGCCGCGCGCTCGACCGCGCCGGGATGCGCCTCTCGATCGAGGCCTACCAAGCCCTCAACCGCGCGTCTCGCGTAGCGCTCGCCCGAGAAGGCGCCAAGGAAGTGGTGGAGTCGGAGGACGTGCAGCGTGCCATCCGTAACGCGATGCCTCCGCCCACGCGCATCAAGCCGGTGCCGGACCCCGATCCGCTGAGCCCGCCCGAGCAGCTGAACCATGCCCTCGGGCCGCGGCGCGCGGTCAGCCCATCCCAGTGGGCGAAGCTCCGGTCACTCGATCGGTATGCCTTGGTGCACGTCATGCGCCGCTCGATCGCGCACAACGACCCGGGCCGTCTCGACGCCGCCGCCGACCTGATCTTGAAGGCGCTCGGCAAGGGCCTCTCGGAGCCGCCGGCGCCGCGCCTGGCCGACCAGGAGGCGGACGAGCTGCCGCCGATCTTCCAGCGAGGGCGCTGGGCGGACCTGGACTCGCGCCCGCCGCCGTCCCGCGATCGGGGGCCGGACCCGATCTCGAGCCAGGGTCGACCGGCGCCCCAGCGGCGTTCGGCGCCACCGCCGCGCTCGCCCGATCCGCGCTTCGCGGAGCCGACGCGCTCACCCGATCCGCGCTTCGCGGAGCCGCGCTCGCCCGATCGCTTCGCGGAGCCGCCGCGCTCGCCCGATCCGCGCTTCGCGGAGCCGCGCTCGCCCGAGCCGCGCTCGGCGCCGCCCCATCGGGTCGGGCTCGACGCGCCCTTCGACTCGCCGTCGCCGGCGCGTCCCCACGCGGGGCACGCGATCTCGAATCACCTCACGCAGAGCGGTGAGATCCACATGGTGGACGTCGGTGACAAGGCCGTCACCCATCGCCGGGCGACCGCGACGGGCATCGTCACCATGTCCCGGGAGACGGCGGTGCGCCTCTCCAAACACGACACCCCCAAGGGTGAGGTCCTCGCGACCGCGCGCGTCGCCGGCGTCATGGCCGCGAAGCGGACGAGCGAGCTGATCCCGCTCTGCCATTCCATCGCGCTCACCCGCGTCGAGATCCTGATCGACGTGGAGGTCGCGACGGGCATCGTCACCGTGAGCGCCGCGGTGGAGGCCCACGACCGCACCGGCGTCGAGATGGAAGCCCTGACCGCCGTCTCGGTGACGTGCCTGACGATCTACGACATGCTGAAGGGGATCGATCGGGATCTGACCATCGGCGAGATCAGGCTGCTCACGAAGAGCGGCGGCCGGACGGGCGACTACAGGCGACGAGACGATCGCTGAGCGCGTCGGGTCGCTCGGTGGGGAGGGGACCTCGATCGCGCAGGAGAGCGGCTCGAGCCATCGACGAGGGTCATGGCTCGACGATACGAAACTCCACCCGGCGGTTGCGGGCGCGACCTTCGGTGCGCGTGTTGTCGTCGAGCGGCCTGGCTGCGCCTGCGGCCTGCGCCTCGAGCCGCGTCGGGGCGACTCCGCGCTTCACGAGGTACGCGATCACGGCTTGCGCCCGCGCGAGGCTGAGCGCGGAGGCGTTCCGTTCCTGGTCGTCGGTGTGACCCTCGACGACGACACGCCTGATCTGTGGTGTGGCCTGGATGACCTTCGCGACCTCGTCGAGGAAGGGGCGCTGATCCGCGTCGAGAGCGGCGCGGTCGGGCGCGAACCGCGGGTGCATGAAGATGACTACGTTGCCTGCGGTCGTGACGATGACGCGCCTCGGCTCGGGGCAGCCGCTGGCGGACGACGCCGCGGGATCGCGCGGGCAGTCGTCGTCGGGGTCGGCGAGCCCGTCGCCGTCCGAGTCGACCGGCCCTGCCGACGACGAGGCGGCCGCCGTAGGCGCCGCTCGTGGGGCCGCGCGCCCGGGCTCGATGATGATCGTGGCGGCTGGAGCGCAGGCGTCCGGCGCAGCGACCTCTGCGTCGCTCCTCGCGCACGCGGTGAGCGACGCTGCGGTCGCGAGCATCGGCAGCGCAGCGCGCGTGTGCCCGCTCGCGGCCGGCTCGGGGCGGAAGACGGGGTTGCCGCTCGCGTCCAGGTTCAGCCTTCCGCAGAGCCCCGAGCCGCCGAACAGCAACGCGTACGCGTGCGCCCGCGGCGCGGTCATCCGCGTCAGGTCGTGCACCTTGCGCCTGCATTGGTCGCAGAATCGCCCGCCATCGACCGGACGCATCGCATCCCAGGACGCGGTGCACGGGGAGGCGATCCGAAGCGGGCTCACGCGACGATTGTAGCGAAAGCCGGGGCGCAGAGCGGCGGTCTCGCCCTGTCGCGGCTCGGCGGTCGGGTCGCCCGGCACATTCCGCGCCGGGGAGCCGTCACCGGCGGCGCCGGGAGCGGGGAGCCCGCGACCGCGCGTGGTATGACGGCCGCATGCGCGTCGCCGTCGTCGGACATGTCGAATGGCTCGAGCTCGCGAAGGTTCCGCACGTGCCTGCGGCCGGTGAGATCGTGCACGCGATGCCCGAGCTCGCCGTCGCGGCCGGCGGCGGTGCGGTCGCCGCGGTGCAGCTCGCGCGGTGGGGTGCGGAGTGTGTGCTGTTCACCGCGCTCGGCGACGACACGCTCGGAGAGAGAGCGCGCGCCGAGCTCGCGGGGTGGGGCGTCGACGTCCGAGCCGCGATCCGCGCCGAGCCGCAGCGCCGCGCGCTCACGCTCATCGACGCCCGCGGCGAGCGCACGATCGTCGTGCTCGGAGATCGGCTGGTCCCGCACGGGGACGACGCGCTCCCGTGGGACGTCCTCGACGCGTGTGATGCCGTCTACGTGACCGGCGGGGACGCGGCCGCGGTGCGCCAGGCACGCCGCGCGAAGGTCCTCGTCGCGACGTCGCGTGTGCTGCCGTTGCTCCGCGAGGCCGACGTCGCGATCGATGCCCTCGTCGGCAGCGACGTCGACTCGGCCGAGCGCTACGCCCCGGGGGACCTGCCGCGCGCGCCGGCGCTGGTCGTCCGCACGCAGGGCGCGGCCGGAGGTTATTTCTTGGATCGCGATGGGGGCCGCCATTCGTACGCGGCCGTTCCCGCCGTGGTCCGCGGCGACACCTACGGCGCGGGCGACACGTTCGCGGCGGGGCTGACCCACGGGCTCGGGGAAGGCAAGCCCGCTGCCGACGCGATCGCGTTCGCGGCGGCACGCGCCGCCGAGGTGGTTGCCTTCCAGGGGCCGTATCCCCCGCGTTCCTGAGCGACGCTGCGGTGCGGGCATCGGTGGCTGCGCGGCGAGGTTGAATCCTCTTCGACCGACGGTGTGCTGGGCGCTAGGCCTCACGTGAGGTTCGGCGTGCCAGAGCCATCGAGCAACGCGGCCAAGGGGTCCAGCCGGCGAAGCGTCATCAGTCTGCACACGCTGTCGCTGATCACCGTTCTGGTGCTCACCGCGCTCTCGCTCGGCAACGCGCTCCTCGCCGTCTGGACGTCCGATCTCGTTCGTTCGTCGCTCCGCGACGCCGATCGCGCCCGCCGCAAGCTCGAGTCCGCTCGGACGTTCGAGGGCAGCCTCCGCGAGCACCAGCTGGTCGGCAGCCTGTGGACGGTGACCAGGGACGACGCCGCGGCGGGGATGCTCGTGATGGCGGAAGCGAACCTCTACGTCGCGGCAGCGGGGATGGAGCGCTTCGCGGACCGAGACGAGGAGCGTCGTGTCCTCTCGGAGATCCGGGCCGGGACGGCCGAGCTCCGCAAAGCGCGCCGGAGAGCTTCGCCGGGTGTCGGCTCGGAAGCGCTTGCGCCCCAGCTCCAGGGGGTGGTCGGCAACCTCGGCGAGCTCCGCGCCGCCTACGAGGACGAGCTCTTGGGGAGCCGCGCGGCCGCGCGGCGCGCCCTCTGGATGCAGACCCTGGCCAGCTACGCGTCCGCCGCCTTGATTCTTGCTGGTCTCGTTGCCGCGAGCCTCGTGCTCAAGCGCTGCGTGCTGGAGCCCATCTTCAGGCTGCAAGCCGGCGTGAATCGATACCGACCGGGTGACGGCGCGTACCGGATCGATGGCGGACCGGCCGCGGAGACGCGGGAGCTCGCGGAGCGGTTCAACGAGCTGACGAGGACGATCGAGCGACAACACGCCGACCAGCTCACCTACCTCGCCTCCGTCGCTCACGACCTGCGCAACCCGCTCTCAACCCTGCTCTCGTTCGCCGCCTTCCTGCAGGACGATCGCGATCTGGCCTCGATGCGCGCCCGATTCGAGCGCCAGGTCGAGCGGATGAACCGGATGGTGAGCGATCTGCTGGACGCGACCCGGATCGAGTCAGGCAACCTGGAGCTCCGGCTGGAGGCCGTCGATCTGGGTGAGGTCGTGCGGTCCGCCGTGGCCCTCTACGAGCCGACCGCGAGCACACACGAGATCTCGCTCGACGCCCCCGGCGCGCCGCTCGTCGTCCGGGGGGACTCGCTTCGGCTCGACCAGGTGGTGACCAACCTCGTCGCCAATGCGGTGAAGTACTCCCCGGCCGGGCGCAAGGTGAGCCTTCGGCTGTCGCGCGCCGACGGTTCCGCCCGGCTGGAGGTCGAGGACCAAGGCATGGGCATCGCCGAGTCGGAGCTCGCGGAGCTGTTTGCGCCATTCAAGCGCCTCTCCGGAAGCAAGGCCGGCGTCGCGGGTGTGGGGCTCGGGCTTTCGATCTGCCGCCGCATCGTCGAGGCGCACGGCGGAACGATCCGCGTGAGGAGCCGGGTGGGCGCCGGCTCGACCTTCACGGTGGAGCTCCCGTTGAGCGGGCTGGAGACCCCGAAGCGGGCGCCGTGAGGCCTCCCTCTGCGGCGCCGCGCAGGGCCGACTACTTCTTCTTGCTCGCGGCCTTCTTGGGCGCGGCCTTCTTGGGCGCCGCGGCCTTCTTTGCGGCGGCCTTCTTGGGCGCGGCCTTCTTGGGCGCGGCCTTCTTCGCGGCAGCCTTCTTGGGCGCAGCCTGCTTCGGCGGGGCGAACGTCTGCCAGACGCCGAGCGTTGCTCCCTGGGGATCGACGAACACGCCGAGCGCGCCCATTTCGCCGACCGGCATGTACGGAACGATGATCTGCGCACCCGCCTTCTGTGCTTTGGCGAGCGTCTTCTTCACGTCGTCCACGCCCACGTAGGCCGTCCAGGTGGTGGGTTGCCCGGGCATCTGCTTCGGCCCCATGCCGCCGCCGACGCCGCCGCCCACGTCGATGCCGGTCCAGTTCATCGCCGGCATGTCGACCAGCTTCCAGTCGAACACGCTCTTGTAGAATTTCTTCGCCGCCGCGACGTCATCGGCGGACAGCTCGACATGCACGAAGGGGTTTGCCATGGGCCGCGATGGTAGGGGCCGGGGCCCCGCCGTCAACCGTGCGATCCCGTCAGAGGTTCAACGCCTCCACGTCCTCGGCGGACAAGGCGAGAGAAGCGCTCGCGAGGTTCTGCTTCAGGTGTGTCGAGGAAGACGTGCCAGGAATGAGCAGGATGTTCGGCGAGCGCCGCAAGAGCCAGGCGAGCGCGACCTGCAGCGGCGGCGCCCCGAGCCGCGAGGCCACCGCGGAGAGCGCGCGCGACTGCAATGGTGTGAAGTTCGAGCGAAACGGCGCGGTGGTCGAGGTGACGCCGAAGGGCCCGCTCGTCTCGGGCTTCGGCGGCGCCACGGACCTCGCCGTGGAGGCGGCCGTCGCGGGATGTGGCGTCATCTACCTGTACGAGGAGTGGTTGCGTCCCTTCCTCGACGGGGGCGCGCTGGCTCCGGTGCTGCAGCCGTGGTGGCTGAGCTTCTCCGGGCCGTTTCTCTATTACCCGGGTCGCCGATACCTCCCGACGCCGCTGCGAGCGTTTCTGGACTTCCTTCGAACGACGACGCCCCGTCAGCGTGGTCGCACGCCGAGGTGACTGCCCACGACGCGCTCGTTTCCCGGGACGCCGCCCGAGATCGGCGTGCTCAGCACCTCGACGCCGCCGCTCGCGCCGCGGGCCACGAGCACGCTCGAGCCGCCGCCGTCGAAGTTCACTGCCTCGTGCGCGCCCTCGGCGACGAGGAGATCGGCGAGCTCATCGAGGGTGGCGCCGGCGGAGCGGCGCCTCTGCCTGCCGTCCACCACGAGGAGGATGAGGGTCCTTCTGTCCTCGGTGAGGCCGACGGCGGTGCGCGGGTGCCTCTTGTCGTTGAGCTTCGGGAGCGGACAGCCGTTGGCGTCGGCGCGTCGGCCGCGAGAGACGAGCATGCAGCCGCCCGAGAGCGCGCCCCAGACCTGGGCCGGCTCGTCGAAGGAGACAGAACCGTCCTCGTTCACGTAGAGGGTGCTGGTGTTGGGCGCCACACGGCCGTAGACGTGGCCGCGGCTGGCGGCGAAGCCGAGCGGCGCGACCCGCTCGCCTTCTTTGGGATACGGATCGAGGAGGCCTGCTTCCCAGGGATCGAAGAAGCCCCCGTTGATCGCCAGCGTGAGACCCTCGCGCTCGGCGAACCCGCTCGTGGTCTGGCCCACCAGCGGCAGCTCCTCGTCGTCGCCCTCGGTGATCACGACCTCGACGTCCTCGATCGATACGCGCGCCCAGTGCTCCACCCGGGGAACGGCCGGCTCGACGCGTCGCTCGTAGACGATGCCCGGCGCGATCTCTCGGCGCGGCTCGGGCTGCGGCGGAGGGACGAGGTTTGCGTAGCCTCGAACCGTGGTGTGGCACCCCGCGCCCAGCGCCGCGACCGCCAGGCCGGCGATGCCCGCTCGCTGCAGCCAGCCGCGCTGCACGCGCGCGCGGAGCAGGAGGATCGCCAGAAGAGCAAACGTGGTGATGGTCGCTGTGAGGAGCAACGAGGCGAGCTTAGCGTCTGGCGCCCGTGTGCGCCCGCGTTCACCTGCGGTGGTCATTGGGATGGGCGCTGACGTTTCCTGACCGAGCGGCGCGCGCGATCGGCTTGTGTCACGTGTGCGGCTGGCGTGTGCTGGACGGGTGCTTCCTCGTCGTGATCAGCCGCTGCCGATCGAGGCGATCCGCGACCTCCTCGGGATCGTGCGAGCCGTCTACGAGGCCGAGAAACGAGGCGGCGCGAGCAAGGCCGAGCTCGCGCGCATCGAGCGGGTGGGGCGGCTGCTCCACAACGCCGTGGCGCTCGCGGCGTCCGCGCCCGGGAGCGTCGGGCATCGCGCGGCCTGGGAGCAGGCCGAAGAAGGCGCGCGTCGCGTGGCCGATCTGGTCGACACGCTGACGCCCGCGGAGCCGATCGTGAAGGCCGCGATGGGGCGAGTCTGGGGCAGGCGGGCGCCGCGCCGCAGGTGACGGCGGCCGAGCAGGGCGACCCATCCGAGCGCGACCTCAGGAATGAAGCGCGGGTCCCGTTGGTTGGGGCCGCCCATGACGCCCCTGTCGAACGCACCGCAGATCTTCACCGTGGTGGGTCGCTCCGGGGGCGCCCGGATGCTCGAGCGCGCGATTCCCCTCTGGATCGGGCTCGGAATCGTGGGGGCGATCCTCTTCGGACCCAACGGCGTCGACCCGCATGATCTCGTCGCGTGGGCTGGCTCTTCGGTGACCGCGCGGTTGGCCGTCGGGGTGGGCTGGCTGGCCCTCGCGGCGCCGGTGGTCGGTGTGCTGCTTCGTGACCGACGCGCCGATTTTGCGCGCGCGCTGCCGGCGGGTCGCGCGGCGTCGTTCGTCGCCTTCCTCGGGCTCGCCCTCCTGGCTCAGCTCCCCATTGCGATCGTATTCGCAGCGGGTGGCGGTCCGCTGCAAGCGCTCGGCGTCGCGGTCGTCGGCGCGGGGGCATCCGTGTTGCTCGCGTCCTCCTCCCGCGCGAGAATCGAGGTCGCCTCGATCGCGGCCGCGCTCCTCGCGATCGCAACCGGGCCCTCGGTGCTCGCGGCCCTGGCCGTTGCTCCGCTCCTCGTCGTCGGGGCGCATCGTGCCTGGGTGCGCGCGCCGGAGCGGAGCGCGCCCCGCGGCCGGTGGGTCTTCGGTCCGGCGCCGTTCGCGCTCGCCCTGGCCCACGCGCTTCGCCTCGTTCGCGTCGAGGCGGTCACGGTGTTGCGCGCCGCGCTCCTGGCCGTCGCCGGCGGCGCGGTCGCCGCGATCGCGGCGACCAACGCCGCGGGCGCCGCCAGCCACGTCGCGGCGTTTGCGTTGGCCGGCTTCGCCTTCCCGATCGTCCTGTCCACCAGCGCGGTGGCCGCGCCCATCGAGGAAGCCGACCGGGCGCTGGACACGCTCTTGCGATCGACCGGCTGTACGCCCGCGCTGCGCCGCCTCGCCGGGGGCCTCGTGGTCAGCGTCTTCGGCGCTGCAGCGGGCGTCCTCGCGTTCGTGGCCGGCCGGTGGCTCGCGCCCCTGCCCATTCGGGGTGTCGCGAGCGCTGCCGTGCTTGGCGCGGCGCTCGGGCCGTGGATCCTCGCCCTGCAGCGTGCGCCCGAGACCCGCGACGATCCGCGACGGCGGCGGGACCGGGGTGGTCGCCTCACCGTGATGCTCCTCGCAATCGGCGCGGTGACCGCCGCGCTCGCGGTCACCGCGGGCGAGCTTGCCACGGTGCTCGTGGCCGGTCTCGGTCTCGCGGGCTGGGCGGTTGGGCTCATGCAGCGCCGCGCCCGACGAGAGGCGAACGGCCCGACCGCAGCGGTCCTCTCCATGCTCGCCGTCACGAAGCACTTCGGGGGCAAGGCCGTGCTTCGAGGTGCCTCCGTCGACGTGCCGGCGGGTGAGATCGTGCTCCTGCGTGGGGTGAACGGCTCCGGGAAATCGACGCTCCTCAAGATCGCCGCCGGCGTGATGACCGCCGACGACGGAGATGTCTGGATCGACGGCTCCCACCTCGAGAGCGAACGCCGCCGCGCGCTTCGGGCGCTCGGCTACGTCCCCGACGCCTCCGAGATGCCCGACCACCTCAGCGTGGCCGAGCTCGTGTCGCTCGTCGCCGCGCTCAAAGGGACGACGCCCCGCCTGCGTGACCGCGACACGTTGGGAATCGCGCCGCTCCTGGGCGAGCGCCTGGGTTCGTTGAGCCTCGGGCAGCGGCGTCGAGTTGGCCTCGCGACGGCGCTGCTCGGCGATCCTCGCCTCCTCGTGCTCGACGAGCCGACCAATGGCCTCGACGTCGATGGCCTGGCTGTCCTCGCGCGGCTCCTGACCGAGCGCCGCGCAACGGGCGCGGGCGCGCTCCTCGCGAGCCACGATGCGGGGTTTGGTGAACGCCTCGCCGATCGCGTTCTCGTTCTTGACGGGGGCATGACGTCGGCCGCCTGAGTCGTGCGGGAGTGCCGGCCCGGCGTTCGGGCATTCCCTCGCGGCAGCAGGATCCCGATCGCGTCGTCGTGCCAGCCTGAGCCAGGGCGGATTGGCCAACTCGCCGGAATGCCTTGGGCTGCGATGCGGCACGCTCTTTGCGAAGGCTGCTGCATGCGTTTGGGGTCACGCGTTGATTCCTTCCTCCTTCTGGCGGTCCTCTTTGGTTGTGGCGGGGAGGACGGGTCTTCCGGCGAGGCCTGCACGACAAACGCCGATTGTCCGGGCGTCCAGGCTTGCAAGAAGTTCGACGAGAGCTGCCAGCCGCTCGAGCAGGGGCGGTGTGAGGAATCGGTAACCGAGTGCGCCTACACCGTCGAGCCGCTCGCGTGCACGTGCACGGGCGAGCTGGTGCCGAACGACTGCGTCCCGCTCCGCTCGGATCGGATCACCGACGCGGCCACCTGCGGCGGGGAGACCTTTCCCTGTGGGGACACGACTTGTGCTGCGGTCACCGAGCTCTGCGTGGCGACCACGGAGATGGACGGAACCACGAGCTACGCGTGTGCGAGCGCCGGAGACCGCGGATGCGGTGAGTTCGGCGTGGCGGACTGCGAGTGCATCACCATTGCGGGAGCCGGCGAGAGATGTGCTTCCGACAAGCCCGGGCAGGTCACGCTCTCGCTCTCGAAGATCGGCCCCGCCTGTGAGCCGTCCGCGTGTGAGGTCGGCCAGGCTTGTGTCGACTACATCACCGACATGAGCACGGGCACCCAATGCGTCGCGCTCGGCGAGTGCACGGAATGCGCGTGTGCGATCACGCAACATTGCACGAGCTCCGCCACGTGTGAGGAGGTGCCCGGCGGGCTGCACCTCTCGAACTGTTTCTTCGGGCCCTGAGTCGCCGACAAGGGTGGATCAGTTTCCGCTGCAGAACTCCGACGGCGCGCAGACCGAGCTCGGGCCATCCGTTTCGACGCAGCACCCGCTCACGCAGTCGCCGGCCGTGCTGCAGGTGCCCCCGCAGAGGGCGCCATAGTCGCCGTACGTGACGCAGAGCGCGTTGCCGGAGTCGAAGTCGCAGCAGTCGCCGAGCAGCTCTCGCCGAACGCGGGGGGCGCTCGGGCGGGGAGGGGGTTGGCTCTTCTCCTTCGCTCCGTCTCGCCGGTCCCTCCGGCGCACAGGGCTCGGCGGCCTGCCACGGCCGCCGAGAGCCAAGCCCAGAGGGTATGGAGCTGCCTTCGGGACATACTCACTCCGCTTCGGAGAAGAGCCAACCCCCTCCCCACCCTCGCTCACGCGAACCAAGGAGAGCGGCGTGCGCGCGGCCTAGCTCTTCGTATCGCGGCCCACCGAGCGCCTCGAGCAGGCACTCCGCCAGCACGAGTGACGCGCTCACGGGTGTCATCGGGACGTGGTAGCGGTGATGGTTCAGCAGAGAATCCTGGAGCACCTTGGGGAGGTTCCAGGGGACGAGCTTTGCCGCGTGGGCCATCCTTTGCGCGTGCCGGGTCAACACATCCATGCGCTTGTCCAACCCTGGAGCACGGAAGACCCGCCCGCGCATCGCCGCCTCGAGACAGACGTTGCCCATGGTCTGCAGGAGCGCGCTCCTCGCGCAGCGCCGGAAGCTGCTTCGCTCGTCGTTTACATCCCGTCGATCCACCGGCGAAGCAGCTCGACCGCGCCAGCGTCCACCCGCTCGGTCGCGAGCGGCGGCATGTGTTTCTCCTCGCCACGTCGGGAGACGAGCTCGATGAGCTTGCTGTCTCCGCTGTCGCCGGGCTCGATGCATCCCTCGCTGGTGCGGTAGGCCGTCGTGTCGTGGACCGATTGTAGGTCGGAGACGTAGAGCTCGAAATCGACGTCTTTGCGAGGGTCGAAGCAGCGAGGCCCGTCGGACTCGGGCCGGTGCTGGTTGTGGCAATGAGCGCAGTTGGCGTGCAGGTAGCCGAGCGCCGCGCGCTCGGTCTCGTCGCCGGGTAGGGTGAACGGGCCGGCGGGGGGATCCGTCAGGCGTCCCGCGGAGATCAGGCCCGCGAGATCGATGGCTCCCGGGCTTGCCGGCACCGAGAGCTGAATGGCGGAGAAGCCGAGGATGCGGCTCTTGCGACCGCCGTGGCATGCGATGCATTGCCCCGCGTTCGGAGCGTCGTGCGCCGTGCCGAGCACGTTGTCGGCGCCGGCCGGTGTCGCCGTCGCGTCGCGTTGGTCGGAGCCCCACACGTAGGCGACGCCGACCCAATCCTCGTCGCGCGAGCCGAGCTTCTCGAAGAGACGAGTCTCGACGCGAACGCCGTCGCGCCGGAACTCCTTCCAGAGCTTCGTGCCCTCCGGAAACCGCCACGAATCCATGTTCATCGTGTCGATTTTGCTGCCCTTCGGCAGCAAGATCCAGCGCTCCTTCTCGGCGCCGTCGGTCCAGAGCTCGAACTGAGGCTTGTACGCGAGCACGTCTTCGGCGAGCACGCCGGTCGCGATGTCGGCGTAGAGGCCGGTCTCGGAGAGCCGGGCTGGCAGGCGTTTGGTGCCCGCGGCGTCGGGTGAAGGGCACTCGGTGTAGTCGAAGCACCCCGCGAGCACGACGAAGATGACGGACGCGATCTTGGGCTGAAACACGCGCATGGGGCTGCCTCCTGGCGCTCCTGGCTCGAAATGGGCGGATCGGGCGCGCCTCCTCCGGCGCGCTCCTTCGATTCGCGCGATCCCGCGAGCTGCCTCAGTCGAGGCGCATCGGGTCCGGCGGCGTGATGCCGGCCAGATGACGAAGCTTGTCCGGGTTGCGCACCACGTAGAGGGCTCGAACGACGCCCTGGTCGATCTCGAACGCGGCCGTCTGCACGGGGCCCTCGGAGCCGACCACCACGACGCCTGGCAGCCCGTTGACGACCGCGAAGCGAACGCGGAAGTCGTCCCGCCACCACGAGTCGGGGCGCTTGCGGACCGCGTCCACGATGTGGCTCGCCGCGGCCTCGGCGCCCTCGATCACGCTGAGCGCAGCTCGAACCTTTCCGCCGCCATCGGTCACGAGGCGCGCGTCGGTCGCCAGCAGCTGCCTCAACGTCGCGACGTCCCCGGACTGCGTTGCCGCGGCGAAGGCGGCCATCAGCTGCATGTGGGCGGGCTCGATGGTGGTCGGATGCTCGCGCAGCGTAGCGGCGCTGGGCCGCGCAGCCCGGACGTGCTCGCGTGCGCGCGAGGCCAGCTGGCGGCACGTTGCCTCGTTTCGGTCGAGCGCCGTCGCCACCTCGCTGAACGGGAAGTCGAACACGTCGTGCAGCAGGAACGCGCATCGCTCGAGCGGGGAGAGGCGATCGAGCGTCAAGAGCAGGGCGAACGTCAGGTCCTCTGCGAGCTCGGTGTGGGTGTCGGGGGTCAAAGAGGCGGTGTCGAAGACGGGCTCCGGAAGCCACGGCCCGACGTACGCCTCGCGCCGTGCACGCGCGGACCCGAGCAGGTCGAGACAGAACCGCGTCGTCGTCGTCATCAGGAACGCTCGTGCATCCGCCACCGTGTCTCGATCGGCGGCGTGCCAACGCAGGTACGTCTCCTGCACTGCGTCTTGCGCGTCCGCCATCGAGCCGAGCATCCGGTAGGCGAGGCCCAGCAGCCGGCGGCGAAAGGGCTCGAAGCTCGTTGCGGGGTCCGCTGCGCTGGTCACGGTGCGGCCATCCTTGCAGACGGACCAAGGCCAGCGCACGACGAAGCACGGATCCACCAGGTGCATGGACCCAAGTCGGGGTAGGGGGGGCTCACGGTTTGGCGGCTAGACGACGCAGCCCCGGTTTGTGTGACGTCGCCGGAGAAAAAAGTCGAGGTGCCGCCGATGTGGCGCCGGCCTCAGGTCGGGAGGAAGGTGAGGCGCGCGGCTCCGTCAGTTTCCGCCGCAGAACTCGGATGGCGCGCAGACCGAGCTCGGGCCATCCGTTTCGACGCAGCACCCGCTCACGCAGTCGCCGGCCGTGCTGCAGGTGCCCCCGCAGAGGGCGCCATAGTCGCCGTACGTGACGCAGAGCGCGTTGCCGGAGTCGAAGTCGCAGCAGTCGCCGTTGATCGAGCAGCTCTCGCCGACCTCGACGCAAGCTCCGCCGCCGCTCGATGACGACCCGCTGCCACCGTCGCCGGGGCACTTGGTCGGCGCCGCGCTGCACCGGTTGCTGCCGTAGGTGCTCTCTTCGCACGAGCCGGCTCCGACCGCCTCGCAGTCCGAGCTGTCGACGCAGGGCACCATGCACCGGAAGTCGCAGTCGCTGCAGAACGACTGGCAGACCATCACGTCTCCGCAGCCCGAGTCGCAGTCGGTGTACCACTTGTCTGCTTGGAGGTCGCACGAAGGGCCCGAGCCAGATGACGGAGAGGACGCGCCGCTGCCGCGGTCGTCGTCCTCGTAGCCGGAGTCACCGCCGTCGTCCCCGCAGCCCACCGCGAGCAGGAGCGCCATGTTCGCGAACGCGGCGGCGAGGAGCGTGATCCGAACGAGGGAGGGAAGCGCGCGAGCTGTCGAGGTGGTCATGAACCGGCCGCATCGCAAGTCGAGTGCCACGGGGCGGATCGCAACGAGCGTCGCGACGTGCGCGGAAATGCTGCGATTCGCCGTGCGGGCCCTGCCTTCGAGCCGCCTCGCGCGCGCGGCATGCCGCTCCTAGGTGGCGGGGCCTCGATAGGGAGCGCTCGGGCGCGAGGGGGTTGGCTCTCTCCTTCGCTCCGTCTCGTCGGGCGCGGAGCCGCTCGGGCGGGGAGGGGGTTGGCTCTTCTCCTTCGCTCCGTCTCGCCGGGCGCGGAGCCGCTCGGGCGGGGAGGGGGTTGGCTCTTCTCCTTCGCTCCGTCTCGCCGGTCCCTCCGGCGCACAGGGCTCGGCGGCCTGCC